>Ga0185299_10000170_pt1 | contig 201798 bp, 193 predicted proteins | sample PaiPotPPA55metaG_FD_128002 | JGI IMG/M metagenome (GOLD analysis project Ga0185299, IMG submission 128002) | Iron sulfur acid spring bacterial and archeal communities from Banff, Canada, to study Microbial Dark Matter (Phase II) - Paint Pots PPA... ...
ATACTAGGGCCGGATACTAGGGCCGGATACTAGGGCCGGATACTAGGGCCGGATACTAGGGCCGGATACTAGGGCCGGATACTAGGGCCGGATACTAGGCTTGCGCTGGAAGGAACGGAGTCGACACAGAGCAGCCTGGGCCGGCGTGGCAGTATTGGCCTCCGGCGTCGCTAGTTCCGTGACTGGCGCGCGCCGGCGGCTCATCATTGAATTGCGAAGGTATCGAGGAAGCACGCGATGAGATCAGACAGCGACATCCAGCAAGATGTCGAGGAGGAGCTGCGCTCCGATCCCAATCTCGACGCCGTCGACATTGGCGTGGCCGTGAAAAACGGCATCGTCACCCTGACCGGTTTTACCAAGACCTACGCCGATAAATTCGAAGCTGAAGCCGCGGCGAAGCGCATCGTGGGTGTGTTGGGAGTGGCAAATGATATCCAGGTTCGCTTGCCGGGTGAGGAAAGACCGGATCCCGACATCGCCCGCGAAGCCGCCGCCGCGATCAAGACGCGGCTGCCTTTCGCCGCCGAACATATCCGCGCCATCGTCAAGAATGGCTGGATTACGCTCGAGGGGGAGGTCGAGTGGGACTACCAGCGCAAAGAGGCGGAAAGGGCCGTCCATCACATCAGCGGCATCAAGGGGGTGACCAACCTGATACAGCTGAAGCCGCAGAACGTTGCCACGGCCGAGATCAAGCGTAAGATCGAAGAAGCGTTCCGCCGCAGCGCAGAGATTGACGCCAGCCGCATCACCGTTGAGGCAAATGGCGGTGAAGTGATTCTCAGAGGCAGGGTTCGCACTTGGGCGGAGCGGCGGGAAGCCGAACGCGCGGCTTGGGCCGCGCCGGGGGTTGTCAGCGTCAAGAATGAGATCGTCATCAGCCCCTAGCGCCGAGCCAGCGCCCGTTGGCGGACGGCAAGTCACTGCAATCCGGGTGGCAATCCGGGTGGACTGATCAGGCGCGTCGGGGTGAACCCGGCCGGTTTGCACCTGTCGGGCCTGCCAGCGATGACCGGCCCGCGACCCCGGCGATGAGGGGACGGGCCCAAGTGAGGAGCTGGGCTAGGTTCATCGCGCCGGTAACTCGGGAAAGCTCACGCTCGTGGTGAAGGAGCAACAGGGTTGGGTATCGCACCACGTTGAACCGCTCGGCGAGATCGGGAAGCGCCGCACTGTCGATCGTCACGAGGCGTGCATGGGGTTCGAGCTGCGGTGCAGCCTGTTCGAAAACCGGTCCGTCGGTGTTGATGTCACCGGACGAGACGGCATGAAACACGGCCAGCACTGGGATGTCGCTGTGCCGCACATGTTTGTTGAAGCGGCGCTCGTCGTCGAGAGGTCCTGGCCGCCCCTCGAACAGCGCACCGCGACAGGCGACGCAAGGTGGGGCCTCGGGCAGCAGCTGGCGCGGAATGCGATTGTCCCGATCGCAATGAGGGCAGACGATTTGAACCACGCCTTCAAGCATTTCGCCTCCGGATCCGGCCCTCTATCCTCGATGGGCACTCCGCTCTCGCGACCTGCGGGATATTAATGGCCGGCGGCGCAGCGCGCGTTGACGAGCATCAGTATCTGACACGGCAGGGCGCCGGCGTGAATATCTCGATCGAGTCAGAAGCGAGCGCCAATCCGGCCGGCCATTTTTACCCGCGATGCTACGCAACGCTCATGCGGCCAGTCGCTCTCGAGCGATGTTCCTTCCACCGGATGCCTTGCCGATGCTGCAGACAGACCGCCTACGCAGCGCATTCGTAAGGACACAAGAGCACGCCGCCGGCCGAGGCCGGCGGCGTCCTGCTGCGCGGGATGGCGCAGCGTAGTTTCAACCAAGTTCAGTCGGTGCCAAACGGCCGCTGGAATTGGTAGACCGCGATGCAGCCGTTGTTGGAACCGCAGATCTGTTTGCTGTTGCCGGTCTTGTCGCCGCCTCCGGAACCTGGTTCCTGGGACTCGCTCAAGTTCGGGTTGAACGGAACCACCTGCGGCACATAGATGAAGTTGCGCACCGGGTCGGCGGCCACCGAATGCGAGCCGCCTCCCCCCGGGATCGTGCTGACGAGAATGTTGCTCGTTCCATCGATGATGCCGAGCACCGGCCCGCCGAGGTCGGCCCGATTTGCGCTCGAACCCGTATAGTAATGGCCATCGCCGGGATTATACCAGACTTCATCGGAACCGGTGATGTTGCCGATCGTCGAGAAATTCATCGTATTGGTATTGATCACCAGAGTGCCCGTATTGTCGGGCATATTGGCCGGCGTGCAACCCAACAGAAGGTTCGAGCCGATGGCATCCGTCTGCGGCCCGACCGCGGCGCCGTTGGGTCCGCATGTCGGCAGTGACAGCACCCCGATATTCCGGCTGCGATCGTATGCCCCGTACGTGTACGTCGCTGTTGTGATCCCACTCGGGTCGATCGCCAGCAAGCCGCCCTGGCAAGGGACGTTTGCTTCGGGGCTCTCCTCAGTCGAGGTCGGCGTGCAGCCCGCGGGGTAATTGATTTGCGGGATCGCTACGTAGAACCGCCGGGAAACCGGGTCCCATACGGGCTGCTCGATCGACAGCCCCAAGCCGGGCGGCACTAGCGATGGGTGCACGTTGATCTTCGATATGATCGTAGCCGTGCATGTGCCAGAGGCGGCGTCACCGCAAGCGTTGAACAGCGTCGCATACGGCGGATCTTCGGCGTTGTTAGCGGCGAGCAGCAATTTGCCGTCGCCGGTAATCGCCATCTCATCGACCCGGGTCGTCCCACCGGTTGAGATCGACTGCGTGATCCTTCCGTTGGTCAGATCGATCACTTTGAGGGTGCTGTCGCCATCCCCGGCATACAGCCAGTTACCGTGCGCGACGACGCCATCGGGGCCAGATTTAGAGGTAACAAATGTGTTTCCCGTAGGGGCGAGAACGCCGCCGACAAACCCGCCAATCTGGGTTATGAACCCGTTTGTTGCGGTGCTGACGACGTCGATAGCAGCATTCGACCGATCGGCCAGGTAATATTCGCTGCGAGTAGGATTGACCCAGCTAATATCGAATGAGGTCAGCGGTTTCCCGGGGACCGCAATCGCTGTCACGCAGACCCACGGCGAGCCGGCGGCCGGGGCACCCGGTCCGCCGCATCCCGCGGCGACCGCAGCTCCGGAGCTCGCGAGCGCGAATGCTCCAGCGCACAAAGACATCAACGCGCCGACAAGTCTCTTCCCGCCGTGCTTGGAGCGTTCAGAGGGACAATTACTCGACATTTTTACTTCCTCCCTCGGTATGATCTTGACCCCGCTTAGGTCACGTTCTTGCACCCCTAGTTGCGCAAGATTACTGCCCCTCGCGGAGGAAAGCAATCGGCGGTTGCCTTAGGCCTCCGATCGTTGCGTGAGCGCCACAGATTGGCCTTCTTTTTAAGCGACCGAGAGATGCTGGTTTAGCGACCGAGGGATGCTGGTTCGCTCTGCTCGTCGCGAGCGCGGTTCCGCGGGGGCGGTTTCTGCGAGCTGCCCGGCATGACGGTAGCGGCCGGCGGGGCGGCTACCGTTCCTGCGTGATCCTTTGCCTTGAAGTCCTCGCGCACATCCGCGTGGCGAACAATGACCTCGTCAGGCAAGATCGCCTCGACCGTCCAGCCGCTGATATCTTACCCCTCAGCGAGGCGGATATGTTTGTTCGGCTGACCGAAGCCGAGCAGCGCATGACGGTCCCGTAAACGCGATGATGATGGCCACCAGCGCGAACGAGGAAGATGCAGCGAGCGTCCCGGCCCTGCGCTCCAGGCCGGTGAGTATGTGAAATAAAGGCGGCGACAACTTCCGAAAACGCGCGTGCCGGCGGCATTGCAAAGCTGTGTACGGTTCCGCTGCCCGTTGGCTTGAGCTTCAGCTCAGCCACCGCCCGAGCATCCACGGTCACTCCGCTCGACGTCAATTCGACACCGGTCACAATCAACATCCCAGAGACACGGCAGCAAGTGCTGTTTGTTGTCAGTCGCGACGGCGATGTTCACTGCCGCGGCTCCTGCACGATATGTGCGGCGATGCTGAACCGTTCGCGTTCGCTGGCCGCGCCGATAGTCTCTTGAGACGAAGCGGTATCGCGAATTGCGTCGATTACTTGAGGATGCCGATCAACCCGATCGGAGCCGCTGACACCCGTCGATCCCACATCCGATCCGCCACAAACGACATCGCGGCGACACAAGCTCGTATCGACCCGCCGGCCATCAATAACGTCAGCTAGTCAGCTCGATCATTCTGCATGATGGCGAGACGATCACTTGAGCGGTCTCATTCGCGAAGGCCGCATTGACACCAAAAACGGAAGTCCCGTGCTTTCCGAGATCGGCGTCGCAGGGCCGCTATTCAGAAGCACCGAGCATTCAGAGGTCGCCGCGAACTCGTGTCCTATTGTCGCCACGAGCGGTTCGTGGTGTGAAGGATGCACGCGAAATGACGGACGATCTGCGCAATCGCATGCGTGCCCTGAGACAATGGGGCAAACACTCCGATCACGCTTGTTGCCGTGACGCCTAATCGAGGCCGCCTGTGCGGACACGTTGCGCTTCCGCCGATCGAGGGAATGCGTTGGTGGTAAATTGTAGGCCCGCCAAGGCTCGGGGTCTGTGAGCGTTTTGACGTCGGGTTGCAGCAGCTTCTTTGCAATGAACGTAAAACGCGATGGCCTTGAGCCTTGCTATGGCGCGACGATGTCGATGCTGTACCAGTCGCCGGCCTCGCTCCCCGGGCGGCCGCGCGAGATGTCGATCAGCGGCTCGCCCTTACCGAAATCATATTCGGTGTGGAGCGTGCCGCGCGCGCTGCGCGATTGCTTTGGGCTGACATTTGGAAAGCAGGCATTAGCCGCCTGCACCGCCTTCTGGTACCCGCTCCCAACAATTGACGATTTGTCGAACGTCCATATACAGCCGTAGGAGCGCGTGTCTTTTTCGATGTTGCACATGTTGGCGCCCGGGAGTTTGACGTTCTGGGCGCGCGTGAAACCGTCCTTCGCTGATTGCAGCAGCATTTTCAGCGCATCGCAGTAATCGTCTGGACGCTGGGCGTTGGCCGATGCCGCCGCGAATGCGAGGCACAGCGAGGCAAATAGGCTGGCGATCAGAGTTCGGTTCACGTTGCACGCTTCTCGACAGGAAAAAGGCGGAAAGGAATGGGCCGGCGACATCGCCGCGGGCGGAAATGCTTAGCCGCCTTTGACCATGGCCGCAATCGCGCAGGGCTGCGTGCGACTCTGCGTCCTGGCTCCTCCCGGGCGAGAATGTGCGATCTTATGGTCGGCACTTGCGATCAGTGCCGGATTTAGAAGATGTTCGCGCTCACTCTCCCGCGCCGAACGGCGGGTTGACCGTATCGGCCTGCGCTTGCTGCGTCTCATGATGGTGGCGGGTATGCCGCTGCGCGATGCGGTGGCGCGTGCGCGGTTCGGTCGAACCGCCGGAATGGTGCGGGGCCTCGACGAGCGCGGCTTCGGCCAAGATTGCTTCCGGCGCCGGATGGTTCTTGGCAACCAGCCGGTCGGCTGGCGAGCAGGCGCAAAGGCAGGCCACCATCGCGATCGCCGGCAAGGCCGGCCGGATTGCTCGCAGCGCCACGGTCCACCTCCGCGCGATTACCCAGGATAACGGGCGCGCGAGGGCATCTGTTCCGCTGATCGGTTTCTGGCGCATCGAGGCGGGAACAGACACTGGCCGATTTCCGTTCGATCAGGCGCGGGGGCGATCCCCAGAGGCATCGCAATTCGCCTTGCCCGGTCACGGCAAGCCGGCAATGGGAACGGAGCGAGATGTCGATCTTCGAGGCCTTCCGGCGGGCGATGCTCGGGCTGGCGCTGATCGGGGGGCTGGTGATCCTCGCCGCCGCCGTCTTTGTCGGCTATTGCGCCTATACCTTGCCGCTGACGCGCCCGGCCGCCGAGCAATCTCCCGCGGCGATCGTCTACGCCAGCAGCGCCGGCGCGCCAATTGCTGCCCGCGGGATCTACCGCGGCGAAAAGCTCACGCCCGACCATCTGCCCGCCAACCTGGTGCACGCGGTCGTCGCGATCGAGGACCGGCGGTTTTTCGAGCATGGCGGAATCGATCCGCACGGCATCCTTCGCGCGGCCTGGCGCAACCTTATTGGCAATCGCGGCACCGAGGGTGGCAGCACGATCACCCAGCAGCTGGCGCGGCTCAGCTATCTGTCGTCGGAGCGCACGCTGCGCCGCAAGGTGCAGGAGGTCATGCTCGCGTTCTGGCTCGAGTCGCGGCTCAGCAAGAAAGAGATCCTGGCCAATTATCTGAATGCCGCCTATTTCGGCGCCGGCGCGTTTGGCGTGGATGCCGCGGCGCACCGCTATTTCGACAAGAAGGCGAGCGATCTGGACGTCGCCGAGGCGGCGATGTTGGCCGGGCTCATTCGCGCGCCCTCGCACCTGGCGCCGAGCCGCAATCCGCGCGCCGCCGCTCGCCGCATGGATCTGGTGTTGGATGCCATGGTCGAGACCGGCGCCCTCGAAAAGACCAGCGCCGCGGCGGCGCGATCGCATCCACCGCAGCTGGCGATGCCGCCGGAGCCCGAGCCCGATGACAATTATTTCCTGGATACCGCGGAGGTTGAGGTCAGGCGGCTGGTCGGCGCGCCGCCGCTCGACCTGACGGTCACGACCACCTTCGATCCGCGGCTGCAGGACGCAGCGGAACAGGTCGTCAAGAATTGGCTGACCGGTGAGGGGGAAAAGCGGCGCGTCGGGCAGGCGGCATTGATCGCGATGGCGCCCGATGGCGCGGTTCTGGCGATGGTCGGCGGGCGCGATTACGCCGAAAGCCAATTCAATCGCGTGACTCAGGCGCACCGCCAGCCGGGTTCGCTGTTCAAGGTCTTCGTCTATCTGACGGCGCTCAGCAATGGCTACAGCCCGGACAGCACGATGGTCGACCAGCCGGTCGAGATCGGCGAATGGCAGCCGAAGAACTACGACGAACAGTACCGGGGCCGCGTCACGTTGCGGACCGCCTTCGCGCAGTCGCTGAATTCGGTGGCCGCCCAGCTGGGCCAGGCCGTCGGGATCGAGAAAATCATCGCGACGGCAAAGAGCCTCGGCGTGCAGTCGGACCTGCCGAGCGTGCCAAGCCTGGCGCTCGGCTCGGCCGAGATGACGCTGCTCGAAATGACGCGGGCAATCGATGCGATCGCCACGGACAGCAAGTCGATCAACCCCTACCTGATCCGCTCGATCAAGTCGCAAACCGCGGCGCCGTTGCTCTACACCCGACCGGACACCAAAGCGGAGCGGCCGGATTGGAACTGGCCCGCGATGATGCAGCTGCTCGAAGCAGTCGTGACCGAGGGTACCGGCAAAGCGGCGCGTGTCGATCGGCGGTCGGCCGGCAAGACTGGCACCAGCGAAGACTACCGCGACGCCTGGTTTGTCGGCTTTACCTCCGACATCGTCGTCGGGGTCTGGGTCGGCAATGACGACAACAGCCCGATGGACAAGGTCGCCGGCGGCGATATCCCGGCCAGGATCTGGCACGATTTCGTCCTCGAAGCCGAAAAGACCATAGCGAAGCCACCAGCGCCCGTATCGGAGCCGCTGACCGGAAGCGCCGTGCCGCCGCCGACGTTCGCAGAGCAGCGCGCGCTGCAACCGCCGGCGGGGTTGAAACCGGCGACGTTGACCGAGGCCACGCCGCAATCCATGCGCGGCGTGCCGCGGCTCGTCGATACCGGGACGCTCGTCCTCAATGGCGCGACCGTGCATTTGAGCGGCGTCGAAGGTCAAGGCGGGCAGCCGGTGCAGGATCTTGATCGTTATATCCGCGGCCGCGAGGTCGCGTGCCAGCCGGTCGACCGCGCTTCGGCGCAATATCGCTGCAAGCTCGGCGAATACGATCTCGGGGAAGCGGTCCTGCTGAACGGCGCCGGCCGCGCCGCCGCTGACGCACCGGATCAGTTGCGCGATGCTGAGGGTAAGGCCCGCGCCGCCGGCCGGGGCATTTGGCGGCAATAAGATTTGGCTGTTGATCAAATCCGCGTCGACAGCCAGATCGCGAGCCGCGAGCCGGCCTTGATGACACCGGAAATCAGGTCATAGCCCAGCGTATCCCGGGCGCCGCGCTCGATGGCGCGCTCGCGGTGCGCCAATTCGTCGTCGCGAAACGCGAGGATCGTCTGTTTCAGCGCCGGATCGGCGTCGCCGAGCTGTTCCGCCTGGCCGCGGTAGTGCTCGTCGATGACCTCCTCGACGGCGACCGTGCAGGCCATCGCGGCCTGTTCGCCGAGCAGCGCGGTCGCGAAGCCGAGCGTATAACCGGCTACGTGCCACAGCGGCTGCAAGACGGTCGGGCGCACCCGCCGCGAACGCGCGAGCTCGCTGAAGGTGGCGAGATGGCGCGCCTCCTGCTCCGCCATGCGGCGGATCTCGTCACGGCCGCGCCCATGCCGTATGACGGCGAGCTGGCCGTCATAGATCCGGACCGCGCCGTATTCGCCGGCATGGTCGACCCGGATCATCCGGTCGATCTCGGCATCGGGCACCCGATCGCCCGGCAGATAGGGCGGACGCTCGGGAGCGATTTCGGCTGTCATGTGATGCCACCCTCGGCGCGCGCATGCCCCCAAGCGCCGTGGGCATAGCGTTGCGCGGCGATGCAACAACCCATCATGATCAGCGACGCCAGCAGGTTCCACCCTGCCAGCGATACCCCGAACAAGGTCCACGCCGGGCGGTCGCACAGGACGGGCGCCGTGCCGAGGATCTGCTGCTTCATCTGTTCGAGCGTCATCGCGCCGCCTGGAGCCGCCGTGCAAGCGGTCGGGCCGGCAAACCAATGCTGCTCGACCCCAACGTGGTAGAAGGCCAGACCCACGCTGATCGCGAAGACGATCGCGAGTGTGAGCGCCACCCAATCCAGCCTTGCATGCTCTCCGACCAGCAGCACTATCAATGAAATTACAATCGCTGCCGCCCAGGGCAAGCGCTGCAACACGCACAGCTCGCACGGGGCAAGCCCGCCCCAATATTCCGACAACAACGCCGTCCCGAGCACGATCGCGCTCGCGATCAACACAAAGGCGGCAAAGGCTCGGCTCGTCAGGCGCATGCCTTAGAGATAGCGAAGCACCACAAAGCCGCCAACAAGTCCCACGGCAAAAAGGCTTGTCACCAGCGTCAGCCTCCGCTCGATGAAACGGCGGGCTGCGTCGCCAAACTGCCACAGAATGGCGGCGACCAGAAAAAACCGCAGGCTGCGCGAAATGATCGAAGCCCCCACGAACGAGGCGAGATCGAAATGCGCGACGCCGCTGGCGATCGTGATCAGCTTGTAGGGGATCGGGGTCATGCCCTTGACGATGATGATCCAAATGCCCCATTGGTCAAAGGCGGCCTTCAGCGCGTCGTAGCGATCCATCGCGTGATAGAATTCGAGGATCGGCCGGCCGATCGCGTCGAACAGGAAATAGCCGATCGCGTAACCGAGGAGGCCGCCCGCCACGGAGGCCATCGTGCAATACGCGGCAAGCCGGAACGCGTCGCGCGGCCGCGCCAGGATCATCGGGATCAACAGGATGTCGGGCGGGATCGGAAAGAACGAGCTTTCCGCGAACGAAATGATCAGCAATGCGGTCAGCGCATTCGGGCCGGCGGCAAGCGCCAAAATGCGGGCATATAGATTTTGCAACATGGGTGATGTGCTTCGGCGCTGTTATCGGCCTACTGCCTGGCTGGGCCGCGGCTCGGGAAGCGGGATGCCCTCATAGAGATCGGCCATCGCGATTGTCAGCGGCACCGAGCTCAGCGACAGCGTCGCGGCAGACCCTTGGACGATCTCCGTGATCCAGTGGTCGCCTTCGCGGCGGAGCACCTCGGCGAAAACACTGTCGGAATCAAGGAGCAGAATTTCCTGCACGCTCGGAATGCGTCGGTAATCGGGAACCTTGGTGTGACGGTCGAAGGCAGTTGTGCTCGGCGACAGGATTTCGACGATCAAAATCGGCTCGCGGATCAGCCGATCTTCGCGGCGAAGCGGCTCGCACGTTACGGCAATATCGGCCACATAACAGGCATCGTTTCGGTCCGACCGTGCAATCCCTGCTTCTGAATGCGTGCCGCACGGCGGACGCCCCCTCAGCACTTCCTCGATCGCTCCGCCGAGGCGGCCGGCAAGACGACTGTGCCCGGGCGACGGGGGAGCCATAGCCACGACGAAGCCGCCGACCAGCTCGTAACGCATATCGGTCCCATCCTCCCAGCGGAGGAACTCGTCGACCGTCATGCCTCTCGGTGCGGGCTCGCTCATCGGCAACTCAACACTATCTCGGACCAGTATACCCGATCGTTAATACAGGGCTAAACGGCGCTCCAGCAGGACGGCGCGATCGGCCTGCGTGCTGCCATGTCATTCATCGTCAGGGCTCGCTGCCAGAGGCCCGCGGCGGGGGATCGCCCCGCCGGTGATGCCGCCATCGATGACGAGCTCGGTGCCGGTGATGTAGTTCGAGGCGTCCGAGGCGAGGAACAGGACGCCGTTGGCGATGTCCTGCGGCTTGCCGACCCGGCCTAGGGGTGCGCCGGCCCGCCCCATCTCCTCGATGTCGAGCGGCGCGTTGCGCCCGCCGCCGGCGAGGTCGGGCCGGATCTTACCCCAGATCGGCGTGTCGATAATGCCTGGATGCACGGTGTTCACGCGGATGTTGTCGCCGCGCGCGGCGCATTCCATCGCGATCGCCTTGCCGAACAGCCGGACACCGCCCTTGGTCGCGCAATAGCCGGCCAAGGTCGCCGAGCCGCGCAGCCCGGCGATCGAGGAGGTCATGATGATCGAGCCGCCGCCGGAGCGACCCATCAAGGGGAGACTGTACTTCACCGAAAGGAAGACCCCGTCCAGGTTGACGGCGGTCTGGCGGCGCCAGTCGGCGAGGCTCATCTCGACGATCGACGGCACCATGATGCCGATGCCGGCATTGGCAACCAGGATGTCGAGCTTTCCGTAGCGGCGCTCGATTTCGGCGATCACCTGCTGCCACTGTCCTTCGTCGGTCACGTCATGCCGGAGATAGATGGCCTGGCGCCCCGCGGCGCCTGTTGAAGAGGCGAGGTCGTTGCCGCGTACGTCGTCGATATCGCTGATGACCACCGTGGCGCCCTCGCGCGCCAGCGTCTCGACGCAGGCTTCGCCGATCCCCGACGCGCCTCCGGTCACGAGCGCGATTTTCCCGTCCACCTGGCCCATGGATCTTTCCTCCCCTCCGTAGGGCGGATGAGCGCAGCTTAATCCGCCGCTCGCGCACGTCCCGCCGCGTAAGCACGTCCTAAATTCCCTCAGAACAGGGAATTTCTCGCAATTTATTAGGGAATTCGGAAGCGGTCATTTTGGCGCGAACCGGGCGATATTGGCAGCCGCCATATCATATCGTTCTTGTTATGTTCACGTCAAGCCCAAACCAAATTTCATTTTGGTGATAAAGGTGGTGCGGCCACCGCTGCGCTGGGTTTAGGCGATCCGGCGGGCCTGCCAGGCGCCGCTGCCGAACTGGGTCCGGTTCACGACACCGGCGTTCTGGTCGCTCGCGGCGCCCAGTTGGACCGTTCCGGCCATCGCGCCGTTCTGGACCCGACCCTCGAAGCGATAGGACATGTTTCTGGCCTCGTAGCGCGCGCCGAAGCTGAAACGGACCGAGTCGCCGTCGAGCGCGCCTTCAACCGGACTTTCGAACACGGCCGAGCTTTGCCGGCCGCTCAGCTCGCTGCCCTGTTGTTCGAGCGCCAGGCGGTGGGTGCGGCTGCCTTGCAGAAAATCGACCCGCAATTCCCACTCGCCGGCGACGGAGGAAGCTGCTTTGCGCGCCGCCAGCGGCTGGTTGGTCAGCGACGCGCGCAACACCGCCGCGACGGCGTCGCCGACCTGCGCCGCCTCGCCCGGCTGCAGTTGGAACGGGTCGACGGCGATCGAATTCTCGGTCGCCGAATTGTCGTCGAGCATGACCCGGGGCTCGCCCTCCAGCACGCGTTGCCGCAAGGTCAGACCGTCGACGGGGAAGCGTGCCGGGTCCCAGACGATCTTGACCCGCGGCACGCGATCGATGCCTTCGGGCTCAACGATCTCGCCATGCACGCCGTCGAGCCGGACGACCCGCTCGGCGACCAGCGCGCAATCGTCGTACCATTTCTGCCGCTCGGCGGCCTCGTTGCGCTCCTCGAACCAGTACTCGAGCGCGGTGATGACGCCAATGATGTCCTCTTTCGAGACCTTCATCGGCCGGCCGAGCGCCTGATGCGGCGAGCCGTTGCGCCACGCGGCCTGGACGAGGCGCTTGTTGCCGAGCAGGAGGCCGCTGGTCTGCGGCCCGCGCAGGAACTTGCCGCCGCTGTAGATCACGAGATCGGCGCCGCGAGTCAGCCAAGGAGATGGCCGCTCGATATGCTCCGAGGCCGCGTCGACCATGATCGGAATACCGCGCGGCTTGACGACCGAGGCGATCTCTTCGAGCCGCACGCTCGTCAGATGCTCTTGTTTTCCCAGCAATACGACCAGCGCGACCGGCTCCTCCAACGCCTCGTCGAGTTCTCCGCGGGTGTCGATCTCGACGATGTGGCAGCCGATCATGCGGACCGCCTGGTCGTAGGCGAAACGCTGCTTCCGCGGGATGATGACGCGGTTGACCATGCCCTCGGTAAAGGGCAGGCGCAGCATCTTCGCGGGGTCGTTGCCGGCGACGCAGGCAGCGGTGCCAAGGGCAACTGCGGCGGCGCTGCCGCAGGTCACGATGCCCCATTCGGCGCCGGTCAGCTCGGCAATGCGCTGGCCGGCCGCGTCCATCAGCTCGTCGAGGTTGACGAACTGGCGCGAGGCGGCGTCGATCGCGGCGCGCACTTGCGGCAGCATCAGGCTGCCGCCATGCATCGTGCGCACGCTGCAGCAATTGATGAACGGCCTGACGCCAAGCGCGAGATAGGGGTTCGTATTCGGATTGCGGGTCGGCATGTCACCTCCGGGTGGCCACGCGCCAATTATACCAGCCCTCGGGCGGGTTTGTTGATCGCCGCGCCGGGAAGCCCTATTTCCCGAGAATGAGAGAATTTTCACAGTCCGACGCGGCGCTGGTCCTGTTTTCGGGCGGGCAGGATTCGACCACCTGCCTCGCCTGGGCGCTCGCCCGCTTCGCCCGGGTCGAGACGGTCGGCTTCGATTACGGACAACGGCATCGGGTCGAACTGGAATGCCGGGCGCGGATCGCCGAGCGGCTGCGGCGGGAATTTCCGAAATGGGGCGAGAGGCTCGGCGAGGATCATCTCGTCGATCTCGGGGTGCTCGGGCAGGTGAGCGACACGGCGCTGACCCGAGACAGCGCAATCGCTTTCGAGAAGAGCGGGTTGCCGAACACCTTTGTGCCGGGCCGCAATATTCTGTTCTTCACCTTCGCAGCGGCGATCGGCTATCGGCGCGGCCTAAAGCACCTCGTCGGCGGCATGTGCGAGACCGATTATTCGGGCTATCCGGACTGCCGCGACGACACGCTGAAGGCGTTGCAGGCGACCCTTTCGCTCGGCATGGACCAGCGCTTCGTCATCCATACGCCGCTGATGTGGCGCGACAAGGCGGCGACCTGGGTACTTGCGCGCGAACTGGGCGGCATGCCCCTTGTCGAACTGATCCGCGACGAGACGCACAGCTGTTACGAGGGCGACCGCACGCACCGGCACGATTGGGGTTATGGCTGCGGCGCCTGCCCGGCCTGCGATCTGCGCCGCAAGGGCTGGGAGGCTTTCGCCGCCGGCCGGAACAACGCACATGAACTGCATTAGCGTTTTGCGTCCTTCGACACGGCGCTTCGCGCCTGCTCAGGATGAGGAATATTTCTGGATGGCATCACAGGTTTCCCTCATCCTGAGCGCGACCTCGGACTTGGTCCGGGGGAGTAGTCGAAGGACGCATAGCGCTGATCCAGCCTCTCGGCGGGACCAATGAGCTACGCGGTCAAGGAGATCTTCTACACGCTACAGGGCGAGGGGGCGCTGACCGGACGCCCGTCTGTGTTCTGCCGCTTCGCCGGCTGCAATCTCTGGTCGGGACGCGAGGAGGACCGCACCGCGGCGGTGTGCAATTTTTGCGACACCGATTTTGTCGGCATGGACGGCACAAACGGCGGCCGCTACGACGATGCCGAGATGCTGGGCGATGCGGTTGCCGCGTTATGGCCGGCCGGGGAGGCGGATCGGTTTGTTGTCTGCACCGGCGGCGAGCCGCTGCTGCAGCTCGATGGACCCTTGATCGAGGCATTACACCAGCGCGACTTCGAGATCGCGATCGAGACGAACGGCACGATCGTCCCGCCCGCCGGTATCGACTGGATCTGCGTCAGCCCGAAAGCCGGCGCGCCGCTCGTGGTCACCCGCGGCCACGAGCTAAAGGTCGTCGTACCGCAAGACGGGCTCGATCCGCTCGATTTCGCCGGGCTCGACTTCCATCGCTTCTCGGTGCAGCCGATGGACGGGCCCGACCGCCTGCGCAATACGGAGTGGGCGATCCGCTTCTGTCTCGCGCATCCGCAATGGCAGCTCAGCCTGCAGACTCACAAAATCACCGGCGTTCGGTGATTCTTAGCCGTCGAAAATCGCCACGGCAGTGTCATAGCGACCCGTTCACTCAGGCCAGCGGTTGTGCACCCAGAACCATTGCTCCGGCCGGGCGCGAATCCAAGCCTCTAGGGTTTGGTTTACCGCGGTCATGATCGCCAGGACGTCGGCGTCGCGGTCGCCGGTGCGCGGCGCATCGAGCGGCGGGTACAGCGTCAGCCGGAACCGGGCGCCTGCCAATCGCTCGACGCGCGTCGGCAATATCGCGCAATCGAAATGCAACGCCAGTGTGGCGAGAGCCGGGGCGGTCATCGCCGGCCGGTCGAAGAACGGCACGGCGATGCCTTCATTGAGCTTCTGATCGGCGAGCAGGCTGACATGCCCGCCGCGCCGCAAGGCAGCGACGGCGCGGCGGGAGGCTACCGCACCCTTCGGGATCAGCTCGCTGTCGCCGCCGCGCAAACGGGCGATCATGCGATCGACGAGCGGGTTGTTGGCGGCACGGTAGATCTGTGCGATGTCGAGGCCGTATTGCCCGGCGGCGAGCGCGGCAATCTCCCAATTCGCCAGGTGGCCGCCGAACAGGATGACTCGCCTTCCCGTCGCGAGAGCGCGCTCGAGATGCTCGATGCCGCAGGTTTCGACGCGACTGCCCGGATCGAAAATACGGATGCGGCGCAGATGCGGGTACTCCGCGGCGACCCGCCCGAGATTGTCCCACATGCCGCGCAGGACCGCTTCGATCTGCGGGATCGGAAGCTCCGGGAACGCGGCGGATAGATTGCGGCGCGCGCGGTTCGAGACGGCGAGCCGCGGCCCGATCGATCGCCCGAGCGCACCGCCGAGCGCCGAGGCCGTGCGGAGGGGCAGGCACTGCAGCGCGGCGATGATGATGGCCGCGCCCCAGGCCTCGATCCGATAGGTCCGGGGTACCGGAGCCGGCGCCGTTTCAGCCGCCGGCGGCGCGCGCGTCGCGTCCATGGCCGGCCCGTTGTACGAATTCGTGCAACACCCGTTGCAGCATGATCGGATCGTGCCAGCGGAGCTCGACGTCGAGCACCTCGATGCCGGCGCGCAATTCCGGCGACATCCGGACCCAATCCTTTGCCGTCGTGACGAGGCGAGCATCTTCGCGCGCCGCGGTTTCGCGCAACTGGGCGATCTCGCTTGGACGATAAGGGTGATGATCCGGAAAGGTTTCCGTCATGACCAGCCGCGCCTGAAGAGTGCGCAGCGTCGCGAAGAATTTTTCCGGCCGGCCGATCCCGGCGAAAGCGGCGACGCGGGCTTTGGCAAACGGATCTCCGTTCGCCGGCTCCAAGGTCGCTTGCAAAATCGGGCAAGACGCCGGCCGAAGCTCCTTTGGGGCTGCCGCATCGCCGATCAGAACGATCGCGTCGGCGCGGCCGAGGCCCGCCGCGACTGGCTCGCGCAACGGCCCGGCCGGCATGACCCGGCCATTGCCGAAGCCGTATTCAACATCGACGACGACCAGCGACAGGTCCTTCGCGACGTGCGGGTTCTGAAAACCGTCATCGAGCAAGATAGCGCCCGCGCCCGCGTCGGCTGCGGCCTTGATCCCGGCAGCACGGTCACGCGCCACCCAGCACGGCGCACGCGCCGCGATCAGCAATGCCTCGTCGCCGACGGCGGCGGCATCGTGCAGCGCCGGATTGACGCGCACCGGGCCGGCCAGCTGGCCCCCATAACCGCGCGTGACGACATGGACCGCAATAGACCGTGCTCCGAAGAGATCGGCGAGGGAGAGGACGACCGGCGTCTTTCCCGACCCGCCAGCGACGAAATTTCCGACGCAAAGCACGGGCACCGGGGCGCGATACGGCCGGACGATCGCTCGCCTGACGCGGGTTGCGATATCCCAGGCGGTGCCGGCGGGCGTAAGCAGACCGGCCGCGAGTCCCGGCGGTTCATGCCAGAATTCAGGGGCGCGCATCGGCATGATGAAGCGCCGGCCGACGGCATTCTGCCGGCGAAAGCTCGATCGCCTCCCGCGGCGCCAAGGAGTCGAGCCAGGGAGCGAGCCGATCGAGCACCGCGTCGAGCGCGCGATATCCGGAAGCGGCAACGCGCTGCGCCGCGGCCGCGCGGGCATCCCGCAGATGCGGATCGCCCAGGAGCCCGCCCACCGCGATAGCGAGGGTTTTGGCGTCGCGGACGGTCTCGCTCGCTGCCGCGGCGGCGAGTGCCTCGGCCATTGCCGCGGAATTCGCCATGTCGGGCCCGTGCAAGATGGCGCAATCGAGCCGCGCGGCCTCGAACGGGTTGTGCCCGCCTCTCCCGACCAATGAACCGCCGATAAAGGCGATGCCCGCCAATCGAAAAAACAGGCCAAGCTCACCCAAGGTGTCGGCAAGATAGACATCCGTATTGCCCATGATCGGCTCTCCGGCGGCTCGCCGGGCAACCCGCAATCCATTGCTGCGCAGCAGTTCGGCAATGGCCGGGCCGCGGACCGGATGGCGCGGCACGATAATCGTCAACAGCCCAGGATGCGATCGCGCGACCTGATGATGCGCGGCCGCGATGATCTCCTCTTCTCCGGTATGCGTACTTGCTGCGAGCCAGAGGGGGCGGGTATCGGCCCGTTGGCGCAGCTCAGCCAGTACGGCGGGATCGGCAGCAAGCGGCTCGGCAGCCCCCTTCAGGTCGCCGACACTCGCGACCGCCGGCGCGCCAAGCCGGCGGAAGCGTTGCATCTGAACCTCGTCCTGCGCGAGGCACAGCGAGAACGCCCGAAGCATCGGCCGGATCGCACCGGGCAAGGCTCGCCACCGCGCGAGCGACCGGTCCGACAAGCGGGCATTCAGGAGCAGCATGGGGATGCCGCGGCGATGCGTTGCCAGGACCAGGTTCGGCCACAACTCGGATTCGATCCAGACCGCCAGATCCGGGCGCCAGTGGTCGAGAAAACGCTCGACAGGCTTGGGCAGATCGATCGGCACGAATTGATGGCGCACGCCCTCGGGCAACCGCGTCTCGAGCAGCCGCGCTGCCGCGACCGTGCCGGTCGTCGCGAGGATCGTGACTCCCGGCCGCTCCTCGATGATCCGTTGCATCAGCGACAGCACCGACGTGGCCTCACCGACGCTTGCCGCGTGAACCCACACCAGAGGCTTGGATGGCCGCCGAAGGCTGGCGGCGCCGAGCCGCTCGGCAAGGCGCACCCCATCTTCTTTGCCATGGCGTTGGCGCCGCTGCAGATAAAGCAGGACCAGCGGGCTCAAAGCGGCGGTCGTCGCGCGATACAAGGCCGGCAGGGCGGCCCATCGCTGCGCTGGCCCCACCGTATGACCGACCCGCCGATCGGCATCCTCGGCCATTTGGTTCATCCGGCTCTCGACCAGAAGTCTGGTGCGTTCAAGGCCGGTTTCATCCAGTTCCGCCTCGACCTCGATCGGCTCGCCCCAAACGAAGATCCCGCGGCCGAACGGCTTGGCCAAGTGAAAGCGGTCCCAGCTGGATAGCACGCGGCGCCGGCTGGTGGCGAACACGACCGGCACGATCGGCACCCCGGCGAGCCGCGCGACGTTGACGATGCCCATGCTCGCGCGCATTGCCGGGCCGCGCGGCCCATCCGGGGTGATGCCGACGCAATCGCCCGCCGCCAACTGCTTCAGCATCAGCCGCAGCGCCGCAATCCCGCCGCGCCGGGTCGAGCCGGCGATCGAGTCGACGCCGAAGTAGGTCACAGCATCGGCGATGATCCGCCCGTCGCGATGCGCCGAGATCAGCATGTGCATCGGCGCGAGGCGCTGCCAGGCCATCGGGATCATCAGCAGCCGGCCGTGCCAGAAAGCCAGGATAAAAGGCTGCGCGGCATCGCGCAGCCGGCGCGGAATTTCGCCGCCTTCGACCCTCCAGCGGTTGGTCAGGTAGACAAAGCGGATATAGAGCTGGACGACCCAGCACAGGACGCGGCGCAGACGATCGCTGCGCACAATACGGCGGCCCCAACGGCTCGGGGTCTTCATCCGCCCGCTCTATCCCGCCGCGGCGGCCGCACCGACCGGCGCCGCGAGATCGCGCTCGCCGGCGAACTGGGTTTGGTAGAGGCGGGCGTACAGACCATTGCGCGCCAGCAGCTGCGCGTGCCGGCCGCTCTCGACGATCCGGCCGCGATCGAGCACGCAGATCAGGTCCGCGCCGATCACCGTCGACAGCCGGTGCGCGATGACGATCGTCGTGCGCCCGCGCATCAGGCTGCGCAATGCCGTCTGGACCTGCCGTTCGGATTCGCTGTCGAGCGCCGATGTGGCCTCGTCGAGCAGCAGGATCGGCGCATCCCTCAGCATCGCGCGGGCGATCGCCAGGCGCTGGCGCTGGCCGCCCGACAGCAGCACGCCCTGTTCACCAACGACCGTGTCATAGCCCTGCGACAGCTCGCGGATGAAGCGATCGGCGCCGGCGGCGGCGGCGGCGGCTTTGATCTCCGTCTGCGAGGCGTCGAACCGGCCATAGGCGATGTTGGCGCGCACCGTGTCGTCAAACAGGCTGACCTCCTGCGCGACCAGTGCGATCGCGCCGCGCAAGGAGGCGAGGGTCACCTCGCGCACATCCTGGCCGTCGATCGCGATCGCCCCGTGATCGACCTCGTAGAAGCGCGGGATCAGGTTCAGCATCGTCGATTTGCCGGCGCCGGAAGGGCCGACCAGTGCGACCGTGCTGCCGCCCGGCACGGTCAGTGAAATGCCGTCGAGCGCCACCGCGCCGGGGTGATAGCCGAACCGGACCTCGTCGAACCGCACCTCTCCGGCCGCGATGCGCAATGGCCGCGCGTTCGCCGCGTCGCGAATGGCGGGCTCGATGTCGAGCACCTGGAAGACCCGCTGCGCCGCGGCGAGGCCCTCCTGCAGCTGGGCGTTCAGGATCGCGAGTGCCTTGACCGGCTGATAGGCCAGGAGCAGCGCCGTGATGAACGAGAAGAAAGCGCCGGGAGTGCGCGTCCCGCTGATCACCTGTTGGCCGCCATAGAGGATGACGACCGCGATTGCCGCGCCGCCCAGCGCCTCCATCATCGGCGTCGCGCGCGAGCGTGTGCGGTTGGCGCGGTCGGTCAGCGCAAACAGCCGCTCGATCAGACCGCCGGCGCGCCGCTCCTCATATTGCTCCATGCCATAGGCCTTGACATGGCGGGCGCCCTGAAAGGTCTGGCTGAGCAACGTCGTCAGCTGGCCCATCTCGATCTGGGTGTTCGCCGAGACCCGGCGCATGCGGCGGCCGATGCCGATAATCGGCCGGATCGCCAGCGGAAAGGCGAAGAACGCGATTATTGCGAGCAGCCAATCCTGGTAGAACATAAGGCCCACCAGGAACACCACCGTGATCGCGTCGCGACCAATCCCGGCCAGCACGTTGGCGGCGGCATTGCGCAACAGCCCGACATCATTGGTCAGGCGCGAGATCAAGAGGCCGCTCGAGGTTGCGTTGAAATAGGCGAGGTCGGCGTGAATGAGGCGCGTGAAGGAGGCCTTCTGGATGTCGGCTATGACGCGCTGCCCGACCCGGTTCATCAGCACGGTCTGGCCGTAATCGGTAAAGCCCTTGGCCAGGGCCAGCACCAGCGCGGCGCCGCCGAGCAGAAAGAGAAGGGAGGCGTCCCGCGCAATAAAAATGCGGTCGAGCACCGGCTCCATGAGCCAGGCGCGCAACGCCGTGCTGGCGGCGGCAATCCCCATGCACAGAAACGCCAACCCGATCTGGCCGGCATGGCGCCAGATGAATTCGCGCACCAGCCGCCGCACCAGCGCGAGCGAATTCAAGCCTTGTGGCGAGATACCGGATTTGTCGCGCATGGGCCCCCGCCGCCAGTGTTAGAGGCGAGCAGCGGCGTTGGCAAGGCCAGCAGCGCCGTACGCGCCTGCCTCAGGCCCCGGCGACGGTCAGGTCGTCCATGCGCAGGGTCGGGGAATCGGCGCCGACCCGGAATTCGAGATCGTTGGCCGCGACCATCCGGGCGAACATCTCCTTCAGGTTGGCGGCAACGGTCATTTCGCTCACCGGGTGCGCGAGCTGCCCGTTCTCAATCCAAAACCCGGCGGCGCCGCGGCTGTAATCGCCGGTGATGCCGTTGACGCCCATGCCCATCAATTCAGTGACATAGAACCCGTTCTTGATATCTGCCATCAGCTCCGTGGGGGTGCTCTCACCTGGCTCGATCCAGATATTTGTCGCGGCCGGCGAAGGCGGCGAGGCGGTGCCGCGCGCCGCATGTCCGGTCGTCTTCATGCCGAGTTGGCGCGCCGAGCGCAAATCCAATAGCCAAGTCGTCAGCACGCCTTTGTCGATGAGCGCGCGCCGGCGGTTCGGAATGCCCTCGGCGTCGAACGGCTTCGAGCGGTGGCCGCGCTGCCGGTGCGGGTCTTCGGTGATCGTGATGGCTTCCGGAAAGATCCGCTGGTGGAGCTTGTCGCGCAGAAAGCTGGTGCCGCGAGCGATCGACGGGCCGGAAATAGCTCCCAAGACATGCGAGATGAAGCTGCGCGCTACCCGCGGATCGAACACAACCGGGCAGCGGCAGGTCGGCATCTTGCGGCCGCCAAGCCGGCGGATCGTGCGCTCGCCGGCACTGCGGCCGATTTCGGCCGGGTCACGCAGATCGGTGGCATAGATGCTGTTGGCGAAATCGTAATCGCGCTCCATCTGTTGGCCGGATCCGCCAATTACCGCGACACTGACCGCGTGATGCGAGCCGCAATACCCGCCGGCAAACCCATTCGAGGCAACGAGAGCGATGCGCGAGCGGCCCCAACCTGCCTCGGCGCCTTCCGAATTGGTGATGCCCTTGATCGCGAGCGCCGCCTCCTCGGCCGCCCGGGCCCGCTCGATCAGCGTCTCGGCGCTCGGTTCGACCGGGTCGAGCATGTCGAGCCCCGGCCAGTCGCGGGCGATCTCCTGGGGGTCGGCCAATCCGCAGAACGGGTCTTCCGGCACGGCGCGCGCCATCGCGAGCGTGCGTTCGACGAGTTCGGTCAGCATTTTCGGCGAGCGGTCGCTCGACGAGACGATCGCCTGCTGTTTGCCGACCAGCACGCGCAGGCCGAGATCCTGGCTTTCGGAGCGCTCGAGCTTCTCGGTCTTGCCGAGCCGCCTGGCATGCGACAGGGAGGTGCCTTCGAACAGCACAGCGTCGGCGGCATCGGCGCCGGCCTTCAAGGCGCGGCCGACGAGATCCTGCAGCAGATCGATCGCGTTCGCCGTTTCCTTATCGATTTTCGGATCTGCCATTCTTCATCCTTACTTCCAGATCGGCTTGCCGCTGCCAGGCAGTCCGTAATCCGCCCACTTGCGCGTCACCTCCGCGATGACCTCGTCGGTCATGCGGATCGGCCGTCCCCATTCGCGATGCGTCTCGGGCGGCAATTTGTTTGTCGCGTCGAGGCCGATCTTGCCGCCGAGCCCGGATTCCGGCGAGGCGAAGTCGAGATAATCGATCGGCGTATTCTCCATCAACGTCACGTCGCGCACCGGGTCCATGCGGGTTGAGACCGCCCACATGACATCCTTCCAGTCGCGCACCGCGATGTCGTCATCCACGACGATTACGAACTTTGTGTACATAAACTGCCGCAGGAACGACCAGATCCCCATCATCACGCGCTTGGCCTGGCCGGGATAGGTCTTGCGGATCGCCACGACGGCGATGCGGTAGGAGCAGCCCTCGGGCGGCAGCCAGAAATCGACGATCTCCGGGAATTGTTGCTGCAATAACGGCACAAACACTTCGTTCAGCGCCTCGCCGAGGACGGACGGCTCATCTGGCGGGCGGCCGGTAAAGGTCGAGAGATAGATCGGGTTCTGCCGCATCGTCATCGCCGAGACGCGGAATACCGGGAATGGCTCGACCGCGTTGTAATAGCCGGTGTGGTCGCCGTACGGGCCCTCGTCGCCGTATTCGTCGAGCGAGACATGGCCTTCGAGGACGATCTCGGCTTCGGCTGGCACCTTGAGCGGCACGGTCTTGCAGTCGACGAGGTCGAGCCGCTTGCCGCGCAACAGACCGGCGAACTGGTACTCGGACAGGGTGTCGGGCACCGGCGTGACCGCCGCGATGATCGTGCCGGGATCGGCGCCGATGACGACCGCCGCCGGCAAGGGATCGCGCTTTGCCTGGCGCCAGCGATGATGGTGCTGCGCACCGCCGCGATGCCGCAGCCAGCGCATCAGCGTCGTGTCGCGGCCGGTGACCTGCATGCGGTAGATGCCGAGGTTGAAGCCGTCCTCGCGCGCCGTGCCCGGACCCTTGGTCACGACGAGCGGCCAGGTGATCAGCGGCGCCGGCTCGTCCGGCCAACAGGTCTGGATCGGCAGCAGCGACAGATCGATCTCGGCGCCGCGCAAGACGATCTCCTGACATGCGCCGGAGGCGACCGTGCGCGGCCGCATCGCCATGACGGTCTTCAAGAGCGGCAGCATTTCGATCGCCTCGCGCCAGCCGCCCGGCGGCTCAGGCTGTTTCAGAAATGCCAGGGTCTCGCCGATCTCGCGCAATTGCCCTGGCTCGCGGTCCATGCCCCTGGCCACTCGTTCGACCGTGCCGAACAGATTGACCAGCACCGGCATGGTCGCCCGCTCGTGGACGACATTCTCGAACAGCACGGCGGGTCCGCCTTCAGCCAAGAGCCGCGTCTGAATCTCGGTCATTTCCAGAAACGGAGAGACCGGCGCCGCTACGCGTTGCAGCCGCCCGGCGGCTTCGAGCCGGGCGGTGAAGTCGCGCAGGCTGGCGTAAGGCATGCGCCGCTATATAAGCGCGGCAGGCCGGCGCTGCATCAGTTGCCGGCCGCGCGAGCGACGCTCGGCGCTGGACGGTGTCGCAACAGCCACAGCGAGGCGAAGGCCGACAGGTTGAGACCGATGGTGAGCAAGACTGCGTAAAGACCCACCCGATCAAGCAGCAGCCCGAACAGGAACGGCGCCGCCGCGACCGACAACCGCGCGGGCACGGATAAGAGGCCGGTGCGCAATCCATAGCCGGCGGGACCGAAAATCGCCAAGGGCAGCGTGCCCCGCGCGATCGTGATCATGCCGTTGCCGGCGCCATAGGCGATCGCGAACGCTGCGACTCCGGAGGACCCGAGCGCGCCCAGCAACAAGGCGCCAAGCGGGTGCAACAGCGCCGCGATACGCGCTGACCAAACCGGGTGAAGGGCGCGCATCAGTCCGAATTCGAAGAGCCGCGCCACGACTTGGGCCGGCCCGACCAATGTACCGGCGATGATCGCCAACGCCTCAGACGCTCCGGCCGTCTCCAAAAAGCGCAGCAGATGCGCCTGCAAAGCGCCGGTGACGAAAGCCGTGGTGCAGAAATAGAAGGCGAGGATCGGCATCGCGCCCCGCGGCGGCTCGATTTCGCGCATTTCGCCTTTCTCCGCCACCCCGGGCGACAATGGCGGCGCCGGCGGGATCACCAGCCAGTTCAGCGGCAACGCGATGAAGACGTTCACGGCAGCCCAAATCAGGCATGCCTCGCGCCAGCCGAGAGCGTGCTCGAACCATACCGAGGCCGGCCAGCCGAGCGTGCTGGCAAACCCGGCGAGCAAGGTGATGCCGGTGATCGAGCCGCGGGCTTCGCGGCCGTAGAGGCGGGTCAGCGCCGCGAAGGCCGCGTCGTAAAGACCCATGGTCATGCCGATGCCGAGCAACATCCAGGCGATGATCAGACCGGCAAGCCCTTGTGCGAGAGCGAGCATCACAAGCCCGGCCGCGAGGACCAAGTTCGAGACCGTCAGCACCGTCCGGCCGCCGTGCCGGTCGATCAATGTGCCGACATACGGTCCGAACGCCGCCTGCAACAGCAACGCCGCCGAAAACACCGCGAAAAAGGCGCTGGCCGGCAGCCCGAGCGCCGCGGCAATCGGTGCGCCGAGCACCGCGGGCAGGTAATAGCTCGACGCCCAGGCAAGCGTCTGCGACGTGCCGAGCGCCGCGACCACCACGGTTTTACCGGGTCTCAGCGGTCCTTCCCCAAGTTCGGCAAGACGCGCCAAACGAACCCGGTAAAGCGCTCGGTGCCTTCCAACTCGCGACTGGTCGGCACATTGTAGCGCGCCAATTCGCATAGGCCGGCGCTGGGCAGATAGGCGCGCCCCGGATCGCCGAGTAGGACTGTGCTGCCTCGGCCGGCAAGGCGGCGCAGCCAGCGCATCGCGCGCTCCGCCATCGGCCTCTCGTAGCAGATGTCGCCGGTGGTGACCAACTTCCAGAACCTCGTATCGCCATCGAGAAGGTCATCGGTCATGACCGCTACCGCGACGCCGTTCAGCGCGGCGTTGAGGGTAATCGCCGCGGCGGCGAAAGGGTCGATGTCGGCGGCGGTGACGCGCGCGGCGCCGGCCTTCGCGGCAGCGATCGCCACCAGTCCCGAGCCGGAGCCGAAATCGAGCACCTCTCGGTCGGCTACGATCCCCGGGTTATCGAGCACGTAGCGGGCCAGCGCCTGGCCGCCGGCCCAGGCAAACGCCCAGAAAGGCGGCGGAAGACCGTTACGTGCAAGGCTGTCCTCGGTCGCCTGCCAGATCGGCGTGACCTCGGTTGCGAGATGGAGGCTAATCTCGGGTACCAACGGGGGGCCGGCGATCTCGGTATTGCTGCGGACAAACTCGGCGGGGTCCACGGCGATCAGGCGAAATAGCCGGCGATGATGCCGGCAAGCATCAGCCAGCCGGTGAACCGGTTCGAGCGAAATTTGGCGAGGCAATCAGCCGGGTCCTTGGTGTTCACCTGGGCCGCTTGCCAACCGAGCTGCAATCCGGCGGCGGCGAGCGCTACCCAGAACAGGATTCCGAGCCCAGCGACGGTTCCCACCGCTGCCCAGAGCGCCAGCGCCGCGGCGTAGAAGACGAAGAGCCAGGGCCGGGTACGTTCGCCCAGCGCCAAGGCCGAGGATTTGACGCCGATATGTATGTCGTCTTCTTTGTCCTGGTGGGCGTAGATCGTGTCGTAACTCAAGGTCCAGAAAATGCCGCCGAGGTAGAGCAGCACGGGCGGCCAGGCGAGGGCGCCGGTCACCGCAGTCCAGCCGAGCAGCGCGCCCCAGTTGAAATTGAGCCCGAGAAAAAGCTGTGGCCAGTAGGTGACGCGCTTCATGAACGGGTAGGTGCCGATCAGCGCCAACACGCCGATCCCAAGCCACCAGCAAGCGCGGTTGAGGCCGAACAAGATCGCGGCGCCGACCGCGAGCTGCGCGGCCATGAACGCGACGGCCTGCGGTACCGTCACGCGACCGCTCGGTAATGGCCGCAGCCGGGTGCGGGCGACCTTGCCGTCATAGTCGCGGTCGGCGATGTCGTTGAGCGTGCAGCCGGCGCCCCGCATCGCGACGGCGCCAATTGCGAACAGCAGCAACAGCAGCGGGTCGGGCCATCCCCGGCCGGCCAGCGCAATGCCCCACCAGCCCGGGAACAGCAGCAGCCAGGTGCCGATCGGCCGATCCCACCGAGCCAATCGCGCATAGGGCTCCATCCAGCCGGGCAGCCAGCGATCGACCCAATCGCCGTGGTGAATATCGGTCGGGTCGCGGAGGACTGCGGCAGGAACTTCCTCTCTCGCCTCGGGGTCCTCGGGGGTGGAGAGCGTCGGGGTGAGGTGGGAGATTCCAGAGCGTTGGCCGGCGCCCACCCCACCCTCCCGCGGCTCCGGCGCGGGTCTCTCCCTCTCCGCCCTGAGGGGCGGAGAGGGTTCTGCAGCGGCGCCGTTCTTCATCCGGTAATCTTCTGCCTCAGATTGGGCTGGCTCAAGCGGGCTGCGAGGAGACCTGGTTTGCCGGAGCCCGCCGCGACGCGTCTTTATGTCCCGCAGCCGCTGACAGCGGGCGTGCGGGTCGCGCTCGACGCCGCGCAGGCGCATCGCCTGCTGGACGTGTTGCGACTTGGCGCCGGCGCGGCGGTTTCCGCCTTCAACGAGCGCGACGGCGAGTGGCTGTGCCGTCTGGCCGAAGAAGGGCGGCGTGGGGCGGCCCTGCTTCCCGAGCAGCAGCTCACGCCGGCCGGGGTCGAGCCGGATCTGTGGCTCCTGTTCGCGCCGATCAAGCGCGCCCGGCTCGATTGGCTGATCGAGAAGGCGACGGAGCTTGGCGCCGCCGCACTGGTGCCGGTGTGGACCGAGCGCACGCAGCCCGAACGTCTCAATCGCGATCGTCTGGCGGCGATCGCGATCGCTGCCGCCGAGCAGAGCGAACGGCTGTCGGTGCCGGATGTCCAGATTCCGGAGCGGCTCGACAAGCTGCTCGCGGCCTGGCCGGCACAACGGCGGCTCTTCGTCTGCGACGAAACCGGCGGCGGCGCGCCGATCGCTATCGCGCTCGCCGATTTCCGGGACAGCCCCGCCGCGCTTCTGGTCGGTCCCGAGGGAGGCTTTACCGAAACGGAGCTTGACGCTCTCGGCAAACTCCCCATTGTTACTCGGGTCGGGCTCGGCCCGAGAGTGCTGCGCGCCGAGACCGCCGCAATTGCCGCCTTGGCGGTTTTTCAGGCGATAGCGGGGGACTGGCGCCGTGCTCGGCCGCGCTGATGCGGGTCGCTGTTTGACGCCTGCCGGGAGTTCGAACGCCGCATGTCTGGCCCGTCGAGCCTGCAAGGACCGCCGATCACCGACAAGCGGCAGCTCGTCGAATATCACGAAAGCGGCAACAAGCCGCCCTCGGCATGGCGCGTCGGCACCGAGCACGAGAAATTCGTGTTTCGCCGCAGCGATCTCAAGCGTGTGCCGTACGATGGTCCCCACGGTATTCGCGCGTTGCTCGAAGGTATGACGCGCTTCGGCTGGAAGCCCGTCGTCGAAAAGGGCAACATCATTGCGCTGTCGAACGACAGCCGATGTTCGATCACCCTCGAACCCGGGGGCCAGTTCGAGCTGAGCGGTGCGCCGCTCGAAACGCTGCACCAGACCTGCGGCGAGGTGCACGAGCATTTGCGCCAGGTGAAGGAAGTCTGCGAGGAGCTGGGGCTCGGCATGATCGGGCTCGGCTTTGATCCCGTGTCGCGGCGCGACGAAGTGCCGTGGATGCCAAAAGGGCGCTACGGCATTATGCACGACTATATGCCGAAAAAGGGCCAGCTCGGCCTCGACATGATGCTGCGCACCTGCACGGTACAGACCAATCTCGATTACCAGTCCGAAGCCGACATGGTGAAGAAGTTCCGCGTCGGGCTGGCGCTGCAGCCGGTCGCGGTGGCGCTGTTCGCCAATTCGCCGTTTGTCGAGGGGCAGCCGACCGAGTTTCACAGCTATCGCAGCTTTGTGTGGACCCATACCGACCCTGACCGCTGCGGTACCTTGCCCTTTGTGTTCGACGACGGGTTCGGCTTCGAGCGCTATGTCGATTACATGCTCGATGTGCCGATGTATTTCGTTTACCGCGATGGCACTTACATCGACGCAAGCGGCCAATCGTTTCGCGATTTCATGACCGGCCGGCTGCCCGCGCTGCCGGGCGAATTGCCGCTGATCGGCGACTGGGCCGATCATCTGACAACCGCGTTTCCAGAGGTTCGGCTCAAGACATTTCTCGAAATGCGCGGCGCCGATGGCGGGCCGTGGCGCCGGTTGTGCGCGCTGCCAGCCTTGTGGCTGGGCCTGCTGTACGACCGCGCCGCGCTCGATGCCGCCAGCGACCTCATTGCCGATTGGACCGCCGAGGAACGCGAGGCGATGCGCCACGACGTGCCGCGGATGGGCCTCGACACGCCGCATCGCAGCCGCACGCTGCGCGACATCGCCCTAGAAGTGCTGGACATCGCGCGCGAGGGGCTGCACCGGCGCGCCCGGCGCGATCTTGGCGGCGAGGACGAGACGCATTTTCTCGACCCGCTGTTCTCGATCGCCGGCTCCGGGCGCACCCCTGCGGCCGAGCTCGTGGAGGACTACCGTACCCGCTGGGGCGGCGACATCACCCGGATCTACACCGAGCAGGCGTACTGAGTTCTCGATCGTCTGCACCCAAAAGCAAGCAGGCGGTCATTCCGGGGCTCGGCGCAGCCGAGAGCCCGGAATCCATATTCCAGAGGCCGGTGTTCATGGATTCCGGGCCTCGGCCTTCGACCGATCCCGGAATGACGATTTGTGAAAGATGGCGGCGTCACACCGTCGGGTCCCATTTGCCATCGACGGTGTAGGCTTCGCCATCGCCGGGCCAGGGCGGCATCGTCGCGGCGACGATGTCGAGCGGCTGCGACCCGTCGTTGCGGAACTGGAAGTGCGCGCCGGTCGGGATCGCGACCGAGAGTCCGGCCACCAGATCGGTGACCTCCTCGTGATCGCCGGTTTTGCGCCAGAGGCGACCGCGGCCGCGGATGACGCACCAGATCTCCTCGACGGTGCGGTGCGCGACCGCCTTCGAGACGGCGCCGGGCAGCAGCGTGAACATCGCCATCGCGCCGCGCGGGGTTTCGCACAAGACCCGCACCTCGGAGCCGTCCGCGGCGATGACGTCCGGCGCCGGGCTGATCCATTTGCTCGGGAATTCAGGCGAAGCCATTGCTCTCTGAACGCCCGGCGGATCAGCCTTGCTTCAGCGGGATGTCCCAGACATCGGCGGCATATTCGGCGATCGTCCGGTCGGCGGAGAACCAGCCCATGCGGGCGATGTTGAGCGTTGCCATGCGGCCCCACGCCTCGGGCTGCCGCCACAGCGTGTCGACCTCGGCCTGCGCGGCGCGATAAGCCGCGAAATCGGCTGCGACCATGTACGGATCGACATAGCGCACGCGGTCGGCGACGCTGCGGAACCGCCAGCGGTCGTCGGGCGAGAAAGCGCCGTCGCCGATCGCGTCGAGCACCTCGCGCAGTTCGGGGGAGGCAGCAACCATGTCGCTGGCGTCGAGCCCGCGGCGGCGTCGCGCCTCGACCTCCTCCGCGCGCAGCCCGAAGATGAAGATGTTGTCTTCGCCGACCTGCTCGCGGATCTCGATATTGGCCCCGTCGAGCGTGCCGATCGTCAGCGCGCCGTTCAGCGCCAGCTTCATGTTGCCGGTGCCGGATGCCTCCATGCCGGCGGTCGAGATCTGCTCCGAGAGATCGGCGGCCGGGATGATCATCTCGGCGAGGCTGACATTGTAGTTCGGCAGAAAGACGACGCGCAGCAGGTCGCGTGTCGCGGGATCGTTGTTGACTATCGCTGCGATGTCGTTGGCCAGCTTGATGATCAGCTTGGCCTCGGCATAGCTCGCCGCCGCCTTGCCCGCGAAGATCTTCACCCGCGGCACCCAATCGGCATTTGGCGTCGCGCGGATCGCGTGATACCGCGCGACCGTGTCGAGCAGGTTCAACAGCTGCCGCTTGTATTCATGGATGCGCTTGATATGCACGTCGAACAGCGCGCCCGGGTCGATCGCGATCCCCATCTGCTCGTGCACGAAGCGGGCGAGCGCGCGCTTGTTCGCGCGCTTGACTGCGGCAAGCCGCCAGACCGTGGCATGGTCATCGGCATATTCGGCGAGGCGCGGCAATGCCGCCGTGTCGTCGAGCACTTCCTTGCCGCACACTTCGGTCAATAGCCGGGTCAAGCGCGGGTTGGCCTGATGCAGCCAGCGCCGGAAGGTGATGCCGTTGGTCTTGTTGACGATGCGGTCGGGGTAGAGCCGGTGCAGATCGGCGAACACCGTCTCGCGCATCAGCCTGGTGTGCAACGCCGAGACGCCGTTGACCTTGTGCGAGCCGACAAAAGCGAGATGGCCCATGCGGACATGGCGCCCGTGGCGCTCGTCGATGATCGACGCCGCCGCGTGCTCGCCGTCGCCAACCCCATCGGCACGCGCGGCTTGCTCGAGGTGCTGCGCGTTGATGCGGTAGATGATGTCGAGATGGCGCGGCAGAACGCGCTCGAACAATGCCACTGGCCAGGTTTCCAGCGCCTCCGGCAGCAGCGTGTGGTTGGTATAGGAGAAGGTGCCGACCGTCACTCGCCACGCAACATCCCAGGGGAGGTTGTGAATGTCGATGAGCAGCCGCATCAGCTCGGCGATGGCGATGCTCGGATGCGTGTCGTTGAGCTGGATCGCGGCGCGGTCGGGCAGGGACGGCAGATCGCCGTAATACTGCATCTGGCGGCGCACGATGTCCTGCAATGACGCCGACACGAAGAAATACTCCTGGCGCAGGCGCAATTCGCGCCCGGCCGGGGTGTTGTCGCTCGGGTAGAGGATCTTCGAGATCGCCTCGGCGCGCGCCTGCTGCGCCAACGCGCCGACATGGTCGCCCTCGTTGAAGACTTCGAGGCGCAGCGGATCGACCGCGCGAGCCGACCACAGCCGCAGCGAGTTGACGTGGCGGCCGCGCCAGCCGACGACCGGGGTGTCGTAGGCGACGGCCTCGATCGTCTCGTCGGGCATCCAGAGCTGTTGCCGGCGGCGGCCCTTCATCACCGTCTCGACCCGGCCGCCGTAATGGATGTCGTAGGTGAATTCCGGCCGGGCGAACTCCCACGGATTGCCGAAGGACAGCCAGTTCTCGGCGAATTCCATCTGCCAGCCATCACGAATCACCTGGCGAAACAGGCCGTGGTCGTAGCGGATGCCATAGCCGCGGGCCGGGATGCCGAGGCTCGCCATGCTCTCCATCAGGCAGGCGGCGAGGCGGCCGAGACCGCCATTGCCGAGCGCGGCATCCGGCTCGGCGCGGCGCATCTTGTCGAGATCGACCCCGAGATCGCCGAGCGCCGCCTTGACCGTCTCGGTCATGCGCAGATTTTCGACGACGTCGGCGAAGAGGCGGCCGATCAGGAATTCCAGCGACAGGTAATAGACACGCTTCTTGCCCTCGGCGTGGGTCGCGCGGTTGACCGCGAGCCAGCGGTGGATGACGCGATCGCGCAAGGCGAGCGCGGTCGCCACGAACCAGTCGCGCGGCGTCGCCCCGCCGCCATCCTTGCCGATCGCCAAGGTCAGCTTGGCGAGGACGCTCGACTTGAAGGCGTCGATGTCCGCTTCGTTGGCCGGCGCGTCGGCGATCGGCGCCGGCAGCGTCGATTCGACCGTGCTCGACCTGGGGGACTGTGGCGGGACCAATGCGTGGTTCGATATGTCGTTGGCCATGCTTATCGAAAATGCTTGCAACACCGGGGCCGAGCGGGGCGCCCGTCAGTGATCCATCATTATACGACGAGAGGATTGATATCGTCTCAATCGCACCGGATTTCAAACGGCAGATCGCCGCGACCGCCGGGCTCCCTGAACCGGGTGAGGGTTCCGCCCGCCCAAGTCCATGGATCGCCCCTCACCCCAACCCTCTCCCGGTGGGGGAGAGGTAGAGTTTTTATGGCCGATCACGGCGCGTCCGATGCTCCGCTGGGGCGGGCGGCGAGCGACCACGCGTACCAATCGAAAGGCGACATCGTGGTCCACCGGTCCGGGGGCGGCTGACCGGTGAAGCGTCCGATACGTTCGGCGGCTTTCGCTGCGAGGCTCTCGCGTCGGGCAAGCTTCGGATCCTGCGCGATAAAGGCCGCGTCGGCCCGCTGCAATTCGGGCGTGTCCGGCCATCCCGCGACGACTCGCTCGGCATAACCGAACTCGCGCATGCCGCTGTTTTGTGCCGGATCGATGCCGGCTTCGGTGAGCGCCGCGCGAATGCTCGCCGCCGCCTGCGCGTATTCGCGCATCCTTGCGCGCTCCGCGACCCGCCGGCGCACGGCGTCGGTCAGGGCGTCGAGCCGGCGCCGCGTTGTCGGACTATTGAGCGAGGCCACAGACGCTCTCCAGCCGCAGCAAGCGGGTCTCGATCTCCTCGGCGGCAAGCGCGCGCGTGAAACGCTCGACGACCTGCGACATCTCGCAGGCCTCGGCGGTCGAAATCGCGCCCTCGGCCGCAGCGGCGGCGATCGCCGCGATGGCCGGCGCCACATCGGCGGCACTCTGCAGCGGCGGCAGGGCAAAGCTGGAGGCGCGGTGCCGGCGCGGCCCGATCAGGCTCCGAATGATCAGCCGCAACGTGGCGCCGTCGCCGTCCATGGCATCCGCGAGGGCCTTCTTCGAGACGTCGCCGCTAGCGCCGTCGAACAATTGCTCCATGATCATCGTTGCGCCGGCCCGCCGGATTGCCCGACTGGCCCTTCAAAAACTGACCGACTTCGTTGCGTTCCGCCTGCATCTGCAGGCTTTTTGCAGGCTGGGCAGCCTCCAGCATTATCTCTTCCGGTGCGGTTTCGATATCCATCTGATCAGCAGCCATCGGCACTCCTCATTCACGACTTTCGCAACCCGAAATCCGCATTATCGGCATATATGGTCGGCCGGCGTAACCTCTGCAAGAACATAACAGGAACAATCTCGCTTCGCCATGGAAGCGCCGGGGACTGGCTGGCGGACTGCGTTCTCTGCTCGCGACTCGTGCCGTTGTTCAGCCAGCGCCGAGCCGATAGGCTGCGGTCACATCTCCTGTTCAGCGAAAAGCCCGATGCCGCTCGATAGTCCCGCCCGTCATGATCCCGGTTCGCCGCGGCTCGAAGCCCGCCTCCGGCGCGAGCTGCAGGGCGAGGTGCTGTTCGACCGGTTTACTCGCGGGCGTTATTCGACGGACGCCTCGATCTACCAGATCGAGCCTTTGGGCGTTGTCGTGCCGAAAGACCGCGAGGATGTCGCAGCGGCGCTGACGATCGCGCGGGAGGAGGGGGTGCCGGTGTTGCCGCGCGGCGGCGGCACCTCGCAATGCGGTCAGACCGTGGCACGGGCGCTGGTGCTCGATTGCAGCAAGTTCATGGACGCGGTGGTCGCGCTCGACACCGAGGCGCGGCGGGTCCGAGTGCAGCCCGGGGTCGTCATGGAGCGGCTCAACGGGCGGCTGCGGCAGCACAAGCTGTGGTTCCCGGTCGATGTCTCGACCGGCGACCGCGCGACGATCGGCGGCATGACCGCCAACAACAGCTGCGGCTCGCGCTCGATCCGTTACGGCAACATGGTGCACAACGTGCGGGCGATCGACGCGATACTCGCCGACGGCACCGCCGCACGGTTCGCCGAGGTGCCGGGGAATTTTGGTGATGATGTCGAGCCCGAGCGGTATCGCGGGCTGGTGCGCGACATGCGCGCGCTGCACCGGCGCGAGGCCGATGAGATCGAGGCGCGCTTCCCGAAGCTGTTGCGCCGGGTCGGCGGCTACAACATCGACATGATCAATGATGCCGGCCACAACATGGCGCATCTGCTGGTCGGGTCGGAGGGGACGCTCGGCTTCTTCACCGAGATCGAATTGGATCTGCAGCCGATCCCGCCGCACCGAGTGCTCGGCATCTGTCACTTCCCGACTTTCTACCAGGCGATGAATGCGACGCAGCACATCGTCAAGCTCGGCCCCTCGGCCTGCGAGCTGGTCGACCGCACGATGATCGAATTGGCGCGCAACAACGCGGTGTTCCGGCCGATCGTCGACCGCTTTGTGCAGGGCGAGCCCGAGGCGATCTTGCTGACCGAATTCGCCGGCGAGGATGCCGACGACAATCTGCGAAGATTGCGGCAGCTCGTCGAGTTGATGGGTGATCTGGGCTTTCCCGGTGCGGTGGTCGAGGCGACCGATGCCGGCTTCCAGAGCGCGGTGTGGAACGTGCGCAAGGAAGGCCTCAACATCATGATGTCGATGAAGGGGGACGGAAAGCCGATCTCCTTTATCGAGGATTGCGCGGTGCGGCTCGAGGACCTCGCCGAATACACCGACCGGCTGACTCAGGTGTTTCACAAGCACGGCACCTACGGCACCTGGTACGCGCATGCCTCGGTCGGCTGTCTGCATGTGCGGCCGGTGCTGAACGTCAAGCAGGAGCTCGACGTCAAGAAGATGCGGGCGATCGCCGAGGAGGCGTTCGCGATGGTCCGCGAATACAAAGGCTCGCATTCGGGCGAGCACGGCGACGGGCTGGTGCGCTCGGAGCACCACGAAGCGATGTTCGGGCCGCGCATCGTGCGCGCCTTCGAGGAAGTGAAGGACACATTCGATCCGGAGGGCCTGTTCAACCCGGGCAAGATCGTGCGGCCGCCGAAGATGGACGACCGCTCGCTCTTCCGCTTCAAGCCGGGCTACCGGCAGGTGCCGCTCAATACCGTGCTCGACTGGTCGGAATGGGGCGGTTTCGCGAGCGCCGCCGAGATGTGCAACAACAACGGCGCCTGCCGCAAATCCGACCCTGGCGTCATGTGCCCGTCCTATCGCGCCACCGGCGACGAGCAGCATCTGACGCGCGGGCGGGCGAATACGTTGCGCCTGGCGCTGTCGGGGCAGCTTGGGCCCGACGCGCTGGTGTCGGACGCGATGCGCGAGACGATGGCGCTGTGCGTCTCGTGCAAGGGCTGCAAGCGCGAATGCCCGACCGGAATCGACATGGCGAAGATGAAGGTCGAGTTTCTGTATCACTACAGGAAGCGGCACGGGCTCACGCTGCGCGACCGGGCGGTCGCCTATCTGCCGCGTTATGCGCCTTATGCGGCGCGGCTGGCGCCGCTGTTGAATTTGCGCAACCGGGTGCCGGCCTTGGCGGCGCTTGGCGAAAAGGCGCTCGGCCTCAGCGCGCGGCGCAGCCTGCCGGAATGGAGCCGCGAGCATTACCGCGGCAGTACCGACACCGGGCCGATGGGCGGGCGCAACGTCGTGCTGCTGATCGACACCTTCAACCGCTATTTCGAGCCGGAAAACGCCTGGGCCGCCGAGCGGGTATTGGCGCGCGCCGGTTACCGGGTGAATACGCCGGAGCCGGCGATCGGGCGCCCCTTATGCTGCGGCCGCACGTTTCTTGCGGCGGGTTTGGTCGGGGAGGCAAAGGTGGAGGCGCGGCGCATGCTCGACGCGCTGAAATCCGCGGTCGCTTCCGGGACGCCGATCATCGGGCTCGAACCGGCCTGCCTGCTGACCCTGCGCGACGAATTCCCGTCACTATTGCCGGGCGAAGAGACTCGGGCGCTCGCGGCGCGGGCGCAACTGTTCGAGGAATTCGTCGCCAGCGAGCGCCACGCCGGCCGCTTCGACCTTGAACTCGCGGCGATGCCGGGCAAAACCGCGCTATTGCACGGGCACTGTCACCAGAAGGCGTTCAACACCGCGGGCGCGGCGGCCGATGCCTTGCGGCTCATCCCCGAACTCAAGGTCGAGACGTTCGACTCGACGTGCTGCGGCATGGCGGGCTCGTTCGGTCTCGAAGCCGAGCATTACGACGTCTCGCTGAAGATAGGCGAATTGGGCGTCTTGCCGAAGATGCGCGCCGCCGCGCCGGACACGCTGCTCGCCGCCTGCGGCACGAGCTGCCGCCACCAGATCGCCGACGGCGCCGGCCGCGACGCCCGCCACATCGTCCGCATTTTGGACGAGGCTTCTACCATTTGAGGTGGCGTCCCGGCGATAGGCGGAACCCACGTTTCAGAACCCGAAGCGCTGACAAGTGGGTCCCGGCTTTCGCCGGGACGACGGACCTTATTACGCGGGAACAGCGAAAACTCGGGTTCGGGATCGTCCCTCAGCCTACTTCTCCCGTAGTGCAAGAGAGGGGTTATCTTTTCGGATAGGCCTGACCGGGCGGGTAGGTGGGGTATTTCGGCAGGGCCGGATCCATGTGGTCCCAGGGCTGGGCGCTCTTGACGAAGATGTCGGCCTCGGGCTGGAAGCCGCTCGGGTCGTCGAGGGTGCCGACGCGGAGGCCGACGATGTCCGGCCGGGTCGAGACCTGGACATAAAGCGGCGAGCCGCAATCGCCGCAAAAGGCGCGGATGATCTCGTTACCGCTGTCGGCCTTGCCGACATATCGCTTGGGCGTGCCCTGGGTGATGCGGAACCCGGCGCTCGGCACCCGCATCGCCGCGATATAGGCGGTGCCGCTCGATCGCTGGCAATCGCGGCAATGGCATTGCAGCGAGAAGACCGGATCGCCCGCGCTTTCGTAACGCACCGCGCCGCATAGGCACCCGCCGGTTCGCACTTCGGCCATGGCGTCCTCCGCAGAAATTTTCATTGGATGTTTACCTCGAATAAAGCTGGGGGCGGTATTCGCTCAATCGGCGGCAATCGCTAGAATGCCGGCGGGGGAGCATCGGGGGTGATATGACCGATTGGATTTTGCGCGGCGGCACGGTGATCGACGGTACCGGCGGTCCGCGCCGGCGCGCCGATGTCGCGATCGCGGGCGATCGCATCTCGGCGGTCGGCGAGGTGTCGAACAGCGCCGGGGCGCGCGAAATCGATGTCAGCGGGCTCGTCGTCGCGCCCGGCTTTATCGATGTCCATACGCATGACGACCGCGCGCTGCTTGCCTCCGACATGGCGGCGAAGGCAAGCCAGGGCGTCACGACGGTCATTACCGGCAATTGCGGCATCAGCCTCGCGCCGCTTTCCCTGAAAGACCCCCCGCCGCCACCGCTCGATCTGATCGGCGAGATTGCCGATTACGCCTATCCGCGATTCGCCGATTATCTCGACGCGCTCGACAAATCGCCGCCAGTAATCAACGCCGCCGCGCTCGTCGGCCATTCGACGTTGCGGGCCGGCACGATGCCCGAACTCGACCGCCCAGCGCGCGACGACGAGATCGCCCGCATGCAGCAGCGCCTTGCCGAGGCGCTCGGCGCCGGGGCGATCGGCCTGTCATCCGGCCTTTACTACGCCCCGGCGGCGCACGCCCCGTCTTCCGAAATCGAGGCGCTCGCCAAATTGCTGCGCCCGGCCGGCGCGGTCTACACGACGCATATGCGCGACGAGGCCGAGCATGTGCTCGACTGCCTCGACGAGAGCTTTCATGTCGGCGAGACCGCGCGGGTGCCGGTTGTCATCTCGCACCACAAGACGACCGGGATTGCCAATTTTGGCCGTACCGCCGAGACGCTGCCGAAGATTGCCGCCGCGATGCGGAAGCAGGAAATCGGGCTGGATGCGTATCCCTATGTCGCGTCCTCGACCGTGTTGCGCACCGAGCGGCTGGACGACGCGCAGAAGGTGCTGATCACCTGGTCGAAGCCGATGCCGGAACAGGCCGGCCGCGACCTCGCCGAGATCGCCCGGGAATGGGGCGTCCCGCTGCGCGAGGCGGCCAAGCGGCTGCAGCCGGCCGGCGCGATCTACTGGATGATGGACGAGGCCGATGTCCGCCGCGTGCTTGCTTTCGAGAATACGATGATCGGCTCCGACGGGCTGCCGCACGATGTGCACCCGCACCCGCGCCTGTGGGGCACGTTCCCGCGCGTCCTCGGCCATTACTGCCGCGAGGTCGGGCTGTTTGGCCTCGAGACCGCGGTGCGTAAGATGACCGGGCTGCCGGCGGCGCGGTTTGGGCTGACCGATCGCGGCGTGATCTCCGAGGGCGCCTATGCCGACATCGCGGTGTTCGACCCGGAGACCGTCATCGACCGCGCCACCTTCGCCGAGCCGACCCTGCCGGCCGCCGGCATCGCGCACGTCTTCGTCAACGGCCACCCTGTCTGGTCCGAGGGCAAGCCCTCGGGCGGGCGGCCCGGCCGTGCTCTGCGCCGCCAGCAGATGCAGGCCGAGGCGCGGTAACGCCTTCGACGAGCAAACCGCGTCAATCGGGGTTGCAGGCGGGGCAGTCCTCACGGCCGAACCCATGCGGGCATGGCTCGACCCAATCCGAGGTCGCGTGGATCGGGCAATTCTCGTCGCAAATGATGTCCGGTCCCGTCTGCGGCGGACAGGTACAGCCTTGCGCGATTGCGGCGGGGCTTCCGGGGTCGGGTTGCGTGTCGGTCATTTGGTTCGCCCTTAGCTGACCTGCGGATCGCCGGCGATCATTTGCCGAACCTGCGCCGGATCAAGATAACAACGCTGTCCGTCGACAGAGGTTTATTGCTGAACTGCGCCGAGCCGGGATGACACGGCTGCTTGCGCCGATCTGACGCTGCTGGGCACAATCGGCGGGGCGGCAGCGACAGGCGAGGGGGCGATGGCAGGGGTGTGGTCAGATACGGGGCGGCTGCCGCTCGCCGGGCTCACCGTCATCGATTTCGGGCAGATCTTTCAGGGCCCCTACGCGACGTTTCTCTTGGCGAAAGGCGGCGCCGACGTCATCAAGATCGAACCGCCGGGAGGCGAGCCATTGCGCCGCCGCGCGCTTCCCGAGAAGCATGCGACCCTGCCGTTCGCGATGCTGAACCAGAACAAGCGCGCGGTGACGCTCAACCTGAAGCAGGCGCGCGGGCGCGAATTGCTGTTCGAGATGGTGCGGCGGGCCGATGTGCTGCTCGAAAATTTCTCGCCCGGCACGATGGACGAGCTCGGGGTCGGGTGGAACGTGTTGCGCGAGATCAACCCGCGCCTGATCTACGCGACCGGCACCGGTTTTGGCATCAGCGGCCCCGACCGGGACAATCTCGCGATGGATCTGACGATCCAGGCCGCCTCCGGCATCATGAGCGTTACCGGGGCGCCCGACGGGCCGCCGATGAAGGCCGGCCCGACCCTCGTCGATTACATGGGCGGCATCCACCTCTATGCGGGTATCCTCACCGCGCTCTACGAGCGAGACCGTATCGATGGTGGAGAACCGGGGGGCCGCCTCGTCGAGGTGGCGATGCAGGAGACGGTGTATCCGAGCCTTGCGGCGAGCTTCGAGTATTACCATCGCACCGGCCAGCCGCCGCCGCGCACCGGAAACCGCCAGGCCGGGCTATCGACGGCGCCCTACAACGTCTACCCCTGCGCCGACGGGCATGTCGCGATCCACATCGTCACCGAAGGGCATTGGCGGAACCTGCTGAAGGTCATGGGGCGCGAGGAGTTGGCCGACGACCCACGCTTCAAGACCAATGCCGACCGCGTCGGGCATATGGACGAGACCGACGCGCTTGTCGTGGAATGGACCCGCGCCCTGCCGAAGATGGAGGTGTTCGCCCGCGCCAAGGCCAACCGCGTGCCATGCGCGCCGGTGCGCACCGCGCCGGAGGTCATGCATGACCCGCATATGCACGAGCGCGGCATGCTGGAGGATGTCGAGCATCCGGAACTGGGGCCGATCACGGTGCCGACAACGCCGTTGCGTCTGCACGGCTCCGGGAAACCGCCAATGCGGCCGAGCCCCCGGATCGGCCAGCACAATGACGAGGTCTATGGCGGCTGGCTCGGCCTGTCGGCAGCCGAGCTCGCAGCGCTCAGGGAAGAGGGCGTGATTTGAAGAACAACGCTTTATCGCAGAGGACGCAGAGGGTTCGCGGAGGACGCGGAGTAGTTATTCCTCTGCGTACTCCGCCTATCCTCTGCGCTCTCCGCGTCGGCGTCGATGACCTCGGTGGCGGCGATGATGTGAATTTTTGATGGGCTTCGCTGCGCTCAGCCCATCCTACGCCGTTGCCGCGGCGGGGACGACGGCGGTCACGGGGGCGGGGCCGGCATCGCGCAGATGGCAGGCGACGAATTGGCTGGGCAGCACCTCCTGCATCAGCGGTTCCTCTTGCGAGCAGCGGTCGAAGGCGTAGGGGCAGCGCGTATGGAACCGGCAACCCGAGGGCGGGTCGATCGGGCTCGGCACGTCGCCGCGCAGGATGATGCGCTTCTTCGCAGCTTCCGGATCAGGGACCGGCACGGCCGATAAGAGCGCCTCGGTGTAGGGGTGCTGCGGCCGCGAGAACAGCGAGGCACGGTCGGCGAGCTCGACGATCTTGCCGAGATACATGACGGCGATGCGCCGGCTGATGTGCTCGACGACGGCGATATCATGGGCGATGAAGAGATAGGAGAGGCCGAACTCCTTCTGCAGATCGCCCAGCAGATTGATGACCTGCGCCTGCACCGAGACGTCGAGCGCCGAGACCGGCTCGTCGCAGATGATCAGGCCGGGATTGAGCGCCAACGCGCGGGCGATCCCGATGCGCTGGCGCTGCCCGCCGGAGAATTCATGTGGAAAGCGATCGAGCGCCTCGGGACGCAGCCCGACCTTGCCGGCCAGCATCTCGACCCGGTCGTCGAGCGCGCGGCCCTGCGCGACGCCATAATTCTTCAACGGCTCGCCGATGATGTCGCGGATCCTGAGGCGCGGGTTCAAGGACGAGTAGGGGTCCTGGAACACGACCTGCAATTCGCGGCGGTAGGGCCGCATCTCGTGCCGCGACAGCTGGTCGATACGCTCGCCGTTGACGCGGATCTCGCCGGCGGTCGGCTCGAGCAGTTTCAGGATCGTCTTGCCGGCGGTCGACTTGCCGCAGCCGCTTTCGCCAACGAGGCCCAGGGTCTCGCCCTCGGCGATGTCGAATGAGATGCCGTCGACCGCATGCACCTGGCCGACGGTCTGCTGCAGGATGCCCTTCTTGACCGGGAAGTGCTTGACCAGATTGCGCACCGACAGCAGCGGCGCCTCCGAGCTTGAAGGATCCGTTCGCTGCATCACGATTGTGCGTCCTTCGACACGCGCCGCGACTTTGCCGCAGCGCTGCTCAGGATGAGGGACATTGTTGATGGCATGAAAAGTCCTTCCTCATCCTGAGCGCGAGCGACGCGAGCAGTCGAAGGTCGTAACATGCCGATATGCGTAGCTGGTCATGCGCGCGCCACCTCGTCGGAATGGAAGCAGGCGGCATAGTGGCCGGCCTCCTTCTGCTCAAAGGCCGGCATCTCGCGAATGCAGATGTCGGACGCGAACGGGCAGCGCGCCGCGAACGGGCAGCCCGGGATTTCTTCCTTCAATGACGGCACGGTGCCGGGGATTTCGGCGAGGCGTGGTAGCCGCGAGTCCGCGAGGCTGGCGCCGAGTTTCGGCACCGAGGCGAGCAGCCCGCGCGTATAGGGGTGGAGCGGCCGGCGGAACAGAGTCCCGACCGGCGCCTCCTCAGCCTTCCTGCCGGCATACATGACGACGACGCGCTGCGCCATTTCAGCAACGACCCCGAGATCGTGGGTGATCAGCACGATCGCCGCGTCGATCTTGTGCTTCAATTCGCGCATCAGATCGAGGATCTGCGCCTGGATCGTGACATCGAGCGCCGTCGTCGGTTCATCGGCGATCAAGAGCTTCGGGTTGCAGGCCAGCGCCATCGCGATCATCACCCGCTGGCGCATGCCGCCCGACAGCTGGTGCGGGTATTGCGCGACCCGACGCTGTGCTTCGGGGATATGCACGAGGCGCAGCATCTCGACGGCGCGGCGCAGCGCCGCCTTACGGTCGAGCCCCTGATGCAACGTCAGCGTCTCGGCGATCTGCCGGCCGATCGTCAGCACCGGGTTCAGCGACGTCATCGGCTCCTGGAAGATCATCGAGATGTCGTTGCCGCGGATGTCGCGCATCTCGGCTTCGCTGAGCGCGAGCAGGTCGCGTCCGGCGAGCCGGATCGAACCGGAGACGATGCGGCCGGGCGGTGACGGGACGAGACGCAACACGGAAAGCGCGGTGACGCTCTTGCCGCAGCCGGACTCGCCGACGATCGCCAAGGTCTCTCCCGGCATGACGTGGAACGAGACGCCGTCGACCGCGCGGACGATGCCGTCGCGGGTGAAGAACCAGGTCTTCAGATCGGCGACTTCGAGCAGCGGCCGTGTTGCCGCTGCGGGGATGCGGGGCGGGGCGGCAGCTGTTGCAGATACGGGTTCCGCGACCGCCGCCATCGCGCCTCTCACAGCCGTCGCGACAGGCGCGGATCGAGCATGTCGCGCAGCCCGTCGCCAAGCAAATTGATCGCGAGGACCGTCAGGGACAGCATGATGCCGGGAAACAGCACGATGTAGTACGCCACCTGAAAAAGGCTGCGCCCCTCGGCCATGATGTTGCCCCAGCTCGGGATGTTGGGAGGCGTGCCGGCGCCGATGAACGAGAGGATTGCTTCTGTGATCATCGCCGATGCGGTGATGAAGGTGCCCTGCACCAGCAGCGGCGGCAGCGTGTTCGGCACGATGTGCCGCCACAGGATCAGCACGAAGCTGGTGCCGCTGGCGACCGCCGCCTCGACATAGGGCTGTTCGCGCAATGTCAGCACGATGCCGCGCACGAGCCGGGTCACCCTCGGCACCTGCGCGACGGTGATCGCGAAGATGACGTTGCCCATGCTGGCGCGGGTCAGCGCCATCAGCGCGATTGCGATCAGCACCTCGGGGATCGACATCAGCCCGTCCATGATGCGCATGACGACCGTATCGACCCAGCGCGTGAAGCCGGCCACGACGCCGATCGCCAGGCCCAACGCGGTGCTGAACAATGCGACGCTGATCCCGACCGCCAACGACACGCGGGCGCCGTAAATCGTACGGCTGTAGAGGTCGCGTCCGAGCATGTCGGTGCCGAACCAGTACTGCGCCGAAGGCCAGCGCAGCCGGCGGATTGGGGACAGGGCTTGCGGATCGACGGTGTTGAGGTAAGGGGCGAAGATCGCCATCAGCGTCATGATCAGCAGCAAGACGCCGCCAAAGACGATCGTCGGATGACGGCGGACATAGCGCCAAACGCGTTCGCGCCACAGCGTCGCGGGCGCGGGGAGGGCGATATCGGTTTGAACGATGGCCATCGTTCAGCTCAATAGCGGATGCGCGGGTCGATCAGCGTGTAGCTGAGATCGACCAACAGGTTGATCAGCACAAAGGCGCCCGAGAAGATCAGGATGATGCCCTGGATGATCGGATAATCGCGCCGCAGGATCGCATCGACGGTCAGTCGTCCAAGGCCCGGGATCGCGAACACCGTTTCGGTGACAACAACGCCGCCGATCAGCAACGCGACGCCGATCCCGATGATCGTCACGATCGGCACCGCCGCGTTCTTCAGGGCATGCCCGATCAACACCTGCCCGCTGCCGAGGCCCTTGGCCTGCGCGGTGCGGATATAATCCTGGGCGAGCACGTCGAGCATGCTGGCGCGGGTGATGCGGGCGATCAGCGCCGACTGAATCATTCCGAGAGCGGCGCTCGGCAGGATGATGTGCGACAGGAAGGGCCAGAAGCCATTCGTAATGCTGACATAGCCCTGCACCGGCAACAGATCCGCTTCGATCGCGAAGATGTAGATCAGGATGTAGGCCAGGACGAACACCGGCACCGAAAAGCCCATGACCGCAAAGACCATGACGAAGCGGTCGATCAATCGCCCGGCCTTCCACGCGGCGAGCACGCCCATCGGGATCGCCAGTGTGATTGACACGATCAAGGTCGCGATCGTCAGCGCGGCGGTCGGCTCGAGCCGCTGCTCGATTAATTTTGAAACCGGCAGGTTGGTGAAGATCGAGATGCCGAGATCGCCCTGCAGCAGGCGCAACACCCAGCCGCCGAACTGGATGTAGACCGGCTGGTCGAGGCCGAGCTTGGCGCGGATGCGGGCGATGTCGTCGACGGTCGCGGTGTCGCCGGCGATGATCGCGGCGGGGTCGCCGGGGCTCAGATAGAGCAGAGCGAAGACAAAGATCGCGACGACCGCCATGACCGGGATCGTCGCCAGGATGCGCCGGACGATATAGGCGAACATGGCGCTACCGCACTGCTCTGACTCCCTCTCCGCCGCCCTTGAGTTTGATGGGCGGGGCGGAGAGGGCTGGGGTGAGGTGGGGGAATTCACAGCGGTCGACGTATGCCCACCTCACCCTCCCATCGCTTCGCGACGGGCCTCTCCCTCTCCCCCCTAAAGGGCGGAGAGGGATTTTGGGAGCGTAAGTCCCGGTCATCGCTTGTCGACGTTCCACAGGAATGCGACCGGGGCGATGATGATGCCCTCGAGGTTCTTGCGGTAAGCCGTCGGTACGACAAATTGGCCGGTCGGCACGTATGGCACCTCCTGGTACGCCTCTTCCTGGACCTGGTCGGCGAGCTTCTTCTGCAGCGCCGGGTCGGATGCCTTGAACCAGGCGTCGATCAGCTCTTCGAGCTTCGGGTCCGTGGGCCAGCCGAACCACGCCTTCGCGCCATTGGCGCGCAGCGGGATGTTGAGCGCCGGCGACAGCATGTCGGGCGCCGAGGTCCAGGTGTGGAACAGGTTCCAGCCGCCCTTGTCGATCGGCTCCTTCGAGGCGCGCCGTGTGATCAGCGTGCCCCAATCGTTGGCCTGCAGATCAATGTTGAGCCCGGCGGCGCGCAATGCCTCGGTCGTCACCAGCGCCTGCTGATGGACGATCGGCTGGTCGGTCGCCGACAGCAGCACGATGCGCTCGCCCTTGTAGCCGGCCTCCTGGATCAGCTGTTTAGCCCTGACCGGGTTTGGGCCCTTCATTAGCGCGTCCGCGCCCGCGGTGCTCTCGAACGGCGTGCCGCCGCAGATGAAGATCGACGGGCAGGCCTTCCAGTATTTCTCGTCGCCCGCGACAGCGCGCATGTAATCCTTCTGATCGACGAGATTCAGCACCGCCTGCCGCATCTTCACGTTGTCGAAGGGCGGAAACAGGTGGTTGAAGCGCAGCACGCCCATATTGCCGAGCGGGTCGACGGTGGTGACCGCGACGTCCTTGTTCTCAGCGAAAACCGGCAGGATGTCGGCCGGCGGCTGCTCGTACCAATCCGCCTCGCCGGCATTGAGCGCCGCCGCGGCGGTGGCGACGTCCGGGATGTAAAGCCACTCGACGCGGTCTATCTTCGCGACCTTGCCGCCGGCGGCAAGGCTCGGCGGCTCCTTGCGCGGCACGTACTCGGTGTTCTTGACGAACACCGCCTTGCTGCCCGGGACCCATTCCTCCTTGACGAATTTGAACGGGCCCGAGCCGATCGCCTCCGGGATCTGCTGGAAGGCGTCGGTCTTGGCGAGCCGCTCCGGCATCATGAACGGTACGTTGCTCGACAATTTGCCGAGCGCGTTGAGCAACAGCGGAAACGGCGCTTTGAGCGCGATAGTGAAGCTCTTGTCGCCGTCGGCGGTCATCGAAGCGACCGCCTCCATCATCTTCTGCCCGAACTGGTCGCGCTTGGCCCAGCGCTCGATCGAGGCGATGCAATCGGCGGCGTGCACGGGCTGGCCGTCATGCCATTTCAGGCCGTCGCGCAGCGTGAATTTGTAGATGAGCTTGTCGTCGCTGACGGTCCATGTGTCGACCATCTGCGGCTGCGGCTTGAAGTCCTTGTCGAGCGCGAAGAGCGTGTCGAAAACGAGGTAGCCGAAATTGCGGGTAACGTAGGCGGTCGTCCAGATCGGGTCGATGCTGCGCAGATCGGCCTGCGGGATGAAACGCAGCGTTTTTGCCGATCCCTCCGCCCAGCCGGCCGCCGGGGCGAACAGCAGGGCGGCCCCGACCAAGACGCCAAGCAGGCGCGTCTTTACTGCGATACCAGGCATCAATCCCCCTGTCCGTCCTCTTCTATCGAATTCTCTCTAATCGAGCTTATGCGAGTTCCGCGGTAAAGCGAAAACCTCTGCCCTGGCGATGACTTCTGCGAGATTACGCACGCAAGCGCTATGCCGAAGGCAATCGGGATCGCGTCCGCGAGAGCCGACTGGCCGTTCCGGGTTGAACTGTTTGGCCTAGCGGGGGCTGGCCGCGGCGAGGCCTGCGGCGGATTGCCTCGCGGTCCGGACAGCGCGTTTGGCCGGACGGGCGGGCTGCCGCGCTGGCTTCATCGTGGCGTTCGGCGCCGCCGACGCGCTGAGCAGCAAAAGCCGTTCGCAGGCGCTGTAGACCGTCTCGGGGGACAGCTCGCGCAGGCAAGCAAGGCCCCGGCGGCAATCCGCCGGGTTCGACAGATAACACGGCGAACAGACCATCTCGCGGGCGACCGCGACGGCGTTGAGGCCGATCGGCCCCCATTCGCGGACATCAACCGTGCCGGAATGGACGCCGACCGTCGGGATCCCTAGGCCGGCCGCGATGTGCTTCGGACCGCTGTCATTGCCGAGAAACAGCGACGCCCGGGCCAGCAGAGCCGGCAGATCGACGAGCGGCAGTTTGCCAATCAACGAGGTGACCGCGCCGGAGTGGCGCATGCGGCCGATCAGCTCTTTGGCGACAGGCTCCTCGCCAGGGGCGCCGATCAAGACGATGTGGGCGCCGTGCGACTCCACCAGCCGGTCGATGACCGCCGCGAAGTATTCCGGCGGCCATTGCTTCATTGCGTTGCCGGCTGCGGGGTGGACGCAGATCAGCGGCGTTCCCGCCCATTTGTCGAGCTGACGCTTGAGCCACGCCGGCGCCTTCGGGGGCGTCGCGACGATGACCCGGCGGTCATCCTCGCAAGCCGCCGCGATCGCATCGACGAGGTTCACAAGATCGCCGGCGGTATGCTGGCGTTTTCGAGCAAAGGCCTGATCGCCGCCCCAGTCGAGCGCGACATCGAGCCAGGGGAACAGATTGCGATGGTCGAACCCGGCCAGATAGCGAGCGCCGGTGTGCTGCAATACGGTCCGCGTCTCAGGATGCTTGCGCAGATCGACCGCGAGATCGAATTGCTCCGGCACGAGCCGCTCGCTGAGTTTCTGCCAATCCGCGTCGGACAACTGCAATTCGCCGAGCGCCGAGCGAGCGTGAAAGAAGTCGAATTCTATCGTCGCCGCGACGCTCGGCTCCAACGCCCACACCGATTTCGAGGCGCGTGAGGTCAAAACCGTAATCCGCGCATTCGGAAAGTGCTGCCGCAGGCGCCGCAATGCCGGAAACGCGATGATGCAGTCGCCGATATGGTCGAGCTTCACCGCGAGGATGTTGCGGGTTTCAGCGCGGTCGAGCACCGGGCCGCCGGCCACCAGCACCCGATCGGGCTCGCCGTCCGGCGAGAAATCGTCCTGATGTCGCGCAAGATGCGGATTGAGATAGGGATCGCCGGCGAGGAACAGGTCGCGCCATCGGCTGTCGAACACGGCCGCGTCGTAGGTGTCGGGCATCGCGGCGCGGCTGACCGCCTCGTGATGAATGAGACGGGTATGCGGTGTAAAGACCGCGAGCAGACCCTGTTCCCGCGCTCTGAGGCAATAATCGAGGTCGTTGTTGACGATCAGGTGCGCCTCGTTGAAGCCGCCGAGCGCGTCGAAGGTCCTGCGCCGGGTCAGCAGGCACGCGCCGGTCAATGCGATGACGTTGCGCTGCGTGCGCGCCAGGCCGAAATAGCCGGGCTGGTCTTCTGCCAGATAGCGGAAAGCATGCCGCCCTTGGCTCATCGCCGCGAGGAACAGGCCGGCATGTTGGATCCGCCGGTCGGGATAGAGCAACAGCGGGCCAACCGCACCAACTTCCGGCCGCTGTGCCTCCGCCAACAGCGTGTCGAGCCAGCCCGGTTCGATGATCTCGATATCGTCGTTCAGGAACAGCAGGAATTCACCCTTTGCCTGGGCGGCGGCGAGATTGTTGAAGCGCGACCAGTTGTAGGGCTCGGTTGTCGAAATCACGCGGTCGGCGTTGCACTTCAGCCAATTCCGCGATTTGCGGTCGCCGGGCGGGATGTTCTCGATGCAGACGATTTCGTACTTCTTGTAGGTGGTTACCCGGCGCAGCGTCTCGATGCACGTTTTGATCATGCCTTGCGCGGCGCAGGTCGGAATGATGATCGAGACGAGCGCCTTGGTGCTCAGCGCGCGCTTTACGAGATAGGTGCCGGCAACCAGCCCCGGCGCGACTTTGCCTGCAATGCCGCGCCGCTTCAGCGCGCGCTCGATCGCTTGCCGCTCGCGCTTTGTATCAGCGCGATGCGTCTCGGCGCGCTCGCACAATACCGCCGGGATGTGCCGGATCGCTTTCGCCGCTTCGGTGCAGCGCAGCGCCAAATCGTAATCGCCGCCCCGCAGGAGTTCCTCGGCGGGCGCAGCAATTGTCCGCACGAGATCGGCGCGCGTGCACCACAGCCGACCGACGTAATTGGTCGACAGCATCAGATCGGGCGACCATTCCGGCTTGAAGAACGCCTCGACCTTGGCGCTCGCCGGGTTCAGGCGGCGCTCGTCGCTGTAGACAAAATCGGCATCGCGGTGGGCCGCCGTCGTCAGCGCCATTTCGAGAAAGGCGTCGCACCCGAGTTCGTCGCCGGGGCTCAACACTGTCGCAAAGGCTTCCCCCGCGTTCTTGTCGAGCAGCGCCTGTGTGGTGAGCTTCCTTACGACTTCCACCCGGTTTGCGATGCTGTCGAGAGCCGTGCGCAATCCGGTATCGGCCAGCTGTTTTGGTTCGGCGGCAATTACCAGCCGCCAATTTTGGTAGACCTGCGCGCGCAATGACGCGACCGTCGCGCAGGCTCTGTGCGCCGCCTCCTTATCCCCGATCGCCATCGCGACCCGGAAATTCGGCTGCCAATTTCGGTGTTGGAGCATGCGTCGGCCAAGGTCGAGCTCGGCGTGCGGCATCTTGCGCCGCAATGCCCAGGGCCCGGAACTCTCCGGCAGCTCCTCGACGGCAATCCCGAATTCGAGCCGCGCGGTCTTGCCCGCGTTGTCGCGCAACGTGACCGCGACGCGATGCCGGCCCAAGGGCAACGCACGATGCGGCACCAGTGCGAGAAAGCCGCTGCCGAGCGCGTTGTCCCAATCCGGAAAGCTGGCCTGGATGTCGAGGCGGCGGACGCCGTAATCGGCGTTCGCGATCGGCGTGCCGTCGATCGCGATTTCGATTGTTGCGACTCCCGCCCTCGCCAATGCCCAGCCGCTGATTTCGAGATTGCCGCGGAGCGGCGTTTGCATCGCTCCGCCGACCAGGGTGGGAAGATCGAGGTGGAGCTTGCGTTCGGCATCGCCGGTGCTGTTACCGCTCGCGGCCGCGAGGGCGGAACGAGCCGCTTCGCTGGCGAGGGTCGGCAGCGCGATTTCGTGCATCCGGCCGTCGTCGCGCCGCAAACGCAGCGCGATCAGGTGCTCGCCGCGCAGCGGATTGCCGGTCTGTCGGCTGAAGGCGAAGCCGGACTGGCGGGCATGCGGCCAGCTCGGAAAGAGGTTGCCGACATCGGCGCGCTCCACGCCGAGCTCGGCCTCGCCAAGCTCTTCACCGTCGAGCAGCACCTTGATCTCGACGATCGGCGAGGGGCAAACCGCCCAGCCTTTCAAGGCGACGCCGCCCGCTGTTGTCAGCGCGATCTCGTCGCAATGATGGTGAAAACTCTCGTCTGCTCGGGCGCGCCGTCGTGTCAGCTTCCGGACCTCGACCGCCGCCGTTGCTTCACGGAAAATTCCGGTCCGCGCCGATGCCCGCACGGCGACGGTCTTCGCTCCGGCGCCGAGCCGGCCGATGTCGCTGATCAGCATGAAGCCCGAGAAGCGCGCATTCGGGTAGTCGGCTTTGACCTGCTCGACATCGTCGCGCACGCGGCCAAATTCGGCTTCACCGATGCGCTCGCCATCGACAAGGACATCGACCGACTCGATCTGCACGAGGCAGACGACCCAGCCCCCGATCCGCAGGATCCCGTCGCGGTCGACGGACGCCTCGTCGATGTACAGCTCCATCGCCGGCAACTCGGACCCAGCCCCCTCGGCAGGCGCTTCGGCGAACGGATCGATCGCAAGGACTTCCACTTCCTGCGGCGGGATGTCGACGCGCAGCGGCCGCCTTCCAACCTCGCCATCCGCGGTACGTACAGTCAGCAGCGCCTCGATCGCGCTGCCGGCTGTACGCGGCAGGTCAAAGCTCAGGATAAAGCCGCAGTTTCCGGCATGCTCTCGGCCGGGATAGAGCCTGGCGATATCGGGGCGGGGCAGGCCATAAGTCGCCCTGCCCACCACGGCCCCGTCGAACGCGGCCGAGATCTCGGTGATTGCCGCGGGCGCCAGCGCCCACCCGCTGATCGACAGCCGCGACCCGCCCTCGGGGGTTCCGGCCACGCCGAGCGACTCGACGGCGACAAAAATGGCCGGCTTGGCCGCGCCGTCCAGGGCCTTTTGCGCCGGCCGCGCCTTGCCGTCGCGCTTGATTTGCAAGCCACGCGCGGCGCCGATCAGCAGGTAATGCAGGAGCGCGTTGGCAGGGTCCTCGCCGTGTTGCTTGCACTGTTCGAGGTAAAAAGCGGTATCGAAATCCGGGTGCGGGTCGCGGCCCTCCGGGGCTCCCTCCTCGAGATAATGCACGAGCGGATCGACATTCCGCTCCGCGACATCCGGGTAAGTCGTTACGTAATATTCGGGGTCGAAGAGGCCGGATTTGTTAATGGCTTCGTAATCGCTGAACAGCCCTTCCATTCTGGCCCCTGTGTGGCGAGCGCGCACAACGCGGCCGGCACGGGCCGGCCCCGATCCGATCGGGAGGAAGCGCTGCGGGTGTCGCCCCCTTCAATACCTTTGCGCGGGACCGGATTCAAGCAATGCAGGGCTTTATGCGAATGTGTTTAACAAATGCATCGCCCGGGTGCCGATCAAAGGCAGTTAAACCGGCGTGGGCGATCCGCCTAACGGCGCGAGATGCTTGAGAAAGCGCCAAATCTTGGGCGTTACCCACCAAATAGAGCAGGCACCGAAGGGATAGCGCGCGCTCGGGTTGCATATCCTCGGGACGATGCTCGGAAGTTTTGAGCATCCTGCCCAAAGGAATGAGGTCTGCAATGTTCACTGCTGCAAAGAGGCCCTGGATCAAGCGGCTTGGCTTGGCGGCGGTCGCCGCTGTCGCGATCGGCGCGGTCACGCTGCCATCGGCGCCGGCCGAGGCGCAGGTGGTCGTCGGAGTGGGTGTCCCATACTACTACGCGCCGGGATACTATCGCCCGTATTACTATCCCCGGCGGGTCGCCTATCGCGCCTGCGGCTGGGGCTGGCACTGGACGCCGCCGCATTTGAATGGGTGGGGCCACTGGGTCTCCGGCGGCTGCCGCCCGAACTGGTGATCCTCGTTAATTAAGGGGCGCTTTCCTCGCCGGCGACCCAGGTCGCCAGCACGCGGATCTCGGCCGGGTCGAGCGCCACGATATCGGCGCGATGACCCGGCGCGAGATGGCCGAGCCGGCCAGCAAGACCCAGGAATGCCGCCGGCGCGGCGCTCGCGAGGCGCAGGGCGTCGGGCAGTTCGAGACCGAGCAGCCTGACGCAGTTGCGCACCGCGCTCGCCATGTCGAGCGCGGCGCCGGCGAGGGTGCCGTCCTCAGTGGTGAGGCGGCCGGCGCGTGCGAGGATCCGCTTGCCGCCGAGCGTAAAATCGGAGCGGCTGCCGCCGACCGGCGGCATCGCGTCGGTTACCAACATCGCCTGGCCGAGGCCGCGCAGCGCCAGCCGCAGCATCGGCGGTGCGACGTGCTCGCCATCGACGATCAGCCCGTAGAACGCTTCCGGCGTTTCAAGCGCGGCGGCGATCGGCCCCGGTTCGCGGCTCGCCAAGGGCGGCATTGCGTTGAACAGGTGCGTAAAACCGGTCAACCCTTCCGCCAGCGCGGCGCGGGTCTCGGCATAGGTCGCCATCGAATGGCCGAGCGCGACGCGAACACCGGCGCCAACCAGCTTGGACACGAAGCCGGGCGGGACTCGCTCCGGCGCCAGGGTCATCAATCGCACGCCGGCATGGGGCGCGGTCAGGAATTCCAGATCCTGCGCGATCGGCGATCGAAGCATCGCCCGCTGGTGCACGCCGGCCCGCTCCGGTGAGAGAAACGGCCCCTCGAAATGGATCCCGAGCACGCCCGGTATCGATGCAATGGCCGCGTCGATGGCCGCGCTGGCCGCGTGCATTTTTTCGGCTGTGTCGCTGATCAGCGTCGGCAAGAGCGCGGTCGTGCCGAAGCGGCGATGCGCCGCGATGATCGCGGCGATGCCTTCGGCGGTCGGCGCGTCGTTGAACAGCACGTCGCCGCCGCCATTGACCTGGACATCGATAAATCCCGGCGCGAGCCAAGCCCCCTGGGGAATGCGCCGCACCGGCAACTCGCGCGGCAGTTCGCGGGCCGGCGTCAAACCGCTGATGGTGCTGCCTTCGATGATGACGGCGTGATCGCGGCGCAGGGCCGTCCCATCGAAGACAAAGTCGGAGGCGACCGCATGCCGCCCCGCATTTTTCATCGTGTGCGCGTGACCTTCTGCAGATGGCGCGGCCGGTCGGGGTCGATGCCGAGCCGGTCGGCGAGGCGCGCCATCATCGCATAGAAGCTCTGGATCAGGCACACCGCGTCGGTTTCCGGATGATCGGGGGCGAGGGCCGGCAGCCATTGCGGCCCGCTCGTCTTATCGCTCCCCGCCCCGGCGATGAAGAGCGCGGCGCCTTTCCCGGCAAGATTGCTGGCGAGCCGGGTCATGCCTTCGGTCGCTTCATCGCCTGGCATAAACATCAGGATCGGGTAACGCGGTTCGACCAAGGCCACCGGCCCATGCAGGAATTCGGCGCCGCTGAAGGCCTCGGCATGGCGATTGGCGATCTCCTTCAATTTGAGCGCGGCCTCGCGGGCGATCGCCAATGTCGGGCCGCGCCCGATCGTGATCAGGCTATCGGCGTCGGCCAGTACTGCGAGTGCACGGCCCCAGTCGAGTTGGGTGGCCGTGGCGAGCCGCTCCGGGAGCCGCTCGACCGCGCCCGGCAATCGTTTGTCCTCGGTCCATACCGCAACGAGCCGCAGCAGGGCGGCGAGAGTTACGACAAAGGTTTTCGTCGCGGCGACGCTGAGTTCCGGTCCGGCGGCGATCGGCAGTACGAATTCGCAAGCCGCCGCGAGCGGGCTGGCGGCATCGTTGACGACAGAGGCGGTCAGCGCGCCGGCATTGCGGGCCATCACGGCGGCCTCGACCAGATCGTCGCTGCGCCCGGATTGCGAGATAGCAAGGAAAAGCTGGCCGTCGAGTCGCATGGAATGGCTGTAGACCGTAGCGATGTTCGGCGCCATCGCCGCGACTGGAATGCCGAGACGCAATTCGATCAGGTGTTTGGCGAAGGTCGCGGCGTGCGCCGAGCTGCCGCGCGCGCAGGTCACGACCACTTGCGGCGGGTACGATTTGAGCCGGTTCACCAGCTGGGTCAGCGGCGCGAGCAGCCCGGCCTGTTGCCGGCAAACGGCGTCAGGTGCCTCGCGCAGCTCCTCCGCCATCCCCATGTCACGCCTCCACGGGGATATCGGCTTCGGCCCGCGCCAATCGCAGCGCGCCCGTCAGCGCGTCGCCTTGCGGCGCGACCAGATGTCCTCGCGTCCGCGAGGCGAGCCAGTTCTCGATGTGAGGCGCCAAACCGCCAACCAGCGCGATGCGCTCGGCGCCGAGCCTGATCAGCCGCGCCGCGAGCTCGTCGAGATGATGCGCCGCACGTTGCATCAGTTCCACCGCGACGGGATCATCGCGCCCCGCGTGCTCGACGACGAGCGGGGCAAATCGCCCGAAATCGGCAGGCTGCGCGGTCGTGGCCCAGCGCACGACCGCATAGGGATCGCGATCGAATTCATCGAACAGCCGGGTCAAGAGCCGGGTCGAGACGATGCGGCCGTCATGGGCCCACAGCACCCGCCGAATCGCCTCGCGGCCGAGCCAGGCGGCACTGCCCTCGTCCGAAAGCGGCAGGCCCCAACCGCCGATCCGATACTGCCGGCCGCCGACAATCGCCCATCCGACGCTACCGGTCCCGGCAATGATGATGCCGCCGTCGTGCCCGCGATGTGCACCGACGCAGGCGGCGTGTGCGTCGCTCGTGATGATCGCGTGGCGAAACGGCAGGGGCCGCGACCGCGCGGCCGCCAACTCCGTCGGCTCGGTCGCGCCGGCCAGCGCCAGGCACGCGGTCGTGCGCCCCAAGGCCAGTACATCGAGGTCGGCTTCGGCAAGGCATTGCCGCGCGGCGTCCAAAACGGCGCTGAAACTGACATCCAGCCCGAGGCGGATATTGGCCGGCCCGCTGATCCCCAGGCCAAGCACGCGCCCCGACCGGTCGGAGAGCCGGGCCCGGCAAGTCGTGCCGCCGCCGTCGATGCCGAGAAAGAGGTCCGCCCGCCCCACGCCTTGCTCCTGCCGAAATTGTCGTCTAACTGGTTGAACGCTGGAGAACCTCGAATAGGCCGCACGCGTTTTAATAAGGTTACGCATCCGGAGACGCACCCTGGAAACCGAACGGCCCAGCCCCCGCTATTCCGGCATCGATCTGTGGAGCCCCGCGGAAATCCTCGACTCGATGATCGAGGGGCAATTCGCCGCGGTCGCCGCAGTCCATGCCGCGCGCAAGGCGCTGGAACGGGCGGCGCTGGCGATCGAGGAGCGGCTGCGCGCCGGCGGGCGGCTGGTTTATGCCGGGGCCGGCACCTCGGGGCGGCTCGCGGTCCAGGACGGCGCCGAGCTGATGCCGACCTTCAGCTGGCCGGCGGAGCGGCTGCTGCTGCTGATGGCGGGCGGCGACGACGCGCTGACCCATGCCGTCGAAGGCGCCGAGGATGCGCCCGACGAGGCCGCCGGCCTGATCTATCGACATCGCATCACCGATAAGGATGTGCTGATCGCGGTGGCGGCTAGCGGTTCGACGCCCTTTACCTTGGCGTGTCTGCGCGAAGCGGGAGCGCGCGGGGCGCTAACCGTCGGCATCGCCAACAACCTGGACACGCCGCTGCTCAATGAGGCCGATTTTCCGGTCTGCCTCGAGACTGGCGCCGAGCCGATCGCCGGCTCGACGCGCATGAAGGCCGGCACGGCGCAACGGGTCGCGCTGACGTTGCTGTCGAGCCTCGTCATGATCCGGCTGGGCCGGGTCTATGAGGGGCTGATGGTCGATGTGCAGCCCTCGAACCGCAAGCTGGTGCGTCGCAGCGAAGCGATCCTCGCACAGTTGACCGGCCACAGCCGCGATCACGTGCGCGACGCGCTGCGCCAGGCCAAGGGCAGCGTCAAGCTGGCGCTGCTGCTGCTCGAAGGCCGCGGTCTCGACGAGGCACACGACGCGCTCGACGAGGCGGACGGCGATCTGCGCGCCGCAAAAGCGGCGCTCGACGAGCACCGCGCCCGGAAAAAGCGCGCCTAGCGGCACCGCTGCAGCTCAGTCCGGTGAGCCGCGCCCGGATGCGAGCAGCACGATTCCACGGATGACGTCGCGGAACGCCGCGTCGTAATTGACGCCGCTGATGCGCCATGCGTGGTCGGCGCCGTGCCAGCGGGTGCGCCACGAGCCGCTCCAGCCGGGCAGCGTCTCATTCCAGTCGAGCGTGCCGACGACGATTGCCTCGCCGGATTTAGCATCCGGCGGCAGGGCCGTCGGATAGGGAAATCGCTCGGCGGAAGCGCCCCACGCGGCCAGTTCGGCATTGCTCGGCACCCGCACCTCCATGCCGAATTCGCTGGCCGCATTGGTGAATGAGCCGCGCTGCTCGGCGCCTTGCGGCACTTCGGCGCTGAGCACATAGACCGGCGGCTTTGGCCCGTGCACGAGCAGCACCGGCACGACGACCGGCCGCTCGCCGCGCCACGGCGTTGCGCCGAATTCCGCGAGGATGCCATCGATCTTCGCCGGATCGAAATGCACGGTGAGTTTGTGCGGCCGGTCGTAGCTTCCCTGGTCGTCCTTTTTCGGGATGCCGGCCATCATGTCGACGTACTCGAACGCGGTGACGAGGCGGTCGGCATGTGCCGCCAACTCGGCGACGCGCGGATCGTCCTTGAGCCGCGGCTCACCGGAGACCTTGACCAGCACCTCGCGCAGGCATTGCGCCATGCCCCATGGGCGTTGCCGCATATCCGTGCCGGTGACGATCGCGTAGGCCTGGTAGAAATCGCCCGCCTCTTTGGCCGCCGTTGCCGCCGCAGCACCTTGCATCAGCGGCATCGCTACCCAAAGCAGCAAAAGAGGCCAGCGGCGCATTGCGGCGGCGCGCGCGATCACGCCGTCGGGTAGTGCGTCGTCAGTTTCTTTCCCGCCGTCTCGACCGGGTTGGCGTCGATCAGAATGAAAGCAAAGACGCACGGTTGCGAGCCGTTGTTAACCCAGGCGTGCATCGTGCCGCGCTGCACGACGATGTCGCCCTGTTTGAGATGCACGGTCTTGCCGTCGTCGAGTTCGAGATCGCATTCGCCCGACAAGAGGATGGCGTAATCGACGGTTTCGGTGCGGTGCATGAATTTCGGCGCGCCCGGCGCAAATTCGGTGATGCGAACCACCGTGCCCTGCCCCGAGCCCACATAGTTGTGACGCACCACAAAGCCTTTCTTCTGCGCCGCCGCGGCCTCTTCCGAGTTGTCGACCGGCATCTTGTCGGTGGACCAGATCTCGCAGCGTGAGATGTAGGGGCGGGCAGGGGCGCTGACTCCAGTCATGCGCTCGTCGCTCGCGACGATGGCCCTGCCGCTTGCATCGTGCCCGGTGACGACCCGCCTCACTTGAAGCGTCATCGACTTCCTCCCTCAGTAAGTGAATAAAATCATTCACCATAGCGGGCATCGAAAGCACAGCGGGGTGGCATCTCCGCCACGGTGACTATCCGTTCCGTAGAAATTCGTTGTTTGTCCGACTGTGTCTCTGTGTCCTCGGTGCCGCGCAGTAAACGGACGTTTAGGGTACGGCGCGGATTGCGCGCCAGAGTTTCTCGGCGGTCGCGGGCAATTCGACAGGCGTCGCGCCAATCGAGGCGAGCGCGTTGTTAACCGCGTTCATGACGGCCGGGATCGCCCCGAGCGTACCAGCCTCGCCGACGCCCTTGACGCCGAGCGGGTTCTTGTCGGTCGGGCTCGAATTTTCCTCTAATTCGAACGAACAGAAATCGTCGGCTCGCGGCATGCCGTAATCCTGGAACGAGCCGGTCACGAGCTGTCCCGTCTGCGGGTCGTAGACGAGGTTTTCGAGCAGCGCTTGCCCGATCCCCTGCACGATGCCGCCGTGGATCTGGCCCTCGCAAAGGAGCGGGTTCAGCATCGTGCCGACATCGTCGACGGCGCAGTAGCGGGCGAGCCGGGTTTCGCCGGTGTCGATATCGATCTCGACCTCGGCGACGTGCGCGCCAGAGGGGAAAGTCGCCGTGTCGGGCGGGCCGTAATTGGCGCGCTCGGTAAAGCCGGTCTCGATGTCCTCCGGGAGTTGCGCCGACTGGAAAGCCTGCCGCGCGACGTCGTCGATGCCCACCATGCGATCCGTGCCAGCGATCTTGAATTGGCCGCGCTCGAAGACGATGTCGCTGGCGGCCGCCTCCATGGCATGCGCGGCGATCTTGCGGCCTTTCTCGATCAGCCGGTCGGCGGCGGTGACGATCGCCGAGCCGGCGAGCTGCGCCGAGCGCGAGCCAAAGGTGCCGATCCCCATCGTCACGAGATCGCTGTCGCCGTAGCGGTAGCGGATCTTGTCCGCGTCGATGCCGAGCTTTTCCGACAGCACCTGCTTGAATGTCGTGCCGTGGCCCTGGCCGTGATCCATGCTGCCGGTGATCAAAACGACGCCGCCAGCCGGGTCGAAGCGGATCTCGGCATGTTCGTAATCGCGCCCGCCGGTCGCCGCGACCGTCGTCGCAATGCCGATGCCAAGCAATTTGCCGCGACGCCGTGCCGCGGCGCGCCGCTCCTGGAGGCCGTCATATGCCGCGAGATGCAGCGCATCCTCGAGGTTCTTCGGAAAATCGCCGCTGTCATAGGTCTGGCGCATCGGCGTTGTGTATGGCATCGCGCTCTTGGGGATCGTGTTGCGGCGGCGCAGTTCGGCCGGGTCGATGCCGAGCTCGTGTGCGGCTTTTTCGATGATCGTCTCGGTGAAATAAATCGGCTCGGGCCGGCTGCCGCCGCGATAGGGCGCGGTCGTCATCGTATTGGTCAGGGCCGCGACGCACTCGGCGTAGACAACCGGGAACGTGTAGGTGTTCACAAGACAACCCATGCCGATCGTCAGCGGGATCGTCGGGCGGTCGCTCGAATAATAGGCGCCGATCGACGAGATCCAGCTTGTCTTCAAGGCGAGGAACTTGCCGTTATCGTCGAGGCCGAGCTCGGCCTCGACGCTGCTGCCGCGCGCCTGTTCGTCGGAGAGCAGCCCCTCGCTGCGCTCGGACGTCCAGCGCACCGGGCGGCCTGTAACTTCGGACGCCCACAGCGACAGCCCGTATTCGGGGTAGCAGCCGCCCTTCATGCCAAAGCCGCCGCCCATATTGTCGCACACGACGCGCACCTGATGATGCGGCACGCGGAAGATCTGGCCGGCGAGCGCGGCGCGGATCTGGTGCACCGACTGCACCGTACAGCGGATCGTATAGCGCTCCTCGGCCGGATCGTAGAAGGCGAGACAGCCGCGCGGCTCCATGCTGTTGGCGGTGACGCGGTTGACCGAGATGCGCATGCGCATGACATGTGGCGCGCGGGCGAGCGCGGCCTCGACCGCCGCCTTGTCGCCGGCCTCAAAGGTGAAGGCCTCGTTGCCGGGATTGTCGGGCCACACCGCCGGCGCGCCGGCGGCGAGCGCGGCCTCCGCGGCGATGACGGCCGGGAGCGGGTCGTATTCGACGGCGATCAACTCGGCCGCATCTTTCGCCTGGTGCAGGCTCTCGGCGACGATGAACGCGACGGGGTCGCCGACATAGCGGACGTATTCTTGCGCCAGGATCGGCTGCGGGCAGACAAAGGCGGGACCGCCGTTCTTCTTGCGGCGCGGCATGAGGGGCCGCAGCGTGCCGAGCCCGCGCCGCTTCAGCTCGGCGCCGGTCAATACGGCGAGCACCCCAGGCGCGGCTTTGGCCTGCTCGACGTCGATCGCGAGGATGCGGGCATGCGCGTGCGGCGAGCGCAGCACGTAACCCCGCGCTGCCGGTTCTCCGTGAGGGCCGATCGCGGGCACGTCGTCGACATAGCGCCCGCGTCCGGTCAGGAGGCGGAAATCCTCCTCACGCCTGACCCGCTCTCCGATCGCCTGCACCGCCATTCGCTACTCCACCTGTTATGCATCATCGTTCGGCAAGGCCCCGGCCATGCGGAGCGCATTTCAGGCGATGATGCCCGTTCGGACGCAATTCGCGAGTGGAAAATGGATCCCGGCCTGCGCCGGGATCTAGCCAGGGATCACGGGTGGATGACGGTTTCGGTGCGGCTGATGACGAAAGCTTCGTGGCGATCGAGGAAATCGGCGGCGACCTCGACAAAGGCTTCCGGGCGCTCGGCGCCGATCGCGTGCCCGGCGTCATAGACGAAGACGAGATGGCAGTTCGGGATCAGCTCTTTGTAGAAATGCCCCATCTCGGGCGGGATCATCCGGTCGCGCGTGCCGAACACGACGAGGGTGGGCACGTTCAGCTGCGGCAGTTGCGTTTCGAGATCGCGGTCGCGGTCGGGGCCGCGCAGCCGCGCGACGAGCTTCTGCTGTTTTGCCAATACCGCCGGATCCGCCGGCGGCGCCGGCGGCTGCCGCTCGGGGTAGGCATAAAGAACGCGCGCCAATTCCGCGGGCGAGCTCGGCGGCGGCGCGGCCCCTTCCCGGCGGATGGCGGCCGGCGACTCGAGCACCAATCCCGCGACGCGTTCCGGCTGCTGCAGCGCCAGCCACAATGCCGTCTTGCCGCCGAACGAGGTACCCATCAGGTTGTAGCGATCAAGGCCAAGCTTCTCCGCAGCTCCCGCCATCGTCGCGGCCAGTTCCGGCATACCCTGCGTCTTCGTGTTCTCGGGCGATTGGCCGAAACCCGGCATCTCGAATGCGATGACCCGATGATGCTTGGCGAGCAGATCGTGCGCCGGGCTCAGCCGCAACCCGCCGGCGCCGTGCAGATGCACCAGCGCCGGTCCGTCGCCGTCGCCGGCTTGCATGTAACGAATACGGAAACCGTGCGCCTCGACAAACCCTTCGCGAAACTCGCTCACCTCAAACCTCACGGATGTGCGGCAAGACCTTCTTGCCGAACAGTTCGATGGCGCTCATCAGTGCGTCGACGTCGCCCGATCCCGGCGGATGCAGCGACAGGTCGAGCACCCCGGCGCCAACTTCTTCGCGGCAGCGCTTGATCTGCTGGATGACCGTGTCCGGCCCGCCGACGAAGGTGGTTGGCAACACGCCGCCGACATTGGCCGGGCGCGTCTCCCCGGCGACATTGCGCTTGTCGGCTTCGAGCAGTGCATCGCGCAATCGGGCGTTCACCGGGAAGGGCGCGATGCCGGCGCGCTCCTGGTAGATTTTCTCTGCCTCTGCATCGGTTTCGCCGAGGATCATGTTGGCGCGATAGATGATGTCGTCCGGCCCCGGCTCCCAGCCGTATTGCGCGGCCTGCTGCCGGTAGTAGTTCGTCGATTTCGCCATGACCTCGAACGGACCGTACGAGACGCCGAGGCCGAGCTTGTTGCGCGCCGCCAATTCGCACGATTCGCGGCTGATGCCGAGCGCGTAGGTCGGCGGGTAGGGTTGCTGCAACGGGCGCGGCCACACCGAGACGGTGCGGTACTGGAAATAGCGGCCCTGCCAGCCGAAGGGCTGCGGCTCGGTCCACGCCTTCAGGATCAGCTCGATCCCCTCGTCGGCCCGTCCGCGCGCCTCTTTTGGGTTCAGGTCGTAAGTCAGGTATTCGTTCGTCGTGCCGCGCAACACGCCGACGACGAGCCGGCCGCCGGCCATCGTGTCGAGCATCGCCAATTCCTCGGCGATGCGGATGGGGTTGCTCTGCGGCACGATCGGGCCGAGCAGCGCGACCTTGATCTTCTTGACGTGCGCCGCGACGAACGCAGCCGAGAGCTGCGGCGAGGGGGTCAGGATGCGCGGCGAATAATGGTGCTCGGACAGGCTGATCCAGTCGAAGCCGAGTTCCTCGACGAGGCGCGCCCGATCGATCATCGCCCGGTAGGCGCCGGCGCCGATCTCCGGATCGTAAGCGCCAGACGGCACCGGCCATTCGCGCGGCGTCCCCGGCGGCGGGACGTAACGGCCGGTTTCGAAGAACGAGACCTTCATCTGGGCCTCCGCAAAGGGCGGGTTAACGCGTGCGCTTGTATTCGTAATCCTCGCGCTCGCCGGCGCCCTGGCGCAGCCCTTCCGGCAGGGGCGGGCGGGACGCCTGCAGTTTGGCGTGGTTTGTCAAGGCTTCCGGGCTTTCCCACAATTCCAGCAGGGCGAACTTGTCGGGGTTCAGGACGCTTTGGAAAATCTCGAAATGCTGGCAGCCCGGGTCCTTTTGCGACTCCAAGCAGCGCCCCTTGAAGGCTTGCGCGAACTCGGCGCCCTTGCCGGGCGCGGCGTTGATCGAGACGACGAGGCGGACGGCCATGGCTTTCCTCCCAAATGCCGGTTGCGAAAAAGAGTAGCACGGCGGTGTCCTGGTGCGACAACATTGGAGCGCCGCTTGCTGGATCGCGCGCGGCGCTCTCGCGTTCTCGCCCGGAAGGGCTCCCCCTGAGAATGCAACTGTGATGATCCTGATGCGCTGGGCAGCGATGATGGTGGTGTTGTGCGGTGTCGCCGCGCCCCCATGTCATGCCGCTCCGGGCATCATGGAGTCGCTCGACCAGGCGGTATGCCGCACCATCGAGCGCTCGGCGCAGGCGGCGCATCTGCCGGCCGATTTCCTGACCCGCGTCATTTGGCGCGAGAGCAGCTTCCGTGCCGGCGTCGTCAGCCGCGCCGGGGCGGAAGGGATCGCGCAATTCATGCCGTCGACCGCGCAGGCACGCGGCCTCGCCGATCCGTTCGACCCGGAGCAGGCAATCCCCAAGGCAGCGCGCTATCTGGCCGATCTGCGCCAACGCTTCGGCAACATCGGCATCGCCGCGGCGGCGTACAATTCCGGCGAGGCCCGCGTGTCGAACTGGCTGCACGGGCAGGGGGGGCTGCCGGCCGAGACGCGCACCTATGTGCGGTTTGTGACAGGCCACAATCCCGAGGAGTGGAACGGATCCGGCACCGGCACTGGCACTGGGAGCAGCGATGCGGCCGGCAGCGAAACCGCCGAGCTGCAATCCTGTCTCACCGTGACCGCCGAACTGCGGCGCGGCGGGGGCGGTGGCGCCGGGGCCGGCACAGTAGCGGCCGAGATCTGGGCGCCGTGGGGCGTGCAGCTCGCCGGCAATTTCTCAAAGCCGCTGGCGCTTGCCGCGTTCGACCGGGCGCGGGCGCGTTATGCCAGGGTGATCGGCGACACGAGACCGATGATCATCGGCCGGCTATTGCGCAGCCGCGGCACCAGACCGTTCTACCAGGTCCGATTACCGGCCCCGACGCGCGCCGTCGCCGAGCAATTGTGCGGCCGCATCCAGTCGGTCGGCGGCGCCTGCGTCCCAATGCCGAGCGCCTGAATCAAAGAGTTAGCAAGATGAGGATTGAGGCGAGGACGCTCCGAAGGGATCATAATCCTGCACGACGGATCAAATCCATCCGGCGGACCTCAAACCCGCGCACGAAGATGGATCTCGCGGTCCGATAGTCACGCGCCGCGAAGAAGGCTGGCGCTTCCCGGCGCGTAAGAAGCTCGTCGATCATGAACCTGACCTGGGACTCGGCCGGCACACAAACCCGGACCGAGGTATTGGCTTTCGCATGCAGATCTTCGCGTCGCGAGCCACGCCATTGCCAAAGCCCGACAGAGCCGTCTCGGCTCTTGATGCACGGCTGAAAGCTGGACTCCTCGTAAGCCGTGTCGAGGATGGCTTTTATGTGATGCGGCTCAAAGTGCCAGTAAGGCGGCAGCAGAGTGGCATTCGCGTTGGTGAGCCAAACTGCTATCTGACAGGCAAGGGCAAAAGTAGCTGAGCATGAAAACATAATGTACCCCCTCGAACGTTAATCTCCGGGATATTTAACAGGATGGGATCAGTATTCCGAACCAGCACCGATTTACCAACCAAAATTATAGTTAATTCTTTAACTATGAGTTAATGTATCGAGATATCTGCCGAACACTTGAATCAGTAGAGGGTTGGAATTGGCCCTGCGATGCAGTTTTGCCGGTAAGGGCCATGGCAGCGATTGGACCGGCTGCGCCCCCGTCCGGTCCGGAAGGGCCTCATCCCCGATCGGCCGGCAATGCGATGCCGGGATCAAGTTCTTCGGGTTCTGAGATTTGTTCGGGTCGAACCCGCCAGTTCGATCGCAGTGGCGGGCCAGTGACCGCGGCCGGCGCCTGCGTCGCGAAGCCGAGTGCCTAGGCGGCGGGGAGGCGGGTGCGGTCGTGAGGCGCCGAGAGGTCGAGTTCGGGGCCGAGCGGCAGGATGCCGTTCGGGTTGATGTGCCGCATGCCGCCGTAGTAGCCGAGCTTGATCAGATCGAAATTCACGGTCTCGGCGACCCCCGCGATCTGATAGATCTCGCGCAGATAGTTCGACAAATTGTAGTAGTCGGCGAGGCGCCGCAGATTGCACTTGAAGAGCACGTAATAAACCGTATCGAACCGCACCAACGTCGGGAACAGCCGCAGATCGGCCTCGGTAAAGCGGCCGCCGACCAGCCAGCGCTGCCGCCCCAAGCGGTGCTCCAATTCGTCGAGCGCGGCGAACAGTTTGTGGAAGGCTTGTTCGTAGGCGGCCTGGCTCTTCGCCAGCCCGCAGCGGTAGACGCCGTTGTTGACGGTGTCGTAGACGAAGGCGTTGACCTCATCGATGTCGCGCCGCAGCGGCTCGGGATAGAGATCGAGCGACGCGTCGCTGAACTCGTCGAACTCCGAATTGAGCATGCGGACGATCTCGGACGACTCGTTGTTGACGATCGTCCGCCGCTCGCGGTCCCACAGCACCGGCACGGTCGCGCGCCCGGTATAATCTGATTTGGCTGCGGTATAGACCTGATGCACGTGAAACGCGCCGCCGTTCGGCGCGAGGTCGTCGAAGCCACGCGAATAGGCCCAGCCCTGGCCCTTCGGCAGATCGCTCTCTAGCAGCGGGATCGCGCTTTCGAGCCGCTTCAATTTGCGCATCAGCACGGTGCGGTGCGCCCAGGGACAGGACGGTGCCGTGACGAGCTGGTAGCGGCCGGCCTCGGCCTTGAAGCCGGAGGAGCCGTCGCGCGTGACGCGGCTGCGGAAGACCGAGTCCGGCCGCAGGAACTGGCCGCCCTTGCCGGCCGGCGGGTCGTCGTCGAACCAGGTGCCGTTGACCAGCATGCCCACGCGGTATCTCCTTCCCGGATCTGGTGCATCATAATCCCTTGCCGATCGGGGGGCGCAAATGGACTTATCCGGCAAAATCGTTCTGGTGACCGGAGCGCAGCAGGGAATCGGCCGGGCAATCGCGCTGCGCTGCGCAGCAGCCGGGGCGGATATCGCGATCAATTGGCTCGATGATGAAGCCGCCGCGCAACGGATCGCGGGTGAGGTCCGGGCACTCGGCCGCCGCGGGCTGACCGTGCGCGCCGATCTCGGCAGGCTCGCCGATATCGAGGCGATGGTCGCGGCGGTCGAGGAGGGGCTCGGGCCGATCGAGGTGCTGGTCAACAACGCCGGCGCGTTCCCGCGCGTGCCGTTCCTCGAACTCAACGAGAGTGACTGGGATTACGTGCTCGATGTGAACCTGAAGGGCACCTGTTTCTGCGCCCAGGCGGTTGCGAAGCGCATGATTGCCGCGGGACGGCCGGGCGCGATTATCAATTTGACCTCGGGCGCCGCATATAGGGGCTCGCCGCGCGGCGCGCACTACTGCGCGAGCAAAGGCGGCGTCGTGTCCTTGACCCGGCAGATGGCGCTGGAGCTGGCGCCCTACGGCATTCGGGTCAACGCGATCGCGCCGGGCCTCACCGACACGGCGCAGCCGCGCTACGGCAGCACCGAGGACGAGATCGCCGCGATGGCGCAGGCGATCCCCTTGGGCCGTATCGCGCAGCCCGACGACATCGCCCGCACCGCCGTTTTCCTCGCGTCGGACGAGGCTGGCTTCACGACCGGGCAGACCCTGCACGTCAACGGCGGCGGCTATCTGGGATAGACCAATGGCATCGATGCTCAGAGCCTTATGGAACAGATTGTTCGGCGATGTGTCGGTCGATCCCGAGGAGGACCCGGTCGAATACAAGGGCTATCGCATCCGTCCGACGCCGTTTCCGCGCATGGGGCAGTATCAGACCGCCGGCACCATCGAGAAGGAGGTCGGCGGTGAGGTGAAGGAATACCGCTTCGTGCGCGCCGAAACCCATTCGAGCAAAGAGGAGGCAATCGCTTTCTCGATTGCCAAAGCCAAGCAGATTATCGACGAGCAGGGCGACCGGATCTTCGGTTAGTCGTCGGAAATCTCGCCGGCGACGGTGCGGGCGCGGGCGGCCGCGTCGCGCGCCATCTCGGCGCAGAGCCCGGTGTAGCCGGCCGGGTCGAGCAACGCGCCGATCTGATGCGGCGAGAGATGCGCCGCGACGCGGGGATCGGCTGCGAGCAGCATGCCAAAGGACTTGCCCTCGACGAAGGCCGCCTGCGCGGCGTCGTAGACGACATCGTGGGCATGTTGGCGGCCGATCGTCTTGCCGAGGTTCAGCATGACCGCCTCGGCCATGATCAACCCACCGCCGAGATCGAGGTTCTGCCGCATGCGCTCGGGATCGAGCCGCAGACCGCGCAACACCTCGACGAGGCGGGTCAGCATGTCGCCGGTGGCAATGCAGGCGCGCGCCTCGGCGGCGTCCATCATGACGCTCGTCGTGCGGTCGGCCTCGTGCTCGGTCTGCATCGCCTCCAGCGCGAGCGGCACGCAGGAGCGCACGTCGGCAGCGGCGGCGATGATGTCCTGGCACAGCTTCGGATTGCGCTTCTGCGGCATCGTCGAGCTGCCGACCGTGCCGGGCGGCACCGGTTCCTCGACCTCGCCGAACTCGGTCTTCATCAACGTGTAGATCTCGCGCCCGATCTTGGCGCAGGTCGAAGCCAGCATGCCGAGGAGGCAGATGTTCTCGGCGAGATGGTCGCCGAGCGCGCGCGACGGGATCGTCATCGGCGCCATGCCGAGATGGCGGCCCATGCCGGCCTGCACCGCCGGCCCGTCCTTGCCGAGCGAGGCAAAGGTGCCGGCGCCGCCGCCTAGCATAGCGACGAAGATACGAGGAGCGGCCTGCTTGAAGCGGTCGACGTGGCGGAGCAATTCGTCGATCCACACCGCCGGCTTGTACCCGAAGGTCGCCGGCACCGCGTGCTGGCCGTGGGTGCGGCCGGCGATCGGCATGTCGGCGCCGCGCTCGGCGAGATCGGCCGCGGCAAGCAGCGCATCGCCGATCAGCTTCAGGAAATTGTGGTGCGCCTGGCGCAGCACGAGGAGATCGCCGGTCTGGGTGATATTCTGCGTCGTCGCGCCCCAATGCACCCAGCCGCCATGCGGCTCGCCGACGATCCGCGCCAATTCCCAGACGAGCGGCACGATCGTGTGGCCGGTGCGCGCGAACCCCTCGTCGATGCGCTTGCGGTCGAGGAGGTCGAGGCGCGCGGCCCGGGCGATCGCCTCGGCGGCGTCCTTCGGAATAATGCCGAGTTCGGCCTGGGCGCGGGCCAGCGCCACCTCGACATCGAGCCAGGCCTGCCAGCGGTTTTCCTGCTTATAGAGGGCGCGGATGCCGGGATCGGCAACGCGCGAGGCGGTCGGCAGCTCATCGCTCATTTAATTATCCTCACGCTCGCCCCCTCCATGCTGAGAATGTCATTCCGGGATCGGCCGAAGGCCGAGGCCCGGAATCCAGGAACGCGGGCCTCTGGAATATGGATTCCGGGCTCGCCGCTTTGCGGCGCCCCGGAATGACGGGTGAGAGAGTCACGCCGCCTGCTCGATCGTCGGCATGTCGCCGGCCAGCGTCGTGCGGCGCATGTCGCGGATCTCGTGGCGGTCGCCGAAGCGGCGGGCGCGGTGCATCGTCTGGCGATTGTCCCACATCACGAGATCGCCCGGCCGCCAAGCATGCGAATAGACCAACTCGGCCTGCGTCGCATGCTAGGTCAGGTCGCGCAGGAACATGCGCGCTTCCGGCAGGGTCCAGCCTTCGATAGCGCCGGCGTGCGCCGACAGGAACAGCGATTTGCGGCCGGTCACTTGATGGGTGCGCACGAGGCGCTGCCGCACCGGCCGGAACGCGGCCAGTTCCTCCCCCGACAAATCGCCGAAGCCAATCGCGGCGCGCGAATAAATCAGCGAGTGCAGGCAGACGAGATCGTCGATCTCGGCCCTGGTACGAGGATCGAGGGCGTCAAAGGCGGTGCGCATGTCGGCGAAGTCGGTATTGCCGCCCCAGGAGGGCAAGACGCGGGCGGACAACAGCGAATATTTCGCCGGCACCGCCCGGAACGAGCTGTCGGAGTGCCAGAGCCGGTCGGCCAGTTTGAAGAACCACACCCGGTCATCGGCGGCGATGATGTTGCCGTCCTTGTCGAGGTTCGAGAAATCGGCCATGCCGGAGCCGAGTCGCTGCTCGTCGCGGCGGCGGATGTGGCCCGGCGTGTGGTACGCCTCCAACTCGCCGAAATGCCGCGTGAAGGCGAGCTGCTCGTCATCGGTAATGGACTGGTCGCGGAACACGAGCACGGCATAGCGGTCCATGCCGGCCTCGATCGCCGCGACCTCGTCAGTGCCGAGCGGACCCCGGCAATCGATGCCGGCGACCTCGCCGACGAAGACCGGGTGCAGCGGGCGGATCGAGAGGGACATCTATGACGCTTTCGCTGATGGCCCGGCGAGCCTGTCGTGAATGTCGGGCAGGTGCTCGCGGCCCCAGAAGAGTTCGCCATCGACGAGAAAGCTCGGCACGCCGAACACGCCGTTTTCCTCGGCCTCTCGGCAGGTGCGGACGAGTTCGTCGCGGCCCTCTCCGGCGAGATAGGCGGCAAAGCCGGCCGTGTCGGCACCGGCCTCGGCGAGCACGGCGGTGACGACGGCCGGGTCCTCGATGTCGAGCTCGCGTTTCCAGAAACGCTCGAAGGTGATGTCGTTATAGCGCCGGAGCACTTTGTCACCGTGCCGCTTCGCATAGAGCAGGCCGATCAGCGCAAGCGACGAGTCCCAGATCTTCTGCGTGCCGCGGATCACGAGACCTCGTCTCCTCGCCTGGCGGCGGCAATCCATGTAGCTGTATTTGACACGCCGCCATTGATGCGCGTTGCGGTTCTCCTCGACGACTTGGCCGCTCGCGTCGAGGCGGGCCGAACCGAGAAAGCTCGGGATGTCGAGCATGTAGGGCAGCCAGTCGAGACGGACCGGGAAGTCGCGCTCCAGTTCGTAGGCGAGATCCTTCGCGAGGTAGGCGTAAGGGCTCTTGTAGTCGATATAGACGGCGACGGTGCGCGGCTCGGCCATCGGCGACCTCCTGATCGAATGCCGATATTGCCACGGAACCGATCGAGAGTGATCCTTGCTCGGATTTGGGTAGTGTCGCGGTTCGAACGACAGGCGGAATTTTGGAGGTCTGATGCCCCGCCAGAAACTCAATCGCATCAGTGCGATCGCGCCGTTCGTTATGTCGCTCGCGGCATTCATCCTGGTTCTGGTGGCCGTCGCCATTGGATGGGACCAGGGCGCGAAGGACGAGGGCTCAGCGGCTCATATTTTCCATCTTCTGGTCGCGTTGCAGATTCCCTTCGTTCTCGCTTTTTTGTTCACGGCGGAGTGGAAGCGGTTCACGCGGGTCGTCGGCATGCTGTTTTTGCAGGCCGCCGCGGTTGCGCTGGCCTTTGGCCCCGTCCACTTTTTCAAGCTGTAACAGCGTCGCAAATAGCGAGTACCTGAACGCCTGAAGGATGGCTCCCGGCCTTCGCCGGGACCGGGCTTGGGACCGCAGCTACGGCTGCGGGATCAGGCAGAATCCTTGCGCTTCGATGCCGAGCGCGGGATTGAACTTGCTGCGGAAGTTTTCGAGCGCGATCGCCGCGGTCAATTCGACGATCTGCGCTTCGCTGTAGTGCTGTTTCAACCGGGCGAACAGCGCGTCATCGACCTTCTGGCCGGTGATCGTCATGCGCTCGGCGTACTCGAGGGCGACGCGTTCCGCCTCGTTGAACAGCGGATTGTCGCGCCAGTTCGCCACCGCCGCCAACCGCCCTTCGCCGCCATCGCCTTCCCTCACACGGAGGGAGTTGATGTCGATTCAGAACGGGCAGCCGTTGATCGAGGCCACGCGCAGCGAGACGAGCGGTACCAGCCCCTTCGGCAATTGGCCGGATTGCGCGATCGAGGCGCCGAGCAACTTGGCCGCGCGCAGGATCGGCGGGCAATGCGCCATGACCTTTGTCGTGTTCAGGATATCGCCGAAGACTTCGCGCTCCTTGGCGAACTCCTTCTTCAGGATCGGATCGCCGCCATCGTCTTCGATTTCGCGTACCCGCGGCATCGCCGTGCTCCGTATAGCCTAGCGGTCGCAGCATGCCCGCACGAGCACGGCTCGGCAATCGGCGCGAGATTGCGTCGCTACGCTCGCGATGACAGTGTGGCTGCAACAGGAGCCAACGTGGAGGACACGATGAGCGACGGGCAACGGACGGCGATCGTGACGGGCGCGGCGGGCGGCATCGGCCGGGCCTTGGTGAAAGGGCTGCTCGAGGCCGGCATCCGCGTTGCGGCGGTCGACCGCACGCGCGACGGGCTCAATGCTGTGGCGGCCGCGGCGCGCGAGCAGGGCAGGGAGGCGAGCCTGCTGACGATCGAGGCCGACCTGAGCCAGGAGGCTGCGATCTCCGATCTGGTCGGGCAGGCGCGCAGCCGGTTCGGCGCGATCGACATCCTGGTCAACAATGCCGGGATCGGCCAGGCGACGCTGCGGCCGGGCAATTGGCAGCGGCCGCTAGGGTTCTGGGACATCACCGCCGACCAGTGGCGCCAGTTCGTCGCGGTGCACACGACCGCGCCGCTGCTGTTGGCACAGGCGGTCGTCCCCGCGATGACCGAGCGCAAATGGGGCCGCATCGTCAACGTCACGACCAGCCTGGGCACGATGATCCGCAGCGGCTCGCCGACCTATGGGCCCTCGAAGGCGGCGCTCGAAGCCTTCTCCGCGATCATGGCGAAGGATCTCGATGGCACTGGGATTACCGTCAATGTCCTCGTGCCGGGCGGGGTCACGAACACGCCGATGGTGCCGCAGGAGGCCGGCTTCGACCGGCGGGACATGATCCAGCCCGAAATCATGGCGCCGCCGCTCGTCTGGCTGGTGTCGAACACTGCGCAGGCGGTCACCGGGCGGCGCTTTCTGGCGGTGCATTGGGACCCGAAGCTGCCGCCGGCAAAGGCAGCGGAAAAGGCCGGCGCGCCGGTCGCATGGACCAGCATCGCGACAATGCCGATCGAGCCGCCGCGGCGTAGCTGAGGGGGCGTAGCTGATGGGGCGCCGCTAATCGCGGTGCGCGAACTACGGAATGATCGGACGCCTCATCCTGTTCATAGCGATGGGTGCGCCCGCATTGAGCGGCGCGCGAGTTATGGAGGGTGTGAGGATGAGGCGTCTACTCGTCGCCGCCGGAGCGGTCCTGCTGTTCACCGCGCCGGCCTTTGCCCAATCGTCAGTGACGGTCGAAAAGAAGACCACGATCACCAAAGAGGAACCGGCGGTCGGCAGCACGGTCTCGACTACGATCATCGCGCCGAACCCGCCGCCGGCGCCGCGCGTCGAAGCCCCGCCGCCGCCTCCGGGACCGCGCATGGTGTGGACCCCCGGGCATTGGACCTGGGAGCACGACAATTACGTGTGGGTCGGCGGCAAGTACCTCGAACCGCCCCGCGAGCACGCTTCCTGGCTCGCCGGGCGCTGGGTGCAGCGGCCGGATGGCTGGGTTTGGCAAGAGGGCCGCTGGGACTGACGGTCTCTCGGCAGTTTGAAGGGGCCTCGGTGGCAACCGCTGCCGGGGCCTCGCCCTTTACGTCATGCCTCCTGCGGGCGGCACGGCTGGAGTGAATGAGGGCAATCATGAGCGACAATGATCGCGATGTCAGGCGCAGGCTCAATGAGGCGTCAGCGGATCGCCGACCCGCCAAAGCCGCGAGCGAAACCCCGATTTGGGAGCATGCCCCGGCACCCCCGGGGCGCGGTGTTGCGACAGGTGGGGCTAGGCCGCAGGGCGCGTATCGCGGCCGCGGCCCGCGCGGCTATGTCCGCTCGCCGGCGCGGATCTACGAGGATCTCTGCGATCGGCTGACCGAGAACCCGTTCATCGACGCATTGGATATCGAGGTGACGATCGCCGGCACGGAGGTGACGTTGAGCGGCACGGTCCGCGATGTCATCGCGATGCGCCAGGCCCACGCCATCGCCGAGGAAGTCGCCGGCGTCACGCATGTGCATAACCGCATGCAAATCCGCGACGCCGCCGAGCCCGAGACGACGCCCGGCAAATCGGTCAACGAGGCGCTCGAGACCGGCGAAGAGCCGTAGGCTCAGACGGCGGGGCGGGAGCGGATGTCCTCCGACACCTTGCGCGGCAGGTGCTGGCCGTCGCTGAGGGCGCCCGTCAGCGCACCGTTCTGGACGACGATCTTGCCGCGCAGCATCGTCAGCGACGGCCAGGCGGCGAGATCGCGACCCTCCCACGGCGAATAATCGGCCTCGTGCATCTCAGCGGCTTGCACGGTGTGGCGCTTCCGCGTGTCGAGCAGCACGATGTCGGCGTCCGAGCCGACTGCGAGCGCGCCCTTCCTCGGATAGAGCCCCATGATCTTCGCCGCGTTTGTCGAGATCAGGGCGACGAACTGCGCGAGATCGTAGCCGCGCTTCTCGACCGTCTCCGTGTACATAAGCGACACGCGGGGCTCGACCCCGGCATTGCCGCCGGTCGTGTCGTCGATGCGGCTGCCCTGCAGCTTGTATTTCAGCGGGCAGCAGATCTCGTCGGTCGCGACGGTCTGGATCGCGCCGTGATCGGTGCCGGCCCACAAGGCCGCGTGATCCTCGGCGAATTTCAGCGACGGGTAGGTGTGATAGATCTGGCCGTTCGGGCGCTTATAGTCCTCCGCCGAATACATCAGGTACTGGTGCAACGTCTCGCCGTAGATCGGCACGCCATCGTTGCGCGCCGTGGCGATCGCGCGCACCCCCGTCGCCGCCGAGGTGTGCAGCATGTAGAGCGCCGAGCCCGGGATATTGGCCGCAAGGCGGATGACGCGGTTGAACGCCAGATCCTCACTGAGCGTGGTGTGGACCTCGGCCATGTTGTGAAAGCTCGTGCGGCCCTCGCGCGTCAGCTTCTCGTACATATGCATGACGAGGTCGTTGTCCTCGGCATGGATCGCGGCGAGCCCGCCGGATTTTGCCAGCGCCGTCAGCACCTCCATGATGCTGCCGAACGGCACCATGCGGCCCTTGCGCGACGGCGTGATGTCGGTGGTGAACATCTTGACCGTCGGATGGCCGGCCGCGACCGCCTCGGCGAGCTGGTCAGGGATTGTGTGCTCTAAATTGCCCTGCACCATCGTGTGAAAGGCATAGTCGCAATAGCAGTCGCCGGCCCATTCCTTCTGCCGCCGCTCGATCGCCTGCTGCACCGTGTTGTCGCCGTCGACCAGGGCGAAATCGAGGATCATCGTCGTGCCGCCAAACAACGCCGCTTGGCTGACCCGGTCCGGGCCGTCGGTCATGTTGGGCTGGGTCTGCCCCGGCACCGGCATCGGCCACCGGCAATGGACATGCGGGTCGATGCCGCCGGGAATGACGATCTGGCCAGCGGCGTCGACCACGCGGCCGCCGAGCGGGGCCAGGCTGCCCGGCGCGCCGATCGCGGCGATCTTCTCGCCCTGGACTCCGATATCGGCCTTGTCCGCGCCCGAGGGGAGGACGGCGGTGCCGCCGGCAATGACGATGTCGAGCATGGGTGTCTCCTACTAGCTGATGGCGTGGAGCGCCGGCGTCCCGCCGGCATGCCGGCCAGAGGCCGGCGGTCCGAGTAACGACGGCGAGGCGAAGGCGAAATGCCGAAGAATCTCCTTGGGCGCGATGTCATGGACGATGAAAACCAATCGGTTGCGCCGATCCTTGTCCGGCCAGGCGTCGAGCCATTCCGGCGTGAACATCGCGTGCTGCGCGGCTTGGACGATGGCCGGCCGGCCCGGCCGGTCGGCGAACTCGACGATGCCCTTGACGCGCAGCAGGTCGGTGCCGCGGTCGCGCGCCAGCCCGCCGAGGGCGCGAGCGAAATCGAAGCGGGTGATCGCGGCATGCAGCGTGATGGCGAACACCGCGATGCCGTGACTATGTGTGTGAGCGTCGGCGCCGCGGAGCCCCTCACCCGGCCTCAGCTGCGCCTCGGCCACCCTCTCCCGCGGTGCGGGAGAGGGGCATTCCGGCGAGAACAGGATGGTGGCGGGATCGTCTGACGCCGCGCCGAGGATGCGCTCGGCGTTGGGGTTGAGGGCATCGAGCCGTTTGGCGAGGTCGGGCCCGAACGGCGCTAGATCGGTTTTCGATACGACGAGCGCATCGGCGACCGCGGCCTGGCGCGCGGCCTCGGTAAAGCGGTCGAGCGTCGAGGCGCCCGAAACGGCGTCGACGAGGGTCACGACCCGTCCGAGCCGCAACCGCTGATCGAGCATCGGATCGGCGCCAAGCGTAAAGAGGATCGGCGCCGGGTCGGCGAGGCCGCTGGTCTCGATCGCGATGCGGCGGAACGGCCGGATGTCACCCGCATCGCGACGCTCAATCAGGTTGCGCAGGCTTTGGGCGAGATCCTCCCGCACCATGCAGCACAAGCAACCGCCGGGCAGTTCGAGGACGCCACCCTCGACGAAATCGACGAGGTAATGATCGATCGGGATCGCGCCGATCTCGTTGACGACGACGGCCGTATCCGAAAAGGAGGGGGCGGCGAGGGCGCGGCGCAGCAGCGTCGTTTTCCCGCTGCCGAGAAACCCGGTCAGCAAAGTTATCGGAAGTGTGTCCAATGCCGAGGCGATGGTCATCCCCGACCCTTTGCGATTGCCCGGCGTGGATCGTTTCACGCCGCGGCCCTTGCCGGCAAGAGGCCGATCCCATCGAAGGAGAGCCGTCCATTAGCCACGTAACCGGTTGCATTCTCGTAATTGCGTCCGCATCATGCCAGCCATAACGCTGGCGCATATGCCGGCCCGATTCCTGGGAGGAGCGGCGCTTGCTGAACCCGCCCGACGAAGAGCTCCTCGCCGCCACCGCTGTATCGAAGCGGTTTGGCGGCGTGCGGGCGGTCGAGGAGGTGTCGATTTCCGTACGGCGCGGCGCGATCGCCTCGATCATCGGCCCGAACGGCGCCGGCAAGACCTCGTTTCTCAACATGATCAGCGGCTTTTATCGGCCGGATACAGGATCGATTACCTTTGCGGGGCGGGACATCACTCGCTTCCGGCCGGCAGAAATCGCGGCGCTCGGCATCGCGCGGACCTTTCAGAACATCGCGCTGTTCGGCGGCATGACGGTGCTCGACAACATCATGCTCGGCCGGCATGTGCTGATGAAGGCAGGCGTGTTGTCGTCCTTTATTTATTGGGGCTTGGCGCAGCGCGAGGAGGTAAAGCACCGCGCGCGAGTGGAGGAGCTAATCGACTTTCTCGAACTGCAGGACCTGCGCCGCGAACCGACCAGCGCTCTGCCCTATGGCCTGCGCAAACGCGTCGAGCTCGGCCGGGCGCTGGCGCTCGAGCCCAAGCTGCTGCTGCTCGACGAGCCGATGGGCGGCATGAACCAGGAAGAGAAGGAAGACATCGCCCGCTACATCATCGACGTCAACGAGCAATGGGGCACGACGATCATCCTGATCGAGCATGACATGGCAGTTGTCATGGATATTTCAGAACGGGTCGCGGTGCTCGACCGCGGCCGCAAGATCGCCGAGGGCACGCCGGCCGAGATACAGCGCAATCTGAAAGTCATCGACGCTTACCTCGGCAGCGCGCACCAGACCCGGGAACGCGCGGCATGACCGTCGGCGCGACCCTGCCGCAGCTGTTGCGGCGCAACGCCGAACAACGGGCTGACCGGCCCGCGTTGCGCGAGAAGGATCTCGGCATCTGGCAATCCTACAGCTGGCGGCGGTACTGGGACGAAGTGCGCGATTTGGCGCTCGGGCTCGCGGCGGCCGGGTTTGGGCAAGGCGATAAGCTGTCCGTCATCGGCGAGAACCGGCCGCGGCTCTATTTCGCACAGCTCGCGGCGATGAGCCTCGGCGGCATCGCCGTGCCGGCGTACCAGGACGCGATCGCCAGCGAACTCGCCTACGTGCTCGATCATGCGGAAATTTCGGTGGTCGTCGCGGAGGATCAGGAGCAGGTCGACAAAATTCTATCGTTGAAAGACAAGCTGCCGCATTTGAAGCTGCTGATCTATGACGATCCGCGCGGGTTGCTGAACTACCGCGACCCGATCCTCAAATCCTTCGAGGCGGTACAGGAAGCCGGGCGGGCGTTCGGCGCCGCGCACCCCGGCTATGTCGATGCGGTGGTCGAGGCCGCCAAACCCGGCGATTTGTGCCTGTTCTCCTACACCTCAGGGACGACGTCGCGGCCAAAAGGCGTGATGCTGTCGCACGCCAATCTGCTGGAATCAGCCAGGGCGTTCGCGGCCGCTGAAGGCATCAAGGCGAGCGACGAGCATGTCGCCTACCTGCCGATGGCCTGGGTCGGCAATTCGCTGTTCTCGTTGGCGCTGCACACGCTGATCGGGTTCACCTGCAACTTCCCGGAAAAACCCGAGACGCTGCGCCGCGACTTGCGCGAATTGGGGCCGACGATGGCGCTGGCGCCGCCGCGGCTGTGGGAAAACGCGCTGAGCGAGCTCATGGTGCGCGGCGCCGATGCCAGCCCGCTGAAGCGCCGCCTGTTCGAGTTTTTCCATCGCGTCGCCGAGCGCGTGCAACTACGCGTCGCCGAGGGCCGGCCGGTGCCGCTGGGAACACGCCTCCTGCACGGGCTCGGCGATATTTTCGTCTATGGCCCGGTGCGCGACCAGATGGGGCTGCGGCGCGCCCGCATCGTCTACACCGGCGGCGCGCCGCTCGGCGCCGACGCGTTCCGCTTCTTCCGCGGCTTCGGGATCAACCTGAAGCAGGTGTACGGCGCGACCGAATTGTCCGGGCTGTGCTCGGTGCAGCCGAACAGCGAGGTCGACCCCGAGACGGTCGGGCGCATGCTTCACGGCATGGAGGCGCGCATCGCGCCGGATGGCGAAGTCGAAGTGCGCTCGCCCGGGATCTTCCAGGGGTATTACAAGCAACCCGAGGAGAGCCGCGACGCGATTACCGAGGATGGCTGGCTGCGCACCGGTGACGCCGGTTTCATCGACCCGCGCGGTCATCTCGCGATCATCGACCGGGCGCGCGATGTCGGCCGGCTCTATGACGGGACGTCCTTCGCGCCGCAATTCATCGAGAACAAACTCAAGTTCAGCCCCTATGTCGGCGAGGCGGTCGTGTTCGGGGAGAGCCGCTCCTACGTCGCCGCGATCATCGCGATCGATGCCACGACAGTCGGCAAGTGGGCCGAGCGGCACAACGTCACCTACACCTCGTTCCAGGATCTCAGCGCCCGTGCGGAGGTGCTCCGGCTGATCCGCGACGAAATCCGGCGATGCAATTCCGGCTTGCCGGAGGCGACGCGGATCCGGCGTTTCCTGGTGCTGAACAAGGAATTCGATGCCGACGACAATGAGATCACGCGCACGCGCAAGATCCGCCGCCGATTTGTCACCGAGAAATATGCCGCCGTGCTGCAGGCTTTTTACGGCGGCGAGGCGGAAGTCGAGCTGAGTACCGAGATCACCTACGAAGACGGCCGCAAATCGGTGCTGCAATCGCGGCTCGCGGTCTGCGATGTCGAGGAGCCCGCCGCGCCGTCCGCAGCAAGCCCGACGCGCCGTCTCGAAGAAGCCGTCGTCGCGGCAGGGTGAGCGCGACCGATGCCTGATTTCGAGTGGCAATTCACGCTCGTGCTGCTGACGAACGGCATCATGATCGGGCTCATGTATGCCCTGATCGCGCTCGGTTTCGTACTGATCTACAAGGCGACCGACGCGATCAATTTCGCGCAGGGCGAATTCGTCATGTTTGCCGGCTTCCTCGCCGCCGTGTCGGCGGAGACGCTCGGCGCGCCGTTCTGGCTTTCAGCGTTGCTGGCAATCGCCGGCATGGTCGCGCTCGGCTTCGGGCTCGAGCGCGTCGTGCTGCGGCCGCTGATCGGGCGTCCTGTCATTGCCGTCGTTATGGCGACGATCGGGCTTGCCGCCGTATTGCGCGGCACCGCCGTCATGGCGTTTGGCGCCGGGACGCGTGCCATTGTCATGCCGGTGAGCGACGAGCCCTTCGATCTGGGTCCTGTCATGTTGCCGCCGGTCCAACTGGTCGGCGCCGGGATCAGCCTCGTGTTCCTCGCCGCCTTCACCTGGTTCTTTCTGAAGAGCCGCACCGGCATCGCGATGCGCGCCGTCGCCGACAGCCAGCAGGTGGCGATGGCGATGGGCATCAATGTGCGGCGCTATTTTGCGCTGGCCTGGGCAATGGCCGGCATCGTGTCGGCGCTCGGCGGCGTCGTGTGGGGCACGATGCTTGGGGTCGATAATCAATTGGCGCTGGTTGGGCTCAAAGTATTCCCGGTCGTCATTCTGGGCGGGCTCGACTCGGTGCTCGGCGCGGTGGTCGGCGGGCTGATCGTCGGCATCGTCGAGAATTTCGCGGCCGGCTATTTCGATCCGATTGTCGGCGGCGGCACCAAGGATTTCGCGCCCTATGTGCTGATGATCCTCGTCTTGATGATTCGGCCGGAAGGCATGTTCGGCCGCCGCCGCATCGAGCGCGTGTAGCGGCGGGAGCGGCGAACCGGGATGTTTCACCGCGAAGCAGGCGTCTTCAAGACGAGCTATGCCGCCGATATGGGGCTCTACCCGCTGCCGATCGCCAAAAAGGCGGTCGCGGCGGTCGCGGCATTGTTCATTCTGGTCGCGCCGCTGGTCCTCGGCGAATATTACATCTCGATTCTGAACTTGATTCTGATAGCGTGTGTCGGCGCGCTCGGGCTCAACATCCTGGTCGGCTATACCGGGCAGATCTCGATCGGCCACGGCGCCTTCATGTCCGTCGGCGCCTACACAGCCGCCAACCTGGTCACGCAGTTGCACGCGCCGTTCTGGATCACGATCCCGGCGGGTGGCGTCATGGCGGCGCTGATCGGCGCGGTGGTCGGCATTCCGTCATTGCGCATCAAGGGCATCTACCTCGCGATCGCGACATTGGCGGCGCAGCTGATCATCGAATGGACGATCAATCATGTGCCGGCGATCTCGGGCGGCGTGCAGGCGTCGATCCAGGTGCCGCGCCCGACGCTGTTCGGGATGCCGCTCCGGACGCAGACTCAGCTCTATTTTTTCCTGATGTTCTTTGTCGTCGTCGCGATCGTCGGCACCGCGAATTTGATGCGAAGCCGCGTTGGCCGCGCCTTCATCGCGATCCGCGACCAGGACATCGCCGCCGAGATCATCGGCATCAACATCTTTCACTACAAGCTGTGGGCATTCGCGATCTCGTCGTTCTACGCGGGCGTCACTGGGGTGCTCTACACCTATTACCTCGGCATCGCGAATTACGAACAGTTCCAGCTGACCGTCTCGATCGATTACCTGGCGATGATCATCATCGGCGGGCTGGGCTCGATCCTCGGTTCGATCTTTGGCGCGATTTTCGTGACCTTGCTGCCGATCCTGACGCGCTGGTTTCTCGAGGATTTCGGTTGGCTGTTCTTCTCGCAGGCCGATTTGCTGAACGCGATCCCCAATCTGCGGCTCATCATGTTCGGCGGGCTGATCATCTTTTTCCTGGTAGTCGAGCCGGAGGGGTTGAGCCGGCTGTGGCGCAATATCCGGCTCTATTTCCGGGTATGGCCGTTTTCCTACTAAAAAACCACTGAACAGAAGGGAGGAGCGCAATGAGAAACATGATGACACTGGCAACTGCCGCGATCGCCACGGCGGCGGTGTTGAGCCTCGTCGAGCCTGCGGCGGCACAGCAGAAGGGCGAGATCCTGATCGGTACGCAATGCGACCGCACCGGTCCGACGCAGATCGTCGGCATTCGGATCTGCCCGGCGCAGCAGGATTACATCAACCTGATCAACTCCAAGGGCGGGGTCGAAGGATTCAAGATCGTCGCCCCGGAAATCGACAACGAATACAAGGTGCCGCCCGCCGTCGAGGCCTATGAGCGCCAGAAGCAGCAAGGCGCGGTCTCGATGATGCTGTACGGCACGCCGCAGGTGCAGGCGCTCAACCAGAAGCTCGAGGAGGACAAGATCCCAAGCACCTCGCCCGGCTTCGGCATCTCCGCTTCGGCCGACGGCAAGCGCTTCCCGTATCTGTTCCCGATTGCCGCGACCTACTGGTCCCAAGGCGCGGCCGCAATCAAGTTCATCAAGGACACGTTGGGCGGCGATCTGAAGGGCAAAAAGATCGCCTATGTCTTTTACGATAATCCCGCCGGGCGCGAACCGGTGCCGATCCTCGAGGACCTGCAGAAGAGCGAGGGTTTTGAGCTGCGCACCTTTGCGGTGCCGCCGCCCGGTGTCGAGATGGGCGCACAGGTGCTCGACATCACGCAGCGCTACAAACCCGATTTCATCATCGATCACCTGTTCGGCCGTTCGCCCTCGGTCGCGATCAAGGAATACAAGCGGGCGGGTTTCCCGCTGTCGAAAGTGATGGGCCTGGTCTGGGCCTCGGCCGAGGCCGACATCGACGCCGCCGGCGGGTGGGCTGTCGCGGAGGGCTATCACACGCTGCAATTCGCCGGCGCCGGCGACGACTTCCCGGTGCGGCAGGAAATCAAGGCCATGTACAAGAAGGACGGCAAGGAGCCGCCAAAGGAAATGGACGACACCGTGATCTACAACCGCGGCCTGTTGGTTGCGGCGATCCACACGGAGGCGATCCGCAACGCGATCAAGGCGAATGGCGGCAAGAAGCCGACATCAGAGCAGGTCAAGGCGGGGTTCGAATCGATCCATGACTTCACCTTGGGCGGCCTCGTGCCGCCGATGAAGATCACCGGCGAGGACCATGAGGGCGGCGGCTGGGTACAGATCTTCCAGGCTAAGGGCGGCAAGTTTGTGAAGGAGACGGACTGGTTCCGCGCCTATCCGGAGGTAGTCGCCAACGCCGTCAAGAAAGCGGAATAGCCGGAATGCCGCGGGCATGCCCGCGGCGTCGCCCAGCATGCCGCCGATCCGAAATCAAGCTTCATGACAGCGAAGAAGAAAGGAGATGCGACGATGAGACGATCAGGCAGCATGCTGGCGTTTGCGGCGGGCGCGGCCGCGGCGATCTCGTTCGCGGGTACCGCGGTTGCGCAGGACAAGACGCTGATCATCGGCGTCCAGTGCGACCGCACCGGCGCGACGCAGATCGTCGGCACCGTGCTGTGCCCGGCGATGCACGACTACTTCAATCTTATCAACTCGAAGGGCGGCATCGACGGCTGGAAGATCAAGCACGACGAGATCGACAACGGCTACAAGGTGCCGGACGCGGTCGAGGCGTATCAGCGGCAGAAGCAGGAAGGCGCCATCCTGATGACGCTGTACGGCACGCCGCAAACCGTCGCGCTGAACCAGCGGCTCGAAGAAGACCACATCCCGACGACCTCGCCCGGCTTTGGGATTTCCGCGGCGGCCGACGGCACGCGCTACCCCTATCTGTTCCCGGTCGCAGCGACCTATTGGTCGCAAGGCGCGGCAGCGATCAAGTACATCAAGGACCATATCGGCGATCTGCACGGCAAGAAGATCGCCTATGTCTATTACGACAACCCGGCCGGCAAGGAGCCGATCGCGATCATCGAGGCCTTGCAGAAGCAGGAAGGCTTCGAACTGCGTACCTTTGCGGTGCCGCCACCGGGTGTCGAGTTGGGCGCCCAGGCGCTCGACATAACGCAGCGCTACAAGCCGGATTTCATTATCAACCATCTATTCGGCCGGTCGCCTTCCGTCGCGATGAAAGAATACAAGCGGCTCGGTTATCCGCTCTCGAAGGTGATCGGGCTCGTTTGGGCATCCGCCGAAGCCGACGTTCTCGCAGCCGGCGGTTGGCAGGTCGCCGAGGGTTATCACACCATCCAGTTCGCCGGCGCCGGCGACGACTACCCGATCCGCCAGGACATCAAGGCGATGTACAAAAAGGATGGCAAGGAACCGCCGAAGGAGATGGACGACACCGTCGTCTACAACCGCGGGCTGTTGCAGGCCGCCGTCCACGTCGAGGCGCTGAAGAACACGCTGAAGGCGACTGGCGGCAAGGCGCCGAAGGGCGAGGACGTCAAGAAGGGCTTCGAGGCGATCAAGGATCTGAACCTCGGCGGTCTCGTGCCGCCGCTGACGATCACGCCGACCGAGCATGAGGGCGGCGGCTGGGTGCAGATCTTTCAGGTGAAGGGCGGCAAGTTCGTCAAGGAGACGGACTGGACGCAGGCATATCGAGACGTCGTCCAGGCGGCGGTCAAAGCCGCGGAATAGCCGGCCCACGACACCGATGCTGGCGCTCAACAACATCGAAGTCGTCTATGACGGCGTCATTCTGGTGCTGCGGGGCGTCTCGCTGAACGCCGAGGAGGGACATATCACAACCCTCCTCGGCGCCAACGGCGCAGGCAAGACGACGACCCTGAAGGCGATCTCCGGCCTCCTGCGCACGGAGCGCGGCGAGGTGACCAAAGGCAGCGTCGAGCTCGACGGCGAGCGGCTCGACCGGTTGTTGCCGTTCGATGTCGTCAAGCGCGGCGTCGTGCAGGTGTTCGAGGGCCGGCGCGTGTTCGAGAACCTCACGGTCGACGAAAACCTGATCGCCGGCGCGCACAGCCGGAGCAATTCCAGCGAGGTCAGGGCTGGCATGGAGCGGGTCTACACGAGCTTCCCGGTGCTCAAGGAACGGCGCACCCAATCGGCCGGCTACCTGTCGGGCGGCGAGCAGCAGATGCTGGTCATCGGCCGCGCGCTGATGTCGGACCCGAAGGTGATCCTGCTCGACGAACCGTCGCTCGGCCTCGCGCCGATGATTATCGAAGAGATCTTCAGCGTCATCCGGCGCTTGAAGGAACAGCAAAAGCTGACGGTGCTCCTGGTCGAGCAGAACGCGGCGCTCGCGCTCGAAATCGCCGATCACGGCTATGTCATGGAGAACGGCCGCATCGTGCTCGAAGGCCCGGCGGAGCAATTGCGCCAGAACTCCGACATCAAGGAATTCTATCTCGGCCTCAACGAGGCCGGCGCGCGCAAATCCTATCGCGACACCAAGCATTACCGCCGCCGCAAGCGCTGGCTGTCGTAACCGTCGCGGTGGATCTGTAGGATGGGTAGAGCGTAGCGAAACCCATCAAGTAATTTCACAATGAGACAGCGAGGCAGTGAGATGCCGTGTCTGCTGATTCTGTGTGCCTCACTTTCTCATTGTGAATGCAAATAGAGTGATGGGTTGCGCTGCGCTCAACCCATCCTACGGGCTACGTACCTGTTGAGGAGTGCAATGGCCGACAGCCTCCCTCGCATCGCGGTGATCGGGACGGGCGGGACAATTTCATCGCTCGGCGCCGGCAGTCTCGACGTGCTCGACTATCCCGAATTCGGGCAGAAGCTGACCTCCGAGGCGCTGCTCGACCGCTTCCCGGAAACCCGCCAGGTCGCCGAGCCGGTGCCGATCACGTTTCGCCAGGTCGGCAGCACCGCGATCGGTCCCAAAGATTGGCTCGAATTGCGCGAGCTTATTCACCGCACCGCCGGCGAAGACCCCAGCGTCATCGGCTTTGTCATCCCGCACGGCACGGCGACGCTCGAAGAGACCGCGTTTTTCTTGAACTTGACGTTGGGCATCCGGCTGCCGGTAGTGCTGGTCGGCGCACAGCGTCCGGCGAGCGCGCTCGGCAGCGACGCCGGCATGAATTTGGTCAACGCGCTGCGCGTCGCGGGCTGCCCGGAAGCGCGAGGCAAGGGCGTGCTTGTCGTACTGAACGACGAGATCCATCCGGCACGCGACGTCGTCAAGACCTCGACGTATCGCGTGCAGACCTTCCGCTCGTTCGATTTCGGCGCGCTCGGCCATGTCGACGGCGACGGGCCGCATTTCTACCGCGCGCCCTTGAAAGCGCACATGCCGGATACGCCCTTTGCCGGGAGCGAGATCGCCGATCTGCCGCGGGTCGACATCATCTATTCCTATGCCGGAGCCGACGGCGCGCTCGTGAAGGCGGCGGTCGCGACAGGAGCGCGCGGTCTCGTCTCGGCCGGGTTCGCGCCCGGCAGCCCGAGTCCGGAGCAGCGCGAGGCGTTTATCGAGGCGGCGCGCTCCGGTGTCGTCGTCGTGCAATGCAGCCGCGCGGCGAGCGGCCGGGTCGCACCGCGCCGGCATCTGCGCGAGCCCGGGCTGGTCGCCGGCGAGGACTTCTCGCCGCAAAAGGCGCGTATCCTGTTGATGCTGATGCTGACGACGACGGGCGACATCGCCGAAATCCAGAACGCGTTCCAGACGTATTGAGCGTCAGCCCGCTCGCAGGATTGCGGCGGCGGCATCGGCGAAGACCTGCGCGCCGAGCACGATATCTTCTTCCTTGGTGTCCTCCGACCAGTGGTGACTGATCCCATTAATGCTCGGCACGAACATCATGCCGGAGCGGATGCGGCGCGACAGGATCTGCGCGTCATGGCCGGCGCCGCTCGGCATGCGCCGATGCAGGCCCGGCGCGTGGCGCTCCGCGGCCTGTGCGATCAACGCCTGAAAGCCCGCATCCATTGCGGCCGGCTCGCTCTTCGACCACGACTCGATTGAGATCCGACACGGGCCCGCGCGATCGGCCTCGGCGATCAGATCGAGCAGCGCGCTCTCGAAGCGGTGGAGATAGCCAGTGTCGGTGTCGCGGAATTGCACCTGCATTTCGGCGCGGCCGGGGACGATGCTCGGCGCATTCGGGTCGAGCAGCATGCGACCGATGGTCCACACCGTACGCGGGCCGGCGATTACGGCGAAGCGGTCGTGGATTTGCGTCGCGAGCCGCACCATCGCGACCCCGGCATCCTTGCGGCGCGGCATCTGCGTCGTGCCGGCGTGGTTCTGCTGGCCAGTGATCGTGACCCAGTAGTTCCAGTTGCCGATGATCGCCTCGACGATACCGATCTTCTCGCCGGATCGGTCGAGCACGTCGCCCTGCTCAATATGAGCTTCGAGATAGCCGACATAGCGCGCGGTATCGAGCTGCTCGCGCGGGCGGCCGGCAAACCCGGCCTCGGCGAGCGCGGCGCGGAGCGGCACGCCATCGCGGCTGCGGCCGGCCTCGATCTCGCTGTCGGGCAGCGCGCCAGTGAAGGAGCGGCTGCCCAGCATATTGCCGAAATGCCCCTCCTCGTCGGCCCAGGCGATCGGCTCGATGCCGAGCCCGGCGAGCGCCGGGTCGGCCACGAAGGCGCGCGCCAGTTCGAGCGCATAGACGACGCCGAGGGCGCCGTCGAGCCATCCGCCATGCGGCTGCGTCTCGCTATGCGAGCCGACCAGCAGCCGGCGCGAGGCGCGCGGGTTGCGGCCGATGACGTTGCCGATGCCGTCAATGACCGGGTCGAGCCCGGCCGCGGCGAATTGCTCGGCGAGCCAATGGCGCGAGGCGACATCCTCGGGCGAATAGGTCGGGCGGTGCACACCGGTCTTATAGCGGCCGAAATCGGCGAGACGCTTCAGGTCGACGATGACCCGTTCGCCATTGGTCTGCGGCATTCCTGCTCTCCTTTTGCCAAACCTGTCAGCGATTTAATCCGTTGCCGGACCGCCCGGTGGGGAGCCTCGGCCGGTCGGCCGCCTATTGTATGGCAGGATTGCCATAGGAGAATTCCCGATGACCCGAACCAATATTGCCGCCCTGGCGCTCGCCGCCGGGATTGCAATCGCCGCGCCGGCGCTGGTGTCCGCAGCCGCCGATACCGAAGCGCAAACGGCCCAGGCTACGACGACCGCCCAGCCGCCCTCCGATCAGCAAGGGCAGGGCGGCATGCCCGGCAGGGAAGGCCGCGAGGGCAGGGAAGGCCGCGAGGGCCATCATGGCTGGATGCGCGAAGCGATGAATCGCTCGCCGCGGGAGCGCTGCGAGGAGCGGCTCGCGCACCGCGCCGGAATTATCGCCTATACCGTCACGAAGCTGAACCTGACGGCGCAGCAGAAACCGCTGTGGGACAAGCTCAACGCCCAGATTCAGTCGGCGGCGGACAAGGAGCGCCAGATCTGCGCGTCGCTGCCGAACGAAGCCGGGCAGCAGGGGCAGGGCACGTTTCTCGACCGCATGAGCCGGCGCGAACAGTTCCTGCAGGCGCGATTGCAGGCGATGCAGCAGACCCGCCCGGCGCTCGAAGCGCTCTATAATGCGCTCACGCCCGAGCAGAAGGCAGTGATCGACCACCCGTTCCGGCGATAGCATTCAAATGTCATCCCGGCGAAGACCGGGATCCACTCGTCCACCGCTCCGTCGGCTGATGGGTGGGTCCCGGCTTTTGCCGGGACGACATTTTTGGGAAGCGGCTAGCCGGCGTGAGAGCATAAACTCGGGGTCAGCAACTATCGGCTGATCCGCCATGCCCGCTCCCGCCAATCCGCGCATTGCCGTTCTCGGCTTCTCGATCGAGTGCAACAAATTCGCGCCGCCGGCGACGAAGGCGCATTTCGAGGCGCGCACCTATCTCGAAGGCGAGGCGATCCTCGACGAGGCGCGGCGTCCGACCCCGACGATGCTGCCCGAGACGCCGGGCTTTGTCGCGGCGATGGACGCGGTGGGGCTATGGACTCCGGTCGGGGTAGCGCTGGCGATGAGCGAGCCGAACGGACCGGTCGAGCACGGTTTCTTTGAGGAATTCCTCGATACGATGACGCGCCGCCTCAAGGCGGCGATGCCGCTCGACGGCGTCTATTTCTGCGCCCACGGCGCGGCGATCACGACCGAGGAAGACGACCCCGAGGGCGTGCTGTTCGAACGCATCCGGGGGATCGTCGGCCCCGATGTGCCGGTCGTCGCGACGTTCGACCTGCACGCCAATGTGTCGGACCGCATGGTCGACAACATCGACGCGTTCGTCGGCTACCGCACAAACCCGCATCTCGACATGCGCGAGCGCGGCCAGGAAGCGGCGGCGGCACTGCGCGAATTGCTCGGCGGCGTGAAGACCGAGCGGGTGCGGCTGCGCCTGCCAATCGTGCCGCCGACCGTGACGCTCTTAACCGCCGCCGGGCCTTATGCCGAGATGATCCAACTCGGCCAGCGTAGGATGAACCCGGCGATCATGAACGTGTCGGTCATGGGCGGGTTTGCCTATGCCGATACCGCGAAGAACGGCCTCAGCGTCATCGTGACGGCGCGCGGCGACCGAAGGGAGGCGGCGGCGCTGGCGACCGAGATCGCGCAGTATGGGTGGGAGCAGCGCGGCCGGTTTTATCCGAAGCTCACTTCACTAAACGATGCGGTGAAGAAGGCGCTCGAAGTTGCGCACGACCAGAGCCTCAAACCGCTCGCGTTCGCCGATGTCGCCGACAACCCCGGCGGCGGCGGACGCGGAAACACGATGTACCTGCTGCGCGCTTTTGCCGATGCCGGCGTCACGGGAGCGCTGTTCGGCGTCATCTACGATCCGCCGCTCGCCGCCGAGGCGCACCGGCACGGGCTGCATTACCATTTCGAGGCGCGCTTCAACCGCGACGAGACGACGAAATTCTCCGAGCCGTGGAGCGCGCCGGCGCGGGTCGCGGCGCTGCATGACGGCCATTGCGTCGGAAGGCGCGGCATCTATGCCGCGACGCGCCTGGCGCTCGGGCCGTGCGCGGCGCTGGCGATCGGCGGGATCACGGTTGTGGTGGTGTCACACCGGGTGCAATGCGCCGATCCGATCTTTTTCGAGATGATGGGGTTCGACATCGCCAAGGCGCGCAGTGTCGTGGTCAAGTCGCGCGGCCATTTCCGCGGCGGGTTCGACGAGTTCTTCAGGCCGGAGCAGATCGTCGAGCTCGATCTGCCGGGGCTGACCTCGCCGATGCTCAGCCGGTTCGAGTGGACCCGCCTGCCGCGCCCGGTCATCCCGCTCGACGAAGGGGTCGAATTCAACCTGACCTAGCCGGCGGGCCGTTGGCGTAGAGCTTCAAAGCGGCGTACACGAAGCTGTTGACCGGGGTCGGGATGCCGTGCTTGCGGCCGAGCTCGACGACCTTGCCGGCGAACCACGGCAATTCGAGGCGGTTGCCGCGCAAGAGGTCGTTGCACATCGAGGTCATGTGATGCTCCGGCATCGAACGCAGCTGCGCGGTCACCGCATCGACCACGTCGGGCGCGAGCGCGATCCCCTCGGCGCGGCCGACCGCGACCGTCTCGAGCAGCGTCGCTTCGCACAGCGCCCAGAGATCGGAATCGGCGCGATAAAGGCCGAGCGGCAGCCGGGTCAGCGAATTGACGCCGGACAGCGGCACCAGCGCGATGAACTTGTTCCAGATCGGCACCAGGACATCGGGGCCGAATTCGCCGTCGAAGCCGGCCGCGGCGCATAGCTCGGCGAGACGCTGGCCGCGCGCGCTCATCCGGCCGTCGAGCTCGCCGAAAATCAACCGCTGATAGGTGCCGGTCTGACGCACGATCCCGGGCGCGACGATCGAGCCGGTGACCCAGGCGGTGCCGCCCATCACCGCCTCGCGGCCGATGATCGGGATCAGCCGCTCATGCGCGTCGACGCCGTTCTGCTGTGGGATGACAGCGGTCTCGGGGCCGACGATCGGGCGGATCGCCTGGCCGGCGCGTTCGACATCCCACAGCTTGACGCAGAAGATCACATAATCGACGATTCCGATGCTTGCCGGGTCGTCGGTCGCCTGCGCCGGTTGGATATGCGTCTCGCCGCGGTCGCCCTCGACCCGCAATCCGTTCTCGCGCATCGCGGCAAGATGCGCGCCGCGCGCGACGAAGATCACCTCCGCGCCGGCCTTGGCGAGCGAGGCGCCGTATATCCCGCCGATGCCGCCGGCGCCGATCACTGCGATGCGCATGTGCCGCTCCGCTTCCCCTGGCATCGGCGACGCTAGCCGCGCGGCCATTCCCGGCGGACCGGGTCGCTGCCGTCCCAGCCCAGGGCCGCCTCGCGCACCGCGTCGAAGATGCGCATCCGGGTCGGGGTCGCCTCGGCCATTTCAATAATCGTGCCGGGATGGCCCTCGTTGAGGAAATAGATGAAGGGACCGCGCGGCGTGTCGCCCTCCTGGCCGATCTGCCAGCCGGTCGCGAGGGCGCGTTCGCGGATCTCGCGGTAGTTCTCCGGCCAGCTCGACCAGTGCTGCATGCCCTCATGGCCAGCGGCGAGAAAGTCGCGGTAGAGGCTCGGGCTATCGCAGCGCTGCTGGATCAGCTCCAGTTGCACATCGCCGGAATTGGCGAGCGCGACCGACATCTTGATGTCGTAGACCCGGCCCTTGTAGCGAAACTCGGTCAGCGGCAATTGCTCGGCATAGAACCACGGGCCGATGCCGCACACCTCGACCCAATGACGCATCGCCGTCTCGATGTCGCGGACGACGATCCCGATTTGGCGCATCGGCCCGAACAATCGGCTCATCGGCTCTCCTCCTTGCTGCGTCAATTCGGACTGTGATGCCGGGATCATGGCGGAGCAAGCGGCCGCTGTGCGATTGACCCGCGCCGCGCGCTGTCTTAGGTCATCGCGCCCGACCCGTTGACTCGCGAGGCTGCATGCTGAGACGCCGCGATCTGGTTTTGTCCGCCTTGCTGATCGCATCGGCGGGGGCGACGGCGCATGCGCAGCTGGAGACCTTTCCGAAAGCCGAGCTGACGATCGTCGGCGCGAGCGGGCCGCACAAATTCACCGTCGAGGTTGCGACATCGCCGGGCCAGATGGAGCAGGGGCTCATGTTCCGGCAGAGCCTCGCGCCCGATGCCGGCATGATCTTCGATTATCGCGCGCCGTCGATGGCGGCGATGTGGATGAAGAACACGCTGATCCCGCTCGACATGCTGTTTGTCGATCAGCGCGGCCGCATCATCAACATTCACGAACGCGCGGTGCCGGGCTCGCTCGACCCGATCGCCGCGGCGGCGCCGGCGCGCGCCGTCATCGAATTGAACGGCGGCACCGCGGCGCGCCTCGGCCTCAAGCCGGGCGACCGGGTCATCTTCCCGATGTTCGGCGACGCCTCCTAGCCGTCGCAGACCGGATCACCGCGGAGAGCCGGAGGAGGGACATCGGGATAGTATTGCGGCGCTTCGCGCCGATCGAACATGCCATAATCCCGCACAACACGGACCCGGCGGAGCCGTGCGCCGTCCGGCGGCTTCGTGTTTGCCTCGAACGTTTCGGCGGCGCCTTGGTAGCGCCACGATAAAAGCAGGATGGCGTCGCCGGGGGTGAGCACGGCGTCGAAAACGTCCCAGGCGACGAGGCCCGGAGCTTCGGGCGCCAGACCGAGCCACTCCGCGACTTCTTTCGGGCCGGTCTTCTCAACCCAATCAGCCGGGCGGTTCGCATCGATCAACGACACGGTGGTCGCCGCGCCGGTTTCGGTCTCGTCCAATCTTTGCTCGCGCAGGGCTTCGCCCTCCGGCAAGCGCGTGTCGCGCGTCAACTGGCCGACCCGCAAGTGGTAATCGCGGAACACATCGGAACGGCCCTTCGCCTGCACCTCATGATGCGTCGCTTTGGTGCGCCAGCGAACCAGCGCCTTCTCGTCGCGCCACGTGGAGAGCGACAATATCCAGCCCTCGCGCGTCAGGCTGCGATACCGGATATTGTCGACAAAGCCGTCGATCCGTTCCAGTTCGGGCCGCAGCATTTTCGCGTAGCCGAGATAGGCGTCCCATTGATCCGATTTCGGGCGGACCTCGAAAAGAACCGAGAACATGGCGCGCTCCTCCCGCCTCAGACCGTGGCGATGCAGTCGATCTCGATGTCAAAATGCCCCGGCCAGGCAGGGACGTTGACAAAAATGCGCGCCGGCGGGTCCTTCGGAAAATACCGGGCATAGATCGCGTTGACCGCCGCGAACTTCTCCACAGAGGTGCAGTACACGTTGCATTTGAGCACGTTGTCCAACGAGGATCCGGCGGCTTCCAGGCACAGCTTCATCTGCTCCAACACAAGCTCGGTCTGGCGCTCGATCGGCGCATCGACGATCTCGCCGGTGCCGGGATCAAAGGGCGGAAAGCCAGAGACATAGACCGTGTCGCCGGCACGCGTAGCCGCCGAAGTCGGCGCTTTCCATCGTTCCAGGTAACTCGACAGCGGCTCGACCCGAATGATCTCTCGCTTCATCGGACGCCTCCATTGACAAGCGGCAGTTCAACGCAGCCTAGCCTAGGCATCCCGGAAATCGGTTCGGCGAGGACCGAGCTATTCTGCCGCGCCTTCCCGGGCTGCCCCGGCTTGCAATGACGAAAAACCCAAGGTGACTCGCAGCCCGGTCGGCAGATTGTCGGCGAGCCGGACCGATATCCCGTGCAGTTCCGCAACGGCCGCGACGAGCGACAGCCCCAGACCGTTGCCCGGGCTGCCGCGGCTTCTGTCGAGGCGATAGAACCGACGAAAGACTTTCGCGCGCTCTGCGGGGGGTATCCCCGGTCCGTTATCCGAAATCGTCAGCAACGACCCGTCATCAGCCCTTGGGACAAGCTTGACGTTGATCGAAGCGGCTTCCGGCGCGTGGCGGATGGCGTTCTCCGCGATATTGGCCACCATCTGGGTCAGCAGCACGCGATCGCCGGCGATGTAGACGGAAGCGGCGATCTCCCCGTCCAGGGTTTGTTGCTTTTCCTCCGCCGCCGGACGGTACACTTCCAGTACGTCGCTCACGACGGCCGATAAATCGACCGCGCCGAACACAAAACGCGCGCCACGCGATTCGATCTGCGCGATGCGCAACAGCCCGGCGAAAGTCGCAAGCAAGTCGTCGGCTTGCGCGACGGCGCGGTCGATCGCGGCGAGATGAGCCGGGCTGGTTTCTTCGGTCGCGTTGTCGCGCGCGGCCTCGAGGCTCCGGCGCAGCCGGGCCAGCGGCGTACGCAGATCGTGCGCGATATCCGTCGAGACCTGGCGCAGGCCCTCGACCAGCTTTTCGATGCGCTCCAGCATCCGGTTTAGATTGCCAGCGAGCCGGTCGAATTCGTCGCCTGCGCCGCCTCTGCCGCCGACCGGCAACCTTCCGCTCAGATCACCAGCCATGATGCGCTCGCTCGCGCGGTTGATCACCTCGATGCGGTGCGCCACGCGCCAAACCATGATGCCGCCGCCGACCAAGGCCAGCAGCAGCGTCGCAGCCGCGCCCCAGCCAAAGGCGCGAACGATGAGTTCACGCAACTCATCGAGCGCGTAGGCGTCCTGCGCGACCAGCAACAGCCCGCCTCCATCGAGAGGCTGGCCCAACGCGCGAAAAACGTGGGGCTCGCGATCCGCGGCTCCGGCCTCAGCCGGGAACTCGACTTCTTGATACCCCGCGCGCCAATCGGTTCTTGGCGGCAGATTCCCGGCAAGCGTCGTGCCGGCAGCGTCCCGTGCCAGATACCGGAACTCGCCATGCGAGCGCCGCAGCGCCTCTGCAATTGCTGCGGCAAGCTCCTGTTCGGTCCCCCGGCCTCTCGCTACGAGCGTGTCGCGCTCCCGCGCGAGATCCTGGTCGATCCGATCACTCAACGCCGTGGTCGATGCCCAGTAGATCAGGCCAAACAGCACCGCGACCGACGCGCCAAACAGCCCGACATAGAGCAGGGCGAGCCGGGCGCTCGTGGTCCGGAGGAGTTCAGGCCATCGGCGCGACATCACGCAGCCGATAACCGGCGCCCCGCACGGTTTCAATGACGGCCTGCTCGTTTTCGCCAGAGCCGAGCTTGCCGCGCAGCCGGCTGATATGGGTCTCGACGACGGTGGTGCGCGGATCGAAATGAAAATCCCAGACGTGCTCCAGCAGCATGGTCCGGGTGACGACCTGTCCTGGATGCCGCATCAGATACTCGAGGAGACGAAATTCACGCGCCTGCAGCTCGATTTGCCTGACGCCGTGCCGACACGTGCGGCGCAGAAGATCGAGTTCGAGATCGCCGACCCGCAACACCGTGCTTTCGGACGTCAGAGCCGGACGCCGCGCCAAGGCATTAACCCGCGCGGCCAGTTCGGCAAACGCAAACGGCTTGATGAGGTAATCGTCGCCGCCGGCGTCGAGGCCCTCGACGCGATCGCCAACGCCATCGACCGCCGTCAAAAACAGCACCGGCGTCTTGATGTCCGCGGCGCGGACGGCCTTGACCAACGCCAAGCCGTCGAGGCCCGGCAGCAGCCGGTCCAGGATCATCACGTCGTACCCCCGGCCTGCCGCCAGAAACAGCCCGTCGCGGCCATCGACGGCGTGGTCGATGACATGGCCTTCGCGCCCCAACCCATCGGCGATGTAGTCCGCGGTTTCCGCGTCGTCCTCGACCAGAAGGATCTTCATCGCCGCTCTGCGAATGTCAGGGCTTCGGGCTGTTGCCGTCGATCGTCGTCAGCAGGTCCGCCAGGGCTTGCTTGCAGGCAGCAGACTCGGGCTTGCCGGCGCGCAGCGCATCCAGCGCCCGGTCGATCGCCTTATCGACAACATGCCATTCCGCCGGCGAGCGCGGCTTCAGCGAAGCTTCCGCGTCGTCCCAGGTCACCTCGAGATCCTTGATCCGTGCTTTCGCGCCGGCCAGGTCGCCTTTGTCGACGAGGGATGCGGTGTCGACCACGATCGCGCGATAAGAGGAAAGATCGCCCAGCTTTGAGGGTGCAGCCTCGGCCGGCGTGACGATCCGGCTTGCTGCGGGCAAGGGGGCGGCGCCGAATATAGCGACGGCCGCAACCGCCGCGACAATCCGAGCGCCTTTCAGTACATCTCTCATCGGCTTCCTTCCTCTTTCATTGGTAACGCCAAAAGCTTTCATTTCGCCGGCCAGCGATCGCCCTAGGAACGTGCCGTTATGCTTCCTCGACCGCCTTGGCCGCGGTCTTCGGTCCGATGCTGAGAAAAGCCACGAGGGTCGCGATGACGACGAGAAAAGCGATGCTCGTGTGAATGGTTCCGAAGCCCAACCCGCCATTCGGCTGCGATTGAGACAGCAGATCGCCGAGCGACGCGCCGAGCGGACGCGTCAGGATGTAGGCTATCCAGAAGGTCAATACCGCGTTGGCGCCGAGATAGTAAGCGGCGGTGACCACCGCGATGAGCGCGCCAAACGCCAGCACGCCGAGATTGAAGCCCATCATCAGGGCTTCGGTTGCCAAATCGCCCGCTGCCGTGCCGAGCGCGAAGGTGAACAGGATCGCAGCCCAATAGAACAGCTCGCGCCGCGTCGTGACGATCGTGTGGATCGAAAGCGTCCGTTCGATGGCGTACCAGATCGCAAACACGGCAGCGAGGATCACGGTGAAAACGGCGGTGCTGAGGTACAGGCTGATGTCCAGCTTGTCGGTCAAAAAGTCGGTGATCTGGGTGCCGACGACGCTGACGAGGACGACCGTCACCCAGTATCGCCAAGGCACATACTGCCCTGCGCGCAACTGCAACAGCAGCGCGACCAGGAGAAGGGCAAGCATGACCCCGTCGGTGACGAGCGTGCCGAGACCGACATGCACGGCAAGGTAATCCGCGCCCGTCTCCCCGACGGTCGTCGACATGACCTTGATGATCCAGAAGACAAGAGTGACTTCCGGTACTTTGTTCAGCATGCGGCGGGTGTTTGTCGCGGCGCTAGGCACGGCTGATCAGTCCAGGGTGTTGTTTACGGCGTTTGCCGGTGTAGCGCCGTCACTGCGGACCCTCGACAATATTCTCCAGCACCGCGCCGGTCTTGGCATCGACCCCGACCTCATAAGTGTCGGTACCGTGCTTGATCTCAAAGGTGTACCGAAGGCCGCTGCCGCCATCCTCGGTTTCGAGTTCCTCGTCGGTGATTTCGCCGGGCACTGTCCTCAGCGCGATGGCGCGCGCCTGAGCGACGTTGACCTGAGCGCCGGCCGCCGGCTCTTCCCCCGCATAGGCCAAGGCGGCAAGCGGCAGCGCGGCAAAGACCGCGCAAAAAGCCGCACCGCGAACCAAACGGAAAGCACCGTTCATTATGCTTCTCCCCTGCAACGACTGCACATCGACCGGCGTCATTCTGTGCGCAGCGAGTTGTCGTGCTCGTGTCTGCCAGCTTAATTCTTGGTAATGTTCAGCAACTGCGCTTTGTGGCCGTCTACTTCGGCCCGCTGCTATCGTCCAGGAGATCGAGGGCGCCGCCGCGCGCCGCGGGGAGCTGATCGAAGGTGCATTGCCGCGGCGCCTTGTCGGGACGCCAGCGCAATAGGGTAGTGCCGTGGCGGAAACGGCCCTCGCTGACATGGTCGTAGCGCACTTCGGCGACGAGCTCGGGCCGCAGCGGCTGCCATTCGCCGGACCGTTCGGTGCTCCAGCGGCTCGGGCCGCCGGGCGCGCGGCCGGTAAAGCCGGGCGGCTCGACCAGCTGTTCGAGACGGCGGGTCAGGGCCGGCTTTTCGGCGGCGGGGATCGTCGCGGTGAAGCCGACGTGGTTCAAGAGGCCTTCATCGTCGTAGAGGCCGAGCAACAGCGAACCGGCGAGCGGGCTGTTGGCGTTGTAGCGGAAGCCGCCGACGACGCAATCGGCGGTTCGCGTCAGCTTGTATTTTTGCATGCCGTCGCGGCTGCCGCTCAGATACGGGAGGTCGGCACGCTTGGCGATGATGCCGTCGATATCGCCGCCGAGACGGTCGAGCCAGCCGAGGGCGTCCGCCCGGCTGGCGGTGCTTGGCGACAGCCGGATCGCCGGGATGCCGCTCTCCGTCGCATAGAAGGCTTCGAGAGCCTTGCGGCGCTCGGTGAACGGCAGATCGGTCAACAATTTGCCGTTGGGGCTAACCAGGAGGTCGAACAGGATGTAGACGGCCGGGTGCTCGGCAGCCAGCTTGTTGACCCGGCTCGCCGCCGGGTGCAGCCGCAACTGCAGGGCCTCGAACGACAGCCGCCGCTCGATCGGGATGATGATCTCGCCGTCGAGGACGAATTGCTGAGCGGAAGAGGCCGCGAGCGCGGCCACGACATCCGGGAAATAGCGGCCGAGGTTTTGGCCCGATTTCGAGCGCAATTCGATGTTTCCGCCGTCCCGGAAGGCGAGACAGCGAAAGCCATCCCATTTCGGTTCGTACCGCCATTGTTCGCCTTCCGGTAGATTGCTGACCGGCCGCGCTTCCATTGGCGGGTTGTCGGAATCGAGCGGCAGTGCCATGTTCTGGCCAACGCCAGGGGCGGCAAGCCGGTTCTTTATGCGGAACAGGCCTAGCCGCGATCCCGTTGGCTTCGAAGGAGACATAGGAGCTTTTCCGATGGCTGCCGCCGCCCGACCGTACTGGACCGGGTTTCTGAAACTGTCGCTCGTCACGATTGCGGTGCGTCTCTATACGGCCGTGACCGTGAAGGAGCGCATCCGCTTTCACATGATCCACGAACCGACCGGTGAGCGGGTCCGCCAGCAACTCGTGGTCCCAGGCACCGGCCCGGTCGAGCGCGACGAGGTCGTCAAGGGCTACGAATACGAAAAGGGCCGTTACGTCACGGTCGAGCCCGACGATCTGAAACGGCTGCGGCTCGAGACGACCGACACGATCGACATCAGGGAATTCGTCGACGAGGTCGATCCGATCTATCTCGACGCTCCCTATTACCTGGTGCCGGACGGCAGCGTCGCCGAGGAAGGGTACCGCGTGATCCGCGAAGCGTTGCGCGACAGCGGCAAGATCGCCATCGGTCAGGTCGTCGTCAGCGGGCAGGAGCGGATCGTCGCGATCCGGCCGTTGAACACGGGGCTGCTCGTCAACTCGCTGCGCTATGAGGACGAGATCCGCAAGCCGGACGAGTTCTTCAACACGATCGCGGCAGATGCGGTCGATGAAGACGAGCTTGCGATGATGGAGCAGATCATCAAGCGCAAGACCAAGAAGTTCGATCCGAGCGAGTTCCACGATCACTACCAGGCGGCGGTGCGCGAGCTGATCGACAAGAAGCTCGAAGGCAAATTGCCGGAGCAGGCGCCCGAACGGAAACCGGCGCAGGTCATCAATTTGATGGATGCGCTGAAGCGCAGCCTGGCGCAGGAGGAGAAATCCGGCGGCGAGGCCCCGCGCCGCGCCGCGGCCCGAGGCGAGCGCGAAGCCGCGCCGGCGAAGACGAAGCCGGCGGCGCGCGGCAAGAAGGCGGCGGCGAGCGGGCAGCGCAACCTGTTGCTGCCGGTCGAAGGCGGCCGCGGCCGCACCGCGCAGGGCAAGACCCAACGCGAGACGCCCGCCGAAGCGCCGAAACGCCGCAAGCGCGCGTAGCCTCGATCGTCATTCCGGGGCGCCGCGCGGCGGCGAGCCCGGAATCCATTTTCCAGAGGCCGGTGTTCATGGATTCCGGGCCTCGGCCCCAGGCCGATCCCGGAATGACAATTAGGCCGCTTAGCTGCCCCAGGTCGCGAACATCGTCGCGACCGCGACCGCCATCGCCGCGGTGGAGAGCCAGCCCAAAGCCCAGAGCGGGCGCGGTAGGGTGAACGGACCCATGATCTTGGGCTGCATCGTCATGACCATCATGACGACCATCAGCGGCACGGCGACGACGCCGTTGATGACAGCCGTCCAGAACAGCGCCTTGATCGGGTCGATGTTGACGAAATTGATGCCGATGCCGATCACCGTGCCGCCGACGATCGTCGCGTAGAAGCGCTTGGCGTCCTGCGGCGCGCGGCTGAGCCCGGCGCGCCACTGCATCGCCTCGGCCAGGGCATAGGCGGACGAGCCGGCGAGCACCGGCACCGCGAGCAAGCCGGTGCCGAGAATCCCCAGGGCGAAGACGATGAACGCGAATTCGCCGGCAATCGGGCGCAACGCCTCGGCCGCCTGCTCGGAGGTCTGGACATCGGTGACGCCGTGCGCATGCAGTGTCGCGGCGGTCGTCACGATGATGAAAAACGCCACGAGGTTCGACAATCCCATACCGACATAGGTGTCGATCTCGATGCGGCGGATCTCGCTTTGTGCTTCTTGGGGACGCTCGACCAGCGGATGGGCCGCCGGATCGATGCGCTCTTCCTCGGCCTCCTCGGACGCCTGCCAGAAGAACAGATAGGGGCTGATCGTCGTGCCCAACACGGCGACGATCACGACGATATAGTCCTGCTGCCAGATGATTTGGGGCACGATCGTGCGGTAGGCGACTTCGCCCCAGGGGACATGCACGATCAGCGCCACCGCGACATAGGCAAACAGCGACAAGGTCAGCCATTTCAGGACTTTGACGTAGCGTTCGTAGCTCGAAAAGATCTCGAGCGTCGTGCAGGCCGCTGCAAACAGAACGACATAAAGCCCTCTCGGACCGCCGATCAACAGGCGCAGCGCGTCGCCCATCGCGCCAAGATCGGCGCCGAGATTGATGAAATTGGCCGCGAGCAGCAGCGCGATGATCGGGCGCAACAGCCACACGGAGTAGTGCTCGCGCAGATTGGCGGCGATGCCCTTGCCGGTCACCCGGCCGATGCGCGCGCTGATCTCCTGGATCGCCGCCATCAGCGGCCAGGTGAACAGCATGACCCAGCACATCGAGTAGCCGAACTGGGCGCCGGCCTGCGAATAGGTGGCAATGCCGCTGGGGTCGTCGTCGGAGGCGCCGGTGATCAGCCCCGGCCCCAATACCTGAAGCACCTTGTGCCAGTGCGGGAGCCGGCGCAGCGGATCTCGCTTCCGACGGTGACCTCTGCCGAACAGCATGGGGTGGCCTACAGAAAATCGCGCAGCAGCTTCAGGAAGACCTGGAGCCGGTCGTGATGCACCCAATGGCCGGCGCCCTCGACCGCGACGACCTTGGCGTTCCGGAAATGCGCCAAGCGGCCGTCTTCCTCGGGGTTCGACGCCCAGGCCCAGCTTTCCTTGCCGTAGAGGAGGAGGGTCGGGCAGCTGATGCGCTCCCACAATTCCTCGATCTCGTTCTTCGTCATGCCGTAGGGCGAGTCGGCGCGCACATAATTGTCGAATTTCCAGCTGTAGGTGCCGTCCTCGTTCTGATTGACGCCATGCTGGGTCAGATGCCGCGCCTGTTCGGGCGACAGGTGTCCGTTGGCTTCCTGCATGCGCTTCAGCGCATCCTCGATCGAGGCGTAGCGGCGCGGCAAACGGCCCGACAGCGCGCGCTGCTCCTCGACCCATTTCTGCATGCGCTCGGCGATCGGCAGGGCCGAGCGCTTCTCCATCTGGCGCGGCGAAGGGCCGAGGCCCTCGATCGCAACGAGCTTCTTGACCGTGTCGGGATAGACGCCGGCGTAGCGGATCGCGATGTTGCCGCCGAGCGAATGCGCGACGATCGTGACCGGCGCCAGGCCCTGCTGATGGATCAGCTGGGCGAGGTCGTAGACATAAGCGGCGGTCGAGTAGTTGCCGTCGGGCGACCATTGGCTATCGCCGTGGCCGCGCAGATCGGGCGCCAGCACATGCCAGTCTCGGCGCAAGGCGCTCGCGACCCAGTCCCAGTTGCGGCAGTGATCGCGCCCGCCATGCACCAGCAGGAGCGGCGGCGCGGCCGGGTTGCCCCAATCGACGTAATGCAGCCGCAGCCGCTGCGAGAAGTAGATCCGCGAAGTGGGGCCGGAGCCTTCCAGATCGGTTGCGGACATCGGGAGCCTGCAGGTGGAACGCGGTCAGTGCCTAGACACCAACATAGCAAGACCCCCGCGCGCTCCAAAGCGACAGGCGGGGGTCCATTTGCGAGTCTTGCTTCGCGCCCGGATCGGGGTCCGGGCTATGTCTTGGACTTGGCCCTCGGTTGCCGATGCCAAGCGGTCGGCAACTGGGAACTGCCCGGTGGTGTCATGTCGGTCAGACACCCTCCCTGCTCAGTTAACGACACCCCGAATCTGGCACCGGCGAAAGGGTGGTTCAAGCACAAAATGCGAGGACGGGGAGGGTCCTGCTGGCAGCCGCATATCAGCAGTTGCAGGCGGCCTCTCGCATGAGAGCGGCAGTTGGCTGTCCTGTGATAGTGAGCTAACCGGCTCGTCCGAGATTCTCCGGTGAGGTGGGGCGTGATGCGCAGGTTCGTCGCGGTGGTTATCGGGCTGTTGCTCTGGTCCGTGCCAGCCGACGCGCAGGAGCTGGTGCATTTTCCGTCGCTCGACGGCGCGACGCAGCTCGACGGCTATCTCTATCGCCCGGCCGGCGAGGGGCGGCATCCCGCGGTCGTCGGGCTGCATGGGTGCAGCGGCATGTTCAGCCGCGCGACCGGTGCGATTTCGCCGATCTTCCGCGAGTGGGCCGCCGAGCTGACCCGGCAGGGCTATGTCGTTCTGCTGGTCGACAGCTTCCGGCCGCGCAATCACGGCGAGATGTGCTCGATCCTCGGCTTCGACCTCGACATCTATCGCAACCGGCCGAAGGACGCCTACGGCGCGCTGTGGTATCTGCAGGCGCAGCCCTTTGTGCGCGGCGACCGCGTCGGGCTGATGGGCTGGTCGCAGGGCGGCGGCGTGACGCTGTTCTCGATCGGCAACCGGAGCCTCGGCCGGCCGGCGAGTTTGCCGCAAGGCGATTTCCGCGCCGCCGTCGCATTCTATCCCGCCTCGTGCAGCGTCGAGCGCCAGCCCTCGGACTGGACGAGCCGCATCCCGCTGTCGATTTTGACGGGTGCCGAGGACGTCTGGACGCCGGCGGCGCCGTGCAAAACTTTTCTCGACGCCGCGGTCGCGCGCGGCGCCCCGATCGAGACGCAGATCTATCCCGGCGCCTACCACGCCTTCGACGCGCCAAATCAGCCGCGCACCGAATTGCCCAACTACCGCACCCGCGCCGGGGTCGTGCCGATCGTCGGCACCGATCCGGCAGCGCGTCAGGATGCGCTCGTCCGCGTGGCGGCGTTTTTCGCGCGGTACCTCAACCCGCCGTAGCCGTAAGTGCGCCTCCGGCCTCCGGCCGGATCAAGTAGGTTTAATTGGGCCGGCGGGACGCCGGCGCTGCCAGCCCAGGCAAATGTACCCAAGGGGCAGGTTGCCCACTCCGAACGGCAGCCCTAACGTGCCGAGAAGGAGACGGTGAGGGAAGGCCCGTTGCGGATACCAGGTCTTGTTACGGCGGCGCTGCTGGCTTGCCTGTTCGTGTCCGGTCCCGGCCCGGCTCGCGCCGCGCAGCTGTCTTCGGTGCTCGATTTCCAGTTCGAAGACGGCTCGGTCCTGCCGGATGTGCACATCGCCTACGAGACGCACGGCACGCTGTCGCCGGCGAAGGACAATGCGATTCTGCTGATTCCGGGCGCGCTCGCCGACCGCCATACCTTCGATCCGGCGATCGGTCCCGGCAAGACCTTCGACACCGACAAATATTTCGTCATCACCGCCGATCCGATCGGCGGCGGCGAGTCCTCGTCGCCGGCCGAAGGCATGGGCCAGGATTTTCCGCGCTATACGATCCGCGACATGATGGGAGCACTCTACGCGCTGGTATCGCGCGAGCTGGGGCTCAGCCGCTTGCGCGCGCTTGGCGGCCTGTCGATGGGCTCCTTCATCGCGCTCGAGTGGGCGATCCATCATCCCGCCACGATGGACAGCCTGGTACTGCTCGCGCCCACCGCGAAATCCGATGCCGGATTTCAGCTGACGATCGATCTCGTGAACACCGTCATCGCGCTCGACCCGGAATGGCAGGGCGGGCGCTATTCGCGCAACCCCGTCGAAGGGCTGCGTCACGCCGGCATGCTGTTCTATCCGTGGCTGGTCTCGGCATCCTATCTCGACCGCATCTCGCCGCCGCAGCTCGCCAAAGAGGTTGAGGCGACCGCGCATGCGTTCGGCGAATGGGACGCCAACGCGCTGGTGTTGCGCTATGCCGCCTATCGCGGGCACGATGTGTCGGCACCATACGAGGGCGACATGGCGGCGGCGCTGTCGCAGGTCACCGCGCCGACCTTAGTCATCGCCAGCGCCAGCGACCGGCTGGTCGGGATCGAGGGCGCGCGCCGCATCGCCGACAGCATCAAGCGCGCCCGCTATGCCGAAATCCCCACCGACCTCGGGCACCGCGCCATGCGCGCGCCACCCGATAGCGCCGAAGCCAGTTTCATCGATCGCCAGATCCGCCAGTTTCTCGCGGCGCCAGGCGGACGCCGCAAGTAGACGGGCGGCTCAGCAAACCTCGCTGCTCAGCCGATGTTCAGGGCCTTCCAGCTCTCGCCGATGCGCGACAGGATCGGGCGCGACGCATCGGATGCCGTTTTCGCGCCGATCTCCGCCAGCTTGGCCGAGCTGCCGACCAGTGCATCGAAACTGCGCCGCGCATAGCCGAGATTGACCTCGAACGCTTCCGAGAACGTCCTGGCGCCGAGCAGCGCGGTTGCGCCTTCCGTCGCAGCGGCAAGTTCCGACCGGACGAACGTCGTCATCTCTCCGAGCATCGCCTCGGCGCCGCGAGCGGCGGCCGTCTGCGCTTCGGTTATCGCCGCCAAGGCTTGGCGGCTGTACGCGAACAGATCGTCCGGCATTGCCGAGCTGGCAGGACGCGCGGCTTTCGCCGAAGCAGAGGTGAGGGTTGCAACCGCGGCTGTCACAGGATCGACAGCCGGTTGCGGAGCCGGCGCGGTTTCGACTTTTGCCGGCGGCGGCAGTGGTGGCGGCGCGGGCTCGCGCTGAACCGATTCGCGCATGGTACGTTTTGACTTTGCGTCGCTCATGTTGTCCTCGGATTGCCAACGCCGCATGCTGCGGCGCACAAATCGTACAATAAGTCGGGGTATAAGAGGCATCAAGCTTCTTGTGCGACGCACAAATGGGGTCGATCCCTGTCGTATGACGAGAGCGACCGTGCATGCCCCGCATGCTGCGATGTGTTGTCTCACCAGCTGCCCGGATGCATGCAAGCAAACGCTGCTGCTAGCGCGCGGCATTCGATAACCTAGATCAATACAGTAATGGGGACGTTTGTGCCTTTGACGCGCTTTCAGCTTTTCTTTACGTTGACAGGGTTAAATAAGAACGTATCTGCGCGTTTATCGGGGGTTTGGGGCGTGCGGGTAATCATCACAAAGAAAGGGATCGGTCGGGCGATGTCGAAGCAATGCTGGCTCGGCGGCTGGGGGGCTGCCGCAATTCTCGCAAGCATCATGCTGGTTCAGCCGGCGACGGCGCAGCCGGTTTACGAGGCGATCGTACTCGATGCACAGACCGGGCAGGTGTTGCGCGAGCTGAACCCCGACCTGCAGACGCCGCCAGCGTCGCTGACGAAGATGATGACGTTGTACCTGACATTCGAGGCGCTCAATCAGGGGCGGCTGCGGCTCGATCAATACCTGCACGTATCGGGCGAAGCGGCGAGCCGCGCACCCTCGAAGCTCGCGCTGGTGCCGGGCGAGGCCGTTACGGTGCACGATCTAATTCTCGGCATCGTCACGAAATCGGCGAATGACGCGGCGGTCGTTCTGGCCGAAGGGCTGGGCGGCAGCGAGCAGGCTTTCGCGCAGCAGATGAATTGGAAAGCGCGCCAGCTCGGCATGAATTCGACGGTCTATTACAACGCCTCCGGCCTGCCCGACCCGAACCAGCGCACGACAGCGCGCGACATCGCCCGGCTCGCCCTGGCGCTCTATCACCAATTTCCGCGCGAATACCGCTATTTCGCGACGCGCGCTTTCGTGTTCCGCGGCCAGGAGATGCGGAACCACAACCACATGCTCGAGTGGTATCCCGGGCTCGACGGCATCAAGACCGGCTATGTTAACGCGTCGGGGTTCAATCTCGCCGCCTCGGCGGTGCGGGACGGACATCGCCTGATCGGGGTCATCATGGGCGGCCAGTCCTCCGGGTGGCGCGACCGGCAGATGGCGGCGCTGCTCGATCAAGGCTTTGCCGATATCGGCACGGGGCAAGCCGCCTCGCGCCCGGTCATGGCGGGGCTGCAGCCGTCCGCGTCATCGCATCCGGCGCCGGTTCAGGCGCAGGTTTACGCCACGACGCCCAGCGCGGCACCGGCTGCCCCGACCGCCGCACCGCCGGCCAATCCCGCGCCCATTGTCGCGACAGCCGCACCGCAGGGCGATGCGGGCGGCCAATCGGCGCAATCCTCGGGCGCAATCGGCACCGCGTTGCGCCATCTGGCGCCCGTCGCGCGAGCCGAGGCGGCGCCGGTCGCGCGCGAGACAGCCGGAGAAGGCTGGAGCATCCAGCTCGGCGCGTTCCGTGCCGAGTCGGCAGCCGAACAGGCGCTGCGCCATGTCGCCGCGGTCGGCTCGTTGCGCGGCAAGCCGCACGAGGTCGTCGTGCCGGGCAAAAGCGACCCGAGCCGGCTCTATCGCGCACTGCTGACGCACTTCACGCAAAAGAGCGCGCAGACGGCGTGCGGCGAATTGCACAAAAAGGGCGTCGCGTGCTCCGTTGTGCGGCCCGGTGCGTTGAAGGTCGCGAGCCAGTAGCCCTCGCTGTCATTGCGAGCGAAGCGAAGCAATCCCCAGCGGACTGTCGCTCATCGGAAGGGGATTGCTTCGGCGCTACGCGCCTCGCAATGACAATTACGTGCCGGGCAGCGAGAGGCCGCTGGCGGCGAGTTCTTTTGCCAATTCCTGCTTGAGGCGGGAAAGACCGGCCTCGCTGCTCGCCTCGGCGCGGACGACGACGATCGCCTGCGTGTTCGAGGCGCGCAGCAGCCACCAGCCGTCCTTTGCGCGGACGCGCACGCCGTCGATTTCGACCATGTCGGCGCCGCGCTCGCGCAGCCGCTCGCGGACTTCCTCGACGATCGCGAATTTGCGCTCCTCCTCGCACGGGATGCGCAGCTCCGGCGTGTTGAAGACGGGCGGCAGCCGGTCGAGCATGTCGGCGAGGCTCGCGGACGCGCGGCCGAGAATGCCGAGGAGCCGCACCGCGACATAGATCGCGTCGTCGAAGCCGTACCAGCGGTCGGCGAAAAAGATGTGGCCGCTCATCTCGCCGGCGAGCGGCGCACCGGTCTCGGCGAGCCGCGCCTTGATCAGCGAATGGCCGGTTTCCATCATGACCGGCTTGCCGCCGGCCTCGGCGATCGCGTCGAACAGGACCTGACTCGCCTTGACATCGGCGAGGATCGATGCGCCCGGGTGATGCTTCAAGACATCGCGCGCCAGCACGACGAGCAGCTGATCGCCCCACAGGATGCGGCCGCGCGCATCGATGACGCCGATGCGGTCGCCGTCGCCGTCGAAGCCGATGCCGAGATCGCAGCGATTGTCCTTCACCGCCTGCTGCAATTGCACGAGGTTCTCGGCTACGGTCGGGTCGGGGTGGTGCGCCGGGAAGGTGCCGTCGATCGTCTCGTTGAGCAGCACGTGGCGGCCGGGCAACTTTTTCACGAGCGCGGTGACGACGTCGCCGGTCGCGCCGTTGCCGCAATCCCAGGCGACGGTCAGCGGGCGCGTGCCGTCATAATCCTTCGCGAGACGTGCGACGTAATCGTCGAACACGCTGTGCTGCGCGACCTCGCCGCGTTTGCCCCCCGGCGGGCCGAGCTCTAGCGCGGTCTGGCCGATCTTCTGGATCGCCTCGCCAAAAAATGCCTTGCCGCCGAGCACCAATTTGAACCCGTTATGATCGGGCGGGTTGTGCGACCCCGTCACCATGATGCCGCCATCCACGTCGAGGGTAGCGGCAGCGAAATACAGCATCGGGGTGGGCCCGCGACCGATGCGCACGACATCGGCGCCGCCTTCGGTGAGACCGTCGACGAGCGCGGCTTCGAGCTCGGGCGAGGTCAGACGGCCGTCATAGCCAACCGCGGCCTTCTTGCCGCCCGCCTTCGCAAGCGTCACGGCGAAGGCGCGCCCGAGCGCATGCGCATCCGCCGCGAAGAGGGTTTTTCCGACGACGCCGCGGATGTCGTATTCGCGCAGGATGGTCGGATCGAAGCGGTGCGGCATCGGCTGCGGCTCCGATCAGAGATAGGTTTTCATCAGCTGGCGCAGCGCGTCGCCGAATTCGGGGTGCTTCAGCCCCAGCGCGAGGTTGGCTTCGAGATAGCCGAGCTTTTCGCCGCAATCGTAGCGCCGCGCGCTCGCGCGCAGCCCGTGAAACGGCTGGCCGTCGCTGATCAGCTTGTCGAGGCCGTCGGTCAGCTGGATCTCGCCGCCGGCGCCGCTTTGCGCTTTGCCGAGATGAGCGAAAATCTCCGGCTGGATGATGTAGCGGCCGATGATCATCAGGGTCGACGGCGCAATGGCCGGGTCCGGCTTCTCGACGACGCCTCTGGCGCGCACCAATTTGCCGCGGTCCTCCACGACATCGAGCACGCCATAGCGCCGCGTCTCCTCGCGCGGGATCTCCATGACGGCGACCATGTTGCCGCCGATCTCGGCATGCGCCTCGATCATTTCCTTCAGGCAAGGCGGGTTGCCGACCATCAGATCGTCGGCCAGGAGCACGGCGAACGGCTCGTTGCCGACGAGGTGGCGGGCGCACCACACGGCATGGCCGAGGCCAAGCGGGCGCTGCTGCCGCGTGTAGGCGATCCGGCCGGGTGTCGGCACGATCGCTTCGAGCTCGTTCAGCACCTGCTCTTTGCCGCGCTCCTGCAACGTCGCCTCAAGCTCGAAGGCGGTATCGAAATGGTCTTCGATCGCGTTCTTGGCGCGGCCGGTGACAAAGTAGAATTCCTCGATACCGGCCGCCTGGGCCTCCTCGAACGCGTACTGGATCAGCGGCTTGTCGACGACGGGCAGCATCTCCTTCGGCATCGCCTTCGTGACCGGCAGAAAACGGGTGCCGAGCCCCGCCACCGGAAAGACGGCCTTGCGCACTTTTTTGGGCATCGAGATCCTCGATCGGGTTCGCACGCACCCGCGGCGAAACTATTGCCACAGTCGTTTCTAAACCCACAAGCCGGGCGAAAATTCCCAGCACGTCAGCGGCACGCGGTCACACCGAGCGACGGGGCCAGTATCAGGAATGAACGAGACAATCCGACCGTCTTGCGAGGCGCGGCCGGGCGTTGCCCGATTGGGCAGCGGAGTTCGATGCGGCCAGCGGGGCGCAGTAGAGCAGGGGAAATCGGCGGCTTGTGAACGGAATTGATGCAGATCAGCAACGGAAACAGAGGGAACGGGCTATGCCCTCCCAACTCATGGCGCTTCAATCGGGATTGTGCGCTCTCGTAGCATAATTCATCCGGATTGTCAAGTTAAAAATGCGTATTCCGCACAAAAAAAGCAAGACGGCCGGGCTACCGGTTCAGCAGCACGTCGCGCGCCCGGTTGATCTTGGTCGCGAGGTAATCGGTGCCGCCGTGATCGGGGTGGAGCTGCTTCATCAGGCGGCGGTGCGCCGTCCGGATGGCGTCGGCGTCGGCGCCGGGAGCGAGACCGAGGATCGCGTAGGCCTCCTCGACCGTGACATCGGCGCTGCTGCTCGGGGGCGGCGCCGAGCCGGTGCGCGCGCCGGCGACATCGTCACGCCAATCGGGATGGGCGCGGTCCAGATACGCCTCGACGAGACGTGCGCTCTCCTCATCCTCGGCGCGGCATTCTCGCAACAAGGCCAGCAGGTCGGCGCGACCGAGCTCCTCGAGACGCAGTCCGGCGAAGCGGCCGCGCAACACCGTGCCGGTCATATGGCCGGTGTCGTGGTCGAGGCTCATGCGCACGAAGGCGGTCTCGACCGTGGAGTTTGCGCCGGCAGAGGGGCCGCGAAAGCCGGTGAACAGCGTGCGCACACGGCGCAAGAGCGGCAGCAGCGCCAGAAGCGGCATCACGATCAGGTTGAGGCGGCCGGTCACCGCGAGCGCGACGACCGCGACCCCGGCCAGGACGATGCCGGTCCATCTCAGAATGCGCGCGAGCCGTGCCGGCTCGGCGTTGACGAACAGGTAGCCGAGCATGATCAGCCCGCACAGGATCGCAAAGCCGCCGAGCAGGTAGAGCATTCAGCTCCGCAATTGATGGCTGAGGCGCAACACCTCGCCGCCCTTCTTCTCGCCGTATGCAGTCAGCGCGCGGTGGCCGCCGGCGGCATAGACCGCGACGGCGCCGAGCAGATCCTTCAGCCGGTCGGCGCTCGCGAGATCGAAGCGCAGATAGGCGCCGCGCGACAGCTTGGCGAGCTGCTGAAAGGCGCGGGCGGCGATCGGGTCATTACCTTCGTGAAACACGAAGATCGGCACGCCCTTGAGGCCGAGCTCGCCTGCTAGCTGGCACAGCCGGTCAACATTTTCTTCCATCGCATCGCCGACAAAGACCAGGGCACCAACGCGCTGCTTCTGGTTCTCGGCAACCGCGTGCGTCAGCACGCGTTCGATCTGGGTTTGGCCGCCGAGACACGAGACGGCGCGCATCGCGCGACGCAGATCGGCGGCCGTGGTGAGCCAGCGGCTCGCCTTGCATTCGTCGAAGCCGCGGTAATAGACGAGCTTGACGTCGAGCCCGCCGAGCGCGGCAGTCGCCTCGAACATCTCGCCCTGGATGCGGCAGGCGCGGTCCCAGGTCGGCTCGCGGCTCGCCGTCGCGTCGAGCGCGAAGATCAGCCGGCCGCGGCCGCCGCCCGGCCGCACCGCAGGGGCACGCTGCAGATCGCGCAAAAAGGCGTCGACCTCGGCCGAGCGCGGCTTCTCTGGAAGATGATTCTTATCGTCGTCGCTCATGCGGGCTTAAGCCAGACCGAAGTGTCGTGGAATACGGCGCCGCCGCCGGGCAGGCCGGGATCGGCGCTGGTCAACAAATTGACGCCGATGCCCTCCTCGAAGGCGCGGTTCGGCCACAAGCCCTCGACGATGATGACGCGGCCCTGCATGCCTTCGAAGGCGCGGGCGTGCACGACGATGCTGCCCTGGGCGTTGCCGATGCGCACACGGTCGCCGTCGGAAAGGCCAAGCCCGGCGAGTGCGTCGGGATGGACCATCGCGGTCGGGCGGCCCTCGCGGGCGAGGCTCGACGGCGTGTTGTTGAAGCTCGTGTTCAGGAATGAGCGCGACGGGGCCGGCACGAGACGGAACGGGCGGTCCGGGTCGCCATCATCGATCGCTGCGACATGATCCGGGAAGGCCGGCAATCTCGCATGCTCCGGCCCGAAGGCGGCCCAATCGGCGCGGAAATGGAATCTCTTGTCCTGGTGGGCGAAGCCGTCGAGGAAATGGCCGGTCTCGAAACCGGGCCAGCAATCATGCCAGACGCCTTCCTCGAACCGATCGAGGGAGGGGAGACCGCTGGCGCGCAATGCGTGCTCGATGATCTCGAAGGCATTCATCTCCAAGGCGGGATGCGATGCGCCGAGGCGTTTCGCGAGCGCCGACTGGACCTCGTGGTTGGAGCGGCATTCGGCGTAGGGAGTTACGACGGCACGGCCGATCTGCAGAAAGGTGTGGGCGCCGGCGGTGTAGATGTCGTCGTGTTCGAGAAAGGTTGTCGCCGGCAGCACGATATCAGCCATCGCGGCGGTCTCGGTCAGGAACTGCTCATGCACGCAGACGAACAGATCGTCGCGCGCGAAGCCCTGGCGCACTTGGCCGGAAGCGGGGGAGACGACTATCGGGTTCGTATTCTGGATGAAGAGAGCCGTGACCGGAGGGCCGTCGCCGAGATCGCGTTTTTCGCCGAGAAGGATCGGGCCAATGCGCGACTGGTCGAGGATGCGGGTCGCGGGATCGATCACGTCGAGGCCCTCGATCAGGGTGCGGTCGAGCGCCGCCAGACCGTGCTGCGAATAGAGCGCGCCGCCGCCCTCGTATTGCCAGGCGCCAGTGACGGAGGGCAGGCAGGCGACCGCGAAGACCTGCATCGCACCGTTGCGCGAGCGCGAGAAGCCGTAGCCGAGCCGAATAAAGCTGCGCTTGGTTTGGCCATAGAGCCGGGCGAATTCGATTATCGAGGCTTCGGGGAGGCCTGTGATGCGCGCCGCCCATTCCGGCGTGCGGGTTTGCAGATGGGCTTCGAGCCCGGCGGGGTCATCGGTATAGCGCGCGAGATAGGTGCGGTCGGCGTAGCCCTCTTTAAAAAGGACATGCATGACGGCGCAGGCGAGCGCGCCATCGGTGCCGGGCAGCGGCGCCAGATGCAGATCGGCGATCTCGGCGGTGGCGGTGCGGTACGGATCGACGACGACGAGCTTGGCGCCGCACTCGCGCCGCGCCTGCGCGATGTGGGTCATCAGATTGACCTGGGTCGAAGCGGGGTTGCCGCCCCACACGACGATCAGGTCGGATTTCGCGATCTCGCGGCCGTCGGCACCGCGCTTCTGGCCGACCGCGGCGTTCCAGCCGGCATCGACCAACGCGACACAGATCGTCGAATGCTGCCGCGAATAGCGCATCGCGTGTGCCAGACGCTGGATGCCGTCGCGCTGCACGAGCCCCATCGTACCGGAATAGAAATGCGGCCAGACCGCTTCCGAGCCATGTCGCTGCGCCGCCAGGGTCAGCCGCTCGGCGACCTCGTCGAGCGCGTCGTCCCACGAGATCGGCACGAAAGCATCGCGGCCCTGGCCCTTCTCGCCGGTCCGGCGGAGCGGGACGGCGAGGCGGTCGGGATGATGCTGGCGTTCGGCGTAGCGGGCGACCTTGGCGCAGACGACGCCCTGGGTATAGGACTGCGCCTCGGCACCGCGCACCCGCCCGATCGTCGCCGGATCGAGCCGCTCGACGGCGAGCGCGCAGGCGCTCGGGCAATCATGCGGGCAGACGGTATAGGCGGTATCGAACGGCAAAGAGGTGCTCCGGCGCCGAGTTTACCGCAGAATTTAAGGCGCCGCGTTCGGGATCGATACGGCGGCCGGCCGGTATGGGCGAGCCAATGCCCTTGCCGTGGCTGTGTTATGATGCCCGTCGCACGGATAGGACGCGATATGCCGGCCGTTACAATCGACGACCCGATCCTCAAGCGGCTTCGCGCCGAGCTTGACGCGCTCTACGGCGAGCGCATCGAGCGGGTGGTGCTGTTCGGTTCGCGCGCCCGCGGCGACGCCCGCGAGGATTCCGACTACGACGTGGCGGTGTTCCTGCACGACCTGACCGATTACTGGCGCGAGGCCGATCGAATTGTCGAGATTGAGACTGACATCCTTCTCGAAACCGGCGCGCTCATCCAGGCCCTCCCTTTTTCAGCGGGCTCATACGAGGAGCGAACCGCGCTAATGCGTGAAATTCGTTTGGACGGTGTCAATTTGTGACCCCGGAAACTGAGGAACATCTCCGCAGAGCGCAGGAGTACCTCAATAAGGCCTCGGCATTGCTGGATGTCGTACATTTCAGCGACGAGGCCGCCCGCGCCGCCTACCTCTCAGTTTTTCATGCGGCGCAGGCGCTGATTTCCGAGCGCACCGGAAGAATCGTCAAGACGCATCGGGGCGTGCGGACCGCATTCGCTCGATTGAGCAAAGATGATCCTCGTCTCGACCGAACCTTTACCCGGTTTCTTGGCCGAGCATATCGGCGCAAGGAAATGGTCGATTATGGTGTCGGCCAGCACGCTGTTGTGCAGGAGGCCGACGCGCGCGCGATGGCCAGCGAGGCGGCCCGGTTTGTTGACCGCATCGCCGAGATTCTGGCTAAGGATCCGCCATGACGTTTGCAGTGACCGCGGAACAATTGGAGATCCGCGAGGCGGTGACGCGGCTGTGCGAGCGCTTCGGCGACGATTACTGGCTGAAAAAGGACAACGAAGGCGGCTTCCCGCACGAATTCCACCAGGCGATGGCGGAAGGCGGCTGGCTCGGCGTCGCGATGCCGGAAGAATATGGCGGCAGCGGGCTCGGCATCACCGAGGCGGCGCTGGTCATGCAGGCGGTCGCGCAATCCGGGGCCGGGTTCAGCGGCGCCTCGGCGGTGCACATGAACATTTTCGGGCTGCATCCGGTCGTCGTGTTTGGCAGCGACGAGCAGAAGCGCCGGTTCCTGCCGCCGCTGATCGGCGGTCAGGAAAAGGCCTGCTTTGCGGTGACTGAGCCCGATGTCGGGCTCGACACGACGCGGCTCAAGACGCGAGCGGTGCGAGAGGGCAATGGCTACGTCATCAGCGGCCGCAAGATCTGGACCTCGACCGCGCAGGTCACCGAGAAGATGCTGATCCTGACGCGGACGACGCCGATCGAAGAGGTTGCGCGGCCGTCGCAGGGAATGACCTTGTTTTATACCGATCTCGACCGCCGCAAGGTCGAGGTGCGCGAGATCCCCAAGATGGGCCGCATGGCGGTCGATTCGAACATGCTGTTTATCGACGGGCTCAAGGTGCCGGCGGCCGACCGCATCGGCGAGGAGGGTAGGGGCTTCCAGTATATCCTGCACGGCATGAACCCGGAGCGCATCCTGATCGCCGCCGAGGCGGTCGGGCTGGGGCGCGCGGCGCTGGCGCGGGCGGCGCGCTACGCCGGCGAGCGGATCGTGTTCGGCCGGCCGATCGGGCAGAACCAGGGGATCCAGCACCCGCTGGCCGAGCGCTGGATCGAGCTGGAGGCGGCCGAGCTGTTGATGTTGCGCGCCGCGGCCGCCTATGACCGCGGCGATGAGGCCGGCCAAGTCGGCGCCTTCGCGAACGCCGCCAAATATTTCGCCGCCGAGGCCGGGCACCGCGCCTGCGAGACGGCGGTCCTGACCCACGGTGGCATGGGTTACGCGCGCGAATTCCACGTCGAGCGCTTCTTCCGCGAGATCCAGATCGCCCGCATTGCGCCGATCAGCCCGCAGCTGATCCTGTCGCACATCGCCGAGCGGGTATTGGGGCTGCCGAAATCGTATTAGGTTTCGCGCGGCCGCGACGACCATCAATCACGGAAAGGGGGGACCATGAAACAAGCCGCGACGCTTGCCTTGGCCGGGCTCGCCGGGTTCGGGCTGGGCGCGGGCGCGATCCAGGCGCTGCACGCGCAAGCGAACAAGACGCCGCCGGCGTTTGCCGTTGCCGAGATCGAGGTGACCGATCCGCCGGCCTACCAAGCCTATTTGAAGAAGGCGCTCGACTCCCTCGAGCCGTATCACGCGCGGATTGTCGCGCGCGGCAAGCCGGACGTGAAAGAAGGCATGCCGGCGCAGGGCAATGTTGTCATGACGGCCTTCGACAGCATGGCCGACGCCCAGAAATGGTACAGCACGCCGCCCTATAAGGATTTGATCGCAGAGCGGCAGAAATCCGCGAAAGGGCGGTTCTACATCATCGAAGGGACCGTGCAATAGCCCGCGGCGCTGCCTCCCAGAAGCGTTCTGGGAGACGCTACTTCCTTGCCGCGAGCAGGTCCTTGATGCCGCGCAAGGCGAGCGCGTAACCGGCAATGCCGAAGCCGGCCACGACGCCCTGGCTGACCCCGGCGGTCTGCGAGGCGGGGCCGCGCCGGATCGGGTTCGAGATGTGCACCTCGATGGTCGGGAACTTGACCTGCGAGATCGCCGCGACGAGCGCCGGGTAGCCGGTGCCGAACGCCGCCGGGTTGAAGATCGCGGCATCGATGCCGCGATCGTTGCCCTCGTAGAGCTGGTTGACGATCTCGCCCTCGATGTTCGAGTGAAAGATCTCGACCTCGAGGCCGAGTTCGGCGGCGTAGCCGCGGATGCGCTCGTCATATTCCGGCAGGGTCATCGGGCCGAAGATCTCGGTCTGGACCTTGCCGCGCATGTTCATGCCGGCGCCGTGGATGACGAGAATTCGCGGCATTGGCCGTCTCCCGATCAGGAATGCTCAGGCGGAGGTTAGAGGAGCGCCCGAAGCGCTGGCAAGGAGGCTTATGCCGCGAGCTTCCCGGTTGCTTGGCACAGCTCGGCGCCGCGCTGCCTGTTTTTCGGCCCGCCAGAGGCCAGCATGACAGATTTGCGACATCGGCGTATCGTTTCTGCCGGTTTTGCGGGCATAAAACTGGTTTTTGGGCACTGAGGAGCTTGGCTGCGATGGCTGTCTCGATTCGCCAGATCCACCCGGTTTTTGTCGGAGAAGTTTCGGGGGTGGATCTGAGGCGGGACTTGTCGCACGACGAGGTGGCCGCGATCGAGGCCGGGATGGACCGCTACGCCGTTCTGGTCTTCCACGGCCAGGACATCACGGACGAGCAGCAGATCGCTTTTAGCCGGAATTTCGGCGAGATCGAGAATTCGGCCGGCGGGAACGTCACCAAGCCGGACCAGAAGCGGCTCAGCCCGCTGATGAACGACGTCTCGAACCTCGGCGAGGACAACCGGCCATTGGCGCGCGACGACCGGCGCCGCTTGTTCAATCTCGGCAACCAGCTCTGGCATTCCGACAGTTCGTTCCGGCCGATCCCGGCGAAATATTCGCTGCTGTCCGGGCGCATCGTTGCGAAAAAGGGCGGCAACACCGAATTCGCCGACATGCGCGCCGCTTACGACGCGCTCGATGCCGAAACGAAAGCGCTCGTCGAGGACCTTGTCTGCGAGCATTCGCTGCTCTATTCGCGCGGCCTGCTGGGGTTCGAGGTCACGCCGGAGGAGCGGGCATTGTTCCGCCCGGTGCGCCAGCGCCTCGTCCGCACCCATCCGGTGACTGGGCGCAAATCCCTCTACCTCGCCTCGCATGCCGGGGCGATCATCGGGTGGCCGGTGCCGGAAGCGCGAGCCTTGTTGCGCGACCTGACCGAGCACGCCACCCAGCCGCAATTCGTCTATGTCCACCGCTGGCAGCAATACGATCTCGTGATGTGGGACAACCGGCAGATGATGCACCGGGTGCGCCGCTTCGACGAGGGCGAGATCCGCGACATGCGGCGCACGACCGTAGCCGGCGACGCGCCGACCGTCGCGCAGGTCGAGGCGGCCTGAGAGGATCTGGCGCATGACCGGCAGTCCCCCGAGGTGACGGGAGGACCGCGCCGGTGAGGGGCGAGGCGTCATACACGCCGGTGCCGAATCGCGGCATGATCACGATCTCGATCATGCTGGCCAATATCATGCAGGGGATCGACAACACGATCCTCAACGTGGCGCTGCCGCATGTGCAGGGCAGCCTGTCCGCGGCGCAGGATCAGATCGCCTGGGCGTTGACCTCCTATATCGTCTGCGCGGCGATCATGATGCCGCTGACCGGCTGGCTCGCCGGCCGCTTCGGCATCAAATACGTTTTCCTCGCCTCGGTGACCGGCTTCGCGATCGCCTCCGCCTTGTGCGGCGCGGCCACAAGCCTTCACCAGCTCGTCTTTTTCCGGGCGCTTCAAGGCATCGCCGGAGCCGGACTGATCCCGCTGTCGCAAGCGACGCTGTTGCAGATCAACCCGCCCGAGCGCCACGGCCAGGCGATGGCGGTGTTCGGCACCGGCACGATCATGGGCCCGATCATGGGGCCGCTGCTCGGTGGCTGGCTGACGCAGGACTACAACTGGCGCTGGATCTTCTACATCAACGTGCCGGTCGGGATCCTATGCGCGCTCGGCATCCTTGTGTTCATCCGCCGGACCCGAAACGTGCATCGCGAGCCGTTTGATTTTCTTGGCTTCGCGACGTTGAGCCTGGCGATCGGCGCCTTGCAATTGATGCTCGACCGCGGCGAATTGAAGGACTGGTTCAACTCCTCGGAGATCTGGGTCGAGGCGACGATCGCCGGGCTCGGGTTCTATCTGTTCACGGTCCACACCGCGACCACAGCCGATCGCTCGTTTCTGAACCGCGACCTGCTGACGAGCGCCAATTTCGTCGCCGGCACAATCCTGATGTTTGTCGTCGGGCTGATCATGAGCGGTACGATGGCGCTGATGCCGACGATGCTGCAGAACCTGATGAACTATCCCGTCCTGACGACCGGGCTCGTCATGGCGCCGCGGGGCGTCGGCACGATGATCGCGATGTTTGTCGTGGCGCGGCTGATCAACCGGATCGACAACCGGCTGATCATCCTAGCGGGCTTTCTGATGACCGCGTTCTCGCAATGGGAGATGAGCGGCTTCTCGCTCTACATGGGCGTGACGCCGATCATTATGACCGGGATCATCCAAGGCTTTGGGCTCGGCTGCACCTTCGTGCCGCTCAACATCATCGCGCTGTCGACCCTGCCGCGCCACATCCTGACCCAGGGCACGGCGATCCGCAGCCTGATGCGCAATCTCGGCGGCAGCATCGGGATCAGCATCCTAATCGCGACCCTGGCCGAGAACACCCAGATCGTCCATTCGCGGCTTGTCGAGGGGCTGCGGCTCGACAACCCGATGGCGCAGGCGCCGTTTCTGCCGGCGCCGTTCAGCCTGACGACGCCGAGCGGCATGGCGGCCCTTAACGCCGAGGTGACGCGGCAGGCAGCGATGGTCGGTTATATCAACAATTTCAAGTTGATGATGTTCATCGCGCTGGCCTCGCTGCCGCTTCTGCTGCTGCTTCGCGAACGCCGCCGCGCGGTGCCACCGGCGGTCGCGGCCGCTGCTGCTCCGGCGGCCGCCGACGACTAGGCTGCTGCTTCCTCAGGCCGCGAGGATAGGCACTCATAGCCCCTCCGTGTTAATCTCGCGTCGACCATGCCGGCGGCAGAGGGGGCGCCGTGCGAGATCATGCAAGGCCATTGAGAGCTGCGGAAATCCGCGCGGCCCGCCTGTGCCTCGCCGGGGCCGCCCTCGCCGTGGGCATGCTGCTCGCGGGCTGCGTCGAGGAGAAGCCGGTGCCGACGCCGGGTCCTTTCGGGGCATATATCAAGTCGGTGCCGCACAGGGCTGCCCGGCCGGTGTCGCGGCCCCCCGGCCAGGCAAAAACGCCGCCGGAAGCCGGCCCTAGCGAAGCCGCCGGAAGCCCGGAGCAGGCAGGCCAGGCGCCAGGCGAGCAAGCGACCGAGGCGCCCCCGCCGCAACCGGAGCAGACGGCGCTGGCCGTTCCGTCCTCCACCGATCTGCTCGGCCTCGATCCGCAGCATACGAGGGAGCTGCTCGGGCCGGCAGCACAGACCAACACCCAATCGCCAGCCACGGTGTGGCATTACAAGAGCGGGCGATGCGAGCTGGATCTTTCTTTCTACATGGAGATGCGGTCCGGCCAGATGCGCACGCTGCATTACAACTTCAAAGGGGACGCGGACAGCCCAGAGCAGCGCCAAGCCTGCCTTCGATCGATCATCGAGGAAAACCGCAAACCGGAGCATTCATAAGTGCCGCATGTTGTGCTGACCGACGACGACGAGCTGTTTCGCGAGTCGCTCGGCCTGAACCTCACCGACGAAGGCTATGACGTCACGAGCTTCGCCAATGGGCGCGAAACCTTGGCCTATCTGCAGGAAGGCGGCGAGGCCGACGTGCTGCTGCTGGACTGGCGGATGCCCGAGCTTACCGGGATCGATGTGTTGCGGCGGCTGCGCCGCGCCGGCATCGCGATCCCGGTTATCTTTCTGACGGCGCTTTCCGACGACATCTACGAGCAGGCCGCGCTAGAGGGCGGTGCTGTCGACTTCATCGACAAGTCGCGGCGGCTGCCGATCCTGTTGAAGCGCCTGGAGCTCATCGCCGAGGGCCGGCGGCAGACATACGCAACGGAGATGTTGCCTCCCGCGGTGCTCCGCCATGGTGTCCTCGAGTTGCGCTGCGACAGCCATCGCGCGTTCTGGCGCGGGACGATGATCGATCTGAGCCTGACCGAGTTTCGCATCATCGAGCTGCTCGCGACGCGGGCGGGCGAGGACGTCGGGTACCGGGAGATCTATGACCTCGTGCACGGCAAGGATTTCATCGCCGGGCTCGGCGAAGAGGGCTATCGCGCCAACGTGCGTACGCTTATTAAACGAATTCGGAAGAGCTTCCGGGAGGTGGACCCGGATTTTGCTCAGATCGAGAACTATGCTGGTTTCGGCTACCGCTGGCTATCTGAGGAATAAGCTCGGCTTTGTCTGGCGGCTGCGTTCGCTTCGCGCCAAGACGAGCCTGCTTGCCCTCATCTTTGCACTGGTGCCGGTCTTCCTCTATGCCGAGTTCCGCAAGGCCTATCAAGACAGCCAGGACCTGCTGCTGCAAAGCGTGCGCGATCAAGGCCGGGTGATCAGCCAATCGCTGCTGCCATTGCTCGAAAGCGCGGGGATCGGCGAGCTGCCGCAGCTCGGCCGCCAGCTCGAGCGGTTTGCCGGTAAGGTGACGACGATCAAGCTGTTGCTGGCGCCGGCGGGGGCGGATGGCGACGGCTTCTATTACGTCGCGTCGTGGCCGGTCGTCGCCGGAAACAATCTCGAGGCCGAACGGCAGCTCCTGGCCGGGCAAGGGGTCCTCGACCGGCTTGCGCAGAGCTGCCGCGGCGAGATGCCGTTCTCCCTGCTCTACGACCGCCCGACCGGCGGCGCCGAGATCGTCACGGCGGTGACCCCGCTGTTGACGACGGCAGGTTGCTGGGCAGTCGTCGCCTCGTTTTCCGCCGATGCGTTCCCCGGCGCGCATCTCGGACAGCCGTATTGGGCCACTCCGACGGTGCAAATCGCGGCGGCGATCTATCTGGCAATGCTCGTGATCACCTTCACGACACTCATGGGTATCGGCGGCGGGCTGCGCCGCTTTGCGCTGCTGGCGCGGCAGATCCGCGAGCATGGCCGCACGACCGGCAGCTTCGCGGCCCGCAACGAAATCCCGGAGCTGGCGGAAGTCGCGGCCGAGTTCGACCGCATGGTCGAGGCATTGCACGGCTCGGCGGCGGCGATCCGCCGGGCGGCTGAGGATAATGCGCATGCTTTCAAGACGCCGATCGCAGTCATCCGCCAGTCGCTAGAGCCGCTGCGCCGCTCGGTCGGGGTGGAAAACCAGCGGGTGCTGCGCGCGATCGAGCGGGTCGATCATTCGCTCGATCGCCTCGATGGGCTGGTCGCGTCGGCGCGGCGGCTGGACGAGGCGACGGCCGATCTCGTCGCCGAGCCGCGCCGGCCGGTCGATCTGACACGGCTGCTCGGCAAGCTGATCGAGAGCCGCGCAGCGCTGCTGCCAGGGCGCGACCTGCGGCTCGTCGGCGAGCTGTCGCCGGGCGTCTATGTGCTCGGCAGCGAGGCGATCATCGAGACGGTCATCGAAAACCTGATCGACAACGCCGCGTCGTTCGCGCCGGCCGGCAGCGAGATCCTCGTGCGGATGCGGCAGGAGCGCACGATCGCGCACGTCGAGGTGGTCGACGAAGGTCCGGGGGTGCCGCCGGCCCAGCTCGACCAGATTTTCGAGCGCTATTTCTCCGCCCGCAGGAAGGGGGCGCAAAACGATTCCGGGCTGGGAGCGTTCGGCATCGGGCTATCGATCGCGCGGCGCAATGTCGAGGCGATGCACGGCTCGATCGAGGCGCAAAACCGCATACCGCGCGGCCTGATCATCCACATTCGTCTGCCGGTAGCTCCGCGCTTCGCCTGACGCGGAAGGCCTTGCGGGCTCGCCCAGGAGGAGCGTCACGTAACCGACGCCGCCCAGCGGCCGGTTTGTCCGGGCCATCCGCGTCTTAGATTGTCGGACTAAAAACGTCGGTGCCCGGAACAAGTCCGGGCACGGGGCCTGGGATGGGCGGCTGGGATTACTCGGCGGCGGCGAGTTCGTCGGCAACCGGCTCGTCTGCAGGGGCGGTTTGCTCCTCGATCTCTTCGGCCTCGCTTTGGAACGCGAGACCGATCGCTTCGAGCTCATCAGCCAATTCGAAGCTGGCGATACCGCGCGCCAGCCGGAAGCACCGCTGCGCTTCGGTCCGCAGTGCCTGCGCCAGCAGCGGCGGCTGATTCTGCTGCAGCGACGAGCGCCAGCGGGCGAGAAGCGGAAAAATTGATGCCGGCGGCGGTGATCCCTGATACCTCATGGAGAGACGATACACGGGATCGTCCGCTCGCAGTTGTGACCAATACGGGACAATTTTTTTAATGCAGTGCAAACACTTATCGCGCATAAGTTGCGCGGAAGCCGAAGGGCCGTAGCATTCGAGATCATGCCGGTCAACCAACGCGCAAGCGAGCCGGCGATACAATCGAGGGGAGGGAATGCGATGCGAAGGCGCGATCTGTTGGCCGCAGGCGGCGTACTGGTTCTGAGCGGGGCAGCAGCGGGACAGCGCGCCATAGCGCAGCAGAAGAGCGTGCTGAAGGCCTCCGATGTGCACCCCGAAGGCTACCCGACCGTGCAAGCCGTCGAGAACCTCGGCAAAAAGCTCGAACAGGCGACAAACGGACGGCTGACGGTCCAGATGTACGCTTCGATGCAATTGGGCGGCGAGAAGGAGGCGATCGAGCAGGCGCAGGTCGGGGCCCTGCAATTCGCCCGGGTCAGCGTCGGGACGCTTGGCCCCGTCATCGACGACCTCAACGTCTTAAACCTGCCGTTCCTGTTCCGCGACACCGCGCATATGAACAAGGTCGTCGACGGGCCGATCGGGCAGCAATTGCTCGACAAGGTGACGAACAACCCGACGGCAAAGCTTGTCGGGTTGTGCTGGATGGATGCCGGCGCGCGCAGTTTTTACGACACCAAGCACCCGATCAAGAGCATCGCCGATCTGAAAGGGCTGAAGATCCGCGTCATCGGCAACCCGATGTTTGTCGATATGGCGAATGCGCTGGGCGCGAACGGCGTCGCAATGGGCTACGACCAGGTGTTCAGCGCGCTGCAGACCGGCGTCATCGACGGCGCCGAGAACAACCCGCCGAGCTTTGTCTTCGACAACCATTACCAGGTCGCGAAGTACTACACGCTGACTCAGCACCTGATCGTGCCGGAGATGCTGGTGTATTCGAAAGCGAGCTGGGACCAACTGCCGCCGGACGACCAGGGGCTGCTCAAGAAATTCTCACGCGAGGCGCAGGCCGATGCCCGCGAGTTGTGGAACAAGACCGAAGCCGAGGCGATCGACCGCATGAAGAAAGCCGGGATCGAGATCGACACGATCGCCGACAAGACGCCGTTCCGCGACGCGGTCAAGCCGGTCTGGGACAAATACGGCGCCAAGTTCACCGATCTGATCAAGCAGATCCAGGCCGTCAGCTGAGGCAACTGAGTTCCCAAGCTGGATCAATGCGATGCGTCATTCGAGACGGCGTGCGGCGCACGCCTCCTCAGGATGAGGACCATTTTTGATGCCATCAGCAATCCATCCTGATCCTGAGGAGCCCGTGGAGCGGGCGCCTCGAAGGACGCAGGTCGAGCGCGCAGGGGATTCGCATCCGCTAAGACGGGCGATGGATGCCTTGTATCGCGTCTGTGCGGTCATCGCGGGATCGGCGCTGGTGCTGATCTCGCTCATCGTGCCGTGGGGCGTCTATACCCGCTATGTGCTCGACAGCGCCTCCTCCTGGCCGGAACCGATGGCGATTCTGCTCTCCATCGTGCTGACCTTCTTCGGCGCGGCTGCGTGCTACCGCTCAGGCGTCCATATGCGGGTCACCGTGGCGCGCGATCTGTTGCCCCCGTTGCCGCGGCGCGTGGTCGACCTCATCGCCGAGGGACTGACGGCGCTCGTCAGCCTGTTCATGGTGATCTACGGCGTCCAACTCGTTGGCAAGACCTGGTATTCGGCCATCGCCGAGTTCCCGTTCCTATCCGTCGGCGTCACCTATCTGCCGATCCCGATCGGCGGCGCGGTGACATTGCTGTTCATCGCCGAGCGCCTGCTGATCGGCCCGCCGCCGCAGCTCGCCGATTGGCGGACCGCGGCGCCGGATTGATGCCATGGATGTGCTGATCGTCATCGGCGGGCTGCTGCTTGCGATCGCACTGGGCGTACCGATCGCCTATGCGCTGGCGCTCGCGGCATTGGCCGGCGCCTGGTGGATCGGCATTCCGATCGAAGCGGTCATGCTGCAGATCTCGAGCGGCGTCAGCAAATTCGCGATGCTGACAATCCCGTTTTTTGTGCTGGCCGGCGCGATCATGGCCGAGGGCGGCATGGCGCGGCGGCTGGTCGCCTTCGCCAATGTCATCGTCGGCCTGTTGCGGCTGCGCGGCGGGCTGTCGCTGGTCAATGTCATGGCGACGACGTTCATGAGCGGCATCTCGGGGTCGTCGGTCGCCGATGTCTCGGCGATCGGCTCGGTCATGATCCCGCAGATGGAGAAATCGGGGTACCCGCGCGTCTTCTCGACCAATGTGACAATCTCGGCCTCGGTGCAGGGCCTGCTGGTGCCGCCAAGCCACAACGCGGTCATCTACTCGCTGGCGACCGGCGGCACGATCTCGATCGCGAGCCTCTTCATGGCCGGGGTCATGCCGGGGCTGCTCCTGGGCGTGTCGTTGATGCTGCTGTGCCTCGTGCTGGCCTACCGGAACGGCCACCCGACCGGGGAATCGGTGCCGCTCAGGGATGCGCTGAAGATCACGATCGATGCGGCGTGGGGGCTCATCACGCTGGTCATTATCCTGGGCGGGATCCTCGGCGGCGTGTTCACCGCGATCGAGGCGGGCGCGGTCGCCTGCGTCTACGCCTTTTGTGTGACGATGTTCGTCTATCGCGACTACCGTTGGCGCGACCTGCCGCTGCTGGTTTACCGGACGCTGCGGACGGTGGCGATGGTCATGATGCTGATCGCCTGCGCCGCCAGCGTCGGCTACATGATGGCGCTGATGCAAATGCCGGCGAAGATCACCGCGTTCTTCCTGACGTTGTCGAGCAACAAATACGTCATCCTGATGCTGATCAACGCCTTGTTGCTGGTGCTCGGATGCCTCGTCGACATGGCGCCGTCGATCCTGATCACGACGCCGATATTGCTGCCGGTCGTCATGAGGTTCGGCGTCGATCCCGTGCATTTCGGCATGATCATGCTGATGAACCTCGGGATCGGCCTGTGCCACCCGCCGGTCGGCGCGACGCTGTTTGTTGGCTGCGCCGTCGGCCGCGTGCGCATGGAAGACGTGATGCGCCAGATCTGGCCGTTTTACGGCGTCATGTTTCTCGTGCTGATGCTGGTCACCTATGTTCCGGCAATATCGCTGTGGCTGCCGCGCGCCCTGTCACTCTGAATGTTGGCGCTCTGAGTATTGGCACTGAATATTGAAAAATTAACCGTCTCCGTGGTATTGAGGCGCCGGGGAAGAGCAGAAGCGGGGGCATGTCAATGATGCCTTTCCGCCCGAGCCGCCGAGCGTTGCTCGCCACGGCTTCGCTGTTGGCCGTGCCGCTGGGGGGCGGCACGACAATGGCGGCGGAAAGCGATTTCAACGGCTTTTTGGCTGGGCTGCGGCGCGATGCGCTCGCGCAGGGCGTCCGGCCGGGCACTGTCGATCTCGCTTTCCGGTATATCCAGTATCTGCCCAAGGTCATCGAGCTCGACCAGCGTCAGCCCGATCACGTGCTCACCTTCGCCGAGTTCATCACCAAGGTCGTCAGCCCGCAGCGGATCGAAGACGCACGGAGTCATCTTGCCGAAAACTGGACCTTGCTGCAGCGGGTGCAGCAGCGCTTCGGCGTGCAGCCGCGCTTCATCGTCGCTCTGTGGGGCGTCGAGAGCGATTTCGGCAAAACCCAGGGCAGCTACTCGGTGCCGGCGGCGCTCGCGACGCTCGCGTATGAGGGGCGTCGCGGGCCCATGTTCCGCGGCGAGTTGATCACCGCGCTGCGGATCCTCGACCAGGGCCATATCCGCGCCGACAACATGGTGGGCTCGTGGGCCGGCGCAATGGGCCAGTGCCAGTTCATGCCGTCGACCTTCCTCAGCTACGCGGTCGATTTCGATGGCGACGGGCGGCGCGACATCTGGAACGACCGCGCCGATGTGTTTGGGTCGATCGCGAATTACCTCGCGCGATTGGGCTGGCGCGGCAATGAGAGCTGGGGCCGCGAGGTCGTGGTGCCCAGCAATTTCGATACGCGGCTCGCCGGGCTGGAGAGCCGACGACCGCTTAGCGAGTGGCTGCGCATGGGCGTGCGCTCGTTCGGCGCGCCGCTGACCGGGCGGGAGGCGGCGGAAGCGTCCTTGCTGTTGCCCGACGGAGCCGGCGGGCGCGCTTTACTGGTCTTTGACAATTTCCGCGCGACGATGAAGTGGAACAAATCGGTCAAGTTCGCCGCCTCGGTCGGAATGATCGCCGACGGCGCCGATAGAGGTTAGCGCCGGATAATCTCGATGAGCGCCCAGGGGAGCGCCCAAGGGGGAAAGGCGCGCCGAAACAGCCGGCCGCGAGAGCTGGCGTTGCTCCTCACGTTCGCCTTTGTCCTTAGCGCGTGCTCATCGTCAGGGCCGGACTTCGGCGAGCATCGCAGCGGCGGCTACCATCGCGGCCAGCCCTCCTACAAAGTCGGCTCGTCGTATCAGATCAAGGGCACCTGGTACACGCCGCGGGTCGATTACGACTATGACGAGACCGGGCTAGCCTCATGGTACGGCGAGGCGTTCGACGGCCAGGCCACCGCGAACGGCGAGATCTTCAATCTGAACGAGTTGTCGGCGGCGCATAAGACATTGCCGCTGCCGAGCATCGTCGAGGTGACGAATTTGCGGAATGGCCGCGCGCTGCAACTGCGCGTCAATGACCGAGGGCCCTATGTCGAAAGCCGGATTATCGACCTGTCGCGCCGCGCCGCTCAGCTTCTCGGCTTCGAAATGGCCGGCACGACGCCGGTCCGCGTACGGGTTCTGAAAGAGGAAAGCATCCAGGTCGCAGAGGCGGCGAAACGCGGCAAGACCGGCGCGGTCCAGCTTGCCGCGGCAACGCATGCGGCCGAGCCAGCGCCGCCGCCCCGCGCGGCGCCGTCGCCGATCGCCGTTGCGGCGTTGCCTGAGGCCGCGGCGCCAATGCATGCCGAGCGGCCGCCGCGCGAACCCCCTCCAGTGGAACTTGCAGCAGCAGCGCCGCCGCCTGTTGCCTCACCGCGGCGCTACTGGCCGTCTTTGATCGCGCCGGCGCATGCCGAGACCGTGCGCGCGGTCCCGATTTCAGCAGCGACATCCGGCCGAATCTTCATACAAGCCGGCGCGTTTGCGGTGCCGGAGAACGCACAGCGCGTTCGCGCCCGAATCGCCGCGCTCGGCAGCGTTCAGGTCCTGCCGGCCGAGGTGAACGGGACCGCCGTTTATCGCGTTCGTCTCGGGCCGGTGGCGAGCGAGGCAGAAGCGGATCGGCTGTTGAGCAAAGTCGTCGGCAGCGGTTATCCGACCGCGCGCATCGTTTCCGAGTAACCATCACCCCGCTTGCGGAGCTCCTCTATGACATCTCGTTGGTTTCAGCGTTTTGCCGCCGTCGTCGCGGTGTCGGCGCTGTTCGGCATGCCGGCGTCCTCCACCGCGCTGGCCGCCAAAGCAAAGCCGCCGGCGGAATCCGGCAAGCTTATTCAGAAGAAGGAAAACGCGCTGACCGCCCCGCTGCAACCCCTCGGCGGCATCGATACCGAGGCCAGGCACGCGCTGGTGCTCGAAGCCGATACCGGCTCGGTGCTGCTCGACAAGGGCAGCGACGAGCGGATCCCACCGGCGTCGATGAGCAAAGTCATGACCGCCTACCTCGTTTTCAGTTATCTGAAGGAAGGGCGGGCCAAGCTCGATGACGAGCTGCCGGTCAGCGAGAACGCCTGGCGCACGCAGGGTTCGAAGATGTTCGTGCCGCTCGGCTCGCGCATCAAGATCGACGATCTGCTGAGCGGCATGATCATCCAATCCGGCAACGATGCCTGTATCGTATTGGCGGAGGGGTTGGCAGGAAGTACTTTCGCATTCGTCGAACAGATGAACCAAAAAGCGAAGGAAATCGGCCTCAAGGACAGTCATTTCGCCAATGTCGACGGTCTGCCCGATCCTGATCACTATATGACCGCCCGCGATCTGGCAACCTTGGCGCTGCGGACGATCAATGACTTCCCGGAATTCTATCATTACTATAGCGAGAAAGAATTCAGGTTCCACACCGTGTCGGCGAATTATAAAGAAATTGACATTAACCAAGGCAATCGAAATCCGTTGCTTTACAAGGATTTGGGCGCGGACGGGCTCAAGACGGGTCATACCGAGGAGGCCGGCTACAGCCTGCTCGGGTCGGCCAAGCGCGGCGACCGTCGCGTTATCGTCGTGCTGAGCGGGCTTCCATCGATGAAGTCGCGGGCGCAGGAGAGCGAGCGGCTCGTTGATTGGGCGTTTCGCGAGTTCAACAATTACCGGTTGTTCGCCAAGGGCGACAACGTCGAAGATGCCGAGGTGTGGCTCGGCTCCGAAGCAAAGGTGCCGCTGACCGTCGACAAGGATCTGGTTGTCACGATCCCGCGGAAATCACGCAGGGACATGAAGGTGACAGTGGCCTACGACAAGCCGGTGCCGGCACCGATCGAGAAAGGCCAGCCGGTCGGAAAGGTGGTCGTCACGGTGCCCGATCAGCCGCCTGCCGAAGCACCGCTCGTCGCCGGCGCGGATGTCGACCGCATGGGTGCGGTCGGCCGTATCGCTATGGCCGCGGCGCATCTGATCTGGAGCCGTTTCCACTGAGCCGATCGTCGCGGCCCGCGGCGGAGCGCGGCCGCTTCATTACGATCGAGGGCGGCGAGGGCGCCGGAAAATCGACCCAGCTCGATCTGCTGATGACGGCTCTGGCGCACGCCGGCATCGCGGCCGAGCGCACCCGCGAGCCCGGTGGCTCGGAGGGTGCGGAGGCGATCCGCCGCCTGTTGCTCGAAGGCGCCGACGAACGCTGGGACGCCGTTTCGGAGACATTGCTGTTCTACGCCGCGCGGCGCGAGCACGTGATACGGCTGATCAAGCCGGCGCTCGATCGCGGCCTCTGGGTCGTGTGCGACCGCTTTGCCGACTCAACGATTGCGTATCAGGGCTACGGACGCGGGCTGCCGCTCGAGGAGTTGCAGGCGTTGCATCGCTTCGCGCTTGGTGACTTCGCGTCCGATTTGACGCTGATCCTCGATGTGCCGGCCGCGGAAGGTCTGGCGCGCGCCGCGAAACGATCCGGCAGTGCCGACCGGTTCGAGCGGCTCGACCGGGCGTTTCACGAGAGGCTGCGCGACGGGTTTCGACAGATCGCCGCGGCGGACCCGCGGCGTTGTGCGCTGATCGACGCAAGCGGCGATGTCGATGACGTGCAACGCGCCGTCCTGAGCATGGTTTCGGCGCGCCTCGGGGTTGCGTTAGCGCCATGAGCCGCGGCCGGGATACGAGCGCGGCGGTCGCGCCAGCCGGCCTGGCGCCGCCGCCACGCGCCAACCCGGATCTCCTCGGGCATGAAGCGGCCGAAGCCGAATTGCGCCGCCTGTTCGACAGCGGGCGCATGCCGCATGCCTTGCTGTTGAGCGGGCCGCGCGGCATCGGCAAGGCGACGCTTGCCTTTCGCCTAGCTCGGTTCGTACTGGCGCAGGGTGCCGGGGAGGGGGTGGCAGCCCCGCTATTCGCCGACGACAGCGCGTCCGGATTGGCGATAGCGCCCGAAAGCGGCACTTTCCGCCGGGTCGCATCGGGCGGCCATGCCGATCTGTTGACCGTCGAGCGCGCCTATGACCCGCGCCGGCGGCGGATGCGAAGCGAAATCGTCGTCGACGATACGCGCGAGATCGCGGCGTTTCTGCGCCTGACCCCGGCCGAAGGCGGCTGGCGGGTCGTCGTCGTCGACGGCGCGGACGAGATGAACCGCAACGCCGCCAATGCGCTGCTGAAAATCCTCGAAGAGCCACCGCGGCGCGCGCTGTTGCTGCTGGTCGCGCACAGCCCCGGACGGCTGCTGCCGACGATCCGCTCGCGCTGCCGCCGCTTCCCGCTCGGGTTGCTGCCGGGGGCGATGGTTAGGGAGTTGCTCGCCCGCTATCGGCCGGACCTCGATCCGGACAGGGCCGTCGCGGTGACGGCGCTTGCCGAGGGCAGCATCGGCCGCGCGCTCGACCTTGCCGCGAGCGATGGCGTTGAGCTGTATCGCGGCGCGCTCGGCCTGCTGGCACGCGAGGGGGGGATCGACCCGGCCGCATTGCATGCCTTTGCCGATCGCCTGGTCCGGCCCGACGCGGAGGATTCCTATCGGGTCGTCGAAGGGGCGGTCTCCCAATTACTCGCCCGTCTTGCCATCGCGGCGGCAGCAGCCGAAACAGTCGCCGATGCGCTGCCGGAACAAGGCGCGGTGCTGCGGCGGCTTGGCGGGCGGGTGCCGGCCGCGCGCTGGGCGGCGCTGCGCGGCGAAATCGAGCAGAGCTTCGCCCGCACCGATGATCTCAACCTCGACCGCAAGCAGACGATCCTCGGCGCGTTCTTTGCGATCGAGCGCGCGGCGGGGTAGAAGGCGGCGCGCCGAGAGGGCGCGGGGGCTGCTGGATCGCGGCCCGGTCCGGTCCCATATCAGCGCCTTGGAGAGAGCGATGACCGCCGCCCGGCCCTATTTCCTTACGACGCCGATTTACTACGTCAACGACCTGCCGCATCTCGGCCACGCCTATACGACGGTGGCCTGCGACGCGCTGGCGCGGTTCATGCGGCTCGACGGGCGCCGGGTCAAATTCCTGACCGGCAGCGACGAGCATGGCCAGAAGGTCGAACAATCGGCGCGCGCCGCCGGCATCGCGCCGCAGGAATTCTGCGACCGCATCTCGCCCGCCTGGCAGGAGATGACGAAGCTCCTCAACATCAGCAACGACGATTTCATCCGCACGACCGAGCCGCGCCATGTGCGCGGCGTCGAGGCGCTGTGGCAGGAGCTGGAGCGGCGCGGCGAGATCTATCTCGGCCGGTTCGCCGGCTGGTATGCGGTGCGCGACGAAGCCTTCTATGCCGAGAGCGAATTGATCGACGGGCCGAGCGGCAAGAAGGTCGCGCCGACCGGCGCCGAGGTCGAATGGCTGGAAGAGGAAAACTATTTCTTCCGGCTGTCGGCCTGGCAGGACCGGCTTCTCGCGTTTTACGAGGCGCATCCCGAGGCGGTCGCGCCGCGCTCCCGGCGCAACGAGGTCATCAGCTTTGTCAAATCCGGGCTCAACGATCTGTCGATCTCGCGCACCAGCTTCAGCTGGGGGGTGCCGGTGCCGGGGCATCCCGGTCACGTCGTCTATGTCTGGCTCGACGCGCTGATCAATTACATCACCGCGCTCGGCTATCCCGACACGGATGGCGAGTTCGCGACGTTCTGGCCGGCCGATCTGCACATGGTCGGCAAGGACATCGTGCGGTTCCATTCGGTCTATTGGCCGGCCTTTCTGATGGCCGCCGGGCTCGAACCGCCGCGCCGCGTCTTCGCGCATGGCTGGTGGACCGTCGAGGGGCAGAAGATGTCGAAATCGCTCGGCAACTTCATCCCGCCAAGGGAGCTCGTCGACAAATACGGGCTCGACCCGGTGCGCTATTTCCTGCTGCGCGAGTTGCCGTTCGGCAATGACGGCGATTTCTCGCACCGAGCGATCGTCGGCCGGCTCAACGGCGATCTCGCGAACGATTACGGCAATTTGGCGCAGCGCGTCTTGTCGATGATCAACCGCAATTGCGATGCGACGGTGCCGGAGCCGGGCGCGTTCGAGGCGGCGGACGAAGAGCTGCTCGGCGAAGCACGCGCGCTGTTGGAGCGGGTGCGGCCGCAGATCGCCGAGCAGTCGTTCCATTCGGCGCTCGAAACGATCTGGCGGGTCGTCGGCGCGGCCAACCGCTATGTCGACGAGCAGGCGCCCTGGGCGTTGCGGCGCAATGATCCCGCCCGTATGCGCACGGTGCTTTACACAGTGGCCGAGGTGTTGCGGCATCTCGGGATCCTGACGCAGCCCTTCGTGCCGGATGCCGCGGCGGCGTTGCTCGACCAGCTGGCGGTGCCGGCCGGGGCGCGCCGGTTTGCCGATCTCCCGGAGCGCTTGTCGCCCGGGCGGCCCCTCCCGGCCCCGCAGGGCATCTTCCCGCGCTATGTCGAAGCGGAAGCGGCGAGCGCCTGACGCGTCGGATGCTGGTCGACAGCCATTGCCATCTGGATTTCGCCGATTTCGGCCCCGAGCGCGAGGCCGTCATCGAGCGTGCCCGCGCCGCCGGGGTCGGCACGATGGTGACGATCTGCACCCGGCTCGACGAGTTTCCGGCCGTACGCCAGGTCGCCGACTCGCACGGCGACATCTGGTGCTCGGTCGGGGTGCATCCGCATGAGGCCGCCGACTACGCCGGGACAACGGCAGACGATTTGGCGGGGCTCGCGTCGCATCCGCGGGTGATCGGCATCGGCGAGACCGGGCTCGATTTCCACTACGACCACAGCCCGCGCGAGATACAGGATCAGGTGTTCCGTACCCATATCGCGGCGGCGCGGTCGAGCGGCTTGCCATTGATCGTGCATGCCCGCGAGGCCGACGCCGAGATCGCCCGCATTCTGCGGGAGGAGGGCGCGACATCGGGCGTTTTGCATTGCTTCAGCAGCGGCCGGGGGCTCGCCGAGGCGGCGCTCGATCTCGGCTTCTATATTTCGATTTCGGGCATCGTGACGTTCAAGAGCGCCGAGGAGTTGCGAGCGATCGTGCGCGACGTGCCGCTCGATCGGCTGCTCGTCGAGACCGACGCCCCATACCTCGCGCCGGTGCCGTATCGCGGCAAGCGCAACGAGCCGGCCTATGTCGCGGCGACCGCAGCGGCCGTGGCGGCGCTCAAGCAGATCGAGCCGGAAGAGCTGGCGGCAGCGACGACGGACAATTTCTTTCGCCTGTTCCGCAAGGCGACCCGGCCGGGGGCGGCATGAAGGTCACGGTGCTCGGCTGCGGCGCCTCCTGGGGCGTGCCGGCGATCGGCCCGGATTGGGGACGCTGCGACCCCGCCGATCCGCGCAACCGCCGCCGCCGCGGCTCGCTGCTGATCGAGAGCGGCGGCCGGACGATCCTGATCGACACTTCGCCCGATTTGCGCGAGCAGTTGATCGACGCGCGCGTGCAGCGGATCGATGCCGTGCTGCTGACGCATGCGCATGCCGACCATCTGCACGGGCTCGACGATCTTCGCATGATCAACCAATTGATGGGCAATCCGATCCCGTTTCATGCCAGTCCCGCGGCTTTGGCCGAGGCGACGCAACGCTTCGGTTATGGGTTCAGGCCGGTCACGCCCGGCAAGCCGGTCTACCGGCCGGCGCTGACGCCGATCGAGATCGACGGGCCGTTCGAGGCGGCGGGCCTGCCGGTCGTGCCGTTTACCCAAAGCCATGGCTTCAGCGAGACGCTCGGTTTTCGGATCGGCGCGGCCGCGTATTCCACCGACGTCGTCGAGCTCGACGATGATGCGTTCGAGGCGCTTGCGGGCATTGAGCTGTGGGTGGTCGATTGTCTGCGCCGCGAGCCGCACCCGACGCACGCTCATCTGGCGAAGGCGCTGGCTTGGATCGGGCGCGTACGGCCGCGCCGAGCGGTGTTGACGCATATGGACCAGAGCCTCGATTACCGCGAGCTGAGCGCCGAATTGCCGCCGGGGGTCGAACCCGGGCACGACGGGCTCGTCATCGAAGTGCTCGACTCGTGATCCCACGGCCGTGATCCGACACGCCCGGCCGGAGGACCGCGCCGCGGTCGAGCGGATCGTCCACGACGCTTACAACGTCTATGTTGCGCGGATCGGCAAACCGCCCGGACCGATGCTGGATGATTATGCGGCGCTGATCGCCGAGGGCGCGGTCAGGGTTCTCCAAGAGGACGACGGGACGATCGCCGCGATCCTCGTGCTGCTGCCGAAGACCGACCATCTGCTGCTCGACAATATCGCGGTGCGGCCGGACCGCCAGGGATGCGGTCTTGGCCGGCGTTTGATCGCGGTCGCCGAGGATGAAACGCGGCGGCTCGGGCATGCCGAATTGCGGCTCTACACGCATGAGACGATGACCGAGAACATCGCGCTCTATAAGCGGCTCGGCTTTGTCGAAACCGGCCGCGGGCGCGAAGCCGGCTACGACCGCGTGTTCATGACGAAACGCCTCGGCTGAAATCCGCACGTTCTTTCCATAATATATATTATGCGACAAAGCGGCTTAGCGTCGAGCCGGGTTCCACGATCCATGTCTTGCGCCGTGGCTGACGGAACGAGCGCGCGAGGATAGCATCGCCCACCGCTCTCGTTCACGGTGACCGCGATGGATCTGCCGGCCGGCCTTCGCCTCAGTTTCGAGAAGGATCCCTCGTGGGAAGACCGCGAGCTGATCGACGAAGCGCTCGGCGCCTACAACGCGCCGTTTCTGCGTGACCCGAGCTACTCCTATTTCGGGATTTTCGTGCGCGACGAGGGTCGCAAAGCCCCGGGGGCGATCCGGGCTGGGCTGGTCGGCAATTGCTATGCCGGATGGCTGTTTGTGAACCTGCTCTGGGTGCATGCCGATCTGCGGCGGCAAGGCATCGGGCAGAAGCTGCTGGCCGAGGCAGAGCGGCATGCGATCGAATTCGGCTGCCACTCATCCTTCCTCGACACGTTTTCGTTTCAGGGGCCGGCGTTCTATCCGAAGTTCGGCTACCGGGAATTCGCCCGGCTCGACTATCCGCCCGGGCACCAGCGGATCTTCCTCAAAAAGCAGCTGATGCCGGAGTAGCGCGATGGCGATGCGTCTCGAAGGCTCGTGCCGCTGCGGCGCGGTCAAATTCTCGCTCGACAGCCATACGCCCTATCCCTATCAGCGCTGCTATTGCTCGATCTGCCGCAAAAGCGCCGGCAGCGGCGGTTATGCGATCAACCTCATGGGCGATTTTAAGACGCTGAAGGTCGAGGGCCGCCGCGCGATCCGCAAATGGCACGCGATGATCGACGGCGAGGAAGGCTCGGCCGAGCGGAGTTTCTGCCGGTATTGCGGTTCGCCGTTGTGGGTGTGGGACGAGAATTGGCCGGAACTGGTGCACCCCTTCGCGCAGGTCATCGACACGCCGTTGCCGAAGCCCCCGGCCACTGTTCATCTGTTGCTGCGCGACAAGGCGCCGTGGGTCGAGCCGCAAATCGGCCCCGATGACGAGCACTATGAGGGCTATCCGGCGTTGTCGATCGAGGACTGGCACAAACGGCGGGGCCTATGGATCGAATGAGTAATCCGCGCGCGATCGATCGGCTGCTCGCGATCATGGCGCGGCTGCGCGATCCAGCGCGGGGCTGCCCGTGGGACCGCGAACAGAATTTCGCGACGATCGCGCCCTATACGATCGAGGAAGCCTATGAGGTCGCCGACGCGATCGAGCGCAACGATATGGCAGCGCTGAAGGACGAGATCGGCGATCTGCTGTTTCAGGTCGTGTTCCACGCCCGGATGGCCGAGGAGGCCGGGCTGTTCGGTTTTGATGACGTTGCCGAGGCGATCGCCGACAAGATGGAGCGGCGCCACCCGCATGTGTTCGGCGACGCCGAGATCCGGTCCGTCGCGGCACAGAACGAGGCCTGGGAAGCGCACAAGGCCGCCGAGCGGCAGGCCCGCAGCGGCGCCGCGAGTGTCCTTGATGGGGTGGCTCTCGCCCTCCCCGCGCTGTTGCGGGCTGCCAAAATCTCGCGCCGAGCCGCCCGCATCGGCTTCGATTGGCCCGCTGCCGATTCCGTCATCGACAAGATCGAGGAAGAACTCCAAGAGCTGGAGTTCGCGATCGATGAGGGCGATCGCGCGGTGATCGAGGAAGAGATGGGCGATCTGCTGTTCGCCGCAGCCAACCTCGCGCGCAAGCTCGATATCGAGCCGGAGACCGCGCTCCGCCGCGCCACCGCAAAATTCGAACGCCGCTTTCGGCAAGTCGAGGCGCTCGCCAAGGAGCGCGGCATCGGCCCTGACCTTGACGGGTTGGAAGCGCTATGGAACGAGGTAAAGCAGAACGAGAAGAACAATTCACAATGAGACGGTGAGCCAGTCTCTAGGTTGGCGACGCAATCACTCTGAACCGCCGTCCCGGGGTCCCGGCTTTCGCCGGGACGACAGCATTCTTGCTGACTCACCCGTCCATCGTGAAAAAACATCAGTGGAGCCGCTGGCGGTGGCGGAGGCGGCCGAGATCGGCCTCGGAGAGCCGCACGGACAGATGCGCCGCTTCGCTGTCGTCGCGGCGGCCCAGGACCTCGCCATGCTCGTAAATCCAGGCCAGAGTGCGGCCATCGCTTAAGGGCACGTCAAGGCGCACCGCGCGCATCCCCGCGTCGAGCCGGCCATCGACCAGCTGAAGGAGGCCGTGGCACCCCTCCCCTGTGGCGGCGGACAGCGCGACGCTCTCGGCGTTGCGGCGCTCCACCTGATTCAGCAGCGTCGCGCGGGTCGCTGGATCCAGCAGATCGATCTTGTTCATGACCTCGATGAGCCCGTCCTCGACGAGCGCCTCGAGGCCGAGATCGCCAAGCACCGTCAACACATCCGACTTCTGGGCGGCACTGTCGGGGTGATGCGCGTCGCGGACATGAACGACGATATCGGCCTCGGTGACCTCTTCGAGCGTAGCGCGGAAGGCCGCGACGAGATGGGTCGGCAGATCGGAGATGAATCCGACCGTGTCCGACAGGATCGCCTTCTTGCCCGAGGGCAGATCAAGCCGGCGCATCGTCGGGTCGAGGGTCGCGAACAACAGGTCCTCGGCGCCGACCGAGGCGCGGGTCAGCCGGTTGAACAGGGTCGACTTGCCGGCATTGGTATAGCCGACCAGCGCGATGACCGGATAGGGCACGCGCCGCCGCGCTTGGCGGTGCAGCGTACGGGTGCGTTTGACATCGTCGAGCTCGCGCCGAAGCCTGGCGATGCGCTCGCCGATCAGGCGGCGGTCGATTTCGAGCTGGCTCTCGCCGGGGCCGCCGAGAAAACCGAAGCCGCCGCGCTGGCGCTCCAGATGCGTCCAGGATCGCACCAGGCGCGAGCGCTGGTATGACAGAGCGGCCAATTCGACCTGCAACCGGCCTTCATGGGTGCGGGCGCGCTCGCCGAAGATTTCGAGAATGAGGCCGGTGCGGTCGATGACCTTGGCCTGCCAGCCACGTTCGAGATTGCGCTGCTGCACCGGCGAGAGCGGCCCGTCGACGACGACGAGCCCGATCTCGTTGTCGGCAATCATGCCGCGCAGCATCTCGACATTGCCGCTGCCGAACAGGGTGCCTGGAGCCGGGCGGGCGATCCGCACGATCTCGGCGCGCACGACATCCAGGCTGATGGCCCGCGCGAGGCCGACGGCCTCGTCGAGGCGGGCTTCGCGCGAGCGCGGCGGGCTGTCGGACAGCGGGCTCTCAGATAGCGGCCGCGGCGAGGATTTCGCCGCGGGATGGATGACGAGGGCGCGGTCGGTCCGCGGGACCGCGGGGGCGTCGAGGCGGCTCAGAGCTCCTCGCCCTCCCGGTTGCCTTCAAAGAGCTGGATCGGCTGCGCTGGCATCACGGTCGAGATCGCGTGCTTATAGACCAGCTGCGAATGCGCATCGCGCCGCAGCAGCACGCAGAAATTGTCGAACCAGGTAATGATGCCCTGCAGCTTGACGCCATTCACCAGAAACACGGTTACGGGTGTTTTGTTCTTACGGACATGGTTCAAGAATACGTCCTGAACATTCTGATTTTTTTCGGCCGTCATGGGTAGTCTCCCAATTTGGGTTCTTGGAGCCGGGGCACCGGCTCGGGCAGAGATGCGCGAGATGTGCAATTCCGCCGAATCGCCTACGAAGATGGGCCGCCCTCGTCGATTCTCAACCCCTCCAGAGAGCGAAACAGGCTAACCCCATCGGAGAAGGCAAGGCGCGGCGAAAACCGGGCGAATTCCCGGCTGAACTCCTCGGGACTCGCCGGGTCGCCGAGCAATACCCCGACGCAGCCGCTGTTCTCGGCACATTCCATATCGATCGCCGTATCGCCGACGAACCAGACCTGCTCGCCCGGCAATACGCCGCTTTCGGACAGGGCCAGATGCACCGGCTCGCAGGCCGGCTTGTCGGCCGCCGCGTCGCCCGCCCCGACGAGGCTGCGAAAGAGCTCAGACCAGCCAAGCCGTTCGACCTCGCGTCGCAACAGCGCGCCGGTCTTGTTGCTGACGACGCCGAGAAAGATGCCGGTATCGGCGAGCGAACGCAGCATCGCCTCGCGGCCGGGCAGCGCGGTCAGGCGGTCGAGATGGATCGAGCGGAAGCGGTCGAGATAAATCTCGCGCGCCTCCTCCCAGCGCTCGCCGAAATGCAGCGGAAAACTCTCGCGCAGGCTGAGCCGCACCCGCTCGCGGGTCTCCTCGATCGACCATTCCGGCTTCTCCATTTTGCGCATAAGGAAATTGAGCGCGTCATGGATCGTCGCCCAACTGTCGACGAGCGTGTTGTCCCAGTCGAACAGGATCGCCCGCGGACACGGCGTTCCGTTTGCCCGGGCTAGCTTCTTCGTCATGCGGCGGCCGCGGCGTGAACGAGGTAGGCTTCGCGCAGCTTGCGGCTGAGCGGGCCCGGCTTCCCGTCGCCAACCGGCGCGCCATCGAGGCGCACAACGGGCAGGAGATCGGCGGTCGTGCTGGTCAGGAAGGCTTCGCGCGCCGCCTTTGCCTCGGCGACGCTGAACGGGCGCTCGACAAGGCGGTAGCCTTCCCGGTGAATAATATCGAGCACCGCAGCGCGGGTGACGCCGTTGAGGATCACGTGGTCGGCCGCGCGGGTAACGACGGTGTCGTCGGCGGTCACGATCCAGGCATTGGTCGAGGTGCCCTCGGTCACCTGCCCTTCGCGGTCGACCTGCCAGGCCTCGTAGGCGCCGGCCTCGCGCGCCTGCTGTTTGCCGAGCACATTGGCGACCAACGCGACCGATTTGATGTCGCAGCGCTGCCAGCGGATATCGGGGATCGTGATGACCGCGATCCCGTCATGTCCAAGCCGCGAGTTGGGAGGCTGTGACCGGCGCGAGGTCACGACCAGTACCGGCTTGGCCGCCTTGGGAAAGGCATGGTCGCGGCGCGCCACCCCGCGGGTGACCTGCAGATAAACGATCCCCGTCTCGACGCCGTTGCGGCGGATCACCTCGCGCATGACGATCTTGAGCGCCCCATCCCCCATCGGGGGATTGATGCGCAATTCGGTTAGCGAACGGTGAAGACGCGCGAGGTGCCGCTCCGCATCGACGAGGCGGCCGCCGAGAACGGCAAAAACCTCATAGACTCCATCGCCGAACTGGTAGCCGCGGTCTTCGATATGAACCGCCGCCTGCCGGTGCGGCAGGTACTGGCCGGCGACGTAGGCGATCCGGGACATCGCCCCGTGCCGCGGCTTAGGTCGCGACCCGGAGTGGACGCTCGTTGCCGAAGACCCCCAGCGATTTGAGCTTGCGGTGCAGGGCCGAGCGCTCCATGCCGACGAAAGCGGCGGTGCGCGAAATGTTGCCGCCAAATCGGGTGACCTGGGCCAACAGATATTCGCGCTCGAACACCTCGCGCGCGTCGCGCAACGGCAGGGTCATGATCTCGCTGCCCTTGTCCCATTTGACGACCGTCGGCGCGATCGCGGTGATCTCGTTCGGCAGCATATCGGCACGGACGGGCTCATCGGCATCGCCGGGCGCCATGATCAAGAGCCAGTCGATGACGTTGCGGAGCTGACGGACGTTGCCGGGCCAGGTATAGGACTGCAGCGCGGCCAGCGCGTCCTCGCCGAAATCACGCGGCTGGATGCGTGCCGCGGCGGCGCCCCGCGCCATGAAATGGCGCCCCAGAAGCGGAATGTCTTCGCGGCGTTCGCGCAGCGGCGGTACCCGGATCGGGACAACATTGAGCCGGTAGAACAAGTCTTCGCGAAACCGGCCGGCAGCGATCTCGGCGCTCAGCTCGCGGTTCGACGCGGCGACGACGCGGACATCGACCTCGACCCGCCGCGAGCCGCCGACCCGCTCGAATGTTTGTTCCTGCAAGGCGCGGACGATCTTGCCCTGGGTTTCCAGCGGCATGTCGGCGACCTCGTCGAGGAACAGCGTGCCGCCATGGGCGCGCTCGAAGGTGCCGATCTTGCGGGGTTCGCCGTTGTTGCTGGCTTCGCAGCCGAACAGCTCGATCTCGAGGCGATCAGGTCGCATCGTCGCGCAATTTATCGGTACGAACGGTCCCTGGGAGCGGCGCGAGCGGGCATGCAACAGGCGTCCGACGACCTCCTTGCCCGAGCCGGGCGCGCCGCTGATCAATACCCGGCTGCCGGTCGGTGCGACGCGCTCGATCTGCTGGCGCAGCTGATTGACCGCCGGCGAGGCGCCGACCAGGTCGAGTTCGCCGCCCGCTCGCAGCTTCAGTTCTGCGTTTTCGCGCCGCAGCTGCGCCGCCTCGATTGCGCGGGCGACAAGGAGCAGCAATCGGTCGGCCTTGAACGGCTTTTCGATGAAATCGTAGGCGCCCATCTTGATCGCTTCGACCGCGGTCTCGATCGTACCGTGGCCGCTGATCATGATGACCGGCACCGATGGCATCTCGGCACGCAATTGGCGCAGGATTGCGATGCCGTCGAGTTCGCTGCCCTGCAGCCAGATATCAAGGACGACGAGCGTCGGCTGCCGCGTATGGATTGCCGCAAGCGCCTCGCCACTGTCGCCGGCCTCGCGCGTCGCGTAGCCCTCATCCTTCAGGACGCCGGCGATCAGCATCCGGATATCGGCTTCGTCGTCGACGATCAGAATGTCATGCGCCATGGGATACCGGGCTCAACTCGGCGGATTCGGCAGCCTGGGGTCGGACAGGCGGATGCGGGTCGCCGGCGAAGACCAGCGTCACCCGTGCTCCGCCCGCTTCGCGATCCTCCAGCAGCAATTCCCCTTGGTGATCTTCCATGATCTTTTTGACGATGGCGAGCCCCAACCCCGTCCCCTTGCTGCGTGTCGTCACATAGGGCTCGGTCAATCGCTCGCGATGCTGTTGCGGCAAGCCTTTTCCGTTGTCTTCGACGACGACTGCGACCCGGCCATCGGCGTCGCCGACCGTGACGGCGACCCAGCCCGACGGTGTCGGATGGCCTTCGACGATTCGCCCTTCGATCGATTCGATCGCGTTCTTGACGATGTTGATCACCGCCTGGCTAACCAGCCGGGCATCGCAGCGCAGCGGGATCGGGCGGCTCGCGAAATGGGTCTCGAACGTGATATCCGGATGCGCGGTGCGCTGCAGGAAGACCGCCTGCTCGACGATGGTCGTTAAATCTTCCGGCTTCAGCACCGGCGCCGGCATCCGGGCGAACGACGAGAACTCGTCAACCAGCCGTCCGATGTCCTCGACATGGCGAATGATCGTATCGGTGCAGATGCGGAAGGTGTCCGGGTCCTTTTTGATGTCTTTAAGATACTTGCGGCGCAGACGCTCAGCCGAGAGCTGGATCGGAGTCAGCGGGTTCTTGATCTCGTGAGCGATGCGGCGGGCGATATCGGCCCAGGCCGCCTTGCGCTGAGCCGACAACAGCTCGGTGATATCGTCAAACGTCACGACAAAGCCGCTGATCCCGTTCTCGTCCTGCTCGGCGGCAAGGCGCACCAACAAGGTGCGGGTGCTGTTGTTGCGGGCGAGCTGAACCTGGCCTTGGGCGCGACGGTCGGGGCGGCCGGCCGCTTTGTTCAAAAGATCGGCCATTTCCGGCGCGACCTCAGCCAGATGCTCGCCGATCGACAAATCGAGATCGACGCCCAGCAAGCCCGAGGCCGAACGGTTGGGCAAATTGATCCGGCCGTCACGGTCCAAACCGATGACGCCAGCCGATACACCGGTCAGCACGGTTTCGGTAAAGCGCCGCCGGTCATCGAGCTGGCGGTTAGCCTCGATAAGCTCGCGCTGCTGGCTCTGGATCTGATACGTCATGCGGTTGAAGGCCCGGCTCAATGAGACGAGCTCGTCATCTTTCTCGCCTTCGGGAACACGGGCCGCGAGATCACCGGCGCGGATCCGCTCGGCGGCCCCCATCAGCCGGCTGATCGGATCGCCAAGCTGGGCCGCGAAATGAATGCCGATCGAAATCGCTGCGGCAAGGAACAGCAGCGCGACGAGAATGTAGATCACCGCAAACGTGATCTGGAACCCGGAGCGCCGGCCTTCAAGCCGCTCGTATTGCGCGGCAGCGAGGTGGACCTCGTCACGATGGGCCAGCACCCGCGGCTCGATAAAACGGCCGACATAGAGGTAGAGATCGCTGAACTCGCCGAGCCGGACCAGCGCGCGGACGCGCTCGTCCTGGTCGTTGGTCATGATGACGACCTCGCCCTGATTGGCGCGGCGCAGCGCGTCCTGGCTGACATCCTCGAAGCCGAGGGCGAAGGCGAGGCCGGTGCGCGCGAGCATCGTGCCGCGGCGGTCGACGACGGCTGCTTCGGTGAGACCGCGCATAGCGGCCTGTGCTGTCAGTACGGGCGCAAGGTATTGCGGGTTGAGCTGCAATGTCGCGGCCGAGCGGTCGAGGTCGGCGGCCATCGCCAGCGCATCGGCGCGGATCGCCTGCTGATGCTCGCGCACATAGGCGTCGGCGACCGCCACCGATTCGGAGATCGCGGTGCGCACCTTGTCGCTGAACCAGGATTCGACGCCGAAACTGAAGAAAAGATACGAGAACACCGCGACGATGATCGTCGGCAATACCGCGATCAGGCTGAACAGGCCAACCAGCCTGACCTGTAGCCGCGAGCCCGCGGGGTTGCGGCGACGCTCCGCCCGCACCTCGAACAGGCGCTTGGCAACGACCGCTGCAAGGGCCAGCAACAGAACCAAATCAAGGTTCAGCAGCGATAGAACCAGCGTGGGGCGCGGACCAAAGGGCGGCGCCCCCGTCAGCGCCAAATAGGTCGCCAACCCGGATGCCAGAGCTGCGGCGGCTAGCGCGACCGCGAGTTTGCGCCACACGCCGATCCCGCCGGTCCAGCCGCGGAGCTGCCCCGCCAGGCTCATTCGGCTACCCTTACCCGAAAGCTGTGCTGAGAAATGCTCCGGTCCCTCCCCGCGCCGGCGCCGCCGCAGCGCCGATCCCCCGGCTGCGAGCCCGACCGACCAGCCGATGCAACAATGCCTATTTTAGGCCGCGCACCACCGGGATGTCCAATTCGCGGATCTTCTTGCGCAGCGTGTTGCGGTTAAGTCCGAGCAAGTGGGCGGCTTTGATCTGGTTGCCGCGGGTGGCCCCGAGCGTTGCGACGATCAGCGGCCGCTCGATTTCCCGCAATACGCGATCGTAGAGACCCGAAGCGGGCAACTCGCCTTTATGCGCCGCAAAATAATCTTTGATGTGGCGCTCGACAGCCGATGACAGCCCCTCCCCGCTCGGCGCGTCGGCGGGGGTCTCAGCCGCGTGCTCCTCGGCCAGCTCGGCATCGATGACCTCAACCCCGATGACCTCCTGCGGATGCAGAGCGGCCAGGCGGCGCACGAGATTTTCGAGCTCCCGGACGTTTCCCGGCCAACGATAGCGCCGCAGCAGCTCCATCCCGGCTTCATCGATCGTCTTGATCGGCAGGCCCTCGCGCGCGGCGAGGGCTGCAAAATGACGGACCAGCGCCGGGATGTCCGCCGGGCGCTCGCGCAATGGCGGCAGCCGGATCGGAGCGACATTGATCCGATAGAACAGGTCGTCTCGGAACTGACCGTGCCGGATCAGCTGAGACAGATCGCGATGAGTCGCGGCAATGATGCGCACATTGGCGCGGATCGGGACGCGCCCGCCGACCGCGGTGTACTCGCCTTCCTGCAGCACGCGCAGCAGCCGGGTCTGTGCCTCGGGCGGCATATCGCCGATCTCGTCGAGAAACAGGGTGCCGCCCTTCGCCTGCTCGAAGCGCCCCATATTCCGCGCCGTGGCGCCGGTGAACGCGCCTTTCTCGTGGCCGAACAGCTCGCTCTCGATCAATTCGCGCGGGATCGCCGCCATGTTGATCGCGACAAACGGGCCCGAGCGGCGCTTGCCAAAATCATGCAGCGCACGGGCCACCAGCTCCTTTCCGGTGCCGCTTTCGCCGGTAATCATGACCGTGAGGTCGGTCCCCATCAGCCGGGCGATCGCGCGATAGATTTCCTGCATCGCCGGCGAGCGGCCGATGAGCGGCAATTGCCCGTCCTCGGCATCGTCCTGCGCCGGCTCTGCCGGCAGCGGCGCGCTCAACGCGCGCTCGACGACGCTGACCAGCTCGCGCAGATCGAAGGGTTTGGGCAAATACTCGAACGCGCCGCGCTCGGCCGCCTTCACGGCGGTCAGCAGCGTGCTCTGCGCGCTCATGACGATGATGCGCAGATCCGGGCGAACCCGCTTGATCCGCGGGATCAAATCGAGGCCGTTCTCGTCCGGCATGATCACGTCGGTGATGACGAGGTCGCCTTCGCCGTCGGCTACCCACCGCCACAAGGTGGCAGCATTCCCGGTCATCCGCACGTCGTGCCCGAGCCGCGCCAGCGCCTGGTTCAACACCGTGCGGATCGCCCGGTCGTCATCAGCTACGAGTATCGTCGCGCCCATCACCCGTCACCGTCCTGGGCGACCTCGGCTGGCGTAAAGAGCGGCAAAAACACCCGGAAAACCGTGCGCCGGGGCTGGCTGTCGAACTCGATCACGCCGCCGTGGTCGTCGATCACCTTGGCGACGAGTGCAAGACCAAGGCCAGTTCCGTTCCGCTTGGTCGTGACGAACGGGTCGAACAGGTGCGGCTTGAGGTCCTCGGGAATACCGCCGCCGTTGTCGGCGACTGCCACCATTAGAGGCAGATGGCGGCGCCCCTCCCCGCCCGGCGCGGCCAGGCGCAGGCCGTGGCGGTAAGCCGTCGTCAGGGTGATTTCGCCGCCGCTTTCCGGAGCCGCCTCGGCCGCGTTCTTGATCAGATTGAGGAAGGCCTGCAGCAAGAGATCCCGGTCGCCATGCACCGGCGGCAAGGACGGATCGTATTCCTCGGTAATCCGGACGTGCCGAGCGAAACCGGACTGTCCGATCTTGCGCACCCGGTCGAGTACCTCGTGAATGTTGACGCCGGTGCGGCTGAGCGGCGCGTGCTCCGAGAACGCCTCCATGCGGTCGACCAGCGCGACGATGCGGTCCGTCTCGTCGCAGATCAGCTGGGTCAGCTCGCGGCCGCTCTCGTCGGTATCCTGCTCAAGCAGTTGCGCGGCGCCGCGGATCCCCGACAGCGGGTTCTTGACCTCGTGCGCCAGCATCGCGGCCATCGCCGTGACGGAGCGGGCAGCGTTCCGATGCGTCAGCTGACGGTCCATCTTGTCAGCCATCGAGCGCTCGTGGAGCGACAGCACGACGAGGTCCGACCCCTCCCCTGCCGGCGCGCCCTGGATCGTTACCGAACGTGGTGAAACCCGTGGTCCTTCGAGCGGCACGTCGTACTCGGCAATCGAGCCGCCGCTGCGGCGGACCGCCTCCAACAATGAGAAAAGCGGGCTTTGGGGCGCAACGAATTCGGACAGCGGATGGCCCGAGAGCGCGGCGGCGCTGGTGCCGAAGAATTGCTCCGCGGCCGGATTCACGAAGCGCACGATGTCGCCGCGGTCCAGCGCCAGAACCGGATCGGGCAAGGCCGACAGCAAAACCGCGGTGTCGGGAGCGCGCAGCGCGCGTGCGGCGGCCGATCGCTGGCGGCGCAGCGAGCTCAGCATCAGGCCGCCTCGCGCTCCAAGAGCGGCTCGTAAAAGGCCCGCATCAGCTCCCTGACGTCCACCGCCGCCTCGGTCCGATTGACCGCGGCGCGGAATTCGGCCGAGCCCGGCAGGCCTTTCGAGTACCAGCCGATATGCTTGCGGGCGATATGCACGCCCGGCGCGCCGTAATGATTCAGCAGCGCGTCGTAGTGACGGCAAAGGATGCGATATTGCGCCGCGAGCGCCGGGTCGGGCAGGCGCCGGCGCGAGCGCAGCCACGCAATGACCTGGGCAATAAACCACGGCCGGCCGTAGCAGCCGCGCCCGATCATGACCCCATCCGCTCCGGACTCGCTCAAAGCCTGATCCGCTTCGGCGAGAGTAGTGATGTCGCCGTTCACAACGACTGGGATCGAGACCGCCTCCTTCACGGCGCGCACAAAACCCCAATCCGCGTTGCCGGCGTAAAACTGGCAACGCGTGCGACCGTGCACGGTCACCATCCGGATGCCGCAGGATTCGGCGATTTTCGCCAGGTGCGGCGCGTTGCGGTGGTTGTCGTCCCAGCCCGTGCGCATCTTCAAGGTGACCGGCAGATCGACCGCTTTCACGGTCGCCTCGAGAATGCGCGCGGCGTGCATTTCGTCGCGCATCAGCGCCGACCCGGCATGGCCGTTGACGACCTTTTTGACCGGGCAGCCGAAATTGATGTCGATCAGCCGCGCGCCGCGGTCCGCATTGAGCTTGGCGGCCTCCGCCATGATTTGCGGCTCGCAGCCGGCGAGCTGGACAGCCATCGGTTGCTCTTCGGAGCAGCTTTGCGCCATCGTCAAGGATTGGCGGGTCTCGCGGATTGCCGCCTCGCTGGCGATCATCTCCGAGACGACCAGCGCCGCGCCCTGCTGTTTGACGATGCGGCGGAACGGCAGATCGGTCACCCCGGACATCGGCGCCAGGATGACCGGATCCTCAAGCGTGATCGAACCGAGGAAAATGCTCACGGATTGCGCAATTTAACGATTTGCCTAAATTTGCAGCAGCTAGTCTACTCCAAAGCTTGTTGCACCGCAACATAAGCGTCGCCGAGCCGTTTCTGGGCTCCGTTTCTTCTTTGCCAGCGAGTAAGCTTCCGGAGGACTGCATATCGTCCCCCAAAAGGGCAGACGGCAACGTGTCGACATTTGCTCTGATCGTTGCCGCCGGGCGGGGCACCCGCTTCGGCGGCAGCTTGCCGAAACAATACCTCGCGTTGGGGGGCGCTACCCTGCTCCGCCACGCGGTCGCCGCCTTTGCGGCGCATCCCGGGGTCGCCGGAGTTCTGGTCGCAATCCGGCCGGAAGACCAGGCGCTGTTCGACCGCACGCTCGCGGGGTTGGCGGTGCTGCCGCCGGTGCCAGGCGGCGCGGAGCGGCAGGATTCCGTCCGGCTGGGCCTCGAAGCGCTCGCCACCCATAAGCCGGACCGCGTGCTGATCCATGACGGCGCGCGGCCGTTTCCGGGGGCGGCGCTGATCGACCGGGTTATCGACGGGCTCGACAAGGCGCCGGCGGCGATCCCTGGCCTCCCGCTTGGCGATACCATCAAGCGGGTCGAGCATGGACACATCGCCGAGACGGTTGATCGCACGCAATTGTGGCGGGTGCAGACGCCGCAGGGGTTTCATTTCGACGCCATTCTCGCGGCGCATCGGCAGATGGCAGGCCGCGCGTTTACGGACGATGCTGCGGTTGCCGAGGCGGCCGGCATCGCGCCGCTGATCGTCGCCGGCAGCGAGGAGAATTTGAAGGTGACGACGGCGGAAGATCTCGCGGCGGCCGAGCGGCTATTGACGGCGCGCCAGGGCGATGTTCGGGTTGGCCAGGGGTTCGATGTGCATCCGTTCGGCCCCGGCGATCATGTCATGGTGTGCGGCGTCGTGATCCCGCACGAGGTGGCGCCGGTCGGGCATTCGGACGCCGATGTCGGATTGCACGCGCTGACCGACGCGGTGCTCGGCGCGATCGGCGCTGGCGACATTGGTATGCATTTCCCGCCGAGCGACCCGCGCTGGCGCGGCGCCTCGTCCGACCGCTTTCTCGCTTACGCCGCGACTCTGGTGCGCGAGCGCGGCGGCACGATCGCAGCGGTCGATGTGACGATCATTTGCGAGCGGCCAAAAATCGCGCCGCACCGCGACCGCATGATCGAGCGGGTGGCCGAGATCCTGGAGATTTCGCCGGGCCGGGTCAGCGTCAAGGCCACGACGACCGAGCGGCTCGGTTTCACCGGGCGCGGCGAAGGCATCGCGGCGCAGGCCATCGCGACGGTGCGGCTGCCGCTCTGACCCAGCCCGCTCGCCGCCTCGAGCTGCCATGGTGGGACCCGGCGGGATTAATCGCGACCGGGTGCGGCATTGGGCTGCTGCCGTTGATGCCGGGTACTTGGGCGTCGCTCGCCGCCCTCCCCTGCGCTTGGGCTATTTGCAGCTTTGGCGGCCGCGCGGCCCTCGCCCTTGCGGCGCTGATCGCGTTCGCCGTGGGCTGGTGGGCGGCGGCGCGGGTGGCGCATGCCAGCGGCGCGCATGACCCCGGGTTCATCGTGATCGACGAGGTGGCGGCGCAATGGCTGACGCTGCTCGCGGCGCCGCTCGATTGGCGCTGGTATGTGGCCGCGTTCCTGCTGTTCCGGCTGTTCGATATCGTGAAGCCGTGGCCCATTCGTAGCGTTGAGCGCCGCGTCGCGGGCGGGCTCGGCATCATGCTCGACGACATCGCGGCAGCGCTCTACGCTCTCGTGCTACTCCTGATCAGCCAGGAGATGTTCAATGTTCGATTCTGAGACGCTGGCATTGGCCGAGTCGGTTCTCGCCGCTTATCGGACGCGCGGCTGGCATCTGGCGACAGCGGAATCCTGCACAGGCGGGCTCGTCGCCGCGGCATTGACCGCGATCGCCGGCTCCTCGGACGTCGTCGAGCGCGGCTTTGTGACCTATTCGAACGAGGCGAAGATCGAAATGCTCGCCGTGCCGAGCGACACGATCGCATCGCACGGCGCGGTCAGCGCCCAGACCGCCGCCGCGATGGCGCGCGGCGCGGTCCGGCGCGCGCCGGCCGATGTCGCGGTATCGATCACCGGCATCGCCGGCCCGGGCGGCGGCAGCCCGCAAAAGCCGGTCGGGCTCGTTTATCTCGGCGTCGCACGGCGCGACGGCGCTTGCCGGGTCGAACGCTGCGTCTTCCCCGGCGATCGCAACGAGATCCGCCAGGCCGCGCTCGTCGAAGCCTTGCAGATGCTGCAGGACGAGGCGCGTGCGGCGTAGCCAAAGCGCAACCGTGGATTTATCATCGGCGTCAATCCGCTGAAGGGAGCCCTCCGATGCTGCTCCGCAATGCCTGGTACATCGCCGCCTGGGCCGACGAGCTCGGCGCCCAACCCATCGCTCGCCGCATCTGCGACGAACCGATCGTGCTGTTTCGCGACAAGGAGGGCCGAGCCGCGGCGCTCACCGACCGCTGTTGCCATCGCGCGGCGCCGCTGCACCGCGGAAGCATCACCGACGCGGGGCTGCAATGCGGCTATCACGGCCTCGTCTTCGATTGGTCGGGGCGTTGCGTCGCCATTCCGGGGCAATCGCGGATTCCCGAGGACGCGCGCGTGCGCAGCTATCCGGCCGTCGAGAAGAACCAGCTCGTTTGGCTGTGGATGGGCGAGACCGAGAAGGCCGATCCGTCGCTAATCGTCGATTTCCCCTACCACGACGACAAGACGAAATGGCCGAACAAGCACGACATGTACCCGATCAAAGGCAATTACATGCTGATGGTCGACAACCTGATGGACCTGACGCATCTCGGCTATCTGCACGCCAAGACCGTCGGCGGCAATCCGTCGGCGCATGTTGCGGCGGAGATGAAGACGACGCGCACGCCGACGGGGCTCAAATTCACCCGCTGGATGAAGAACTCGGTGCCGCCGCCGAGCTATGTCAAGGCGGCGGGGTTCCAGGGGCGGGTCGATCGCTGCCAGGAATTCGAGTTCGTCTCGCCGAGCACGGTTCTGCAATGGACCGGCGCGGCCGATGCGGGCAGCGACTACACCGACCCGCAGCGCGATTTCCGCTTTCAGTTCCGGCTGTTCCACGGGCTGACGCCGGAGACCGAGACGAGCTGCTATTACTTCTGGTCGGTGGCGAACGGGTATCGCCAGAACGAGCCCGAGGCGACCGAGCAACTCTATCGCGAGATCGCGCCGACCTTTGTCGAAGACAAGGACATGGTCGAGGCGCAACAGCGGCGGCTCGACGAATTCGGCGAAGCGGGGCTCGTCGACATCGCGTCCGACGCCAACCGCATGCATATGCGCCGCATGGTCGAGCGGCAGATCGCCCAAGAACAACCCGCTTTAGCTGCTGAATAATTTCAGGCAGGCCGGCGGGAGGTCGGTGGTCGCGAAGAGAGCCGGTTACACCGCCGCTTTGCTAGCCTGATCGGGGGCAGGCTTGCCGTAGAGCTGCTCGGCGCGATGCTCGAAAGCGGCGACCATGCGGCGCACCGCTTCATGGAACAGCAGCTCGATGACGCGCTGCAGGATGCGCGATTTGAACTCGAAATCGACAAAGAAATCGATGCGGCAGCCGCCCGGGACTTTCTCGAACACCCAGTGATTGTTGAGGTAGCGGAACGGCCCCTCGGTGTAGGCGACATCGATGCAGCGCGGCGGATCGAGCGCGACGCTCGACGTAAAGCGCTCGCGAAACATGCGGAAGCCGATGATCAGATCGGCGACGATCAGGTCGGGGCGGCGCTCGCGCACCCGTGCGCCGACGCACCACGGCAGGAATTCGGGATAGCGCTCGACATCGGCAACCAGCGCGAACATTTGCTCGGGTGTATAGGACAGGACACGCTGCTCGGCATGCGTCGGCATCGCGACTAAGCGCGTTCCCCGAGGGCAGCAGCGCGGGCCGCCTTCAATCGCGCGAAATCCTCGCCCGCGTGATAGGAGGAGCGCGTCAGCGGCGAGGCCGAGACCGTCAGAAAGCCCTTGCCAAGGGCAAGGCGGCGATAGCCCTCGAATTCATCCGGCGTGACGAAACCGGCGACCGGATGGTGTTTCGGCGTCGGCTGCAGGTATTGCCCGATCGTCAGGAAATCGACCTGTGCCTCGCGTAGATCGTCCATGACCTGCAACACTTCTGTGCGCGTTTCGCCGAGCCCAACCATGAGCCCCGATTTCGTGAAGAGCGTCGGGTCGAGGCGCTTCGCGTGATCGAGCAAGCGCAGTGAATGGAAATAGCGCGCGCCCGGCCGCACCTCGCCGTAGAGCCGCGGCACGGTTTCGAGATTGTGATTGAGCACATCGGGCTTGGCCGCCACGACGGTCTCGATCGCGCCGTCCTTGCGCAGGAAGTCCGGCACCAGCACCTCGATCGTCGTATCGGGCGCGGCGGCGCGGATTGCGGCGATCGTCCGGGCGAAATGCCCGGCGCCGCCATCGTCGAGATCGTCGCGGTCGACCGAGGTCACGACGATGTGGTTGAGGCCGAGCGCGGCAACCGCCTCCGCAACCCGCCCCGGCTCGTGCGGGTCGAGCTGATCGGGCCGGCCGGTCGCGACATTGCAGAACGTGCAGGCGCGGGTACAGACCGCGCCCAAAATCATCACGGTTGCGTGCTTTTCCTTCCAGCACTCGCCGATATTGGGGCAGGCCGCCTCTTCGCAGACCGTGTTGAGCTTCAATTCGCGCATCAGGCGGCGGGTCGCCTGATATTGCGGCGAGTTCGGCGCCTTGACCCGAATCCAGGGGGGCTTCCGCGGGCTCGGCTGGTCCGGCCGCGCCGCCTTCTCGGGATGGCGCAGCGGCGCGTCGGTTGTGGGAAAATTCATCGATTAGAAGTGGATAGCGCGCCCATAGGCGTCAAGCACGGCCTCGTGCATCGTCTCGGAGATCGTCGGGTGCGGGAAGACCGTGCGCATCAGCTCGCTCTCGGTCGTCTCCAGGGTCTTGGCGATCGTGTAACCCTGGATCAGCTCGGTGACCTCGGCGCCGATCATATGCGCGCCCAGCAGCTCACCGGTCTTGCCGTCGAACACGGTCTTGACCATCCCCTCGGACTCTCCCATCGCGATCGCCTTGCCGTTGCCGATGAACGGGAAGTGCCCGACCTTGACCTCGTAGCCGGCATCGCGCGCCGCCTTCTCGGTCAGGCCGACACTGGCGATTTGCGGCCGGCAATAGGTGCAGGCCGGGATGTTACGCGTGTCGAGCGGGTGGACGTCGTTAACCCCGGCGATGTGCTCGACGCAGATGACGCCTTCATGCATCGCCTTGTGCGCCAGCCAGGGCGGCCCGACGAGATCGCCGATCGCATAAAGGCCGGGCTCGCCGGTGCGGAGCCATTCGTCGACGACGACGTGCGTTTTTTCGACTTTGGCCTTGGTCCCTTCCAGGCCGATATCCTCGACATTGCCGACAATGCCGACCGCCAGGATGACGCGCTCGACGCTGATATCGGCGGTCTTGCCGCCGGCCTCGATCTGCGCCGCGACATTGTCCTTGCCGCGCTTCAGCCCCTTGACGGTGGCGCCGGTGTGGATCTTGATCCCTTGCTTTTCGAACGACTTCCGCGCGAAGGCTGAGATCTCCTCATCCTCGACCGGCAAAACGCGATCGAGCACCTCAATGACCGTCACTTCGGCGCCCATGTCGCGGTAGAAGCTGGCGAACTCCATGCCGATCGCGCCCGAGCCAACGACGAGCAGCGATTTCGGGATTGCCTCAGGAATCATCGCTTCCTTGTAGGTCCACACCAGCTTGCCGTCGGGTTCGAGCACGGGCAGCGAGCGCGCCCGCGCGCCGGTCGCCAGCACGATGTGAGGCGCAGTGAGCTCGGCGACTCCCTTGCCGTCCTTCGCGACGGTCACTTTTCCCTTGCCCGCGAGCTGGGCCTGCCCGTCGAACACCGTGATCTTGTTCTTGCGCATCAGATGCCCGACCCCGTTCGACAATTGCTTGGCGACCGCGCGCGAGCGGGCGATGACTTTCTTCGGATCGTAGGAAATGTCCGTCGCCGAGAAGCCGAACTGATCGAGATGGTGCAGCAGGTGATGGATCTCGGAGGCGCGCAGCAGCGCTTTGGTCGGGATGCAGCCCCAATTAAGGCAGATGCCGCCGAGCTGGTCGCGCTCGATGAGCGCCGTCTTCATGCCGAGCTGCGCCGCCCGGATCGCCGCGACATAGCCGCCCGGCCCGCCGCCGATCACCGCCAGGTCGAAAGAGCCGTCTGCCATTCACCCGTCTCCGGCACTGGGCGGGCAATGTAGGGCGGGTGGAGCGCAGCGCAACCCGCCGCTTAGCCCTTCGCGCTCCGGCATGGCGGGTTACGCTCCGCTTCACCCGCCCTACAAAGCGTCAGAGCAGCATCGTCAGCGGGTCTTCGATCAGCTTCTTGAAGGCGCCGAGGAACTGCGCGCCGACCGCGCCATCGACGACGCGGTGATCGCCGGAGAGGGTGCAGGTCATCACGGTCGCGACCGAAAGCTGGCCGTCCTTGACGACGGGGCGCTGTTCGCCGAGCCCGACCGCCAGGATGCCGCCCTGTGGCGGGTTGATGACCGCGGCGAACTCGCGGACGCCGAACATGCCGAGATTGGAGATCGAGAAGGTGCCGCCCTGAAACTCATCGAGCTTCAATTTGCCGGCCCGCGCGCGCTCGGCGAGGTCCTTGCTCTCGCGGGCGATCTGCGCGAGGCCTTTTTGATCGGCGCCCTTGATGATTGGCGTGATGAGCCCGTCATCGAGCGCCACCGCGACCGCGATATCGACCCGGTCCCACAGCAGGATCGCATCGTCGCTCCAGGAGGCGTTGGCGGCCGGCACTTGGCGCAAGGCGAGCGCCGCGGCGCGGATCACAAAATCGTTGATCGAGATCCGCGTCTCCGATTTGCCGTTCAGCTCTTTTCGGATCTTCAACAGCTCGTCGATTTCGCAGTCGATCGACAGATAGAAATGCGGAACCGTCTGCTTCGACTCGCTGAGCCGGCGGGCGATGACCCGCCGCATCGCGCTGTGCGGCTTTTCGCGATAGGGCGGGTTGCCGGCCAGGGCCAGCACCTGCTCTTTGGCGAAAACCGGGATTGTTGACGGCGGCGCCGCCACGGGTGCCCCCCGGGCGGCGATGGGCGGCCGGCTCGGGGCCGCGCCCGCTCCGGGTGCTTTGAGCGTCTTGTCGATATCGGCCTTAACGATGCGGCCGTTGGGTCCCGAGCCGCGGATCACCGCGAGATCGAGGCCGGACTGCTGCGCCATGCGGCGCGCCAATGGGCTGGCGAAGATGCGGCCGCCATTGACCTGCGCAGGAGCGGATTGGGCGGCCGGCGCGGAAGCCGGCTGGGCGGAAGGTGCTGGCGAGGGCTCGGTTTTCGGAGCCACTCCGGCTGGCGCGGCAGCCTGCTGGCCGTTGCCTGACGGGGGCGCAGCGGCAAATTTTTCGAGGGCCGCCGGATCCTCGCCCTCCTCGAGCAAGAGCGCGATCGGCTGGTTGACCTTGATGCCTTGCGCGCCTTCCGGGACGATGATCTTGCCGATGCGGCCCTCATCGACCGCCTCGTATTCCATCGTCGCCTTATCGGTTTCGATTTCGGCGATGACATCGCCGGAATGAACCTCGTCACCCTCTTTCTTCAGCCAGCGCGCGAGGTTGCCTTCGGTCATTGTCGGTGACAGTGCCGGCATGCGGATCTCGATCGGCATGACCGGTTACCGGTAGGTCACTTCGCGCGCCGCGGCGACGATGTCTTCGACCTGCGGCACGGCGAGGCGTTCGAGATTGGCGGCATAGGGCAACGGCACGTCCTTGCCGGCGACGCGCTTCACCGGCGCATCGAGCCAGTCGAAGCATTCTTCCATGACGATCGCAGCGATCTCGGAGCCGATGCCGGCGAACGGCCAGCCCTCCTCGACCGAGACGATGCGATTGGTCTTCTTGACCGACTCGGCGACCGCCGCGACATCGAACGGCCGCAGAGATCGCAGATCGATCACCTCGGCGGAAATCCCGGCTTTTTCCAGCTCCTCGGCGGCCTGCAAGGCCAGCTTCACCATGCGCGAGAAGGCGGTGATCGTGACGTGCTCGCCGGCGCGGGCGATGCGCGCCTTGCCGATCGGCACGAGGAATTCGGGGTCGTCCGGGACTGCGAAGCTCTCCCCGTAAACCAGCTCGTGCTCGAGGAAGATGACCGGGTTCGGATCGCGGATCGCCGATTTGAGGAGGCCCTTGTGGTCTGCTCCGGTATAGGGCGCGACGACCTTGAGGCCGGGCACATGCGCGTACCAGCTGGCATAGCATTGCGAATGCTGCGCCGCGACGCGCGAGGCGATGCCGTTGGGGCCGCGGAACACGATCGGCGCCGCCATCTGCCCGCCCGACATATAGCGCGTCTTGGCCGCCGAGTTGATCAGCTGATCCATCGCCTGCATGGCGAAATTGAAGGTCATGAACTCGACAATCGGGCGCAGGCCGCCGAACGCGGCGCCGATGCCGAGCCCGGCAAAGCCCTGCTCGGTGATCGGCGTGTCGATGACGCGGCGGGGACCGAACTCCTGCAACAGGCCTTGGCTGACCTTGTAGGCGCCCTGATACTCGGCGACTTCCTCGCCGAGTAGAAAGACGCTGTCGTCGCGCCGCATCTCCTCGGCGATCGCGTCGCGCAAGGCCTCGCGCACGGTCTGCGTCACGGTTTTCCCGGTGTACTCACCCGGTTCGGGCGCTGGCGACGGGGCCGGACGAGCCGTCGCGACGGCCGCGCCGTCAGGCACGGCAGGCCGCGGCGGGGTCGGCTCTTCTTTCTGCTCAGGCGGCTCCGGAGCCTTGGCCTGGGCCGGTACGGGCCGCGGCTTGGCGCCGACGTCGCCGACATCCTCGCCGTTTTCGGCGATGAGGGCGATCGGCGTGTTGATCGGCACGTGGTCGGTACCCTCTGGGATGACGATCTTTGCGAGCACGCCCTCGTCCACCGCCTCGACTTCCATCGTCGCCTTGTCGGTCTCGATCTCGGCGAGCACATCCCCCGCCCGCACCGGCTCGCCGACATTCTTGACCCAGCGGGCGATCTTGCCCTCGGTCATCGTCGGCGACAGCGCCGGCATCAGCACTTCGCTAGCCATTCCGTCCTCGGCTCCCCCCGCGGCGCGTTATCGGCGCCGCATCGTCCCGATTTCGCTCAAGCCTCTGCCAGCACATCCGTCCACAGCTCGCTCGGATCGGGTTCGGGGCAGTCTTGTGCGAACTGCGCTGCTTCGATGACGGTGTCGCGGGCATGCTTCTCGATCTGTTTCAGCTCGTCTTCATTGGCGCCATGTTCGTCGAGGAGGCGCTGACGCAAGTGATCGATCGGGTCGTGCTCGGTCCGCATCCGGTTGACTTCGTCCTTCGTGCGGTACTTGGCGGGGTCGGACATCGAGTGGCCGCGATAGCGATACGTCAGCATCTCGACGATGATCGGTCCCTGGCCGGCGCGGGCATGCTCGACGGCTTCGAGCGCGGCTTCGTGCACCGCGACGACATCCATGCCGTCGACCTGCTCGCCGGGAATGCCGTAAGCAATGCCGCGGTGATAAAGGTCGGTGCGGGCGGAGGCGCGACTGACCGAGGTGCCCATGCCGTAGCGGTTGTTTTCGATCACATAGACGACCGGCAGCTTCCACAAGGAGGCCATGTTGAAGCTTTCGTAGACCTGGCCCTGGTTGATCGCGCCGTCGCCGAGATAGGTCACCGAGATATGCCCATCATCGCGATAGCGATGCGCAAAGGCGAGCCCCGTCCCGATCGGCACCTGGGCGCCGACGATGCCATGGCCGCCGAAGAAATTCTTCTCCGGGCTGAACATGTGCATCGAGCCGCCCTTGCCGTGCGAATAGCCGCAGCGGCGGCCGGTCAATTCGGACATGACGCCCTTCGGGTCCATGCCGCAGGCCAGCATGTGGCCGTGATCGCGGTAGGAGGTGATGATCGTGTCGCCTTGCTGCAGCGCGGCTTGGACGCCGACGACGACCGCCTCCTGGCCGATATAGAGGTGGCAGAAACCGCCGATCAGACCCATGCCGTACATTTGCCCGGCGCGCTCCTCAAAACGCCGGATCAGCAGCATGTCGGCATACCAGCGCTTCAGCGCCTCGGCCGAGACCTGCGCCTCGCCGGGCTTGGCCTTATGGGTCTTGCGCGCGACCGCCATCTAGGTTCCTCCACTGCCCGGAAGCATGGTGTCAAACCTCGCGGTTTGCAACCTCAGGGGCAGGCTTGGCTGGGCTGCGGGGTGGCGGGCCGGCCGAGGCTCCGGGCCGCGCAGACGCGCGCCGCTCCAACCCGGTTTGATTTTAGCCGGGGGCCCTCAGCGTTGCTTAGCGGGCTGCATGATCACGATTTCGTCGGGCGCAGCGAAATCAAGCGTACGGCGCACCTGAGAGTCGAGCAGGTCGCGATCAAGGTGCTCGGATCGCATGTTGGATGCGCGGCGTTCGAGTTTCGCCCGATCGGCCGCGACATCGCCGAGCCCCGCTTTTGCCGACCGTAATTCCTGCGTCAGGCGCATCCACGCCCGAAGGCCGCGATCCCCTTCGACAAGGTGGTAGGCGAAATACCCGGTCAGCGCCAACCCCAACACGGGGGCGACGAGCACTTTGGCGCGCCGACGCATTTCGCGAAATACGATCACCGGCAGAGAGAATCACTTGCCGCGATCTACGTCAACGCCAGTAAGCGATGTCGAACACTGAATAAATTCGGAAACGGCTAATATCCGGCTTGAAAATCCAGTTTTTCAATCAGCTTATTTCGAGAGAGCTTACCTGCGATCTCTTCAAACCGGCGTAGATCGTTGATTAATCAGCAAAAACCGTGGCTTGCGTTGGGCAATCAGCAGGAGCCGTTAAAAAACGCGAGAGCTCGCACGGCTTGTCTCAAGCGCTTGCAATCAACGGCGGATGATCGCGCGGCCGGGGTAGCGCGCCGAAGCGCCGAGCCGCTCTTCAATCCGAATCAGCTGATTGTATTTGGCGAGCCGGTCCGAGCGCGACAGCGAGCCAGTCTTGATCTGGCCGCAATTGGTAGCGACCGCGAGGTCGGCAATCGTTGCGTCCTCGGTTTCGCCGGAACGGTGCGACATGACCGCGCCGTAGCCGGCGCGCATCGCCATCTCGATCGTCTCGAGAGTTTCCGACAATGTGCCGATCTGGTTGACCTTGATCAGCACCGCGTTGGCAATGCCTTCGTCGATGCCGCGCTTGACCCGGCTCGGATTGGTCACGAACAGATCGTCGCCGACCAGCTGGATCCGGCCGCCGAGCTCCCGGGTCAGCAGGGCCCAGCCTTCCCAATCGTCCTCGGCCATGCCGTCTTCGATCGAGACGATCGGGTAGCGGTCGACGAGGTCCTTCCAGTAGGCGACAAGGCCGGCGGCATCGAGCACCTTGCCCTCGCCCTCGAGCCGATATTTGCCGTCGCGGTAGAATTCGCTGGCCGCGGGATCGAGCGCCAGTACAACATCGTCGCCCGGCTTGTAGCCGGCCGCCTCGATCGCCTGCATCACGAAGCCGAGCGCCGCATCGGCTGACGGCAGGTTCGGCGCGAAGCCGCCCTCGTCGCCGACATTGGTATTGTGCCCGGCGTCGTGCAATTTCTTGCGCAGCGCGTGAAACACTTCCGAACCCATGCGGATCGCCTCGGTCACGCTGGGCGCGCCGACCGGCATGATCATGAATTCCTGGATATCGATCGGATTGTCGGCGTGCACGCCGCCATTGACGATGTTCATCATCGGCACCGGCAGGGTGCGGGCGAAGACGCCGCCGACATAGCGGTAGAGCGGCTGGTCGAGCTCGACAGCCGAGGCCTTGGCGCAGGCGAGGCTGACCCCGAGCACCGCATTGGCGCCGAGCCGGCTTTTGTTCGGCGTGCCGTCGAGCTCGATCAGAGTGCGGTCCACCGCCAGCTGGTCGGCGGCATCAAACCCCGACAGCGCGTCGAAGATCTCGCCGTTGACGGCACCGACCGCCTGCTGGACGCCGCGCCCGCCGTAGCGCCTGGGATCGCCGTCGCGCTTCTCGACGGCCTCATGCGCCCCGGTCGAGGCGCCCGACGGCACCGCCGCGCGACCCACCGCGCCGCTGTCGAGCGTGACCTCGACCTCGACTGTCGGGTTGCCGCGGCTGTCGAGGATCTCGCGGGCGTGGATGTCGGCAATCGCGGTCATGCAGGGCTCCGGCGAAAACCCCTCTCCCGCACTGCGGGAGAGGGTGGCCGGCGCGAAGCGGCGGCCGGGTGAGGGGCTATGGCCGCAGCATTACCGCAATCGCCCCCTCACCCCAACCCCTCTCCCCCGGTGGCCCGGTGGGAGAGAGAGCGTCTTTCTTCATTCTCCGCTTTGCGGCCTCGCTTTCGCGACCCGGTCGAGGGCGAGCAGGGTTTCGATCAGCTCGGGCAAGGCCTTCAAGGGCAGCATCGTCGGCGCTTCGGCGGTAGCCGCGCGATCGGGGTCTTCGTGGGTTTCGAGGAAAATCGCGGCGACGCCGATCGCCGCCGCGGCGCGCGCCAGGACCGGGCCGAATTCGCGCTCGCCCCCCGAACGGTCGCCGAGCCCGCCGGGGCTCGCCACGGCATGCGTCGCGTCGAACACGACGGGATAGCCGGTCTGCGCCATGATCGGCAGGGCGCGCATATCGACTACCAGCGTGTTGTAGCCGAAGCTGGCGCCGCGCTCGCACAGAAGGATCTGTTCGTTGCCGGTCGAGGCGATCTTGGCCGCAACGTTCTTCATGTCCCAGGGGGCCAGGAACTGGCCCTTCTTGACGTTGACCGGCTTGCCGGTTGCGCCGGCGGCCAGAAGCAGATCGGTCTGACGGCACAGAAAGGCGGGAGTCTGCAACACGTCGACGACCTCGGCAACCGGCGCGCACTGCTCGGGCGCATGGATGTCGGTCAGCACCGGCAGGCCGGTCCGCTCGCGCACCTCGGCGAGGATCGGCAGCCCTGCCTTCAAGCCGACGCCGCGCTCCGATCCGATCGACGAGCGGTTCGCCTTGTCGAACGAGGTTTTGTAGATCAGGCCGATGTTCAGCTTGCGCGACATTTCCGCAAGCGCGGCGCTGATCTCCAGCGCATGGCCGCGCGATTGGAGCGTGTTGGGGCCGATAATGAAAACCAGCGGCAGATCGTTGCCGAGGGTCAGGTTGCCGATCGAAACGTGGCGCGGCTGCATGTAATTCTGCCCCCTACTCTCCCCGCCCCCACACGTCATCCCGGCGAAGGCCGGGATCCACGAGACCAACGCACGAACCGTTGACGAGTGGGTCCCGGCCTTCGCCGGGACGACAGTTTATTTTAGTGCCGATAACAGCGCACCCTTCGCGATTACCTACACGAGGCGGGATTGGTCGACGGCGGCCTTGATGAAGGACGTGAATAGCGGGTGGGGCTCGAAGGGCTTCGATTTCAGCTCGGGATGGAATTGCACGCCGATGAACCAGGGATGGTCGGGTACTTCGACGATCTCGGGCAAGAGCCCGTCGGGCGACATGCCGGAGAAATGCAACCCCGCCGCCTCGAGCGTGTCCTTATAAGCGATATTGACCTCATAGCGATGACGGTGGCGCTCGCTGATATGCGAGGCGCCGTAGATTTCGACGACGCGACTTTCGGGGTCGAGCAGCGCCTCATAGGCGCCCAATCGCATCGTGCCGCCGAAATCGCCGTTGGCCTCGCGCACCTCAAGTTCGTTGCCGCGCATCCATTCGGTCATCAGGCCGATGACCGGGTGCTCGCACGGACCGAACTCGGTCGAACCGGCGCCAGGCAGCCGCGCCAGATGCCGTGCCGCCTCGATGACCGCCATCTGCATGCCGAAGCAGATGCCGAAATACGGGACCTTACGCTCGCGCGCGAACCGCGCCGCTTCGATCTTGCCTTCCGAGCCGCGCTCACCGAAACCGCCCGGCACGAGGATGGCGTGCACACCTTCGAGCTGCAGTAGCGCCTCTTCCTCGGCTTCGAACACTTCGGAATCGATCCAGTTGAGCTTGACCCGGACGTTGTTGGCGATGCCGCCATGCGTCATCGCCTCGGCGAGCGATTTGTAGCTGTCGGGCAGATGCGTGTACTTGCCGACGATCGCGATGTTGACCTCGCCCTCAGGCCGGCGGATGCGATCGACAATCGAACTCCAGCGCAACAGGTCGGGCTCGCGGGTTTGCAGCCCGAAATGGGCGCAGACCTCGCGGTCGAAGCCTTCGGCATGATACGAGCCGGGGACGGCATAGATCGTGTCGACGTCGATCGCCGGGATGACGCGCGACTCGCGGAGATTGCAGAACAGCGCGATTTTCTTGCGCGCGCCGTCGGGGATCGGCCGCTCGCAGCGGCACAACAGGATGTCGGGCTGGATGCCGAGCCCGAGCAGTTCCTTTGCCGAGTGCTGCGTCGGCTTGGTTTTCAATTCGCCGGCCGAGGCGATCCACGGCACCAATGTCAAATGGACGAAGCACACCCGCTCGCGGCCGAGCTCGTTGCCAAGCTGGCGGATCGCTTCGAGGAACGGCAGGCTCTCGATATCGCCGACCGTGCCGCCGATCTCGCACAGGACAAAATCCTCGTCGGACAAATCAGCGGTGATGAATTCCTTGATGGCGTCCGTGACGTGCGGGATGACCTGTACCGTCGCCCCGAGATATTCGCCGCGCCGCTCGCGACCGATCACGGTCGAATAGATGCGGCCGGTCGTCACGCTGTCGCTCTTGCGGGCGGCAACCCCGACATAGCGCTCGTAATGGCCGAGATCGAGGTCGGTCTCGGCCCCGTCGTCGGTCACGAAGACTTCCCCGTGCTGATAGGGGCTCATCGTGCCAGGATCGACGTTGAGGTAAGGGTCGAGCTTCCTCAGGCGCACCTTGAACCCGCGCGCCTGCAACAGCGCGCCCAGCGCCGCCGAGCACAGACCCTTGCCAAGAGAGGAGACCACGCCGCCGGTGATAAAGATAAACCGCGTCATGGACTTTTAGTGTACAGCAAGCGACATAAGCATCCCACGAGAAAAACCGCGGCCGCCGGTTTGCGGTCCGGAATTCCTTGCAAATCAATTCTGTACAAGCCGAGACCGCTCGTCGGTCACCGGTTATCGATCGGCAATCGGGACGCCGGCCAGCGACGCCCACCGGGTCGATCAGTCGGTCATTTCCTCGCCAAAAAGGCGATTCGCGGTGATCGAAGACGGATCATCTCGCGAGCGGCGGGCTCGGCTGCGCCGGCAGTGTCGGCGCAGTAGGGACCTGCGGCGCGGCTGGCGACGGGGCAAGCGGCGCGACGGGCCCGGGCGGCGCCTCGTCGACCAACGAGCGCGGCGCCCGCCCGGCATTGCCCAGCACGACAAGCAGAATACTGGTCAGGAAAAACAACGCAGCCAATATGGCCGTCGTGCGGGTCAGGAGATTGGCGGTCGAACGGCCGGTCATGAAGCCGGACATGCCGCCTCCGCCCATGCCAAGGGCGCCGCCCTCGCTTTTCTGCAACAGCACAGCCCCGACCAGAGCGAGCGCGATCAGGACATGGACGACAAACAAGACGACAATCATCGGGGCCGCGGCGATTTGGGGGTGCAGGCATTATGTAAGGCTTTGGCCGCCGGATCGCTAGCCGCGAAGCGCCATCCGCGACAACTCAGCCACAGGGTTGCTCAGCCATAGGGCTGCTCATCCGAAGGCTTGGGCGATCGCCCAGAAATCCTCGGCCTTGAGGCTGGCGCCGCCGACCAGCGCGCCATCAACCTCCTCGAGCGCCAGGATCTCGCGAGCGTTTCTGGGGTTGACCGAACCGCCGTAAAGGATTGGCACGTCCGCCGGTAGGCGGGCGCGGATCGCAGCGTGCATTTCCGTGATATCGGCAAGTGTCGGGGTCAGGCCGGTGCCGATCGCCCAAACCGGCTCATAAGCCACGACCAGATTATCCGCATCGGCGCCACCGGGCAGCGAACCGGCCACCTGGGCCTCGACGACCGGCATCGCGCGGCCCGCCTCCCGCTCGCCGCGGGTCTCGCCGACGCAAACGATCGCGACGAGCCCGGCCCGCCACGCGGCCTGTGTCTTGGCCCGGACATCGGCATCCATTTCGCCGCAAGTATGGCGGCGCTCGGAATGGCCGACGATCACATGGCTGCAACCGGCATCCTTCAGCATCTCGGCGCTGATGCCGCCGGTGAAGGCGCCCTTCGGCTCGCTGTGGCAATCCTGGCCTCCCAGCGCGACGCCGCTGCCGGCAAGCACCTCGGCAACCAGCGTCAGCAGCGTCGCCGGCGGACAGACCAGCAACTCGCAGCGATGCGGCTGGCGCGCCCGCGCGGCGATGTCACGCGCCAACGCAACGCCATCGGCGCGCAGCCCATTCATCTTCCAATTGCCCGCGACAAGCCGATTTCGCTCAGCCATTTCCATTCCTCTGCGCGGCAGACCAGAAAGCGCCGGCGAACGGTTGCGGCGCCCCCGGCCCGTCTCTATACATCCGCCTCCACGATCACACCGGCACGCCGATGCTGCAAGCCATCCGCACGAGAGCGGGCTCGATTATCGTCAAGGTCCTGTTCGGTCTCCTGATCATCTCGTTCGGGTTCTGGGGGATCTATACCCGGTCGGATTATTACCAGGGCCACTCCCCGGATACGGTCATAGCGACCGTCGGCGACAGCAGTATCCGAGCCGACGACCTGCAGCGGGTATTGCAGCCGACGCTGGAGCGGTTGCGCGCCCAGTTCGGCGGCGCGATCGACCAGCAGCAGATCAAGCAGCTCGGGGTCGTCGATACGATGCTCGGGCAATTGATCGACCGAGAATTGCTCGATCAGGAGGCGGGGCGTCTGCGGCTCGACGCGTCAGACGAGGTGATCCGCAGCGCGATATACGACAACCCGGCTTTCAAGGGAGCCGATGGGCGGTTCGACCGCAGCCTGTTCAATCAGGTGCTGATCATGAACCGGCTGACCGAGGATCAACTGATCGCACGGCTGCACCGCGACCTGCCGCGCGCCGACTTATTGCAGGCGATTACCGCCGGCATTGCGGTGCCGCCTCCGGTCGTCGAGGCCCTGCACCGCTACCGCGGCGAGAAACGGCTCGCCGATATCGTCGGTTTCCCGGTTGCCGGGCTGAAGGATATCAGCCAGCCGAACGAGGCCGACCTGACCAAATTCTACGAGAGCCATCCTGATCTGTTCCGCGCCCCGGAATTCCGCGCTTTTTCGGTAGCGAACCTGCCCCCGGGCGATGTCGTGAAGCCGGGCGACATCCCGGAAGACAAGGTTCGCGCGGAATACGAGCAGCGCAAGGACGAGTTCGAGACGCCCGAGCAGCGCGACGTACAGCAGATCCTCGCGCCCTCAGAGGACAAGGCGAAGGAGGCCGCAGCGGCGCTTGCCAGCGGCAAGGATTGGAAAGAAGTGGCGACGAAGATTGCCAAGCAGGACCCGGAGACGGTCGATCTCGGGCTCATGAAGCGGCAGGATTTGCCGCAGCCACTTGCTGATGTTGCATTCGAATTGCCGCTCAACAAGCCGAGCGATCCGATCAAATCATCGCTCGGCTGGCACATCCTGCGCGTCGTCAAGGTCGAGCCGCCGACGACGCAGACCTATGAGCAGGTCAAACCGCAGATAGAAGCTGAGCTGGCCCAGCAGGAGGCGATCGACAAGCTGGAAAAGCTCGGCAACAAGGTCGATGACGTGCTTGCCGGCGGCACACCGCTCGCGGACGCGGCGGCAAAATTCGGGCTCAAGGTGACGACAGTCGCGGCGGCCGATGTCAACGGCAGCGATCCTGACGGAAAGCCGGTGACCCTCCCGGAGCCAAATCAAGAGATCCTGAAGACCGCCTTTGCGACGGATCAGGGCGACACGAGCCGCGTCGCCCAAGCCCAGGACGGCACGATTTTCGCGCTGCATGTCGACAAGGTCATCGCGCCTCAGGTGCGGCCGCTGGCCGAGGTGCACGACAAGGCCGTTGCCGCCTGGCAGGCGGAGCAGAAGCGCGAGACAGTGTCGAAGCAGGCCGAAGACCTCGCTGCCGCAGTAAAACCGGAGGCTCCGCTCGCAAAGGTGGCCGGCGACAGGAAACTGACCGTGAACCCCTCCCCGCCTCTGTCGCGCAACGCGCAGAACGCCGCGCCGGCGCCGCCGGGGTTGATTTCCAAGCTGTTCGGCGCGAAGAAGGGCGATGTCGTAACCGCGACCGACGCGAGCGGCGCCTATGTCGCGCAGCTGAAGGAAATCCAGGTGCCGGAAAACCCGGATGACGCGGCTGTGAAAACCCTTTCCGACCAGCTCGCCAGCGACGCGCGGGTCGATGCTGCCGGCGAATTCACCCAGGCGCTGCGCAACCGCTATCCGGTCGAGATCAAGCGCGACGCTCTCGACCGCATGTTCTGATTCGGGCTGCCGACTTCAGGCCTCCGCGCTCTCGCGCAGCATCGCAAGCGCGGTTTCGAGGATCGGCATCCCGACCTCGCCGGGCGAGGTCATGACCGATTCCGGATGAAACTGCACCGCGGCGATTGGCAGGGTCTTGTGCTCGATCGCCATAATGACGCCGTCCCCAGTCTCGGCGGTGGCCGACAACACTGGAGGGAACGTGCCGCGCTCGGCGAATAGCGAATGATAGCGGCCGACCATGAAGGTCTCAGGCAATCCCAGCAGCAGCCGGCCGGAGCGCGCGTGCACGACCGATGGCTTGCCGTGCATCGGCACATCGAGAACGCCGAGCGATCCGCCGAAATATTCGACGATGGCCTGCAAGCCTAGACAGACTCCGAACACCGGCACTCGATTTTCGATCAGCAGATCGAGCGTATCGCCTATTGCGAAATCAGCCGGCCGGCCCGGCCCCGGCGACAGCACGACCAGATCGGGCCGCAAGCCTTCCCTCAGGCGTTGGCGGGCGAAATCATGGCGTAACGTCGTGACCTCCGCGCCGGTCGTCCGGATGTAGCCGGCCAGTGTGTGCACGAACGAATCTTCGTGATCGACCAACAGGATCTTGCGGCCTGAACCGGCGCGTGAGGACGCCGTACCGGTTTGGCGCGTCGTCTGTCCGGTGCCCCGGATCGCCGTGAAAAGCGCGGCAGCCTTCAGGCGCGTCTCGGCCTCCTCGGCATCGGGGTCGCTGTCGTAGAGCAAGGTCGCGCCGGCACGGATCTCGGCGATGCCATCCTTCATGCGCATCGTCCGCAAGGTCAGGCCGGTGTTCATGTTGCCGTCGAAGGTGACGCGGCCGAGCGCGCCGCCATACCAGCGCCGCGAGGAGCGCTCCTCCTCCTCGACGAAGCGGATCGCCCACAATTTCGGCGCGCCGGTCACGGTGACCGCCCAGGCATGCGACAGGAAACCGTCGAGCGCGTCGAATTCGGGCGCGAGCTCGCCCTCGACATGGTCGACCGTGTGGATGAGGCGCGAATACATCTCGATCTGCCGGCGGCCGATGACGCGCACGCTGCCCGGGACGCAGACCCGCGATTTGTCGTTGCGGTCGACATCGGTGCACATCGTCAACTCGCTCTCGTCCTTCTTGGAGTTGAGCAATTCGCGGATGCGTTCGGAGTCTTCCAGCGGGTCGCGGCCGCGCGCGATCGTGCCGCTGATCGGGCAGGTCTCGATGCGCTTGCCTTCGACCCGCACATACATCTCCGGCGAGGCCGAAACGAGGAACTCGCCCTCGCCGAGGTTGATCAGCGCGCCATAGGGCGCCGGGTTTGCTTGGCGGAGCCGGCCGAACACGGTGCTGGGCGCATCCGGGCAGCGGGTCGAGAACAGCTGGCCGCAGACGACCTCGAACAGATCGCCGCGCACAAACGCCTCCTTGGCCTTTCTGACGAGGGCGGCGTATTCGCCGGAACCGTGGTCGCTGTCGGGCGGAAGCGGCTCGCTCGGTGCTGCCTGATAGGTTGCCGGGGGGGTGGCGCGCGGCAGGCCGTGCGTCGATTGGCCCGCGACCTCGAATTCGTAGCGGTGGACCGCCGAATGCTGTCGCATGTGGTCGACGATCAGGATCTCGTCCGGCAGGTAGAGGACGAGATCGCGCTGATCGTCGGGGCGCGGCAAGCGCAGCCGCATCGGCTCGAACTGAAAGACCAGGTCGTAGCCAAAGGCGCCGTAGAAGCCGAGGTGCTCGTCATCAGGGCTGGCGAAGAGATGATTGAGCGCGCGTAAGACCGAAAAGATGCTCGGCTGACGGCTGCGCTGTTCCTCCGGGAAACGCATATCGCTCTCTCGGACCTCGCCCGCGATGCGGTCCTCGTCGAAATGCGAGACGTCCGCCATCTGCAGGCCGGCGAGCGCCTCGCCGATGTCCGGTATCAGGACCCGGCCGCGATCGTTCAGCGCCTCGACCGTGAACGCGCGGCCACGGGCGGTGAATACCAGCGGAGGATCGACAAAGCCCATGTCGAGCCGGGTATAGCGGCCAGGGAATTCGAAGCTCGATGAGAGGAGGACCCCGCGCCGGTCATCGAGGGTCTTGGCTAACGTGTCGTGGTCGCGCTGATAAGGCCCGATCCAGGTTTCGCGCTGGATGCGAATGCCGCCGCGGGTCGTGTAGCTGGTGCCCTGCATCGGGATCCCTCTCTCGGAGCGCCGCCTTGGAGGAGACCCGGGGAGCCTCGGCCGGAAATGGCAAAGGCCGCCTGGGTGCTCCAAGGCGGCCTGTGGAAAGCAAAATAATGGCCGCCCGGATTACACGGGCCGCCACCAACCGGTCGTCTGCGCAACCGCGTTCATGGGGTCAACGTAGCAGGACGACATCGATGCCGCAACCGATCGGGTCAGATCGCTCCGAGCGCGACCAGGCGGATCAGACCGACGACCGCGACCGCCAGGACGCCGATGCAGGTCCAGCGCGCGATCGCGACGGCGCGGAACAAGACCACGCTCTGCGAGCGCGCAACGACCGCGATCAGGCTGTCGAACCGGCCCGCGCGCTGCTCCTGCGCGGTGTTCCAGGCGAGGAGGATCACGGCGCCGAGGCATCCCAGGATGGCGCAGATCAGCGCCCATGACGAATAGGCCGACATCGAACCTCCTCTGCAACGGTCGGGGGCGTACCGGCAGACGAAAGGCCAACACCCACGGCCCCGATTTCCCTCCGATTGCCGGGGCTGATATAACCGGCGCCGGGTTTGAAGCGGGCGCCGGGACGGCAATCAAGCGATATGAACGCAGATTTACCAATGATGCCAAGCGCCTTGCGCGGGAGCCGGCTGCAATGAGCGTGCCGGTCAGCGATCTGAAGCCGCTGCTCGCCGCGGTGGCGGCCGGCCGGCGCCTCAGCGAAAGCGAGGCCGAGGCCGCCTTCGAGATCATCATGAGCGGCAACGCGACCCCGTCGCAAATCGGCGCCTTTCTGATGGCGCTCAGGGTGCGCGGTGAGACGGTCGACGAGATCACCGGCGCGGCTCGCATCATGCGCGCGAAAGCGCTCGCCATTGAGGCCCCCCCCGGCACGATCGACACCGTCGGCACCGGCGGCGACGGCTCCGGCACGTTCAATATTTCGACCGCGAGCGCGCTCGTCGTCGCCGGGTGCGGGGTGCCCGTCGCCAAGCACGGCAACCGTGCCTTCTCGTCGAAATCGGGCGCGGCCGATGTGCTGGCGGCGCTGGGCGTCAATATCGATTGCGATATGGCGATCGTGCAGCGCTGCCTGTGGGAGGTCGGGATCTGCTTTTTGATGGCGCCACGCCATCACAGCGCGACCCGTCATGTGGCGCCGACCCGGGTCGAGCTGGCGACGCGCACGATCTTCAACCTGCTGGGCCCGCTGTCGAACCCGGCAGGGACACGGCGGCAATTGGTCGGGGTGTTCGCGCCGGAATGGGTGGGGCCGATGGCCGAGGTGCTAGGGCGGCTCGGCGCCGAGCACGTGTGGGTCGTTCACGGCGACGGTATCGACGAGCTGACCACCGCCGGCGCAACGACAGTGGCCGAGTTCAAGGACGGACGGGTCATCGAGTTCGAGGTCGAGCCGGAGGAAATCGGCGTAAAGCCCGCTCATATCGATCAGTTGAAGGGCGGCGAGCCGGCCCACAACGCGGCGCTGATGCGCGATCTGCTCGGCGGGAGCCATGGCCCGTTGCGCGATGTCGTGCTGCTGAACAGCGCCGCTTCTCTAATCGTCGCCGGGCGCGTCGGCAATCTGCGCGAGGGCGCCGAACTGGCGGCGCAGTCAATCGACAGCGGCGCGGCCCGCAGGGTGCTGGACCGGCTCATCGCGGCGACCAACGGTAAAGACGCGGCATGAGCAAAGGCCGCGGCGACGATGTGCTGGCCAAGATCTGCGCCGAGAAACTCGCCCACATTGCCGAGAGCAAGGCGGCGCGGCCGGAGGCTGGGTTGCGGGCACAGCTCCCGGACGCGCCGCCATTGCGGCCGTTCGCGGCGAAACTCGAAAGCCGGGCGACCCAGGGCGCCTATGGGCTGATCGCCGAGATCAAGAAGGCCTCGCCGAGCAAAGGATTGATCCGTGCCGATTTCGACCCGCCGAGCCTCGCGCGGGCTTACGAAGCCGGCGGCGCGACCTGCCTCTCCGTGTTGACCGACACGCCTTATTTCCAGGGTAGCGACGACGACCTGCGCGCCGCGCGTGCGGCTTGCGCTCTGCCTGTGCTGCGAAAGGATTTCATCCTCGACCCCTATCAAGTCATCGAGAGCCGAGCGCTCGGCGCGGACTGCATTCTTTTGATCATGGCGGCGCTCGAGGACGGCATGGCGCGTGAATTGGCGGCGGCCGCTGCCGAACTCGGCCTCGATGTGCTCGTCGAGGTGCATGACCAGGCGGAGCTCGACCGCGCGCTGCGGCTCGATGCGCGGCTGATCGGCATCAACAACCGCGACCTGAAGACGCTGAAGGTCGATCTGCATACTGCCGAGACCCTCGCGCCCTTGGTACCGCCGGGCCGCGTCATCGTCGGCGAGAGCGGCCTCAACGAACCCGCCGATCTCGATCGCCTCGCGGCGGCAGGCGCGCGCTGCTTTCTCGTTGGCGAGTCGCTGATGCGCGCTCCCGATGTCGCGGCCGCGACACGGCGGTTGCTGCGGATCCCCGATCTAAGCCATGTCGATATCGAGGGCCGCGCCCGCATGGTCGACGTGTCCGACAAAGACGAGACCGACCGCGTTGCCGTCGCCGGCGTGCGAGTGCAGATGAAGCCGGAGACGCTGGCGCGGATCCAGGCCGGCGAGATCGCCAAGGGCGACGTGCTCGCGACGGCGCGGATCGCCGGCATCATGGCCGCGAAGCGCACCGCCGAGCTGATCCCGCTATGCCATCCGCTGGCCTTGGCATCGGTCGCCATCGAGCTCGCGTGCGTGCCGGATCGCTCGGCGGTCGAGATCATCGCGACCTGCCGCCTCAAAGGGCGCACCGGTGTCGAGATGGAGGCGCTGACCGCGGCAAGCGTCGCGGCGCTGACTATCTATGACATGTGCAAGGCCATCGACCGAGGCATGGTCGTGACCGATCTGCGCCTATTGAAGAAGTCCGGCGGCAAGTCGGGAGATTACGAGGCGACCTGATGATTTCTGTCGAGGAAGCCCTGGCGCGGCTGCTCGCGCCGCTCGCCGCGCTGCCGCCGGAGCAGGTGTCGGTGGCCGACGCGGTCGGCCGCGTCTTGGCCGAGGATGTCGCGGCGCGCCGCACGCAGCCGCCTTTCGCCGTGTCGGCGATGGACGGCTATGCGGTCCGGGCCGAGGACGTCGCGACCGTGCCGGCGAGTTTGCGCATCATCGCCGAGATCCCGGCCGGCACCGGCTTTGGCGGCACGCTCGGCGCTAGCGAGGCGGCGCGCATCTTCACCGGCGCGCCCCTGCCGGACGGCGCCGATGCGATTGTGATCCAGGAAGACACCGAGCGCGACGGCGACCGGGTCACGGTCAAGGAAGGCGCGCCGAAGGGCCGCTATGTCCGGCGCGCCGGGCTCGATTTCACCGAGGGCGAGGTGCTGCTCAAAGCCGGCCAGCGGCTGACGCCGCGGCATATCGGCCTCGCGGCGGCGATGAACCGGCCCTGGCTGTTTGTGCATCGCCGGCCGCGCGTCGGCATTCTGTCGACCGGCGACGAAATTGTCATGCCCGGCGACCCGATCGGGGCGCACCAGATCGTCAGCTCGAACGCACTGGCGCTCGCCGCTTTCACGACGGCGTGCGGCGGCGTTCCGGTGCTGGTCGGCAACGCGCCCGACGATCCCGACGCGCTGCGCCATATCGCGATGGCGGCGCAAGGTGTCGATCTGTTCGTGACGACCGGCGGCGTCTCGGTCGGCGAGCACGACCTTGTGCGCGACGTGCTCTCCGAAGAAGGCCTCGCGATCGATTTCTGGCAGATCGCGATGCGGCCCGGGAAGCCGCTGATGGTCGGGCGCTATCGCGGTGTGCCGATGGTCGGGCTGCCCGGCAACCCGGTTTCGACCTTGGTCTGCTCGCTGTTGTTCCTAAAGCCCGCAATGGAGCGGCTCAGCGGCCTGCCGGACAATGCCGAGCCGCAGATCACGGCGCGGCTCGGCGTCGCGCTGAAACAGAACGACCGCCGCCAGGATTACCTGCGGGCGCGGCTGCAACGCGCCCCCGACGGCGTGCTCGAAGTCGTGCCGTTCGAGGTGCAGGACAGCTCGATGATGCGTCCGCTGGCGGCGTCGGATTGTCTCGTCGTCCGGCCGCCGCACGCCCCTGCCCTTCCGGCCGGGAGCGAAGTGCCGATCATCACCTTCCCCGGCGGCAGCCTGCCGCTGTAATCAGGAATCTTACGGCAGCATTTTGCCGGGGTTGAGGAGACCCTTCGGGTCGAGCGCCGCCTTGATGCGGCGCATCAGCTCGAGTTCGGCGCCGCCGCGCCACTCCGGCATCATGTAGGGCTTCAGCTTGCCGATGCCGTGCTCGGCCGAAAAGCTGCCGTCGAGTTGGCGCACGACCGCGTTGACCGCATCCATCAGCTCGTGGTCACGCGCAAGGAACGCGCCGGGGTCCTCGCCCTCGGGCTGCACCAGGTTGACGTGGATGTTGCCGTCACCGAGGTGGCCGAACGGCACGCAGCGGATCCCTGGGACGAGCCGCTCGCAGGCCTCGGTCGCGCGGCGGATCAGCTCCGGCACTTTCGACACCGGGACCGAGACGTCGTTCTTGACCGAAGCGCCCGCCAGCTTCTGCGCCTCGGAATGTTCCTCGCGCAATTTCCACAGGGCGGCGCGCTGGGGGCCGCTTTCGGCGATCACGGCGTCGAGGACGATGCCCGCTTCCATCGCCGCCGCGAGCAATTCTTCGAGCGAGCCACGCAGACCGGCGTCTTCGCGCGGCGTGGCCAATTCGATCAGCACGTAGTGGTCCGCCGGTGTCGTTACCGGCAGCGCCGCGCCGGGGATGTAGCGCAGTACCAGCTCGATCCCGCCGCGCGACATGTATTCATAAGCCTGGATCGCCGCCGAATCGTGCTGCTGCAGGCGGTTGAACAGATCGAGCGCGGCCTCGGGCGAGGCGACCGCACACAGCGCGACTGTCGTCTCGCGCGGCCGCGGATAGAGCTTTAAGACCGCTGCGGTGATAATCCCGAGCGTACCCTCGCTGCCGACGAACAGTTGGCGCAGGCAATAGCCGGTGTTGTCCTTGTGCAAGCGGCGCAGACCGTTCCACACCTGCCCGTCCGGCAATACGACCTCCAGCCCGAGCACGAGGTCGCGGGCATTGCCGTAACGCACCGTGTTGTTGCCGCCGGCATTGGTGGCGAGCACGCCGCCGATCTGCGCCGAACCTTCAGAGCTGATAGACAACGGCAACAGACAATCGGCTTCGGCCGCCGCCTCCTGCGCGGTTTTCAATGTGACGCCGGCCTCGATCTCCATCGTCATGTCGACGGGGTCGATCGCGCGCACCCGGTTCAGGCGCGATAGGCTCAGGATGATCTGAGACCCGTCCTCGCTGACCGCGGCGCCCCCAACCATGCTGGTGTTGCCGCCCTGCGGTACGATCGGCACACCCCGCTCGGCGCACAACCGCACCGCCTCTGCAACCTCAGCGGTCGCCGCGGGCCGCAGCACGGCCGGCGTGCGACCGCGGTAAAGCCGCCGCCAATCCTCGCAATAGGGCGCGGTGTCGGCCGGATCGGTCAGCACCCCATGCGGCCCGAGCCGCTGGCGCAGCGCTGCGATCAGATCGGTGTAGAGGGTTTGGTTGTCCATCTTTCTAAGATGGGTTGGTGATCTTCGTCGTGGGATGGCGACGCTCTTTGTCCACCCATTCCCAGACGTCTTCTTCGCTGACCTTGAATGCCCGAGCGACGTGCCGCACCAGATCGGCAATCAAGAGGCCGTAAGTCTCGTGCGTCGGGCAATGCTCCGAGGGGTGGATATGACAGACCACCTCGCCCTGCTGATCGGCGAACATGATGAGCAGCGGGTTCTCGATTTTGAAGGTGCCCGGCGGCGGGGTTTGCCCATGCAGCAACGGCGGGCGCTGTTTCCCTGACGCCAGTTTGTTGCGCCTTCTTGCTTCGCCCATTCTTCCTTCCTATCGCTTGGTGCGGGCGGCAACGCCCATCATGGAATCCAGACGCTCCGGCGCGTCGAGCAATTCGCGGCCGCGGCCGGAAAAGACGATTGCGCCGCGGTCGAGCACGATCGCTTCTTCGGCAAATTCGAGCGCGAGATGCGCATGCTGCTCGACGAGCACCAAAGTCAGGCTATCCTCGCTTTTGAGGAGGCCGAACGCCGCCAGCAACGTATCGACGATGACCGGCGCCAGCCCTTCGAGCGGCTCGTCCATCAAGAGGAGCGCCGGGTTGCTCATCAGGGCGCGGCCGATCGCCAGCATCTGCTGTTCGCCGCCCGACAAATGATTGCCGCGGTTCTTGCGGCGCGCGGCGAGCGACGGAAACAGGTCGTAGACCCGACCGGCGGACCATTCGCCGGGGCGCGCAGCGACCAGCAGGTTTTCTTCGACCGTCAATGATGGAAAGATCTCGCGCTCCTGCGGCACCAGAGCGATGCCGAGGCTCACGCGCCGATACGGCGGGGCACCGGATACCTGCCGCCCGGCGAAACGGATCTGGCCGGCGCGGAGCCCGCAATGACCCATGATCGTCGCCAGCAACGTCGTCTTGCCGACGCCATTGCGCCCCAATATCGCAAGCGAGCCGCCCGCCGGCAGATCGAGTGAGATGCCCTCGAGCACGACCGTCTCGCCGTAGCCGGCTTCGACCCGGTCGAGCACGAGCCCCTCACTCACTGGGCCGCTCGTCCATGAGACCGCTCGCCGAGATAGACCTGCCGCACTTGCGGATCGGCTGCGATCAAATCCGGCGGCCCCTCGATGAGAATGCGGCCCTGCACGAGCACCGTTATCCGCCGCGCCAGTCGGAACACAAGATCCATGTCGTGCTCGATGATCAAGATGGCGATGTCGGCGGGCAGCCGCTCGATGACTTCGATAATCAGGCCGCTCTCGCCCGACGGCACGCCCGCCGCCGGCTCGTCGAGCAGCAGAACCTTCGGCGAAAGGCCGAGCGCAACCGCGATCTCAACGAGCCGCTGGCGGCCATAGGCGAGCGCGTTGACCGGGCGCAGCGCGTCCTCGGCGAGGCCAAGCGCGTCGAGCAGTGCGAACGCTTCTTCGATGACCCGGTTGTGGCGGCCGGACGGCCGGATCAGGTCACCCGCGACACCGTCCCGCTCGGCGACCGCGAGGGTCACGTTTTCGAGCGTCGTCAGGCGCCGGAACAGGGCGTTGATCTGAAACGTGCGCGCGAGGCCCCGCTTGACGCGCTCGGCCTGCGCCAATTCGGTGACATCGGCGCCGTCGATGACGATGTGGCCGGCGCTCGGCCGCAGCCCGCCGGTGACCAGCTCGACGAAGGTCGTCTTGCCGGCACCGTTCGGGCCGATCAGGGCCTGGCGGGCGCCGCGTTCGAGCCGGAAGTCGATCTGATCGGCGACGGTCAGCGCGCCGAAGCTTTTGCACAGGCCGCGCGTCTCGAGCGCGGGGCTCGGCATCGCGGTCTCGACGCTCATCGCCGGAACCGTTCGATGAGGCCCAGCACCCCGCCGCGCGCAAACACGACGACCAGCACCATCAAGAGCCCGATCCAGAAATACCAATAGACCGGCTCGATCTCGGAGAACCGGTTTTGCGCGATCATGTAGAGCGGCACGCCGATAAAGGCGCCGTAGAGCCGGCCAACGCCACCGATGATCAGCATGATCAGAACCCCGCCCGAGCGTTCGAGGTTCAGGAAAGTCAGCCCGACGAAACCGGTCGTCTGCGCGATCAGCGCGCCCGCAACGCCGGCGAACGCGGCGGAGATCGTGTAGATGATCAGCCGCCGCCGACGGACCGGCGCGCCGATCGCATGCATACGCCGGACATTCTCGCGGATGCCGGTCAGCGAACGGCCGAACGGTGACTGAACGATGCGCCGCGCCAGGTACCAGCACAGGAACAGCACAGCCAGGCAATAGAGGTAACCGGTGCGGCCGAACATATCGAAGCGGAACTGGCCGAAGATCGGCCACACTTCCATCCCTTGCAGCCCATCGTCGCCGCCGGTCAGCCACGAGGCTTTGTTGGCCGCCTCATAGAGCAATGTGGCGACGACGAGGGTCTGCATCAGCAAGGTCAGACCGGCCGTGCGCAACACGATGCAGCCCGACACAAAGCCGACCAGCGCCGCCACCGCGGCCGCTGCCAAGAGGCCGCTGACCGGCTCACCCCAGCCATGGGCTGCGAGGATGCCGGCGGTGTACGCTCCGGTGCCGAAGAAGGCGGCGTGGCCGAGGGTCACGATGCCCGCGTAGCCGAGCACCAGATCGGCGGATAGCGCGAACAGTATCGTCGCGAGGATCTGTGCGCCTAATGGCAGATAGCTTGGAAAGAGGACGTAGGCTGCGATCGCTGCAAGCCAGGGCAGCGCTTCCCACCAGCGATAGCGATGGCGCCGCGCGAAGGCGTCGATCGCCCGCTGCGCTGCCGAGGGCGCTGGCGCTAGGCGCGGCCGAACAAGCCCCTCGGTCGCCATAAAAGGATCGCCATGACCAGAGCGTAGATGAAGAACGCGCCCAATTCGGGCAGCAGATATTTAAATCCGGTATCGCCTATGCCGATCAACAGCGCCGCGACGAACGGCCCGCGAATGCTGCCTAGTCCGCCGACCGCGACGACGATCAGGAAATAGGCGAGGTTGTCGAGGGCGTAACTCGGGTTGATCGCCAAGAGATCGGCGCCGAGCGCGCCGCCGAGGCCGGCCAGGCCGCTGCCGAGCGCGAAAGTCAGCCCGAAGAGGCGCGAGGTGTTGATGCCGACCGCTTGCGCCATGCGCAGATTGTCGACCGAGGCGCGTACCTTCATGCCGAAGCGGGTGCGCTCGAGCCCGAGCCACAGGCCAGTCACCAGCGCCGCGCCGCACAGGATCAGAAAGCTGCGATAGCCGGGAAAGCTGCGAAACCCGAAATCGACCTGGCCGCTGAGCCAGCGCGGCGGATGCATCGGCTGTTGCAAGGGCCCCCAGACATAGGTCGCGGCCGCCACCGACATAAAGATGAGCCCCATCGTCAGCAGCACCTGGTCGAGCTCGTCGCCGCCATAGAGCCGGCGATAGAGCAGCCGTTCGAGGATCAGGCTGCCGAGCGCGGTCGCGAGAAAAGCGGCGACGAGCGCCAGCGCGAACGGCACGCCCATCCGGCCCATCAGACTCGTCAGCACATAGCCGCCCAGCATCGCGAAGACGCCGTGCGCCAGGTTGACGAAGCCCATCATTCCCATCGTCACCGACAGGCCGACCGAGATCAGGTACAGCACCATCGCGAAGGCAACGCCGTGAAAGCCGATGCTGATAACCGCGGATAGGGTGTTGCTCATCGGCGAGGGTGCGCGCCAATCACTTCGGCGGGTTCAGCTGCTTCCACGGGTCCTTGACCTGCGGGATCGTCTCGAACTCGACATTAGCGAGCCTGCCGTCCACCTTCTCGACACGCCTGAGATAGACGTTCTGGACGATGTCGCGTGTTTCGGGATCGATCGCGATCGGACCGCGCGGGCTGTCCGGGTTCTTCCAGTTCTTGAAGAACGTCATCGCTTCGTCAGCGGTGAATTTGCCGTTCGTCGCCTTCAGCATGTCGAAGATCGCCGCCATGCCGTCCCAGCCGCCGACCGAAAACATGTCCGGGATGGCCTTATCGGTGTAGGCCTGGTTCCAGGCCGCGAGAAAAGCCTTGTTCTGCGGCCGGTTCGCGGCGCTCGAATAATTGCCGGTGCTGACCATGCCGAGCGGGATGTCACCCATGTTGGGCAATTCCTCGTCGAGCATGACGTCCTGAGTCGTGACCAGCTGAATCCCGGCATCCCTCAGCCCGAGATCGGCCCAGGCCTTCATGACTGCAGTCGCGTACTTTCCGGCCGGCACGAAGATGAAGACAGCCTGCGGCGCGGCATCCTTGATGCGCTGCAGCACCGGCGCGAAGTCAAGCTGCGACAGCGGTATGCGCGTGGTGCCGACGATCTCGCCGCCATTGTCAGTGAAGCCTTTGGTGAAGGCGCCTTCCGCGTCGTGACCCGGGATGAAATCGCTTACGGCGATATAGGCTTTCTTATACCCGTTCTTGGCGGCCCATTGCCCCATCGGCAGGCTGATCTGCCACAGCGTGAACGAGACTCGCACGACATAGGGCGACAGCCGCGGGATGTTCACGCCGGCGGCGTTCATGATCACGAACGGGGTCTTCGCTTCGGCCGTGAGCGGCGCGATCGCCGCAGCATTGGGCGAAGCGATTTCGCCGGCGATGAGCTGTACCTGGTCGCGAGTGATCAGCTCCTGCGCCACGCGTTTCGCGACGTCCGGGTTCGGGCCGGTGTCGTCGCGTACGACGAGCTCGATCTTGACCCCCGGCGGCAGATCCTTTTCGTGCTCTTTGATGTAGAGCTTGACGCCTTTGTCGAGCTCGTCGCCGGCCTGCGCGAACGGACCCGAATAGGTGTTGATGAATCCGATCTTGACAGTTTGCGCCGCCGCCGCAGCGGCTAATGCAGCACTGGAGAGAGCAGCAAGCAACAGGCCGGCAACTAACCTTGGCACCATCAGGCGTCTCCCTTCTCGCACTCTTTTTTTAGCTTACCGCAGGACCGCAGAAACGGCCCTCACGTCTTCTCGACATTCCACATCAGGAAGGCCGGCGCGTTGATGATCCCTTTCACGTTCTTGCGGTAGGCGGTCATCTGCGTCCAAGCCCCGGTCGGAACATAGGGCACCACCTCGAAGGCCCGCAGTTGGATCTCGGTCGCGATCCTCTTGCGCTCTTCCATCGTCGCCGCCTTGATCCATTGGGCGCGCAACGCCTCGATCTTGTCGTCCTTCGGCCAGCCGAACCAGGCGGTGTCGCCCTTCGTCTGCAAGGCCAGGTTCGTGGTCGGGTCCATCAGATCGGCGCCGACCCAGCCTGTGCCGAAGATGTTCCAGCCGCCCTCCTCGATCGGCTTTTTCGAGGCGCGGCGAGTCACGACAGTGCCCCAATCAGCCGCCACCAGATCGGCATTGAGCCCGAGCCTCTTCAATAGGTCGTAGGCGACCAGAGCTTGGACATGCGGGTTGGGCTGATCGACCGCATCGAGAACGATAATCTTCTCGCCCTTGTAGCCGGCTTCCTTGATCAGCTGCTTCGCCTTGTCGAAATCGCGCTTGCCGGTCAGCGCCTCGGCCCCGACCTCGCTTGCCATCGGCGTGCCGCAGGTGAAGAAGGACGGGCAGACTTTCCAGTATTTCGGATTACCGACCAGCGTGCGCATAAAATCGGCCTGGTCGGTGACCATCAGCACGGCCTGGCGCATCTTCGGATTGTCGAAGGGCGGCAGCAGATGGTTGAACCGCACCATCGTCAGGTTGCCCATCGGGTTGTCCGGCACGATCTCGATGTCCGGGTTGGCGGTCAGCACCGGCAGCACGTCGTGCGGCGGGTTCTCCCACCAATCCGCTTCGCCGTTGTTCAGCGCCGCTGCCTTGGTCATCGCATCCGGAATGTAAAGCCATTCGATGCGATCGACCTTCACCACCTTCCCGCCCGAGGCCCAGGAGGGCGGCTCCTTGCGCGGCACGTAATCCTTGTTGTTGAGATAGACGACGCGGTGGCCGGGCTCGAACTCCTCCTTGACGAATTTGAACGGCCCCGAACCGACCATCTCGGTCACTTGCGTGAACGGGTCGGTATTGGCGAGGCGCTCCGGCATGACGAAGAGCGCGAGGCTCGACACTTTGCCAAGGCCGTCGAGCAATAGCGGGAACGGCTCCTTCAATTTGATCGTGAAACCGTTATCGCCATCCGGCTTCATCTCGTCGACGACCGGTTTCAGCGATTGGCCGAGCCCGTCGCGCGCCATCCAGCGCTTGATCGAGGCGACGCAATCGGCGCCGCGCACCGGCGAGCCATCGTGGAAGCCAAGCCCGTCGCGCAATTTGAACTGGTAGGTCAGCTTGTCCGGCGAGAGGCTGTGCTCGCCGACCATTTGCGGGTGCGGTGCAAACTCGGCGTCGATCGCGAACAGCGTGTCAAACACCATGTAGCCGTGATTGCGCGTGATGTAGGCGGTCGTCCATACCGGATCGAGCACGCGCAGGTCGGATTGCGCGATGAAGCGTAACGTCTTCTTGTCATCCGCCGCCCGGGCCGCGCCGTGCGGGACCGAGGCAGCGAGCGCGGCAGCCGCCGCGGCTTTGCCGAAATTGCGGCGGGTGAAAGGGGTCATCGGGGCCTCCTCTGCTCGGTCTGTCGTTGGCGCGAAGCATAGCAAGAACCGCGCCCACGCCCATATGACCGATCGCTGATTGCCGAACCTCTGCCCGTATGGCGTGTTGATGCACCTCGCTGATTTCGATTTCGACCTGCCGCGCGAATTGATCGCCGACCGGCCGGCCGAGCCCCGCGACGGTGCCCGGCTGCTGGTCATCCCGACGGCGGGCGATTTCGCTGACCAGCGGATCGCCGATCTGCCGCAACGGCTGCGGCCGCGCGATCTCCTGGTGTTCAATGACACCAAGGTGATTCCGGCCCGCCTCGTCGGGCGGCGCGGCCAGGCGACCGTCGAGGTCACGCTGGCGCGCGATCTCGGCGGCGGCGTCTGGCGGGCCTATGCGAAGGGGGCGCGGCGCCTGCACTCCGGCGATCGGATCGAATTCGCCGACGACCTTCCCGCGGAGGTGGTCGAAAAGAGCCCCGAAGGCGAGGTCACGCTGCGCTTCGACCGCGAGGGGACTCCCTTTCGAGCTGCGCTCGCTCGCCATGGGACGATGCCATTGCCGCCGTACATTAAGCGACCAAGCGGCGGCGATGCTCGCGACCGAGCCGATTACCAGACGATCTTCGCGCGCAAGGAGGGGGCCGTCGCCGCCCCGACCGCCGGGCTGCATTTCACCCCGGCGCTGCTCGACGCGTTAGCTGCGCGCGGCATCGACTGGGTCACCGTGACGTTGCATGTCGGACCCGGTACCTTCCTCCCCGTGAAGGTCGATGACCCCCGCGAGCACAGGATGCATGCCGAATGGGGCATCGTAGGCGCAGAGGCGGCAGCTCGGATCAATGCCGCCCGGTCGGGCGGCGGCCGCATCGTCGCAATCGGCACGACCAGCCTGCGCCTGCTCGAAAGCGCGGCGGCCGAAAATGGCGAGATTCAAGAATTCTCAGGCGAGACGCGGCTGTTCATCCTGCCGGGCTACCGCTTCCGCGCCGTCGATCTGCTGCTGACCAACTTCCATCTGCCGCGCTCGACGCTCTTGATGCTGGTCGCCGCGCTGGCTGGCTTCGACCGCATCAAGGCGGTCTACGCGCATGCGATCGCGGAGCGCTATCGCTTCTTCTCTTACGGCGACGCCTGTCTGATCGAGGCGCGACGGTGAGCAATTTCGGTTTCGAGATCCTGGCGCGCGACGGGGCGGCGCGGCTGGGACGCCTCTTGACCGCGCATGGTGTTGTCGAGACGCCGGTGTTCATGCCGGTCGGCACCGCGGCGACTGTCAAGGCAATGACGCCCGATGCCGTCGGCGCGACGGGCGCCCGCGTCATTCTCGGCAACACTTATCACCTGATGCTGCGACCCGGCGCCGAGCGCATCGCGGCGCTTGCCGGGCTGCACCGTTTCATGAACTGGCCCCATGCGATCCTGACCGATTCCGGCGGGTTTCAGGTCATGTCGCTGGCGTCATTGCGAAAGATCGGCGAGGAAGGGGTCGAGTTCCGCTCGCATCTCGACGGCAGCCGGCATCTCTTGACCCCGGAACGCTCGATCGAGATCCAGCGCCTGCTCGGCGCCGACATCACGATGGCGCTCGACGAATGCACCCCCTACCCCGCCACGCGCGAGGCGGTCGAAGCGTCGATGGAGCTGTCAATGCGTTGGGCCGAGCGCTCGCGCCGAGCGTTTGCGCGGCGCCCGGGGCACGGTATTTTCGGCATCGTGCAGGGCGGGGTTCACGCCGATCTGCGGCAGCGTTCGGCGGCGCGGCTCGTCGACATCGGCTTCGACGGCTATGCGATCGGCGGGCTGGCAATCGGCGAAGGCCAAGCGACCACGTTTGAGATGGTCGAAGCGACCGTGCCGTCCCTGCCACAAGACCGGCCGCGCTATCTGATGGGGGTCGGGAAGCCGGCGGATCTGGTTGGCGCCGTCCGGCGCGGCATCGACATGTTCGACTGCGTGCTGCCGACCCGCTCCGGCCGCACGGCGCAGGCCTTCACCCGCGAAGGCGCGCTCAACCTGCGCAACGCGCGTCATGCCGACGATCCTTCGCCGCTCGACCGGGAGTGCCGCTGCCCGGCTTGCACCGGCTTCAGCCGGGCTTATCTCCACCATCTCACAAAGGCCGGCGAAATCTTGGCGAGCATGTTGCTGACCCAGCACAATCTGACCTACTACGCTGACCTGATGCAGGCGTTGCGCAACGCGATCTCTGGAGGCCGGCTCGCCGATTTCGGGTTTGGCGGCGCGGCGCCCGAGACCGCCTTACCTTTGGAACACAGGAGCGCCGAATGACATCACTCGTCACTGCCCTGAAAAACATCACCAATCGCGAGATCGCGATTTGGCTGGATCATGTCGACTTCAAGGTTCTGTCAGGGCGGCTGGCGGATGTACAGGCTGAGCATATCGAGGTTCGGGTCGCCGATAGCGTCTACTACATCCCCTATCACGCGATCGTCGCGGTTCGCCCGAATGCCTGAGCCGGTGCTCGGCCGCAAGGCGTCATTGCCGGCGTCGCCCGAGGAGGCGGCGCTCGACACCGCGCCGAACCCGCACCCGGGTGTCGTTTATCTCGTGCGCTTCACCTGCCCGGAATTCACCGCGCTTTGCCCGGTGACTGGGCAGCCCGATTTCGCGCATTTCATCATCGATTACGTGCCCGACGCGCAGATCCTCGAAAGCAAGTCGCTGAAATTGTTCCTCGGCTCGTTCCGCAACCAGGCCGCCTTTCACGAGGACTGCACGCTCACGATTGCGCGCCGGCTCGTCGAGGCGGCAAAGCCGCGCTGGCTGCGTATCGGTGGGTATTGGTATCCGCGCGGCGGCATCCCGATCGATGTGTTCTACCAGACCGGCGAGCCGCCCCCGGGGATGTGGCTGCCCGATCCCGGGGTCGCGCCGTATCGCGGCCGCGGATAAGGGCAGTAGGGCGTTCGCATGCCGCCGCTATCCGGACCGCCGTCCCGGCAGCATGCCGGCGAGACGCCGGCGTTCCGAGTTGGCGCCCAACCGGAAAGCGAGCCCGCGAAGATCCGCGAGGCGATCCGGGCGCAGGCGCTCGCGATGGGCTTCGACGCGGTCGGTTTCGCCGAAGCGCGGCTCGCGGATAAGGCCCGCACCGATCTCGCCGAATACCTCAACCGCGGCTATCACGGCGATATGGGCTGGCTCGCCCATACCGCCGAGCGGCGCGGCGATCCGCGGACGCTTTGGTCCGAGGCGCGCACCGTCATTGTGCTTGGCCTGAACTATGGCGAGGACGCCGATCCGCTTTCCGGCGCAACGGATCCCGAACGGGGCGTGATCTCGGTTTACGCGCGCGGCCATGATTACCACGACACGGTCAAGAAGCGGCTCAAGGCGCTGGCGCGCTGGATCGCCGAGCGTTGGCCGGGAGAGCTCAAGGTGTTCGTCGATACCGCCCCGGTCATGGAAAAGCCGCTGGCGCAGCAGGCTGGGCTAGGCTGGCAGGGCAAGCATACCAATCTGGTATCGCGCGAGTTCGGCTCCTGGCTGTTTCTCGGCGAGATCTATCTGAGCCTGAGCCTCGAGCCTGACGCTCCCGAAGAAGATCATTGCGGCGCGTGTCAACGATGCCTCGATGCCTGTCCCACAAAGGCGTTCCCGGCGCCCTACCGGCTCGATGCGCGCCGCTGCATCTCCTATCTGACGATCGAGCACAAGGGTCCGATCCCGCACGAGTTCCGCCCGCTAATCGGCAACCGCATCTTCGGCTGTGACGATTGCCTGGCGGTGTGCCCTTGGAACAAATTCGCCCATTCCGGCCATGAGCCCGCCTTTCTGCCGCGGGCAGAATTGACGGCGCCGCGCCTCGCCGAGCTTGCCGCGCTCGACGATGCCGGGTTCAGGGCGCTGTTTGCCGGCACCTCGGTCAAGCGCACCGGCCGCGGCCGCTTTTTGCGCAACGTATTGATCGCGATCGGCAACGTGCCCCAACCAGGACCGGAGCTGATCGCTGCAGCGCGGCACTGCCTCGACGACCCGTCGCCGCTGGTACGCGGCGCTGCGGTATGGGCCTTCGGACGCATCGCCGAGCCACGCCTCATCGCGGCAGAAGCGGACGCACGCCTTGCCCGCGAGAGCGACCCTGACGCGCGAACCGAATGGCAGCGGCTAGCAGCACCGGCCGAGCTCTCATAGCGATCCTTGGCCTCGTGGCTTCAGTCGTTGGCGCGTGCCACAACTTTGACATTGGAACTGTTTGGAACCGCGGTTGTTCCCTGATCGCATCAACCGGGGGTGCAGCCATGCCGCTATCCAAAAAACTTGGCGCAGAGTTCATCGGGACATTCTGGCTCGTGTTGGGAGGTTGCGGCAGCGCCGTACTCGCCGCAAGGTTTCCCGAGATCGGTATCGGGCTCCTCGGGGTCGCGCTCGCTTTCGGGCTCACTGTCGTGACGATGGCCTACGCGGTCGGCCGCATCTCGGGCGGACACTTCAATCCCGCCGTTACGATCGGCCTGTTCGCCGGTGGCCGCACGCCTGCCGGAGAGCTGCTTCCCTACATCTTGGCGCAGCTTTGCGGCGCAATCGCAGCCGCTTTCGTTCTGTATTTCATCGCGAGCGGAAAGGCCGGTTTCGACATCGCTGCCGGCTTCGCCAGCAACGGCTATGGCGAGCATTCGCCGGGCGGTTATTCGCTGCTGGCTGGTTTTCTCACCGAACTCGTGCTGACGGCCGGTTTCCTGTTCGTGATCATGGACGTTACCGACAGCCGCGCGCCCTCCGCCCTGGCGCCCCTCGCGATTGGACTGACGCTGACCCTGATCCACCTGATCAGCATTCCGGTCACGAACACCTCAGTAAACCCGGCGCGCAGCACCGGCCCGGCATTGTTGGTCGGCGGCTGGGCCTTGACGCAGCTCTGGCTGTTCTGGCTGGCCCCGATCCTGGGCGGGATTATCGGAGGGGTCGCCTATCGCTGGCTGGCCACAGCGGCGCCGGTAGCTGCAGCCGACGTACCCGCCGCCGCCGATTGAACCGCCGTAGCCGCGCTCAGATCAGGTTCAAGAGCAGCGAACCCAGGATAATACCGGCGATCAGGCCAAAGGCGGCTCCGGTATCAGGGTTGATCAGACGTCCTCTCATGCCGTGGGAACGCGCGCCGTAGTGAGCTGGTTTCGGTCTCGCGCTCAGGCGACAGCCGAGGCCAGTTTCGCCTTCGCCTTGGCGCCTTCGATCTCGATATTGATCTCGAGCAACGAGGTCTCGCCGGCCTTGCCGAGCTGCACGCGGATCATGTCGTCACGGATTTCGACATAGCGGCCCACGACATCGATCAGCTCTTTTTGCAACCGCGGCAGGAAATCCGGCGCGTGGCTGCCGGCCCGCTCGTGCGCCAGTACGATCTTGAGCCGCTCCTTGGCGATCGAGGCGCTCGTGGGGCGCGTCTGAAAAAGATAATTGAGAAAGCGCATCACGCCCTACCGAACAAAACCCGGAAGAAGCCGCGACGTTCAGGCTGAACAAAGCGCATTTCGCGCTGTTCGCCGAGGAAACGGGCAACCGCGTCCAAATATGCCCTTCCGGCCGGGCTATCCTCGTCAAAGGCAACCGGCGTCCCGGTATTCGAGGCCCGCAAGACCGATTGCGACTCCGGAATGACGCCAAGCAGCGGGACAGACAGGATTTCCTGGACGTCCTCGACAGTCAGCATCTCGCCTTTGGAGACCCGGGTGGGGTCGTAGCGGGTCAGCAGCAAATTGGTCTCGACCGGCGGCTCGTTGCGTTCGGCGCGGCGTGAGCGGGAGGCGAGAATGCCGATGATGCGGTCGCTGTCGCGCACCGAGGAAACTTCCGGGTTGGTCACGATGATCGCGCTGTCGGCGAAATACAGCGCCGTCACCGCGCCGTGCTCGATCCCGGCCGGGCTGTCGCAGATGATGAAATCGAATTGCTGCTTCAGCTCTTCGAGCACCCGCTCGACCCCCTCGCGCCTCAGCGCGTCCTTGTCGCGGGTCTGCGAGGTCGGGAAGATGTAGAGATTTTCGTTCCGCTTGTCCTTGATCAACGCTTGGTTGAGATTGGCGTCGCCATTGATGACATTGATGAAATCGAACACGACGCGGCGCTCGCAACCCATCACGAGATCGAGGTTGCGCAACCCTACATCGAAATCGATTACCACAGTCTTATGGCCCCGCAGCGCCAACCCAGCGGCAAACGCAGCGGCTGTCGTGGTCTTGCCGACCCCGCCTTTGCCGGATGTGATCGCCACCACCTTGGCCAACAAATCCTCCCTCCCCCTTGCCGTGCCCGGCCTGGTCATTTCTCCGGTCCCCCCGTGCTCACGCGCAATCCCCGTGCCGATCATGAGCGTCAAATCCGTGTCACGGTCAACTGCTCATCAACGAGCGCAATTTGGACCGCCGAACCGCGCTGCTCCTGTGGCAATTGTTCGCTGACGAGATAGCGGCCGGCGATGCTGACAAGCTCGGCTTCGAGCCGCGAACAGAAGATTCGCGCCTCGACATCACCGCTGGCGCCGGCCAAGGCGCGGCCCCGCAGCGGGGCATAGACATGAATGTTGCCGTCGGCGACCAGCTCGGCGCCGGCGCTGACAGCCGCGGTCACGACGAGGTCGCTGCCACGGGCATAAATCTGCGTCCCTGATCGCACCGGCTCGGTCACGAGGCGGGCGGACGGGCGGACGGGTTGAGCGGTGGCGCCGGGCGCACTCGCTGCCGGCGCCGCGGCGGCACGCCGGCTCGGTTGTGTCGAATTTGGGGCAAAGCTCGCCAGACCGGCTTCAGCGGCGGCGGCGAACTGCTCGGGCAGCGCGTTCTGCACCCCGACCAGCGACAGCGTATGACGGCGTAACAGATCCCCCGCGTCGAGATACGCCTCTTCGGTGGTAAACCCCTCGGCGTCTTTGAGATCGAGCACGACCGGCGCGTTGAGGAAAAAGCGCGGACTGCGGCCGATCTGCTGCTGCAATTCTTCTTCGAACGCGGGGTCGCGCAGGATTCCTGCCCGAACCACCATCACGGTGAAAAGCGCGCCCTGAACGAGATTCCCCGCCATCCGAAAATCGGCGCCCATCGCAAGAAGCTCGATGGCGAGGGGTTAACGCCAAATCCGCCCAGCCGCAACGAGTTTCGGGATCGGATTGTCAGTATTGACCAACCGGCGCCAAACATCTGGCCGGGACGGGCTTACCGGCGAATCGCCGTCATAACCGACCGGATGAAGCCGTCGCGCGCCGCCGGATCGATCCAGCGCAAGATTGCGACGATATCGTGTTCGGGATCGATCCAGGTCAGATTGCCTCCGGCGCCACTCGCGAAGTAGCTGTCCACCGGCGCGCTCGGCAGCCATTTGCGATCGGTATTGAGCCACCAGAGATAGCCGTATTGCGGGTTTAGGGCACAGGGCTCGCGAATCCGCTCGATCCACTCGCGCGACAGCACGCGGCGACCACCCCACTCGCCGCCGTGCAACATCAACAGCCCGATCCTCGCCTGGTCTCGGGCGTGGATCAGAACCCCGCCGCCCCAATGCGAACCGCCCGACACTGATTGCATCCGTCGGCGGTCAACCTCGACAAAGGAATTCCTGTAGCCGTGCCATTCCCAATCGGGCGACGCGCCGATCGGCTCCATGACGAGCTCGCGAAATACCTCTGGCAGAGGACGCCGCCACAACCGCAGCAACGCCAAGCTCAGCCGATTGACCCGCACGTCGTTGTATTCCCAGAACATGCCCGGCGCCTGCAGGTCGCGATGCGTCCCCTTTTTGCCGGCGGCCGGACGGCCGGCGACGCTGCGGTTTCGGTCGATCAGATCCGGCTTGCCCCACAGCTCGCCTTCCCATTCCGAGGTCTGCTGCAAGAGGTGATGCCAAGTGATCGCATCATTGTGCGGCGGGCCGAACCCGCCATCATCCACGGTGCGCCGCACGGGCTCGTGCACATCGCGGATCAGGCCGCGGTCGAAGGCAAGGCCGGCGAGGATCGAGAGATAGCTCTTGGCGATGCTAAAGGTCAGATCGCGCTGCGCCGTATCGCCCCATTCGGCGACGATCCGGCCGTGACGCAGCACGAGCCCGTTCGGGCCGCCGCGCGGCCATACCGGCCCCAGCGCCTCGTTCCATGGGGGCTCTTCGCCGAAATCGCTCGCGATCATCTGGGCAAGATCACGGCTCCACGGCGTCTCGTGCTCGGTGGCATGGCGCGTCGCGGCGGCCAGAGTTCGCGGATCCAGCCCGACCGCTTCGGGCGCGGCGCGCTCCCATTCGGCCGGATGTGGCGGCGGAAAGTAGGACATGATGGTTCCCAACGGCTTCAGGCTTGATTTTTGAGGATTCGGCACGACCTCGTGACTATCCACGCCCAGCGATTAGTCGCGAAGTTCGGCGCGGGATCTGTTAAATTCGTCGTGTTTCAGTTCCGGGGTCGTCACATGGGTTCGATGAGTTTGGTGCATTGGCTGGTCGTTCTGGCCATTGTCTTGGTCTTATTCGGCGCCGGCAAGCTGCCCCGAGTGATGGGTGATTTCGCCAAGGGCATCAAGGCTTTCAAGTCCGGGATGAAGGAAGAAGACGAAACCGCCGCGAGCAATCCGCCGGCCCAGGTGACCCCGCCTGCCGGCGCTGCCGCCTCGACGGCTTCCGTCGGGATCGGCGAACGGCCCCGCGATCACGCCTGAACTCGGAAGCGCTGCTAAGGCAGCGGAGGGGTGAGTGGCTGCTTCAAGCGCGAGCGGCGCGCGCGTTCTCGATCATCTGCGGCCGGTTCCCAACGACCGCATTGAGATCCGTAGCGACCCGTCAAAGGGCCGCGGTATTTTCGCCCGCCAGGCGATCCCTGCAGGCGCGCTGATCGAGGCGGCACCGGTCATCATTGTGCCGGCGGGGCAGTGCCCCGTAATCGAGCGGACGATCCTGCACGACTATTACTTCCATTGGGATGGCGATGCCGACGGCGAGGGTCGCGGCGCAGTGGCGCTCGGGCTCGTCACGCTGTGCAACCATTCGCGCCGACCGAACGCGCGGGTGCGGCGTAATTTTGCGCACGAGACACTGGATTTGATCGCCGTGACGCCGATCGCCGCCGGTAACGAGGTGACAATCGATTATAACTGCCCGCTCTGGTTCGAGCCGCAGGACTGATCTGGTTGCACGCTCAGCCGTGGCGTCCGCGATCCGCGAAGGGCTGCTGAGCGGTGCGGCGCTGCCTCCTTTGGCCGATGATCGCTCGTTCTTCGGCGTCGCGTTGCGGCCGGAAGAGGCAATTCGCGCTGCAATCGCGATTGCGGCAATGGCCGGTGCCAGGCACCCAAGCACATGTCGATGCCCAATGGTCCGCCCGAGGGCTGGCGGCGAGATCGGCGGCTCGCAGCGGGTCGGAAACAGACAGATTCGAGGCTGGAGCCACCGGTATGGAACTCCGTGACGCGCGAAATTGCTCCTACCCATATAGTTCGATTCGAATTAAAATTCTATTGAATTCTATCCCACATTATTCACGATCGGACCCATGACATAGACGACCACTCCGAGCAGCTCCGCGACATCCTCGGAACTCGTCTGATAATCGATCGTCCCGTCGCGCGCTGATGACGGTCTGCTCGCCTCGCTCGGGCGGAAGCGCGGCGCCGCTGCCGCGCGGATCAGCGCATGCCGCGGGATCAGGCGGTTGCGCGTCCGAGTGATTAGAACGAGGTCGCCAAGGATATTCTGATCGAGGATGCCGTAGAGGATCTCGTGCGTTGTCCTTGCTCCATCCGCATCGAGAAAAAACCGCGCCACGACCTTGGCGCCCGGGCGCAGCGGTTCTTGCAGGCGCATGAGCGGACGTACGAACAGTACGGTGCCCGGCGCGAAATCGCGGTCGGCGCTGTCGTCGAAGATTTCTGCCGCAAAGCACTCCTCGGGCTCGGCAGCGCGGCCGGATTGCAGCCGTTCGTGCGGCTCCGGCAACTCGAACAAATCCGGCCGGCTGTTTGATTCTGCGGCGGCGACGGCGAAACGCAGCGGCACCGAGACCCCGCGAGTGCCCGAGAGGAGATCGCTGACCGCGCAATGCAATGGCGCATGCAGGCGCTGCGCGGTATCGGCATTGATGCGCTTGTCGCCGCGCTCGAGCGCCCCGTAATAGGCGCTGCTGATCCCTGCCTGAGTAGCAACCTCCTGTTGCGATAGGCCAAGCCGCTGGCGAAGCTGGCGCAGCCGGTTCGCATAGCGTGGCGGACCGGTGTTTTTTGGAGGGCGACCGCGGCTTCTCATTGCGGCGGGAATTTCTCCGATTGGACGATTTACCTATATCGCGTAAACTAGCATAAATTCTATTGGCAGTAAAATTCTGGTTAATAGTGCTGGCGCGTTATCCCCGGGAGTGGGTCTTCGGACTTATCGATCGAAGTTTTCTGTCCGCTTCTGTTAGCTTCGGATCGATGCCGACAGGCGCGGCATGTTTTGTGTCGGGGCGTAATCGGTTCGCATGACCGTACCGCTGCATGCCGTTGAATCTGGCGCGGGTCCGCCGCTGGCGATCCTGCATGGACTGTTCGGCTCGGGCCGGAACTGGGCCTCGATCGCGCAGCATCTCGCCGCCCATCGCCGGGTCATCGCGTTCGATCTGCGGAATCACGGCGCCTCATCCTGGGCGGATACGATGAGCTACGGCGAGATGGCCGATGACGTGCGCGCGAGCCTGCATTCGCGCGGTTACGACCGCTATGCGTTGCTGGGTCACAGCATGGGCGGCAAGGCCGCGATGACCGCGGCACTAGAGCACGGCGACGAAGTCGAGCGCCTCATCGTCGTAGACATTGCGCCGGCGGCCTACCCTCCCCGCCACCTCGGTTATGTCCAAGCGATGCGTCGACTCGACCTGGCTCGCATCAAGCGCCGCTCCGAGGCGGATGCCCGCCTCGCCCCCGAGATACCCGATCCCGCCGAGCGCGGGTTCCTGGTACAGAACCTGGTCTTTGAGAACGGCGAGGCGCGATGGCGCCTCAACCTCGAGGCAATCGAGCGAGAAATGCCACGGCTCGTCGGCTTTCCCGAGATATCGGCCGGCCGTAGCTATGACGGCCGTAGTTATGACGGGCCGGCCTTGTTTGTCGCCGGCGGCCGGTCCGATTATCTGCGACCGGAACATGAACAAGCGATCCGACGATTGTTTCCGAAGGCGCAAATCGCAGAAATCGACAATGCTGGCCATTGGGTTCACGCAGAACAGCCGGCCGCTTTCCTGTCGATTGTCGCGCCTTTTTTGGGCGAATAAAGCCTTGCGCCAAAGAGCAGGAGGAGCGCCCTCAAATTCCACGGCGATTGATTTCGTCACCGTTTCGCGCTGACATACAATCACCGTGTCAGGGGAGACCGGCAGCGCGATGCGGGGAGGCGCGATGTCGAGGGTGATGGCTTGCGCCGCGGCGCTTGCGGTGGCCGCGCTGGAAATGGCCGGGCTGGCGAACGTCGCGGCCGCTGCGGATCCGCTCGTGCTGCAGCTGCGCGGCCCGGCGCAATTCGAATTCGCCGGCTACTACGCGGCCCTCTGGCAAGGGTTTTATGCCGAGGCGGGCCTCTCGGTCGATATTCAGCCCGGCGCACCGCGTGGGCAGCCGCCGACTGATCCGGTACGGGAGCTCGCCGAGGGGCGCGCGCAATTCGGGGTCGCCGGGGCCGAACTTGTGATCCGCGCGGCGCAAGGCTTTCCGCTGCTGGTGCTGGCGCCGATTTTTCAGCAGAGCGGCGCGGCCGTGTACTACCGCGCCGATACCGATTTCGGATCGCCCGCTGCGCTCGGCAAAGCGAAGCTGGCGCGATTGCCGGCGAGCGACATCCTCGGCGCAGAACTCGCCACCGCGCTGCAGGCCGAGGGGGTTGACCCGGCCAAGCTCAAGACGATTTCGGTCGAGCCCGGGCAAATCCTGGGCGTGCTTGCCGACAAAACCATCGACGCTGCCATCGGGTCGATCTGGGATCTGCCGTGGCTGGCGAAAGAGAAGGGTCTTAATCTCAAATCCGTCAACCCGGCGGATTACCGGATTGAGTTTTACGGCGACACGCTGTTCACGCTGCAGCGGCTTGCCCGCGACGAGCCGGAGACCGTGCGCAACTTCCGCCTCGCCTCGCTGCGGGGCTGGGAATACGCGCTGCAGCACTCCGACGAAATCGTCGGACGCCTCGTGGCGACGCTGCCGCAACCGCCCGGCATTGGCGATGCGACGGGTTTTGCCCGCTACCAGGCCGATGTGGCGCGGCGGCTCTCGCGCTATCCGGATATCCCCCTCGGCCATTCCAACCCCGACCGTTGGAACCGCATCGAGGCGAGCCTGCTGGGCACGGGCGCATTGTTGCGCACGGTCGATGCCGACGAGTTCCTCTACGACCCCGATGCCGAGGCACGCAGCCGCACCGATCTACATGCCTTCGCGATCCTTGGCGGGACACTGCTTGCCGGCCTCCTCGCCATCGCGCTGTTATGGTTGCACTGGCAGCGCCGGCCGGCGCCAGCCCGAGCCGGAACCCGCAGCCCGGCGCCGATCACCACCCCCGCCGCAGCGGCCCCTCCGGTGCTTCCCAGAGCGAAGCGGCGGGTCCAAACGCCGCCTCCCGTGCCGGCGCGACCGGCGCCCCGCGAACCGGCTCCGGCCAATCTCAACGCGATGCTGGCAAAACTGGAGCGCACGATCCGCCAGCGTCTACCCCGGGGCGTCGGTTATCGAGCGTCGCTGCTCGCCGCCCTGTGGCATTGCGGCGCCGATCCGCAGGCCGTTCGACGCTTGGTGCTCGACCTCGTTGCGGAGGCAGGCACGGACATTGCCTCGGGCGGGCAGCTGATCCTAGGAACGCGGAACTACGCTTTCGACGAAGCTTCGGTGGGCGAAACACCGGGCGCCGAGATCGGCGAGTTCGTACGATTGACGATACGCGACAGCGGGCCTGGCTTATCCGACGGCGCCCTCGACGAGGTGTTCAACTCTGAACTGACGAGGCGGCCTGCCGCGGCTCGCTCGGCGGAGTCGATGCGGCATCTTGGCGGGTTCATCCGGGTCGAAAGCGCCGAGGGTGTCGGCACCGCCGTGCACCTTTATTTCCCTCGGTTGCAAACGGCGGCGGCTGCCCCGAAGCACGATAAAGAAGACAAAGCCTCGGCGGCTGCTGCCGAATAGCCTCGTCTGTTCGCTGTACGAAGTCGGCGCTGCACGAAGCCGGCGCTGCAACCTCGCGCTATAGGCTGAGGGGTTCCAGCTCGACCCAGCGCCGCTCGCGATGGCTGCGGTAGCAGGCTTCGGCGAGCTGGACGCTCTTTGCGCCTTCGAGGAGCGGCGCCGGGAAGGGCGCATCCTCGGCGACATGCCGCAGAAACAATTCCCAGCCGGCGCGGTAGCCGTTCTCGAGCGGTTCGAGGTCTGGCATCTCCTGCCACTGTTCGCCGAACACCATCGTTTGCGGCTGCTCGGGACTGAAGAACGGCTTCGGCGTCGTGACGGCAGGCTGGATGAAGCAGCGATGCAGGCCGGCAACGGCCGAGCCCGTCGTGCCGTCGACCTGGACCTGCAGCAGGTCGTCGCGCTTGACCCGGCTGGCCCACGACGAGCTGATCTGCGCCGGGATGCCGCCCTCCAGCTCAAAGATCGCGAAGGCGTGGTCCTCGACATCGACGTCATACGGTTTGCCGGTCTCGTCGATGCGGCGCGGCTGCGCGGTCATGTGGCGGCAGGAAACCGCGCGGATAGGGCCGAGCAGCCGGTCGAAGATGTAGCGCCAATGCGCGAACATATCGAGGATCAGCCCGCCGCCGGTCGCCCGCCGATAATTCCAGCTCGGCCGCTGCGCCGGGTAGAGATCGCCGTCGAATACCCACCAGCCGAAATCGAGCCGCACCGACAGCACGCGGCCGAAGAAATTGGTGTCGTACAGTTTGCGCAGCTTTTTGAGGCCGGGCAGGAACAGTTTGTCCTGTACGACGCCACCCTTTCGACCGGCCCGCTGGGCGGCGCGCGCCAAGGCGAGCGCGTCCTCGAGGTTTTCGGCGATCGGCTTTTCGAGATAGACATGCTTGCTGGCCGCAAAGGCGGCGCGGGCCCGATCGGGACGGCCGCCGGTCGCGGTCGCGTCGAAATAGATGTCCATCGCGGGATCGGCGAGGCTCGTCTCGCGGTCGGTGCTCCATTTCAGGCCACCGCTCTTTTCCGCCAACGCGGAGAGTTTCTCGGCATTGCGCCCGAGCAGGACCGGCCCGGGGATCAGCCGGTCGCCGTTCTTGAGCGGCAGGCCGCCCTCGCGCCGCAGTTCCAGCAGCGCCCGCAAGTGCTGCGTCGTGCCGAGCCGGCCGGTCGCGCCGTCGATAACGATCCCGATCGTGCGGTTAGCCATGTGTCTCCCAGGAAAGTTTCACCACAGAGACACGGAGCGCACAGAGGAGCGCAATTGCCCGAACCGTCGTCCCGGCGAAGGCCGGGATCCACAAGTCCGGCATCTGAGAGATTGAAGGGTGGATCCCGGCCTTCGCCGGGATGACGGAGTTCTGCGTTTCTGCGTGACCTCCGCGTCCTCAGCGGTGAGTGGTTCGGCTATCTCGTGGCGGCGGCGACCGCCTCGCGCAGGATTTGCGGGATCCGGTCGAGGATCTCCGTCGGGGTCGATAGCGGCGGCGACAGGCAAATCGTGTCGCCGATCGCCGGATCGGTGCTGCCGGCGCGCGGCCGGACCAGGAGCCCACGCGCGATCGCCTCGCGGCCGATCTTCGGCGCGAGTCCCATAGCAGGCGTGCGGCTCGCCTTGTCGGCGACCAACTCGATGCCGGCCATCATGCCGAGCCCGCGGATCTCACCAACGACCGGAAGGTCCGACAGATGCTCGTGGAGAGACGTGATCAGCCGCTTGCCCATGACGGCAGCGCGCTCGACGAGCCCCTCGTTCTCGATGATCTCCACATTGCGCAGCCCGACCGCGCAGCACACCGGGTGTCCGCTATAGGTTGCCGCATGCATGAAGCGGCGATCCATCGGCGCCGCCAGCATTGCGTCGTGCACCCGCTTTGAGACGATGACACCGCCCAACGGCAGATAGCCGCTGGTCACGCCTTTCGCGAAGGACACGAGATCGGGTTCGACGCCCCAATGACCGAGCGCGAACCAGCGCCCGGTGCGGCCGAAACCGGTGATGACCTCGTCGGCGATCAGCAGCACGTCGTAGCGGTCGCAGATCTCGCGGAGCTTCGGGAAATAGCTGTCTGGCGGCACGATGACTCCGCCGGCCCCCATGACCGGCTCGCATATCACGGCGGCGACGGTGTCGGGCCCCTCGGCCTGGATCGCCTTCTCGACCGCCTCGGCGGCGCCGATCCCGGCCTCCTGGTTGCCCTGCCAGCGATAGGCGTAAGGCGCCGCGACCTGGAGGAACCCCGGCACCAGCGGCCCGAACATGTTGTGATAGGCCTTCATGCCGGTGGCGCTCATCGCCGCCATCGTGACGCCGTGATAGGCGTGGGTGCGGGAGATGATTTTCGTCTTGTTGGGTTTGTCCTTCACCTTCCAGTAATAGCGGGCGAATTTGAACGAGGATTCGTTCGACTCCGCCCCCGCCGTCGTGAAATAGACGGCCGAAGAATTGCTATAGGCATGCTTGACGATCTTTTCGCTGAGGCGGATCGCCGGCTCGTTCGTGGCCCCGACATAGGCTGAGGCGAAGGCTATCTTCTTCATCTGGGCCGCCGCGGCATCGGCCAATTCGCCGCGGCCGTGCCCGACATTGACGTTCCAGAGGCCGGCAAGCCCGTCGATCAGCTCGCGGCCGTCGGCGAGATGCAGGATCGAGCCCTTGCCTTCGGTGACGAAGAGCGGCGCCTTGTGCTCGTCGGGATGATGCAAGGGGTGAACGAGATAGCGCCGGTCGATGTCGAGCAACTCTGCCGTGCCGTCCATCGGGTCCTCCAACTCAAACAGGGGGTGGGCTCAATCCGGGAAGTGGGCTTAACCTAGAATCAGCGGTTCGGCAGGTCGAGGGGGTAGATCGGCCGCCGCACGTTCCGGAAGGTCAGCTGGCCATAGTCCGATGTGCAGACCCCGATGCCGGCGCAATCGACGACGCTCTTGGCCAGGGCGCCGAGCCCCGCCCGCCAATGCACCCGGCTTTTCAGCATGACGTAGCGCTTTTGCAGCGGGTCGATGCCGAGCGCGAGCAGGCAGTTCAGATCGCTCGGTTCGACATGGCGCGAGATCAGCGCGATCTCGACTTTGCCGGTATCGAGGACGACGCTCGGGCCCATATCGGTCAACACGCCTCGCCCCATCGGTCCCTTGTTGCGGAAGCGGCCGCTGGAGATCGTCTTGACCGTGCCGGTCACGAGAAGCGGCGGGCTGTCGCCGGGGATCGCCGGCATCTTCATCTTGCCGCCGACCGAGAGCGTGACCTGCGTACCGATCCCGGCGGCAATTGCCTGCTGCACGGCTTCGGGATCGTAGATCGCAAACGCCGCGACATTGTCGAGCCCCTCGCGCAGGATCGCTGCCAGCACGATGGTCGTGTCCATCGTGCCGCCCGAGGCACAGTTGTCGTAATGGTCGAGCAACACGATCGGCCCCTCGCCGGGCTTGGGCGGCTCGATCGTCTTGGCGCGAGCCAAGGATTTCTCTAGCGGCTCGAGGCGGTAGACAAAATCCTCGCGATCCTTCCACGCCTGGTCGAGCAGTTCGTCGCGCAGCTTTTCCGCCCGCGCCTTGTCGCCGTCGGTCACGACGACTGCGGAGAGCCCGGCATTCGTGATGTCTGCATGCGGAAAGCCGGTGAAGAGGCTCGCATCCAAAGCCGCGTCGCTCGCGATCGCGGCGCAGCGCGCCTGCAATTCCTTGTTCGGGTGATCGTCCGAGCCCTGCCGCATGACATGCGGCAGCATCGGCACATTGCCCCAGGCGATGACCGGCCGCACCTCGCCGCGCATCGCCCGGAGCAGGATCTCGCCGGCGCGCTTGGCGGTGTCGTAGGTGTCGATATGCGGATAGGTGCGGTAGCCGGTGACCACCGTCGCGTTGTCGACGATCGCGTCGTACAGGTTGGCGTGCATATCGAGCGACACCGCGATCGGCGTTTTTGGATCGATCGCGCGGATGCGGCGCAGCAACTCGCCCTCGCCGTCTTCGAAGCTCTCGGTCACCATCGCGCCGTGCAGATCGAGAAACATGCCGTCGTAGCCGCCAGTCTTAAGCCCTTGTGCAACGGCGTCGCAGATGACGCCGGCCATGTGGTCGAAGGCGGCGTCCTCGACCGGGCGCGAGGGCGGCGCCGAGGCGGCGATCGGCAATACGATGTCGGCCCGCTCGCGCTCTGCGAGGTCGAGACAGGCACCGAGCCCCGACCCGGTGCCGCGATACGCGCTGATCGCGGCCTCGCCGTAGAGCGGGCCCGGGGCCTTATCAAAATGGCTGGGCCCGAACCGCGCCAGGTGCGTCGGCACCGGAGAGAAGGTGTTGGTCTCGTGCTTCATCATCGCGATCAGCAGGCGCATCGCGGGCTCCTTCGTGCGGGCGGCTAGAATAGCTCGCCGCTGTCGCCTCGATAGCTGCTTTTCAAAGAAGGCGAACTGGCCGTCGGGGTTGGGACCGTAGGGCGGGATCTCGACAAAGCCGAGGCCGCGGTAGAGCGCGATTGCCGCCTCCATGCTCGGCCGGTGGGTGTCAAGCCGGACGCGCTCATACCCTTTCGCCTTCGATACAGCGATGGCGCGCTCCGCGAGCTGCTTGCCGAGGCCGCCGCCGCGCGCCTCGGGTATCACGTACAGCCGCTTGATCTCGGCGATGGCCTCGGCGAGCGGCTTCAACCCGACGATGCCGACCGCGACGTCTCCTTGCTTCGCGATCAGCAGGCAACCGCCCGGCGGGCTGTACGGTCCCGGCAATCCCGCTAATTCCGTCGCGAAGCCCTGAAAGTCGAGACTGAACGGCAGCGACGCCGCATAAGCGCGGAACAGCTGCCGCACGATTTCGAGATCGATGGAGATGGTCTCGAAGATCTCTACAGGCCTGCCCTGGACACTCATGGGTCAGATAGCTATATTGATAGCCAGATACGGATGGGTCTCGTTGTGACAACCTACAGCGTCGCGGACGCCAAGAACCACCTGCCGAAACTGATCGATCGGACGCTCAACGGCGAGGAGGTGATCATCACCCGCCGCGGCAAACCCGTCGTCGAGCTGCGGCCGGCCGCAGCGCGGCCTAAACCGCCGATCGGTACCGACGAATGGCTGTTCGAGCGGCGCATCCGCCGGGGTGTCGGCCTGACCTCCGTTCAACTCCTCGATCTGCTCAACGAGACCGACCAAGATGAGCATCTATTTGGACGCCAGCTGTCTGGTCCCGACCCTCGTCGAGGAACCGGCAAGCGGCGCCGTTAGAGCTTATCTCGCGACTCGGCAAGATCGGCTGGTCAGCGAATTCGCCGCGGCGGAGGTTGCCTCGGCTCTGTCACGGCTGGTTCGCACGGGCCTGCTCACCGCCGCCGAGGGAGCTGCCCGGTTGGCGGATTTCGATGCATGGCGCGCTGCGACAAGCTCGCCCGTCGATGTCCACGCGGCCGATGTTCGGCTGGCCTACGCCTATGTGCGCCGGTTCGAGCTGATGCTCCGCGCCCCCGATGCGCTGCACTTGGCTATCGCGCTGCGGATTGATGCTACGCTGGTCACGTTGGATGGGCGCCTGGCACGAGCCGCCCAAGAACTCGGCGTCACGTTCGAGGCACTCGGATAATCGGGGAGGGCAGCATGAAGCGCAGCACCGATCGCATCCTGACGACGCATGTCGGCAGCCTGCCGCGGCCCGACGATCTCAGAGCGCTGATCCAGAAGAAGGCACAGGGCGAGGCGGTCGATGAAGGAGGGTTTACCGCCCGGGTCAAGAGCGCGGTCGCCGAGACGGTACGCCGCCAGGCCGAGGCCGGCATCGACATTGTCGCCGATGGTGAGCAGGGCCGCATCGGCTTCATCCCCTATGTCAACGAGCGTCTCGCCGGCATCGAGCCGAGCACCGCGGCCGAGGCCGCCAATTACTGGGGCCTGTCGCGCGAGTACCGCGCCTTCCCGGAATTCTACGCCTGGACCGCGTCGCTGCCGGGCACCGCCGGGCAGACCGGCCGCACCCGCTGGGTGTGCACCGGCCCGGTCGCCTACAAGGGTCTGGACGCCTTGCGGCGCGATATCGTGTCGCTGAAAGAGGCGCTTGCCGGACAGCGCCATGAGGAGGCGTTCATGCCGGCGGTGTCGCCCTCCAACCTCGCGAACTGGAACCGCAACGAGCATTACAACAGCGAGGAAGAGTACCTCTACGCGCTAGCGGACGCGCTGCGCGAGGAGTACCGCGCGATCATCGAGGCCGGGCTCGTATTGCAGGTCGATGACCCGCTGCTCGCCTCCTATTACGTCATGCACCCCGAGGCGAGCGTCGAGGATTGCCGCAAATGGGCGGCGGGGCGGGTCGAGGTGCTGAACCACGCGCTGCGCGGCCTGCCGGCCGACCGCATCCGCTATCACACCTGCTACAGCATCAATACAAAACACGGGGAAACCGTGGGGGAACTTGGGTCACCTCTGGCTAACTAAAGTGGCCAAAAACGCTATACAGAACAGTGGATTAGGGATATATCTGGCCACCCCTGTAAACCTGGGGTAACCAGTAGCCGGCGTTAGCCGGCGTTAGCCGAAGGATCCCGCCACATGCCACCGCCCACCCGCAAGGTCGCCCTAACCGACGCCAAGCTCAAAGGCCTGAAGCCCGCACCTGCAGGCGGGCGCAACACGATCTGGGACTCGTTGATGCCGAACCTGGCGGTGCGTGTCACCGACCGGGGCCGCCGCAGTTTCTACGCCGTAAAGCGACGCGCAGGAGACGCGCAGCCGACTTGGCACCAACTCGGTGTCTATCCCGTAATGAGCCTCGCCGAGGCGCGCGCGTCGGCACGCGAGGCACTCGCAGCGCTGGCGGCAGGGCAACACCCGCGCGGCCTCTTAGAGGAGAAGCGGCGTGCCCGCGAGGCGGCAGAGCGCGAGGCAGCAGAGCACACCTTCGCCGCGATCGCCGACTCTTTTGCCCGCTCGCAGCTGCCCGACATGAGGCCCGCCAGCCGGCGCCTCTACGACGCGTACATTCGGCGCGAGCTGATCCCGGCACTGGGCGCGCGGCCGATCACCGAGATCAGGCGGCGCGACGTCATCGCTTTGGTCGAGGCCATCAAGGAGCGCTCGGGCAAGGCCGCCGCGACGGGCGCGCTCTCGGTCCTGCGGCGGTGCCTGAACTGGGCGTTGGGGCGCGACATCGAGGGCTTCGACTCGAACCCGGCCGGCAACGTCTCGACAAAGGATGTGATCGGCGAGTCTAAGGCGCGCTCCCGCTCGCTGACCGATGCCGAGCTTCGGGCCGTGTGGACCGCAACGGCCGCCGTCGGTGAGCCGTTCTCGACCGTCTACAAGCTGCTCCTGCTGACCGGCCTGCGGCTCAACGAGGTTGCGGGAGCTCGGTGGGACGAGCTCGACCTCGATGTCGGGGTGCTGACGATCCCGGAGGAGCGAGCCAAGAACGGCCAGACTCAACTCGTGCCGCTGCCGCCGCTGGCCGTCAAGCTACTCGCAGCGGTGCCGCGTTTTAGCGGCCCGTTCATATTCACCACCACTGCCGGTCGCAGGCCGGTCTCCGCTTTCAGCCACGCCAAGGCTCGCATGGACGAGGCAATCGCGGCGAGCGGCGACGCCGTCGCGGATTTCGTGGTGCACGACTTCCGGCGCGTTGTGCGCAGCGGGCTGAGTCGGCTTCACGTCAACACTACCGTGTCGGAGCTGTGCCTCGGCCACACGCGCAAGGGCATCGAGGGCGTGTACGATCGCCACTCATATTTCGACGAGAAGCGCAAAGCGCTGCGCAAATGGCAGGACCACTTGCTCACGATCGTCGAGCCACCGCCCAGTGAGGCAACGGTCGTGCCGCTGCGCGCGAGGCGATGAATGCGCCCGCGCCTGATTCATCGCTCCTGGCTTCCGCCTATCTCGCCTGTGGAGCCGATGCCGAGCGACGGTCGATTGGTTGACTCTGCCGAGTTCGCAAGCGAGGCGACGCGCGCTGCTCCAACGATGCCGAGCTGGACGGACGCGGCTGCTTACCCGCGGGGCGAAGATCTGTCACGTCGCGCGATGGGCTGGGAGTTCCTGCGCCGCAACGACGAGTACCAGTTTGGTTGGGTCCATCGGGACCTACAGCCCGCTCATTGGGGGCTCGCCAGCGAAGTCGACCCGCAGCTCAGCCCCTGCGAGCCCGAGGTGGCGCGGCGGCGGGCTGCGAAGGGGTTTCGCGCGCGGCCCGAGTTTTATCGCCTGTATTGGCGGCTATGGGACGCCCGCTCGGCTGGCGTGACCAGGGCGTCTATGGCGGCGACGCTCTACCCCGAAAAATGGGAGGAGTCAGAGGACGCCGCCATAGACGCCGCCAAGAAGGACCTCGAGGCCGCCGCCCGGCTGGTCGGTTTCAACTTCAGGGACTTGATGGCGTCCAAGTAAACAGACAGCGATTCTTATTTACTCCGCCTTATTTACCCCGCCTTATTTACCCCGACTTATTTACCCCACTAGGGTATTTACTCTAGCGGCTATTACGGTAAATTCCGAGGTACAAGTAATACCGCGGAGTTTTTCCCCATGAAGTTCTACCGCTTCCCCGACCTGAAGCCGGCCGGCATCCCCTGGACGCGAAAGCACGTGCGTGACCTCTGGCGGGCTGGTCGCTTTCCTCGACCCGTTGAGTTGGGCCCCAATACGCAGATGTGGCTGGCCGAGGAAGTCGATGAATTCGTCGCCGATTTGGTCCGCGCTCGCGACTCTAATAAGGCCGCTTGAAAAAAAAGGCGCGCCTCGATGGGGATCGGGGGCGCGCCAAGATCATCTCAATCGTGACGGTGAACCACGACCCCGTTGTTATACGATACTTCGCGGCCGAAGTAAATAGTAAATAGCGGTCCGGTTCGCCGCCACTAGAACACGGTGGCGACATGAGTTTCATTCAAAAGATCGAGATCGATTACCTGACGAGGCTGGTCGCCAGGACCAGGCGCGACGACGCGGCGCTAATCGCGCGATACGGGCTCTATCCGGCCAGCGACAGCGACAGCGCCCAGCTGTTATGGGCGCTCCTGGCGCAATGGCCTCATGACCAATTCGACGAGGTGAACATCGCTGTTGCCGCGCCGTATTCGCGGCGATTGATGGCGGCGCTCGGCTTCATGCGGCCCACGATCCGTCGCCTCCCCGGCAGCAGCTGGAAAACGTTATCGCGGGAGTCGCGGAGCGATGTCCTGCGATGGATTTTGACAATTGCGAGCTGCGAGCTTGGCGGTTTGTTGCTCGACCGCAATCGTGGCGGCTGGTGCACCGTCGAGATCGTGGGGAGGCGGCAGTGAGCACCCGCGCGAGCGCGGCGTCACGGTCGACGAGATCATGGCCCGGTGGGGCGGCGCTCGAGGCTGGGGGGCGCGCATGAGCGAGCGGTTCCCAGTCACGCTCTTCAAGGACAAGGCGGCTGCCACTAAGAAAGAGTGCCGGGTGACGGTGGAGGAGCTCGCCGGGTTGATCCGCAGCGCCGAGGCGGAGACGAAAGACGAGCTGCCGCTACTGAAGCTCGGACAGTTCGGTGACCAACGCACCGGGCAAAACTGCTTGAGGCACGACGACAACGTCTTGAGCGTGTCTGGCGTCGAGACAGACTACGACCTAGGCGTCGTCCCGTTCGAGGAGGTCGTCAAGCGGGTGCGCAAAGCGGGCGTGAAGGCGATCCTGTACACGAGCCCGAGCTACTCGCCAGAGAAGCCGAAGTGGCGCGCGCTGTTCCCGTTCGCCGAGACGCGGCCACCAGCCGCGCGCGCTGCGATGGTCAACCGCGCGCACGCGCTCCTCGACGCGGCGCTGGCCGGCGAGTCGTGGAACCTCAGTCAGAGCTACTACTACGGCAAGGTGAATGGCCACTTCCGGCTTGAGGTTACAGACGGCGAGACGATCGACGCCCGCCCTGACATCCCCGAGCGCGGCAAGCCGCCGAAGAAGGCTCCGATCTCCGCCGCGACCATGAGGGCCGTCAAGACCGGCGACGCCAAGAATTACCGCAGTCGATCCGAGTTGGTCTGGCACGTCGCCTGCTCCTGCGCCCGCGCCGGCTGGGGTGAGGAGGAGATCGCCGCGCTGCTGATCGACAAGGCGAACCGCATCAGCGAGCACGTCTACGACCAGAGGAGCGACCCGCGCGAGTACGCCCGGAAGCAAGCTAAGAATGCGCGCGAGGAAGTCGCTGGCGAGGCGAAGGAGGTCACCGACAGCGTGGCGCGGCTCAACGCCGAGTACGCCGTTTTGAACTCTGGCAAGGTGACGATACTGCGGGAGTATGACGACGGCACCGACGGCTTGTCAGCCTTCTCGCTCATGAAGCCCGCCGACTTCAAGCTATGGCTCGCCAACCAGCCGCCCGTCATGGTCAGCGAGAAGGCAGTGCCGGTCGCAGACTTCTGGCTTCGCCACCCGTCACGCCGGCAGTACTCCGGCATCGACTTCATGCCCGGCGTGGCGCGGGGCGACTGGTACAACTTGTGGACCGGGTTCGCGATCGCGCCGAAGGAGGGGGACTGCGGGCTGTTCCTGGCGCACCTTCGCGACAACGTCGCCCAAGGTAACGAGAAGATCTACTGGTGGGTCATCGGGTGGTTGGCCGACATCGTCCAGAACCCGGCGCGCAAGTCCGGCACGTCCCTAGTGCTGACTGGCGAGCAAGGCGTCGGCAAGACGATCGTAGGGAAGACCATGAGAAGGCTGCTGGGGCGCCACTACGTCTTGGCGACTAGGTCGCGGTACATCACCGGCCAGTTCAACGCCCACCTCTTGTCGTGCCTACTGCTGCACGCCGAAGAGGCGTTCTGGGCTGGAGACAAAGCTGCGGAGGGCGTCTTGAAGGACCTCGTCACGGGCGACCGACACCTGATGGAGTTCAAGTATTGCGACGCCATCCAAGTGATGAACTACGTGCGGCTGCTGGTGTCGAGCAACAGCGACTGGGTCGTGCCCGCTGGCATGGAAGAGCGCCGCTTCGCCGTGCTGAAGGTCGGCGACGCCCGTCGGCAAGACCACGCCTACTTCGCGGCGATCGACGAGCAGCTCGACGACGGCGGCGCCGCGGCATTGTTGGACTACCTTCTCAAGTTCGACCTCTCGACGGTTGACGTGTCGGTGATCCCGAAGACTGCCGAGCTCCTGAGCCAGAAGATCGAGTCGCTCGACCCGATCAAGGGGTGGTGGCTGACGACGCTTCACGAGGGGCAGCTGCCCGGGGGGTGCGACGCGGAGAACACGTGCCCTGCGGGCGCGCTCTACCAGGGCTACCTCGACCACGCCGCGATGACCCACGTGCGCAGCCCGCGCGCGTCGCCGACGGCATTCGGGATAGCTCTCGGCAAGCTCATGCCGGTGGGCAAAGGCGGCAAGCCGAAGAAGCGAAAGAAGCGCGACTCCTACTGCACGCACGCAGACGGTCAACCGCGGTACGGCTACGTCTACGAGCTAGCCCCGCTCTTGGAGTGCCGGAATCGGTTCGAGGAGCTGGCCGGGCAGCCAATTGAGTGGGAAGAAGTAGAGCCAGCCGAGCAGGACTTTACGCAGGAGTTCCCGCGCGACCGTGGGGTCGAGGGCGCGGAGAACTGGGACAAGGCACCCTTGCCGTGGGAGAAGCCGGAAGAGAGAAGCCGGAAGGAAGAAGACCCACCTTACCCCCCTTGAAGATTGCCCGTTCAAGGGGGATCCAAGTAAAGCTAGTGTTCTCAACCACTTGCACCACCTTTACCACCTTTACCACCTTTTCAGCAGAAAAAACTTTTAAGGAAAAATATTTTCCGGTCGACCCAGGCACGGAGAAAAATGCATTTAGATTAGTTTCCTTTATAAAAGGTGGTATAGGTGGTAAAGGTGGTATAAATAATTGAAATCTATAAACTTTCTAACGACCCACCCTGGGAAACGAGGTGGTCAAGGTGGGGGACATCACGGTGCCCCCGTGGGCTATCACAGGCCCCGCCAAATTTCTAACGAAACCTGGGATTTCATACTTACACACCAGCGGCCCGGCCTCCAGCAGGCGCCAAAATAGGCGCAGCTTCCGTGAGGGGTAGTTAGCCACCTGTTAGCCTAATTGATCCCTCGACCTCAAACTCCACCTGAAACCTAAACACTTCAGCGGTTTACTTAGTACAGGCCTGCTATTAAGTTGTTAGCGGACGGAAACTAAAGGTCGTGGCCCAGAGCGGACCCGCATGACCAAAAAGACCAGTTCGATAGGCCCGTACTCTCGCCCGGTTACCCTCGCGAAGCTCGACGGTCGCACCAGGGAAGGTACGCTGATACGCCGGGTCCGCGCTGAGCTCATCGCGCACGTCGGCGGGCACCCGAACCCCGTCCAGCGAGCGCTGATCGAGAGAGCCGTCATGCTCTCACTGAAGGTAGCCCAGATCGACGCGAAGATGCTCGCGGGCGGGCCGCTGACCACGCACGACAGCAACTACGCGCTAGCGTGGAACAACGCCTTGCGCCGGACGCTCGTCGCGTTGGGCGTTGAGGGGTCCGCCCAGAAGCAGCCATCGCTGGCCGAGCACATCGCCGCTCACTACGGTGACGCGGCATGATCCCCGTCGTCGACGCGATGAGCGACCCCCATCTCTTCGGGCG
>Ga0185299_10000171_pt1 | contig 201524 bp, 175 predicted proteins | sample PaiPotPPA55metaG_FD_128002 | JGI IMG/M metagenome (GOLD analysis project Ga0185299, IMG submission 128002) | Iron sulfur acid spring bacterial and archeal communities from Banff, Canada, to study Microbial Dark Matter (Phase II) - Paint Pots PPA... ...
CTCGTCCATGGGACAGACCTCTCGCCACGGCATCGCATCCACCTCCTGCCGTGTCTGTTTAATCTGTTACCCATGTTGCCGGTCTATTCTGTTACCGATCCTGCCGGTCTGTACCCACCCCTACCCTCCCCCAAGACACGGGGAGGGAGTCTGCCGGCGCGAGCTCCAGGCGCGCGGCGCTTCAGCAGTTGCCGCAGCGCAGCACTATCCCGGGCCGCGCCTCGGTGGGTTTGCCCTCGCGATAGAGCACCTGCCCGTTGACGATCGTGCAGTACATACCGCGCGCTTCCATCACCAGGCGTCGTCCGCCGCCCGGCAGATCGTTGCGCATCGTGCCGCGCAGCGCCGAGCCCACCGTGTTGGGATCGAAAATCGCAATGTCGGCCGCCATCCCGGTTTTGAGCCGCCCACGCGTGCGCATGCCGAAGAAATCCGCGGGTTCGGAGGTGATGCGCTTGATCGCGTGCTCCAGCGTCAGGGCCTGGCGTTCGCGCACCCAGGTGCCGAGCAGGTAGGTCGTGTAGCCGGCGTCGATTAGCATGTCGACGTGGGCGCCGCCGTCGGACAATCCAAGCATCGTGCGCGGATCGCGCAGCAGTTCGGGAATCCGATCCTCGTTGGCGTTGAACACCGCGTAGCTGAATTCCATCCGCAGGTCGTCCTTCAGCCCGAGGTCGAGGAAAGTGTCGAGGCCGTCGCGGCCGCGCTCGCGCGCGACCTCTGCGACCGTGCGGCCCTCTAACGCGCGCAGCGCGGGATTTCCGACCTCCTTGATTTCCATCCGTTCCCAGCGGCCGGAGAAAATTCCCGGACGTTCGAGCTCACGGCGAAAGCTCTCGCGAAAGGCCGGGTCGCGGTAAAATCCCTTCTGCACTTCGGGCGGCTGGTTGAAGACCGGATTCCACGTGCGCATCGCGGCCATGATGAACGGTTCGCGAAGGTTGAGTTGGACAATCAGCGGACGGCAGGTGACTTGCGGTACTCCGCCGCGGCGCACCAGCGGCTCGGCCCGCTCCAGCGATTTCAGACAGGCGTCGGGATCGTCGTCGCGGCCGAGCAGCGCCAGCCAGGTCGCGGGCCGTCCGCTCGCGCTCAGCAGCATGTCGAGAAATTCATACTCGTCCTCCGCAAGGATTCCCGGTGCCTTGGTGAGCGAGACTTCCATCGCGCCCCGCCCGAGCTCGCCGAGCACACCGGCGTAGGCGATCAGTTCGTCGCGGCTCGCGTTGCGGCAGGCGAGCGGGCGGCCTTTGTAGCCGATATGCTGCGCCGAGATGGTGGTGGAGAAGCCCATCGCGCCGGCGCTGACCGCCTCGCGGAGCAGGGCCGCGATTTGCGCAGTCTCCGCCGGCGTCGCCGCGCGTTCCATCGACTCCTCGCCCATCGCGAAGTGGCGAAACGGCGTCAGCGGCGCGAAGAAGCCGAGGTTGATGCCCGATCCGCGGCGCGCGGCCGCATCCATGAACTCCGGGAAGCTCTCCCAGTCCCAGGTGATCCCCTTGCTCAAAACGTCGAACGGAATCGCCTCGACGTTGACGAGATCCCACGCCGCGATCTCCCGCACTGCGGGCTTGCACGGTGCGATTCCCACGCCGCAGTTGCCCATTACGACCGAAGTCACGCCGTGCCATGAGGACGACGTGATGAGGGGGTCCCAGCAGATCTGCGCATCGTAGTGGGTATGCGGATCGACGAAGCCGGGCGCGACGACCAGCCCGCGGGCATCGATAGTTTCGGCGGCGCTGTCCGTCACGCGGCCGATCTCGGCAACCCTGCCATTTGCGATCGCCAGGTCCGCGGTAAAGCGTGGCGCTCCAGTGCCGTCGACGATCGTGCCGTCTTTGATAATGATGTCGTATGTCATGATTGGCCCCTCTCGCATCGAAATGCTAAAGCCCTACACCGCTAGCTAATCGCACGGACGGGTGCCGCTGGACAAGAGCCTGCGGCCTGCAGGTTTCATTTCCGAGACAGTAATCGGCTCAGGTCTTGGGCTCGGGCGGCGGGGGAAAGCACGGCAGCTTGTGCACTACCGCGTAACGAAACGCGCGCTCGTTCCAGGTGAAAGTGCCCATCGCGGGGCCAAAGCCGATCTCGAGCGCGTTCAGCTGATCCTGTTCGGTGACGTCGTGCGCGTCGGCCGCCGCGTACGCAACGTAGGCTATCGAGTTAGCCGTGAGCTCGCTCTGAAGCGACGGCTGAAAATGCATCCTGGTGAAGTTGCTCGCCAGTTTCCATCCGCCGTCCTTCGTATCCTGGTTCGGCATCGCCGCCCATTCCGGGTCGAGGTCAGAGCCGACGAGACTCAGCTCGCGATAGCGGGTGGTGCCGGTCGTGTCGGTCTTAAGCTCGACCAGCATCGGGACCTCCTGCGACAACTCGTCGCAGACGTCGCTGTCCGGCGGAGGCGTGTTCTTGTCCTGATGCGATTGATGCGCGGCGGCGATGCCGCCCACCGCAAGATTGGCCACGCCCCCACCGATCGCCTCGGCCGCCTGTATCGCCACCGGCGCGAGCTGCATTGCCGCCATCCAGCATCCGCTGGCGACGATCGCCAGCGCGAGCGCCATGCAAGCCAGCGCGGCTCGCTTCAACGCAAAATGATGTGTCACGCGACCGATTTGAAGCTTGTCTCTTAATCGCGCGCCAGCCCCCCGGCGCGGGACTTAAGCCTCCCCCCTTCGACGCGAGCGAGTGTAGCATTAAGCAAGACGAAAGTCGGGAGGGCCACGTGCCTCGCACCCAGGGAGGATTTGGCGCCGAACTAAGCCGGCCCGGGCACGCCCTTGAGGTACATCGCGCCGGTAGGCTTGCTCACGCCGCCCGCGGGCTCGAGCGTCACGGCGCTCAGCAACACGTGCTCGCCCGGGGGCGGCGGCGCCACAGGCGCGACCACTGGATGGCCGTCCTCGGCCCGGAACAATCCGGCCGCGACCGGCCCGTGCTCCTTGGTGATCCACCACAGCTCGTAAGTCTTGCCTGGCGGTGTGGGGGGCAGGCCGGCGGCCTGGAACACAGCGGCCTTGTTGGTGGCGCTGACCGCTACGATCGCATGGGCTCCGGGAGCGGGCGTAAGTGGCGCGAGGCGGGTTAGCCGCAGGTCGGGCGCGCTCAGCACTTTTTCCAGCCGGATGCGGTCGCCGAGTACTCGCTGGAGCGTGCCGACTTCGACGCGCGTCTTTTCGAGTTCGGCGTTGAGGCCGGCGAGCCGGGAATTCATTGCCGCGAGCTGCTGCTGATGCTCCTCGTTGGTGCGGCGCAGCCTGTCGCTTAACTGGCCCGCGTAGATCGCAATGCCGATAATTCCGGCAGCCAACGCGGCGGTAGCGGCACGCCAGGCGCCCACGCGGCCGCGCGCGGGACGGCGCGCGCTGTCGGCCGCTTTTGCGCCGGCGGGCCGCCCGGTCTGCGGCACGGCCCCATCGAGCCGCGCCTCCAAGCGCTCCCAGATGCGCTCTTCGGAGCCTGCTTCGGAACTTTCCTGCTCGAGGCTCAGCGCGAGCGATGCCGCGACTTCGCGCAGTTCGCGCAGTTCGGCTTCGCACTCGTCGCATCCGGCGCGCAGATGCTCCTCCAGTTCGCGCGCCTCGTCGGGTTCCAGCCGGTCGAGCGCGGCGAGCGGGAGCAGGTCTCTGATTGCCTGATGGTCCATTCTACTCGTGGCTACTCGCGCCGCCCTGAAAGCGCCTCGCGCAGCTTAATCATCGCGCTGCGCATCCTGGTTTTTACCGTGCCCAGGGGAATTCCCAGTTTTTCCGCCACCTCCGATTGCGACAAGTCGGAAAAGTAAGCGAGTTGCAGTGCCGCGCGCTCGTTGGAATCGAGTCCGGCGAGCGCGGTGCGAACGATGCTTGCGCGCTGGGCCTGATTGAGCTCCACGGCGGGGTCGGCGACCGGCTCTGAAGCGGGTTGCTCGCCGGACGGCGGCTTGCGCGCGCGATTCGCTCTTAAGCGATCGATTGCGCGGCTGCGCGCGAGCGTGACCAGCCAGACCGACACCGAGCCGCGCGCCGCATCAAACGTTTTGGCCTCGCGCCAGGCTTGCCATAGAACGTCGGCAACCACCTCTTCGGCATCGGATTCGTTGCTTAGAAAACGTCGGGCAAGGGCGGCCAGCATCCTGCCATAGCGCGCGTTCAGGCTACGCAGTGCCTCCGAATCGCCCGCTGCCATCGCGACCACGAGGTCGCGATCCGCGGGCATAGCTTGTTTGGCGTCGGCCACTTCACCCTCTCCAGATACGCGGCAAAGAGCTAGCCAGATTGCGGTTCTAACTCAATGGGCTCGGCCAATCGTATCAACAGGCGCCGTTCGGCCAGAACTCAGCAGGACGCTCGCGGATCGCGAGAGGATTCTTGATTACTTGACGGGCAACATGTCTTATAGGCCGGTGCTGCTTAGAGATTATTCTCATATATCGTATCGTTTACGACCACTTCTGCTGACGGCCGCCATCGCGCTTGCGGTGTGCCTGGTCGACGCCTGCGCGTTCGTGGCCAAAACCCTCAGTACCGGCGGCGAACAGCCGGTCGCTCACCCGGTTGTAACCACGGCGAAGGCGCCGCCGGCCGAAGGCCCGCGGGCGATCGTCTTCTGTCTCGACGGTGTCGGCTACCCGCAGTTGATGGAAGCGATCCGATCGGGCAAGGCGCCGCACATCGCGGCGTTGCTCGGCAAGGAAAAAGACCAGGGACTGTTCGAGCACGGATATTCCGCGCCGGGTGTGCTCAGCGTGTTGCCATCGAGCACGGTTGCCGATTGGAGCGCGACCTTCACGGGCAAGCCGCCGGCACAAAATGGCGTGCCGGGCGACGAATGGTTCGACCGCCAGCACCAGCGCTTCTATGCGCCGGTGCCGATTACCGTCACCGAGACGACCGATTTTTCGGCGATGCTTAACGACGGTCTGGTTGGCAAGCAGCTCAAAGTACCCACGCTGTACGAGCAACTCAAACGGCGCTCCTACGTCTCGATGCTGATGGTCTATCGGGGCTCGACGCTCTTCACGACGGTGGCTCCCACGACTTTCGCCGGCATTGTTGGCGGCCTGGTCGCAGGCAAACTCAGCGGAGAGACTTCGCTGGAGGCCATCAGCAAGTCGGTCGACACCGCTTCGATCGACAAGGTTCTCCAGGCCATCGACGAACACGGGCTGCCGCGGCTGCAGGTGATTTACTTTCCCGGGATAGATCTGTTCACGCACGCCTCACCAGATCCGCTGCATGCGCAGGTCGGTTATATTGAGGAGTACACCGACAAATCCGTGGGCCAGGTGCTCGACGCATACCGCAAACTGGGGGCGCTCTCCAACACCTACGTGATTTTAGTCGCAGACCACGGCCACACGCCGACCATGAACGACGGGGCGCATCGACGAGGCCCCGATGACCCGGGTTCGCCATTCGCGATTCTCAAAGCGTCCGGGTTTCGCGTCCGTAAAGCGTCGCTCAACCTGAGCAAGAGCGAACAGGATTTCCAGGCCGTGATCGCTTCGCAGGGCTTTATGGCCTATATCTATCTCGCCGACCGCTCGACCTGCCAGGCTGCCGGGCAGACCTGCGACTGGAGCCGGCCGCCGCGGTTTCACGATGACGTGATGCGCGCGGTTCGCGCGCTATACGCGGAGAATCAGAGCGGCGTCCCGATTCCTCAGGGCAAGGGAAACGTCGATCTTATCTTTGCGCGCCGGCCCGCCGAGCAGGACGAAGAGGCGGAATCGTTCAAAGTGTTCAACGGCAGAGAACTTGTTTCGATACCTCACTATCTGAAGAAAAATCCTCGGCCCGACCTGGCCGACCTCGAGGAACGCATGAAATGGCTCGGCGACGGCCCCTACGGCGGCCGGACCGGCGATATAGTGATATTAGCCAAGGCCAGCTCGTCCATCCCGATCCAGGACAGGTACTATTTCGCTACCGCGACGCATTACTCATGGCATGGCAGCCCGGATATGTCGGATAGCAATGTTCCACTCATTCTGGCCCTCGACGGCGGCTCAGGCGTGGTAATGCAGGATATCGTCGAAAACGCGAGCCACGGCGGGACGTTCTCCCAGATGGATCTCACGCCGTTGGTGCTCGCGCTGATTGGCCGCTGAGCGGCACGCTCGCGTTCGAAACTGCCCGCTTCTGCCTGCTACGCGCCGTGTTTATATCGTGGAACAGGGTGCGAGGCGCCGGGCTATCGTTTAAAATTACTGTGTAGCAACGTTTTTCACTGACGATCGCGATGAATCATTCGAAGACTGCGGTATGGCGCGGGCATCCTCAGCCGCTCGGCGCGAGCTGGGACGGCGAAGGGGTCAATTTTGCGCTCTTCTCCGAGCGCGCCGATCGCGTCGAGCTCTGTTTGTTCGATTTGAAGACCAGGCGCGAAACCGAACGGATCGCGATGCGTTGGCAGACCAACCAGGTCTGGCACTGTTATCTGCCGGAGGCGCGGCCGGGATTACTCTACGGCTATCGCGTGTACGGGCCTTACGATCCGAAGCAGGGGCTGCGTTTCAATCCAAACAAGCTGCTGCTGGATCCCTACGCGAAGCAAATCGACGGGGACATCAAGTGGAGCGACGCCCTGTTCGGCTACCGCGTCGGCGGCCCGCGCGAAGACCTGACCATGGATCGGCGCGACGATGCGCCCGGGATGCCCAAGTGCCGCGTGGTCGATACCGCCTTCACCTGGGGCGAGGACCGGCCGCTGCGGGCGCCCTGGCATGACACGATCATCTACGAGCTGCACGTGAAGGGCTTCACCCAACTGCATCCCGATATCCCGCCCCCTCTGCGCGGAACCTACGCGGGGCTCGCGACTGACCCCGTGATCGAACATCTCAAGCGCCTCGGCATCACTGCGGTCGAGCTGATGCCGGTGCACGCCTTCGTCGATGAGCGGAGCCTGGTCGAAAAGAAGCTCAAAAATTATTGGGGCTACAACTCGATTGGTTTTTTCGCGCCCGACATGCGCTACTCGGCCACCGGCTCCATCAATGAATTCAAATCAATGGTGAAGGGGCTGCACTCGGCCGGAATCGAGGTCATCCTCGACGTCGTCTACAACCATAGCGCGGAGGGAAATCATCTCGGGCCCACGCTGAGCTTCCGCGGGATCGACAACACCTCCTACTACCGTCTGATACCCGGAGAGCCGCGCCTGTACATGGATTTCACCGGCTGCGGAAACACGCTGAACATGATGCATCCGCGGGTGCTGCAATTGCTGATGGACAGCCTGCGCTACTGGGTGGTCGAGATGCACGTGGACGGCTTTCGCTTCGACCTCGCCGCGGCGCTCGCGCGCGAGCTCTACGAAGTCAACCGCCTGAGCGCCTTCTTCGACGTGGTCCATCAAGACCCCGTGCTTTCGCAGGTCAAGCTTATCGCCGAACCGTGGGATATCGGCGAGGGCGGCTACCAGGTGGGAAATTTCCCGGTCCTGTGGACCGAATGGAACGGCAGGTATCGCGATGCCGTGCGCTCGTACTGGAAGGGCGAGGGCGGACTCATCGGAGATCTCGCGTACCGGCTCACCGGCTCGAGCGATCTGTACGAGCTGAGCGGCCGGCGCCCCTACGCCAGTATCAATTTCATCACCTGCCACGACGGCTTCACGCTCGAAGATCTGGTCAGCTACAACGGCAAGCACAACGAGGCAAATCTGGAGGACAACCGCGACGGCAGCGACGACAATCGCAGTTGGAACTGCGGGGTCGAAGGGCCGACGAGTGATCCCGCAGTGCTGGGGTTGCGGGCGCGGCAGAAGCGCAATTTCCTCGCGACCCTGCTCCTGTCGCAGGGCGTGCCGATGCTGCTGGCGGGCGACGAAACCGGCCGCACCCAGCGCGGCAACAACAACGCTTACTGCCAGGACAACGAAATCAGCTGGATGTCCTGGAACCGCGAGTCCGAGGATCGCGAATTGCTGTCTTTCGTCAGCGAGCTAATCAAATTCCGCAAATCCCATCCGTGTTTCCGCCGGCGCAGCTTCTTTCAGGGGCCGCGGGTCAAGGGTACCGGCGTGAAAGATATCGTGTGGCTGACTCCCGATGGCCGCGAGATGACCGACGAGGAATGGCGTCAGTCCGACGCGCGATGCCTCGGCCTTTACCTGCAGGGCGACGCCACCAACGAAGATGACGACCGCGGGCGGCCGGTCATCGACGACGACTTCATCGTCCTGCTCAACAGCCATCACGAAGCGATTCCGTTTCTCCTGCCCCGACTCGGGGAACGCGACGCGTGGCAAGTGGTCCTCGATACGGCGCGCGCGAATGGCGATGCGCTTTATCAAGGCGCGGAGCAGTTCCCGCTTCAAGCGAGGTCGCTCGCGCTGCTGATGAGAGTGAAGATTGGCGCGGTCGCGGCCAAGATCGCGGAAGGCGTCAAACTGGCAGCCTCGGTAGCGAACCCGGCGGGGCGATAGCTCAGGGCGCGCGCCGCAAGCGATAGTGGTCGTCGGCTATTCTCGCGCTATTCCTGAAGCCTTGCGATTCGCGGAGGCCTTCTCGTTGGTCGGGAAAGCTTAGATACTCATGCGCCGCTTCGCGCGTGTCCGCGCCCGCGCCTTATGGCAGCGGCATCCGCACACGCTGTTGGCGCATCGTCCGTGTCCGCCCGTGGCGCACTCGATCACATTGGTGGCGCTGTTCAGGAGTGCCTGAACTTCGGAATCCAATGGTTCCTGGGGAAGCAGTGCCACCGGCTTAGCCGACTTGACCGAAAAAAGGGTGCCCGCAACTTTGGCCACCGCTCTCGCCGACTGTGAACTGGAGAGCCACGACACAGTCTTAGGCTGAGCTAACCGCGGAAGACTGAAATTCTTTGGTGACTTCTTTTTATTCAACGTCATGGAAACTCAAGTGTTGCGTACACCCGAAATCGAAATCGCGACCCCGTGCAAACTGAAGTGTAACAAGGTGCGCGGTCCGAAAGGAAGAGAAAACTTACCGCATCGTGCTGAAAAGAACGATGCGCGAGTCGAGCACAAGGCAGATACATTCCTGAACTGACAAGTTAAAACAGAACTTGCAAAGTAAAGACCGAGATAATGCGCCTCCGAACAAAATTTCCAGTCGCCCAAAAAAACCCGCTGGCCTGTTGATAGTCGAACATCGCGAGGGTGACCACGGGAGCAACGGGACCAGCATCAGGCGGCGCGCAACCGGGAAAAAGAGCGGCGCGCGACCGCGAGAAGAACGGCGCGCCGGACCGGGGAATTGATCGCGAAGATGGGCCGTTCGTGAACGGCCCTCTGCTGATCGGCGCGCCGAATTGCCACGAGCAGCTCGTTCGCCGCGGCGCTCAAAGCTCAGCGATGGAACTGTTCGAGCTTGCTGATGTCGAAGATTTTGCCCACCTGCCCGAGATTCGCCGCCGGATAGCCGGTCCCGAAATCGGCAAAGATCGTGGCGCGCTGATTGATATAGTCGGTGGCCGTGATGCCCTGAAGCTGCGTCGACTCCACTCCATGATTAATCTCGGCCCATTCCTTGTAGTCCTCGGTCCAGCGCCCAGAGTAGACGATCGTCTTCCATAGCTTGTGCTGGCGGTTGAACGTGGCCGCCATCCAGGGATGCCAGTTCTCGGAATCCCAGAACATGACGACGCCGCTATAAGGGTGGTCGGGCTTTTTGGATATGCGCTCGATCACGGCCATGCGGCGGATTGACCAAACGTCATCGGGAAGGTTGCCGTTGGGGCCGTAAAAGCTTCCGTAGTCGTTCTTGCCGTCCATCACGACCAGCATGTCCTTCCATCCGAGGAACTTGAACTTCCATTGCGCGATGCGGTCGGAGAACGTGTAGAAATCCTCGTTGGTCTGATCGCTTCCGCCGAGCTGATCTTCCTTGACTTCGACCGAGACGCGCCGCACGCGCCGCGACTGCGGATCGTAGGCCCAGGCATCGTCGGCACGATGCGGATCGTTGTAGCGGTAAGTGATGAAAACTTGGCCGCGCAGGTCGAAGGGGGCGAAGAAGCCCGCGAACTCTTTGTAATACACGTCCTTGGCTTCAGGCAGCGGCAGCAATCCGCCCGCCTCGGCGCGCGGCGCGAGATGGCTGAAGTAGACTCGCTCGTAGAGCGTATCCGCCGTTTTGACGAACGTGCCGCCGCCGCCGAAAAGTTTCGGCGCGTCGTCCGGCAGCTTGCTCTTGTACTCCACCCCGCTGATCCAGCCTGACGGCGGCGCCTCGATAACCTTGGGCACCTGTCCCTCGTGGCCGCCGCCGAAGCGGTCATATAGGAACAGGACGTTCATGATGATCGGTCCGTAGTTCCACCAGCGGGCCTCGAAGTCCCACGCCGCCTTGTATCCCGATAGCGGATCGGCAGCGCTCAACGAGGCATCCGCAAAAGGCTGCCCGCAGAAGTAATTCTCCATCGAGCCGTCGGGATCGATCCTGACCTGCGCCTGATACTTCTCCGTGCAATCCATGTAATCCTTGCGCGGCGTGTGATTGCGGGTCGCGATGATCTCCATGCGCATCTGGGGAAAGTTAAACTGCTCGACGTACCCGGGCATCATGAACGGACGGATCCGCTCGAAGTCCTTGACCGTCAGCACGTCGCCCGGCTTGAAGTCCGGCTTGGTATCGCCGTACTTCGCAAGCCATCGGTCGATGTCGGCGCGGGTCGTGTTGCGAGAATCCTGCGCGAGCGCGAGCGTCGCGCATGCGGTTAGCAGTGCCAGCGCGATGCTCACGATGCCGCCTGCGCGCATCAGGCGCGCGCGCGAGCGTGAAACAGAAATTGTCGCGGTCTTTGAAGAGTCACTGCTCACTAGACGTCTCCCTGGCGGATTCCAAAACATTCCGATTCGCCCGCGCGGACTCCAGGTGCGCGCTATTGCAGCCGAAAGCCGATCGGCGATGGAAACCGCTTCGTGCTGTTGATGTCGCGGGCCTTGCCTTTGGGCCCGCGCCATCAGCGAGCATAGGAAACAGCAGAGCCTGTTCGCAAACGAATTGAGCGAGTTGGGAGTCGCCCGGCCGCTGCCCATCGAGTCCCGCCGCAGAGACCCCGTTGCGGACGCGCCTGAAATATCCTGTACTGAAAGAGGGGGGATCTTATGTATGCGTTCGGTATATTGCTCGTGTGAGACTCGGCCGGAATTCAGAATGAGAATTCCGGCTTCCGCGAAAGTTTTCCTTGCTTCCTTCGCACTGACAGTCCTGCAACCGCTATCGAACGCGCCGGCGCTTGCTCAAAGCACCTGCAACGGGATGACGGTGGGCCAACTCACCGGCCTCAACGGATTCGTGCCGTTCCCGGCCAATAGTCTCTGGAACACGGATGTCTCGATCGCGCCGGTGGATCCGAATTCGGACAACATCATCAATTTCATCGGCGCCAACGTCACCCTGCATCCGGATTTCGGTTCGGGTACCTACGCGGGCCAATCAATAGGTATACCGTACCAGGTTGTAGGCGGCTCACAGCCGAAAGTGAGTATACTGCTGGGCGCCTATGCGGACGAAAGCGATCACGGCCACATGCCGGTCCCATACAATGCTTTGATCGAGGGCTATCCGACGCCCGGCAGCGGCGACCGCCACGTGTTAGTACTCGACAGGCATGGCTGCTGGCTATACGAGCTTTATCACGGCCGCCGCCAGACCAGCCCAAGCTGGAGCGCCGACTCCACTGCGGTCTGGGACATGACCATCAACGAGCAGCGGCCCTATACCTGGACTTCGGCCGACGCCGCGGGCTTGCCGATCTTTCCCGGACTGGCGAGGTACGACGAAGTCGCGGCCGGCGCGATCAATCATGCGTTGCGTTTCACCGTGCCGGTTACGCGGCAGGCGTTTACGCCTCCCGCTTCGCATTGGGCCTCCTCGAACACGAACGCCGACGCGCCACCGATGGGCATGCGGCTGCGGCTCAAGGCGAGCTTCGACATCTCGGGGTTCTCGCTCAGCAATCAGGTGATTCTCACGGCGCTGAAGAAGTACGGCATGATCCTCGCGGACAACGGAAGCGCCATCTATGTCAGCGGCGCGCCGGATCGCCGATGGGATAACAGCGACCTGGGCAATCTCAAGACGATCACCGCGTCCAACTTCGAGGTCGTCTTGATGGACGCGGTGTACACGAACTCCAACGTGCCGACTGGCGCGCCGCCCGTGATCAACAGCTTTACGGTTAATCGTAAATCGATCTTAGCTGGACAAACGGTGACGCTAAGCTGGATGACGAGCGAGGCAAGTTACAACCTGATTGCACCGACAATCGGGCCAGTGCGCGGCACCAGCATCACGATCCTACCCTCGATGACGCGGACGTTCATCCTGCACTCGACTAATCAGTACGGGCAATCGATCGCTACCGTGACCGTCACAGTGCATTGAAGACTAAGCGCCGGCCTGCGCATCAGGATATTACCGTTTCGCACGCCACGATTACTCGGCATCCTTGAATACGGCAAAGCTGCTCGGCGTCTCCGGCATAACCGGGAAATGATAACCGCATTGCGGACACGGCTGGGCGAGCACCTGTTGTTCCTTTGCCAGGTCGTAGGGCTTGTCCTGAAACTTGCGGCAGACCGGGCAGATGCGCAGCAGCCGGGTGCTGGCGAGCTCGAAGTTGGTGATGATGTCCTCCATGATCGCGCCGGACTGCGCCGCCCACTCCTTGGCATGCTTGTGATAGGTGTTCATGTGCCAGTCCTGGAGCGCTTCCTTGCTGGTCCAGAGACTGATCTCGTTGTACCAGCCCGGATCTTCGGGATGGACCTAGAATGTGAGATGCAGAAATCCCGGCAGGGTCTTCAGATGATGTCGCACGTCGGCGAAAATGTTCTTGAATTTCTCGTAGCCGGCGGCGCTCGAAAAGCGCGCCCTCTGCATACTCAGATAAATGGCCATCGCGATCGTTTCCCCCTCACTGCGTTTGAATTTTTGGTGGGCCGTTGGAGACTCGAACTCCAGACCCGCTGATTAAGAGTCAGCTGCTCTACCAACTGAGCTAACGGCCCACCGACGGGAGTACGTTCTTAGCAGGATTTCGTGGGGTGAGTGAAGGGACTTGAACCCTCGACCGCCGGGGCCACAACCCGATGCTCTGCCAACTGAGCTACACTCACCACCGTCTAGAGTCGTTTCCAAGCCCGCCTGCGCCGCCGCAATCGAGCGCCAGGCCGCTTGGCGCGCCAGAAGGGATTCGAACCCCTGACCCACGGCTTAGAAGGCCGTTGCTCTTTCCACCTGAGCTACTGGCGCGAGTCGGGGCGAGCCGATTTGAACGGCCGACCCCCTGCTCCCAAGGCAGGTGCGCTACCAGGCTGCGCCACGCCCCGAGCCATATCGAATAACACACGCCCGTGGCGCCCTCAACCGCACATCCGTCATGGCGACGTTGCGACTCGTTCACGACATGACCTCGCGCCTGTTGATCACGGCGTGTGTGATCGAAAATCGCGGAGCTAATGCGCCAGCTTCGCGATCCTGATCGGGTACCCGACGCTGCGGAGTGAAAAGTAAAATCGAAACGGCGGATGCGATGCGCTCGAAACTCCACTGCACCCCCGGGCTCGCACCCGATCCCACCCGCCGTAAATTTCAGGCGCTCAAAATTAAGGCATCTGCTCAGCGATCAAGGCATCATGAGCTGCGATAGCGTCAAAGGATCGTCGTCGGGTGCCAGAGAGTGTGCTGCTCCAGGGGTGACCGCGCGGCCGCATCGCATCTGCGGCGCGTTTTGCGAATAACGACTGAAATCGGTCGCTTAGAATCTATTTTGGCGGGTTTCGATCATTATTGTCGCAATTCACGAAGAGAGTCCGGGGGTGACGAAAACAAATATCGGCGCGTCCGCGACATTATTTTCGGGGGCACAGGATTTGCTTCACTTAGGAATCGCGCTGCAGTCTCCCCCGAGAACATCAGCGCTTGTCCCCAAGCAAGGCCGGGCTACCGCCGTAGGTCCCCCAACGTGCGGTCATAACGGTAGCCCGGCCACTCCCACTAAACGACACTTTCCAGACTTCGCGCCCATAGCCGCTCGCGCAAGTCAGTAGAGCCGCGGCGTCAGGAAGACTCCATCGATGAAATGCTTGGTGGCGGTCGCTGCCTTGAATGGCTTCTTCAGCAGCGTGTCGGCGAGATCGCGCGCGGCCTTTGGCAGCCGCCGCGCCTTGACTACCTGGTTGACCATCCCCATCTCCAACAACTCGCGCGCCGTGTAGTGGCGGCAAAGGATCGCGGCTTCCTTGGCACGCCAGGGGCCCATCCGCATCGCCATCACGATCGCCGGGCCGCCCGTGAACGGCGCACTCAGATCGACCTCCGGCACCCAGAACTCGGCACTTTCCGCCGCGATGATGAAATCGAAGGCGAGTGCGAGCGCCCATCCGCCACCGACTGCGTAGCCATTGACGGCCGCGATCGTCATGCAGTCAAGGCGGGCTATCTGATCGAAGGCGCGGCCGATCATGCGCGCCAGTCCGGCGTTGCGCTCGGCGAAGATGCGCCGGCGCTCGTTGGGGTCCTTCACGTCGCCGGCGCCGGACACGTCGGCGCCGGCCGAAAAAGCGGCGCCCGTGCCGGTGACGATCAGCACGCGGGCCTCGCGGTCGTCGCGGACGTCACGGATCAAACGCTCGAACTCGGCCATCACCTCGCGGTTCATGCAGTTGCGCCGCTCGGGCCAGTTGAACGTGATGGTGGTGATCGGGCCGTTCTTTTCGAACAGGAAATTCCCAGGCTCCGTGGCGCTTATCGGATGGCTGGTCATACTTACTTCGGCAAGTTTATTCATACGATGATTTTTTCCAGATGTCCCGCTGATGCATCAGGGCGATCTGCTTTTCGATTACCTCTTTGCGGTATTCCTGATGCTTCATCGGCGCGCGATCGAGATAGAGGTTTTTGGGGTAGATCGGCTCCTTGTATAACATCTGATAAAGCTCGGTACGCAGATCTTTCATCCAGTTGTCCCACTGTGCATTGCCGCGATGATAGCGCAGTGATTCGATATCAATTACCCCGGCCACATATGTGGACGTCCCGCCGTACTCCTGTCTGCCAACGATTTGTCCGCGATGATTAATGACGAACGAACGGCCGCCGAAAGTGTCTATCGGCAGGTCGCTATCCGAATATAGGTAGTACGAACCGAGGTTAGGCGCGACGATATACATATTGTTGTCGAGCGCGCGCGCCCGGCTCTGGATCTCGAATAGCTCGTTGCCGGTTGCCGGATGCGGATACGATCCGCGATACACTACCTCGGCACCGTTCATCGCGAGCGCACGGGCATTTTCGGGGTATGACCCCTCGTTCGCCATCATGATCCCGAGCCGTCCGATTTCCGTATCGACCACCGGCCAGAATGCCTCCAGCGTCCGGCCGTATTTCTCGACCCACCAGTCGAAAATGTCGTGCGGGCAGACCGAATGCTCGACCGGAAACAGCGGCGATACCTTGTAGTGACGCAGGATGATCTCGCCCTTGGGATCGAGAATGAAGCCGACGTTGAAGAAGCGATCCTTCCAGTCGGGATGGTGCGCCTTGGCCTGGGCCATGATGAAGGCGTTGTACTGGCGGGCGAGCGCGCCGAGCGCTTCGGTCTCGGGGCCGGGGAGGTCAATTGCGCACTCGCGCGCGTACTGCACGTGGTCGAGGTCGAGTACCTCGTCGTTGAAGGCCTGCAATGCGCCCTCGGGCAGCGCGATCAGGCGCACCGGCAGATCGAGGCTGGAGAGCCAGGCCGCGGCCTTGCACATGTGGGCCATGTGCTCGAGGTTCAACTGGATATCTTCGCGCTTGCGTATTCCGCGCACCGTCGGAATCAACCCGACGGCTGTGTAGGGTTTAACCATCATGCCGCGCTCCTTTGCGGAGGCCTGTCTCGGCACGCGGGCCGCCAGAGCCACCAGCAGCCTCCGCGCGTCTCGATCTCAAGATGCGAGACTCATGACTGATAGGCGACTTTGGGAAGTTCCGCCAGGGCCATTTTTATCGCTTCGTCGGGATACGGGCTGTCTTCGAGTTGGCCGCTCAGATAGCGGTCGTAGGCCGCCATGTCGAAGTGGCCGTGGCCGGAGAGCGTGAAAAAGATCGTCTTGGGCTCGCCGGTCCGCCTGCAGGCGAGGGCCTCGTCGATCGCCGCGCGGATAGCGTGATTGGTTTCCGGCGCAGGGATGATTCCCTCGGCGCGCGCGAAGATGATCCCGGCCTCGAAAGTCGCGCGTTGCGGCACGGCGATGGCTTCAACCAGCCCCTCGTGATGAAGTTGCGAGACCAGCGGCGAGTCGCCGTGGTAGCGCAGTCCGCCCGCGTGGATTCGCGGCGGAACAAAACTGCGCCCCAGCGTGTACATCAGCATCAGCGGCGTCAGGCCGGCGGAGTCGCCGGAGTCGTAGGCATAGTGGCCGCGGGTGAGGGTGGGGCATGATTCGGGTTCGACCGCGAGCAGGCGGACCTGGCGCCCGGCGGCCTTGTCGGCGAAGAACGGGAACGCGGTGCCGCCGAAATTCGATCCTCCGCCGCAGCATGCGATTACCACGTCCGGATAGTCACGGGCCTTGGCGAATTGCTTCTTCGCTTCCAGCCCGATCACTGTCTGATGCAGCAATACGTGATTGAGTACCGAGCCGAGCGCGTAGTTGGTATCCTTGCGTCCGGCCGCCTCCTCGACGGCTTCGGAAATAGCGATGCCGAGCGAGCCGGGAGAGTCGGCGTCGCGCGCGAGTACTTCGCGGCCCGAGTTGGTATTGGTGCTCGGGCTCGCGATTACTTCGGCATCCCAGGTCTCCATCATCGAGCGCCGAAAGGGCTTCTGCTCATAGCTCACGCGCACCATGTAGACTCGGACTTCGATACCGAACATCCGCCCGGCCATCGCGAGCGCGGAGCCCCATTGACCCGCGCCGGTCTCGGTCGAGAGGCGATGAACACCGGCTACGTGATTGTAGTAGGCTTGCGGAACGGAAGTGTTGGGCTTATGCGAACCCGCGGGGCTGACGCCCTCGTACTTATAGTAGATGCGCGCTGGAGTGCCGAGCGCCTGTTCCAGGCGCAGCGCCCGGTACATCGGCGACGGACGCCATTGGCGGTAGATCTCCCGCACCGGCTCGGGGACGGGAATCCAACGTTCGCGTGAGACTTCCTGCTCGATGATCGCGCCCGGAAAGATCGCCGCCAGCGCTTCGGGACCGATCGGCCTGCCGTCCGGACCAAGCGGCGGCGCTGGGGCATTCGGCATGTCCGCCACGACGTTGTACCAGTTGTCCGGGATGTCGGACTCGTCGAGAAGAATTTTCACCTGCTGCATGATGCACCCGTGAATACGCGAATAGTCGTGAATACTATGCCCGCTCCTTTACACTCATCCGCGCAGGCGGTAAACCAGCCTCCATCAGGGCTTCGGCTGCGCCCGCCGTGTGCGCTCGCCATGAATTGAGGCGCTTAGATTATACCGCTTTGGAGGTGAGGTGCGATGTTGAACGCGACACGCGACAAGAAACTGGCGACCGCGATGGTCGGTTCGTTCCCGAAGCCCGCCTGGTTCACGGAGAGCCTCCGCGGGCGGCCGTTCAAAATCGCGATGGGCGACTCGCTCTATCGCGAGCAATATGTTGACGCGGTCGCCTGCTACGTGAACGAGCAGGAACGCGCCGGACTCGACATCCTGACCGACGGCGACACCCGCTTCGACCTCGAGGTGGGCGGGCGCTCGTGGTTCTTTTACGTGATCGAGCGCCTCGGCGGAATCTCGGGTTATCGTGACACCTCGCATTTCCTGGAGTACGCCGACATCAAGCCGGGCCACATCCTGTACGAGGTCCAGGAGGCGTACCATCCCCCGGCCGTGACCGGAAAAATCACCCGTGGCCCGCTCCATTACGGCGCGCTTTGGAAGACCGCGCAGCGGATGACCAGCAAGCCGGTGAAGTTCGGCGCAATCAGCGCGACCTGCCTGCCGATGATGCTGTGGAACGAGCACTACAGGAACGACCAGGAATTGACGATGGACCTCGCGGTGGCGCTCAACGAGGAGCTGCGTGAGCTGGCCGCGGCGGGATGCCCGGTGATCCAGGTCGAGGAGCCGCCGCATCACTTCGCCTGCTGCACGACTCCGCCGGCGACGGAAAAGGACCTCGACTTTTTCACGCGGGCCTTCAATCGCGAAGTCGAGGGCGTGAACACGGAAATCTGGGCGCACACCTGCTGGGGCAATCCGAATCAGCAGAGCTTCTACTGGGAGCGGCCGAGCTACGAGCGCTCGCTGCCTTACCTGATGGCGCTCAATGCCGACGTGGTGGGACTGGAATGCGCGAGTAGCAATGGGCGCGACCTGCCGCTGCTCAAGCATCACAAGACCTCCAAGAAGATCGCGATCGGCGTGATCAATCACACTGCCACCACCGTCGAGCCGCCCGAACTCGTCGCCAACCTGATCCGCAAGGCGCTCGAATACGTCCCGCCCGAGCGCTTGATCATCAGTGCGGACTGCGGCTTCGGGCGCGAGGGGCTCTCGCGCCGAATCGCCTTCTACAAATGCGTGTCACTGGTCCTGGGAACGAATATCGTGCGCAAGGAACTGGGGCTGCCCGAGGTCGAGGTCCGCGCCGCCGACCCGCGCTTCGCCTTCAGGGAGGCGTAGACTCTGCCGGGGTGGATGAAAAACCCGGTTGTATCGCGAACGCGGATGCTCAAACGCTGCCAAGGTGCTATAACGCGATTTGCATCCCATCTGCGTGAGAGTAGCCATGAGCCCGGGTACGCAAACGGTCGGCGGTCCGTTCTTCGACGACCTTCACATTGGACTCGTCGCCGATAACGCCCCGTCCTTGACCCTGACCGAGGGAGTCGCGGCCGCGCACGGCGCAATTGTCGGCGACCGGATGCGGCTTGCGCTCGACGCGGAGTTGAGCCGCCGCGTGTGCGGCTCCGCGCTGGCCCATCCGGCGCTCGTGTGGGACGTGGCGAACGGACAATCGACGCTATTCACCCAGCGCGTGATCGCGAACCTTTTTTATCGCGGCTTCATGTTTCGTCGCGCGCCCTCGATCGGCGACACGCTCTATACGAAGACCGAAGTCGTGGCGCTCAGGCAGAACCGGGCGCGCCCGGGACGCGCCGCGACCGGCCTCGCCGCTTTGCGCGTGCGCACGACCGATCAGAAGGGCCGCGCCGTGCTCGACTATACGCGCTGCGCGATGCTGCCGCTGCGCAATCCCGAGGGCCAGACGGGGCACGACGCCGATCTCGAAACGATCGGGGCGGAACTCGATCCGCATGCATTGCGCGCACCGATCGAAGGTTGGGACTTGACCGCGTTTCGCGACGCCGTGCCGGGCTTGCACTTTGCCGACCTTGTCGCGGGAACGATATGGGAGGTTACGGGCGGCGACGTCGTATCGGCGGCTCCGGAACTCGCGCGGCTCACGCTGAATATCGCGATGGCGCATCACGACGCCGCCTCGAGCTCGGCGGGGCGGCTAGTCTACGGCGGTCACACGATAGGCTTGGCGGCGGCGCAGGCGACGCGCGCGCTGCCGAACCTGGTCATGATTGTCGCTTGGCACGGATGCGATCATCTCGCGCCGGTCCGCGAGGGCGATACGTTGCGCAGCACGCTCGAACTCGAACGTACCGAGCCGTTTGCGAGCGGCGGCGGACTGGTGCATCTGCGCTCGCGCGTGCGCGCCGACCGCGAGGGCGGTTCGCAAGCTTCGCAAGAGGTGCTCGACTGGCGCCTCGTAGGGGTAATGGCATGAGCGGAATCCTCTCGGGCCTCCGCGTGGTCGAAGGCTCCGCGTTCGTGGCAGCGCCGCTCGGCGGGATGACGCTCGCGCAACTCGGCGCCGACGTTATCCGCTTCGACCAGATTGGCGGCGGGCTCGACTACCATCGATGGCCGCTGGCGGCCGACGGCCAGAGTCTTTTTTGGGCCGGGTTGAACAAGGGCAAGCGCTCGATTCAGATCGACGTGCGCACGCCCGAGGGTCGCGAGCTGGTGGCGGCGCTGATCGCCGCGCCGGGCGAACAGGGCGGCATCTTTCTGACGAATTTTCCCGCCCGCGGCTGGCTCGAATACGACGCGTTGCGCAAGCGCCGCGCCGACCTGGTGATGGTCGCGCTCACAGGCAATCCCGACGGCACCAGCGAAGTCGATTACACCGTCAACCCGGCGACCGGCTTTCCGTGGGCGACCGGGCCGCGCAATCTCGCCGAGCCGCTCAACAGCATCCTGCCCGCGTGGGACATCGCGCTCGGCACGCTTGCGACCGTCGGACTGCTGGCCGCTGAACGCCATCGCCGCCTGACCGGCGAGGGGCAACTGGTGAATCTTTCGCTCTCGGACGTGGCCTTTGCGATGGTCGGGAATCTCGGCCGTATCGCGGAGGCGGAACTCGGTGGCCGCGATCAGCAGAAGGACGGCAACTACTTGTATGGCGCGTTCGGCCACGATTTCGAGACGCGCGACGGCCGGCGTGTGATGGTCGTTGCGCTCACCGCGCGCCAGTGGACCGCGTTGAAGGACGCGACGGGAATCGGCGATGCGTGCTCGAGCGTCGAACACGCGACCGGCCACGATCTCGACACCGAGACCGGGCGCTTCCAGGCGCGCGACCTGATCGCCGCGCTGCTGCGTCCGTGGTTTGCCTCGCGCGACCTCGCCACTATCCGCGAGACTTTCGCCGGCACCAACGTCTCATGGGGCCCTTATCAGACCTTCCGCCAGTTGGTGAAGGAGGACCACCGCTGCTCGACCGCGAATCCGATCTTTGCCGAGGTGGAACATCCGGGCGTCGGCACCTACCTAATGCCCGGTTCGCCGCTGGACTTTTCCGCCGTGTCACGCGTGCCGGTGCGGCGCCCGCCGCTGCTCGGCGAGAACACCGATGAAGTACTCGCCGACGTACTGGGGATGAGTTCGCGCGAGATCGCCGCACTGCACGACAAAGGCGTAGTGGCGGGAGCGAAAATCAAACGCTAACCTTTTCGACCTCTTTAGATTATCCTCCGGGGAAGCCATCCACGGACAATGGTCGAGCGCTTCTGACTTCCTCCCACGTGTCTTGGGGGAGGAGTGAGGTGGGGGTCTATAGGCGGTTCTGAATGTCTGTGAGAACCACCTCTTGTCTGCATCTGACGAAGGCATCGTGCAAAAAAATAGGACGAGGAAGCGCCGCAGAAAAAGCATCCGGCGCTTCCTCACTCGACCCCCGCCCTAACCCCCAAGACACGGGGGAGGGGAATAACGTTCTGATTAAAAATTCTGACTACTCAGTCCACTACTCAAACGATACCAGCTTTGCGCAGCCGCGCGATCTCTTCGGGCGTGACGCCGATCATCTCGCGCAGGATTTCGTCCGTGTCCGCACCGAGCATCGGGGGCGCCGAGCTATAGGAGATCGGCGTCGCCGAGTACTTGATCGGATTTGCGACGGAGGGGACCGAGCCAATCGACGGATGCGGCAGGTCCAACTTTAAACCGCGTGCCTGCACCTGCGGATCGGCAAACACGTCGGCAACCGTGTTAATTGGCCCGCATGGAACGCCCGCGCGTTCGAGCGACTCGAGCCAATCGCGTATCGTTCGCTGCACGAAAATCCTCTGCAGGATCGGGATCAGCTCGTCGCGATTGTTCACCCGCGAGGCGTTGGTCGCGAAGCGCGCGTCGCTCGCAAGCTCGGGGCGCCCGATCACTTCGCACATCCGCGCGAACTGGCTCTCGTTGCCCACGGCCACAATTATATGGCCGTCGCTCGCGGCGAAAACCTGGTAGGGCACGATGTTAGGATGGGCGTTGCCGAGGCGCTGCGGCGCGACGCCGGTCACGAGATAGTTCATCGCCTGGTTGGCGAGGACCGCCACCTGCGTGTCGAGCAGTGCGAGGTCGATGTACTGTCCCGCGCCGGTGCGGTCGCGATGGGCCAGTGCGCCGAGAATCGCGATCGCAGCGTAAAGGCCGGTGAAAATATCGGCCACCGCAACTCCGACTTTCATGGGACTGCCCCCGGGGCGTTGGTCGGGCTCGCCGGTGATGCTCATGAGGCCGCCGATGCCCTGGATCATGAAATCGTAGCCGGGCTTGTGCCGATAGGGCCCGGTCTGACCGAAGCCGGTGATCGAACAATAAATAAGGCCTGGGTTGAGCGGCTGCAGTGAGGGATAGTCGAGGCCATATTTCGCGAGTCCGTCGACTTTGAAATTTTCGATCACGACATCGCTCTTGGCCGCGAGCGCTTGTACCAGTTTCTGACCTTCGGGATGGATGAAATCGATCGTCACCGAGCGCTTGCCGCGGTTGGTCGAGAGAAAATATGCCGATTCGCTGCTCTGGCTTCCATCGCGATTGGCCGCGTATGGCGGAGCGTAGGAGCGGGTGTCGTCGCCGGCGCCAGGCTTTTCCACCTTGATGACGCTCGCGCCAAGGTCCGCGAGTGTCTGCGCCGCCCACGGTCCGGCGAGCACGCGGGAGAGTTCCAGAACCCGGACATGGCCCAACGGACCGCCCATCAGCTACTTCCTCTCGTTGTTCAAGTGACTATTTGGCGCAACTGACTATTTCGCCTTGGCTCTGGACGCCAGCGACGTCTCCCTGATCTTGCTCAGCGTCGTCCGCGTCGAGATCGCCTCGGGATCGAGACGCAACTCGATTAGCGCCGCGCGTCCGGACTTGCGCGCGCGCTCGAACGCGGATGCGAAATCCGCCGTGCGCTCGCAAGTCTCGCCGTGCAATCCGTAGGCGTGTGCGAGCGCCGCGAAATCAGGATTGGTGAGCGCGGTGCCGCTGACTCGTCCCGGGTATTCGCGCTCCTGATGCATGCGAATAGTGCCATACATGCCGTTGTTGACCACGAAGAAGATTGGCGCGGCGCCGTACTGGACCGCGGTCGCGATCTCCTGGCCATTCATCAGGAAGCAGCCGTCGCCCGAGAACGACAGCACCGTGCGCTCTGGATGCGCGAGCGCGGCGGCCACGCCGGCCGGAACCCCGTAGCCCATTGAGCCGCTGGTCGGCCCCAGTTGCGTGCCGAAGTCGCGATAGCGCCAGAAGCGATGCACCCAGCCGGCAAAGTTGCCCCCGCCGTTGGCGACGATCGTATCGCGCGGCAACTGATCGCGCAGGCTAGAGACGATCTCCGCTAGTTGCAGCGCGCCTGGGTTGGACACCGGCAAGCTGTATTCGAGATACTCACTGTGCGCGGCTTCGGTCGACGCGCCCCACGCCGAGGAATCGACCGGCTTAAGCGCTCGGGCCGCAGCCGCGAAATTCACCATGCCAGCGTTGATTGGCAACTCCGCCTGGTATACGCGACCGAGTTCCTCGACTCCCATGTGCACGTGCACGAGGCTCTGCCTGGGACGCGGCACGTCGAAAAGCGTGTAGCTGGAGCTCACTATCTCGCTGAGGCGCGAGCCGACAGCGATGATAAGGTCGGCCTCGCGAACGCGCTCCGCGAGCTTCGGACTCGGGCCGATAGCGAGGTCGCCCGCGTAGCAGGGATGGAGGTTGTCGATGCGGTCCTGGCGGCGAAACGTGCTGGCGGTGGCGAGCCGGTTGGCCTCCGCAAACGCGGTGATGTCGCCGGCCGCTTGTGCGGTCCAGGTGGTGCCGCCGAGCAGCATCATCGGCCGCTCCGCAGCCGCCAGCATCTCGCGCAGCTGCGCCATCTCGGCCGCACCCGGACTCGCCTGCACAGTCTTGTAAGGCGCCGCATCGACGGCCGCCGCCTCCTCACGCAGCATGTCCTCAGGCAGTGCGATCACCACCGGGCCGGGCCGTCCGGAAGTCGCGAGCGTAAACGCGCGGGCCAGCAATTCGGGGATGCGGCCCGGGTCGTCGATCCGCACCACCCACTTGGCCATCTGACCGTACATCCGTTCGAAGTCCAATTCCTGGAACGCCCCGCGCTCAAGGAAGGGACGCGCGATCTGGCCGATGAAGAGAATCATCGGCGTCGAGTCCTGGTAAGCGGTGTGCACGCCCACGCTCGCATTTGTCGCGCCCGGGCCGCGTGTCACGAAGCAGATACCCGGGCGGCCGGTGAGTTTGCCGTAAGCGTCGGCCATGTAGGCGGCGCCGCCCTCCTGCCGGCATACGATGAGACGGATTTGCTCGCGCGTGTCATAAAGCGCGTCGAGCACGGCGAGATAGCTCTCGCCTGGCACGCAGTAAGCTGTTTCGACGCCATGGATGAGGAGCTGATCGACCAGGATTTGCGCGCCGGTGCGCGGCCGCGCCGTGCGCCTGTCCGCGAGAATCGATGCAGATTTATTGCTAGTCTTATTGTCAGGCATGTCGTGACCTTCCGGTTACGTTCTCGTTACCCTTACTATTGACCGCAGCGTTGCGGTTCAGTGCGCGCCGGTCGAGTGCCCTGGGGAACTATACCTATCCCTTCGACTTGCCCGCCATGCTATCTTCAGATCTGTTGGCTTTGAACAGAATGGCATCGTATGCGGGCTGAGCCGTCAGCGCTCCGCTCCTCACAGCTTTCCTTCGGCCGCGCTTCAGGTGACACCCTGGTACTGGCGCTGGCCGGCGATTGGCACCTCAAACGAGGGTTTACCTCGGGCGCGGCGGTCGAGCTCGAGCTGGCACGGCGGCCGATTCCACGGCGGATAGCGTTCGACGCGGTGGGCCTGGGCGAGTGGGATAGCAGCCTTGTTGCCTTCGTCACGGAAGTGCTCGAACTCTGTCACGCGCACGACGTGGTGGTCGATCCCGCGGGTCTTCCCAGCGGACTCAGGCGGTTGGTCGAACTAGCCGAGTCGGTTCCCGAAACCAGGGACAGCCGTCCCGCTGCGGCCCCCGCGCCGCTGGTCGAGCGCGTAGGCGCCGCGACCATCGCCTACGCCGAGTCGATTCGCGGCTTCGTCGCGTTCCTCGGAGCAGTGACGATCGCGCTTGGCCATTTTATGGTCGGCCGCGCGCGTTACCGGCACGTCGAGCTGATGGCCGCGATCCAGGATTGCGGCGCCAATGCTTTCGGGATCGTCACGCTGATCAGTTTCCTGGTCGGCACCATCCTCGCTTTCATGGGCGCCGTGCAGCTCGAGCAATTCGGCGCGTCCATCTTCGTCGCCGACCTGGTCGGCATCGGCATGGCGCGCGACATGGGCGCAATGATGACTGCCATTATCATGGCGGGCCGCACCGGGGCCGCGTTCGCCGCGCAGCTTGGCACGATGAAGGTGACGCAGGAGATCGACGCGCTGGCCACGATGGGCATTTCACCGATGGAATTCCTGGTGCTGCCGCGGGTGCTCGCGCTCATCCTGATGATGCCGTTGCTTTGCTTTTACTCGGACCTGATGGGCGTGCTGGGTGGCGCGGCGGTCGGCTCGGGGGTCCTGGGACTCTCGTTTACGACCTACTTCAGGGAGACTTTTCACGCGGTCACGCTGGGCGACGTGCTCGGCGGTGTGTTCAAGAGTTCCGTCTACGGCGTGATCATCGCGATCTCGGGATGCCTGCGCGGCTTCCAGTGCGGCAACAACTCGTCGGCAGTCGGCGACGCGGCGACCTCGGCGGTGGTGACCGGGATCGTCTTTATCGTTGTCGCGTGCGGAGCCTTCGCGCTGGTTTTCAACATCCTGGGACTTTGAGCCGATGGGTGAATCTACGGCAGCAGCGGGCACAACTTTGGCGGCCGAACGGCCGGTGTGCATCAGCGTGCGCAACCTGACGATGGCCTTTGGCAGCTTCGTCGTGATGCGGGATATGAATTTCACGGTTCGCCGCGGCGACGTCTTTATCATCATGGGCGGCAGCGGCTGCGGCAAGAGTACGCTGCTGCGCCACATGATCGGGTTGCTCGAACCCGCGGCCGGCGAGATTTGCTACGGCAACTTCAACTTCACCAAGGCGGAGCCCAAGGAGCGCGAGCGGATGCTGCGCCGGTTCGGCGTGCTCTACCAGGCGGGCGCGCTATGGGGTGGAATGACGCTGGCGCAAAACGTCGGGCTGCCGCTGGAGGAATTCACCGACCTGTCGCCGAAGGAAATCCGCCAGATCGCCGCGCTCAAGCTTGCGCTGGTCGGACTCAAGGGCTTCGAGGATTTCTATCCGAGCCAGATAAGCGGCGGGATGCAGAAGCGGGCCGGCCTGGCGCGCGCGATGGCGCTGGACCCGGAGATTCTGTTTTGCGACGAGCCGTCGTCGGGATTGGATCCGCTGAGCTCGCGCCTGCTCGACAACCTGATTCTCGATCTCCGCGACAATCTCGGCGCGACGGTCGTGGTGGTCTCGCACGAGCTGGCGAGCATTTTCGCGATCGGCAACAACAGCATCTTCCTGGACGGGGAGTCGCACACCATGATTGCGAGCGGAGATCCCAAGGAGCTGCTGGCGCACTGCGCCGATCCGCGGGTGCATCGCTTTCTGACCCGCGACGAGGAACAACGCCGGACGGCGTAACGACTACTATGGGAAAAAGGATCAGTCCGACACTGGTTGGAACGTTCGTGCTGGGCGCGATCACGCTGGCGATCGCGGCTGTCATAATTCTCGGCTCCGGCCGCCTCTTCACCCCGCAGCATCTGTTCGTGTTGTACTTCAGCAGCGACGTGAATGGCCTGAAGGTGGGTGCGCCGGTCAAGTTCCGCGGAGTGGAGATCGGTTCGGTGACCGCCATACTGTTGAGTGTCGGGACGCCGCGTCAAAACGAGCAGGCGCGCAACGCGGCCGACCAGTACCGAATTCCTGTCATTATCGACCTCGAGACCGAGAAGCTAATCAGGCGCGGCGCGGCTGCAAGCCTGGACGATCCGGCCCAGGTCGCACAGGCGATCAAAAAAGGCCTGCGCGCCCAACTCAACGTGGAAAGCTTGGTAACCGGGCTGCTCTACGTCGACCTCGATTTTCGGCCCGACACGCCCGCGAATTTCTATATGGGCGCCGATTCGCCATATCCTGAGATTCCGACGGTTCCAACCAAGCTCGAGCAGGCGGCGACGACGCTTTCGAAGATGATGGCCCAGCTCGAGAAGATTAATTTCGACGAGGTGATCAAATCGCTGACCAACACCGCGATCGCGATAACCACGCTCGCGAATTCGCCAAAAATCCAGACCGCGGTGGATTCGCTCAATCTCGCCGCGCGTAGCCTGGGACAGGCCTCCGCCGGCGTGAATCGCCTGGCCGCCAGCCTCGACCGTGAGATCGGCCCGATGGGCAACGATTTGCGCCTGACCACCGAGCAAACCCGCGCCACGCTCAAGCAAACCCAGGACACGCTGGCCGCCGTACAGATGACACTCGGCCCGAACGCGCCGCTCAACTATGAACTCGCGCAGACGCTTGAGCAGACCTCCGCGGCCGCGCGCTCGCTGCGCGAGCTTTCGGACTACCTGCGCCGCAACCCCAGCTCGGTGGTGCGCGGACGTTATACATCGGATCAAGGGAAGTGATGCGCTCGCGCCGGTCAGTGAGCGTGGTGGCGGTTATGCTGGTGATAGCCGGTGCATTGGCCACTAGCGGATGCTTTTCGCCGCAGCTGGACCCGTCGAAATTTTTCGTGCTGGCACCGGCCGGAGCGGCGGCGGCGAACTCGATTGCGCCCGCCGGACTCTCACCCTCGTCCAGTCCGACTATCGGGCTCGGCCCGATCAAGCTGCCTGAATATCTCGATCGCGACGAAGTGGTGACGCGGGTCGGTCCGAACCGGCTCGAGTTGTCCGACAAGGATCGATGGGCCGAGCCGCTCAACGATAATTTCAGGCAGGTGATTGCGCAGGACCTGACGCAGTCGCTCGGCACTCATTCGATCGTGTTTTATCCGTGGGTTGGAACCACGCGCATCGACTACCAGGTGCGTATCGACGTCTATCGCTTCGAGACCGACCCCAACGCCAACGCCCAGCTCGTCGCGCACTGGCAGGTGCTCGACGGGTCGGGAAAACTGCTGTATGCGGGCGATTCCAACCTCAGCGAGCAGGCCCAGCCGGGAGAGCCGGTCGCGGCCGCTCTCAGCCGGACCGTCGAGCGCCTTGCGCAACAGATGGCGTCCGCAATTCAGTCGCTGCCACGTCGCCGGCAACCGGGACAAGTGTAACCCGGAGAACAGAATTGTGGGGCGGCCGATGGATTGCCTTGGAACTCGCGTTGCTGGAGTATCATCGATAGAATTCGGCTTCTTTCAACTTTCGATAAAGTAGGTTGCGTTGTCCCGTGCAGCTACCAGCTGGATCGCTGCGGGCCGATGAAGCATTGGGGGGGACATTGAACAAAGCGATGAGCGGGCGGCAAAAAAAGTTCTTGGTTGAACTAATAAAGCCTTCGCACTACGACGACCAGGGTTACATCATCCAATGGTGGCGCGGCTTCGTCCCGTCAAACTCGCTTTCATGCCTGTACGGGCTCGCGCTCGACGTGAGCGAACGGCGCGCGTTGGGCGACGACGTCGATATCGACATCGAGGTCCGCGACGAGACCAACGTTTTCATCCCGATAAAGAAAATTATCCGGCGCTTCGCGGAAAACGGGAACTGCGGCCTCGTATGCCTGGTCGGGGTGCAGACCAACCAGTTCGCGCGCGCCGTCGATATCGCGCGCGAGTTGCGCGCGGCGGGAATCCAGGTCGCGATCGGCGGCTTCCACGTGAGCGGCTGCCTCGCGATGCTTCCCGAGCTGACCCCCGAACTCAAGGAGGCGCTCGCGCTCGGTATCACGCTCTTCGCCGGCGAGGCGGAGGGTCGTTTGGAGGAGATTTTCCGCGCGGCCTACGAGAATCGTCTTGCGCACCTTTATAATTTCATGAAGGACATGCCGGACCTTGGGAATCGGCCCCTGCCGTACCTGCCGGAGCGCTACGTCGCGCGCTATGCCGGGAAGCTCGGATGTTTCGACGCCGGGCGCGGCTGCCCTTATGCGTGCAGCTTCTGCAGCATCATCAATGTGCAAGGCCGCAAATCCCGCTATCGCACCGCGGACGATATCGAGCGCGTAATTCGCGCCGGCTACGCGCAGGGGGTGCGCCACTACTTCATCACCGACGACGATTTCGCCCGCAACAAGAATTGGGAAGCCATCCTCGACCGCATCATCGAGCTCAGAGAAAAAGATGGATTCAAAATCAACATCATCATGCAGGTCGATACAGTCAGCTACAAAATTCCCAATTTCGTGAAGAAGGCGGCGGCCGCCGGATGCCGCAAAGTTTTCATCGGACTGGAGAACATCAATCCCGATAGCCTCAAGGGCGCTTCAAAGGGCCAGAACCACATCAGCGAATACCGCGCGATGTTGCAGGCCTGGCGCAATGTCAGGGTGCTTACCTACGCGGGCTACATCCTCGGCTTTCCGGCCGACACGCCCGAGAGCATCGCGCGCGACATCGGTATCATCCAGCGCGAGTTGCCGATAGACATCATGGAATTTTTCATGCTGACTCCGGGGCCGGGCTCGCAAGACCACCAGGAGCTCTACTTGAAGGGCGTCCCGATGTCGCCCGATACCAACCAGTATGATTCCGAGCACGCGGTCACTGCGCATCCGCGGATGACGGCCGAGGAGTGGGAGGGCATCTACAAGAAGGCCTGGCATCTGTATTACTCGCCCAAACACGTTGAAACCCTACTGAGACGCGCCGCGGCGACCAGGCTCAACACCGGCCGCGTCGCGTCAATGATCTTTTACTTCTATGCCAGCCACGCCTTCGAGGGTGTGCATCCGCTACAGTCCGGGGTTTTCCGGCGCAAGCGCCGCTCGCAGCGCCGCGCGGGATTTCCGCGCGAGAGCGCGATGGTTTTTTATCCGCGGCGGGTCGTCGAGATGTTGGGCACCTACGTTCCGGCGTTGTGGTATCTGGCGCGGCTGGAACTGCTGCGCTGGCGAATTCGGCGCGATCCCAACTCGAAGAACTATAGCGACATCGCGATCTCGCCGGCCGCGCAGGACGACAACAAAATCTTCGAACTATATCGACGCACCGGCGCGGAGCAGGTACCCGCCAAGGCCGCTCCGAACCCGGCATCGGAAGCCGCTACCCTCTGAGACTAGGCGACCAGCACGTTTCCCGCTAAGCTTCGCGACGCCAAGTACCGCGGCCGCTGACCGCACAACGACTTGGGGGCACAATACATATGACCGAGCAATTGCATCCAAGCGAGGGCGCGGCGGCCTCGGGCAACGGGCATGAATCGCAATCCGCGATAGGCAGCCGCGTTCCCGCGCTCAACAGCCGAGCCCTGGTTGCGGGGCGCGGAATTTACGTCGGTGACATCACCCTTCCCGGAATGCTGCACATGGCGCTCGTGCGCAGCATGTATGCTCACGCGCTGATCAAATCGATCGACACCAGCTCGGCTGAGGCCTTGGCCGGGGTCGTATGCGTGGTGACCGGCGATGAGATTCGCCGCAACACCAAGCCGATTCCCCAGCCCTACAATAAGGCGGGAATTGGCGTGCGCGTCTACGATTGGTATGCGCTTGCTCACGACAAGGTGCGCTACGTGGGTGAGGCCGTGGCCGTGGTGATCGCGGAGGACAAGTACACCGCGCACAAGGCTGCGGAACTGGTCGAGGTCGATTACGAGGAATTGCCGGTGGTCGCCGACACCGAGCGCGGGATGGCTCCTGGAGCGCCGCTCATCGAACCGGCGTGGGGCACCAACCTGGTGATGGAGCGAGTGACGGAAACCGGCGATGTGGCGGGCACTTTCGCCGCCGCCGACGGCGTGGTCAAAGGATGTCTTTCGACGCAGCGCTACTCGGCCTCGCCGATGGAGCCGCGCGGATACGCCGCCAACTACGACAGCTTCCGCGACCAGCTCACGGTGTGGGCCTCGACGCAGTGTCCGCATCCGCTCCGCACCTACATCGCACACATCATCGGCATGGAAGAAAGCCGCGTGCGCGTGATCCAGCCCAACGTGGGCGGCGCTTTCGGCTCCAAAATTCCGACCTACCAGGAGGAGCCGCTCACCGCCTACCTCGCGCGCAAGCTGGGACGGCCGGTGAAATGGATCGAGGAACGCAGCGAAAATCTGCTCACCGGCGGCCACGCGCGCGAGCAGAAGGTGCATTTCGAGGCTGCGTACAAGCGCGACGGACAGGTCACCGGGCTCAAGGCGAAGATCGTCGCCGACGTCGGCGCACCGTCTGCGCTGGCGGGATGGGAGATGAGCCTCGTCACCACTTTCTGCATCCCTACCGTCTACAAGATTCCGAACTGCCGCGTCGAGCTATACCCGGTGGCGACCAACAAGTGCCCGTGGAACGCGTACCGTGGTTTCGGCAAAGAGACCGCTTCCTTCCTGATGGACCGGGTCATGGACGGCGTCGCGCAGGCGACCGGACTCGACCGGGCAGCGGTGCGGATGCGCAACTACATCCAGCCGCACGAATTTCCCTATCAGCAGGTGAGTGGGGTGATTTTGGATAGCGGCAATTATCCCGGCGCGATGCGCAAGCTGCTCGACCTCGTGGGCTATGCGGATTTTCCCCGGCTTCAGGCCGAGGCGCTGCGCGAGGGCCGTCGCATCGGCCTTGGCCTTGGCCAGGAACTGGTGGCCGAAGGCTGCTCGTTGCCGACCTCGCTGCTGGTCGCGGGCTACGACGGGGCCACCGTGCGCGTCAATCCCTCGGGCCAGGTTACGGTGCTGACAGGAGTGACCTCGCCCGGCAGCGGCAACGAAACCGCGATTGCGCAGGTGGCCGCCGACACACTGGGCGTGGACGTAAGCACGGTGCGCGTGGTCCAGGGCGACACCGAGACTTGTCCGTGGGGGCTCGGCAACTACAGCTCGCGCGCGGTCATCATGGGCGGCTCCGCCACTTTCGTCGCGGCGAGCGAGCTCAAGGAAAAAATTCTCAAAGTTGCGGGCCACATGCTCGAAGTTCTGCCCGCCGACCTGGAATGCCGGGGCGGCAAAATTTTTCCCAAGGACGCGCCCGCGCGTTACGTCGCGTTCAACGAGGTCGTCCACACGATCTACAACGACACCTTCGGAATACACGCCAAGGAGATCGAACCGGGACTCGAGGCGACGCGCTACTTCCGCCATCCCAACATCTACCAGGAAGGCGATCCGCAGGGCCGTTCCTCGGCATATCCTTCGTGGCCCAATGCGGTGGTCGGCGTGATCGTCGAAGTCGATCCCGCGGACGGCAAGCTCAAGCTGCTGCGGGTGTGCATGGTTCACGACAGCGGCGTGGTGGTCAACCCGATGCTGGCCGAGGGCAACGTCCACGGCGGCATCGCGCAAGGCATCGGCGGCGCGATTTACGAACATCTGGTGTACGACGAGAACGGCCAGTTCAAGACCGGGACCTTCATGGACTACACGCTGCCGACCGCGGTCGAGATTCCGCCGCTCGAACTCGCGCATCAGGAAACACGCTCGCCTTTCACGCCGCTGGGGACCAAGGGAGTGGGAGAATCGGGTGTGTTGGGTATCCTGGGCGCGATCTGCGGCGCGGTCGAGAACGCTTTGCCCGAACTCGATCTCCGGCTGCTCGAGATGCCGCTTGCGCCCGAGCGTCTGTGGCGCGCAATCCAGGCGGCGCCCAAGCGCACAGCCAACGGCGGAGGCCTCGCTCGATGATCACCCAGGAATTCGAGTTTCGCTCGCCGGAAAAACTCGACGAGGCGCTAACCCTTCTGGCCGATGGCGGCGAGGACATCAAGCTGCTCTCGGGCGGGATGAGCCTGATGCCGATGATGGCGCTCGGGCTGGTGCGGCCGCGTATCGTGCTCAGCCTCAATCGCATCGGCGGGCGCGCCTACGTGCGAGAAGACCGCGACGCGCTGCGGATTGGCGCGGGCACGCGCCACTACGAAATCCTGCGCGACCCACTTATCGCGCGCCACTGCGCGGTCCTGGCCGAGGCGGCCGCTTTCATCGGCGACATGCAGGTGCGCAATCGCGGCACGATCGGCGGCAGCATGGCCCATGCCGATCCGGCGGCGGATTACAGTCCGGTGCTGGTCGCGGCCGGCGCTCGCGTGATCGCGCGGAGCAAGCGGGGTGAGCGCGAGATTGCCGCGGACAGTTTTTTCGCCAACCTGATGGAGACCGCGCTTAAGCCCGACGAGATTTTAACCGAAGTGATCGTGCCCAAGCTGGGCGCGGCGCGCGGCGCCTACACACGGCTCCATCGCATCGAAGGCAACTTCGCGATCGTCAATGCCGCGGCAATCTTGAGCGACAAGCACGCGCGGATCGCTTTGGGCGGCGTTGGTTCGACTCCCGTCGCGCTCGACGTGAGCGCGGAACTCTCGCGCGGGTTCAACTCCGGCGCGCTCCAAGCTATTGGCCGGCAGGTGCGCGCCGCCTGCACCGACGCGCCCGCGGACCTCAACGCCAGCGCCGAGTATCGCCGTGAGATGGCTGCGCTGTACGCCGAGCGCGCGCTCGCGGTCGCGGCCGGACGCGTGCCGTCGCAACAGACGCCCGAGGCTGACAGAAAATCTGTGCCGGCCGCATCAGCGCCGCGCAAAACCGCAACCGGCGCGGTTGGCGGAGCGCTCCGCACCGCGATCGCGGTATCGATAAACGGACAGGCGCGGCGGCTCGAGGCTGACAACCGGATGGTGCTGGCCGACCTGTTGCGTGACGTGATCGGGTTGACCGGCACGCACATCGGTTGCGGCACCGGGAGTTGCGGCGCGTGCACCGTGATGCTTGACGGGCGCACGGTCAAGAGTTGCTCGGTGCTGGCGGCGGACGTCGACGGATGCGCGGTCGAGACGATCGAGTCGCTGGCCTCCGACATCCATCATCTGCACCCGTTGCAGGAGTCCTTCGTGCGCAATCACGGCCAGCAATGCGGTTACTGTACGCCCGGGATGGTGATGTCGGCGTTGCAACTGCTGCGCGACAATCCCAATCCTGACGAGACCGCGATCCGGCACGGGATTTCCGGCAACCTCTGCCGATGCACCGGTTACCAGTTCATCGTCAACGCGATTTCCGACGCGGCGCGCGCCCTCGGCGCCAGCAAGCCGCTGGCGTAACCGCGCTCAGCCGCGCACGCTCATCCTCGATTGGCCGGCTGGCCGTTCGCGTGCGCGCCGCCGGTCAATACGTCCATCGGGACGAGCGGTGGGCGGCGGCTGCGCTTCAGATCGTCGAGTTCGGCCTGGACCTTGGCTTCGGCGTTGCGGCGGCGAATCTCTTCGAGCTTTTGATCGATCTCTGCGCTATGGATCTCGCGGTTCACACCGGAGCGCGTGAGCATCTGCTGAATCGATTCGCGCACTTCCTGCAGCGCGCGCAGGTCCTCGTCGTAGGAAAGTCCCTCGAGCGCCCGCTCGACCCGCATCCTGGCCTGCGCGTTGCGTAACCGCGCCAGCATCCTGACCTTCTCCGTCTTGAGCTTGTCGATCTCGCTCTTGAAGCCGACCAGGTTTTTTTTCGCGTCTTCCGCTTCGACGGTGAGCTGCGACAGTTCCTCTTTGACCCGCTCGCATTCGGCTTCGAGCTCGTGTTTGCGCCGGATGAGGATCAGCGCGCACTGGTCCTCGTTAAGGTCTGCGGCCTGCCCGGCCTGTTCTGCGACCTCGGCCAGTTCGGCGGATTTTTGCTTCAGCTCGCGCTCGAGCTTGTTGCGCATGTAGATCGCGCCGGCGGCCGCGTTCTTGAGCTGCCCGTACCGCCGGATGCGATCGGAAATCGCGGCTTCGTACACCGCTTCCGGGTCGTGCGCTTCGCGCGCCTTGAGCCAGCGGCTGAATTTTCCACCGATCAGGCTCTTCAATCTTGAAATGAACATCGCGATTTCTCCTTTTCCGCGTATCGCCGCTCGTCTGGCCAGCCACTTAGAACCAGCGCTGCACGCGCCGCTTGTAATCGAGGTATTGCTCGCCGAACAGCCGCTCCATCGTTGCCTCTTCCTCCGGAATCAGCCTCCGATCGATCACAAGGAAGAATAGAACCGGCGCGATCAGCATCGTGGGCGAGCCGAAGAACATCGCAAAGCCGAGCAGTATCGCCGCGAGTCCCAGGTACATCGGATTGCGCATGTACGTGTACGGCGCTTCGGTCACGAGCGTGGTCGGCTCTCCGTGAGGATTTTTCGTCGTCGCATGCCCGCTGAAGAGCGCGGCGGCGTAAGACGAAAGCCCCACACCTCCGGCGACCAGCAACAGGCCCAGCAACTGATGCGGGTGAACGAAGCGATGATGTCCGCCGAGCAGGTGCAACAGGAGTACGCCCAACAGCAGGAGGCCGGCGAGAACCGGAGGATGAATCCTGAGTGCGCCGCCGTCTTCGGGATGGCTCTCTGTTTCGTTCATGTCTGTCTCCCTTCGGCCGCCGATAGCTCGAGCGGCGGCATCACTGATACTCGTCCCGCGTGGTCACTCGTCTTGCGTTTTCAGTCCGAGGTCGTCGACGCTGATGCCAAGCTCGCGCATCTTTTGCTGAAAGTTTTGCCGGTACATCCCGGCCCGCTCGGCGGCGCGCGAGATATTGCCGCCCGTGGCCCTGAGCGCGTTGATGAAGAAATCGCGCTCCCACTGCCCGACGAATTTTTCCTTGGCCTCGCGGAACTTGACCTCGCCGCCATCTCCCGGCGTTTCGGCCATCACGCCCGCGGACGGCATCCGCGCTGCGTCGTGGTTGCCGGCGGCCTCGGCGCCGCCGCTTGCAGAACCGCCGAGCAGTTCCGCCGGTGTGATCTCGGCGCCCACGGATAGAATCACCGCTTGTTCGATCGCGGCCTTGAGCGAGCGCACATTGCCGCGCCACGGATTCTCGACGCACGCCCTCATCGCTTCGGGCGTCAGCGTCTTGTGCGGCGTACCGAACTGCTTGCAGGCCTCGTCGAGAAAATGCATCGCAAGCGGCGCGATGTCCTCGCGCCGCTCGCGCAGTGGCGGAACCCGCACCTCCACGACTTTGATCCGATAGTAAAGGTCCTCGCGAAAGCGCCCATCAGCGGCCATCGCCTCGAGGTTTTGGTTGGTCGCCGCGATTATCCGCACGTCGGCCACGAGCGACTGGTTGCCGCCGATTCGTTCGAAGCGTTTTTCCTGGATGACGCGCAGCAGCTTGGCCTGGGTCTCGAGGCTCATGTCGCCAATCTCGTCGAGGAACAGGGTGCCGCCGTCGGCGGCCTCGAATTTGCCCTCGCGGCGCGCGACCGCCCCGGTGAATGCGCCCTTTTCATGGCCGAACAGTTCGCTCTCGACCAGCTCACGCGAAAACGCGGCGCAGTTGACCGGCATGAACGGGCCGTTGGCGCGCGGGCTCTGGCTGTGGATCGCGCGCGCGACCAGTTCCTTGCCGGTTCCCGACTCGCCGCGCACCAGCACGGTTACGTCGGTCGGCGCGACCTTGTCGATCGTCTCGAACACGCTCATCATCGCGCGCGAGCGCCCGATCATCCCGGCAAAGCGTCCGCTTTCGAGATTCACCTGCTCGACCAGCCGGTTGTAGGCGCGGCGCAGCAGCTGCTTCTCCATCACGTTGCGGACTTTGATTCTCAACTCGTCGTTGTCGAACGGCTTGGGCAGGTAATCTTCCGCGCCGGCCTTCATCGCTTCGACCGCGATCCGCTGCGTTCCGTATGCCGTGATCATCAGCACCGCGCATCCGGGATCGAGTTGGCGCACGGCGCGCATCAGGTCGAGCCCGCTCATCCCCTGCATGCTCAAGTCGGTGATGATCACGTGGAACAGCCCGGCCTTGACCTTGGCGAGCGCCTCTTCGCCCGACTCCGCGGTCTCGACCTCATAGCCCTCCTTGCCGAAGAGCCCCTTGAGCGCGACCAGGATGCCGTGCTCGTCATCGACGACCAGGAGCCGCCCTTTCATCGGCGTTCTCCGGCCTCGGCAAGCTGTGGATTCGGATCGGCCGGCGCTTGTTCCGCATCGGCGGGCGAGGCGTGATTGAATCCGGCTTCGGGTTGGCCGGATTGATTTTGCGCGCGCGCCGCGTCGGCGAGCGGAATCGACAGCCTGAACTCGGTGCCGGTGCCGGGCTTGCTCTGGACTTCGATCCGGCCGCTATGGGCGTCCATCACTTTCTTTGCGATACCCATCCCGAGCCCGGTGCCATTTTTCTTGGTGGTGTAGAACGGATTGAAAATCTTCGCGAGCTTGTCCTCGGCGATACCGCAGCCGTTGTCGCGAATCACCACGCTGGCCGTTCCCGGATGGAGGTTCACGATTCCGAATTCCAGCCGCCGCTCGCCCGCGTTCGACTCCATCGCGTCGATCGAGTTGTCGATCACGTTGGTGAAGACCTGGCGTAGCTTGTCGGCGTCGGCGCGGACCATCGGCCCTCCGATATAGTTGCGCGACACGCTGACCTGATTTGCTTCGAGCTTGGCGCGCATCTCGGTGAGCGCGTGGTCGAGCACCGACGCCAGTCCCACATTTTCGAAACTGTAGTCCGTTTCCTTGGCGTACTTGAGCAGATGAGAGACACTGCGTTCGACCCGCGCGAGTTCGTCCAGCGCGACCTTGGCGTACTCCACGTTCTCGTTCGAGGTCGGGTCCTCGCCCATCTGCTGCACCAGGCTCTTCGCCGCGGCGATCGGATTGCGGATTTCGTGCGCGAAACTGGCGGTGAGCTCGTCGAGCGAGGCCTGCTTCTCCGTGCGCAGGACCTCTTTCTCGCGCGTGACCTCGCGCTGCACCTCGCGTTGCACGGCGGGCTCGAACACGCGCTCGTGAATCCAGCGCCATCCGTATACGCCGCCGAAATGACTGGCGAGTCCGATGCCCCACCCGAGCGCGGGGAAGATCCACCATTCGAACGATGGGCTGACGACGAGATTCACAATCAGGAGCGATCCGATGACGATCCCGTACCACATCAGGTGCACGTAAAAGCCGGCCTCGCGCGAGGCGCGCCGGCGGGCGCGCTGGTAGGCCTTGCGCTCCTCCTCGCTGTCGCGTTGCGGCGCGCGCTCTTGTGCGGACTCGCCTCGCCGGTCCGGCCCGGACGCCGCTGAACTCGCGCGCGTTTGCGAGGCCGCCGAGTCACCGGGCTGCGCACCGTCGGCGCGAAGCCGATCGGCCTCACGCCGCAACTTGGCCTCCGCCATTTCGAGCGTGCTCGCGACCTTGTGCCCGACATCGGCGGCCTGATGCCGCGCGTCGTGGGCCCAGCGTTCCCAGTCCTGCCACTGGCGACTCCACTTGTCCCACTTGTCATTTCCGGGTTGGCCGGCCTGACTCTTTAGGTCTTCGCGCGACTGCATGCGTTCCCATCGGCGCGACCATTTGTCGCACTTGCCGCCGCCGCTAATCCGCCGGTATTTGCGCCGTTGGACCAGGGCGAAAATGATGATCAATGCAATCAGGAAACCCATAATTTAAACCGACTCAGACGACTTAGGGCGCGGTCGCGATGCCTGTTTTCCGTCAAAGTATTGGGATTGCGGCGCCGGCCTTGCCAAAGCTTATCGTTCATTGATGCAGATGAGGAGCAAGCCTGATGCCGTCGCGCGCGCTCACAGAAAGGGCCGAAAAGCCGCGATCTTTGGTCGCCATTGGGGTGCAGTCCGCGAGCCGATGCATCCGCTTTAATGCATGGCGCGGACTGCATCCGACGACCCCATCCGCTATTCTCTTTGGCAATTCCCCATGGCTCGCCGGAGTTCACCCTTGTTTCGTGCAATCCAGATGGCCGCACTAGCGATCGTGGCGGCGCTCGTCGCAGGCAGCGGCGTCGCGCGCGCCGAATCCGTCTATTCCTTCGCCACGACGCCGGGCAGACTGCCGAAAAACGTCGTGCCGACGCACTACGCGATCGATCTCAAGCCCGACCTTACCACGCTTGCCGTCGGCGGTTCCGAGGTAGTGGACATCAAGGTTCTCACGTCGACCGATCGCATGGTCCTGAACGCGGTCGATATGACGCTTCGCTCGGCGGCGCTTGAGGGCGAGCCGGGGCAGGTGGCAAGGATTACGGCGGCGCCCAAGACCGAGACCGTCACGCTCGTTTTTCCGCATGCGCTCGCGGCGGGACCGCACAAGCTAACGATCGCGTTCGCCGGACATCTCAACGGGTTCGGGCGCGGCATTTTCCACGTCGATTATCCGACCGCGCACGGGCGCAAGCGGATGATCGCGACCGAACTGGAACCGGCCGACGCGCGCCGGATCTTTCCGTGCTGGGATGAACCGGCTTTCAAGGCGAGCTTTGAACCGTCGGTGATCGTGCCGCGGAGTTTTCTCGCGGTCTCCAACATGCCGATTGCGCATGAGGAGCCGGCCGGCGGCAATATGAAGCGCGTCGCGTTCGGCGCGACACCGAGGATGTCGAGTTATCTTTTCGTGCTGGTCGGGGGCGATCTGGAACGGCTGACCGGCGACGGGAACGGAGTCACGGTGGGTGTGGTCACGGTCGCGGGCAAGCGCGAGCAGGGGCGTTTTGCGCTCGCGAGTGCCATCGACATCCTCGGTTATTACAACGATTATTTCGGAGTCAAATACCCGTTGCCCAAGCTGGACCTGATCGCGGTTCCCGGCAGCGTCGGCGGCGCGATGGAGAACTGGGGCGGCATCGTCTTCAACGAAAGCATCCTGCTCTTCGACCCGTCCTCGAGTCCCGACGCTCTCCGCCGCGGCATCTTCGGGGTGCTCGCGCATGAGATGGCTCATCAGTGGTTCGGCGATCTGGTCACGATGGCATGGTGGAACGATCTGTGGTTGAACGAAGGCTTCGCCAGTTGGATGCAGAACAAGCCGACCGAGCGTTTCCACCCCGACTGGCAGGTTTGGCTGAACAACTCAGCGTCGAAGCAGTCGGCGATGGATGTCGACGCACGCCACACGGCGCATCCGATTCAGCAAACGATCGCCGATGAGAGCGAGGCGCAATCCGTCTTCGACAGCATCACCTACAGCAAGAGCCAGGCGTTCATTCGCGAACTTGAAAATTACCTCGGCGCGGAGAAATTTCGCGACGGCATCCGGCGCTACATCGCCGCCCACGAATACAGCAATGCAACCACGGCGGACCTGTGGATGGCGCTGCAGGCCGCCTCGGGAAAACAGGTCGCATCGATCGCGGCCCCTTACACGGAGCAGCCGGGCGTCCCGCTGATCGTGAGCAGCGCCAGCTGCGTGAACGACCGGCAGCGGCTCACGCTGCATCAGGAACGCTTCATCAGGGGCGCCAGCGCGGCTGACGCTCGCGCGCAACTCTGGGAGATCCCGATCGCATTCGGTCCGCCGGGCGCCAAGGAGCCGAGCGGGGTCGTTTTGATGCAGGGAAAGACGATGCAGATCGCGGCGGGGCGATGCGGCGTGCCGCTTAAGCTCAACTTCGGAGACGCCGGTTATTACCGCGTCGAGTACGATGCCGCGACTGAAGCCGCGCTGGCCAAAGCGATCGAGACGATGGGGCCTGCCGACCGCGTCAACCTGCTCGCCGACAACTGGGCGCTGGTCGAGGCCGGCCGCATCTCGGTGGACAGGTATTTCAGTCTGGTCGACGCCGTAGGGGGCGATCGCAATCGTGCCGTCTGGGAGCGGGTGATGGGCACGATCGGCCGCCTCGACGATCTCGAGCGCGGCTTGCCCGGCCGGCCCGCGTTCCAGGCCTATGCGCGATCGCGTCTGCGCCCGCCTTTCGAGCGGCTCGGATGGGATCGTGCGCCGGGCGAATCAGAAGACAACACGATCCTGCGCGCCAAATTGATCGGAGAGCTGGGTGCGCTGGGTGACGCGACCGTGCTGGCCGAGGCGAAGCGGCGGTTCGCGGCGTTTGTTAAGGACCAGCGATCGCTCGATGTGAACTTACGCGGCTCGGTGATTTTCCTCGCCGGTCGCGAGGCCGATCGAGCGACGTATGACGAGCTGAGAGCGCTCGGCCGCAAGGCTACCAGCACCGAGCTACGCAATCGCTACTACATCGCGCTCGCGTCGGCCAAAAATCCCGAGCTGGCGAAGGAGACACTCGCAATCACCTTGACCGACGAGGTGCCGGCCGACCTCGCGAACGGGATGATTCTGACGGTGGCGGCGGGAGAGCATCCGGAACTCGCGCTGGCCTTCGCCACGACGAATTTCGCGGCGCTGGCTGCGAAGCGCGGGCCCACGTTCCGCGCGTTCTTCATGCCCTCATTGATGTCCACCTTTGCGGACCGCGCGCATGCCGAAGAATTGGCCCACTTCGCGCCGGTGCACGAGACGGCCGGCGGACGGATCGCGGCCGCGCGGGCCCGGGAGGAGATTCTCGAAGCGGCAGATTTTCGCGCGCGACAGATCCCGGCGGTCGACGCGTGGGTGAAGCAGCACGCGGCATCGTCGTAGCCCGCGCTCTCTAAAAGGTTCCATCTCCTGTCATCCTGAGCGTCAGCGAAGGATCTCCGCGGAAGCGACGGGTCTTTTTTCCCCGCATTTATCGATACCCAGACAAGGTGCTCAATCACTGGTTCGCGCATTGCCTTGCGACGCTTGGTTCTCTGTACTACTACAGCGTGACTACTGGTCTGCGTTTTCCGATCCCACTTTTTCGGAGTGAGATGACATGCAAGACACGAACAATGGGCACAACGCGAATGACGGCGGCATACTTTCCGGACTTAGGGTTATCGACTGCGGAACCTACGTTGCCGGCCCGGCGGCCGCCACCGTCATGTCCGACTTTGGCGCCGAGGTGATCAAAATCGAGCGCCCTGGCGGCGGCGACCTGTGGCGGCTCTTTTCCAAGCTGCCCGGTACGGCCAAGTCCGAGCTTGACTGGTGCTGGGTTCTCACCAGCCGCAACAAGAAAAGTGTCGCGTTGGACCTGGGACGGCCCGAAGGACGCGAGGCGCTGATCCGCCTCGTGCGCACGGCGGACGTCTTCCTGACCAACTACCAGAGAACGCTGCTCGAAAAATTCCGCCTGACCTGGGAAGACCTGTCTCCCGTCAACGACCGGCTCATCTACGCGCACTTGACCGGTTATGGCGACACGGGAGACGACGCGGATGATCCGGCGTTCGACGCGCTCGCGTACTGGGCGCGCTCGGGTTTGATGATGAGCGTGACCGGGACCGACGGCTCGCCCAGCGCACCCCGGCCCGGGATGGGCGATCATCCGACTTCGATGTCGTTGTTCGGAGCGATCATGCTGGGCTTGTACCGGCGGGAACGCACCGGGCGCGGATCGAGGGTCAGCACGTCATTGCTGGCGAGCGGAGCGTGGGCCAACGCGTGCGACATCCAGGCGAAGCTCTTGAACGCGAAGTTTCCCGTGCGCGGCGAAGGCAAGCATCCGCCCAATCCGCTCACGGCCGCGTACCTCACTCGCGACGGCAAGATCTTTCTCCTCGTGCTGATCGATCCGGACAACGAGTTTCCACGCCTGTGCCGGGCTTTCGGGCAGCCTGAACTAGGCACAGGAGAGTTGTTCGCGACCAACGACGGCCGCGATCGAAACGCGGCGGCGCTGTACGCAATCCTGCAATCCGAGTTTGAGTCGCGCGACCTCGCGGAGTGGCGGACGATCTTCAAACGTAACGACATCAAATGGGCGCCGCTGCCCGTGCTCGACGAGGTGGTGAAGGATCCGCAGATGCGCGCCGCCGAGGCGTTCATCAAGATGGACTATCCCGGGGCTGGCGTGCTCGAGACGGTGAACAGCCCGGTCTTCGTCGACGGCAGCGTAAAGCGGAAACCCACTGCGGCGGCGGAGGTTGGCGCTCACACACGCGAAGTGCTGCAGGAACTCGGCTACAGCGCGGACGCAATCGACTCGATAGTGCGCGATACCGCTCGGCACTAGCACGATTTTTTTGGAGCGCGGGCATTACCGCCGCGTGACGATAGTGGGATAAGCTGGTAGGTAGCCACTCGGCAAAGAGGAACGCAAAGGCTAGGCGAAAGCACGGCGATTCCTCGATACAAAATCGCTAAAGGAGCGAAGAGGACAAGATGCATTTCATGTGGTTTACGGAACGGGCGTACCATTATGATCCTGAGGTCGACCCGGCAAAGTATCATGCGCTGGAGAACCAGATCGTTGGGCTGCGCAGCTTCTTCAACACCCCCAATCGCTTTTTCGAGCGCGAGCACGGGGCGAAACTGCTCAACCAATATCTCGACGAGAAGATTTACACCGACTCCGAGCTGATGAATTTCGACGGCGTGATGCTCAACGAGCATCATGGCACGCCGTTTTGTCTCGGTGCCGTGATGGATGTCGAAGCTTCCATCCTCGCCAAGGTCACCAAGCGGGTGAAGATGGTCCTGCTCGGCAATCCGGTCGCCACCGTCGCCAATCCGCTGCGCCTGGCGGAAGAACTCGCGATGATCGATCTCATCTCGGGCGGACGCCTGGTCTCCGGATGGGTGCGCGGCGCCGGCTCCGAGCAGTTCGCCAACAACACCAACCCGGCTCTCAACCGAGAGCTGTTCGAGGAAGGCGTCGAGTTCATCGTCAAGGCGTGGACCACGCCGGGCCCTTTCCGCTACGAGGGCAAGCACTTCAACTTTCGCAACGTGAACCCGTGGGTATTGCCGCTGCAACGGCCGCATCCGCCGTTCTGGATCCCGGGCCTTGTGAGTCCCGACACCGCTTTTTGGTGCGCGCGCAAACGCTATCCGTATGTCGCGCTGGCAACGCGGCTGCAGCCAACGCTGGAGCTATGGGACTTCTATGCCAAGGCTGCGGCGCAGGAAGGCTATCAGGCCGGGCCGGAGAATTTCGGCTACCTGCAGCCGGTCGTGGTGGCCGATACGCAGGAGCGCGCGGAAGAACTCGGCAAGCGAATTCTCTTTGGCGGCGCCTTCGCGCACTTTGCCCGGCCGGAATGGATGTTCCCGCCGGGGTACAATTCCAAGGCTGCGACAAAGCGTTTGGCCGAGTCGAATTTCGGCGCCAACGCCGCGGCCAAGACGCTCTATGGCGAGGGCGGCAACGACGAATCCCAGGAACAGATCGAGGCCGTCAAGAAACACATCTATGACGGCTATCCCGATGTCCTGAAGGACTACGTAATGATTGCCGGCACGCCGGACAACGTGATTCCCAAGCTCAACCAGGTGCTCGACGTCTTGCGGCCGGGAATCTTTTCGTTCTGGCTCGACGGGCCGGTCCCGGGCAAGGATCGGATGCGATGCCTGGAATTGCTCAATCGCGATGTTATTCCGGCCATGCGCGATTACGGCAAGACGCTCGGATTGGTCGACCCGTTCAAACGCGCGCCGGGCTCGCGCCTGCTCCGCGCGGGGGTCGCACCCGAGCCGGTGAGCAATGCCGACGCGCTCGCCTCCATGACGGCGTGAGACGGACGGCCTGAAGCGGAATTCGCACAATCCTGGGCCGGGCCGCGAACCGGTCCGGCCCAGGGTCAATCCCCGCCAAATATCTCTCAACTCCGCGCTAAGCTGCGGAAAATAGCCTCGAAAATTCGCGTTCTCGGAAGACTCCGCCTGTTGACCGCGGATGAAAATCGGTCTAAACGGGCATAAGGAAAGCAAACTTTTCGAGAGGGGTCTGCTTATGCGCTCTATGGAAGAGGTGGCGGCCGGGCGTCCTCCGACTGGCTGGCTAGTTGGCTGGAAAACTTTATTTGTAGGATGCGGCCTGCTTTTGGCGTGCAATCTTTTCCTTTGGGTCTGGGACTATAACTACGCCTTCACGGCGGGACTGGATTCCTCGAGCCGCGCCTTCGCGCTGCATTACCGCACCCTGTTTTGGGGCGAATTGCTGAGCGTCGGGGCTTTCGCCGGCCTGTGGTACGGATGGCTGGTCAGAACCGGCCGCGGCCTGCTCAGCGAATCGGTAGCGCCCGCCGAGGAAATTCGGCGCGTCGTGGTGCTGTGGGGAATTATCGGAGCGACCAGCCTCTCGATCTACATCGAGGCGAGCTTCTGGCCGAACTGGGACGGCGCGTGGCATCAGACGATGGTGCGCGACACCGCGCTGACTCCCACGCACATCCCGATGTTCTATTTCTTCTTTCCGATGTCAGTTGTGCTGGCCCTGGGAGCGTACTTGTACGGGCGCTTTCGATTGCCCGCGGTCTACGGCCGCGAGAAAGGATTTCCCTGGTCTTTCTTTTTGCTGATCTCGGCGGCGGTGCTCGAATTCGTGGAGGTCGCCTTCAACGAATGGGGTCACAGTCTCTGGATGTCAGAGGAATTTTTCTCCGTGCCTTTTCATTGGCCCTTCGTCATCTATGGATGGCTGGCGGGCGGAATGTTCGCGGTCTGGGGCGAGACGATTCTGTATCTGTTCCAGATTGAAAAGAAGGCGCGCGCGGTCGAGGAACTCCCGACGCATACGGCTGCCGCCGGCTAAGCGGCGCGACGGCTTTTCTCAAATCCTGACAATCGTGTTCTGACACTCGCGCGAGGGAAGCATGGCGACAGCACCATCGATAGCCGCAGCCGCGGCGGCCGAACGGCAGCGCAGGCTCGCACTGCGTGACCTGCTCAACGCGAAATATCAGTGGATCGATCGCACCTGGGACGCGGTCTTCTGGATCACGGCCATCTTTGTCGTGGCTGGCGCGGCGGATATCACCCGGCTGCTGTTCGCCGGCGACTGGGATTTCTGGACCGATTGGAAAGATCCTCAATGGTGGCCGGTCATCACCGCGTTTGCCACCATCATCATTCCCTCCGCGCTCCAATACATCCAGTGGGCCGCATGGCGGTTTCCCACCGGCGCGACCTACACCTGTGTATGCCTCTTCATGGCCTCGTGGGTCGGGCGTTATTTCCAGTGGCACGTGGCCGAAAGCTATCCGCTAAATTTCGTATGGCCGATCTCGACGATCCCGGCGGCCATAATTCTGGACTGGCTATTGATGAGGACGAAGAGTTTCGTGCTGACATCGCTTTTCGGTGGAGGGATTTGGGCGGTGATGGTGTGGAGCTTCAATTACATCCCGCTCGCGCCTTTTCTGCAGCCGATGCAATTCATGCATCACATTCTCACGGTTGCCGACGTTCAGGGGATCGTTTACATCCGCACCCAGACGCCCGAATACATGCGGCATATCGAACGTGGTGCGCTGCGTAGCTTTCTCGGCGAGACGCAGTACGTATCGCTGTTGTTCGGCGGCACGCTGGCGATGCTCGGTTATTGGATCGGCCAATTTATCGGACGCTATCTCGCCGTATGGCCGATCGGCAGATATATCAAGACCGTCTGAAGCGGATCGCGGGAACTGCTATGCGTACTACTTTTCGTGCCGTCACGGTCGCGCTTTTGTGGACCGCCATATATGCCACCCGCGCGCATGCGCACGGCGGAATCGCCGGGCCGGACGAGCTTGGCCCTCCGGTGATCACTTCGGCCGTGCTCGGCATCGGTGGCTATTGGCTGATGTTGCTATGGCCGTCGCGCCGCCGCTCGGTGGTCAGCAACAAAAAGCGCAGGCCGATCCGCACCGGGATGAAGTAGGGGACTTACCAGGAACTTGCCAGGGGACTTGCAAGCGGCTTTGCACGCCATACGGGGAGGCGGAATGCGAATACGATTTCCGGTTCTGTCAGCGGCTCTCTTGATACTCATCGCGTCGTACGCCCCGCGGGCTTTTGCCCACGGCGAAGCGGCGGACGAGCCGTTTCTCAAGGACCTTACGGTCGCCTTCTATGACGTGCACATCTCTCCGACCACGATCAAAGTAGGCGACCCGGTCACGATCACCGGAACGGTAAAAATTCTCGAGACCTGGCCATACACGCTGGACCCGCCGCAAACCGCGTACATCACGCCCGTTGTTCCCGGACCGGTTTTCGCGCTCGTCGATCGGGTAGTCAATGGCACTACCACGCCGGGCTCCATCCTGGTCGACAAGGGCCGGACTTATCATTTCAAGATGGTGATGAGAGCCCGCGACCCGGGGAATTGGCACGTGCATCCGGGAATCGCGATCCAGGGCACCGGCACACTTATCGGTCCGGGCGAGTGGGTCACGGTTGAGCCGGCCGCCGAGCCGTTCAAGATGGACGTGACGCTGCTCACCGGCCAGACCGTCAACCTCGAGCACTACGGCGGCAGCTTCGTCTGGTGGTGGTCCTTTGCCGGGTTCATCATCGGGGTGATCTGGCTGCTTTATTGGACCGTTCCCAAGCGCACCGTCACCCGTCTCGCGGTGACCACGCAACTCCCGGTCAACGATGACGCCCCCGACATCGGGCTCATCACGCCGCGCGACCACATGTGGATGGACTTGCTTGCCGGAGCGACGGTCGCGATGCTGGTCATCGGCTGGATTTACATGGCGGTTAAGTTCCCCGTGCGGCTGCCGCAGCAGACGGTCCGCTTTGCGCCCCCGGTTATCGATTCCACCGAGCATGCGGCCCAAGTGATGAATGCCGATTCCACCTACGACGAAAAGACCGATACGCTGTTGATCAACGTCGCGGTAAAAAATACCGGCACAGCCCCGTTGAGCCTCAAGCAGTACATCATGGCGATGGCCACGTTTGTCAACGGCGGCAAGGACGACCTGGACAAGGCGGGACCCGCGCATTACGTCGGCAGCATGCAGGTCCAGCCCGACGCTCCAATCGCGCCTGGGCAGACGGGGAAGATGCAATTGAAGATCAGCAGTCCATTGTTCGACGAAGAGCGGCTTATTCCGCTACACGATCCGCAGGAGCGGATCGCGGGGTTGCTGCGCTTTACCGATGCGCAGGGCCACGAGGACCTGGTAACGCTGCAGACCGACCTGGTGCCGACGGAGTTCCGTCCGCAATACTTGCCTTAGCGCCAACCTGGAGCGATATGAAGATCAAGCGACGGGAGTTCTTGCACAAGAGCGCGATGGTGGTCGCCGGGGTGTCGGCGGCTGCCGCCGGCGTAACGGTCACCGGCTTTGCCGCCGAATGGACCGCGAAACTAAAGACCCTGAACGCGCACGAGGCTGAAACGCTGCTCAAGATGGCGCGGCAGATCTTTCCGCACGACCGGCTCGACGATAGCTACTACATAAAGGTAGTCGAGGATCTCGATACCGAGGCGACGAGCAAACCCGCGACGGCCAAAATGCTAAGCGCAGGAGTGGCTAATCTCGATCATTTGGCTAAGGGTAAATTTGCCGCTCAGCCCGCAGCCGATCAAATCACCGCGCTCAAGAAAATTCAGGATACGCCGTTTTTCGAGAAAGTTCGCAGCACCGAGATGGTTTCGCTCTATAACAACGAGGATGTCTGGAAAGCTTTCGGCTACCAGGGCGCTTCCTACCGCTTCGGCGGCTACCTGCATCACGGCTTCAACGACCTGAACTGGCTGCCCGAACCGCCCGAAGCGGCAAGCCCGAAATCTGGCTGAACGGAGAGTTGCGCAGTGGCTCGATTCGATTCGAACGACGATTCCGTCGTGGTAATCATCGGTTCGGGAGCAGGCGGAGGCACGCTCGCCAACGAGCTCTGTCACAAGGGCTTTAAGGTCGTGGTGCTCGAGGCGGGCCAACGTCAGTCGCCGCTGACCTTCCATAACGATGAGTGGTTCGCATTCAAGCAACTGGCCTGGCTTGACAAGCGCACTACCTCGGGCACCTGGCGGGTGGCAAAGGACTTTCCTAACCTGCCGGCCTGGACCTGCAAGACGGTTGGTGGAACGACCGTGCACTGGGCGGGCGCGTCGTTACGTTTTCAGGAGCACGAGTTCAAGGCCAAAACTACCTATTCGAACGTCAGCGGCGCGAATCTGCTCGACTGGCCGATAAGCCTCTCGGACCTGGCGCCTTACTATGCGAAGGCCGAGGATAAGATGGGGGTGACGCGGACCAACGACATCCCCGGTCTGCCGGGAAATAACAACTTCAAGGTGATGTATAACGGCGCGACGCGCGTCGGGTACAAGACCGTACACACCGGGCGCATGGCGATTAACAGCCGGCCGCGCGATCGCCGTGCGTCCTGCTGGCAGCTCGGGTTTTGTTTCCAGGGATGCAAGTCGGGAGCGAAGTGGTCAACGCTATATACGGAAATTCCGAAGGCCGAGGCCACCGGCAAGCTCGATCTGCGGCCGGAGTCCCATGCGCTCCAGATTCAGCACGACGCCAAGGGTAAAGCGACGGGTGTTCTGTATGCCGACAAGGACGGCAAGCATGTCGTGCAGAAGGCGCACGTCGTATGCGTGGCATGCAATTCGATCGAAAGCGCGCGGCTCCTGCTCAACTCGGCCTCGTCCACATTCCCGCACGGGCTCGCCAATTCGTCCGGCCAGGTCGGCAAGAACTATATGCGGCATACGACCGGCTCCGTCTACGGGATTTTCGACAAACCGGTGCATATGTATCGCGGTACCGTGATGGCCGGCATCATCACCGACGAAGCCGAGTTGAATACCAAGCGAGGGTTTGCCGGCGGCTTCGAGATGGAGACTATCTCGCTCGGGCTGCCGTTCGCGGCCGCGTTCCTTGATCCGGGAGCATGGGGGCGTGACTACGCGAGCGTGCTCGAACAGTATCCCAACATGGCCGGGATGTGGATCGTCGGTGAGGACATGCCACAGGCGACCAACGCCGTGACGCTCCATCCGAAGGAAAAGGACCAGTGGGGACTTCCGATTCCCAACGTGCACTACGACGATCATCCCAACGACGTCGCGATGCGCAACTACGGATACAAGCAGGGAGCCGCGGTGTACAAAGCCGCTGGAGCAGTCAAAACCATCGCAGTCCCGCCGTATCCCTCCACGCATAACCTCGGCACCTGCCGAATGAGCGACCGCCCCGGCGACGGCGTCTGCAACAAGTGGGGCCAGACTCACGACGTGAAGAATCTGTTCATCTCCGATGGCAGCCAGTTCACGACCAGTGCTGGCGAAAATCCCACGCTCACGATCGTCACCCTGGCCATCAGACAAGCCGATCACATCGCCGCTGAGAGCGCGAAACAAAATCTTTAGATGACGCAGCGTCGTTTCGTATCGGCAGTTTGGATCGCGGCGGTGGCGACGCTCGTTCTGGCGCTTCCGCTCGCGGCGCGGGCTGAACTCGGCAAAGCTGCGGCGCGAGCGGCGGCGAGTCCCGCCGACGGACTGCCGAAGGTGAGCCTGACAGATCAAAATGGCCGGACTATCTCGCTTGAGTCATTGAAGGGCAAGCCGGCGCTGGTCGCGTTTATCCATACCCAATGCGAGGGGCCTTGCGAGCTGATCACGGCCGAGATGAAGTCGGTGGCGCGGAATCTGGGACCCGGGTTCAACTCCGAAGTCACGATGATCTCGATCACCACGGAGCCGGACGAAGACGGATCGCAAGAGTTGCTCGCCTATGCCAAGAAGCAGGGAGTGAACGCCGATGGATGGGTGTTCCTGACCGGAGCGCCCGCCGAAATACGCCGCCTCCTGGCTCTGTATGGGGTGGCGGCTGAAAACAACAATTCGGATCACGTCCTGGAGCTGTTTCTGCTCAGCGCTGACGGCGCTGAAGTGCGGCGTTACAGCGGTGTCGCGGCGCACCCGCAAGCGATCGCCTCGGATATCAGGAAAACCGTCTCGCTTCATTAGATCGCTAGATCGCTCTCGGGTCAGAATCGGACCGCGTGACTGGCGATGCGAAATTTTCGCAAGCCGGTCGATCTGGCACTCGCCCGTTCGACTATAGAGCGTAAGACAAACCCGCGAATCACGGAGGCGACAATGCAGTACATGCTTTTGATCTATAACGCCGAAGGGCAGAAGCTGAGCCCCGAAGAACAAGGCAAGCTTTTTCAGGAGTACATGGCGTTTACCCAGGGCATCGTGAAGGATGGAAAGTTCAAAGCCGGCGACCCGCTCGAGCCGACCAGCACCGCGACCACTGTCAGGGTGCGAAACGCGAAGACGCTGACCACCGACGGCCCCTTCGCGGAGACCAAGGAGCAACTTGGCGGTTACTATATCGTCGAGGCCGAGAACCTGGACGAGGCGGTCGCTATCGCGGCCCGGATTCCAGGGGCTCGCACCGGATCAATCGAAGTGCGCCCGGTCATGAAGATGCATATGTAAATTGTGGCGGACGTCGCGCCCGCTGCGGTAGCCTTTCGCCGGGCGGTGCTTAATGAGTTCATCGGCGATAGAGCACCTTTACCACGAGGAGTTCGGGCGGATCCTCGCCACCGTAATCCGCTTGGTCGGCGACTTCGACTTGGCGGAGGAGGCGACGCAGGACGCTTTTGCTGCGGCGCTCGCGCAATGGCCTCGCGACGGCGTGCCCACGAACCCGCGCGCGTGGGTCGTGAGCACGGCGCGTCACAAGGCGATCGATCGGATGCGGCGTCACGGGCGCTTCATTGAAAAGCTGAACGAACTGGGTGGCGTCTCCGAACACGAGGAGAGTGCGATCGCGGGAGAAGCGCAGAGCGCGGTGCCCGACGAGCGCTTGCGCCTGATCTTCACCTGCTGCCATCCGGCGCTTGCGCCCGAGGCCCAGGTCGCGTTGTCGCTGAGGACGCTCTGCGGGCTTTCGACCGAGGAAATCGCGCGCGCCTTTTTCGTGCCGGCCGCCACGATGGCGCAGCGGCTGGTGCGGGCCAAGCGCAAAATTCGCACGGCTGGCATCCCCTACGAGCTGCCGCCCGACGAATTGCTGCCCGAGCGGCTCGACGCGGTGCTCGCGGTCATCTACCTGGTCTTCAACGAAGGTTACTCGGCTACGGCCGGCGGCGCGCTCGTGCGAGCGGAGTTGTGCCGCGAAGCAATCCGGCTTGGGCGCATCCTGTGCGAGCTTCTGCCCGGCGAGCACGCGCCGCGCGGCGCGGGGCTTAGCGAACCGCCGGGGGAACCGTTAGGGCTACTGGCGCTGATGCTGTTGCATGACTCGCGCCGTTCGGCGCGTACCAACGCCGAGGGCGACCTGGTGCTGCTCGAAGATCAGAATCGCTCGTTGTGGAACCGCGTGCAGATAGAAGAAGGCCTCGCACTGGCCGCCTCCGCGATGCGAACGGCGGAGCGCGGCCCGTACACATTGCAGGCCGCAATCGCGGCGGAGCACGCGAGGGCGCGGCACTCCGCGGACACCGATTGGCGCACGATCGCCGGGCTGTACGACGCCCTGCTTCGGATACGGCCGACGCCCGTTGTCGAGCTCAACCGCGCGGTGGCGCTCGCGATGGCATACGGTCCGCAGGCCGGCCTCTTAGAGATCGCCAGGCTCAAGACGACCCACGAGTTGGACTCCTACTACCTGCTTTGGTCCGCCGAAGCCGACCTGCTCCGTCGACTCGGCCGCCGCGCCGAAGCGCAGCAGTCCTATCGCCACGCGCTCGAACTCGTCACGACGGACCCCGAGCGAAGGTTTCTCGAAAGGCGAGTTCAAGAGTTATAATTTTTCATCTTTCTCGACGCTCTTTGTGATTCCAGTATGGTGCTGCCGATTCAGCACCGTTGCAGAGGCCACGGCTGAAACAAATCGTCCCCGGCAGCCGTTTCTATTACAGCAGCAGCCGTGAAAAAGTGAATCTCGGCAGCCGTGCTCGGCTGGAGAACAGGGCGCGGCGCGCGGGCTCGCAGGTCGGAGACGGCACCGGGCAAGGACGCGATGTTAAGGGGCGGCAAGCGATACGGTCCGACGGTGACGGCGGCGATCTGTCTCGCCGTCCTCCTTGCTAAAGCATTGCCGGCCTCCTCGCAGCAGGGCGGATTCGCTGCGCCTCCTTCGGCACTCCATGGTCATCAGGGCGATTCGGTGCTCGAAGTGCCGACTGCGCCGGCGGGCCAGGGCGCCAAGGGCGCGCCTACGATGCCGCAACTCGCGCCGCAGCAGGGTCCGGAACTGGAACTTCCCTCGCGCGCGTTGCGCAGCCAGAACGGTTACGAGCAGTTGACCGTGACGGTGACCGATCAGGGTGGCCGTTACGTTACCGGCCTGCAGAAGGGCGACTTCCGCATCTACGTCGACGGGATCCAGCGCCCGCTCGAGTTCCTGCGCCGCGACATCAACACGCCAGTGTCGATCGGGATCCTGGTTGACACCTCGGGCAGCATGGAACCGAAGATTCCGCAGGCGCGCGCGGCTATCGCGCAGTTCATCCGCGACCTCAACCCGAATGACGATATTTTTCTGTACGCGTTCTCGGATCAGCAATTCCTGTTGCAGCCGTTTACGGTCAATCATGACCTGGTGATGCGCCGGCTCGGCCTGCTTCACGCCTACGGTGATACGGCGATCTTCGACACCATCATTGATGGCCTGTACACGATCAGCCGCGGCCGCTACGACAAAAAAGCGCTGCTGGTCGTGACCGACGGGATGGACAACGCGAGCCGGGCGACACTCTCGCAGGTAATCGGACGGGCGCGGCGGATGGGCGTGCTGATTTATTCGATCGGAATCGGCGATCCGAATTCGAGCAAGATCGGTTTTGGCATCGGGCCGCTGCTGTTCGGCGGCAATCGCGACCACGTCGACGCGGAGATGCTGCGGGAGCTGTCGACCGAGTCTGGCGCGCGCACCTACCTGCTGCGCGAAGTCGGCGACGGCGAACTGCTGCGCGAGGATTGCACCGCGATCAGCAACGAGCTGCGCGAGCAGTACACCGCGGGCTTCGTGGTGCCGGATCCTTCGATGGCGGGTTATCGAAGCCTGCGCGTGGACGTCCCGCGGAGGCCCGAGCTTACGGTGCGCACGCGCAAAGGTGTGACCGTCGGGCCGGGAGCGCCACCGGCGTATGCCGGCGCGCCGGTGCCGAATCCATAGACGCGCGCTCTCGCAGCGTCTAGATAGCCGAGCCGCGCACTTTCAGTTGGCTAGCGGGGCGCTGACTTTTTTCACTTTGCGGAGTTTGATCACCGTACGAAACGGCCGCGCGGGATCTTTGCGTGCGAACCATGGCCCCGCCGTTGCCGATACTTCTCCCACGTAGATATCGCCTTCGCGGCTTACCGCGATTCCGTGCGGCGCGATCATCTGGTCTGGAGCCTCGCCCTGCGCGTTATCCAACAGCGTCGCGCGCAGCGTTCCGTCGAGCGAGTAGATACTCACTCTCGGGCCGTAGCCGGGGTGGTTCTGAATTCCCCAGAGCTCCGGCGCGATTTGACACCACCATGACGTGGACAACTCGCCGATATAGCACAACTGCGAATGGCTGGTGTCGATATACATTCCACATGGGCGCGCCATGTTCGTCCAGATATCTTCGAGTTTGCCATTCGGAGTGAACACCTGGACGCGCTGATTTTCGCGGTCGGCGACATAAACGTAACCGTCGCGGTCGGTGCAGATATTGTGTGGCAGACTGAACTGCCCCGGCTTGTTTCCTGGCTCTCCCCACGAACATAGCAAACGGCCATCGGGCGTATACTTGTGTACCTTGGCGTTGCCGTAACCGTCGGATACGAACAACTCACCGCTTCCCGGATGAATCGCCACGTGAGTGCAGCGGCACAGTGGCAGCCCGCTCATGCCCTTGGCGGGTTTCCCGCTGGTCCCGAGCGTCAACAGTACCTTCCCATCCGGCGTACATTTTCTAACCGTATGGTCGAGGTTGTCGGTCAGCCACACGGCGTCATCGGGGCCGATCGTGACCGCGTGCGCATTGGGGAAGGTTTTCTTGTCGCCCCAGCAGCGTAGAAACTCTCCGTCCTTGTCCAGCACGATCACGGGACGCTGACCGCGATTGAACAGGTAGACGTTCTCGCTGGAGTCGATACCTACGCCGGCAACGTCGAAGGTTCCGTCTATCCCGGTCGCTCCCGACATGCCCCATCCTTCCACGATCTCGTAGATGTACTCGTCGTTGCCGGTGCGTATTGGCAATTGTCTATCTCCTCTGGCTTTGAGCGCTCGGTTTCTCGGAGCCGCGACCAATCCTCTGACTACCGATATCTTTCTGACTACAGCTCATTTGCCCTCGGTGTCCAGCCAATCCTGCAACTCTCTTCGTGCCCATCCCGGTCGTGCCGGTAAGGTCGGTACGGCGCCGTCTGCTCGCGCCGGACGAGGGCAGGGCCCACGGCGAGACTCACGGTAAGACTTGAGCCGCCGTCATGGTTTTCAACCGACAGTGCCACATGGGACACCCCGGCGGACGTTCCAGTGGACTTGAAGCCTCGCCGGATGAGGAAGCGCATGGCTCCACGGTTCGACGCCAGGACATCAGCCTCCAGCCGGCTAACGTGCGCGTATCGCGCCATCCCGATTAGGCATTCCAGCAAGAGCTTGCCGATGCCTCTTCGCTGATAGGCATCGACGACACTGAGCGCCAGCTCGGCTACAGAGCGGCACTCTTCCGATGCGACGTAGCGGCCGTCGCTTACAATCGTCTCCGAGTCGTCGCGGTTGACGATCGTTACTACCAGAGCGACATGGCGCCGGAAGTCCGGCTCTGTGAAGTAGCGTAGTTCGTTAGAGGTCAGGCTGTTTTTGAAGCCGAAGAATCGATTGTAGCGAGAGTCAGAACTGAGCCCGTCGAAGTGACGCGCGAGGGGTTGCTTGTCGCTGGCGCGAATTGCGCGAATCTGCACGGGAGTGCCGTCGCGTAGAATCGCATTCGCGGAGTATTCCGATAGATCGTTGATTGCCCACATGCTCCCTCCTCTCGTCCTGAGATCCGGCTCTTCGAGCCTCTCGTTCGCAGATCATTAAGCGTTTGGCCATTCGCGAAACCATTGCGCGCGTTAAGCGAGCGATACCAAGACATCGTTGATTCAAGCAGCATCTGTGCCATCTGCTTTAGCACAAATCAGCACTACGAACGCCCGCACGCAAAATGCATCAGGTGCCCATTCCCTGTGCTCACGCGGTCAGCTTGAGCAGACGACACTTCGGCGACGACGCCGGTGAGCGCAAAGCACTCGCAGAGAATCTCGAGCCAGATTGTTAGAAGCTTGTTACGAGATCGGTTTGCGGTCGCAGATATTCAGTCAGCGGTTTGTACTGGAACATCAGGCGTGCGGAATTGAGACCCCGGAAAAAGGTGAGCGGTCAATCCGATCGGCCCGATCGGCGCTCGAACCATTTAAAAACTTCCGTTCGCCTATACGGTCACAGAATCGCTATGCCCCTCGAGGTCGTGGCTCATGATTAAAAGGTCGCGCGGCCGGCCTTTGCGATCGACTACCCAGTCCTGCAACAGCGCCTCGACACTGAAGCCGATCTTTTCGAACGCGGCGCGGGCGCCCGCCTGATCGGGCGTCATCATCGCGGCCATCTTCTTGAGTCCACGCGCTTGTCCGAGTCGAAAGATTTGCTCAGTGAGTTGTCTGCCGAGGCCGACGCCTCTATACGGGACGCCAACCTGCACGCGAATCTCGCCGACTCTGCGCGTCCAGCGCGCCTGTTCGAGGTGCAGGCTCGCGTAGCCGGCTATCTCGCCGTCAATTTCCGCGAGCACGGTTACCGTCGCGCCCTTTTCAAGATTTCCGATCCATTCGTCAATCAGCGCGGGCTCGGTGATGTCGGTACGCAGGAAGAGCAGATCATCGGGCGGGAGCGATTGCGCAAATCTCAGAACTCTTTGTTTGTCCGCCGCTTCCATCAACCTGAGCGACACGCGCCGGCCGTCGGAAAGTTTCAACTCTTTGGCATAGCCCGAGCTTTCGTTCGTTTCGTTTTTAGCCATGGGGCTTCTCCTTAGTGGCCGGCGTCAATAACCCTCGGCGGTAAGCCATCGGATCGGAATCGGAGGAGCGATTTGCAGACGGACAATATCAAACCCGTCGAGTCTTTGTAGAGCAGTCTCGTACCCTGGCGGCCAGTGTTTTTACCGGGTTTTTAATTGACCGATTCGAGTAAATGGCGCATCGTTGACTCTCTAAGCAGCAGCAAAATTCGGAGCGCCAAGATGGCTGAGGCAAGCAAACCCTCGCGTCGCCTGAGCACCCAGGACGCTTCATTCCTCTACAACGAGACGCCCAACGGTCCGCTCCATGTCGGTCTCCTCCATACCTTCGAGGGCGAGATCGAGGTTGACCGGTTGGCAGGTCATCTTGCGCGCCGGATTCACCTGTTGCCGCGTTACCGGCAGCGCCTGGTATTCGCGCCGTTCAACCTGGCCCACGCGACGCTAGAGGATGATCCGGAATTCGAGCTGCGCAATCATCTCAAACACCATACGCTGCCGAGCGGCGCCGGAGACGCCGAGCTGGCGGAAGCGGCGATGCGCGTCAACGAGCCCGCGCTGGATCGAAGCCGGCCGCTATGGGAGCTGCATCTTTTCCGCGGACTCAAGGGCGGACGCTCGGCGCTGCTGTGGAAAATTCATCATTGCATCGTCGACGGCGTCTCGGCGTTGCAATTGATTGCGACGGCGATGGATCTGCGTCCCGATGCTGCTCCGCCGCCGCCCGAGGAGAAACCGTGGGCGCCCGCGAAACTCCCCGACAGCTCAAGGTCTCTGCTGGACGCGGCGATCGCGCTGATCCAGGGCCGACTCGATGAAGTGCGCGAGGCCGGTTGGCTGGCGAGCTCGCCGGCGGATCTCGCCGAGCGGAGCGCCACGCTGGCCAGCGCTGCCGCGCGAATGTTCCAGATGATGTCGCGGCCAATCGTCGCGGCGCCATGGAACCTGGGGCTCGTGAGCCGTGCTCGCTCGCTCGCATGGCTCAGGGTTTCCTTCGGCGACCTGCGCGCGATCCGCAGCGCCCTTGGAGGAACAGTCAACGACGTCGTACTGACTATTTTGAGCGAGGGCGCCGCCCGCTACCTGAAGCATCACGAGGTCGCGACCGGCGGGCTGCCGCTGCGCATCGGATGTCCAGTCAACGTGCGCCGCGAGAGCGAAGCCGGAGCGATGGGCAACCGGGTCTCGATGATGTTTCCCGAATTGGCGGCGACGCCGATGGATCTTATCCAGCGCTACCGCTCGGTAGTGCGCGAGACCGAGCGCATCAAGGCTGCGCAGGAACCGCAGGGGATGGACCTGCTGACGGCGACCGCCAACGCGGTTTCGCCGAGCTTGCAGAGCCTGAACTCGCGCATGACGAACACCGCGATCGAGGCCGCGACGGCGTTCGACGAATTCACCGGCGGCATGGCGCGGATGATCGCGCTGCCGCCGATCGGGCTCAACTTCATTGCCACCAACGTGCCGGGGGCCCAGGTTCCGATGTACCTGGCGGGATGTCGGATGCTCGATTTCGTCGGTCTCGTTCCACTGGCGGGCACGTTCGGCTATGGCGTCGCGATCGTGAGTTACAATCAGAACCTGTTTTTTGGATTGATGGCGGAGCCGCGGATGATGCCTGACGTGGAATTCATGAAGTCGTGCATCGCGGGCGCGTTCCAGGAACTCAAGGGCGCGGCGCAAAAAATAATGCCCCCGGAAGAACGGTTGATACGGGCGGCCGAACAAGTAGTCAAACGCGATTCAGTGGTCGCGTGATCGCGGCCGCGGCCAGGAGAAAAGGCTATGGGACAGCCGGAGAACGACGCCGATATAGCTTCGCTCTATCAGGCGCTGGGGGCTGAGCTGCAAGAGGTTCTTCGCAAGGCGTCTGGGGCGGGAAGCGATCGCGAACAAGTCAAAGCTGCCGCCTGGAAAGCCTACGAAGCCTGGGTGCGCGCGGCCCACGCCTCAATCGAGAAGGTGGTGGCGATGCCGGCGGTCGGCGACGCGGCCGCGGCGGTGCTCAATACATTCCTGCGCGCGGCGCAAATCGGCAACTCCGTGGTGGGCTCACTGTTCGCGCCGCTGTGGCCGATGGTCGGGCTGACGCCGCTGACCGAGACGCAGGCCTTATTCGATCGGATCGAGAGCCTGCGTCGCGAGGTGCGGAATCTCACCGCGCCCAGGACGCTGAAGCCGATCGAGCCCGTCGTGCCGCCGCGCGTTGCGACGCCCCGCACCCGGCGTGCACAAAACGGAAGCCCTTCCGCTGACAAGAAACCGGCTTCGATTAGCCAGTAAGACCGCAGTGCCGGCGTCACCGCGCCGCGCAGGAGAGCAGCGCTATGTCACTGATGACCGAACTCCCGAAATACTGGATGGATGGTGCCGTGCGGGCGCTCGACGGCAGGCGGCGGGGATTGAGCGACCATTATCCGCTGAGCGAGGATCCTCCGGGGATGACTCCGTACGAGGTTGTCTACGAAGGCGGGAAGGTGAAGCTGCGGCACTACTCGGCGCAGGGAAAAAAATCGCATCGCACGCCGCTGGTCTTCGTTTACGCGCTAATCAAGCGGCCTTTCATCCTCGATCTGTATCCGGGGCGCAGCGTGATGGCGAACCTGACCCGGCAAGGATTCGACGTCTACATGGTTGAATGGATTCCGCCGGCGCGGGCCGACAGTTGGCGCGGATTCGACGCTTACGTGAATCAGGACCTTGCCAACGCCGTGCGCGCCGTTCAAAGCCTCACCGGCGCATCGAAGATCAATTTGCTGGGTTATTGCTTCGGCGGCCTGCTGACAGTGCTGTATGCGGCGCTGCATCCGGAGGACATCAAGAACCTGATCACGCTCACGACTCCCTTCGACACCGCGGTCGACGACAATCCGTTGTTCAATCTCGAGAGCAGGTTTAGCGGCCAGACGGTTGACCTGATCACTTCTGTGTACGGAAACTGCCCGGCCTGGTTCATCAGAGGGCTGTTCACCGCGACCGCCGTCGTGCATCACGCGATCGACAAGTACGTCGCGCTCTACCGGAACAAGGAGAAGCAGGACTACGTGGAATTCTTCGACTTGTTCGAGCGTTGGATGGCGGGGGACGTGCCGCTCGCCGGACGGATATTCCGCGAGGTCACGCGGGATTTTTTTCAGAACAACCTGCTCAAGAAGGGCGAGTTCAGCGTGGGCGGCGAGCGCGTGGAGTTGGGCAACATCGTTTGCCCGCTGCTCAACGCGATCGGCGAGTTCGATGACGTGGTGTTTCCGGCCTCGAGTCTGCCGCTGATCGATTTCGTGGGTAGCGAGGACAAACGCAATCTGACTTTTCCCGCGGGACATATCGGGATGATTGTGAGCGGCGCCGCCCAAAAACAGTTCTGGCCGCAGGTCGGCGCCTGGCTGGAAGAGCGCGACTGAGCCGCCAGCCGAAGGATAGGACAGATCCGGCTGTGCCTGCCCAGAGCGTCAGCCGTGCGAGAGCTTTTCGATATGCTCTCTCAGCCTCATCGCCTGGTCGGCGACGTGTCGGTGTTCCTGCTCCGCGGATTCGAGTTCTCTGATGGCATTTTCGAGAGCGTCGTGACGATGCGCCCTCGATTGTTCGATCTGGCGCTCGATCTCAAGCCGTCTGCTTTCCAGTTCCGCCAGTTCTTCCGTCAGGCCTGAAACCAGGGCGGGATCTTCCCGGCTGCGCAGAAGGTCACTTATGTGATCATGCAGCTCCTTGATTTCCTGCGCCAGGCTCTCGCTTTCCCGGATGGCCTCAGTTTCCCGAACTGCTTCGCTCGCTTCTGTCACTCTTGCGCGTTCCAGGGCCGCCCTGAGTTCGGCGTTACGCACCGCATATGTGGAACTGACGGCTGTCAGCTTACGCATCCTCTCCTGAAGTGCACGCAGAAGCGTTTCGCTGATCATAAGCTATCCCCTGCGGATGCATGAGTGGCGGCAGTCCGGGCCGATTACGCTCGTGCGGGGCGTCCCATCTGCTTCGGCCCTTTCAGCTTCTTTCGCAGTTCGGAAATCGAAATCGCTGGGAGCGTCATGACGTTGACCGTGCCGCGCGAGCCCAGATCAACCGACAAGTGAGCAACCGTTTCGTTGTCCGGCGCTTCGACGATGGTGACGAAGTCGTAACCGCCGAGCACCGCGTATTGGGCGGTCACCTTGCATCCGAAATCGGTGATTTCCTTATTCACTTGCTCCAGCCTATCCGGATCGCTGTGTAACGTACGGCGTCCCTCGGGCGTCAGTGAACTAAGCAAAATATAAGTCGGCATTTCGACGTCCTCCTTGTCAGCTTGGCGTGATAATTCAACCTCTCCGCCTCCGGCAGGTGAGCGTCAAGTCGCTCGCGTGATGTACGCAAGCACCCAGCAAAAGCGGGGTAGAAGAGACAGCGAACGCTCGTTTGGTTTTCGATCGCTTCCTGGAGTGCTTCGCTCTCGCGTGCACCGGGCCTATAATCGCCTTGCACTCAGCATAAGGGGTTCGTCATATGCCGATCGACGACGATGACGTATTCAAATCGGGCGAAGAAGAATGTCCGGGACCCGCCGACCTAGAATCGGCGCTCCTCCTGGAGACCCTCAACAACGTCACGACCCAGCCGCCGCTCGTGGTTGAAGCGGGTGCGACGCTGGCCGAAACCATCGGCCGCATGCGTGAAGGGTCACGCGGCTGCGCGCTGGTCATCGATGCCGGGCGCCTGGTTGGAATTTTCACCGAGCGCGATGTTCTGATGCGGGTGGTGGGCCGTCCTATCGACTTCGAGCGAACGGCAATCAGGGATTACATGACGCGCGATCCGGTCACGCTGCCGTCCGATTCCAGCGTCGCCTTCGCTCTCAACCGGATGTTGATCGAAGGGTTTCGCCACATACCGCTGGTCGACCAGCAGGGACATCCGACCGGGGTGGTGTCGATGCGTTTATTGATCGAGTACCTGAGCGACTTCTTCAATCGCGATCTTCTGAACCTTCCGCCCGAGCCGCGCGCGAGCTTTCGCAATCGCGAGGGAGCGTGAGGCCGTGAATTGCGCCGCACTAGTGTGGCGAGTCTCAAGTTCAATGAATAAAATGTTTCCTTGGCAATCGTTCTGTGGCCCGTTCCGTGCTGCCTCTTCTGTCATCCTGAGCGAGCGTTGCGCGAGTCGAAGGACCCCGGACCTTCCTTCTTTTGCACTTCTCCACTGCCCAGGTCATTCCAGTTTGGATTAAGCGACTCAATTAGTTTGATTTTCTTCGCACGGCGCCAGCCCTTCAATTGTTTCTCGCGCGCAACGGCGGCTTCGATTTCTCCGAACGCCTCGAAATATATCAATCGCTTGACATGGTACTTGGCCGTGAAGCCAGACGTCAGTCCCTCACCATGCTCCGCAACGCGCCGCTTGAGATCGTTAGTGACGCCGACATAAACAGTCCGCGAAATGCTGGCCAGTACATAAACGTAGTAAGTTCTAGGAGCCGTGTTCATTGCGATCCGGAGTCCTTCGACTCGCGCAACGCTCGCTCAGGATGACAAAAAGACAACACGGCCGATGCTGAATATTTGTTAACCAACTTACAACTCGGGATACTAGAGCAGGGCGCGGCGCATGTCGGAGAGTATCGCGCTCAAGTAGGTGACGAAGCGCGCGGCCAGCGCCCCGTCGATCACGCGATGATCGTATGCGAGCGACAGCGGCAGCATCAGGCGCGGCACGAAAGCGCTGCCCTGCCATACGGGCTTGCGGGCGAGCCGCGAGAGTCCAAGAATAGCCACTTCAGGCGCGTTGATAATCGGCGTGAACGCGGTGCCGCCGATTCCGCCAAGACTCGACACGGTGAAGCATCCGCCCTGGATGTCGGCCATCTTGAGCCTGCCCTCGCGCGCCGCCTGCGCAAGTGCCGCGGTCTCGCGCGCGATTTGCGAGACACCCTTTTTGTCGACGTCGCGAATCACTGGCACCACCAGTCCCTCCGGGGTGTCGGCGGCGAAGCCGAAATGGAAATACTTCTTCAGAATGAGGTTGTTGCCGTCGAGCGAGGAGTTGAATTCAGGATACTCAGTCAGCACGCGGACCAGCGCTTTGAGCACGAAGGCCAGCATCGTGATACGGACCCCATCGTTCGCGTGCGTCTCGTTGAGTTCGTGGCGCAAGACCTCGAGCTCCGTCACGTCGGCGTCGTCGAACTGAGTCACGTGCGGGATCATTACCCAGTTGCGCGCCAGGTTCGCCTTCGAAAGCCGGCGGATGCGCGATAGCGGGCGCGTTTCGATCTCGCCGAATTTGGCGAAGTCGATCTTCGGCCACGGCGCGATCTCGAGCGCGGCGCCCACGCCCGTGCCGGTTGGGCGGGTCGTTGTCGCGATCGCAGATTTCACGAACTTTTGTACGTCGCTTCTGAAGATTCGTCCGTTCAATCCGCTGCCCTGGACGGCGTGCAGATCGACTCCGAGCTCACGCGCGAATTTGCGCACAGCCGGGCTCGCGTGCGGCTTGCGTTCAGACTCGACCTCAGATCGAGCGGCCGATTCGGGTGCCGGCGGTTGGGTCGCATCGGGCTTGTCGGGTGGAGCCGGCTTGGCCGTTTCAGCTTTGCCTGGCACAGGCGGCGCGCTCTCGGAATCCGCCGGCGCTTCTTCGGCGGCGGAGGGCGGCTTCGCCTGCTTCGCCGGTTGAGCGGGGGCCGGGGCGGTTTTTTTGACGACGGTTAAAGCGGGTGCCTGCGCAGGTTTGGCGGCGGGCGCGGAAGCGGCCGCCGCCGCAGCTTTGCCATCGGCTGCCGGCGCGGTCTCTATCACGACGATTGGCGATCCCTCCGAAACCTTATCCCCGACCTTGACCCGGATTTCTTTGACGATGCCGGCCTCGGTCGCCGGCACTTCCATCGAGGCCTTGTCGGACTCGATTGTGATCAGCGAGTCGTCAACGCGGACCGGATCGCCCGGCTTGACCATCACCTCGATTACTTCGACGTCGGTGAAGTCGCCGATGTCGGGGACCTTGATATCGACCAGCGCGCCCATCGCGTTACACCGTTGCGGGATTCGGCTTTTCCGGGTTGATGTCGTACTTTTTGATCGCGGCATCGACCCTGGAAGCGGGGATCTGCTCTTCGTCGGCGAGCGCGCGGAGCGCCGCGACCGTGATGTAGTGCCGATCGATCTCGAAGAAACTGCGCAGGCGGGCGCGATAGTCACTGCGGCCGTAGCCGTCGGTACCCAGTACCCGATACCGGCGCGGAACAGAGGGCCGAATCTGATCGGCGAACGCGCGGATATAGTCAGTCGCCGCGATCACCGGTCCGGGACGATCGGCGAGGCAAGTCTCGACGTAGCTGCGCCGCTGAGGTTCCATCGGATGCAGCATGTTCCATCGCTCGACATCGATTCCGTCGCGCCTTAGCTCGGTGAAGCTCGGCACGCTCCAGACGTCGGCGGCAACGCCGAAATCGTCTCGCAGGAGATCGGCCGCCGCGATCGCCTCGCGCAGGATAGTGCCCGAGCCGAGCAGCTGCACGCGCGGCCCCTTGCCGTTGCTGCCGCCATTGCTCAGCGGGTACATGCCTTTGAGAATACCTTCCTGGACGCCCTCGGGCATCGCGGGATGGACATAATTCTCATTCATCAGAGTGATGTAGTAGAAGACGTCCTGTTGCTCAGTCAGCATGCGCCACAGACCGTCGCGAATGATTACCGCAAGCTCATAGGCGAAGGTCGGATCGTAGGCGACGCAATTTGGGATGACCGAGGCGAGGACGTGGCTATGGCCGTCGGCGTGCTGGAGGCCTTCGCCATTGAGCGTGGTGCGCCCGGAAGTTCCGCCGAGCAAAAAGCCGCGGCATCGAGAGTCGCCTGCCGCCCATGCCAGGTCGCCGACGCGCTGAAACCCGAACATCGAATAGAAGATGTAGAAGGGAATCATCGGCAGGTTGTGGGTGCTGTATGAAGTCGCCGCGGCGATCCACGACGACATCGCGCCCGCTTCGGTTATTCCTTCCTGAAGGATCTGGCCATGCTGATATTCGCGGTAGAACATTAGCTGGCCGGAGTCCTCGGGCTTATAGAGCTGGCCGACTTGCGAGAATATCCCGAGCTGGCGGAACATCCCCTCCATGCCGAAGGTGCGCGATTCGTCGGGGACGATCGGCACCACGCGGTTGCCGATATTCTTGTCGCGCACCAGGGCCGAAAGAATCCGCACGAAGGACATCGTGGTCGAAACCTCGCGATCGCCGGTGCTCTTGAGCTGCGAGTCGAAGGCCGATAGCGGCGGCACCTCGAGCGGCTCCGAGATGCGCCGGCGCTGCGGCAGACTGCCGCCCAGCGCCTTGCGGCGCTCGCGCAGATACTGAATTTCGACGCTGTTCTCGGCCGGCCGATACAACGGCACCTCTGCAATCTGGTCGTCGGTCACTGGAATCTTGAACCGATCGCGAAAAGCCTTGAGCTCTTCGAGGCCCATCTTCTTCTGCTGGTGGGTGATGTTCATGCCCTCGCCGGCGGCGCCCATCCCATAGCCCTTGATGGTCTTCGCGAGGATGACGGTGGGTTGATCGCGATGGCTAATGGCGGCGGCGTAGCCGGCGTAGACCTTGATCGGGTCGTGTCCGCCGCGGCGGAGCTGCCAGATTTCCTCGTCGGTCATGCCAGAGACCATCTCGAGCAGCTCTGGATACTTGGCGAAGAATTCCTTGCGCACGTATGCGCCGTCGCGGGACTTGAAGGCCTGGTATTCGCCATCGACGCATTCCTCCATCCGCTTGCGCAGTAATCCGTGCTTGTCGCGCGCGAGCAACGGGTCCCAGTTGCTGCCCCAGATGACCTTGATGACGTTCCATCCGGCGCCGCGGAAGTCGGACTCGAGTTCCTGGATGATCTTGCCGTTGCCGCGCACCGGACCGTCGAGCCGCTGGAGATTGCAGTTGACGACGAAGATCAGGTTGTCGAGCTTTTCGCGCGAGGCGAGCGCAATTGCGCCGAGCGATTCCGGCTCGTCCATCTCGCCGTCGCCCATGAACGCCCAGACCTTGCGGTCGCCCATCTCGCCGAGGCTGCGACCCTCCAGATATTTCATGAAACGGGCCTGGTAGATCGCCGTGATCGGGCCGAGGCCCATCGACACCGTCGGGAACTGCCAGAAATCCGGCATCAGCCACGGATGCGGATATGACGAGAGCCCGCGGCCATCGACTTCGCGCCGGAAATTGAGCACCTGCTCCACGGTCAAGCGCCCCTCGACGAAGGCGCGCGCGTAAATCCCCGGGGAGGAATGGCCCTGGATGTAGATGATGTCTCCGCCGTGGCTCTCGGAGGGCGCGCGCCAGAAATGCCCGAAGCCGATATCGTACAGGGTCGCCGCAGACTGAAAGCTCGCAATATGGCCGCCGAGCTCGGAGGAGGGCTGGTTGGCGCGCACCACCATCGCGAGCGCGTTCCAGCGGATGATCGAGCTGATGCGCCGTTCGATCTCGCGATCGCCGGGGTAGTGCGGCTGGCGATCGGCGGGAATCGTATTAAGGTATGGAGTATTGGCGTTATAGGGCAGATAAGTGCCGCGCAGGCGCGCCGTGGTTATGAGCTGTTCAAGCAGAAAATGAGCGCGGTCGACGCCTTCCGCATCAATCACGGCCTCCAGCGAATCGAGCCATTCGCGGGTTTCCTCCGGGTCTATGTCATGAATCGTTTCCATCAGACCGTTCCTGCTTTTTCGCGATGCTTTAAACTTCGCGCCCGCCGCCCCGGCGGTGCTCCGTCAACAGAGTTACATTTTGCGCCAACCGCGACGAAAGCGCATCGGGGGCCCGCTTCTTTTCCCGGCGGACTTGCCTGTCTGCGTGCCCGGCTCGCACTCGCTTTTAGTAGGGGCGGGCGCGCGGGCGTCGCAGGGCGCGTCCAGTCCTGTTGACGCGGGCGGATGCTTCGCGTTATCGCCTGTGACGTATGCACGACGCGGCTTCGCGATGGGATCACCTAGTGCAGGACGGCCGGGTGCATCGCTCGCTCTACACCGATCCCGCGATCTTTGCCGAGGAGATGATCGGGATTTTCGGCGGCACGTGGGTCTATCTTGGCCACGAAAGCGAAATCAGCAAGCCCAATGATTTCGTCGCGCGCACTCTTGGCCTCCGGCCCATCATCCTGACCCGCGACGGAAGCGGCAAGATCAACGCGCTGATGAACCGATGCGCGCATCGTGGCGCGACCGTTTGCCGTCAGCGCGAGGGCTCGGCGCGCTATTTCACCTGCGGCTATCACGGATGGACTTACAGCAACGGCGGAGAGTGCGTTGCCGTGCCGGGCGACGACGCCTACGGCCCCGGCTTCAAGATCGAGCGCTATAACCTCGCCAGAATTCCGCGCCTTGAAACTTACCGCGGATTCATTTTTGGGACCTTGAATCGCGAGGCGCCGGACCTGGTGCAGCACCTCGGCGCGGCACGGCCGCTAATCGATCAATGGCTCGATCGTTATCCGGGCGCGGAGATTGTGGTGCGCAGTTCGGCGCAGCGGATGGTCATGGGGGCCAACTGGAAGTTGGTATACGACAACGCGGGCGACGGCTATCATCCGCCGTTCTCGCATCGATCGCTGCTGCTGATGACCGCGCGGCGACACGGACCCGACCGCGACATGTCGTACTACGGAACGAGCGATCCCGACGATTGCGCGATGTACTCGCAGGCGCTCGGCAATGGCCATACGTTTATCGATCAGCGGCCCGAGATGCATGCGGATTCCGCCTGGCAGCGGCAGCGGCCGCAGCCCGGACGCGAAACCTACGAGGCTCAACTGCGCCAGCGGCTGGGCGACGAAGAGGCCAATCGGCTGCTGGAGGTGGCGGTAGGCTCGGGGATGAACCTCAACGTGTTTCCCAATCTTCTGATCATCGGCAATCAGATCCAGGTGGTCGAGCCGATAGCGGTCGATCGAGTGCAGGTGACCTGGTATGCGACCACGCTGAGCGGCGTGCCCGAGGAGGTAAACGTGCTCCGGATGCGGACGCAGGAGGATTTTCCGAATTTCGGCGAGGTCGATGATTGCGCGAACTTCGAGGCTTGCCAGCAGGGCCTCGCGATTCCAGAGATCGAGTGGATCGATATCAGCCGCCACCTGCATACGGGCGTGGAGCGGACCGACTCGCAGGGCGTCGTCACCGGCCCGATAAGCGACGATCTCCACTTCCGCTCTTACTATAAGGAATGGAAGCGTCTGATGAGGGCCGAGCTGAAGCTCTCGGTGGGATAGGAGACTGGCTTTCGTGACGAAGGACGACGCAGGAGCGCTGGAGCCTTCGCTCTACGTCAACGATGCGCTTTACGAGCGGCTCATCGCGCTCGACGGCATGTGGAAGCATCCCGGAGATCCACCAGCGCGGGAACTTGAGCAGGTTTGCGAGCGGCTGATCAAGCGCGAGGCGCGGCTGCTGGACGACGGCGAATTCGAGCGCTGGCTCGAACTGTTGAGCCGCGAGTGTATTTACTGGATACCGCTTCGGCGCGGCAACGATCCGCGACGCGAGGTGACGGTCGAGTTTCACGACCGGCGCAGGCTCGCGGATCGCGTGGCGCGGCTGCGCACCGGCAACGCGTACTCGCAAATCCCGCCCACCCGCACCTGTCATCTTCTGAGTAATCTTGAAATTTTCGGGAGCAGCGCGGACGAACTGGCGGCGCGGGCGAATTTCGTGATTCAGACCTACCGGCTCGGCGTTCATCGCGCGCTGGCCGGCTGGTGCGGATACCTGTTTGTGCAAGAAGATGCCGCCTGGAAGATTGCGCTGAAACAAATCAACCTGATCGACTGCGATCAGGGCCAGGAGAACAACTCCTTTTTTCTGTGAGGGTTGCGGCTTCGTCCCGGCCGCGCCGGACTGTGCGATATTTCTTCGGCAGTGGGGGTGACAATTGGCTGGATCGGATGAAGTCCAACCGTCGGGCCTTTCGCGCCCGGGATTCGTCGAGCTCCATGGGCTTTGGACGGCGGCGCAGAGCGATCGCGCGCGATCAATCCGCGACAGAATCGAGCGCGACCGGATAACCCCGGTGCGGGTCGTGTTTGCCGACCAGCATGGAATCGCGCGCGGCAAAATGCTGACCGCGCGAAACTTTCTCGCCGCGCTCGAGCGCGGCCACGCCGTCGTCAGCACGCTGTTCGCCTTCGACACTGCCAACCTGCCCGCCTTCCCGGTTTTCACTGGCCAGGGTGGCCTGCCGTTGGGCGCGGCCGGCGGCACCGGCGACCTCCTGATGGTTCCCGACCCGGAGACCTTCCGCGTGTTGCCATGGGTTCCGGCTACGGGCTGGATCTTGTCCGACCTGTATCTCCCCGACGGCGCGCCCGTGCCGATCGCGCCCCGTTACATCTATCGGCGAGCGCTCGAAGACCTGCGCCGCAAGGGCTTCGGGTCGATGGTGGGCCTCGAGGTCGAGTTTTACGTGATGAAACTAGAAGACGCCCGTCTTCGTCCCGAGCAATCCGGCCAGCCGCCCGATCCGCCGCAGGTGACCCTGCTCTCCCACGGTTTCAGCACCTGGCCGAGCAGAAGATCGACGAGATGCAGCCGATCCTGGAAACGCTGCGCGAAAATCTGGAAGCGCTGGGACTGCCGATTCGCAGCCTGGAGACCGAATGGGGCCCGAGTCAATGTGAAGTGACTTTCGAGCCCGAAACGGGACTCGCGCCCGCTGACGACATGCTGCTGTTCAGGAGCGCGGTGAAGCAGATCTGCCGCCGCCACGGATGCCATGCGACATTCATGTGCTGGCCGGCGGTGCAAAACGTCTATGCGAGCGGCTGGCATCTGCATCAATCGCTGTATTCGCTGGCGACCGGCGACAACGCGTTCGTCGCGCCGGACCCCTCGCAGATGCTGTCGGCGGCAGGCCGCAACTTCGTCGGCGGGCTGCTGCATCATGCGGCCGCCAGCTGCGTCTTCAGCAATCCGACCATCAACGGCTACAAGCGGCTGCGTCCCAATTCGCTCGCGCCCCATCGCGCCAACTGGGCGACCGAGAACCGCGGTGCAATGATCCGCGTGATCGGCAGGCCGACCGACCCTGGCACACACCTCGAAAACCGCATCGGCGAGCCGTCCGCCAATCCTTACCTGTATCTGGCGGCAAACCTGATCGCGGGCATGGACGGTATCGAGAAGGCGCTCGATCCAGGGTCACTGACCATCGATCCCTACGCCGACACCGATCGAGCGATACTGCCGCGGTCGCTGATGGACGCGGTGAGCGCGCTCAAGACCAGCCCGCTGTTCCGCGAGAAGATGGGCCGCGATTTCATCGATTACATCGTCGCGCTCAAGGAATTCGAAATCTCCCGCTTCCTTTCGCACGTGACCGATTGGGAGCATCGCGAGTATTTCGAGATGTTCTAGGGCCGGTTTCTGTCCTGCGCGCGAGGTCGAGCGATTCGTTTTCCTTTTTTTTCGGATCACGCTATTAAAGGCAGACTTATCGAAGGGCGAGGGAGGCTTCGTCGAAATGGGCCAGCGTCGAGCACCGGTCTCAACTCTTGTAGCTTTTATTCTCATCTCATTTTCATGCTTTTTACGTGGCACGGCCGGCGCCCAGGAGAAGGCAGCTGCGGACAATACGCTGCTGGTCTGCACGGCGTGTCACGTTCCCAAAGACGGTAAGCTCGACTCGATCGAATCCGTGCGCATGACGCCGGAGGGCTGGCGGATGACGCTCAGCCGGATGGTCCGCAACCACGGTTTGCAGCTCAAAGAGGACGACGCCCACAAGATCCTCAAATACCTGAGCGATAACAATGGCTTAGCACCCTCGGAGGTCACTCCGTTCGAGTACGTGCTTGAAGAACGCAACAGCACGCTTGAGGGACAGGACAAGGCGGGCCTGCCGGCCAATGTGATCGGCGCCTGCGTCCAGTGTCACTCGTTCGCGCGTATCGGCCTGCAGAGACGCACGCCGGAGATGTGGAAGCGGCTGCCTGACTTGCACGAGTATTTCGTGCCGTTCGTCGCCTCGGACACTTCGTCAGCCGGAAACCTGATCGATCCCTGGCGTCAGGTCGCCACGCAAGAGGCGGTCCCATATTTCGCCAAGCGCTTCCCGTTCGAGACCCCGGCGTGGACGCAATGGCAGGCCGCCGCCAAGCCGGACTACTCCGGAAAATGGCTGGTGGTCGGCCACGACCCGGCCAAGGGCGGAGATTACACCGGCGTCCTTACCGTGACCTCGGCGGGCAACGATCAGTACACCGGCAAATTCACGCATGACTTCGAAGACGGTTCGTCGGTTTCGGGTACCACGGAGGCGGTCCTCTATACGAAATACCAGTGGCGCGGACGGGCGCAGGTTACTGATCGGACCGAAGTGGAAATCTTCTTCGGGAACGAGAATGGCACCAAGATGCATGGGCGGCGTTTGCTGACACCGGTCGGCGACCTCGGGATGGACGAGACCCTGTACAAGGTCGGTGGCGGCGGCGCTCAGCTTGTGACGGCGATACCCAAGTCGATTCAGGCCGGCCAGACGATCAAGGTGCGGTTGTTCGGGATGAATTTCCCTCCGAACGTCAGCGCGGACGCAATCAGCCTTGGAGACGGAATCAAGGTCGAGTCCGTCAGCCAATCCGGTGACAACACCGTGATCGCCGAGGTTGCGGCCGACACGGACGGCAAGGTCGGGCCCCGAAGCGTCAAAATCGCGGGCGTCGACGGCGAGCAGCCGCTATACCTCTACAAGACCGTCGATTACATCAGCATCACTCCCGAGCGAGGCTTTGGACGGCCCGGAGGGACGCGCGGACCCAAGGTCAACCAACAATTCGAGGCCGAGGGGTTCACTCATGGCCCGGACGGCAAGCCGGTGAATATCGGTCGGGTGGGGCCGCTTAAATGGGACGTGGCTGAGCGGGTCAGCAGGATCGGTGACGACGACGTGCTGTACGTCGGGCACGTCGATCCGTACGGAACCTTCATCGCGAACGTCGACGGACCGAATCATGAGCGCGAGCATAGTGAGTCCAATGTGGGCGACGTGTGGGTCGAGGCGTGGTATCAGCCCGAGCCGTCCAAGCCCCCGATGGGCGCCCGGGCATTTATGTTGCTGATGCCGCCGAAGTTCGTATTCAATCCGATTAACTGATAGTTTTTCGACAGAGGCCCGCTTTATGCGCCCTGACGAACTGGAATTCCGGCCCGAGAACGCCCATGTGGTCAACCATAGCGGGATGACCGTCCTCGTTGCCGCGAAGACCATGTCGTTGTTCACGATGGACCCGCTGTCCGAGGCGGTGCTCCAGTACTGCCAGAACAAGCGCCGCTTCACGTTGGAGGAGGTTGTAAACCAGCTTTCGAGCGACTTCGTGGGCGAAGATGTAGCCAACGTGATCAGGGAATTCATGAACGTCGACGTGCTCGTCGGCGGGCAGAACAGCGCCGCGGTTGCGCTTCCGTTCGTGGACACGGAACAGTTTCCGCTAAGCTCGCTGGTTCTCAACGTCACTAACAAGTGCAATCTCCACTGCACTTACTGCTACGAGCCCGATGGGGCCAAGTACGGGCCCGCGCCGGTTCGGATGGAATGGGAGACGGCCCGCTCCAGCGTCGATTTTTTGTTCGAGAAGGCGGGTAGAAACCGCGAGGTCAATATCGTCTTTTTCGGCGGCGAAGCGCTGCTCAACTTCAAGTTGATGAAGCAGGTCGTCGACTACGCGGAAAATAAGAGCGTGACGGCCGGCAAAAAGGTCGATTTTTCGATCACTACCAACGGGACGTTGCTGGTCGACGAGATCATCGATTTCCTGCAAGAGCATCGCTTCGGCGTAACGATCAGTATCGACGGACCCAAGGAAATCCACGACCGCCGCCGCTTCTTTCTCAGCAACAGCGGCGAAAAGAAGGGCTCTTACGACCAGATCATGAGCCGCGTCGAGCGCCTGCTCGAGCGCTACACGGCACGCCCGATCGTCGCCCGGGTCACGGTCACCAAGGGCGCGGTCGAGATCGTGCGGATCTACGAGCATCTCAGCGGCCTGGGATTCTTCGAGGTCGGCTTTTCGCCGGTGACCGCCAAGCCGGGCCTCGATTATGGCCTGGAGTCGGCCGACCTGCGGGAGGTCCTGGCCGGGTTCAGGGAACTCGGCGGGCGCTACGTGGAGCGCGCGCTAAAGAGCCAATACACGGGATTCTCAAACCTGAGCACGATGCTCACCGACCTGCATCTGGGGACCAACAAGATGTTCCCCTGCGGAGCCGGGCTGGGACTGCTGGACGTCGACGGCAATGGCGACGTCTATCTGTGCCATCGCTTCCCCGGCGTCGAAGAGCATAAGTACGGCAACGTGAAACAGGGCGGAATTGAGTATGGGCGGCTGACGGAATTCGTCAACAGTGTCCAGGTCGGCAATAAGCCGGTATGTCAAACTTGCTGGATCCGCGGGATTTGCGGGGGCGGATGCTATCACGAGGCGCTCCAGGAATTTGGCGAGGCTGCGTTGCCCAATCTCCATTACTGCGTCTTTTTGCGCGAATGGACGGAATATGGTATCGGAGTCTTTACCGAGCTTGAGCAGAAGAACCCTGGGTTTGTCGAGAAGTACATCGTGCGCAGCCGGGGGGATGTGCCCAAGGAACTCAGCTAGATGACGGCCGGGTGCCAAGCCGCAAGGGGCGCCTCGGATCCACGGCAGGAGGAGACATGAAACACTTGAAGGCGGCAAACCGGAAAGCCCGCGCTGTCGAAGCTGTGCGCACCGGGGGAGACGTGGTCGGGATGGTGCAGCCGATGGGCTGTACCACCATTTTTAATCCCGGCTGGGAAGCCGACCCATGGGGCGGTGCGCACGCGATGTGTAGTCCGACCGAAGCCGACTTGGCGGGATGCTCGGGCATCTGCTGGTGGCCCGCCCAGGTGCCGGACAGCTTGCAGAACTATCCGGAATGGGCGAAGGGTTGCTCCGGCGTCAACATGGAGGACTGGAGAAGCCTTAACGTGGAGTTCCCGAAAGTTAAGTAGCGCGGTTCGTTAGCAGCTCGATTCGCAAGTAGCGCGGTTCAGTCGACATCTCAGCCCGTAGATTCTTCGATGACGGGGATCGCTCGCCGCGTCGGCGGGGCGATCTGCGGTTGTGCCTTCTGCTCCGCTCGGAGCCGAATCAAAGGGCCAGATCATAGACCGGTTCATGGAGTTTGATTGGAATGATTAAGATGGACGCCCGCCGCTTGCGTCTGTGTTGTTCATCGATGCTTGTGCTCGCCCTGACGATGCCGGCCGCGAGTGCGTGGGCCAAGTGGTACATGGTTGTCGGAACGCTGCCCAACAACGTCGAGATCGTCGATACCACTACCGACAAGGTGGTCAGGACCGTCTCCTTGGAAGGCCAGGGCCCGGTGCTCCAGATCGCGACCAACCCAGCCACCCCACGCTTCGCCTACGCGACGACCAACTTGGATCAGGCCATCGCGGTTGTCGACCTGGAACAGGGCAAAGAGGTCGCGACGCTCAAGCTGTCGAGCGACACCGAGACCGTGCGAGTTTCGGGGACGAATCTCAATCCCAAGGGCGATCGTCTCTATATCAGCGAGATGCCGCTAAAAGTGAGCCTCGGCCGCTACCAGCATGAGGAGCCGCGGTTCCGCGTAATCGATACCGCCACCAACAAAACGATCAAGACGTTCCCGGCGCCGGCCCAGACCATGTCGTTTGGGTTCTCGCCCGACGGCAAAAAAATATACGCCTTCTGTGTCGGTCAAGACATCCTGGTGCTCGATTCGGACGACGGTCACCTGCTGAGCACGATCCCGCTCGCCCATCGGAATATAACCGGCATCCGCGCGACCTACGGCCTGCCGCTTCTGGTGAATTACCAAGAGCAGAATTACCTGCTCACTTTCGCGATAATCGTTGAAGACTCGATAACCAACACCGACACTCTGGCGATCGGCGTTCTCGATCTCAAGCAGGAACATCCCAAGCTCGACGTAATCGAGACCGAGCCTTTCGTCGAGGACTGGTACTCAGTCGAAGGAATCGGCACTACGCCCGACCTGCACAAGGCATTCTTCGTGTGGAACGATCTGTGGAAGGTCGATTACAAGACCAGGAAGAGAGACGGGCAGGTTTCGCTGCCGAACAGCCAGGCAGTGCCGCTGATTCATCCCGACGGCAAGAAGCTTTACTGCGGCGGTCAGTGGCACGCGCTCGCCGTGTACGACGTCGATAGCCTCAAGCACATCGACGATGTCGAGCTTGGGCACTCGATGGCCGGGATAGGGATGAGATTCGTCAATACCGACAAAGACCTCTCGGCGCCCGGATCCACAGCTCAGGACCCATAAGTCAGGAACCTTAAGCTTACTTGATGACGCGATGAGCGAATTCGCGGGCCAGTGCATGTGCGGCGCGCTGCGCTTCGTTGCCGCAGCACCTTCGCTCTGGTGTGGGCACTGCCATTGCCGATTCTGCCGGCAGGCACATGGAGCCGCCTTCGTGACCTGGGTGGGATTTCCGCAAGCCAGCGTGCGCATCATCGCAGACGGTAACGCGGCCGACGGTAACGCGCTTCATTGGTATCAGTCCTCCAAGCAAAGCCGGCGCGGATCCTGCGCGCGCTGTGGCACCATGATGTTCTTCGAGTCCACGGCCGCACCGGGTGAAACTCACATCGCGCGTGCCTGCATTCCTGGCGCTATCGATCGTGAGCCTGAGTTCCACACTTTCATCGATCAGAAGGTCGATTGGGTAACGACGGACGACGGACTGCCGACGCTCGCGAGCGACGACCCGGTGCTCGCGGCGTACAAGGACGTGGGGAAATAGAGGTTAAGTCAGGAATCCGCTGTCACAGACCTATAGCTAAGATCGTGAAAACGGTTCGCCGGGTCTCACGCCCAGGCGCGCCAGCTCGGCGACGTCCGCACGCTCGCCGTACACCCGATGCATCGTCGGAGTTCGATCCGGAATCCCTGAGCACTCGCACCGGCGCCGGCGTCCGTATCGCACTCATCGATAGCGGCATCAACCCCGCCCACTCGCACGTCGGCCCGATCGCCGGTGGAGTGGCGTTCAGCGTCGGTCCGAAGGGCGAGGTGCTGCAAACCACTGACTATCGCGACACCCTGGGACACGGCACTGCGCTCGCCGGAATCCTGAAGTTCAAGGCGCCCGAGGCGGAGTTGTTCGCCGTGAAGGTTTTCACCGACCGCCTTGTAACCTCGATTGAGATTCTTGAAGCGGCTCTCCGATGGGCGATCGAGCAGAAGATGCAAGTCGTAAATCTTAGCCTTGGCACCGCCAACCCCGAGCATCGCGCGCGGATGGCCCGCATAGCCGCACGGGCAAAGCACGCGGGGACCTTGATCGCGGCCTCGTCGCCGCCCGAGATGACGGACATGCTGCCTGCGGCGCTCGACGGCATCTTCGGCGTGGCCGCGAGCGACGAATGTTCGTGGAGTGAGTATAGATATATCGCGGAGGCTCCGATTCATTTCAGGGCGCATCCTTCGCCGCGCCCGCTGCCCGGGCTGGACCAGTCGCGCAATTACCGCGGTCACAGCTTCGCCTCGGCGCATCTGAGCGCATTGCTGGCGATGCTGATTCAGGATCGGCCGGAGATGGGATTCGCGGCCGCCCGCGAGCGCCTAATCAAATGCGCCGGAATGGCGCTGCCGCTGAAACAGCCCTGACGAGCGCGTTGCCCGTGGTGATTGAAGGGCGCTATCATTGGAGTCTGAGGAACAGCGATGACGACCGAGCGAATCGAGATCAACCCGGCGGTGATGATGGGAAAGCCGGTAATCCGTGGAACGCGGATCACGGTCGAGCTGATCCTGCACAAGCTCGCCGAGGGTGCGACCGAGGCCGAGATGCTGGAAGACTATCCCCACCTGACGCTCGAAGATATCCGGGCGGCGATCTCCACGCGACGCCGGTTCTAGGCGACGCGTTCCTGCGGCATCTTCTGCGAGAGGCCATCGGGATGATCCGCGTAGCGGCCGCTCCACAACACGCGTCCCCGCTCGAGCACCATCACCTGGTCGTCCTGCCGGATCGAGGACACCCGATGCGTGATCATTATCACCGTGCGCCCGGGTAGCGCCTGCTCCACCGCGGCCCGGATCTCAGCTTCGCTAGCCACGTCCAGGGCGGAGAGCGCCTCGTCGAGAACCAGAATCTTCGGATCCTTGAGCAGCGCGCGGGCGATCGAGATGCGCTGCCGTTGGCCGTCCGAGAGCGTCGCGCCGTGCTCGCCGACCGGGTTGTTGTAGCCGCCCGGCAGCGAGCTTATGAAATCGTGCAGTCCGGCCGCGCGCGCCGCGGCGATCACCTGCTCCAGCGAAGCGTCCGGGCAGGCGTAGCGGAGATTTTCGATCATCGGCGCGTGAAACACGAAGGCCTGATGCCCTGTAACCACTAGTTGGCTTCTGAGCCAGGCGAGATCGAAAGTGCGGACGTCGTGACCGTCGAGCAGGATCGTTCCGGCTCCGGGTTCGATCAGCCGGGCCATCAGGTCGACGATCGAGGTCTTGCCGGCGCCGCTGGGACCGACAATCGTCAGTCTCCCGCCCGTGGGAATTTTGAAGCTGAGATCGTCGAGGATCGGTACGGCTGGATCATGGCTGAATGAAACGTGACGAAACTCTATCTCGCCGCGAACCTCGGGCAGTTGGACCTTTCCCGTCGCGCCGTCGCTCTCGGTCGGGAGGTCCAGGAACTCGAAGATGCGGTCCACCGACACGCCCGCGCGCTGCACGCGTAGGTAGAGATCGATCAGCGCCTGCAACGGATTGAACGCGCGCGCCTGGTAGGCCGAGAATGCCACCAGCGCGCCAATCGTCATCTGGCGCTCGATCACCAGGTATCCGCCGTAAAGCATCACCAGTGCGGAACCGAGAACGGTACTGGAGGTCGAGGCGCTGGCGCCGAGGTATGAGAGCATCTCGAGCCGCGTTACCGCTTTGACGAAGGCGTCGCCCAGCGCGGAAAGCCGGAGGTGCTGGATTTTTTCCGCAACGAAAAGTTTGATGAACCTTATCGCCGATAGCGACTCCACCAGGAAGGACGAAATCTCCGCGTTGAGCTCGCGCACGGCGCGAGTCTGCTTCACGATCAACGGCCGGAACTTCATCACCCCGTACAGTTGCAGCGGCACCAGGGTCAGGCTGAGGAGAAACAGCTTCCAGTTGAGCCACAGGAGAAAACCGGTCGCGGCGAACAGCGTGAATACGTTCGCGATGAAGCTGAAGCCGGTGTCGGTCAGCATCGATTGCACTTCAGCGATGTCGCTGTTGAGCCGCGAGAGGAGATCGCCGACCTTGGCCCGGATGTGAAAGCGCATCGGCAGCGCCTGCAGATGCTCGAACAGATGCTGGCGCAGGTTGAATAGCACTCGCGCCGTGACGCTGGTGTAGTAGTAACGGTTGAACGCGCCGAGCACATAGCTCACCAGGGTGACGGCGATCATTATGCCGCTAAGTATCCAGAGCAGGCGCAAATTGCGCGGCAGCAGGACGTCGTCGATAAGAATCTTGGTGAAAATCGGCTGAAGCAGACCCAAAATCGTGTTGGAGAACGATAAAAGAAAAATGATCGCGAGCTTAGAGCGAAATCCCGCAAGGAACGGCAGCAGGCGGCGGACTCGCGACAGGCTTACTTTGCTGAGCGCCCTCATTCAATTCCGTTCTGGCGAACGAATCGCCCAGCTATCCTGTTGCAGCCATCGACTTTCGCGCCTGCAATGATAGTAATCCGATACACGAGAACGCAAGGAACGCGAATCGCAAGGAACGCGAATAGTGGACAAACCGGCTGAGATCACCAACCCGAAGGACGGCTCGCAACTGATACTGATTCCCGAGGGCGAGTCCCTGATGGGCAGCGACGACGGCTATCCCAGCGAACGCCCGGCCCATCGTATATTCGTGAGCGCCTTCTATATCGCCAAGAACCTCGTCACCAATTCCCAGTATCAGCGCTTCGTCCTGGAGACTGGCTATGCGGTGCCCTATATGGACGATCCGAGGGCCGAGTGGGCGAATTGGGATCGTGAGAATAAGAGCTTTCCGGCCGGCCGCGAGAACCATCCGGTGGTGCTCGTCGCGTGGGCGGACGCGATGGCCTATTGCGAATGGGCAGGCACCAGACTGGCTACCGAGGCCGAGTGGGAAAGAGCCGCGCGCGGCGGCCTGGAAGGCAAGCCTTTCCCGTGGGGCGACGAAGAAATCTCGCACGAGCTTGCCAACTATGACAACCTGGACGGTACGACGCCGGTAGGCAACTATCCGCCCAATGGCTATGGCCTTTATGATATGGTGGGCAACGCGTGGGAGTGGGTGGCTGACTACTACGACGCGAAATATTATTCCCATTCCCCGCCGCGCGATCCCAGCGGGCCGGAGCAGGGTTCGTCGCGCGTGCTGCGCGGAGGATCGTGGATGCTCTTTGCCCGCTACTGCCGAGTCTCGTACCGATTCAGGAACAGTCCGAATTTTCGCGCTAGCTTGATTGGATTTCGCGTGGCTCGATCGCGATGAGCACGCCATCCCGGTAGAGCCGGACCAGGGCGGCTCTCACCATGCCGGAATCCGAGTTTTTTCCTTCGCGCCGTTTCAAATAGCCGGCCACGATGTCGGTCACCGCGGGTTTCTTTTTGATCTCCCTGAGCAGAGCCGGAACGCACACGTTGTGAAGGAATCGAAGCCCGCGCGCGTTGCTCTCGGTGACGAGGACCTCGCGTATCTCCACGTGAGGCCATTCCAGCACCGGCCGCCGCTCGATTCTGACGTCCGGGGCCAGGCGCACGTGCGACACCTCAGACGGGGGCTTGAGCGCCGCTCCTCGGCCGTTGCCGTTCGCACCCGCTCTATGGGCGGAGGCTAGCAAGCCGCTCCGCCTTCGCCAGAAAATTGAATCCGGCCATCTGCGTTCCTGATCGTAGTATTCGGCGGATTGGCGATAGTGTGTCGAGTAGGCATTGTTTTGCGCATCGCGATAAAAGGTTAGGGCGCTCGCTGTCGCCGCGGGACGGCTCAAGATCGTGTTTATCACCACGGCGCCGGTGATCGCCGACGCCATCGCGGTCTGCACGCCCTCCGAAGACAGAGGATCGATAAACAGGCCGGCGTCGCCCAGGAGCAGGAAGCGCTCGCCGGCGAACTGGCGGGCCGTATACAGGGTGGCGTCGGAAACCCGGGGAGCAACTGGCAGGCAGGCCGCGCCAAGATATTTCGAGACGTATGAAAGCCTGGCCATCTCGGCCAGGTAGAAATCGCGGAGTCCTAGTTCGCGGATGCGCCGGCCCTGGCTCCAATCGACCAGCACGGTGACGTTGCGCAATCCGTTGTGCAGCGGGACAGACCACACCACGCCGTTTTCATACGCCTCGAGTAGAGTATTGCCGAAATCATCGCCGGCCGGCGCCGCGGCATCGCGCCAGTACCCGGTCACCGCGAGCGTTTTGAAGTCCGGATCGCGCTGGCGCAAATCCTGGCGCGCGAGCACTCCGGCATGGCCGGTCGCGTCGATGAAGAATCGCGTCCTGATTGGCCCTTGGCGCGCGGCATGCACGGTCACGCCACGGCGATCGATGTTGACTTCGTTGACGCCCGTGCCGAGCTTTACCTCGACCCCTTTCTGGCAGCGCGCATTTTCCAGCAACAGCGTGTCGAAACTTTCCCGCCAGACCTGAAAGCCCATTCTGGATTTGTCCGGACTGTAGTACCCGGTGCGCGGTTCGGGACTGCCCCAGCACACGGTATGGCCGGGCATCCGCAGAAAACCGGCGCTCTCCACCGTCTGGCGCAGTTTGAGAAAGTCCAGGACCGGCAGGATGCTGGGGGTCAGCGACTCGCCGATTCGATATCGGGGAAATTCGCTCTTCTCGAGCAGCAAAACTCGAAAGCCGAGTCCCGCGAGCAGATAGCAGGCTGTGCTGCCCGCCGGACCTGCGCCGGCGATCACGACGTCGGGCTTGCTGGCCACGCAACGATCCTATGCATTCAGCGGTCTGCGATGCAAAAGCCACGGCCTGTCCAGGATCGCCGCTGCGGCCCGAGATGAGACGTGTGAAGTCTCGGCCGGTCACTGATTGATTTTCATCAGCCCTTCGGGGCTCGCATATTGACGCGCATCGAGGTATTGCGGCTGGCAACTCGTATTATAGCAGGAGGTTTGTGTCAGGGCTATTGAGACGTGCTTGTCCAAAAAATTTATCGAATAGCCGGCTTGCGGTCCATTCGTACCCAATACGGAACCGCCGCTGGGAATAGGCATCGGTGTCCATAATTGGGTGATGAATTTGAAAAGTGCGCCTTGCGGATCGTAGAGCTCGATCGCCAAAGGCATGAATGTCCCCTTGTCTATATACAGAACCCGTCGGCTGTAACAGTACCCATTCCTGAAAGCCGGGAGTCGGGACATTTCGATTACGTATACATCTCTTAGCTCCCACTTGCCGAGACTCGGTTTTCCCCACGGCAGAACACCCTTCTCGGCGGGGTAATAATAGTCACTGGGTAGTTGGGTCGATGCTCCGCACTGTTTGAGCGCGGCTGCTTCGGCGTGGACCATGGCGAGTATCCGCTGTTCGCCCAGGTATTTGATCTCAAACTGCTGCGGAAAGCCGGGCGGTCCAAGCGCGGCATCCTCCCAGGTGAAGTCGGAGTTCTGAAGCGGAGCGCATCGAGCGGCGTCCGAGGATCGGATCGGCCTGCGAGAGCTCGGCAGATAACTGTAGATGTCGTCGAGCTTGGTGATATCTTCGTAGGTAAGATCGAGCGAAGTTGTATATTTTCCCTGCTCGGGGGCGATCTGCTGAAGGTATTTGGCGAAAAAGTAGTCGCCTGAAGTCGGTATGGTCGTGGGCATCGCTGGATCGCTCAGATGAGTCAGTTGGGAGTACACCACATCCACCTGTCCGCTGGCCGTAAAATTACCGTAAGAATCGCCCGAATAGTTACAGAAGATGGAGTGCTGAAGACGCGGATTGTAGTGGTAGTACAGGTCATAAAAAATTGCATAGGGCGCCAGCGCGGACTGGCTAAGCGGGTTGGGGAAAGGGATGCCGGTCACGTATCCCTGGGGTATGTAACCGGCATCGGGAAGCTTCCTGAGAGTCACGCGGCTCGCGTTCTTTTCAGTATCGGCCAGATAGGCTGGCGGAAGCGGCATAGGCACGGTGGGCCCCACTTCCAGCTGGACGTCCGCGGGCATTTTCCAGAAGTATTGGCCGGCGAAGAGCGCTTGCATCGCGGGCGGCATGAACTGCTTGTATTGCTGCCAGTTGGCGTACGTGATTTTCGTGCCGGGCGGTGGAACGGCGGCGTCGGAGTGAGCCGCGTCGGCGGAGTTTACCTCGCCGCGCAGGGTGAGCAGCGCCACAACGAGAAATCCACAGATGGCCACTGCGCGCGAACGACTGCTTGGTCTCATGCCTGAAGGCCTCGGGTCGGGTTAGAATTGTTGACGACTCGCACAGACCGAAGCGCAAGCATATAACCCGCCTCGCGCGCTCGTCAAAGCTCTTGCAAAGGCGGCGTTTGCGGGTGTTGAATCCTCGCCCGGAGGCGTAGAGGAGACGACCGCTGCTGGCGAAGAGGCATAGCCGCGTGCGATGCATGTCAGTGCTCATCGGGACGAAAATAAAAGTCGCGGCCAAAACGATTGTACCGGCGGCCGCCGCGCTGCTTGCCGCAGCGGGTGCCCTCGCGCTCGCCGGATGCGATCGCACGGAGCGCAAACCGATTCCCGCGTCGCAAACGGTGCAAACCGCTCCTGCCTCTACCGCCGCTACAATCGGCTACGTCTATATAACCAACAATGGCGAAGGCACGCTGTCTGAGTTCAGCCGAGGCGCCGACGGCAATCTCAATTTTCTGCGCACGGCAAAAGTCGGGGCGGTGAACGGCCCCACCGGAATCGCGATCGATCCGTCCAGCCGTTTCCTCTACGTGGCCAACGAGGGCGACGGCCGAATTTATCAGTTTCGCATCAGTCGCGACACGGGCGAGCTGGCGATGATTGGTGAAGGCGCGGTGGACGATGGATCCGCAAACCACCCACAGCAGATCGCGATAAGCCCACACGGCGATTTCCTATACGTCACCAACTCCGGCAAGAGCAGCGAGGGCAAAAATAATGACGGATCGATCGCGGAATACGCGATCGACCGCACGACCGGCGCACTCAAGCCGCTGGAGACCTTTCGCGGCGGCGGTTTGGAGCAGCCATTGGGCATCGCGTTCATGCCCAACGGCAAATTCGTCTACGTTTCCGACATCGGCGCCGGCACGATAGTCGCCTTCGCGGTCGAATCTTCTGGAAAGCTCAAGCTGGTGGCGAGCACTCCCAGCCTTGGCGACAAGCCGGGACGGCCCGGACTAATCGCGGTTCATCCTTCAGGCAGTTTCGTCTACACGGTCGACCGTTCGCAGGGGATCGTAGTAGTGGCCAAAGCCGCTGAGGACGGAAAGCTCAGTGTCACACATACTTACCACGTGGGAATTTCGACCGCAGGACCATTCGGAATCGCACTGGCCGCCATGGGCCCGAATGTATTCATTTACACCGCAAACCTTGTGAGCGACACGATCTCCTCTTTCGTTGTGCAACCGGACAAGATGGATCTTGTGGGCGAGTGTCCAACGGGAATGGGTAATCCGACCGGGATGGTGGCTGATCCGACCGGACGTAATCTATACGTCGTCAATCGCGACGCCTCGACTGTGGCGCAGTTCGCGATCGCCGCGACTAACGGCATCGCCTTGATCCCGGCCGCGTCGATTTTTACCGAGGCGTCGTCCAGCGAGACGAGCCATCCGCTCTACATCGCGACGACTCGTTGGGACGCGCCGGCTTCAGCGGCCGAGCCCCCGCAGCCGCAGGCGAACTGACGGTATAACTCGAATCGGTGCGGCGTGTCCGCCTTATCCGCGAGCGCCCTTTAGCTCGACCGGCGTATAGAAAGGGCGGTCTCCTAGCGCATCGATGGCGCGGAAGAATTCCGGGCCGGAGGCGCTGCCGTCCTCTTCGAGCTGCATCGTCTGGCGCAAGTAATTCCATCGCTCCGGGCACAGACGCCGCGTCTCCTGAAAGTAGCGCTTGGCAGCTTCGACGTGTCCCTGATGATGGAGATATTGTCCGAGCCGGAAATTTGCTGTGGCCAGCGGGTCGACGTTCACAGGCGCATTGATCCGCTTGCGCACCTCCGCGGCCGAGAGCACGTACTCGCTCTGGTCACCCTTGTCGACCCAGTCGCGGATGGCGTCCACGTAGGCCTTCCGGATGGCTCTTCCCCGCTCGGTCGCATCTTTTTTCATCTGGAAGGTCGAGCGATCCATCGAACGGAATCCGTCACTGCTACCGGCCGGCTCCGCAGGGCGCACGATATTTCCGTGCTCGTCGATCCACACCGCCATCGGCACGTTGGTCATGTTGTAGAGTTCGGCCACCACATGGCGCTCGTCGATCAGATTCGGATAGGTGGGAGCCGCCGCGCGATCGCACAGCGCCGCGTCCCATCCCATGATTTCCTGAAACAGCGGTTCGATTCGCACCGGCTCCGCCGGTTTGATCCAATCGCGCACCGCGGCGGTTCCGCCGCTATCGAAGGCAACCGAGAGAATCACGAAGTTGCGGTCCTTCAGTTCGCTGTAGATAGCCTGCCAAACTGGCAGGTCAAAGCGGCATCCTCACCAGCTTGCCCATGACAGCAGAAGAACCTTGCGGCCTCTGTAGTCCGAAAGCGAATGCATCTTGCCGTCGATATCGGGCAGCGTGAAATCCGGCGCCTTGAGCGAAGCAAGGGCGTCGCGCCGGGCCTCGGCTGACTCGCCGAAAAACCAAACCCCATGCGAGTCGTCGTGGACGACCGGTTGGCCGAGTTGACGCGCCAGGGCGGCCAGGTTAACGAGGTCGCCGCCACGCAAAAACTGATCGCGCCGGGCAGGCGGGATTGGCACGCAGCGCTCGTCGCGACATAAGCCCTGCGGCTTGAGCTCCCAGCCCGTAGCGGCCTGCAACTCAGGCATCGGCATCCAGAGATCGTCACCCTGGGCCTGAGCGTTCTCGACGGACACGGACTTGTCGTCGTAGATTGTGGTTACTGCCATCGGCGGTTTCTCCGGCGCGAAAGTTGGCAAGGCGGCGAAAATCTTGCGAGCATTATTTTTACCTGATGCGCGACGCGATCGTGCTGGACACCCTCGCGCGCGCGGCCTATTCTCCACCCATCCAATCCCAAAATAAAGGAGATCGCCCATGCCGGCACGAAAGCCCGAGGAATGCGATAGTCTTCTGCTCGAGGCACTGACCCGCGGGGACCTCGAGACCGCAGTGGCGCTTTACGAGCCCAACGCCAGCTTTGTCCAGGACTCCGGCGAGGTCATTGTCGGACGAGCGGCGATTCGCGAGGCCATGAAAGGCTTCATCGCGATCAAACCGAAATTCACCGTGAAGGCGCGCTCGGTGCTGAGCGGCGACGGCAGCCTCGCGCTGACCGGGCTGAAATGGAGCGCCGCGGGCACCGATCCCGATGGCAAGCCGGTCACGATGTCAGGCAACAGCACCGAAGTGGTGCGCCGCCAAAGCGACGGGACCTGGCTCTTTGTGATCGACAATCCGCACGGCGCGGAAAATCCGGGATAGGCGTTAGCGGAAAAATCCTGGATAAGCGCGATCAGTTTGCGGCCTGCGTGATCGTAACGGAGGAAAGGAGTTTGAGGGCTTGCTGCTTTTCGGCAGGCGGCAAGTTGTCAGCCGGGCTCATCGGCGCGTAGGTAACCTGCAATTCCCATTCTCCGATGAAGGCGATCCGCTGCAATATATAGCGTTCGCCTTTCTGGCCGGCGCATCCGAAGGCGCGCAGCTCGTAAATCAGATCATCGGCGCTCTTGCGAAGCGAGTTTGCGCTAGCTCTGGCACTGATGGTTCGCCGTCTGCACCAGGGCATCCACGATCGCCTGGGGAGAATCGAAGGTCGGTTTGGGCGTTTGGGCAACCATCACGCGCACCTTTGCGGTTGCCGGCGTCTCGCCCCTGCGCACAAAAACCTTGACCATCGCGCGATGCGCGTGCTGGTCGCGGACCACCTGCCAATCCTCCCAGCCCATCCCTTGCGGCAGGTTCACCTGACTATCGGTCACCGCTTCCGCGCCGCCAGCCGGAGCGGCCGCGTCGGTCACGGGCCGTATCAGCATCAGCACGAACAGACCTAAAAAGGGCAGGAATCTGATGAAACGTCGATCGCGCATCGGGCGCGAATCTTTCCACAAAAATGCAGCGATGTCCATTTTGGACGAAAACATGTCCGTCCAATGGGATTCACTCCTTTTGCGGCAAATCAGGCCGTAACCGAGGCCGTGCTTCAGCGTCTCATAAGGAATAAAACTGTTACCAGGAGCACACCTATCATACGAGGCTAAGCTCCAACTGGTGATAAAAACGAAGGAAATGATGGATTCAAGCGCTCCGCCGGGGGGAAGCGCGAGGGAAGTCTACCTCGCGCCGCGGCACGGACAGTCCACGCGCTGGGTCTGGCTTGCGATCGTCTCGATTCTCTTCGTTGTCGGCTACTTTTTGCTGACTCGGTTCGGTGGAGCGCGCGGCAAATCCGAGCACGCCGCGGTCCGTCCGAGTGTGCCGGTTTCGGCGGACGAAGTGAAGCGCGGCGACCTCAACCGCTATCTGACTGCGATCGGTACCGTGACCGCGTTCAACACCGTTACGGTAAAGACGCGGGTCGACGGCCAGATCGTGAACGTCGCCTTCAAGGAAGGGCAGACGGTGCATCAGGGCGACCTGCTGGTCGAAATCGATCCGCGTCCCTACCAAGCGGCGCTGGCCCAGGCTGAAGGACAGTTGACGAAGGATCAGGCCACCTTGCGCAACGCGAAGATCACCATGGCGCGGGATAAGGCCTTGTACCAGGAGGGTGTGATCGCGGCACAGGACTTCGATAATCAGCAGTCGCTGGTTGGCCAGTCCGCGGGAGCTGTACAAAGCGACCAGGCGAACATCAGGGCAGCCAAGGTGCAGGTGGCGTATACCCGGATCACGGCCCCGATCACGGGACGCATCGGGCTCCGCCTGGTGGACCAGGGCAACATCGTCCACGCGGCCGATACCACAGGCCTTGCGGTGATTACTCAGTTACAGCCGATCGCGGTGGACTTCAGCATCCCCGAGGACAACCTGCCGCAGGTGATCAAGGATATGAGGAACGGGCAGGAGTTGCCCGTGGACGCATTTGATCGCGAGCTCAAAAAACAACTTGCTACAGGCTCGCTGGAGACGTTCGATAGCCAGATAGATCAAAGTACCGGAACGATCAAGTTGAAAGCGGTCTTTCCAAACAATGACTATTCGTTGTTTCCCAACCAGTTCGTCAACGTCAAATTGCTTGTAGACACGATGCGCGAGACCCTGTTGGTACCGGCGGCGGCGGTGCAGAAAAACCCGCAGGGCACCTTCGTATACGTGGTCAAGCCCGACAACACCGTCGAAGTGCGCACGGTGACGGTCGCCGCGACGCAGGGAGACGTAATCGCGCTCAATTCCGGAGTGGCGCCGGGCGAGCGGATCGTGACCGACGGCTTGGACAAGCTGCAGGCGGGCACCAAGGTGATCGTCCAGATGGCAACCAAACAGGAGGCGCCCAAACAGGCGGCGGCCAAAGCGACGGTGCAGAGGAGCGCCCAGTGAATCCGTCGCGCCTGTTCATTCTACGACCGGTTGCAACCTCGCTCCTGATGGCCGCTATCCTGCTCGCGGGCCTCGTGGCCTATCGACAGTTGCCGGTCTCGGCGCTGCCGGAAGTCGACTACCCGACGATCGAAGTTCTCACGTTCTATCCAGGCGCGAGTCCCGACGTGATGGCTTCGTCGGTCACTTCGCCGTTGGAGCGCCAGTTCGGCCAGGTGCCCGGGCTTAACCAGATGACCTCGAACAGCTCGTTCGGCAGTTCGGTGATCACGCTCCAGTTCGTACTCAGCCTCAATATCGACATCGCTGAACAGGAAGTGCAGGCCGCGATCAATTCGGCCTCGACATATCTGCCGGCCGATTTGCCCAATCCTCCGATCTATAGCAAGACCAACCCTGCCGACGCCCCGATCCTGACGCTGGCATTGACCTCGAGCGAGCTTCCGCTAACCCAGGTGGAGGATTTGGCGGACACGCGGCTCGCCCAGAAGATCTCGCAGGTGACCGGGGTTGGCCTGGTGAGCATCAGCGGCGGGCAGAAACCGGCGGTGCGCGTTCAGGCCAATCCGACCGCGCTGGCGTCCTTCGGCCTGAGTCTCGAGAACCTCCGCAGTGCGATCGTGGCGGCCAACGTCGACGAGGCCAAGGGGAACTTCGACGGCCCGCAGCAGGCTTACACGATCGGCGCCAACGACCAGTTGCTTTCGAGCGCGGATTATCGGCCGCTGATTGTCGCCTATCACAACGGCGCGCCGGTGCGGCTGCAGGACGTCGCGCGCGTCATCGATGATGCGGAGAACGTCAAGCAGGCGGCCTGGATGAATAACGTGCCCGCAGTGATCCTCAACGTTCAGCGGCAGCCCGGCGCCAACATCATCACCGTTGTGGATAAAGTGAAGGCGCTGTTGCCGCGGCTGCAGGGCTCGCTGCCGGGATCGGTGAAGGTGGCCGTGCTCACGGATCGCACCACCACGATTCGAGCCTCGGTGGAGGACGTCGAGTTCGAGCTGCTGCTCACGATCGCGCTGGTGGTGATGGTTATTTTTCTTTTCCTGCGTAATCTGGCGGCGACGATCATTCCCAGCGTGGCGGTTCCGCTCTCTCTGGTCGGTACGTTCGGCGTGATGTATCTGCTCGGGTACAGCCTCAACAACCTCACTCTGATGGCGCTGACGATCTCGACCGGCTTTGTGGTGGATGACGCGATCGTGATGATCGAGAACATCTCCCGCTATATCGAGGAAGGCGAGGCGCCGCTCGAAGCCGCACTGAAGGGCTCTCAGCAGATTGGCTTCACCATCGTGTCGTTGACGGTCTCGTTGATCGCGGTGCTGATTCCGCTGCTCTTCATGGGCGATATCGTGGGCCGCCTGTTCCGCGAATTTGCGGTCACGTTGGCGGTCACGATCCTGGTTTCGGCGCTGGTCTCCCTGACGCTTACGCCGATGATGTGCGCGAGGCTGCTCGAACATACGCCCGAGGCCGAACAAGGACGCTTCTATCGCAAGACCCAACAAATGTTCGACGCCACCATCGAGTACTACGGCACGACCCTGCAATGGGTGATGCGCCATCAGAATGCGACACTGCTGGTCGCGGTGGGCACGCTGGTCCTTACGATCGCGCTATACATCATCGCTCCGAAAGGCTTCTTTCCGGTCCAGGATACCGGCGTGATTCAGGGAGTATCGGAATCGCCGCCGTCTGTGTCCTTCCCCGCGATGGTGCAGCGGCAACAGGCGCTGGCACAAATGATCCTGAAGGATCCCGCGGTCGAGAGCCTGTCTTCGTTCATCGGTATCGACGGGACCAACACCACCGTCAACAGCGGACGGTTCCTGATCAACCTTAAACCGCTCGCGCAGCGCAAAGTCAGCATCAGCGACGTGATCGACCGCTTGCAGCCGGAACTTGCCAAGGTTCAGGACATCACGCTGTTCCTGCAACCGGTTCAAGACTTGACCGTGGAGGACCGGATCAGCCGGACGCAGTATCAGTACAGTCTTGAAGATCCGAACGTGAACGAGTTGAACACCTGGACTGGCAAGCTGCTGGCGAAGCTCAGTGCGCTGCCCGAGCTGCGGGACGTTGCGACCGATCAACAGAACGACGGCTCGCAGGTTGAACTGGTGATCGATCGCGGCACGGCTTCGCGCCTCGGAATCACGTCGCAGATGATCGACGACACGCTCTATGACGCGTTCGGGCAGCGGCAGATTTCCACGATGTTCACGCAGTTGAACCAGTATCACGTAGTGCTCGAAGTCGATCCCGAATTTCAGAGTAGCCCGCGCGCGCTTAGGGATATTTATCTCTCTTCGCCGACGGGAGCCTCGATACCGCTCAGCACGTTCGTCTACTTCGAACCGAGCAAAGTGCCGTTGATCGTAAGCCATCAAGGGCAGTTTCCCGCCGTCACGATTTCGTTCAACCTGGCGCCCGGCTATTCGCTTGGCAAGGCGGTAACCGCTATCGAAGCGGCCGAGAAAGAGATCAATATGCCGACCAGTGTCGAGACCGCGTTCCAGGGCACCGCACAGGCTTTTGAGGCTTCGTTGAGCAACGAACCGCTCCTGATCCTGGCCGCGCTGATCACCGTGTACATCGTGCTCGGCGTGCTGTACGAGAGTTACATCCATCCGATCACTATTCTCTCGACCCTGCCGTCGGCGGGTGTGGGAGCGATTCTCGCCCTGCTCATCTGCGGCGATGACCTCAACGTGATCGCGCTCATCGGCATCATCCTGCTGATCGGTATCGTCAAGAAAAACGGTATCATGATCGTCGATTTCGCCCTGGAGGCCCAGCGCAAGGAGGGCAAGCCGGCTCGCGAAGCTATCTACCAGGCGTGCCTGCTGCGCTTTCGGCCGATCATGATGACCACGATGGCTGCGCTGCTCGCCGGCTTGCCGCTGGCGCTCGGAACGGGGACTGGTTCGGAGTTGCGCCGCCCGCTCGGAATCGCGATGGTCGGGGGACTGCTGCTGAGCCAACTGCTGACGCTGTACACGACCCCGGTTATTTTTCTCGCCTTTGAACGTCTCGCGGAACGAACGGCAAAAGCGCCGGATGAAGACGCCTACCGCGAGCCGGCCCCTTCGCGCGCCTCATGAGCTTTTCCGAGACTTTCATACGCAGGCCCGTCGCGACTACGCTTTTGACCGCGGCGATCGCGCTTGCGGGAGCGGTCGCATTCCGACTGCTGCCGGTCGCGCCATTGCCGGAGGTCGATTTTCCCACCATCCAGGTGAGCGCGATGCTGCCCGGCGCCAGTCCCGAGACAATGGCATCTTCGGTGGCGACCCCGCTGGAACGCCAGTTCGGGCGCATCGCCGCGCTGACCGAACTTACGTCGACCAGCGCACTTGGAACAACCAACATTGTTTTGCAGTTCGACTTGAATCGTAATATCGATGCGGCCGCACGCGACGTGCAGGCCGCGATCAACGCGGCGCGCAGCCAACTGCCGGCCAATCTGCCGAGCAACCCCAGCTATAAAAAAGTGAATCCGGCCGATGCGCCGATTCTCATCCTGGCACTGACCTCGAACACGCTGCGCCGCGGCCTGATCTATGACGCCGCCAGTTCTATCCTGGCGCAGAAGCTCTCGCAAATCGGGGGCGTTGGCCAGGTCACGGTCGGAGGCAGCGCGCTGCCCGGCGTCCGCGTGGAGCTGAACCTCAACGCGCTGAACAACGACGGAATCGGTCTCGAACAAATCCGCAACACGTTGAGCAAGGCGAACGCGAACCGTCCCAAGGGCGAGGTGGCCGATCAAACCCATGCCTGGGCGATCAGCGCCACCGACCAACTGCTCAACGCGGACCAATACAAACCACTGATCGTCGGTTACAACAACGGCGCCGCCGTCCGGCTTTCCGACGTCGCCGACGTGATCGATTCGGTCGAAGACGTGCGCAATGCAGGGATGGTCGACGGCACCCTGTCGGTCCTCATCATCATTTTTCGCCAGCCCGGAGCCAACATCATCGCCACGGTGGACCGCGTGATCGCGGCCCTGCCGCAGTTGCAGGCCTCGATCTCTCCGGCGATCAATATGTCGGTAGTTCTGGACCGCACCACGACGATTCGGGCGTCGGTCCGCGACGTCGAGTTGACGCTGCTCATCTCGATCTCGCTAGTCATCCTGGTGGTTTTTCTTTTTCTGCGGAACTGGCGGGCCACGGTGATCCCGGGGGTTGTGGTTCCGATTTCGCTGATCGGAACTTTCGGCGTCATGTACCTATGCGGATACAGCCTCGACAACCTGTCGCTGATGGCGCTCACGATCTCGACCGGTTTCGTCGTCGACGACGCGATCGTGGTGATCGAGAATATATCCCGCTACCGCGAGCAGGGCATGGCGCCTTTCGAAGCGGCCGTGCGCGGGGCGCGCGAGATCGGATTTACGGTGGTTTCGATCAGCGTGTCGCTGGTCGCGGTCTTTATCCCGATTTTGCTCATGGGCGGGATCGTCGGCCGTCTCTTCCGCGAATTCGCGGTCACGCTCTCGACCGCGGTTGCGGTTTCGATGGTGGTTTCGCTGACCACCACGCCGATGATGTGCGCCAGGCTGCTGCGGCCCGAGGGCGAAGAGCCGCACGGAAAGTTCTATCGCTCAAGTCAGCGAATCTTCGACCGCGCGCTGGCTGCATACTCGACGGCGCTGTCGTGGGTGCTCGGGCATTCGCGCCTGACGCTCGCGATAGCTCTCGCGACGCTCGGACTCAGCGCGTACCTGTTCTCGGTCATTCCCAAGGGCTTCTTTCCGCAGCAGGACACGGGGCGCCTGATGGGCGCGATCCAGGCCGACCAGGATACTTCGTTCCAGTCGATGCGCGATAAGCTCACGCAATTCGTCGGCATCATCAAAGCCGATTCGGCCGTCGACCACGTAATCGGATTTGCCGGAGGCAATGCTGGCAGTACCAACTCGGCGCGGATGTTTATCGCGCTAAAGCCGATGGGTCCGCGCACGCTCAGTGCCGACCAGGTGATCGCGCGGCTGCATAAAAAGACTATGCATATCCCCGGTGCGACGCTCTATCTCCAGGCCGTGCAAGACCTCCGGATTGGCGGCCGCTCGAGCAACGCGCTCTATCAGTACACGCTGCAAGGATCCGACCTGCAGGAACTGAACCTATGGGCTCCGCGCCTGCTCCAGAAAATGCGGGGTCTGCCGATATTGACCGACGTCAATAGCGACCAGCAGAACAGCGGTCTCCAGGCGTCTCTGGTGGTCGACCGCGATACCGCGTCGCGTCTGGGACTTACGCAGCAGGTAATCGACGATACCCTGTACGACGCCTTCGGCCAGCGCCAGGTGTCGACTATGTATACCGCGTTGAACCAATATCACGTCGTGATGGAAGCCGCTCCGAAGTACTGGCAAGATCCAGCCGCGCTGTCGCTCCTCGACGCACGCTCGACCAACAACGCCGAAGTCAAACTGGCTACTTTCACGCACTACCAGGTCAGCACGACCGCCCTCTCGGTGAACCATCAGGGCCAGTTTCCGGCGGTGACGCTCTCGTTCAACCTGACGCCCGGCGTCTCGCTTGGCCAGGCAGTCACGGAAATCAACGCGCTGCAGCGCAGTATCGGACTTCCGGGCAGTATTCACGGCAGCTTCGCGGGGACCGCGCAGGCTTTCCAGGACTCGCTAGCGAACGAACCGATGCTGGTTCTTGCCGCACTGTGTGCCGTGTACATCGTGCTCGGGATCCTCTACGAGAGTTACGTTCACCCGATCACGATTCTCTCGACGTTGCCGTCGGCCGGTGTTGGAGCACTACTGGCCCTGATGATTTGCCGCATCGATCTGACCGTCATCGCGCTCATCGGTATCATCCTGCTCATCGGTATCGTCAAGAAAAACGCGATCATGATGATCGATTTCGCGCTGGAGGCCGAACGCAAGCACGGCAAATCCCCGGTGGAAGCGATCGAGGAGGCTTGCCTGCTGCGCTTTCGGCCGATCATGATGACCACGATGGCGGCGCTGCTCGGCGCGCTGCCGCTGGCCGTCGGTACTGGCACCGGGTCCGAACTGCGTCGTCCGCTCGGAATCGCGATCGTCGGAGGCCTCGTTGTGAGCCAGATGCTCACGCTGTTCACGACCCCGGTTATCTACCTGTACATGGAACAGCTTCGCCTGTGGGGAGAGAACGCGCGCAGACGCTTTTCGCGCAAGCCCGCCGTGAGGCCCGGAGTTGCCGACGCCTAGTTCTGCTCACGAGCCGGCCCGAGCTGCGTGACCGCGGACCGGCTCGCACAACGCTCGTTCACTAGGCCGCCTCGAGCTGATGGCGTGCAGGCGGCGCCATGAATTCCGGACCCACCGGATCTTTCACGTGAGCGCGGACGATCCGATCGATCTCGCGCATCGCATCAAAGCTCAGCGCCCATCCCATCACCTCCTCGATCGGGTCGAGTTGTGCGGGATGGCGCGCGCCCCACAAAGCGGCGGTGACGCGGCTGGTCGAGCGACCATCGCAGCGCCAGATGAATCACGCGCTTGCCGAAATTGTCGCCGCGAAACGGTTCGCGGGATTTTTCCGAGTTCCATCATTGTTCCGCTCCTTTGGATTGTGTTCCAGATGATGTTCCGTGCATGTCGTTCAGGCGCACCGGCTGCACGGCTTGGCCGTTGCGCACCGCCTGTCCGAGATTCAGCGCGACCAGCGCGCCGCCCTCGACTCCGTGAGTGATCTCGACGTCGCGGCCGTTGTCAAAGCCGAGCCTGACCTCTGCGAGACGGATGTGATTGGATTCGACGAGCGGCACGTAGGTTCCGCTGTCGTGGAACACCAGCGCGTCGTCAGGCACCCGCGGGGCGCCGGACGGCGTCGACGCAAGCAGATCCATCGTCGCGTACATCCCGGGAAAGAGCGCAAGGTCGCTATTGGGCAAATCGACCTCGACCAGCATCGTGCGCGTGTCCGGGTTGAGTGCTTTGGGATGACGCGTGATGGTTCCTTCGAACACGCGCTTGGGAAATTGCGACACCGTAACCCGCGCCGGGTCGCCGTCCTTGAGGAACGAGGCGACGTCCTGGGGCGCGTTGGCGTATACTCGTAGCGGCTGCAACGCCGCCATCACGAGAATCGGTGTGCTGCCGGCGGTGGGTGACGTGGCCTGCGGAATCAACGCTCCCGGGTCCACGCAGCGCGCGGTGATCACGCCATCGAGCGGCGCCGTGATGACCTCGTAGGATTGCATCGCGACTAACTGCTGATAGGACGCCTTGGCCTGCAGCATCGTTGCGTGCGAATCGTCGGCGGCGTGCTGCGCGATCACCTGGCTCCTCACGAGTTGCTGGTTGCGATCGTCGGTGACCTTCTGCAGCCAGTAGTTGGCCCGCGCGTCGGCGACCTGCTTGTCGGTCTCGGGAGATTCCAAGATCGCGAGGACTTCGCCCTTGCGCACGCGGTCGCCCTTGTCGACGCGAATCTTCTCAAGGTAGCCTGCGATCGTCGCGTAGATCGGTGTCTGTATGTAACCCACGATTGATGCGGGCAGTTCGACCTCGCGCCAGGTTGCGCCTTGCCGCGCCCGGGTTACCAGCACGCGAGGGCCTTGGGCAAGTGCGCTCGTGAGCGCGTCGCGCTGGCTCCGAAGTTGGTATTCGTGCGCCAGCACCAGGCTCACGCTGGCTGCGAGCACCGCCGCGACCGCGGCGATCCAGGCCACGGCCGTGCGCAAAGTCTTCGATCGGATGTTGGCAGAATTTGCTGGTTTCATCGTTGGCGATCCTCAAGCACCAGGCATCGTGACCGCCGCGATCTGGGCATCGCGCTGATGCTTGCCCTTGAGATGGCGGCTGAAGATTGAATAGAAGGCGGGAACCACGAACAGCGTCAGCAGCGTGGCGAAGAACAAGCCGCCCAGCACAGCGCAGCCCAGCGGCGCGTTCTGCTCGGCACCCGCGCCCAGACCCAGCGCCATGATTTAAAGACTCTCCCGAACTTCCTCGTGCGCGTGCGGCGGCGAGTATCAGGCCCTGCCCGCATTGTTTGACTAGCGTAGCCACGCATCATTCATGCCGTGTGCGTGCGGATGCGTGCCGTGCGTGTCCATTGGGAAAAGCACGCGGCCGGAGGGTTTTTTAGCCGCGAGGAGTTTTCACTTGGCGAAATGCAAGAGCGATTTTATCGATAATCGAGAAGTTGACAACGGTTATCGGTTATCGATAATAGGGTCGACTCGGGTGGCGCGGCTGGCACACTCGATGCTCAGCTTGTAGCCCTCATATTGAAGCCTGCGAGCACTGCCCAATCGGTCGGCAATCGTGGACTGGAGTGCAACCGGTGAACGAATCGGGAATCGCCAGGGAATCAATCAGCGATCGCGTCTGCCAGGTCATCATGGACCGCATCCTGGACGGCTCCTACCCGCCGGGGTTCCGCCTGGTCGAGTTGCAACTGGCGCGCGAATTCAACACCAGTCAGGCCCCCGTTCGCGAGGCCTTTTGCAAAATGGAAGCCGCGGGCCTGGTCGAGACCGAGCCTTATCGCGGCACGCGCGTGCGCCAGGTCTCCGAGCGCGAGATGGGCGAGGCGAGCCAGGTACGCGGCGTGCTGGAGCAGCTGGCGGCCGAGCTGGGCGCCGCCAATCTGCAACGCAATCTCAAGGCGCTACGAGCCGAAGCCGACACGGTCGGCGCGGCCGCCAAGGCCGGCAACCCTGAACTCTATGTCACGCGCAACCATCTCTTTCATCGGATGATCGTTGAGGCTGCCGGCAACGGGGTTCTGCTGCGCACATGGGATTCGTTGGCCTTCGCCGTCGGCAGCCACGTGCGTTTCGTTCCCGGCTCGGTCGACCTGATGGCTACGGCCAGAGAACATCAGGAAATCGTGGGCGCGCTCGCGCGCGGCGACGGGCGAGCTGCCGGAAAACTTCTGCGCCGCCACGCCGAGTCGCCGACGCCTGCGCCGGCTGGACACTACGCGGTCGTGGCTAAGGGTCGCATCGCCGCCGCCACCGCCCGCGCCCTCACATCCACCGCCTCGAGACGGCTGCGTATATGAGACTACTTCCCGTCTCTAGTACCTGGCGATAACCTCGTTGCCGAACTCGCGAATCATCTCGCGCCCGTCCGTTCCGGTAAGCCGCAGCGCGATGCCAGTCACGCCGGCCTCTTCGAGTTCCTTAATGCGTTCGATTACTGCCGATGCCGGTCCGGTGATCGACGTCGCCTCGAGCAATTGCCGCGTGACGTACCGTTCTTCACCTGGCTTGGTGAAGATCAGATGCCCCAGGTGAATCTCCTGATACCGTTTCTCCCAGGGCGTTTTCATACTCATTATGTATTCGTCGAAGTAGCGCTTGGCCAACGCCTGAAACTCTGGGGGCGCAAAGGGTCCAATCGGAGTATTCTCCGGGTGCCAGATAGTATGCAGGCTGAGCGCACCCCATGATCCGAGGCGCGCGAATACCCGGGGCGACATGATATCTTCGCCCTGGCGCAATACGCAGCCGGCCGTGACGATCACGGTCGGAATTCGCTCGAGCGTCCGCCCGGCGCCTTTTGCCGCCTCGCGAATTTCGGAAAGCCCGTGCCGGATCATTCCAGGGTCCGCGCCCACCGTTATCCAGCCGTCACCCACTTCACCCACGACGCGGATGGCCTTGGGCAGATTAGCGCCAACGTAGATCGGAACCGGATCCCTGACGTTGATGAAACCCATCTCGGGATGAAGCAGACGCACCGCTCGCTCGCGATCGTTTTCGCGGTAAAGCGCTTCCTTGCCGGCCAGCAGCCCGCGCAATACTTTTACTTCCTCGGCCAGCGCCTTAAGTGGCGTGGCCGGCATCCCCATCACATTGCGCGCGCTGAAACCACTTCCGATGCCGGCGATCACGCGGCCGGGCGCGAGTTCGTTGATCGTCGCCAGGGCGGATGCACTGACAGGCGCGGCCCGGTTGCCTGCGCATAAAACGAAAGTCCCAAGAACTGAGGTGCGTGAGTGCTCGGCCGCGAGCGCCATGGTGGCGAAGATGTCGCTGTAACACATGTGCGAATCGTCGAACCACGCGTGGCTGAAACCATATTCCTCGGCCATCTCCACATCGTGCCAGGCGCGAATATATGTTGGATAGCTGATTCCGAACTGCATTGGCGCGGCCTCCTTGGAGCCGAATGTCTTAGTACGTGGCAGTCGGTGGGCACGCTCGCAAAGCGCGTGGGCGTGCTGTCCTTCGATAGCGTCACCTGCGGACAAACGCAACGTTAACCTTACCGGCCGATACGGCCTTGCCGGATCGCAGCGGGGATGCCGTTGTCCGCAGCTTCGCGAAGTGCCTAAGATTCAGGGGACCGGCGTTCCTGATCGGAAACGCCCGCTAAATTCGCAGGACCATCGCAGGAGAATACGATGAGCATCAGACATTTTGCCGCATCCGCCAGCGCCGACGACATCGCCGCCGCGCTCACCGAGGATGGAGCCGCGATTGTCGACGATCTCGCGCCTGCGTCTGTGATGGACCGGGCCGCGGAGGAATTGCAGCCATACATCGCGGCGACAGGTATCGGCCGCGACGATTTCGCGGGACGCCGCACGCGCAGGACCGGTGGATTGATCGCGCGTTCGGAAACCTGCCGCGACCTCGTGATGAATCCACTCGTGCTGTCCGCGGCCAGGAAGATGCTGGCGCACGCGGCGACGTTCCAAATCCATCTGACTCAGGTCATCACGATCGGGCCGGGTGCTCCCGCCCAGCCAATTCATCGTGACCAGTGGGTATTCGATTTTTTCAAATTTCCGAAAGGCTTCGAGGTTCAACTCAATACGATCTGGGCGATGACTGACTTCACGGCGCAAAACGGCGCCACTCGCGTCATTCCGAAGAGCCATTTGTTCGACGATGGTTTGAAATTCGAGGAAAAAGACACCGAGCCGGCCGAGATGGCCAAGGGCTCAGTCCTCTTTTATACCGGGAGCGTCTATCACGGCGGCGGCGCCAACCGCACGGATACAGCTCGATGCGGGATCAATCTTACCTACAGCCTCTCGTGGCTGCGGCAGGAGGAGAACCAATACCTTTCTGTGCCCTTCGCCGTCGCGGAGACTTTGCCGGTCGAATTGCTGCGGCTGATGGGATACTCCTACGGGGGCTACGCGCTTGGATACGTGGACGACCTTCGCGACCCGATTAAGGTAGTGAAACCCGACCTGGCGAAGAGCCGCACGACCAACCTTGGGGATGCCCAGGAGCGTTTTCGCGATCAAGCCAAACAGTGGCGAGGCGAAAACAACAACGCCTGACGATTCGCCCCTGAGCCGGCCTGCGGCACAAACCTGCACTCGAGGCATTTGACAGTCGAAGCTCTCCTGTGTCAGCGTCCGAACGAACGTTCGGACGGACGCGTGATGGATCGCCGCAAGCACACCCTGGCTCGAGTGAAAGCGCCGACCGCCGCGGTCAGCACGAGAAACCGGATCGACAGCGGAGCGGCGCAGCTTTTTGTCCGCAACGGCTATGACGGCACCTCGATGCGGGATCTGGCGCGCAATCTCGGTTTGCGGCCCTCCAGTATCTATGGCCACGTGAAGAGTAAGCAGGAGTTGCTCTTCCGCGTGATGGAACGGCTGATGGATGAGGTGCTCGCGCGCGCCCACGAAGCACTAAGCATGGGCGGCGAGCCCGAAGAATTGGTGCGGAGGCTGGTCGTCACGAATATTTGCCAGCCCGGACCATACGAAACGGCGCTGTTGCAATCGGAACTTAAAAACCTGCAGCCCCGAGACCGTGCCGCGATAACCCGCAAGCAAAGGGACTATCGCAACCTCTGGCTCCGGGCCCTGAACGACGGCCAAAAGCGCGGCGTCTTCAAGATCAAGGATCCGAAGCTCGCCTTTCTGGGAATCGACGGCGCGCTAATCCACATCGAGCGCTGGTTCAATCCCTCCGGCAGCTTGACGCGTCTGGAGGTGGCCGAGGTGTTCGTGGACTGGATCCTGAACTCTTTGAGTTTTCAACATCCAGCGAAGGGCCGTAGCGGAGATATTAAGAATGCGAAAAGGCCAAGATTACCTAGATAGCCTGAGGCGGCTGAAAAACCGGGTTTTCGTGCAGGGACAATTGGTCGACAATCTGGCGGAGCAGCCGCTCTTTCAATCGACTATTTACGCGTGGGGCAAATGGCTATGCGACGCGGCATTTGAACCGAAACTGCAGAGTCTGATGACCGCCAAATCGGAACTGACCGGGGAAGACGTGCACATTTTCTGGCACATGCCTTCCGACACGGCCGGGCTCCTGCAAAATTTCGACGCCGCGATCAAACTGGCCGAACGCGTGCCGATTACTGGCTACACCAGCATCGCACGCGACGAACTCGCCGGCCTCCTCTCCGTGCTTCCGGAGGTCGATCGAAAATACGAGACCCACTACACCAAACGTCTGAAGGAATATGTGCGTACCTTTCAGCGCCGCCAGATCGTCGGCTCTGCCGCCATCACGGATGTAAAAGGCGATCGCAATCTCCGCCCCGCGGAACAGCCAGACCCGGATATGTATTTGCGCATCGTCGAACGGCGAATAGATGGCATCGTTGTGCGCGGCGCAAAAGCCCATACCAGCGGCGGCGTGATCTGCGAGGAGTTGGTCGTGATCGCGCAGCGCGCGATGCGTGAGGACGATAGCGACTATGCGGTCGCATTTGCCATTCCGGTCGACACTCCAGGCATCACGCTCGTGGCTCGCGGTATCAACATGCCGCCCGACCCGCAGCAGGCGCCATTAAGCCACAGCGGCGCAGTCGTCGAATCCCTGACCATCTTCGACGATGTGTTCGTGCCCACGGAACGGATCTTCCTGTGCGGTGAATCTGAATTCTGCGGCGCGATAGCCAATAACTTCGCCACCATCAACCGCCACGGTTACCTGGGAACGGACTATGGCAAGCTCGAGCTTTTTATCGGCGCCGCAGCGCTTATCGCGGAGTATAACGGTGTCGCTGACAAGCCACACATCCGCGACAAGATCGCGGAGATGATCAAACTCGCGAGCGCTATATACGCGCTCGGCATCGCCGCTGCGGTTAAAAGCACCGTGATCAACGGCGTCGCTTTCCCCGATGCGGTTATGACTAATGCGGGCAAGCATCTGACGATGGAGGCTCATTACACGTGCGCCCGGCTGCTCAACGAAGTCGCGGGCGGCGCTGCAGTAACGATGCCGTCGGTAAGAGATTTGAAGCATCCGGAGGTTGCTCCGTTTATCGAGAAGTATTTCAAGGCCGCGCCCGGGGTTTCCGTGGCCGATCGGATAAAGCTGTTTCATTTCATCGGCGACCTGTGTTCCTCGGAGTACGCGGGATGGTGGTACAACGAGATTATTCACGGCTCGGGCTCTCCGGCCGCGGAACGGGTGCAAATGTATCGGGAGTTCGATCTCGAATCGACCAAGCAACTCGTAAAGGTGTTGATTAGCTAAGGCCGAGCCGGCCGTAATGCGTTCCATCCATTGACGGATATTTTTCGCAGCGAGCGCGTTTGATGAGCGAGAGTTCTACACTTCGTATTTTTTGCTTGCTTCGAGGATCTCGGGCGCCCCGAGGAGATCGGTGATCTCGGGCAAAAGCTCGAAGCCGGCGCCGCCGGAGATCGCGCCCGTGCGCGCAAGTTCGCTCATTGCGTCGCGGGTGCGCTGGTAAATGGCGAAAAGCGTGGCGATATGGATCATCAGCTTGAAACCATAGCGCGCGATCTCCGCCGGATGCAGCAGTTGTCCGTTATATAGAAGCGGCAGCCCTGAGAGCAGTCGCGCGCAGTTTTTGAGATCCTCCAGCGTCTTGATGCCGTCGACGAAGATGAGATCGGCGCCGGCGGCGCGGTAAGCGCGCGCGCGCCGCGTCACCCCCTCCCAACCAAGCGGGGCAAGCGCGTCAGTGCGCGCGATGATCACTAAATCGGGATCGCGCCGGGCGTCGAGGGCCGCGCGCAGCTTGGCCTCCATGTTCTCGAGCGGGATAACCTGCTTGCCTTCGAGGAAGCCGCAACGCTTGGGCCACACCTGGTCCTCGATATGAAGCGCCGCCGCGCCCGCGTCCTCGTACTCGCGCACGGTGCGCTGGACATTGATCGCTTCGCCATAGCCCGTGTCGGCGTCGCAGATGAGCGGGACGTCCACCGAACGTGCCAGTGCCCGGACGTTCTCCACCATTTCGCCCATCGTGAGCAGGCCGAGATCGGGAAAACCGCGCGCGGCGGCGGTTCCAAAGCCGGTCATATAGATCGCCTTGAATCCTTCGCGCTGGGCGAGTCTTGCCTGCAGGCAGTCGTAAACGAACGGCGCGATCACCATTTCCGGCCCGTTCAAGAGCTTCCGCAAGCGCGAGCGTGTGTCAGGCATAGACGCTCTCTCCCTGGACCCAGCGGTCCCCGCGTGGCGCAATCGGCGACGAGACTGGAAAACTGCGCCGAATTCTACCACCGGAAGGTTGCTTGTATACAACGAGCGAGCGCCCTTGGCGGCTCCAGATGGCCGAATGTTTTCGATAAGAGCGAGAAGAGTTTGCAAGCCGTCCAAAGCCGGGTGTATTTAGTATTTTCATCCGCTCGTGACTTATGTTTCGAGGTCTTCCGGCCGATCGAGCCGGGAAAGGAAGCCGCCCATGAGTGCTGCCAACAAAGAAATTCTTTGCGGGTTTGGGATCGACGTCGATGCGGTTGCGGGCTGGCTCGGCTCTTATGGCGGCCAGGATTCCCCGTTCGACATCTCGCGCGGCCTTTTTGCCGGCGAAGTGGGCACTCCACGGCTGCTCCGGCTATACGACCGCTACAAAATCAAAACCTCCTGGTTTATCCCGGGCCATTCGATCGAAACCTTCCCCGAGCAGATGCGCGAGGTCGCGCAGGCCGGTCACGAGATCGGCGCACACGGCTATTCGCATGAAAACCCGGTGTCGATGACCCCGCGCCAGGAAGAGGACGTGCTGGCGCGATCGGTCGAGCTGGTCCACCGACTTGCCGGCCGCAATCCGCGCGGATTTGTCGCGCCGTGGTGGGAGATGTCGTCCGTCACCGCCGAGTTGCTGCTCAAGTATGGGTTTCGCTACGACCACAGCCAGGGCCACCACGATTTTCAGCCGTACTATGCGCGGATCGGCGAAAGCTGGACCAAGGTCGACTACTCAAAGACCGCGGCGCAATGGATGAAGCCGCTGAAGCGGGGAAAGGCGGTCGACCTGGTGGAGATTTCGGCCAACTGGTATCTCGACGATCTGCCGCCGATGATGTTCATCAAGGCCTCGCCCAACAGCCACGGCTTCGTAAACCCGCGCGACATCGAGCAGTTGTGGCGCGATCAGTTCGACTGGGTATACCGCGAATACGAATGGGCGATATTTCCGCTGACCATTCATCCGGACGTATCGGGACGGCCACAGGTGCTCCTGATGCTCGAGCGGCTGATCGAATACATCAGTGGACATTCGGGTGCGCGGTGGTGCACGATGGAAGAGATGGCGGAAGAGTTCCGGCACCGTCATCCGTTCAAGGGCTGATCTGAATCGCCTCGCGCAAGAACGCAATGGAGGCTGCGATGAGCTCAGTAAAATTCCCGGCTGAATACTACAAAGATATGGTGGAGAATAGGTACTTCGGCAAGGTCGATCGCAAAGATCTGGGCGGGGTCCTGCGCACCTTTACTCCGGGTGCGGCCTTCAGTATACAGTCCGCCTTCACCACGCATGAGGGCCGCGACACCGGAATCAGGAAAATGTTCGAGAACCTGTTCGAGAACTACAAGATCATCCTACACAAGGATTTCACGCACGTGGTGGACGTCGAGAGCAACGCCTGCTCGGCGCAGTTCAACGTCGAGCTGACTGATCCGGCTGGCAAGCTTACCAAGCTTAGCAACTGCAACTTTTTCTATCTGGACGACGCCGGCAAGTTCAAGCGCGTGTTCGTCTACATGAGCGGGCCGAACGTGCTGGTATGATCCCCCGCAATTCGCGTTTCAAAAGGAGCGTCAGCCGGCGCCTGCATGCAACGTCTCGACCACACCCGCCATCGAATCCGGGCCGGTTTCGACCGGCATCAGGATCGGCAACGCGATCCCGGAGCGCCGATACTCGGCGATTCGCGCCCGCAGGTCAGCCGCAGTGCCGGAGGCGGTCAACTCCGCCACCATTTCGTCGGGAACAGCGGCCAGCGTGCGTTCGGAGTCGCCACGCTTGGAGGCCTCGGTGATCGCGTCCACGGCGGAGCCGAACCCCGCCTCCCGCGCGACGCGCTGATAGCGCGGAAAATAACCCACGTAAAAGGCCAGCACCGGGCGCACGCGGTCGTAGGCGGTTTTGCGATCGCGCGCAACGCTCGCGGGCAGCAGCGAGGCGATTTCGATTTCCTTGACGCTGCGCCTGGCGCGCGCGGCTCCGGCGGATAGATGTTCGACGGCGGCGCGCGTGGAACCGAGCGTGCTGAACACCATCAGGAGGCCCTGACCGATTTCGCCGCACAGACCAAGCATCTGCGGAAACAGCGCGGACAGATAAATCGGCACCGAGGTGCGCGAGGGTTTGAACCACAGATCGAAATGCTCGATGGTGATGGTCTTGCCGCGAAAGGAGACCTCACCGTCGCGCAGAAGTGCACGAACGACTTCCACAGTCTCGCGCACGCGCGTTACCGGCTCGGTGTAGTGGACGCCATGCTCGACCTCGACCTGGACCTTGTGGCTGGAGCCAAGGCCAAGCACGAAGCGGCCGTTGGAAAAATGATCGATGCACGCCGCGGCCATCGCAATCGTCGGCGCGGTGCGCACGAAGACGCTGCTGATCGCCGTCCCCAGGCGCATCCGGGTTGTTGCGAGCGCGATCGCGGTCAGCAGCGAGAACTGGTCGCCGCCATGGCCTTCGACCACCCACGCCGATTCGTATCCGGCTTGTTCGGCGAGCCGCGCGCATTCGACCGTGTCGGCGGGCGACAGCCCCGAGCCCAGAGCGATACCGAGGCGTTCCATGGCGGCGCTCAGGATTTCAATTCTTCGAGATATGCGAGCGCGTCCGCGAGCGACACCACGTCACCATACTTGCTATCCATGTCGAACAGGTTAGCCTCGTGCGGCTCCTCTGCGCGATCGCCGACCGCCTCGTGCGGGATGATAGGCCTGAAGCCGTGCGAGAGCGCGTCGACCACGCTGGCGCGCACGCATCCGCTGGTCGTGCATCCGGTGACAATGAGCGTGTCGACGCCGCGCGTGACGAGGGTCGCTGAGAGCGGCGTTCCCAGAAACGCGGAGGCGTACTTCTTTATCAGCAGCAAATCCTCAGGAGCGCGACCGATGCGTGGATCGAGCTCGACCAGGTCCGAGCCCAGCTTGAGCTCGAGCAGGCTGGGCGCCTTCTCAGGCCACAATCCGCCGTCGCCGGGCACCTTGGGGTCGTAGCCGACGACCGTGAAGACGATCGGCACGTCCTTTTTTCGCGCGGTCGTGATGAGCTTGTTTATCGCCGCGACTTGCGCGTCGAGGTTGCCGGCCAGCGGTGATTTCTCGGGCGCGGTAAACCCGATCTGCATATCGACCACCAGCAAAGCTGGCCGTTTGCCATAGCCAATCCGATGACCCAGGCCGCTTCGGTTATAGATTGATCGTTTGTCCTCGCCCATGACTTGGCCTCCCGGGAATCCTCGAAGCCGTGCGACCGCCGAACGCGATCTCATCCGCCGCGCGGCTTCATCACCTGCGCGACCGCCTGCCCGAAACCTTTTTTGCCGACGATCTCGCCGTTCTCCATCGCCAACTGGCCGCGCAGGAAGGTCATTACCGGAATGCCCCTGACCTTGCGGCCTTCCCATAGTGAATAGTCAGTGCGCCCGCGGTAGCGATGCCGGCCGAGCGTGACTTCGGCTTCCGGATCGACAACCACCAGGTCGGCGTCCGAGCCAACCGCGATGACGCCCTTCTTGGGATAGATACCGTACATCCGTGCCGCATTCTCCGAGAGCGCGCGGGCGATCGTGACGAGATCGATTCCACGCCGATTCACCGCCTCGTCGAAGATCAGCGCGAGCGTGTCGGCAACCTGATTGTTGACGCCGACGCGGCAGTCCCAGAAATCGCCGCGCTCCTTGAAGCTCGCGGTGTAGGTGAGGCTGTCGGTTCCGATAACCGAGAGCGTGCCGTCCTTGATTCCGCGCCACAGACGATCGCGATCTTTCTGAAAGCGGATCGGCGGCTGGATTTTTCCCTTGCCGCCGGCGTTGATCGCGTCCATCTCGGGCGCGGTGGTCGAGAGAAAGTAAGCGATCGTTTCGCCCACGATTGGCAGGCCCTGGGCCTTGAGCGAAGCGATGGTATCGACGCTCTGCGCGGCGGAGATATGTACTGGATAAAGCGGGCATCCGAGCTGGTTGGCGATGAGTCCGTAAGTATATATCTGTACGCTCTCCGCCCACTCCGGACTGCTCTCAGCCCACGCCGTGAGGTGATCGCGCCGCCCCAGGCGCCTGAGCTCGTCGATCAGAATCCCGCGCACGAACGGATCCTCGGCGTGGATCATCGGAAACACCGGCCGTCCGGCGGCGTTGATGGAGCGGCAGGCCTCGTAGAAGAAGGCCGGGCTGATGCCCTCTTTGCTCATGCCGAAGCCCTCGGCCTGAGCGCCCGCGTAGCCGGTGAAAAACTTGTAGGAGACCCCGCCCTGGCTTGCCACCGCGGGAATCTGCTTGACCTGGTCGAGCGTGTTGACCACGCAGGTGACCTTAAAGTCGCACCAGCTGCGCGACTCGCCGCACTTGATCGCGCGCGAGAAAAGTTCAGGCAGCGGCTCGCGGCCGATCAGCGTCGTGGTGGCAATCGTGGTGACGCCGCCGACCAGGCATTCGCGGGTATCGAACTCGAAATCCGTGGCCATCGCGTCGTCGCTGAACTTGTCGCCGCTGAGGCCTAAGTGCACGTGCGGATCGAACAGCCCCGGCATCACGATTTTGCCCTTAAGATCGATTTCGCGACGCGCACTGCCGAGCGCCTCCTCGGTTCCGACGCCCACGATCCGCTCGCCGGTAATAGCTAAACCGCCGCGAATCGCACCGCTTGGAGTGACTACCAGGCCATTTTTGAGAAGCAGATCATTAATCATACCGAAGCTCCGTTGGCTATGAAGCTTTCGACAGCATCCCGCGCCAGCGCCAGCGGTGCGGCGTCATGCTTTCGCCGCCGCGCTGCCAGCGCATGGCGCGGGACTCTCCCGCCCGGCCTAACGATGGATCGATTCGAGAGCGCCCGGGTCGAACAGCGCCTTAAGCAGTTGCGGCGAATACCGCTCCATCACGGGCCCCTGCTGCCGAAAGACAGTCGCGCGGCTATTCTGTACATCGATTGCGCTCAGGTGCCACCAGATCACGGCATGGGCGCCATTCATCGTTTCAGCCCAGAAGCCGGGCTTGAACGTCTCGCTGTACTTGTATTGCCACTCGATCACCTTCCACAGCTTGCCCTTGCGATCGAAGGTCAACTGGTAACCCGGCGACCATGCGTCTGCGGCCCAGAAGTTGATCACCGCGGAATAGGGATGGCGCGGATCTTTGGGGGTGCGCAACGTGACCCCCATCTTTTTCACCGACCACTGATCGTCGGGTACGATATTGGCGGGGCCGAGATAGCGCACGTAATGATTACCCGGGTCATTGACTTGCAGCGTGTCCTTCCAGCCCAGGAATTTCCAATCCCAGTTGAGCACGCGGTCGTTGAAGCCGTCGAAGTCGTCGATCGTGATATCGGTGCCCAATAGCGAGTCTGATTTCACCTCGGCCGAGATTCGGCGCACGCGCCGCAGATTGGGGATGTAGGCCCAGGCGTCGTCGGCCCGGTACGGGTCGCCTTTGTCCGCGTCCTCGAGATAACGCCATATGATGAAGGCGGTGCCGCGAATATCAAATGGGGTCAAGAAGTAAGTCAGGTTCTCTTGTTCGATTTTGTCCGCGCCCGCCAGCGGCTGCGCCTTACCTTCCAGGTCGGCGAGATGAGTAAACGGAACGCGCGCGTAGAACAGAGTCAAGTAGCGTTCGATGTGCCCGGCGCCGCCGTAGTCGCTTTTCACCTCGCTTTCGGTCGGAAAGGGCGTCTTCCACGCCGGCAGGTTGGACACATAGTGCCCGGGGGGTGGGGACGCACCTACAAAGTTTGTAGCGCCGCCGCCGATATCATACCCCAGTCGAATCAATCCTGTATCGACACTCAGATCGTAGAAGCCAAAATAGAGATAGCGGTATGTATAGTTCCAGGCCGCTTTGAATCCCGATAGCGGATCGCTCGCACTTAGTCCCTCGTTCGGAAACGGTTGGCCGCAGGTGTAATTCATGATCGCACCGTCGGCGCGCAATTTGACCTGCGAGGCGTACTGCTCGGTGCACCGCAGATAGGTGGACGCCGGGTTGTGCGGGATTACATCGATTACCTGGGCCTTGAAATTGGGGAAGTTCAGTTGTTCAAGATAACCAGGTGGCACGAATGGGCGCATCCGCTCCAGGTCCTTGGCGGTCAATACATCGCCCCTTTTGAAATCCGGCTTGGCGTTAGCGTATTGCGTGAGCCAAGTTTTATAGGTGTCGACCGTGTAGGTGGCGGGGTCCGCCGCCCATAGCTTGCCGGCGGCTAAGAAGCATAACGCCGAAGCTACAACTAAAACCGTGAGGAGGCGAAAATCCGCCCGCCCGCGATCTCGCACAAAGCCGTCCGTTTGTCGCTTCATAGAGATATGCCTCCTGCTCGCGCCCTTGCACGAACGTTTGATCTTCCAAGGCATTGCACAGTCCGCGCGCTCGCGAATTGCAGATGGCCTAGAAGGTTTTGATAAAGCTTTTCCACTCCGAATAGCGAGGTGTACGCGACTCCGTGGGCACTTGCCCTGCCAACCGAGTCCGGACGGCGTTCAAAGGATTTGTCGCGAGTGTCGCGACTCCGCTGCTCATGAGATGACCTTGGATCTGCTCGCGATGCCCACAGCTTCAGCAACCTGGCAGTGTCGAAGCATTGCCGGAGACCGCTTCAAACCGAAATTCCGCGCGCAGCAACCGACCCGAGCGAGTCACGGTTGACTAAAGACGTGCGAGGCTTCGTATTTGTGGATTCAAGCAAAGCTGTATGCAATTTACAAATGAAAAAAATGATTGGTGGTACGGTAAAAACGGATACAATATGTGACGAACACCGTTGACTAGTGGAAAATTCAGGCCGGTTACGAGATCTCGGCTCGCGAACGCTTCAAAATTCGCGATTATCTGCTTTAGACTGGTGCTAAGGCGATGATAGCCCATATGTATACATCGAAGCGCATTCTGACGGTGGCGCTCAGCTAGTGGCGCCGCTAGGGAGGTATAGATGGCGTACAGACTCGGCGTCGATGTGGGTGGCACCTTCACCGACCTGCTGCTGATCAACGAGGACACAGGCGAAACCTTTCGCGCGAAGGTGCCTACGACCCCGGTCAACCAAGCCGCCGCGGTGCTGGACGGAATTGAGCGCGTCTGCGCGATCGCCGGAATCAAGCCGTCCGCACTTACCGAGTTGATGCACGGCACGACGGTGACCACCAATGCAGTATTGGAGGGTAAGGGCGCACGCGTCGGGCTGGTCACGACCGAAGGCTATCGCCAGATTCTGCAGGTGGCGCGTTCCTATGTGCCCGGCGGTCTCGCGGGATGGATAATCTGGCCGAAGCCCGAACCGCTCGCGGCGCTGGATGACACGGTAGAAGTTCGCGAGCGGATCGGCGCGCGCGGCGAGATCGTGCGCGAGCTGGATGAAGCGAGCGCGCGCCAGGCGCTCGGCAAACTCAAGCGGCGCGCAGTCGAGGCGATCACCGTGTCGTTGATAAATGCCTACGCGAACCCCGTACACGAGAGGCGCATCCGCGAGCTCGCCAAAGAGGAAGCGCCCGAACTTCCGGTCTCGCTCTCCAGCGAGATACTGCCCGAGATGCGCGAGTACGAGCGCACCATTACCACGGTCGCCAACTCCTACGTGCGGCCGACGGTGGCGCGCTACCTCTCGAGTCTCAGGCGCGAGCTCAAATCGCGGGGGGTCGGCGCGCTGCTCAAGCTGCTGCGCTCCGACGGCGGATTGATGTCGTTCGAGGCGGCCGAGGAAGCGCCGGTGAACATGCTGCTCAGCGGACCGGCGGGCGGCGTCGCGGGGGCGCTATGGGTTGCCAGGCAGGCCGGCTTCGACAACGTGCTCACGCTCGATATGGGTGGCACCTCGACCGACGTATGTCTCATCGAACACGGAGAGCCACGTGTGCGCCGCGAGACCATGGTCGGCAATGTCGCGGTGCGCGTCTCATCGCTCGATGTCCGCTCGGTGGGCGCCGGCGGCGGGTCGATCGCCAAGGTGCCCGCGGTCACCCGCGCGCTGCGGGTCGGGCCTGAGAGCGCCGGGGCCGAACCAGGTCCGTCGGCCTATGGCCGCGGCGGTGCGCTGCCAACGGTCACCGACGCCAACGTGGTGCTCGGTTATCTGCCGGTCGATTTGCTCGGCGGCGAGATGAAGCTCGATCGCAAGGCGGCGCAAAGCGCGGTCGAAACGATTGCCTCCGCGCTTGGGATTGGATTGATGGAAGCGGCGGCGGGAATAATCGACGTCGTCAACGAACACATGTTCGGCGCATTGCGCCTGGTCTCAGTCGAGCAAGGCTACGATCCGCGCGGCTTCGCGCTGGTGGCTTTCGGCGGCGCGGGCCCGCTGCATGCCAACGCACTCGGTGCTCTGCTCGGATGCTGGCCGGTGATTATCCCGTCGAGTCCGGGCGTGCTCTGCGCTTACGGCGACGCGACTACGCGGCTCCGCAACGAGGCCGCCTGCACCTACATCCGGCGCTTCTCCGATACGTCCGGGAGCGACGTCGCGGAAACCCTTGGCGCGCTGGGCGAAAGCGCCGGCGCGGTCCTCGAAGCGGAAGGCTTGCCGCGCTCCGCGCGCTCGATCGTCTATCAGGCCGACGTGCGCTATCACGGCCAGGGCTTCGAGGTTCCGGTCGCGGTGGACTTGGACGGCTTCCGGCAGGGTGGCGGGATCGAGACCCTGCGCAAGACGTTCGACGAAATCCATCGCCGCCTGTTCACCTTTAACCTCGACGTGGAACACGAGTTCGTGAACCTGCGCGCGATCGTGCAGGAGGATAGCCGCGAACTCAAACCCGCCCGCCTGGCCGACGGTGGGCCCACCGCCGATGCCGCGCTTAGGAGCGAAACTCCGATCTGGGCGCACGGGCGCTCGCTCGGCGCGAAACTCTACGATCGCGCGAAGCTGCTCACACACAATGTGATCGAGGGACCGGCGATAGTCACTGAGATGGACAGTACCACGCTCATACTGCCCGGCCATTTCGGTAAGGTGGACGGGTTTGGAAACATCTTGATTCGCCCGAAACAATAAAATCGCGCGACGCGAGACCGGTCATGCTCATCAGCGATCCGCACGAAGGAGATGCCGAAAATGGCAAAGACGCAAATCATCGAGCGCAACCACGAGCCGTTTCGGCCGCTCGAAGTCGATACGGTAACGCTGGACATCATCGAAAGCGCGCTGCGCAATGCGCGCTATGAGATGGACGCAGTGCTGTTCCGCACCGCCATGTCCCCCGGGATTCGCGAGCAGCACGACGAGTTTCCAATGATCGCCGAGCGCAAGGGCCGCATGGTAGTCGGGCAGTTCGGCTCATTCATCGGCGGCTTTCTCGACGCCTACGACGGCACGGTCGAGGAGGGCGACATCTTTCTCACTTCGGATCCATACAAGTGCGGCGGCGCGATTAGCCACTCGGCGGATTGGCTGGTGCTGCTGCCGATTTACTATCGCGACAGCCGCCTGATCGGATGGGCCGCGATGCTCGGGCACATGTCCGACGTGGGTGGCAAGGTGCCGGGAAGCCTGCCCACCGACGCCACCAGCATTTTCGAGGAGGGGATGCTCGCGCCGCCGATCAAAATCTATCGCGGCGGCGCGCTCCAGGAAGATCTGATCGCGCTGGTGCTCAATCAGGTCCGGATGCCGCACTGGAATCGCAGCGATTTGAACGCGATCGTCGCGGCCTGCCGCACCGCCGAACGCCGCGTGATCGAAATGTGCGATCGCTTCGGCGTCGACCGCTTCGTCTCCGCCATGGAAGCCTCGCTCGAAAGAAACCGGCGCGCGATGGCCGAGCTAATCAAGCGCTCGATCCCGGAGGAGGAGATGGTATTCGAGGACTACGTCTGCGACGACGGACGCGGCCATGGCCCCTACAAATTGCGCTGCTCGATGAAGCGCGTGGGGGAGCGGGTGAAGCTCGACTGGAGCGGGACCGATCCGCAAGCCGAGGGCTCGATAAACTTCTATCTAAACGAGAACATGTTCCGGATGTTTTTCGGCATCTACATGATAATGATCTTCGACCCCCAGATTCTTTACAACGACGGCTTTTATGATCTGGTCGACGTGCACATTCCAGCCGGCTCGCTACTGAAGCCGCGTTTTCCGGCGGCGCTCTCGTGCCGCACGCATGCGCTCGGCCGCATCTTCGACGTGCTGAGCGGCCTGCTAGGCCAGCGTCAGCCGGAGTTTCTATGCGCCGCCGGCTTCTCTTCGTCGCCGCATCTGATGTACTCCGGGTTCGACGCGCGCGGCGAATGGTATCAGCTCTACCAAATCGGCTTCGGGGGAATTCCCGGGCGCCCGGTGGGCGATGGTCCCGACGGGCATTCGATGTGGCCCTCGTTCACCAACGTGCCCAACGAATTCCTCGAAGCGTACTTTCCACTACGTATCGAACGTTACGAAACCGTGGCCGATAGCGGCGGCCCCGGGCTGCATCGCGGCGGGAACGGAATCGAGATCGTCTATCGTTTTCTCGAGCCGGGTGAGGTTTCAATCCACGACGATCGCTGGCTCACCTATCCATGGGGCGTAAACGGTGGCCTGCCCGGTGCACGGAGCCGTAAATTGATCGTTCGCACCGATGGCGTCACGGAGGTGCTGGGTTCCAAGTGCGATCACGTGAAGGTCAACGCGGGCGACCTGCTGCACTACATCACCTGGGGCGGCGGGGGATGGGGCGATCCGCTCAAGCGCGACCTGGCGTTGGTGGCCGCCGAGGCCGGCCGCGGCCTGATGACGGCCACCGGCGCGCGTCGCTATGGTGTCGTCCTTGGAAAGGATTCAACCGTGGACGAGCCGGCCACGCGCAAGCTGCGGGAGGCGATGGCGGCCGAGCGTGGCGCGATGCGGGTCTTTGATTTCGGCCCGCCGGTGGAGGAACTCAAGCGCAACTGCGAGCGCGAAACCGGACTCCCGGCGCCCGCCTGGCCGCGCTTTGCGCGCGCCGCCGAGCCGCCGCTTGAGAGTGAGGATTAGGCTACTAGCCATTATTGTGCAGTGGCTGTTAAGCTATGTTTCACGTAACATGTACGAAGGATTAGGCAATCGATAAGGGAACGTATGTCTGAGACGGTAGTAAAGTATAAAAATCCATCCGGCCTGCCCAAGCCGCTAGGCGCGTATAGTCATATCGCCAGGGCCAAGGCTTCCGAATTGCTATTCATCGCCGGCCAGCTCGCGGTCAACGAAGCCGGGGAACTGGTGGGTAAGGGCGATTTCGCGGCTCAGATGCGTCAGGTCTTCGATAACCTTGGCCGCGCACTGCGAAGTGAAGGGCTCGGCTTCGCCAACGTTACCAAGTTCACGACCTACCTTGTGCACTCGCAGGACATCGAAGGCTTCATGGCGGTTCGCAACGAACTCTTCGCCAGGATCTATCCGGGGGGCGAATATCCACCCAACACGTTGTTGATGGTGGATCGGCTGGTCGGCGAGCAGTTTCTGATCGACGTCGAGGCAATCGCGGCGGTCGCTTGAAGTTCGAAGATTTGCGGGTCGATATAGGTGCTGCGATTGACGTCGTCAGAAGATCTCGAAGTATTCGCGCTGCTCCCATTCCGTGACTTCGAGTTCGAAGCGCGCTACCTCGGCTTCCTTGATCAGCGAATAGTAATCGATGAACGTGCTGCCGAGTCCGGCGCGCAAGCACTCGTCTTTGCGCAGTGCAGCGATCGCTTCGGTGAGCGAGTGCGGTAGCATTGGCGCCGCCGCTTCATACGGCGCGTCGGTCGGCGGCCCTGGATCGAGTTGGCGTTCGATCCCGTCGAGGCCCGAGAGAACCTGCGACGCCATATAAAGGTACGGATTCGCGGCTGGCTCGCCTATCCGGTTCTCAAGCCGCGTCGCTAAATCTCCTGGCCCTCCAAGCACCCGGACCATCACGTTGCGATGGTCGTGTCCCCACACCGCGCGGTCGGGCGCGAGCGCATGCCTGCCGAAGCGCCGATAGCCATTGATTGTAGGCGTCGCAAGGGCGGCCGCGCCCGGCGCGTGCTCGAGCAACCCGGCAAGGTAGTGCTGTCCCACCCGCGACAACACTTCGCTGCCGGCGGCGGGGGCGAACGCGTTGGCGCCGGTGCGTTTGTGGCGCAACGATTGATGCATGTGCCAGCCGCTGGAGAACACGTTCGGAATTCGCGGGCGGCACATGAAGCTCGCAAGATAGCCGTGACGGCGGCAGACCTGCTTCATCGCGCTGCGCGCCAGCATCATCATGTCGGCTGGCTCGATCCCCGAGCGCGGTTGGAACGTGAACTCGCACTGGCTCGGACCGTATTCGACTTCGAGCGTACGCAACGGCAGACCAAGCCCCACGATATTGCGGCGCAGAATTTCGAGTACGGGATCGAGCTGGTCGTAACGCAATTCAGTGAGATGCTGATAGCCCTGCGTGAGGAGACTGACCTCGGGCGGCGGCCCGGGCTGGCCGGAATCGTCGAGCGCAAGCCGCGGGTTTTCGAGCTTGAAAATATGAAATTCCACTTCTAGCCCCGCCACGTAGTCGAAACCGGCTTCGCCCAGCCGCTCCAGCGCGCGCCGGTACAGATAGCGAGTCGAGATGGGAACCGGCTGGCCGCTGGTGAAATACAGATCGCACAGCAGCCATCCCGTGCCTATAGCCCACGGCAGGATATGGAACGTGGCTGGGTCGGGAATAATGACTACGTCGGCGGCCGCTTCCATGTCGCGCTTGGTGAAGCCGGCGCCGCTCAGCGACAAAACGGAAGGTACAGTGTGATGCGCGGTGTCCTTCGCCAGCAATGTCATCGGGAAAGTGCTGCCCTCGCGCATCATCCGCGGCAGTTCGGCGGCGACCACCGTCTTGCCGCGCAGCACTCCATGTTGATCGGCAAAAGAGAGCCGGACGACTTCCAGCTTGTGCGACTCGGCAAGCTTCTCGACCTCGTTCGCGGTTTTCGACCGCTCGTCGGTCCACAGACCATGACGTTCGACGAAACTCATTGCGCTCCAAGTGTTCGCATGCGCCATTCCCTATTTAAGGACCCGGCCGGCGTCTCATTCTACAAGGTGTATCGCTCGCCCAGGCCGAGCCTTTTCGGCGCCTCGCGTCGAATTCCCGCCAATACGATTCGAGCGCCCGGCCGTCAGCTATGCCATCGAGCGTGACTGGACCGCGGATACGTTCCGCGGCGGCCTCATCCAGGACCATCAGCGGCCGCTTGCCTTTGGCCGCCTGTTCGATTGCGTCGATGAGGATCCGCCGATAGACCGCGATAGCCTTGTCCGACGCGCCGAGATGCTCCTGCGTGCGGTCCTGGATTGGACCCTGCGACTCGACCGCCCACTGGTCGTGGACATTTATATCGTCGCCCATGCCAGTGTAGGTCTTGTGCAACTGCTCGGCCGCATTGAATCCATAGTCGTTCGTGGCGTTGAGCCGTGGCTTGTAGTCGGGGAGTGTATAAAGCTCAAGCCGATGACGGCGCATCGTTTCCTTGTCCACTGGACCGCCGAAGCTGGTAAAAATCGCGTACCAGTAGCAACTCACGTCGTCGATCGGCACCTGCCACTGCGTAACTGTCATCTCCGGGCTCAATGGAATGACGAATGCGTTGGGAAATAGCAAATTCGTCACGCGGATATGAGTTCGCGAATCGTCGATCGCGCGCAGCGTTATGATCCGAAAACCGTAGTCAGTGTATTCAGTGTCGATTTGCGGGCTCGGATGCTCCCGCATGATTTTTGTCATCGGCAATGTCGAGTCCGCCGACGTACTGCGAAACTGTATTCCATAGTTTCCAGCCTGCTCGTGGTCCTCGAAAAAACGATGCAGGAACGAAGCGTGGGCGGGATCGATGCCGACTTCGAGCGTCTGGAGCCAGTTGCACGCGACATGTCCCTTGAACGCGAAGGTGTAGGAGTCCGGCGCGATAAAACAGTCAAAGTGTGCAAACGCAGGCGGCTCGCCGGGGCCCAGATAGGCGAACAGGATGCCGTTGCGCTCGCGAACCGGATAAGCCTTATGACGAACCTTGGTGTAAAGCTTGCTCCCTTCCGGCTCGGCCGGCGTCTCGAGACATTTCCCGCCGGCATCAAACAACCATCCATGGAACGCGCAGCGCAGCCCTCCGCTTTCGAGCCGTCCGAAGGCCAGGTCCGCGCCGCGATGCGGACAGGCGCGGTCGACGAGCCCGTAGCGGCGTTGCTCGTCACGAAAGAGGACGAGGTTCTGACCGAGGAGCTGGATCGCTTTGACCGCACGCTCCGCCGGCAGCTCTTCAACCAGCGCGGCAGGCTGCCAGTAAAGCCGCATCAGCTTTCCGGCCGGCCTCTCCGGCCCGGTGCGGGTGATCAGCTCATTGCGCTGCGCACTCATCATGATGAGATGCCTCGGCAGGACTGCGCGATCGCCGTTTCTCGTCCGCTCAGTTGATTGACGCCGAGTTTATCAAGCCCGATGTGAGGCTTACAAACCTTGCTTGCCGATAGTCAACGGCTGCTTTAAAGCTTCGGGATCATGTCGCTAGCCAGTAGTTCCAGATGCTCCATTTCATCGAAAACCGGGTTCAATAATAGATGTCGCGCGCCGGCGCGAACGATCTCTCCCAGCTTGTCGATACATTCCGCTCGACTGCCCCAGATGGAAACGCGCGGAGCCATATCTGCGTTCTTATAGCGCATGCCAAACCAATCGCGTAGCCGGCGCTCCGCACGCGCACGATCGTTGTCGACGGCGATATAGACCCGCTTTGAGATCGGGAATTTGTTCGGGTCGCGCTTCGCTTCATCCAGAAAGCGCCGTAACAGCTCGACGTGTTTGACGAAGTCGGCCGAGGAAGACGACCCGGCACCCATCCAGCCGTCCCCAAGGCGCGCCGCGCGCTTCAGGGCAACAGCCTCGCGAGCGCCAAACCATATCGGGGGATGAGGCTTGTGCGCCGGCTTCGGCTCCATCGCCACGTTCTCAAATCGCCAGTATTCTCCGTTCATTGTCGCCCTGGGCTGCGTCCACAGCGCCTTCATGACCTCAAGTCCTTCAACGAATCGCCGTCCACGGTGTTCGCTGGAGACGCCGAAGACCGCTTCAGGCACGTGCGGGCCACCGACCCCGACGCCGACAATTAGTCGTCCGTGACTCAGTTGATCCAGTGAGGCCAGGGTTTTGGCTAGTTGAACCGGATTGCGGATCACGGTTATCAGCACCGATGTGCCCAAGTGAGGTTTCGTCGTAAGTGCGGCCGCGTATGTGAGTAGTGTGACCGGCTCAAGGATCGGAGCGTCGCCGACAATCTGTTCCTGGACCCACAAACCCTCGTAGCCGAGCGCTTCCGCTCGCGGAATGAACTGGCGGATGACGCCCGCATCGATCGAGGGGTCAGCGAAGCTTTGCGGGATTGCGATACCGCAAGGAATATTGCCTGTTGCCATATCCACACCTTCCTTAGTTTATCTTACGAAATAGCCTGGTAGGAGATTAGGTAGCATGCGGCGCGGTATCTCTTCGACCTCACCCTGCCTCAACCTCCCGAGTTGGAACGGTCCATAACCGGTACGGATCAGCCGAGTCACCCGCAATCCCACTTGTTCGAGCAGCTTTTTGATTTCGCGGTTTTTGCCTTCGCGAAGCGTCATGGTAAGCCAGCAGTTGCTGCCCTGGCGGCTGTCGAGCGAAGTCTGGACCGGGCGATAGCGGACGCCATCCACGGTGACGCCTTTGGCGAGTTCGCCGATCGCCGTCTCATCCGCGTTGCCATGGGCCCGAATTCGGTAAGTTCGAGAAATCCCTTGCGCCGGATGTTCGAGATAGCGCGCCAATTCGCCATCATTGGTCAGGAGCAAAAGCCCCTCGGTGTTGATATCGAGGCGCCCGACCGAAATCAAACGCGGAAGCGTTTTTGGCAAGGCGTCGAAGACGGTCGGGCGTCCCCGAGGATCGCGCGCCGTCGTCACCAGTCCCGCGGGTTTGTGATAGCGCCAGATTTTTGATTGTTCAAGGCCCGCTACCGCTTTGCCGTCGACCGCGAGCGCATCGTCCGTACCGACCAGCGTCGCGGGATGGGTCACGACGACGCCGTTCAGCGCCACGCGTCGCGCTTCGATCAGGCGTTCAGATTCGCGGCGCGAGGCAACCCCGGCGCGGGACAGAAACTTGGCGATCCTTTCCTTTCCCATGCGATCTTTCGTTTTGTACGATCTCTCTGTGGTGGTGGTCACACGTATTCGGTAGGATCGCGCACGCCGGCCTTTTCAAAACCGACCTGACGCTCTCTGCACTTGTTGCATTGACCGCAATGTCTTAGACCGCGCGGAGCCATGCAGGTCAGGGTCGATTCGAGGGGTAAGTTTTTGAATTGCCTTATGATTTCCCACTTGCGCAGATCTCGGAACGCCGCCTTCACCTCGATGGGGTGGTTGAGCCCGCTGCCTAGTGCGGACGCGAATTCGCTGAAGAACTCCGGCGTAGCGTCGGGAAACGGATTTCCCGCGAGCGAGCCGATCGCGATTCGCGATACATCGTGCGTGCTGCACCAGACCGCGGCGAGACCGATCAGAAGGATGTTCCTGCCAGGGAGATAGACGGAGCTATCCGACTCCTCCGCCCCTGGCACCGAGTCGCCGGAAACGCTCCAGTGGCCGCCGTACATCGTCTCGATCGGCGCCGATAGCGTGGTGACCGCATTAATCCGCGGAGAATTCAAAACGCGCAAGAACACCTCGAGCGCTTCACGTTCCATTTCCTCCCATGCGAGTCCGCATCGCACATAGATGGGATAGACCTCGGCAGATTTAGCTTCTTCCGCAAGCAATACAGAGCTATCCAGGCCGCCGCTCGACAACACCGCGATTCTGTCCAAGCTATTTCTCCCTACCGAGGACTCGATCTAATATAGCGCGGATCCATCGCAATTCGAGGGACCGTAATGGCAACGGAACAGAGCGCCTGGTACGTGAACTTCTTTGGCGAAGACTACCTTAACATCTATCGCCATACGCTTACTGCAGAGCGGACCGAAAAGGAGGTCGCCTTCGCGGAGCGGAAACTCGCTCTGGATGCCGGTGCACGCGTACTCGACCTCTGCTGTGGGCCCGGCCGCCACAGTGTGCTCCTGGCAAAGCACGGCTATAAGGTAACCGGCCTTGATTTGAGCCAGTCTTATCTCGACCTCGCGCGGCGCACCGCCTCCGACTCCAAGGTCGAACTCGACACTGTGTCGGCTGACATGCGCGAGATTCCGTTCAATGACTACTTCGACGCCGCAATCAACATGTATTCTTCGTTCGGCTATCTGGAGTCGGAAATCGAAGATCTGAAGGTTCTCGAGTCGATCTCACGATCGCTCAGGCGGGGAGGGCGTCTGCTGCTGGACATGTTGAATCGCGAATGGGCCGTCACAAATTATATCCAAAACGACTGGCACGCTGAAGCTGACGGCACATTATATGTTGAACATCGGGCGCTCGATCTTGCGTCGAGCCGCATGCGGGTGCGCTTTGTCATCGTCGCTCCAAATGGAGGCCGACACGATTCGATGGGCCACGATATCCGCCTTTACACTCTCACGGAAATGACCCGGCTCCTTGAGCGGGTTGGATTCACCGGAATTGAGGCGCTCGGAGGTTTCGATGGCGAGGCATACGGGATCGAGACGCGCCGAATGATACTCTGTGCCCGTAAAAGCGCATAGCCAGTTTCACTCACTTCAAATGGCAAGCACTGATACAAATCCTTTTGTAGTCAAAGCATATTGGACCACGATACTCATTATCGTTGCTTCAATTGGTCTTGGCGCTTGCACTTCGCCGCGCAAGAGCCCGGTCGATTCTTCCAGGTTTCGTGTCGCCCTCCTGACCCCCGGACCCGTCAGCGACGCCGGCTGGAATGCCGCGGCGTTCGACGGATTGCAGCTCATAAAGGATAAACTCGGCGCTGAAACCGCGATGGTCCAGACCAGGTCGCCCGCCGATTTTGAAGACGGCTTTCGCGACTTCGCCTCGCGGGGCTTCAACCTGATTTTCGCGCATGGTTACGAGTACACGGATTCCGCTATTAGCGTCGCACGGGATTTTCCCAAGGTTTATTTTGTAGTGAGTTCGGGTAGCCAATCGTCGCGCAATGTTGCCTCGCTAACCTTCAAATTCGATCAGGCGGCGTACGCCGAAGGCGTGCTCGCGGGCGGCGTCACAAAGACCGGAGTTGTGGGAGCGATCGGAGGTATCGAGCTACCGTCAATCCGGCTGACCTTTGAGGGTTTCAAGCGCGGCTTCCTCTCGGTGCGGCCGAAAGGGCGCTTGCTGGTCAGCTACATCGGCAAGTTCGACGACGTAGGCGCCGCAAAAGAGGCAGCTTTGGCGCAGATCAGCCAAGGGGCGGACCTTATCGTGCACGATGCTGACGCGGCTGGATTGGGCGTTTTTCAAGCCGCCGCGCAGGCGCATGTCTTGGCGTTCGGTGCGATCCGGGATCAGAACGACGTCGTGCCTGGCGTGGTCCTTGCCAGTGCGGTCACTTCGACCGCGCAGGCGTTTCTCAGAATTGCGACGGAGGTCAAAAATAATCAGTTTCATCCGGCGATGCTCGAGTTTGGAATGGAGGACGGTATGGTGAAGGTTGTGCTGAATCCGAAACTTGAATCGCGCATCCCGGAGGCGGCGATGGCGCGATTTCTCGCCGCAGAGCGGGAATTTGCTCATAGAAAAGATTGATACAAGCGCAACTTAATTATCTGGCGCCTCGATCCGCTCGTTCTCGACGGCCTGTCATGCCAGCATCTTTCGCGTGAGAAACGTTAGCCCGAGCTGGAAGAACGCGCTTCCGTATTTCGGGACGCTGCTTATTTTCGCTCTGATCTTCTGGCGCATCCCGATTGCCAAGGTCGGTGCGGCGCTCGAGCAGGCGCCGGTACTGAAATTCTTTGGCGTCTTCCTTCCGTTCTGCGCGTTCTACTGGCTCGTCGACTCTTTTTGTCTGACCTGGGTCGTTTGCCGTTTCAACGCCGAACTGCGATTGCGCGACATCCTGCCGATTCGCGCGAGTATGTATCTGCTCGCGCTGATAAACAGCAATCTCGGGCAGGGCGGCGTCGCCTGGTACCTGCATCGAAAGACGGGAGTCCCGTTCCTCGAGATGCTGAGTTCGATCCTGTTCATTGCCCTAATGGAGGTATATCAGCTCTTTTTCTTCTCGACCCTGGGCGTGATTTTCTATCATCCAAACGCGCCCGCTCAAGTGGAGATCGTTCGCGTCCTCCGAGTTGCCTATGTTGTCGCATGGCTTTTACTGGTTGCGGTCATGGCTTTCTTCGCCCAGGCGCGGCGCAACAGTCGCATCCGCGCGCGGATTGTGGGCAGCAGGCTTGGTGCGATCGCCGGAACGTTTCTGGCGGCACGTCCCTCGGACTACGCGATCGTGCTCGGAATCAAGGCGCCCGGCTTTATGCTGTCGGTGCTGGCGCAATACTGGGCGCTCGCGCTGTTTGGCATCGCAATTCCGTTCGTCAAGCTGATGCTGTTTCTGCCTTTGGTATTTCTCGCTGCGGCGTTACCGATCTCGGTTGCCCATCTGGGCACCAGCCAGGCGGCATGGCTGCTGTTCTTTTCCGGTAGCGCTCCAAACGCGAAGATTCTTGCTTACAGTCTCGCCGCGCACTTCACGTTCATGTTCTGCAATGGATTGATTGGACTATTCTATCTGCCGCGCGCTAGCCGTGAATTGACCGCGCTCGATGCGACGCCGCCTGGCGATAAATAGTGATGTACCCGAGCATTCGTTCAAAGATTGCGGCGATGTAGAAAATCGCTATCAGCGGCGAGGCCTCGCGGACCACGATACCGGGCCATCGCGCGCCAGATGCGAACGCCAACAGAAGAACCAGCGCGAAGTTGACGACACCTCCCCAATGTCCGAGTCGGCTCCTCACGGGAGTCGAAGAACCGCTTATTACTATGGAATCGATTGCATATTGAGCAAACGAGACGGCGATCAGGACGGGTATGTAGGCGGGGATCGCTCCGGCCTGAGCTTCACAGGCGAGAGCGGTTAGAACAAAAGCGACGTCGGCCACACTGTCGAGCCATCGTCCGAACTGATCGGCGGAACGCATCAGGCGGGCGACGCGGCCGTCGACGAAATCGGAAAGAGCAGCGGCTAAGGCAATCGGGCCGAGCACTTCGGGACGCCGATCGCCGTGAACAAACGCGACCAGCCACATAGCGCCGAGCACGAATCGCGATGCACTTAGCAGATTCGCCGCGCGGCGCGCGGACTGGAATGCCATGTCCGGGTTATTTGTGCGCGCCGTCGATACTCGGAGCGGGCGTGCCGGGCTGCGAAGTGAAGCTCTCAGGCAGGTCGCGAACCGGGGTGATTACGATGGAGAGAATCCCGCCCTTGTCAAAGATTTCCTGTGTCGGTCTATGGAACCCGAAACGGGCCAGCAGGTATTTCTTCGGATAGTCTTCGATAATCTGACGCTCGACCGCCGGGTCGCTGCTGATTTCCGCTTTGCCGATAAACGCCGGGCCGTGCTTCCTGCCTATCCAGACGATCACGGGGCTGCCGCGGCGAATGCGCTTTGCCTTCCATGTTGTGGGTTGCGTCTGAATAAGCACCAGATGGTTCGGCGACACCGTGAACCAGACCGGCGCCGCCGTGCTCTGGTTACCATCCTTGCGGACCGTGGCAATATAGAGAATGCCGGCGGTGGAAAGCGCGTCGAGGTCGCGCTGGGAGGCCTGAGCGCCCGCTTGTTTGCCATCCGAACTCGACTGCGCGGAAGCGGTCGTCGCAATGCGGGGCGCCATCGCGAGCCCGCCGAGTGCGACCGCGCCCCATGCGATTACCTGCCGCCGTGTGAGCGCGTTAGAGATAGCTCCCGCCGTGTTGCGGCTGTGGCTAATGGATGTTCGATTCACTGTTATTCCTTAGACAGCGTCGGCGGATCTCGGCACAGACGCTCTAGTTTCCCTCCAGGCTAGGATCATCCATCGAGACGCATCGAGCGGCTTTCACCTGTTCGACATCGGCGGGCTGTCCTTGCTTGAGTGCGAGCGAACTGAGCGTGGTACGAAGTCTCTCGCATTTATCCTGCGAGCCGGCGCCTTCCTCGATTTTCCATTTCGATACGGGAGCCGTGACGTCGTAGTGGCCATTGGACAGCTCCGGCGGAGTGATCAGGAACCAGCCGGCTTCCGCGCTGGGATTCGAACCTGGAGATATCGTGACTGAAGTAAGGAGTTTGATCGCGCGTTGCTTTTCAGGAGGAGGCAGGTTGTCGGTCGCGCTCATCGGCGCATAAGTCACCTCGAGCTCCCAGTGCCCGATGAAGGCGATTCGCTGTAGGAGATAGCGCTCGCCCGTCTGACCGGCGCATCCAAAACCCCGAAGCTCGAAAATCAGTTCTCCCGCGCTCTTACCAAGCGGCTTGGCGCTGATCTTCTGGCACTGCTGCTTCGCGGTCTGAACGATCGTATCGAGGATTGCCTGAGGCGAATCGAAGGTCGGCTTGGGCCTTTGGCCGAGCACCAACCGCACTTTCGCGGTTGCTGGCGCCTCGCCCTTGCGTACAAAAACTTTGACCGTCCCGCGATCGGCGTGCTGCTCGCGAACGACCTGCCAATCCTCCCATCCAATGCCTTGCGGCACGCTCAACTGATCGCTGGGCGCCGTCGCTCCGCTGCCAGCCGGTGCGGCCGCGCTCGTCGCGGGCCGAGCAAGGATCATGAGGCAGGCAAAAAAGGAAAGTTTGAGCACGACTCCGGCCCATCCGCGAAGTCGAAAACGGGCGCACAAAGCGTCCCGGAGAAATGCGCTAATTCCCATTCACATTCACTCGCGTGAAATACGTCTGTTCCTCCAGATGCGGATGATAGGTGATCGAGCAATCCTTTCCCAGACGAGCTTCGGCCTCGCGCAAGGCGGCGTCAATCGTGGGGAACGGCTCGAAGCCCATACGACGCGCCACGTCTTCATTCTCGTTCGGCACTCCGGCGGCGAACACTGAGCCCAGGTGATTCAGTGCGTACAACCCTTGCCCATAGAGAATGCACGGATGCGCGCCGTGAAATGCGAAACCGGTGCGATACTTGTGCACGAATTCCGGTCGATGGGCATATTCCTCGGAATACGTGTCCCATACTTCAACCGGGTCTTTCACTGCCGGAAGGACATCATTATATAGTGCCTGGTACGAGGGATGGTTAAGCAGGCTGAACTTCAGTTCGAACGGATTGGCAACGATAAAGATTCCGCCTTTCCGCACCAGCGGGTTTTCATGATATGCGTTGAACAATCCCGAGAGCGCCTTGTTGCGGCAATGGATAGGATTGAAAATCGACAGGCGTGAGTAACTGTCACCGTCGGCCATTCCGATCAACAAGACGTCGGTCTGTCCTTTCACATCGGTCACCAGCTCGGAAACAAGCATATCGAGGTGCATCTCGCGCACTGGCGTGATCAGGCCGGCATCGATCGCGGCGAATTTCTGCGGCTTGCTGGTGGTCAGGATCCCCTCGATCTTCATGATTGGCGGATGCCCCCGCCGCGCCAACTCGGCATCGACCAGTTCTCCCATCTCGTTCAACAACTTATGGAACGAACTGTTCTTCGGGTCCTGGACTGAATGACCCGAGGCGAAAGGCCAGGGGCGGTGATGATAGCGAATCGATTCCCAGTTGCTCATGCCAACCAGGATCGATTTCCAGCCGCCCTGAAAGAACCCTTGCGGCGTGGACATGAAGATGAACAAATCGGACTCGACGACCGCGCGATGGACCATCACCTCCATGCCTCTTTTGGTTATTCCCAGGTCGACGAACTGACTAATGTCGGTCGCATCGATGCACGACAGTCGTCCGCCCAAAGTATAAGGGAGCTTGGGCCCGAGGATGTGAGTCATTTCCTTGCGCGTCCACATACGGTGCAAAGCGTTAGCCACTTTAATCTGAATATCTTCGGGCCGCACACCGCATTGTTGGAGCAATTCCATCAGGATCGGCAGCCCTAGAATGCGCAAATCCTGATCTTCCGGGTGATAGTGGACGGCCCGCCCGTCCTGAATTCCGATCGTGACTTTGGCGCCTTTCTTGACCAGTTTCTGTAGCGCCGGCATGCCCACCGGATCGGCAAGAGCCTGGCGGAACTTTGCCGCCGCGTCGGGCAGGGGCGGTGCCGAGGCCGGCGGACCGGGCGCGATGCGCGTGCGCTCCAGCGGCAAGCAGGTGGGAACCTTGGTGGTGCCGCAATTCACCATGAATTCCTGAGTTTGCGCCATGGGAGTATCTCCTTGCCTATGGCAGGCTCCGGCCTGATCGCTTGCGCTGCTTACCTTGAAGAATTTGCGGCCACGGCCAAGTTCTGCCTAATCGCTTACGAAACTAGGACTTGGCTTGAATGTCCGCGAGGACCGGCATCAGATATTTTTTGAATTGAACCGGATCCTCGGCCATCGGAAAGTGGCCCATCCCTTCCATCAGCATATAGCTCGCGCCGGGCACCGCATCCGCCAGGGCCTTGGCCGCCGCTGGATACGCCGACCAATCGTAATCGCCACTGAGCACGTAGAGCGCGCACTTGCGCGTATCGATGTTGTTCGCGGTCTGCCGCAAATCATGCTCGAAGGAGTAGTAGTACAGGTCGCCTTTGAAGACTGGCGGCGCGCCCTGGCTATATTCCCACACCGTCTCGCGAACGTATTCTTCCGGCGCGTTGGGCGAGCATAGGCTCAACATGAGAGCCGGCTTCGACTCGTTGGACAGGCGGGGATGATGGAACCACTGATTCACCAAACGATCGGTATTGCCGCTCCACATCGACGCCTCCAACCCGATACAGGCGCGGAATTCGTTCGGATAGTTGAGCGCCAGGTCGGGCGCGAGATGACCGCCCATCGAGCAGCCCATGTACACGGGCCGATTCAGTTCAAGCTCGTGGCACAGCTTCACCCAGTAGCGCATGAACCAATCCTTGGTCAGCTTGTATTCCTGTTCCCAGTGCCTCACGGAAGTCGGGGGAAGCGACTTGCCGTGATAGGGCAAGTCGGCGGCGACCACGTGGAAGCGCGACGTGATGTCGCGATCCTCGAGCAGGTGCCGATATTGGCGCCCATCCGATCCCGCCGTGTGTTGGCACACCAGCGGTATCCCCTTGCCCGCCTCTTCGATATAGACGCGGTACTCGATGCCGTCCAGTTCAAGATAAATATAGCGGCCGATAATGTCGGAAAATTTTGCCATTGTCCTGATACTCCCTAGACGGCACGTGATTCGATTACTGTCTGGCGCATGATCGCGTTGATGCGGCGGATTGCGTAATAGTGCGCGTAGGCCGATTCGAGATCGCCGCCGAACGTGAAATCATGATGGAACGAAGCCGCGAACCAGTCGTGGTAGAAGGGCTTCGGCCGCCGCTCCATCATTTTGTTCCAGACTTCCTCGGGACCGCCGATATTGATGGTGTATGGGTCGAAGCCCTGGGTGCCGTGCTGAAAACGATCGACCTTGCCGTTCTCGACCCGCATGAAATAGAAATCCTGGCCGATGAAAAAACGGATATCGCAATACCAGAAGCGCGCCGTCAATAGAAATTCCGGATCCCGGTTCAGTCGATCCCGGATGGTGTCGACCGGCAGGACAAGGCCCGGCTTGGTTTGAGTATTCACCGTCTTCCCTCCGTTGCGATTTACTAATCGCGATGCGGGTTTCGCGACTCCGCCGTAACGCCTGAGCAGGGCGGCGCGAGGTATGCGGCGGCGCGTGTGCCCATGTGCTATCGACGCGCGTAGCGTCGCATGGAGCGCCGCGCAATTTCAAGGATTCGCTGGAGTCTGTGCTACCCGGCTCAGGTGCCGGTTCCACTCAGACTGACGACTTGGTGTCCGCTGGACGCGTTGTCGTTGATCGTCAGAGAGCCGGTAACGGAGCCCTTTACCGTGGGCTTGAAGCTGACCGAAATCGCGCAACTTTTCCCCGCCGGAACAGATCCGCCGCAAGTGTTGGTCTGGGTAAAGCCCGCCGTGGTCGTGATTCCTGTGATGCTGAGCGTGGCGTTGCCGGAGTTGCTGAGCGTTACGCTCTTGCTCGAGCTGCTGGTGCCGACCGCATGTTTGCCGAAACTCAGGCTGGTCGGCTTGACCGATGCTATCGGAGTCGGTGTCGCCGCGGGCGTAGGTGTAGCGGTGGGTGCCGGAGTCGGTGTCGCCGTAGGCGACGGCGAAGGTGTGCTAGTGGGTGTCGCAGTCGGGGTTGGCGACGGCGACGCGGCGGGATTGAAGGAAATTACCGAGGCGGAATAGGCCGGGAAGCTCATTGAGAAATTTGCCGCCAGCTCGCTCACCGGACTTACGCTCAAGTCGGTCGAGCCGGTTCCGGTCTTGGCGGCATTATCCTGCGGGATGCCGTATGAATAGAGATTGCCGGTGCTCGAAGGAACCGCGCCACTGATCGTGATGTTCGTGTTGAGCGCCGGGCTGGCGCTCTTGTTGATAATCAGCAATGCGAGCTTGCCGTTGCTGTCCTTCGCCGCGCAGACGGAGAGCAGTGGGTAGTCGCTCGAGGAGGGGACCAGGTGATCGCCGCCGCGCGCGAAGTTTTGCAACAGCTTGGCGACGTAGAAGGTCGGATAGCGATCGGCCGGTCCTGCAGGGTCGGCGCCATCGACTTGGCCGTAGTCGCCATACAGTCGCCAGCCATAGAGCGTGGAGGAATTGTTGTTGCCGGTTTCCTGGCCGTTGCGCAGGTCCCATCGTATGATCGCGTTGAACTCGGTGCCCATCGCGGCGCACTCGCTATCCGCCACAAACAGCCCGTTGACCAGGCTGGTCGTCTGCTTGCCGGGATTGGAAGAAACGGAATTGTTTTCTGTGCAATCGAGTTCAACTTTCGCGGCCGGTGCGCCCAGGTAATCCGTCAATTGCTGACGAAGATCGCTTGCATCGGCGGCCCATGAACTCGACGAGGTCAGCAGGCCCTGGTCGGATTCCGCGCCCGGCGACTGGGGGTAGCGATGATGAATCAGGAAATCCGGAGTGATGCCGAGACTGCTCAAAGTCGCGAGCATCACGGGCGTCCATCCATTGTGCTGCTGGCCGGTGCGAGGATTGAGTGCCGGATGATCGGTGTAGTTGGCGTAGCTGTCCTCGCCCGGAACGGCCACTGCGCCTACCTTGATCGTCGGATCGACCGCTTTCATCTGCGTATAGTAGTTCTTGAAGAGCTGGGCGTAAGTGTAGGGATCGTGCGGACGAACGTTGTTGTCCGTTTCCCAGGAACCATAAACCTCGTTGCCGATCTCCCAGTACTTGACGCCACAATGATTGGTGACGTTCGCGGATTGCACCCACGCCGCGGCCTCGGCCGGCGTGCCCGATCCATAGTTGGCGGTGATGAAGACCTGCGCGCCGGTCGCGGTCGCCACCTGCGCAAATTGAGTGAATGAAGTCGCCCACTGCCAGGTGTTGCTATCGGTCGTATTGGTCGCCCAATGATAATCGTCGGACAGCGATCCGCCGGGGAAGCGCAATGCCTGGTTGGCCATCTCGTCCAATAGACCGATGGTTGTCGGCGTATCGAAGATTGAGTCCCAGACCGCTGCGTTGACTCCGAACAATCGCGCGTCCAACATACGCCCGGTCTGCGTCGTATCCACCGTGACGTTGACCACCGAAGGCGCCGGCAGTGCCTTGAGCGAGATAGTATCCACGTAAAACGTTGGCTGGGTCGTACCGCTGCGGTCCTGGATCCAGAACCCGTCGAGATTCGGTTTGCTCTGCACGCCCAGCGATGAAAGTGGAATGCTGATCTGTTGCCAGCTATTCGCGGCCAGCGCCGGCAGCGCGACCACGGTCTGCGCGGTTCCGTTCAGCGTTGCCTGAACCTGCAGCAACTGGCCTCCGGTCGCGCCGCCGTTGATCCAAAAGACCAGGTTGCCATAGAGGCTGCTGTCGAACGCGTCGTGATGCAGGTAAAGCGCCTGGTATGCGGTCGCGCTCACACCGATCGAATCACTGCCTGCCTGGACGGGCTGGGTGTTGCTCAGGTTTACGGTCGCCCAGCTCCAGTTCTGCCAGCCGTTGGCGAGCGCGTCGGCATAGACCGTCTCATCTGATTGCGCCCGCAGGATGCCCGGTCGCGCGAGACCGCCTACGATTGTGATCAGGACGAGCAGAACCGGATTGATGCGTGTCGATATGGTCGCGCGAAATCGGGGAGCCCCTGGGCGTTGCGCCGTATCCGTTTCCCGCCGCTTTACCACGCGATTCCCCTTCATGCGCGCAGTTTACATCCAAATGCACGCAATAGCGGTACAAAATATACTAGGGATCGAGCGTAGAGGGAAGTCTCTCTGATCCCGCTCGCAAGCCCTCGGAAAGGTCGCCCGCCGGATTCGAGCGTCACTTCGGCATTATTCATGCTCGGACTGACCGTGAAGCATCGTATGGAGTAAGCGCTAAGTAATTGATTATGAGCATCAGTTCCTTATACCTGTTCGCCGGCATTGTCCTGGTGGTGCTCATCTTTTGGGACGCCTTCGAGGTGATGCTTCTGCCTTTGCCAATCAGACGCAATCTGCGGTTGGTGATGCTGTTTGTTCGATACACCTGGAAATCGTGGAGGTTTATCGCGCAATGGCTCGGGCCGGGCGACATCGCGAGAGATTGCTCGGCGTCTATGGGCCTTTATCCCTGGTCCTGCTTATTTGCCTATGGGTCGGCGGGCTCATCCTGGGCTTTGGCCTTATCCACCTCGCACTGGGCTCCGGTTCTTTGCTCCAGGCCCTATATTTCAGCGGCATCACATTCTTTACCGTAGGTTATGGGGATCTGGTGCCTGGCTCGATGGCGATGAAAGGTGTCGCCGTCGTCGAAGCGGGTGGTGGACTTGGGTTCCTGGCCTTGGTGATTGGCTATCTCCCCGTCCTGTACCAACTATTCGCGCGGCGCGAAGCGCGCGTCATGTTGCTGGATGAGCGCGCTGGATCGCCTCCCACGGCAACCGAACTGTTAAAGCGGCATGCGGAGGGCCACAGCCTCGATTCGCTCGATCAACTGTTGCGGGAATGGGAGGTGTGGACTTCGGAGTTACTCGAAAGCCACATGTCTTATCCCATGTTGGGGTTTTACCGCTCGCAGTATTGAATCAATCGTGGCTCGCCGCAATGGCGTCGATAACCGATACCTGTTCGCTGATAATGGTGGGAATCGAAGGGGTGCGGACCTTTCAGGCGCGGATGACCTTTTCAGTGGCGCGGCTCGCGATTATCGAGCTGTCGCGGGTTTTGAGGGTCGAGGAAATTGTCGGTGCCAACCCGCGCCTGACTTCGAGCGAATTCATCCGGATGAAGAAGGCGCTGAAGGAATCCGGACTTGAGATGGTCGAGCGAGATGCGGAGGCGCGTTTAGCCAAATTCCGCGCGACCTACGAACCCTTTCTTGGCGGCCTGGCGGAGTATCTTATGGTGGGGCTTCCGCGGTGGGTCAGTAAGGAGGAGCAGCTCGACAACTGGGAAGAGGACGAGCGTGGGGCAACAGCCAAGAGATTAGTCGAGGCCGTCGCGCCAGAACCGGGTTCATGAGGCAAGACCATCGCTTGTCCGAACGGGGCGCCAATCCGTTGAGGAAACCGTCGCCACCTGTTTCGGTTTGAAAACAAGTTCCAAGCGCATGAAAGACTTTTTTCATTGCTGAGATATTGCAAGGAAGGATGCTCTCTATTTAGCGTCAACTGAGCGGTTTGAACTCCAGTCAACTTCAGGACCGGCGCAGGCATATGTTTTGCTCCGACAAAGACTGCTACCTGATGACAGTAAAAAGCAGCTGTGTCGGGAAATAGTAGTCTGAGGCGAGTCTAGGATTTCGCTTCGGCCTACTTCGAAGTATCACGCGGATTGCGCTCGCCGGGGGCCGACTCCTCAAGTGCCGCTACGCGGACCCTCGGAATCTGCTCCGAAAACGACAGATTCGACGTGCTCCGTCGACCATCCGCAAGAGTTTAACTCCGGCGGGTGCGTTTAGATTTCGTTTCATGATGATCGTAAGACACGCGATGCCGCTGGGTAACTTAAATGGCGTGCTCCTCGCCTGCCTGGCTTGGCCCTTAACATCTGCGCTCCAGGAAGAGGGGAGGCTCATGCAAACCGCCGTCTCCCGATACGCAAGCGCGGGGAGGCGAAATTGGATAATCACGGGAATTCGTCAATTCTAAAGCGCAGACGCCTGCGTATCGCTCAGCTCGCTCCATTGTACGAGAGAGTGCCACCGAGGTTATATGGCGGCACCGAACGCATGGTTTCTTTTATCACCGAGGAACTGGTGCGCCGCGGCCACGATGTTACTTTGTTCGCTTCGGGCGATTCGCGGACCTTCGCGCGGCTCGTGCCGTGCTGCGATGAGGCTTTGCGTCTCTCGGGAAAACCTGAGTTTGCCGCGTCGCTCCAGTTGGCGATGCTGGCGGAGGTGTATGAGAGGGGGCGCGAGCGCTTCGACATCATTCATTCCCATATCGATTACTGGACGCTTCCATTTTCGCGCGTAACGGGGGTGCCGACAGTGTCCACGATGCATGGGCGGTTGGATATAGAGGACTTGCATTGCATCTACCGGCGGTTCCCGGAAGCTGCGCTGGTGTCCATTAGCAACTCGCAACGTCTCCCATTGCCCAATATGAATTGGGTCGACACTATCTATCATGGCTTGCCGCGCGATCTTCTAAAATTCAACGCCAATCCCGGCAAATACCTGGCCTTCATCGGGCGCATCGCGCCGGAGAAGCGTCCGGACCTGGCCATAGAAATAGCACGTCGATCCGGAGTACCACTGAAGATTGCGGCCAAAGTGGATGTCGTCGATCGCCAGTATTTTGACGCCGTGATCAAACCGCTCATCCAGGCACCGCACGTCGAATATATTGGCGAGATCGATGACACTGAAAAGAGTGAGTTTCTCGGAGGAGCGCGCGCGTTGCTGTTCCCAATCGACTGGCCAGAGCCGTTCGGGCTCGCGATGGTTGAAGCGCTCGCCTGTGGAACTCCCGTCATCGCCCGGCCGTGCGGATCCGTTCCTGAAGTAATGAGGTCGGGGGTGAGCGGCTTTGTCGCCAGGGAACTGGACGAATTGGTGGCCGTGGTGGATAAGATCGACTCTATTCCACGAGAACAATGCCGTCGCTACTTCGAAGAACGATTCACCACTGAGACGATGATAGACAGATACGAACAGGTCTACGACCGGCTTATCGAGTCAAGCGAAATAGAGCCACAGATATTTCTCGACCAGGTGGCCGCCGCCGCCCGCTAGGCGGAACCTGAAGTGTAGCGCGACGATATGTTGCGGGATTCCAGATCTCGCGTGATTTCCGGGACCAAAATGCGGCCGGACGCAATGGGCTCGAGTGGTGATGGGTTCTGGCAGACGGGAAACCCCATCACCACCCGTTGCCTCTTTCGTCAGGCGCGAGCGCTGTTGGGAACCGAAGCTTCGCCGGTATAGGAAATATCCTCCGCACCGCCGTTCTTCAGGATTTCCTTTGCCCGGGTGACCTCTTTTCCGTCCTCCGCGTGGACGGACAGCTATATTGCCGTTTTTGATCTTTCCCTCGTATTGCTTAGCCTCGAGTTCGGGAATACCCATCCCAATGAGAGCACCGGCCAGCCCGCCAGCCGCCGCCCCGGCACCCGCGCCGGCAAGCGCCGCCATATAATCGGCCCGGCGGCGATGAATGGACCAAGGCCCGGGATCGCTAATGACCCGATTCCAACCATCCAGCCCAAAGCTCCGCCGAGCACTGCGCCGGTGCCCGCCCCGGCAGCTGCGCCTTCAGGAGCCTTCGTATGTTGTTCGTGCGCAAAGTCACGGGTTCCCGTCCTGTCCGGAAAAAGAACCGAAATATCGTTCGGCGAAAATCCCGCGGCTTGCAGTTGATTGGCAATATTGATTGCCTGATTTTCCGTTTTGACAATGCCGAACACAGCTTTTTTCATGGCCATTCTCCTTTTTTACTGACCGGCGATTTCGAGCCGATTATCGACTCTGTCTGTGCCGGCGATTGCTTGCGCCTTGGATCCGACAGTCGTCCTTTCCTGGTCCGATTTCACCGGTCCGCGCAACGTAACCTCGCCGTTCCTGCTGATGATCTTGACGTTGTGCGCCATTGTCGAAAGCGATTTGTCTTTCACAATTGCACGACGAATCCGAGCAGTTAGAGTGAGGTCGCCCTTGGAGCCGGACTGTGAGCCGGCGGTCATGGCGATGTCCGCGCGATCGCGACTGTTGATTCCGGTATTGTCCGGGGCAGTCGCTGCCGGAATGCCGGACGGGCTTTGTGCGAAAGCGCGAGGTAACATTCCGCACGCCAGAAATGTCATCGTGATTACTAGTACTCTTCTATCCATCATGATCCTCCAGGTCGTCCACGAATCCTACAGGACGTGTGTGACTATCCACCAAATTACAAGAACCGATACCGGCACTCCCAGTAGCCAGGCAATTCCATAACGCATGTGATTAATCCTCTCTTATGGTTTGATTCCGAAGCGCGTAGACTGAATTGTCCATCCCCGCCCCGGTCTTCTATGTCGAACCCGCGGTCCGACATCGCGGTAATTTGAGAGAGCACGTACTGTGCCTAAGTTTCGAGGATTAGGCTTCCGGCTGGGGGGCCACTGTCATCCCCGCTAATTGCAATTGACTAACTTACGCGCGCGTTACGCATATCCCCAATTCACCCGTGTCTCTTTCAGGAACGCGAGCAAGAGTGCTTTGAAAGACTTTTTTACAAGATTGAAAAAAGCCCGTACTTCCGCCGACGCGGCGGACGGAGTCCTGAATCCGCCCAGTCGCCGCGGCGTCTCAGCGAGTCCGCTCAGTTGCCGCGGCTTCGCGGGCTTTGTCGAGCATCTTTGCAGCCGACGCAATAAATCGTGGAAGGAATCGCCCTCAGCCTCTCGATCGGGATTTCCTCCCCGCACTCAAGGCAGATCCCATATCGACCGTCATCCAATCTCGCTAAAGCGCTATCGATCTGCGCCAGTTGTTGTGCTGCGCGTTCCACGATGCTCGCATTGATCTCCGCATCAACCAGAGACTTGGCGAGGTCCATCGCATCTCCCGGTGTCGACAGCGCGTCCAAATGTGCTTCATGTCAGGATTTCCCGTGTCTATGCGATCCGTTTTTCCGAGGAGGCAAAACCTCGCACCTCCCATTCCGCGCTCTTTTTTGTTGGTCGCTTCTCGGAGTGCGACGCGGCAAATGCTGGTTGAGCAACGCAATGACTGTGCCCGAGTAACCTCCCTAGGGTTTCAGGCCCGAGAAACCCAATCGCTCGTGCGATCGAGTAGAAAACCGCCGATGGGAGGTCTCACGCGGGAGGCCGGAAAAAGCAATTTGGGCAATTCGTACGCGGAAGATTTTTCCATACTATAATGCCCGGACGATTCTTTTCTGGCATAAATCTTCCGGGCAACACCCTCTTTTCCCGCAGGCATTGGAGGCATGTCGATTGCTTGAGATTTCAAGCGGAATGCACTCAACACCGCCTCGGCGGTAGTGCATGAGCTGGGTACGCTCGGACGCCTCGATCTCAAGTCGGAGATGCGCCCCGCCCAAAAGGTAGATGAACTCATGCTTAAGCTCTTGCTACCGCTCACAGCTCTTTTGGCGATATCCGGCTGCTGTCAGCTCTTTGGCGTTTGCACTTCGGCCTCCGTGCACACGTCTATTTCATCGCCGAACCAGTTCGTCCGACAGGACGCTTCGCAGAATCGCCTCGCACTAGCGGCGGAGTTATCGCCCGGGCACTAAACCTTTCGGGGTAGATGTGCTTCCGCATGAGGCGGCGGCGCCGTTATGGGCGCCGCCGCCGAAGGCTGGTATTGATCCACAGTTAAGGCTTGCGTTCTTTTATAGGTGTGCTCTTCGTTCCAGGCTTGCCGCCTGTTTTCCCGATTTCGACTTCATCGTCGGCGATTTCTTCTGCCGGCCGAACCGTTCCCGTTTGCCCGCCTCCTTGCACGTGCTTGTCTACGTCATGCTCCTTTTTTACATTGCTTGGCTGTTTTGCGTTCTTATTCATTTTTCGATGCTCCTTTCTTTAGAAGAGAGTAATATCACGGCCCAACCTGAGGGCGGCGACATCCTGGGTAATGCCGGCAAAATTCATTCCGGATATTTTCTTCATCGGAGTTGCGGGACGATTGTTCTCGACTTAAGTTTTCAGCTGAATCGGGAAAACCGCCGTGAGAAACGAAAAGCTCGCCACATATCGGGCAAAACGCGATTTTAGGAAAACTGTCGAGCCCAGCGGCGAAACTTCGCTCAAGCCTTCGAACCGACTGCGTTACGTCATTCAGAAGCATGCGGCGTCGCGATTACACTACGATTTCCGGCTTCAGTTGGATGGTGTTTTAAAGTCGTGGGCTGTCACGCGCGGGCCTTCACTGGATCCGCATGACAAGCGGTTAGCGGTTGAAGTCGAAGATCACCCCCTTGAATATGGCGATTTCGAAGGCACTATCCCGAAGGGTCAATATGGCGGGGGCACGGTGTTGTTGTGGGATCGCGGCTACTGGATGCCGGAAGAAGACTCCGCCACGCCGCAAGCGGCGCTCAAAACTGGCAATCTGAAGTTCAGGCTTGATGGCGAACGGCTGCATGGAAGCTGGGTGCTCGTGAGGATGAAGCGCAGTCGCACCGGTGGCAAGCGGAACAACTGGCTACTGATAAAGCATCGCGACGAATTCGCGCGACCGGGTGATGGCGACTCGATATTGGCCGATGACCGATCGGTGGCGTCGGGGCGCACGATGGCCGAGATCGCCGCCGGTAAAGGCTCGGGTCCGACGCCGTTCTTCCTCAAAGGGAAAAAGAGAGCTATGGCAGACGCCGTTTGGTCCTGACGTATGACGACTATTGAAACACTCGGCGAAAAGTCGGCCAGGGCAAGGCCCAGCAGGTCGCGAAAGCCCGCAACAGGTGGCGACGCCCTCGTGATGGGAGTGGCGATTTCAAAGCCCGACAAGGCGCTATGGCCCGACGATTGCAATGGCAGTCCGATAACTAAGCTCGACCTGGCGCGGTACTACGAGGCAGTCGGGCCGTATATGATCCGACACTTGAAAGGACGGCCGTGCTCGATCATTCGCGCGCCTGACGGTCTTGCCGGCCAGCATTTCTTTCAGCGCCATCCGATGCCAGGCTCGTCTAGCCTATTCGCGACGACCAAGGTTTCGGGCATCGCGGAGCCTTATTTGCAGATAGACCGGGTAGAGGCGCTGGCGGCGGTGGCGCAGATGGCTGGTCTGGAATTGCACCCGTGGAACTGTCAACCAGGACAGCCGGAGGTGCCGGGACGGCTGGTTTTCGATCTCGACCCAGCCCCCGATGTCGGCTTTGCGGCGGTCATCGAAGGCGCGCGGGAAATTCATGATCGATTGAAGGCGCTCGGTCTGATCAGCTTTTGTAAGACCACCGGTGGTAAGGGTTTGCACGTGGTCACACCGCTTGCGCAAGTCAACAAAGAACAATTGGACTGGTCAGTCGCTAAAGCATTCGCGCGCGAACTATGTATGCAGATGGCAGCGGATAATCCGAACCGCTATTTGGTCAACATGACCAAGAAAGCGCGCCCGGGTAAAATCTACCTCGATTATCTGCGTAATGATCGCATGGCCACGGCAGTCGCGCCTCTATCGCCGCGCGCTCGGGACGGTGCGCCGGTCTCGATGCCATTGCAATGGACGCAGATGCGATCGGGGTTGGATCCAATGCGGTTCAGGATTCGCACAGCGCCGGGTCTGATCGCCAAAAGCGCTGCGTGGCATGACTACTGCGAGGCCGAACGCCCGTTGGGACCGGCAACCAAGCGGTTGAACAAAGCCAAGGCGGCGTAAATTTTGCCACGTGCTGCGAGAAAGCGGAAGGGAATAGACGCGCTCCCCGTCCCGCTTAGCACGCGTCCGATGGAAGCGCGGCTGGTAGCCGAGCTGCCGCGGGAGCCAGGTTGGCAGTTCGAGCCGAAATGGGACAGTTTTCGATGTCTGGCGTTTCGAGCCGGCGACGAGGTCGAGCTCAGGGCCAAATCGAGACGCTCTCGCGTTACTTCCCCGAAGTACCAGGACGGCGACGGAGTCGTCTCGCACGCTTCGCCATCGGGCGTGATAGCGATACTGTTTGCGGCCGCGCGCGTCGTGCCCGGTAGCTTGAATGTGTCCGTCTGGATCGGGACAAATCCATACTTCGGTCCACGCTGGCGGCACCGCGATCGCATTGATGCGCGCGAGTTCGGCGCGATCGGCAATAGCGGCATCTGAAGAATCGCTATAGACGAATCCCGTGTCATTGCGCTCCCGGACGATTCCGGGCCAATGATCATTGACATAGCGGAGACGTGCCGCCTTGGCAGCCACGACGGCCGCGTCGTGCGCCGGACCGAAAATCTCTGACGCGTATTGGCGGCCGGAATGTTCCACGTGACAATCTTTCCATCGCCAGCAGAAGCAAAGACCACGCCGACTGTACGAACAAAGCTACGCAGTATTTCTTTCAAATACATAAAGAAGTCGGCGCGCCCTATCAAGCCTGAGAAGAAGGTGGCGCATTTGTTGCTCCCCTTCTCTACCACAGTCGTCTCGCGCGTTGTATCGGTGAGAAAATGCAAAGTTTTGAAAAGAACTCCTGATCGATGTTGAAAACTCTCGATCTTCGCGGAAGCCGTCTTGGCTATCCGACCGGCCTTTTGCTCCGCGGGGGTCTTATTCGTGTTGGTAGCCAGACTTGTTTCACAAAGAGGCACAGCTTGCGTCGCGCGCAATAAAGAGCCGGCGCTGTTAGGGTCTACGCGATCATTTATCGTCTTGAGAACCGTTCGATTCGGATCTGTCACTTCAACAGTACAAACCAACGGAGAATCGAAATGCCCAAGCACGAAGGCGCGGAACATCACAAGAAAGCCGCTGAACATCATGAGCACGCAGCGCGCCACCACAAGGAGGCGGCTCGGCATCACGAAGAAGGATCGCATGAAAAGGGCGGGCATCACGCGCACATAGCGCACGGACATCATTTGAATGCTACGCACCATGCTGAAGAGGCCGCGAAGGCGCACTCCAATCAGCACAGTAAATAGACTAACCCGCGGAGGGATCATTGGATTTTCAGGTATCGCACGACTTTTGGCGCTCGGCGGAAGCCCACAATAGGAAGAAAGGGAGGGACCACGATGGATGATTACACACGGCGCGTGCGTCTGCGCGCCTAACTGATCTGGGAGCGCGAGGGCCGACCGGAAGGCAGTGATGCTGAACATTGGCAGCAAGCAGAAACGGAGGTGGCGCAGGAGGACGATGCTGCTGGTCTGCAGGCGGGGCGAGCATACGACAAGGGTATGAAGGAGTTCGAAAAATCCGGCCGAGTCGAAAGAGCGGCTAAAGAGGCGCAGAAAGCACTTGAGGGCTCGGAGAGGGATGAACTCGAACGGGCGCAAGAAACTGCGCGGCGCGCGAGCAAAGGTGATGAGGCTGCCGGTCGACGTTAGCCGTGCCTGGGCAGTGAAATGCAAGAGCATATTTGCAGTTGGGATTTTCGTGCGTTCGCACGAAAGCCTAGAAGCGACGTCATACATGCGGCGGACACTAATCAAGTTGAGAAGACGTCAAATGGCTAAACTTCTAGACGGTAAGAGAATAGCGATACTAGCGACCGACGACGTGGAGCAATCTGAATTGGCAAAAGCAAAGGTGTCAGAGAAAAAAGAACAATCGTCTCGTCCCAGGCAACAGCAGAATCGCCAACCGGGCCTTGAGTCCCAGATGCAGCCCCGGCCGCGCGCGCAAGATGGCGGACGACATTGCTCGCAAAAACTGGAGGGCAAGATAGCGCTCATCACTGGCGGAGACAGCGGAATCGGCCGTGCGGTCGCTGTCGCCTTTGCCCAGGAAGGAGCGGACGTAGCTATTGTGTATCTGAATGAGCATGAAGACGCCAAGGAAACGGAAAGGCTAGTGGCAAATGAGCACCATCGCTGCCTGACCGTGGCCGGAGATGTGGGTGACGAACAATTTTGTAGAGATACCGTTGAGAAAACGGTTCGTGAAATTGGGCGACTGGACATCCTGATTAATAACGCTGCCGAACAGCATCCGCAAAAGAAGATCGAAGAGATCAGTGCTGCCCAGCTCGAACGGACTTTTCGCACTAACATTTTTTCGTTCTTCTACATGACGAAAGCGGCCCTCCCACACCTCCCTGAGGGCGGCTCGATCATCAACACCTCGTCGGTAACTGCATACCGGGGCAGTCCTGATCTACTCGACTACTCGGCGACCAAGGGGGCCATAGTCGCGTTCACCCGATCACTCGCCAAAGCCCTGGCTGAACGAAGCATCCGGGTTAATGCTGTTGCGCCCGGCCCTATATGGACTCCGCTGATTCCTTCGACGTTTCCACCGGAAAAGGTCGAGCGCTTCGGGAAGGAAACAACGTTGGGGCGCCCGGGCGAGCCTGTGGAAGTCGCTCCAAGTTATGTGTTTCTTGCTTCCAGCGATGGTTCCTATTTCACCGGGCAAGTATTGCATCCGAATGGCGGAGAGGTCGTCAACGCATGACTTGTCCTGCGCAAACGACCGTTCTACGCAAACGACCCCTCCCTGCAGCTTCGAGAACCGTTAATGACCGGACTGTATAGACATAATCGGAGGAGAAGAAACTTATGAAGACCAGTACGATCGCTTTTTCCGCTGCACTGCTGTTCACGCTTGGCGCTCCAGCCTTGGCGTCTGCTCAATCCGCGAATTTGGCCTCATTTTTCAACGAGGCCAATCAAATGAATAATGAAGAGCAGGACATGGCAAAAGAGCTGAAGAGCAAGGCCGGCGATAATCAGACGTTGGTCACGATGGCCGACACCATCAGGGACGACCACAAAGACAATCAGACGGCCCTCGAGGCGCTGGCCAGTCAGAAAAACGTCACGTTGAAATCGTACGAAAAGAACAAGGCGGCCCAGGATCAACTCGACAATCTGAAGGGCGCACAGTTCAACGAGACTTTTCTGAACATGGACATCCGCGATCATGAGAAAGCTCTTGCTGCGTTCCGCCGGGCGAAGAGCGAGTTTTCGAGCGATCCTCAGGTACGGGTCTACGTCGATCAGACGATTCCCGTGCTCGAAGCGCATTTGAAGATGGCGCAAAATCTCCACCACGACGACAAGGTGTTGGGAAGCCGGGAGAACGCGGCCAATAACAAGAAGTCCGATTAGACAGGATCGCTACGCGCTAAACAGGCCCCTAACGCGCCGCTCGGATCGCAAATGGTCCGAGCGGTGTTGTTTCAGTATCATACCTGGACCTTCAAACCGGCAACGATGCTCCAGGAAATTGCCGCGTACATTAATGTCAGCTCGGCCACACTGATCGACGTCGACAGTGGTCAGATCAACGCAGCCTCGACCAGCATCACGGCGCCTGTCGGTCACGATTCCGAATGGCCATAGCGCTGACCATCTTATCGCGGTGTTTGTGAAACCGTTCCCTTTGAAATAATTCCCTCCGTCAGATTGAAACATTGTTGTGCCAGTTTTGCGGTAATTCGCGGAAAGACGCGAAACAATTGTAAATGTCGCTGGGGTATATTCGGCACAGTCATTGCTCACCACTACTCTTTTCATAGGGCACGCAGCTAGCAGTTTGAGGGCCTACCACCATATCTTCCGGTTCCGCACGATCATGCCGAGGTTGTACCATGCCGAGGTTGTACGCGCATCGCGCCGCAGGCTGAGAAACGAGAAGTGATCCGTTCAACCTCATATGACGACGATAGCAACGATAGTTTCGATGCTGGCCGAGCTGCTCGGCCGATTTTAGCCATTATTATCGCAACCGCTGTCCTCTACCTTGGCGCAGAGATACTGATGCCGCTGGCGATGGCATCTATGCTCGCGGTAATTTTCAGCCCTGTTGCCACTCGGCTGGAGCCCTATGTCGGCGGCTTGATAAGTGCGGGCTTAATCGTGCTGGCGGCGGTGGTCGCCCTGATAGCGGTCGGTTATTTCCTGACTGTCGAGCTGACTGAGGTGGCAGTGGAAGTCTCCGGCTATTCGGACAATATCGCGGTAAAACTGAGTGCGCTGGAAAAGGAAACTCCTCAATGGCTGCAGCGAGTTCAGCACGGCGTCGGAGACGTTGAACAACGCCTGCAACAAACGAATCAAAAAAAAGACAAGCGCAAACCGACGACGGTGCAGGCACTTCCTACTGCGCCGGCTCTGACGGAAGTATTAAAGCCGGCAGTGCCAGTACTCGCAGCGGTCGGCAAGGGTCTTCTGGTGATCGTCCTGCTTTTCTTTTTGCTCTATAGCCGGTGGGACTTGCGTGACCGTTTTGTCCGGCTCGCCGCACGCGCCAGAATACCGGTTGCGGCGCAGGCCATCGAGACTGCTGGAGACACCGTTGGGCGCTACCTTTTCCTCTTTTCGTTGATAAATCTTGGGTTCGGAATAGCAACGGGCACTGCCGTCTGGTTACTCGGCTTGCCCAATCCCATATTCTGGGGTGGCCTCGGCTTTTTGCTTCGGTTCATCCCTTATGTGGGAGCACTGGCTTCGGCGATACTGCCGACCTTGGTAGCCTTTGCTGTATTTCCGGGCTGGAGTAAATCGTTGGAGGTACTCGGAACCTTCGTGGCGCTGGACCAACTCGCAGCGCAATTCGTCGAACCTTTCCTGGTCGGCCATGGGATCGGTGTGTCGCCGGTAGCGTTGATGTTTTCAGCGATGTACTGGACCTGGCTATGGGGAATTCCAGGGCTGCTGCTTGCCACGCCTTTAACAGCCTGTCTCAAAGTGGCAGGAGATTACATACCTGAGCTGGGGTTTCTGGCGGTCCTGCTCGGCGTTGATCAGCACTCCGAAGATTACCACGAATTCTATCGCATGCTTCTTGAACTCGATCAGAGCAGTGCTCGTTCTTTCGCTGTTCGTTACTGCGATGAGCATGGCCTCGAGCCTATCTTCAACGACATCATTCGTCCGACACTGGTCCTTATGGGAGAAGAGCGCTCAGACGATCACATCAGCCGGGAGAATGAGGACTTTATTATCGATACAACCCGCGAAATCATCGCCGAGTTAGGCAATCGACTGAGCAAACCACACACCGCGCAACGGCTTCGAATATTGGGCGTGTGCGCACCTGGAGAAGGGCACAGCCTTGGGTTGTTGATGTTATTGGAGCTTTTGCGACAAGAAGGAGCGGCCGCAAGCTTCGTCGGCGATAACAAGTCAGCCGAGGAAGTGCGTGGCTTTGCCAGGCGCCTCAGTCCTGATGTCATTTGCTTATCATGCACGATACCGGAGTATCTGGCGGCCGCAATCGAACTGACCCAAGGGCTGAAGAAGGATTCTCCCCAAGTGTTCATTATTGCCGGCGGAGAAGCGGCGACGGCCGAGCCTTCCAAGTTGCTAATGGCCGGATGTTCGCAAGTCTGCTGGAGCAAGAACGAAGCGCGGCGTCTGATCAGGAGTTTCGGCTCGCGGCGCGCGAGGTTTCGAGTCGTCGGAACGCCCGCCCCTGTGAGCCGGGTGAAAGGCTGATCGATTCCGAGGATCGATTATAGCGCGGAGGGTTCTACGATGATTCGAAAGAAGCGTAGTTCTCATTCAGGCCAGGGCGCGATACCCTTCAGCGACTCAATAGAAGCACTCGCACAAGCCGCTAAAACCTGACGCGCCTGCGATATTTGGAGTCGCGCTACGCAGACCGTGTTCGGCGAAGGGAACGCGCATGCCGAAGTGATCCTCGTCGGCGAACAGCCAGGTAACCAGGAAGACCTGGCCGGCCACCCTTTCGTCGGGCCGGCCGGAAAACTGCTCGACAAGGCTTTGCTCGCCGCGGGAATCGCGCGCGACAAGGTGTATATCACCAATGTGGTCAAACATTTCAATTCGGTTCAGCGCGGTAAGTGGAGAATTCACAAAAAGCCCAATGCGGAGGAAATCGCTGCCTGCCGCCCATGGCTGGACGCTGAAATCGCGATAATTCGTCCCGCGGTTATTGTTTGTCTGGGCGCCAGCGCCGCGCAGGCTCTAATCAGCCGCGACTTCCGTGTCACTCGCCAACGCGGAGAGCTTCAAAAATCGGCTTTCGGTCCGATGATTACTGCTACCGTGCATCCGTCTTCAATATTGAGAGCGCCGGACGACGAGGCTCGGCATCTGCAGATGCGAGAGTTCGTCGCGGACCTTAAGAAAATCGCGCGCGCTTTGCCGGACTCGGCATTGATTAAAGGGTCCAGTTAAGATTTTGCTCCGTTGTCAACCTAGCCATTCAGGATGAGTAGAGGTTGAGTCAAAGGTCTGGCTGGTCTTGTAAAGTTCGAAGCCGCCCGTCGCGGCGATCTTTTCGGTCTTAGCGAGAAGCGCCTCCCTCTCGGCATCGGTCAGCGGAGAAAAAGTGCGCGCGGCATCCAGCGCCTGCTCCAATATCCGCATCGAATCGCAGCCCGTGATGACCACGCTCGTCGGCAGATTCATCGCGTAGTGCAGGCATTCGAGGGGAGTGACGATACCGCTGCGCAGGAAGTTGGCGTCGCCCATCGTCTTCATCGCCAGTACGCCGATGCGGCGTTTTACCAGCTCCGGAAGAACCATTTGCTCGAAGCTGTCGAAATGGGCGTCCATTACGTTGAGCGGCATTTGGACCGTGTCGAATGTGAAGCCATATCTATCGGCGGTCTGAAGCATGTGCAGATGAATTTGCGGACTCTTGTGGCCAGTGAAGCCGATATATCGCAACTTGCCGGCTTTCTTCGCCTCGAGCGCTGCTTCGATAGCGCCGCCACTCGCGAAAATTCGATCCGGGTCGTTCATCCGGATCACTTCATGAAACTGCACGAGGTCGATTCGATCGGTCTGTAGCCGCCGCAGCGATTCATCGATCTGTTTTGCGGCCGAGGCTTTGTCGCGGCCATCGATTTTCGTCATCAAAAATGCCTTGTCGCGATAGTTATCGCGCAACGCTTTTCCGACCCGCACCCGCTCTCGCCGTCGTTGTAGTCCCAACTGTTGTCAAAGAAATTGACCCCATCATCCAGCGCCGTCCGCACGATCCGGATGCTTTCGGATTCCTCTACCAGGGCACGGCCGAGGTGATGCCCGCCGATACCTACGATCGAGACGCGCTCGCCGGTCTTTCCTAACGTTCGCCGGGGGATCGGACTATTTGAGGGTTCGATTTGGCCCGGAGCATTACTTTGATTGGCGCCGAAGACCCGCCGCGCCATCGCGATTGCCACCGCCGCTGTCGAACCCGCGAGCTTCAAGAAAATTCTACGTTCGATCATAAACGCCGAGGTTATCGCGAGCGCTTCTTTCTTGCCGCAGCGGCGCCCTTTTTGCCCAAAGCCGTACGAACGCCCGATGATAGATGTGCGATCGTGCGTTTCTTCTTCGCCGCGGCTGCGGCCTTTTTTATATTCACGCGCGCTCCTGCGCGCTGCTTTTTGGTTGCCACAACTTCCTCCCGATTACTTGCAAACCCTGTTCTTATTCCATCGACTCCGCTTCTTCGGCGGTCTCACGCTCTGGAGGCTGTGTCGCCATCTCCATCGCAAGCTTGGTGAGCGTCTGCTCATTCCAGTTCAGATGGGCCTGTTCCTGTTTGCGCACTTCCCGGATCGCCTTGGAGGCCATGCGCTTCAGCTCGGGCTCGGCAATCTTTGGCGCAACCGAAGCCAGCATGTCCCAGTCCCAATGATCTTTGGTCTCGGCCAGAACCAGGTTCTCGACATTGTTTAAGTCGGTCAGCTCAGCCGGCACCTGCGTCGAGAGCAGGCCCTCCGCCTTATGGTCCGCGGCTTCCGCACCAGGGCTTTGATAGTTCGGATCGCCCGCCGCGGCCTCGAGCATCTCCGTACAAAGCTCGACATGGCGTTCGGTCTGGCGCAGAAAATCCGAGAGCTTCTGCTCCAATTCGGGATGTTCGAGCTCGCGCAGGGCCTTTTCATAAAGTTTCACCCCACCCTTTTCCACTGCGAGCATCTCGGACAGAAAATCTTTCAACCATTCCTCGCCCAGGGGCATTTGCCCTTTCCGCTGGGGTGCTCTGGAGGACGAGCTTTGACGAACTCCATTGCGATGTGTCGTTGCCATTTGACTTAACTCCATTAAGGACGCTTTTAACAAAAGGGTCAGATTAAGATTTGTGCGTACGGGAAAACAAAAACGAAGCAACGGACGTGCCGGTAGATGCTGCGGTTTTTCTCCCCATTCTTGCTGCACTCCCGAGCACAAACAGCAGCTCGGGAGATTGTAATTTGTCATTTGGGGACATCCTGCAGAGAAAAAATTCCTAAAACAGTCTTTCCCGCGGAAGGGCACAAGCACGCGTTAGTTGCTTCGAGCGAAGCACACGTCGTCAGGATGGTTTCGCCGCATAAGCCGGGACGATGGCATGCCGAATGCAGCAAACCTTTTTGCGGACTCACGAAACCGTACTCGCAAGGAGGATGAATTTATGCCACAGCCGAATGACAAATGCCCGTGCGGCTCCGGAAAGGCTTACAAGGATTGTTGCGGTAAATCCAGGTAGGCTGCCGCTCGAGTACAATTCCTGAATCGAAAGGCGGGCCCAAAACCAGGGCCCGCCTTTCATGCAAATCCAGGCAGAGATTGAACCTTCTCAGTCGCTGCTTCCGGCTACCCACTGATTTCATGGAGGTCAGATCGTAGCTCGACGAGACATGAATATTCTGCAAGAGACTAAAAGCTACGAAGACTGGATGCGGACGTGCACGACGCTCGTGGAGTCTCAAATACGGGACAAACACGCCCGCATGAAAGAGGATCTTTACTCTTTTTTTCGCGGTACATTTTATCGCTGGGCCCAACTGTGGCCCGAGGTCTGTGGCGATCTGAGCAGCGCTCCTGAAATACTCGCCCTCGGAGACCTTCACATCGACAGCTTCGGAACGTGGCGCGACACGGAAGGACGGCTGGCATGGGGCGTTGACGACTTCGACGAGTCGTATCCGCTGTCATATACCAACGATCTGGTGCGTCTTGCGGCCAGCGTCAAAATAGCCATCGATTCGGAAACGCTAGCCATTCCCTTCAAGGAAGCCTGTGATGTCATTTTGACCGGGTATCGAGGCACCCTCAAGGACGAAGGTTGTCCGTTTGTGTTGGCCGAACAGGAACGGAACCTGGAAAGACTTGGTGTCAAAGAGATCGTGCCTTCGGAGGGCTTCTGGCAAAAACTAAATCAGCGGCCTGGCGTACGACTAGCTATTCCCCGCATTGCAAAGGAGGCGCTTGAGGCTGAACTTCCTAAGGGCCTCGACTACAGAATCGTTCGAAGAGAGGCTGGCACCGGAAGTCTTGGGCGACAGCGATTCGTAGCAATTGGCGAATGGAAGGGAGGCTATATTGCTCGGGAGGCAAAAGCAGTGACCCCATCTGCTTGCGCGTGGCTCGATGGTCGGAAGCGTAGTCCCCGGTCGTATTATGAAGACGCGATCGAAGGCGCAGTGCGATCGCACGACCCGTTTCAGAAAATCATCCAGGGATGGCTGATTCGCCGGCTGTCCCCGGATTCCAACCCGATCGAGGTCGCTGATTGGCCCGCAAAGCGCGATGAGCGGACGCTTCTTCACGCGATGGGATGCGAGGCCGCCAACGTTCATCTCGGAACGAGCAGTCAGATCCGCAAAGTATTGAACGATCTTCAGCGAAGAAAGTCCACTTGGCTTCGAACCGCCGCCAAGCACATGGCCAAAGCGCTTGAGGCAGACTGGAAGGAATACAAGCAATCGCGACGACGCTAGTCACTTGCGCTTGGGTACCTTTGACGACAGCGAGGCAAACGATGAGTGAACTGCTTCTTCGATTTGCTATCGGCGGGATAGTCGTGTCTGCATTCTCGATTCTTGGTGATCTATTCAAGCCCAAGAGCTTCGCGGGACTGTTCGGAGCTGCTCCGTCTCTTGCCCTCGCCACCTTGGCGCTAACGATTGTCCGCGAAGGCGCCGCCTATGCCAGCGTGGAAGCTTGTTCGATGATTGGAGGGGCTATCGCGTTCTGCGCGTACGCCTCCTGCGTCAGCTACGTGCTGATGCGGTATCGAGTTCGTGCTTCCGTGATCGCCAGCGTGCTCATTGTGTTGTGGCTTGGGCTTTCGATTTCTCTATGGGCCCTCTGGTTGAGGTAAGTTCTTGACGATAAGCATCGACCTATCTGGCCTCAAGAGAACCAAATGGTACGAATTCGCCATCAGGTTTCTGGCTGGCGGATTGATTACAGCCCTGATCGGCGTTATCGCTAAAAAGTTCGGTCCTGGCGTGGGCGGCCTCTTTCTCGCGTTCCCTTCTATCTTTCCTGCCGCCGCTAGTTTGGTCGAGAGCCACGAAAAAAAGAAAAAAGGTCGGGTGGGTTTGGATGGCGAGACTCGGGGAAGACAGGCGGCGGCTCTTGACGCCGCAGGCGCGGCGCTTGGAAGCATCGGGCTGATAGCATTCGCTATTATAGTTTGGCAGGGGTTACCTGGTCACAATTCGGCGCTAGTTCTGGCGAGCGCCACGCTGGCCTGGCTTGCCGTTTCGGGACTACTATGGTGGGTGCGCAAACGCTTCTTATGACTGTTGGATCTTCTTCAGCGGCTCTCCGCTGCGTATCGTTATGGGTATGTACTTCGCCCGATATAAGGCGCTCGCTACCGACTCGTGCTCGAGTGATAGCGAACGCCTGACTACAGCGGAATAGACGACGGAGAGACTCTTAGTGGAGAGGTGGGTGGCTTCCCTCGTAATGGAGGCTCAGAGCCGCGATACCAGCGGCCACGTTCAAGCCGTTCTCGCCTTCAACCGATACCGGTTGGAGGGCGATGGATTTATGAAAGCCGCCGAGCAGCACATTTGCCCCCGCGCCCACTCCCAACGCCACACTAGCTTGCGCCCCGGCATAGTCGCCCTCCAAGGCGCCAGGCTTCAGATCCGTGGTCGGAGCGGCGACCGCCCATAGAATAACAGCGGATTGCAGGTAGCCGATGTCGGCGCCGAACTTCGAAATGGTCCCAGTATAGTATTCGGTTCGATGGTTATTCGACGTGTACGTACAATGAATCTTGTGCGACGAGCCTATTATAAAACCCCATCCGCCAGCTTCATGGCAGGTGAGATAGCCTGTTTTGACTGTCACATGGTCCGCTGCATACCCGGTGATAGCCGATAGAGACGAAACCAACAATGCGCCGGCCACGAGAGTCGTCCAATTCTGGGTTTTCACGGCAACTCCTTGGAAAAAGTGTGAGCTTCTAATCCTGTTTTACCTACGGGCTAGTCGTAGTGGTCGTTGTCGTCTCAGAGGACGGCGTTCCATTGCCCCAGGTAGTCGTCGTCTGGTTTTGTACCTGGCCGTCGACAGTTCTCGTGGTCCTCTTCTGCTCCACGGCTCCGTTACCCCAGCTGGTTGAGGTAGTTGTTTGACTCGCGTTTGAGTTTGGCGCGACTACGACGGGGGCGGTACTTGCACAAGCGAAGGCGGCGCTTGCACTATGGGTGCCGGTGCAGGGACCGTTTCTACCTCCTTCGTGCTGGAAAAGCACCCGGAAAGGAGCCCACCAATGGCAAGCAATATCAGCAATGAGCCAAGACGTACAGGTGAGCGCATAGTGTTTTTCCTCCGCTAACGTCAGCAGGAAAGCAGCAATCGTGCCATCGTATGGGTTAGCTCATTCTACCGGAGACTAATCTATTCAAACTTTGAAGACCTACGCTCCTGTAACAATTCCAATGAGAGTGGCTGGGTTTCGGAACTATCCTACCCGCCGGGCGTGGAGAATAGCCGTAAACTTCCTCCCAAGGCGCTCGCTTGCCGAAGGCCGCACAAGGGAAATCGGTAAGTCCGCGCCCAACCAAGCGATACGAAAAGCAAGCAATGCGCCCGTCGTGGAAAGGCATCATCACGTGCAGCCAATTCGAGGCCATTCCCCTTCACACATATCGCCACCCGACGCGTTTTTGGCCTCCTCTCGCTAAATTACATCTGCTGAAATGAGTGCAGGCGGCTTAGAAAAAAGCGTCTTTGAACTTTGACTGGCCCGAACAATTGGTCTACAAACCGCGTAGCGCTCATCCGAGCTAAATCAAGCCTGAGCGATTCCAACAACAACAATCCAAAGCTTCAGCCGTATATCGGGGCGCGTGGCGAAGGCGAGTCTAGCAGTTCAACTGGAAGAAAATGGCGTGCGCGATCAAGCAAGCTCGCCGCATCGTGGCAGTCCACAGTGCTCAGTGGACGGCCAAAGGCCTGCGGTAAAATTGTCGAGAGCCTGCCCGTCCCGGAAAAGGGGAAGTAGGCGTTTTTGCAACCGATTGGCTGGTAGCCTCGTTGTCCTTTTAATTACCTGTACGTCGGCAATTGGAATTGCCACGTCGGATCTGGACCCCTCACATCATTACAAGCTGGGTGAGATTGATATCTCCGGCGAGCGTGCCTTTTCCCGGAATGAAATCGCTTCGGTCATGACGTCGAAAGAACGACCCTGGTATCAGGTTTGGAAGCCGCTCCCGGAGTTTTCTGCGCAGACCCTCAACGATGATCTGAATCATATCCAGCGCTTTTACCAGGCACATGGATACTATAACGCACACGTATCCGATGATCTGACCGTCCTGGGGGACCGGATAGTACTCCATATCACGATCAAAGAGGGAAAGCCGGTCAGAGTCGTCGTCCTGCAAACAAATCTAGCGCCCGGCGCTCCTTCACCTCAAGCGCTCGAACCATCATTCAAGCCGCCATTCAAGACGGGAGATATTTTCGAACAGCAGCCATACCAGGAACTGGCGCAAACCCTGAGCAACATCTACACCGGTCATTCGTATGCCCATGCAATAGTGCATCGGCATGCCCTCGTGGATGTGGGACGACTACAGGCACGCGTATGGTATGACGTAAAGCCGGGTGTTCGATGCGTGTTTGGCAATATCTCGATTTCTGGCACTAGAAGCGTTAGTCCGGAGTTGGTCCAGGAGCAGTTGACTTATAAGTCCGGGGAGCCGTTTGACTCACGCAAATTGGCAGAGTCGCGCGCGGCGCTTGTCGCGCTCAATGTATTCAGTGCGGTCGATGTCGTGCCCAAGGATGATCCGAGCGATCCAACTGTTGTGCCGATTTTGATTTCCCTCCAGGAGGGACCTAAACATACACTAAACGCGGGTCTTGGATACAATACGCAGACGCAATTAAATGCGATGATCGGCTTCAATGACTACAACTTTCTTGGCGGAGGACGTCAGTTCTCATTAACGGGAACCTATTCCAATGTGACGAGCGCACTTGACGCCAAGCTGTTGCAGCCGCGTTTCTTATCATCCAGGTCCAGTCTTACGCTCGAAGCGTCGCAACAACAGCAGACCTACCAGACTTACACCGGTAACATTTCCGGTTTCGACCCGCATGTCGACTACAAGTTTTCGTCGTCGCTCACAGGATCAGTCGGCTGGCGCCTTGAATATCTGAAGTTTAACTCTGTCAATTCGTCGACTATCAAAGCGATCGGGGGATTTCGGCGAAACGGGATTCTTTCCGGCCCAATGTTTGGTCTGACCTTTGATAACACCGAAGATGTATTAAATCCTCAACGCGGCGAGAGGGTTTCGCTGGTCGCAAATATTTCGGACCATAGCTTGGGAGCCGACTACCGCTATTGGCGAGTGCTCGTCGAGGCAAGGAAATATCGGCTAATCGGATGGCGAACGGTGTTGGCTACGCGTCTGAAGCTGGGTCTTTCTGACACTTTGAGCAAAATCGGCGATGTCCCCCTGTCGGAGCGCTTCTATTCGGGCGGCGAGGGCAGCGTTCGTGGCTATGGCCTCAGGCGGATCGGCCCGTTGAGCGAGAGCAACGATCCCCTCGGCGGCTTGAGCCTGATCGAAGGGGCGGTCGAACTGCGCCGTCCGCTTTTCTGGAAGCTCGACGGCGCGTTGTTTTTCGATTGCGGACAGGTTGCCACGAAACCGTATGATCTGCGCGTCGATGCCCTTCAGTGCGGCTATGGGCCGGCGGCAGGAATGAACTCTCCGGTCGGTCCGATCAATTTCTATTTAGGATTCCCGACTCAGAAGCCTCGAGGCGACAGCTTTTGGCAGTTTTATTTCAGTATCGGACAGTACTTCTGAGATGAGCGTGGTCATCAGATATCTCAAACGCGTACTCTTAATTATCACGCTGCTTCTTACGGTTGTGATTGTCGCGACAGTGATCTATGTGCGCACAGAGTCTTTCGGCCGACTGCTCAAAACGCAATTGGCCGGTTTTCTCGCGACCAGTTTTCGCGGCCGGATAACGCTGGGCCAGATAGAAACTTCGATCTGGGGAACGCTCGCAATACATGAGCTACGGATCGAAAATCGAGGCTCGACAATCGTCTACATTCCGCAAGTCCAGCTTGGCTACGCATTAATCCCGCTCTTGTGGCGCGAAGCGCGTCTCGAAGTCACCGCCATCGAACCCATGATTCACCTCGAGCGTAGTGGCAATGGCGAATGGAACCTGATGGATGCGTTGGCTTCGCGATCGCCGCCCACTGCGAGCTCGAGCCCGGCGATATTTACTGTTTATCTGCACAAGCTGAGTATTCGCAATGGAACCATCGACGTCGCACCACAGGGAAGCAACGGTCCGCATTATCGTCTCGAAAGGACGGGTCTCGACGGCTCTTTAGCGATCAAACCTGCAGGCATCGAAGGCCGGATGATGGGGTTGCGCACTCGCATTACGGCACCGGGAATACCACCGGCGGACCTATATTCAGACCTAGCCTACCGTGACGTGAAGAGTCCGCCGCGATTAACGATCGATCAGTTGCTTCTCAAAACTGAGGCTTCCACAGTTTCGGTAGCCGGGGTCATCCGCAACCTTCAAACGCTCGACAGCACAGTGGCCATCACCGTGGATCGACTGGCCGCAGCCGACTTGTCGAGTCTCGTCCGCACTGAGCCTCTACGTGAGGATGTCAGTGGACGAATCAATCTGAAGGGAACTGCCGCTGCAATGCATTCGACGGTGAGCCTAATGGCAGGCAGCGCCCGGCTTGAGGCGAATCTCGAAGGCGATCTCACGCGCAAAGTGCCAACTTTCGATGGTGTTCTCACGCTGACGCGGCTCAACCTTGGCACTTTGGCTTTGCCGCAGAAGCTGGGAGGCGTGCTTGACGTCTCAATCCAGGCTCGAGGTGAAGGAGCGCAGCTTCAGACATTGGCAGCGCGTACCAGAATTAGCGGAGAACATCTGAAGGTTGGTTCGGCGGATGCCGGGAAACTAGGTATGACCGTTGAGGTTGAGAACGGAGATGTTCAATTCAACGGAAGACTGAATAACGGGCCAGGACATCTAGATATCAGAGGCAATGCGGATTTTACCGGGAATTCTCGATATCGTATTTTACTCAGGACGGATCATTTCGACGCCGCGAGAGTCTTGTCGTCGGCGCCCCCGAGCGATCTCAATAGCCAACTGGTTCTTCAGGGCGCCGGCAGCAACTTGCAAACAATGGACGGTCGGATCGACTTTAGAGCGACGCGTTCTATTGTCGCTCGGATACCACTAGCAGCCTCGGTTCAGGCACGGATTGAAGCTGGAACGATCGATATTTCCCGGGGCCAAATCCAAAGCCAGGAAACGTTTGTCAGTGTCAAGGGTAGAACCGGAATCAGGCCTGGCGCCGCGACGCAGCTGGCCTACCAGGTGCGCGCTAGTCACATCGCTCCATGGCTTCGGCTCGCCGGGACCAGCGGCGATGGCCGCTTGAATGTTGATGGTACGGCTGTCGGAACACTTCGGGGCCCAAAGGGCGCTGCCTTACGCGCACAGGGCAAGATCGGTTTTCAATCGGTACACATAACTAATGTGAGCCTTGCCAATGGTAGTGCGACTTACAATTTTGAAGGAATAGGCGAGAGGAGATGGCCGTGGGGTGACGCCGAGGCACAGTTCACCGCGCTCCAGGCGAACGGGATGAAATTGCGCTCTGTCGCCACCCATCTGCGGATAGATCGAGGACAGCTGTCGCGTATCAGAATGGCGATGGAATTCCGTGATGACAAGAACAATGCAGGCGGTCTTGCAGCGACAGCCGTCTATCTGCCTAATCAGATCGTGGGAAGCTTGGACCGATTGTTCCTGCCACTCTCCGACGGGACGTGGCAGCTCCAGCATGCAGCGAATTTCACGAAAGATCAGCACCACGTTTCTATTCAGCATTTCGCGCTCGCAAACGGCGCACGGCAGTTGACGCTCGATGCATCCTTTGCGCCGGCGGGGGCCCAGGCCGTCGCACTACACGCGCGGGCCGTCGATCTGGCAATCCTGAAGCCCCTCATGCCGCAGGGACAACAGATCGCAGGTGATTTTTCCACTGACATGATAGTAGGCGGAACGCCGGCTGCACCGTCAATCGAGGCACATCTGGGCGTAAATAGGTTGGTGATGAATGGCCAACGATTGGGTGACCTCAACGCGGCGGCGAGATATATGCCATCAAGCGCGGTCCTCGACGCGACACTTAATCAGGATCGGGACCATCAACTTAAGTTGAACGGGCAAATCCCGATCAACCTCAATTGGACCCGCGGCTTCGCGGCAACTATCGGTAACAACGAAAATATTCAGATCCATAGCGCCGGCATACGACTCGCGCCCCTTGGCGCCTTCGCTCAGCAAACGCTCAGGAACGTGGCCGGTTTGCTGCTGGTCGATCTTAAACTTGACGGCCCGCCTTTTCATCCCGCGATTAATGGGACCATTGCTATCAGCGGGGGCAACACCGACATCGTTCCAGTTGGAGTAACGGTCACGAATGTGGAAATACGCCTGCTAGCCTCACCCGCCAATATCCAGATTGCCCAGCTGTCGGCAAAAGCCGGAGATGGCTCGTTAAGCGGCAGCGGCTCGATAGCGCTGCAAGACAATTACTCACCCGGAGCGATAAATGCCACGCTTTGGATTCATCAGTGGCCGGCGATTGCCACGCAGCAGTACAACGCAATAATCAATGGGACAATTCATGCAGGCGGTACTCCTGACGCTCCGCACGTCCAAGGAGAAATCGATGTCGTGGATACGACCGTCCATCCAGACTTGAACTTTTTGACTGCGTCTTCAGTCCCGCCGCCGGACAATACGATTGTAGTTATACAACCAGGTAAAACAAATTCGCCGGCAAGCGATACGGGTTCGTCACGCGCTTCGCAGGGTCCTACCAGCGAGGCAAGTAATCAAGCCTTCAACAATCTGGCGATGGAAGTAAAGATCAATATTCATCGCAACACCTGGATTCGTCATGAGCACGCCGAGGTGGAGCTGGACGGCGGCGTTGATGTCAAGAAGCAGCCGGGCGGTCCGGTCGTACTCATTGGAGAAATCAATACGGTCCGTGGATGGCTGGACTTTCAGGGCAAACGGTTTACGCTCGCAAGCGGCCACATCCGCTTCACAGGCGGCTCTGAAATCGACCCGACTCTAAATATAGACGCGCAGTATGCAGTTTCGAATTACACGATTGATCTAATCGTCACCGGTACAGCCTCGAAACCTGCGCTCAAGTTGCAAAGCCAGCCACAACTGGCGCAAGGGGATATTCTTTCGCTCATTCTCTTCGGGACGACTACAAGCCAGCTTGGCCAAGGACAAAAGACGACGCTCCAGCAACAAGCGCAATCGATAGCGACAGGAGCCGCCGGGCAAGCTATTTCGCAATCACTCGGTCTTGAATCGCTGGGCGTGAATGTAAGCGGTCAGTCAGTTGGACTCGGGCGCTATCTCAATGAGAATACCTACGTTTCCGTCTCACCAAACCTGGTCAACACTAATAATGGTATTCCGTCCCCAGTTGCTTCGATTCAGTATTTTCTGCGGCGATGGCTGACGATCACCACCGCGACCATGTCTGACGGTTCAAGACAGGTTTTCCTGAATGTGACGAGACAATACTAAGCCCACAGTCAGATCGAGAGATTCGTTTAAATCTCTTCAAAGCCTTCTGTGCTCGAGACTAAAGGAACCTCGATAACGAATCGCGCGCCCCCGGTCGGGCGGTTTTCGGCTGTGATCGAACCTCGGTGCTGTTGGAAGATCTGTCTAGTGATGTAAAGACCGAGCCCGAGCCCGCTATAATTCTTGCTGGCTATTGTCCGCTCGAAACGCCCAAAAATTCGGGAAAGGTCATCTGGGCGATACCAATGCCATAATCCTCGACCACTGCCACCGCCTTCTCATCGCGGGCCTGAAGCTGGATATCAATAGAGTGGCTGGCGCCGTACTTTATTTCGTTGGAAATGACGTTGGAAAGCGCTTCATCCAGACGGAATCTGTCCCACTGTCCGACGATTCCGTTACTTAGCGCCAGGCGAAGCTCGCAGGCAGCTTTGGACGCTTCCTCTGAAAGGCGCTCGACGACATCTTTAACTACCTCGCTTAAATCGCAAGGAGCCAGGTCCAGTCGAAGTTTTCCGGAAGCCATTTGAGAAACATCGAGCATACGATCCAGCAAATGACCCATGCGGTCGGCTTGTTTCTGCGCGCGACGCAAACTCCTTTGAATCTGATTCACATCGCCTTTCATCCGGTCGTGCTCGACCGCTCCCAAACTAAGGACAAGCGTAATGAGGGGACTGCGCAGGTCGTGAGAGGCTATCGCTAGGAACTTGTCGCGCATTCGGAGCGCAGCCTCGGCCTGCTCGTGGCGTTTGCGCTCACTCAAATCCGTGACTATGACGCCAATCGATGGGCCTTCTTCCAGGCTGATCGGATTGAGCGAGACCTGGGTCGGGAGTCTACGTCCCAAGGTCGTCAAAATGGTCATCTCGGCACGAACGGCATCGAGATTTCCGTGGGTGATCAAACGTTTGAGCACCTCGCGCTCTTCAGCTGGTACGAACTCGCTCAGGTCGCGGCCCATGATTTGATCAAGCGGACACTCGATTAAGCGAGCGAATGCTGCGTTGCAATAGAGGATCGTACCGTCCAGCGTGAGCGAGATCGCGCCCTCGTTCATGCTTTCGACTAAAACACGATAGGGATGCTCCGCACCTTCCAGGGTGAAGACCTTTTCACCCGACGGTCGAGACACCACGAGCGCATCGACTTCCCCATTGCGAATTGCATCCAGGGTTTCCTCAGCTTCCTGCAGACGCTGGCGTAACTCTTCGAGTTCGAGACGAACGGAACTGTTGACGTGGAGCTTCATTTCAAGCCACCTGCGATTGCAAGGTTTGAGAGCACCTTGGGACGGCCAGAGAGATCTCCAACCATGCGCCGCGATGGAAGCGGTTCGTCCTTTATTAGCGTTGGAGCCGCGATTATGTCGGATTCGGTTGCGCGGCCCGGCTCCTGGCAAATGTCGATAACCTCGAGATGATACCTGCCCTTGAGATTGGTCTCGCAAATCTCCGACAAGTTACGCAGCGCCCGAGTTGAACGGGGGGTAGTGCCGGTGGTGAAGAGGCGCAAGACGTAGTGCGCCGCATCCGCCGTCTTGGGCATACGGCGTGCCTTGGGTCTCAGTTGATGAATACGCGCCATGGGGTTTCCTCAGGTGTTGCCAAGTTCGAAGCTGAGAAGAATCTTTTCGGTCGCGGATAGATCGCCGATTATGCGCCTTACCGGTGCGGGGACTTTTCTCACCAATGTCGGAATGGCGATAATCTGATCGAGCTTGGCAAGTTCGGGGTTACGCATCAGATCGACGATCTCGACCGTGCATCGGCCGGGCATATAACGGTCACAAATACGGCGTAAGTTGGCGATGGCCGCGGTGGAGCGCGCCGATTGTCCGGAGACGTACAACCGCATCATCCAATTCTCTTGGGTCTGCGGCCTTTCCTTTTTGAAAGCCCGCGGCTTGGAGGAAGGTAACTTTCGTATTGACTTCTTCGGAACATCAATCTTATTCATCAACAACTTCCCACGCGAAACGACACCGCTATTCCCGCTCTGGAGTTCGAGATGGACGGCCGTCAAGTTGAGATGAACCGCCCTGAACCTTGCGGCTCCTGGCCATCGACGTTTGATTTTCTTTCAATTTATCTTCGCGTTGGCTTTCGATCGAAATCGCTCCCTTCACCTCTGCCTCGTCCGCAGCGAATTCAGCACGGAGCGCTTCTATTTGAGCCTCCACGGCTTTGCGCCGGCCTTCGAGCTGGCTGAGTTTGAGCTCGCTCTCGTAGGCGCGCTGAATCAATGCGTCGCGTTCCTGTGCCTCGAGCGCAACGCGCGCCGAACCCGTGAGCATCCCGGCCGGGCCAAGGTAAACCTCGACCAGCTTGATCCCTTCAGCGCTCAGGATGAACTCGCGAATCTGATTGGAGTGATGGGAATTGGTTTACTTCCTTGTGCATCGAAACGAGGTGCATCTCCAAGCCATGGAGGAATGGACGCTGCGCGACAATCCGCAGCCGCTCGCTGTCCAAGTGAGGCTTGAGATCGATCCCGATCGATTTCATGTTGCGAGCAATCTGGTCGGGTGATTCCTCGAATGCAAAATACAGCGCACGTTCTCCTCGCTCGCAAACCGAACCTGCGAAGGCGCTGGAGAAACTGGTTTTGCCCGTGCCCGCCGTACCCGACATCAGGACGCTGGTCCCGCGGTAGATACCGCCTGGCCCCAACATCGCATCGAGGTCAGGAATACCGGTTGATATGACCTCGTTCGAAACCTTGTGGCGCAAGGCCATCGAGGTGACCGGCAGGACGGAAAATCCTTGTTCGTCGAAGATAAATGGATATTCGTTGGTCCCATGGCTGCTGCCGCGATACTTCACCACTCGAAGCCGGCGCGTATTGATTTGGTCGGTCACGCGCTGATCGAGCACGATCACGCAGTCCGCGACATATTCCTCAGCCCGTACCGAGTCAGCGAGTTCTCACCGCGCTCGCCGGTGACGATCGCGGTGACACCGAAGGACTTCAGACCGGAGAATCTTGCTCCGCGAGATTTTACACAACTTTTGGTTGTACCCTCGGTGACAACATTCGCGTAAGATTCAACCGCTTAGCGCGACTGGACGAATTATCCGCGGCAACATCGCAGCTTTCCAAGCAGAAGGGACTGTGGTCCCCCGAAGGACCAATGAGCCGATCTTCGATGTCATGGAGACAGCATTGTTCGAGACAGGATTGTTCGAACGGAAAGGCGCGGCGCAACAGGATCTGACAGCCGAAGTCACTCCAGTAGAACGTGGACATTCAAGCGAAGATAGAAACCGTGCACGCCCAGGCCGCTCAACGGAATCTCGATTCGTTCGTGATCACTGACCATCGGAGGGACCACGGCTAACACGGTTTCGCTCCCTTTGATGACACCCTTTTTCCCGCACGCTAGACAAGAAAGGGTTCCATCCAGCCGCGATCCCCGGCACAGGGGGCAAGGATAGTAGGCAGGCGCTTCGATCGTTACCGTGCCGCCGATAAGCGCCTGCTCCGGTGTCAGCAGCATCCTAAGGTCGATTGGCTCGGCCGGATCCTGCTCCGAGAGATCTTCCCGGAGAAAATTGCGAAACACCCGTTCGCGCACCGCGTTCAGCAGCGGCCAGACTATTCGTGTGCTATCCAAAGCTGGGCGAGTGACCGGAAGGGCAGCGGGAATCGGCATTCCGTCAAGACCGGCGACCAGCACTGAGTCGCCGCTGGGGACTTCTCCTGCATGACGCAAGCCAAGGTCATAGTTGATTCTGCGCTCGAAGTCCGACAAAACCCGATAGGCCTCGGCGATCTCCCTGAGAAAGGGTGTGCCGTTGGGGCCCACGTGATCCGGATGGTAGCGCCTCGCAAGCGCGTGGAACGCGTGCCGAAAGTCGTGGTTGTCGTCGACCACCCGGCAACCTAAAGTCAGATAGAGACTCTTTTTCACTGGAACAGCCTCACGCCGGGGTGCCTCCCGGCAACTTTAAATATTCGACCAGCTCTCGAATCCTCCACGAACTGAGTATCGGGATCATCGGCCTGGCATTTGTCGTTCAATTCAAAATGATTCTGACTCTCAGCAGCAGATTTGCTATTCCCGCCCTGTTGAGATTCAATTCATAGCGTTCGCCGTCTCGCGCGCCAGGTAGAATCTCGAGTATCACTTGGTTCGCACGCTCGACAGCACCGGAGCCGCCACATGCCGAACAAAGCCCCCAGGAGATGCACCTCCCGCGGCAATCCTGGCATGTGATGTAGAATGGAATCCGCACCGGCACGCCGCAACCGAATCGCGCATCTTCGAACTCCAGTAACGCATCGATATCCATTCTGCGATAGGGCCCGCCACTCTTGCGGCGAAAGCCAGAGTAGTTCTGCACGATCTGGTCGAACAGCTCGTCTAGCGAGGGCCTCACTGTCAGAAAGTCATCCGAGATCGTTATTGGTACCTTCCATCTCGGCAGCGGCGCCGCCGGCGCGACCGGCGGCGCGGGAAGCCAGAAATTGCGCCCGAGAGCCCCCTTTGACATCGTATTATCCACTTGCGATTTTCAATCCACTCTTTGCTCAGTCGATTGGTACTCGCAGCCGCCGCTCTTTTGCCCCCGGCGCTTTCGGAAGGACGATCCGGAGCACCCCGTTACGATAAGTCGCGCTCGCCTTGCTCGCGTCCACCTGGCAGGGAAGGTCGATCACTCGCGTGAAGGCGCCGAACCTGCGCTCGGCATAATAGTAACGGCGACCGCGCTCTTCGGTCTCCTCTTTTTTCCGGCCGCGCAATATCAGACGGCGGCCGTCCGTTTCAATCGCGAAATCCTTGGCCTCGAGTCCGGGCAACTCCGCGAGCACTTCGATCTCGTCGTCCGTTTCTTTCAGATCGATTGAAGGAGCTGTCTCGAGTAAGAAGGCCGACAACGGCCCGCGCCCGTTCTGCGTATCTGAGGTTCGGCGACTCGACCTGTGCAGCAATCGATCTAGCGCGTCGTGAATTCTGGTGCGTAGCCGAGTAATACCTTTTCGGAGCGGCGATTCTCCGCTTTCATCATCTGCCGCCCCGACTAGCGGACGAATCCCGACGGAGCGCCGGTCTGCCGGTGCCTCATAACGCGCTTCAAAATCGTGCGAGATCAATGGAGTCATGTTACTTACCTCGCTGAACTTGCTCCCAAGCGCCGGCGCTCCGCTTTCGGAACCGCGCCGGTTCAGTTCACTTTGACCTCAACTTGTTTGGGCTTGGCGCTCTGAGCTATCGGAAGCTCGAGTTTCAGGACGCCATACTTGAGCTCAGCTTTGATATTTTCCGCGTCGATTTGATCGCCAACCTCGAACTGACGGAAGAAGTTGCTCAATTCATATTCGCGGTAGATCGGTTGTCCAGGAACCTTGTGTTGAGCCTTTGCCTGAATTGTCAGCGTCTCGTCGTCGACGTGAACCTCGAGGTTTTCCTTCGAGACCCCCGGGTAGGTCGGCTAACAGGATCAATCCATCCCGAGTCTCATAGATATCCACCGGTGGTGGCACGTGATGTTCCTGGGCACGAGTTACTTCCATATCGTTGCTTGACCGCGACCCAGTCGTAGCTGGTGCCGGTACTGTTTTCTCTGCCATGGCCGTTCCCTCTTTAACTCTTTTCGCGCTTTAGGACCTGTGGATCAGGACACCCGCACGTTGATCTGCTTCGGCTTCGCCCTTTCGGATTTGGGCAACTCGATGAGCAGAAGCCCGTTCGTGTATTCGGCCCCGACCCTGGCGTCGTCGATCTCGACCGGCAAGGTGATGGTGCGCACGAACTTGCCGCGTGCCCGCTCTTCGCGATGAAAAGCCTCTGACTTGATTTCGTCGGGTGCACCCTTTTTTTCACCGGAGATGGTGAGGGTATTGTGCACGACCGAGATGTTCATCGACGCCGGGTCGACTCCGGGCGCCATCGCTTCCACGTAAAGACGATCCTTGTCCTCGTGCACGTTGACCAATGGATAGCCTCGCGCCAGCCGCCCCGGCAGAAAAGCCATGCGGGCGAATGGCCCGGTGAAGGGAACGAGATTCTCGAACGCGCGATCGATCTCACGATGCAGCGCGTCTATGTCCTGAAAAGTGTCCGCTTGAGCCATGCATCTATCCTCCTGTCGGCGGCAAATCTTCCGGCTAAACCGCGCCGCGCGATGGAATTAGACGTACGCAAACAGTGCGCCGAAGGTTTGAACCGTCGCCGAAGTTTGACCTCTGAGGATGGCTGGCGCAGGAATGCGCAGGAATCAAATTGGAGGCACTGAGGGCTTGGTCAGCCCACGCTGAACCCGGGAGCGCGTCTGCGCCGCTTCTCAGTACCGGCAGCCTACACGCCGCCGTGCGCGGCGCAATTCAGATGCGCGAATGTGGACCTATATCAACAACAGGTGAGGCGGATGCCACATCGAATGCGCGGATGCGGCAGTCGGGCTCTTGCTGGGTACACTGCGCGGCCGAGACTCGATCGTTCTCAACTCGTCTGCAAATTCCAGCCCAGTATGGGTTCTGTCAGTTTCCCGACAGCCTTGGCCGAATAAAAAAAGCATATCGGCACGGCGTTTGAATCAGGACTACAACTCTTTTCATCAGCCATGGGCAATAGCTAACATCTACCTTAGTCTCGGACCCTCAACCATCCGGCGCAGGATTCAGCATATGCCTAACAACAACGATTTCAGTTTCTTTTCGACGCTGTTCTGGCTGTTCTTCATGTTCTCCGCTATTCAGCCGTACCTGCAACAGCGCATACTCGAGGCCGCCCGCCAGCGCAAGATCGCGCGCTTCGAGCGAAAGCGCGGCTCGCGAGTGATCGTAATGGTTCACCGGCAGGAAACGATGCGGTGGCTGGGGTTCCCGGTCGTCCGCTATATCGACATCAATGATTCCGAGGATATCCTCCGCGCCATTCGCATGACGGATTCGGACGTCCCAATCGATCTGGTGCTTCATACGCCAGGCGGCCTGGTGCTTGCGGCGGTTCAAATTGCTCGAGCCCTGCGCGAACATCCTGCGAAAGTGACCGCGTTCGTTCCTCACTACGCGATGTCCGGGGGCACGCTGATCTGTTTGGCCGCCAACGAGATCGTGATGCCGTCGCACGCAGTTCTCGGGCCCGTCGATCCACAACTCGACAAATTTCCTGCAGCTTCACTGCTCAAGGTCGTCGAGCAGAAACCGATCGACAAAATCAAAGATGAAACCCTGCTCTTCGCCGACGTCGGGAAAAAAGCAATTCAGCAAGTAAGGGCCACGGTTAACGAGCTGCTGCAGGACAGAGTGTCCAAAGAAAAGGCCGACGAGCTGGCACATAAGCTGTCCGAAGGAACGTGGACGCATGACTATCCGATTTCCGCCGCAGAGGCGAAGTCATTGGGCCTCAACGTCAGCACCGACATACCAGACGAAATCCTGGATCTGCTCGCGCTTTACCCGCAGCCGACCCGCACGCAGGGCGGAGTCGAGTACCTGCCCGTTCCACGGCAGCGTCAGGCAGCTCGTCGCGTTAACGGCTAACCGCTATCGCCAAACGTCGATGAGCATTTAGCTCGGGTTTTGCATAAGTCCGACTCAGTCGTTAGGGGAAAATGGAATGGTCTTCGCGCCTTTTCTTCTCATATATGTTGCATTCTGTTTATTCCTTTTGCTCGGGCTCTTCGTACTTATCGAGCTCGAGGTGATTAGCTACGCGTTTCTGGTCCTAGGCCTGCCTCCGCGGCTCGCCCTGGTTGCGCTGCTAGTCAGTTTCATCGGCAGCTACATAAATATTCCGCTTTATACCGTGGACCCGGGAGCCGCGCCGTCCGCTGCTACCGTCAGCAATTTCGGGGTAATCTACGGCATCCCATTCCAATATGGCCGTGGAACAACAGTCGCCGTGAACGTCGGCGGCGCGCTCGTTCCCGCCTTCATTTCCGCTTACGCGTTGTTGAAGACACCGACCGCGATTGTGCCGTCAATAATTGGTATGGCGATCGTAGCGGGCATTACTCATCATTTCGCCTATCCGGTGAGGGGTCTAGGTATTGCTGTTCCGCTCTTCATTCCGCCGCTTGTTGCGGCGCTCGTCGCTATTTTCCTCGGCAGGACAATGCGAGTATCGCGTGCGACATCGGTGATCGCGTATGTCAGCGGCTCTCTTGGGACGCTTATCGGCGCCGACCTGCTGAACCTGCATCGAATCGCCGATCTTGGCGCGCCCGTAGCCTCGATCGGTGGCGCCGGCACTTTCGACGGAGTGTTCCTGACGGGAATCGTCGCAATCCTGCTCGCCGGCTCGAGAGCACCAGTGCCCAAGAAGGCTGCCGAGCTCAGGGCTGTCTCGTTAGACTGAGCCTCTGACGCCGATCTCGTCCAGGTGCAGGAGAAGGCCTGCCGGATCTTCATAGACACGGTAGGCGCCTGCCGTTTCAAGTTCGTCTTGCCCGTATCCGCCCGAGAGAACCCCGACGCCCAGCGCGCGCGCCCGCCGCGCCGCCAGCATATCCCAGATGCTGTCGCCGACTATTATGGCCGCGGTCGCGTCGAGACCCAGACGCTTCATCGCCTCCAGGAAGAGATCGGGATCCGGTTTCGCATGAAGCACGTCGTCGCGCGTGACGACCGGCACGTCCCCAGGGATGTCCAATAGGTCAACGCTGCGCGCGGCCGTCTCTCTTCGGCCGCTGGTGGCAATGGCCCACGGAACGCGGCTCTCGCTCAAATGACTGAGCAACTGCTTTGCGCCAGGCAGAGGGCGCACCTGTTGGATTCGGCGCGCGTAGGCTTGCTCGTGCAGCCGCTGCAAACGCGCCGTTCTGGCGGGGTCCAACTCCGCACCCGTTTCACGCAGTAATGCTTTCGCGAACAAGCCGCCGCTCATCCCGACTCTCCGATGAATTCGCCATACGGAGAGCTCGATACCTTCCTCCTGCAGCGCTTCGTGCCATGCCAGAACGTGTTGGTATACGCTGTCTAGCAGCGTACCGTCGAGATCGAACAGCACTCCGATAGGCGATTCCATAGGGAACTCATCGCTCGATGTATACACTCACCAGCGCGGAAAACCGGCCAGACGGTCGAACTCTCGAATTAGACGATCTTCCGCCTCGCCTTGTACCAGCTCCAGACGCGCACCGTGAGCGGCGGCCAGGTCGGGCAGGACGTCAGGCAAGGACACCTCCTGCACGCTCTGTCCCGGACAGTACGCCTCGGCCGCGGTGCGATCCAGCACTACCAATCCGCCCGCACATCGCAGCGCTTTTACGCCGAGGGTCCACGGAGCCACCACTAGATGGAACCGGCCCATCTGGAGCGCCTCTAGGCCACCTGCCAGGCCCCACAACCCTCTTTCGCGCAACTCCGACAGCAAAGCCAACTCACGTGCCTGTCGGTTGTCAGTGATGAAGGGAAGTACCGTGTTAAGTATCTCTCCAGCACTGGCCTGCGGGTTGGGAGGAGGGGGAACGAGACCAGCCGTCCGCGTCCGCAGCGCGCGCGGAAGACATTGTTCGAAGTGGTGCGTGTCCTCATCCGGACCCATCAGAATCAGCCAATCGGTGTGCGCCGTTTCGACCAGTTTCTCGAGCGTATGGGCCGCGCGCTTGTAGAAGCGATGGGCCAGCGCCTCGACGTGCCGCTCGAAACGATCGCCTGCGGCGCCGCCTCTCAGTACCGCTCCCTGGAGCAGGCGCACCGCGGGCCGCTTCTCGAGTTTGCGCGAATGATCGGAGTGCAGTCCGAGGAAGGCGTCCGCGCGCTCTTCGATATCGCCGAGAAACACGTCATAGAACCGCCATTTCTCTCGATCGACGGATACTACTCCGTAGCGCTCGTATTCGTCGATCATGTAAACGAGCGGAAAGACATAAGGCTCGCCCCATCGCGCGTCGACTCGGCCATGCGCCAAGTCCACGACCGGCAAGTCCACTCGCAGCATGTACATCTGCAGGAGATCTTTACCGGCGAAGAGCGCGAAGGCGCGCGCTTCGGGACGCTCGAACTCCAGCGCCTCGATCACCTTTTCCGGCAGATCGCGAGGAAGCAGAAGGCTCTTCAGAGTATTCTTCACACGGACCAGCCACGCGCGTCCGGCATTTGCCGGATTGGCGGGATTGACGTCCGCATAAAGCGAGAGCAGCGGCGCGGAGTGCGGTACGATGGTACTCTTGATGAAATGAATGTCGTCTTTGCTTAACACGATTCGTTCACCCGCAACTCATGACGGCACGCGTCGCCGGCGCGCGGCTGAAGCCTGGTGACGCTCCAGAATGGACCGGGCGCTTGGAGCGTCGCCATGCCGAACAGATGATCCTCTGATGGTGAGGTCTCTATCAAATCCAGATCGCCGTGGCCGTTGCGTCGCATGATTTTCGCCCTTAGCGTCTTCTCTTTGCCATTGTTGATTGGACAGCCGGGGTCCACTGGCGTCAAGGTCAGCTTGGCCTCGTAACCGCCAGAGCCGTTGGCGAGAGTATAGTCGCCGGAGATAAGAAAGTTGCACTTGCGCACGGTTTTGCCGCCCCGCTCATGAGAAACCGCGACCCCTTCTCCGGAGATGTCGCCTAGCCAGTCGAGATAGAGGTCGCCGTACCCTTGGACAGCCGGGTGCCCGAAAGACGCCTGAAAGCTGTAGGAGCCGCTCAAATTGTATGTATGGAGGTTGTCCGGTATCAACGGAAGTGCGCTCTGCGTCGCCATCACCAACGCAACGAGGGGCACGAACGATCCGGCGGCGGCAGCCCGCGAAAAAAAGCTAACGGGGCGGCAGAGACGGCGAAAGCCTCGCCCGCCGCTACCTTGCGATCCGTCTTTGGATCCGTGCACGAGCGCTTCGCGCGCAAGCATTCCAGCGTTGTTGTAGCGGCGGGCGGCTCCGGTCATACCCTGATGCCGTTCAGTATCCGACCTTGATCCTGTTTTCGACCTGCGAAACGCCCGGCGCGGCCCACGCCGCCAATTCCGCCTCCTCGCGTTCGGCCCAGGAACGTACGTTGCCGCTCAGGATCACTTTGTTCCCCTCGGTCACGACCGTAATCCGGCTGGCGTCGAGTTGAGCGCTGCGCTTCAGCGCCTCCTCGATTTTCGTCTTAATCTCGGCCGGCGACACATGCGGCGTGACTGCGATCGCGTTGGTGACCCCTCTCACGCCGTCCAGGTAACGAACGTCACTTTCGGCCGCCGATTTTTGATGGTAGTAATCGACCGTTCCCTCCAGAGTGATCCAGCCGTGATCGACAATCACTTTCACCCGGTCTGCAGGGATCCGATTGTCCAGCTTGAGCGCGAGGCGGGCGGACTCGGCGATATCTGCGTCGGTTCGCTCCTTCGATAATTTGACTTCGATATCGTTCGCGATCGCGGTCACCCCCGCGACGCGCTTCGCGATACATTCCGCCCGCCACTTGTCGCTGTAGGTGGACACAGTTCCAGTCAGCGTCACCACTCCATTTTTGACCATGACTCCGATATTGCGCGCGTCGATACTGGGATCCCATTCGAGTTCGCGCTCGACGTCGTGGCGCAGTTCCGAATCCGATTTCGTCATCTTATTGCCTCCGTCGTCGGGGAATTGTTCTCCGGCCTTCGCCGCCACAGCGGCTTTGAGCACCATTGAGTGCTATGTGTGTGGACCGTCCTCTACATTGTTGTGGCGACCGCCGCATGTTCGCGGCGTCCGCCGCGCGCAGTTTTCACGTCGGCTAGATGGGCGCGACATAGTTCCCCGGATTCGTCAGGAAGTCGCTTTTGATATCCGGATGCTGTTCGAAGAAACTCGCGAGCTCAGCGTGTTTTTTCAGGAATCGAGGGTTGTTGGCGAGCTTGGGGTTTCGGCTGAGCATCTTCACAATGTCCGGATGATCGTTGGCAAACTCGTCGAACGCCTTATAGCGATCGATCGGAATGTCGCTGGGGTCCGCAGGCTGAAAGACGATTTCCGCGTTTCCGCTGCGGACTACCCGATCCTGACCACGAGCGGGAGATGCCAACACGGCCAGGCACACGCCAAAACCGAGCGCGAACGGTAAAGCTAATCTTTTCACGGCAAACCTCCTACTGTCTGATGGGCAGAGATAACGCAAAGAGCGCGCCGAAGGTTCGAGCCCAAGAGAATGTGTATTGCCGGGAGTGCAGGAATGCGCCGGCCGAGCCTATCTTGCGGCGGCGACCACGGCGCCGGTGGAAAGTAGCTCGTCTTCGTCCAACGCTTTGCCCGCTAGAAATCGCTTGAAGTTTTGATTGTCCGCAGACATAACTTCGGACGCGCTGCCCGCGAGCTCGATTTTGCCCCCGTTCATGTAGGCAATCTGATCCGAGACCTCGAACACCTGCGGCACGTCGTGACTCACCATCACGACCGTCAGCGCGAAGTTCTGCTGCGTGCGCCGCACCAGATGATGGATTGAAGCCGTTCGTGTCGGGTCGAGACTGGTCGTTGGCTCGTCGAGCATCAGGATTTTCGGCCGCCGGATAAGCGCGGGCGAGCGCGACGCGCTTCTGCATCCCGCCGCTCAGTTCCGAAGGATATTTGTTCTCCATCCCTTCAAGCCCGAGGCGCTTCAGAATCTCCGTCACACTTTTAGCGATTTCGTCGCGCGTCATGCGGGTTTTCTCGACCAGCGGAAAAGCGACGTTGTCAAAGACGGTCATCGAGTCGAATAGCGCGCCGGCTTGGAACAGCATCCCAAACTTCTCCCTCACCCGATCCAGCCCGCGCAAACTGAGCCGGGTTACGTCGTCGCCGTCGATGATTATCTGGCCGGAATCCGGACGGAGCAGCAGGGCTAAGTGCTTAAGGAATACGGTTTTGCCGCATCCGCTCGGACCAACGATCGTGGTAACTTTGCCCCGCGGACAGCCGAGATTGACGCCGTCGAGGACCTGCTGCTCGCCGAAGCGGTGGCGCAAATCACGCACGATGATCGTCAAATCGAAATCGGGTTTTTCGTTTCCTGCGGCCAAAGGTTAAAAGCGACTCGGCAGTCCGATCGGGATAGCCAGACTTATGAACGTGCAATAGACTCGCGCTATGGGGGCCACAAAGACGCGAGAGCATATTCCGTTCCGCGTACGCCCGATGCTCGCCACACTGGTCCCCGAGGCGTTTCATAGAGCGGGATGGGTATACGAAGAGAAATACGACGGTGAGCGGATCCTTGCCTACAAAGAAGGCGCCGACGTGCGCCTTCTGTCGAGAAATGCGAAGGACTACACCGTTCGGTTTACGGAGATCGCGGCCGCGATCGCGAGGTTGCCTGCTCGCACGTTGCTTTTCGACGGCGAGGTGATTGCGCTCGACCGCCACGGAGTCTCGCGCTTTCAACTGCTTCAGCGCGGAGCCAGCAACCCGATCTATGCTGTTTTCGACTGTCTGTACGAGGATGGGCGCGACTTACGAGACGATCCGCTGAGAGCCAGGCGCGGGGTGCTGGAGTCGGTGCTCGGAACGACCGGGTTTTTGTTTGTCGCGAGGCGGCTTGCGGAGAATGGACTTGAGGCTTATCGAATCGCGAAGCGGCGGGGCTACGAAGGGGTGGTCGCGAAGGATTCTTCGGCGCCCTACATCGAAGGCCGCTCAACTAAATGGCTGAAGGTCAAGGTACGGCAAGAGGAGGAGTTCGTGATCGCCGGTTACACGGCGCCCTCGGGCTCGCGCAAATATTTTGGCGCTCTACTACTCGGTGGATATCGTGGCCGGGAACTGCACTACGTCGGCAAAGTGGGAACAGGATTTACGCAACCGGTCCTGGCCGCGCTTTTCAAGAAGTTTCAACCGCTGGTGCAGTCGAAGCCTTCGCTGGTAGATCCGCCGCGCGAAAAGCACGTCACCTACATTGCACCGCGGCTCGTGGCCCAGATCGCCTTCCAGGAATGGACCGCCGAGGGGAAGCTTCGCCAACCGGTATTTCTGGGTTTGCGCGACGACAAAGATCCCCGCGAGTGTGTGCTCCCCGAGGGCTGGCCGCAGCTCTGACCAGCCACTAATAATTGATGGCTGTCGCAGCTTTGCGTCCTCAACAACCACTTTTGCACTTTATAAAGTCCGCCACGCAGTGATCCATACAGGCCTGATACTCAATATTCGACATTACCGCCGATGCTAACGCCACTCCACATGCTTTCAAGCACGCCGTTTGCCATTTACGCACGCTGTAGCGCATTGGTTCGGGATAGGTGTCACTTCTCCAGCGGGTGCTTCCTGCGTCACAGTCGATTGCACTTCCCCCGCGAGCGCGAACAGCACCGAAAAATAGAATACTATTCGCTTTGTCTTCACGGACAGATCGTTCCCGTTTGGGTCCGGTGGAGACAGTCTTACCGTGTTTCTTATCGCACCTGTCGCGACGCTCGGCCTCTACTGGGACTGCGTCACCGTTTTCCAGAATGGATGGTCCGCGATGTGGAGAAGATTCTTCGGTTCGAAGATATCCGCAGGTATTTGCTTGTTCCGTATCACTTTTATCACGTCAATCTCGGAACTGTTGCCCGACTGAACGTTCTTCATCACGATGTTGGTGATCGTCGGAACGCCGTCAACCGTCTCGATCGGGCAAAGCTCGGTCTTGAAGAGCTTGCCAGCGCGGTCGTAAAAATCGCGCTCGACGGGCATCAATGAATCGGTCGCTACGTAACTTATGACTTTGGAGTAGTAAGGATGATTGATGGGATGGTCTTCCAGTTTGTAGACCTTCTTGCCGTCACGGATTTCGGTTCCCACCAATTTCTCGCCTCCGCCGCCGAGAAGTACGAAACCCAGGTCCTGATAGCTGAAGTCGGTAGCAAAGAAAGCGTCGTAACCTTCCACTGGAGTAAACTCGATCACACGTCTGGTCGCGGGGAGGTAAGCGTACTTGACGGTCGAAGTTGAGCTCGTTTCCTCTTTGTCCAGAAACGCTATTCCTCTCGCGTCAGGCGGCGCCAGCACCACGGTCAATATCCAGTGGGCGCCATTCGCATTCCCGTTCGCCTGAACCAGCTTCCACGTGACCGCCGGGCTGCCGTTGCTGATAACCTTGAGGTCCATGATCCGCACGGCGTTGTCCGGACCCTGAAGGCCCCGTTTCATCTGTGTGACGATCGTTTTCGCTTCCGGGCCGGCCGCGACGGCCGAGGTGATGGCACACGCAACAATGAAAAGGATGGGGGCGAGGAGTAGGTATGCGCGCTTCATGCTGTCGTCCTCATTGCGATTAAGTTTGTAAGTCTAGTTATACGGCAGTTGCCTCGTAGATGAAAATGGATGAAACGAATAATGAGCAGGGATGCAGGCCGCTTTGGCTATCCCCTCCTGCCACAACAATCCTTGTAAAGCTTCAGCGATCCACAAGGACAAGGTTCAATTGGATGCGGCATTGTTCGATCCTCCTTTTTGCTCGTTTGCCGGCAAGCAATGGGCTGCCGGGCGAGTCGCGGTGCGAGCCAGTTGCGAATCCGCAAGCTGGAGCACTCTCCGTGCCATCCCTCGTGCGCAGGCGATCCCCCCAGCAGGTAGTTTCCCGAGAAAACGTCAGACATCCGGAGCTGTCATGGTCGGATCCTAAGGGTGTCTCAGGGGCGGGATACCAGACTTAGTAGGACTGTGGAGCCTGAGCCACACTGAATGGAGCATCGGCCACCCACCTTCCGCTTAGTGATGTCTGGAGCCCTCGGCATACGTGCGGTTGAAATTATCCGGTGCTCATGCCTGCCCTTAACTCACCTACGATGCAGGAGGTCGGCCATGCCCCGCGCTCTCCGCGCTGGCACGAAAAACGCACTGAGCGATCGCGATCACTTCGCGAAAGCTGATTCGCACACAAGGCAATCCGAATCCGGCGCGAGGTCGAGATCGCATTCGGGAAAAACAAAGGCTAGTGACTGTCAAAAAAAGGTATCAGCCATGAAAGAAAACGCTCAGGAAGGTGTAGGGCGCTCGTCGGCGCTAGGACCAAACACCCCGGCACCGGACTTCAAACTCCATAGCACCCCCGATCAGCTCGTCACGCTGAGCGACTTTCGCGGTCAGCCGGTCATCCTGGCGTTCTATCCCGCCGACTGGAGTCCGGTGTGCGGCGATCAGATGGCGCTATACAACGAGGTCCTGCCGGAGTTCCGGCGCTACAACGCGGAGCTGATGGGCATATCGGTCGATGGCGCGTGGTGCCACACCGCGTTCGCCAAGGATCGCAAGCTCCGGTTTCCCCTGCTGGCGGACTTTGAACCAAAAGGTGCCGTGGCGCGAACCTACGGCGCGTACCGGCAACAAGACGGCGTCTGCGAGCGCGCATTGTTCGTAATCGATCCCGAAGGAACGATCACCTGGAGCTACGTCTCTCCGATCGGCGTCAACCCAGGTGCCGACGGGATTCTAAGGGCGCTTGAGGCTCTTAATTCGAAATAGGCGAACCTTGAGAGAGAGCAACATGAAAGCAAAGAGCGCGGAAGCAACGATCAGGCACCCTTCGCATAGTTCGTCGGTCGGGGCCTCTTCCAAGCTCCCCAAGACCATGCGTGCGGTCGCGATCGATCGATTTGGTGGACCCGAGGTACTTACCCTACACACTCTCCAAGTGCCGGCGCTTAGCGAGCATGAGGTCCTGATCGGCGTGGATACCGCAGGCGTCGGGGTCTGGGACGCTGAGATTCGAGATGGCACCTTAGATCCGAGTGCCAAAAAGAGCTTTCCGCTCGTCCTTGGTACTGACGGATCTGGTGTTATCGCCGAGTTGGGCTCACGCGTTCGCCGGTTCAAGGTCGGCGACAAAGTATACTCGTACGCATACGATAATCCCAAAGGCGGATTTTACGCCGAATACGTTGCCGTTTCTTCCGATATGGTTTCGCACATACCGAGGCCGCTTGACTTGGAGCACGCCGGCGCGATCCCTACTACTGGCCTTACCGCGTTGCAGGGCGTTGATGACGCGCTTCATCTTAAGGATGGCGAGAACGTCATCATTCACGGTGCGAGCGGCGGCGTCGGAAGTCTCGCTATACAGTTCGCGAAGCTGCGCGGGGCGCGCGTTCTAGCGACTGCATCATCCGCAGCCGGAATGGAATTCGTTACTGAACTGGGTGCGGACATGGCCGCGGACGGCCGGCACGGAGACATAGTAGCTACTGCCAAAACCTTCGCGCCGGATGGCATCGATGCAGTGCTCGGGCTGGTGGGTGGCGATTCTCTCGAACGATGCCTCGATACGGTGCGACCCGGCGGCCGGCTCGCCTACCCGAATGGAATCGACCCGGAGCCAAAAAAGCGACGCTCTATTGAAACTGTGCCCTATGACGCAGTCGCCGGCGTTAAAGAGTTCGAGCGCCTGGGCCGCGCCGTCGAGACGGCGAGGCTGAAAGTTCCGATCGCAGGAGTATACGCGCTCACCGACGCCGCGAAGGCGCACGAGCGCCTTGCTGCCGGGGGTGTGTTGGGCAAGATCGTGCTTCGAGTCCGCTAGCGCGGGCGGGCATGGAATGAGGTTTCGGCGCGTCTGTTCAGATTTGATAACAAACGCGCGCAAGGCGACGGACGTTCTCCTAATTTAACCAATTCGCCGCTCGACCAATTCCCAATTCCCAATTCCCAATTCCCAATTCCCAATTCCCAATTCCCAATTCCCTATTCCCTACTCGCTTGTCTATTCGACCAATTCCTATTCGACCAATTGTCGCATGGCCGCGATTAGCGAGCCTACGTCCCAGCCGCCGTCGTGCCTGATGCCATTGATGAAGAAGGTTGGTGTGCCGTTCACGCCGCTCTTGACGCCGCTCAGAAAATCCTCGCGCACGCGGCCTGCATAGCGATGGGTCGCCATCTCTAGATTGAAGCGCATCGTATCCAATCCAAGTGCGGCGGCATATTCGGAAAGATTCTCGTCCTCGAGCGCGTCCTGATTTTCATAAAGGGTGTCATGCATCGGCCAGAATGCGTTCTGAGCGGCGGCCGCCTCGGCCGCTTCCGCCGCGTGCTCGGCGTGGGGATGCGCAGCGCTCAAAGGAAAATTCCGAAAGACGAAGCAGAGCTGTTTGCCGAGAAGTCTCTGCACCTCCTTGACCACAAGATACGCCTGACCACAGAAGGGGCATTCATAGTCTCCATATTCGACGAGAATCACTGGCGACAAGGGCGAACCTTGCATGTGATCCCTAGACGACACCGGAAGAGTGAGTATAGCCGTCGCTACATTTGCCATGACTGAATCCTTGTTGGTTTATTTGTAGCCGATGTCCCTTCGTAGTCAGTGTGACGCAACTATTGCGCCAGCGCGTATCACCAAAGGATCGATCGTTCTTTCGTTGCAAGAACCGGCAATGGCATGCTCAGTGCTCACCTTTGGAACGGCTGGTTCAAGGAACTTCTGGTGTCCAGATCAGGCGGCGATCCGGCGAGCGGCAGTATGGGGATGTTAATCTACATTGGTGACGCAGATGCCACACATGAACGCATCGCGTAGCCCGGCGCTGGCTACCAGAATCAAATCGGAGGATTCAAACATGATGACCTGGAGAACGTTCTGGCTATACACGACAATGACGCTCGCCGGCGGTGCAGCCGGGGGCGCACTGATGATTCAACTGGCAACGGGAGTCGCGATGGCGGCAAAAGCGGCAGCGCGAACGCTGACTGCCCAGCGTCTGGTGCTGACCGATCTGGATGGCAGGAAACGGATCGTCATAGGCGTTGCGCCGGACGGCGCAGCGAAGATGGCGATGTACGATAATGATGGACGCGAGCGTGCTGAGTTCGGCGTGGCCAAGGACGGCGCCGCCGCAATCGGCTTTTACGATCAGGGCGGATTGCGGCGAGTGCTGGTCGGAGAGGCGGTCGACGGCAAAAATGGAATCGCTATCTACGGCACCAACGGCCAGCAGGTCGCGAGCCTCGCCACCAACGAAGACAACAGCGCGAGCCTGACGCTGTATGATCCTACTACCGGCCGGGCTCGCGCCGGTCTCGGAGACTCGTCCTCCGGTCTGCCGGCGCTGGCAATGTTCGATCAAAATGGCAAGGACCGGGTTGAAATCCATGTCAAACCCAATGGCGCACCGGGGCTGGCGCTGGCCGACGAAACCGGCAAGAGCATCGCCGGGCTGCCGCAAAAAAATGCGAGCACGCAGTAGCGGAGGATCAAATATGAAATCGATTGCTATAAGAGCGGCGGCGATTGTTCTGGCGGCGGTGATAGTTCTGGCTGCGGCCGGATGCGCAGGAGAGCCGCTGACGACGCGTGAGAAGGGAACCCTCCTGGGCGGCGGATTGGGCGCGGCGACCGGCTCGATCATCGGGGCTGCGGTGGGTTCTCCGGGCGCCGGCGCCGCAATCGGCGGCGGGCTGGGCGCCGTAACCGGCGCGCTCGTAGGCAACGAACTGATGAACCACGAGGATCGCGAGAAGCAAATCGAGGCGAGGCTCAGGGAACAGCAACGCGAGATCGAGGAGCAGCGCCGTGAGATCGAAAGGCTCGAGCAGGAAGCGATGCTCTACTGAACAGCCAGCCTACTGGCTGTGATTGCGGGCCGCGCGGCCCGAGGATTTCACCGCCGCGCGGCCCGGCACGCGATGCTGCTCGCTCTGCGTGCTCCGCGTCACAAGCAAGCGCCGCCCATCGCGGATGACCTTTCCACGACGGACCAGATCCTCGATCTCCAGGCTGACGCTCTGGCGCGAAGCGCCGATCAGCTCGGCAAGGTCGTCGCCGCGCAGGCGCAAATTGATTATCATGCCCCTCGAGTCGGCCACCCCGAATTGGCGGCTCAACTCCAATAGCATCGCCATCGTCCTGGCCCGCACCGACAGGCGCGTCGTACGCGAGTACCACACCGGCAAACCTCACCACCATCGCCCAAGCGCCGTCTCGATTATGTACTTGAAACGGTCGAACGGAACTCGCACTACGGTCTCACAGAACTCCCGCGCCCGAATCTGACCGATTACGCAATCGGTAAACGCGTTACATTCGAACTTATAAACCGGATCGCGCAAAAAAGAGTGCAGGCCGAAGATTTCGCCGGCGACGATTATTCCCATGAGCACGGCGCCGTTCGCGCCATTCGTGGCGCTGACTTTCACTACGCCCGAGAGCAGCACATAGAGGTCGTTCGAGGGCAAGCCTTCCACGATGATGGTCCGCGAGCGCTTGACTCGCAGCTGCTTCATTCTGGTCGCCAGGGTTTGAAGTTCGCTGGCTGGAAGCCCTTCGAAAACCTTCAGCTTTCGAAAGACATCAACGTTTAGCCCTTCTGAAGCTATCGCTTTGTCGCGCATGAACTTGCCGAAAGGCGATAATATATCGACATGGAGTTACCGAGACGTTAACAAGGACGAAAGTAGAATTTTTGTCGTGTAGCCGACATTTCACCTCTGGCTTTCGCCTCCCGTAAGTCTATTGTGGACAGAGAGGAGAACGCATTATTCGCCTCCCTTGACTGTTTGGGAACTTTATGACTTCGCGGCATGAGCGATTCGATCCCAGGTAAGCCGCTGGAAAATCTTCGCCGCTGAAGAGTCTTCGCTAGCATCTAAAGCTTAAACCCTAAATCGCGATCACAAAAGGCCGGAAGGTGCCTAAGAACGCCCAATTGTTTCTTGAATCAGCGAGGATCACTGCAAGAGGCGGCATAGGTCACTTTTCCGGCGTTTGTCGCAACCGAAATATGAGCTCGCGCTGCGGAGACTGGCCTGGAAAGTCGCGCACCTCAAGGCCCTTCGCCGCGGGATAACAACTCAAAGCGGCGCTCACACCTGGGAGAGACCTACCGTGAGTGAATTTTTCAGCAAATTATTTTCCCCGGACTTCATGCCGCACGGGTACTGCTATCTGTGGCAACCGGGAATTGTTTGGCTGCACGCCATCTCCGACTCGGTGATAGCGCTGTCCTACTACCTGATTCCGCTGGTCCTGATCTATTTCGTTCGCAAGCGTACGGATCTGCCATTCAACTGGATCTTCGTGATGTTTGGCATATTCATTTTAGCCTGCGGAACGACTCATATGATGGAAGTGTGGACGCTCTGGCAGGGGGTGTACCGGCTCTCCGGAGTCATCAAGGCGTTTACCGCGGTTGTGTCGGTAGCGACAGCGGTGATGCTGGTGAATTCGATCCCGCAGGCGCTGGCGCTCCCGAGTCCGACGCAACTTCGGACGGCCAATCTCAAGCTCGAAAATGAAATTACCGAGCGGCTTCGCATCGAGGCGGCGCTACAGCGGGCGCACGATGAATTGGATGTGAGGGTGCAGGAACGCACCGTCCAACTTGCAAATGCCAATGAAGAACTGCGCAAAGAAATCGTCGAACGCCAGCATGCGCAGGAGGCATTGCAGACCGCGCAGAGCGAGCTTGCACACGTCACGCGCGTGACCTCGATGGGTGAGCTGATGGCGAGTATTGCCCACGAAATCAATCAGCCGCTCGCCGCGATCGTGACTAACGGGAACGCGTGCCAGCGCTGGCTCGCAGGCGCGACGCCGAATTTGGAAGAGGGGCGCGCAGCAGTGGCTCGAATGATCAGCGAAGGGAATCGGGCGAGCGGCCTGATCAAGGAGATCCGGGCTTTCGTAAAGAAATCTCCGCCGCAGAAAGTACCGGTGGAAATCAACGATCTCATTCGCGAGACCTTGACGTTGGTGAGCAGGGAACTGGCGCGCAACCAGGTGGCGCTGCAAACCAATTTGGCCGCCAACTTGCCGGCGCTGGCAGCGGATCGCGTGCAAGTGCAGCAGGTGCTGCTGAACCTGATTATGAACGGCATCGAAGCGATGAGTGCGAACAATGGCGGTTCGCGCGAGCTGACGATCACGTCAGAGCCCTCGCAGGATCCGTCGGGTGTGCTGGTCATGGTGCGGGATAGCGGCACTGGCATCAGCCCGCAGAGCAAGGACAGGCTCTTCGAGACCTTCTTCACCACCAAGGCCGGGGGCATGGGGATGGGACTCTCAATCAGCCGTTCGATCGTCACGGCACACGGTGGTAGCTTGTCGGCAGCGGCGAATACGGACCGTGGCGCGACTTTCCAGTTTACGATTCCGACGGCCGGCGAGACATCGTTGTGAGCAAGCCCGATTCAGTCGTGTTTGTGGTGGACGACGACGCGGCAGTTCGAGACGCGATTCAAAGCTTGATCCGCTCGGTGGGTCTGTACGTCGAGAGCTTCCCATCCGCGCAGGATTTCCTACGCAGCAAACGTCCCGACGTGCCGGGATGCCTCGTGCTCGACATCCGATTGCCGGGCTTTAGCGGACTCCAGCTCCAGCGCAAGCTGGCCGACGCCGACATCCGCATTCCGATCGTTTTCATGACCGGTCATGGCGATATTCCGATGACGGTCAAGGCGATGAAGGCCGGCGCGGTGGAGTTTCTGACCAAGCCGTTCCGCGATCAGGATTTGCTCGAGGCTGTCCAGCAGGCCCTGGAGAGCGATCGCTCGGCGCGCCGCGAGCGGGATTTTACTGACGGTTTGCGCGAGCGTTACAACGCTCTGACGCGCCGCGAGCGGGAAGTAATGCGGCTGGTGGCAGCGGGAATGCTCAACAAGCAGATCGCGGCAGAGTTGGGGACCAGTGAAATAACGGTCAAGACGCAGCGCGGCCAGGTCATGCAAAAGATGGATGCGGGTTCGCTGGCGGAATTAGTCAGGATGGCGGAAAAGGTTGGCGTGCCATTACCCGAGGATTAAACCTCTGATACCAACGTATAATAGCGGCCTGCACGCTCGCCGCGATATTTATTCTTCCATGAACAAGAAAAACATTCGGCCGACGACGCCGGCGCTGGTCGCAGTGGTTGACGACGATGAATCGGTGCGCACCGCGATCGGAAGCTTATTCCGATCGATGGGGTTCAGGACCGAATTGTTTGGCGACGGAGAACGCTTCCTGGGCTCGCCCAAGCTGCGCGAGTTCTCATGTTTGATCCTCGACGTGCAGATGCCGGGGATGGACGGCCTGGAACTGCAGCTGCGATTGGCTGCGGCATCTCATCCGATTCCGATCATCTTCGTTACCGCATATGCCGACGAAAAAGCGCGCGCGCGGGCGCTGCGCGGAGGGGCGGTGAGCTTCCTCGCGAAGCCATTCAGCGAAGATGCGTTGCTCGAAGCAGTGCAGTCAGCGATCGACGTCGAGACCGAAAACTAGTTCAGGGGTTGTGCGGATGCCTGGCGCATCGAAACGGTGCGAAGCTGGAAATTGCTCTGGTGACATTTGGGGAAACGAGTTTATCGAACACCCGTTGGGCGTGGGGGAGGTGCCCGACCGAGACAAGAAGCTGTGCCAGACACTTCTCAAGGCAACGCTGGAGGTCATCATGCTATCCCGTACGCTTATCTTCCATCGTGAAGCGAAATCTGCTCAAACGAACGGCCAAATACTGGATGCGTCAGGCTACCAATGCGAGATCGCCACGACCCTCGCCGAAGCGCGCACACTGCTTGGATCGCAACGGTACCAGTTGCTATTGCTGGAGCGGGACGACGCGTCGGCAAATACTCAGCCCGACAACTACAGGGGCGGTAACCGGGGGGTCGTCGCGGTAACAGCCTATGAAACCTTGAGCGCCGCGGCGACTGCGCTGAGCAGCACGGCCTTGCCGGTATCCGGCGCGAAGACCACCTTCGATTCTCAGTTGCTATTGCGCGTGCTCGGCTTCGCCGCTGAGGCCCCACCCGCTAAACAATCGCTGCCGGGGATGGTCGGTGAAAGCCATGCTCTCAAAGAGGCGATTGCGCGTGCGTATCGAGCCGCCCGCTCCGACGCCAGTATTTTGCTGTACGGAGAGTCGGGCACGGGAAAAGAACTCGCCGCTCGGGCGATTCATGGCGGCAGTTCGCGCGCGGCAAATCCGTTCGTTGCGGTCGACTGCGCTTCGCTGCCCGAAAATTTGCTCGAAGCGGAACTCTTTGGATATGACAAGGGGGCCTTCACAGGCGCTTTCAAAGCCAAGCCCGGCCTGATGGAGCTCGCGCATCACGGGACCCTGTTTCTGGATGAAATCGGTGAAATACCAATCAGCCTGCAGGCGAAGCTGCTGCGCGCCCTGCAGGAAAAGGAGCATCGCCGCCTCGGTGGTACTCAGTCCATCGTCTTTGACGCCCGGGTTATCGCGGCGACGAATCGCGATCTGCGCCTGCGTGTCGCAGAAGGCAGCTTCCGCGAGGATTTGTTCTTTCGCCTCAACGTGATTCCGATTCGCCTGCCGGCGCTCAGGGAGCGAACGGAGGACATCGGCCCGATTACAGCTTACGTTGTAGCGAAATACTGCGAGAGCGATACCGGGATGCTCAAGTCCCTGGACAAGGAAGTGCTCGAGGCCTTTCAGAAATATCCATGGCCCGGTAATGTGCGGGAACTCGAAAATGTGGTGCGCCAGATGTGCATCATGGCCGACGGCCCGATCGTAAACGTCCGCGACCTGCCTGAAGAGATCCTGGAGAAGGCATACGACGGTTCGCAACCAGCGACCGACGGCAATGACAGGGTATGGGATCTCGCCTTCATCGAGGCCAGGAAGCGCAATGTCAATTGGTTCGAGGCGGCCTACATGCGCAACCTGCTCGAGCGATGCGGAGGCAATATCTCGCGGGCCTCGGAAGTTGCCGACATCGATCGCAAGACCTTCTATCGCCTGTTGCGCAAGCACAACTTGCAACGGCCGAACCATTGGAAGACGGAGCATTCCGTGCAAGCAGGCAGTCGTGTTGCCTAGATATGAGTGCGTCTAGTCAAAACCTGGACCCTCAACGAGGTTTTCGGTAGCGACAGCCTTTCTCCGGTGCCGTCGAATATCTGAGCGAGGCTGTTAACCGCGCGCTATTTTCGGTTGGGTTCTCCCGTTTCCATCGAATCACGCTCGCGCTGTGCGGACGCGCTGGCAGATCTCGGATACGACGCGATGGGCTGAAAGCACTGCCCCCTCCTGCCAGCCGTTGACATGGCTTAGATGTTCTCCTGCCAGATAAATGCGATCGTCAGGCTGGTTTAGCAGATTATATTCCGCGCTTGGACCTTCCGGCCAATGAACCCAAGGACCCATGCTCAAAGGCACGTTCTGCCAGGCGACAGCCACCGGATGGCGAAGGTCGGAGCCGTGCCCGGGATGGAGGTCGTTCACGGCAATCAGCGATTGACCGAATTGATCGGCGAGAGGCAGCGCGCCGAACCGCTTCGCGTCATCGCCGGTATTGTAACATCCGAGCAGGATCCCGTTGGGGTTTTGGAAGCCATCGCTCGGATACCAGACCAGCCTGGTTTCGCCCTTAACGAACGAGATCCCGCCGTAGATATGATCCTCGGTCTCCCAAAAGCGAGGAGACTGCCACGCGATCTTGACCGCACTGTCATAAGCAGTACTTGCGATCGCTTGTCTGAAGGGGGGAGAGAAGTCGTTTTCGATCCTGGCCAGCACTGGCAGCGGAATGGTTACGATCGCGTACGCGCCGGTTATCGAAATCAGTCCGCCAGCGCTGGGGTCATGGTAGACAATCCGTACTCCGTCCGACAGCTTGCGGATCTCGCTAACCTGCGCCCCGAGCCGGATTCGGGAATGGAGCCGCTTCTGGAATGCTGCGGGAATGCGGTCCATACCGCCAACAGGCTGCAGCATCGTCGCCTGCATCACGAACATGTCCTCGAACATAACGCCGGTCCACAGGTTCTCGTCCAGCAACAACCGCAAGTCGATCGGGTCGCGCGGCACTCCCACGTCGGAACTGGCGCCCGGAAGAGTACGAAAGCCTGAACGGGTCGAACCCTTGTAGAAAAGATCCGGAGAAAGGTCACCGTAAACGCGCAAGAACTCGACCACTCGCTCCTTGTCTGCGGCAGTCATCTCCCGATCGAGCGCACCCCGCTTGATCGCTTTCGCCAGCAATTCAGAGACGTGACCACGCGTGTCGTTGATTACCTGCCGCTGTTGGAGCGGCCGTCCCTTGTTCACGCCCTCATTAAGTAATAGCGCACTGCGGTTACTGTTGACCTCGACCTGCAGCGCGACTCCGAATTCGCGGCAATAGCCCAGGACCGCTTGATGGTGGCTGGGAATGCGCGCCGGGCCTGCATTGAAGTAGAGGTCGTCATCGAATGCGCACAGCTGCTCAGTGACATGATTCAGCTTGACGCGCGTACCGCGCCGGATCGTCCAGTTCCGCCCGCCGACTCGATCGCGAGCCTCCAGAATCGTAACGTCGTAGCCGGCCTTGCGAAGTTCATAGCCCGCCGTGAGCCCGGCGATTCCCGCACCGAGAATCACGATTTTGACTCCCTTCCCGGACTCGGGCGGCAGCGACGGCGGACCCGCGTAAGAGACTGGTACGGGCGCCAGGCCAAGAGCCTCCATCGCGACGTGAGCGGCGCCGACGCCGCCCAAGATGCCGACCCGCCGCACAAATTCCCGCCGCGATATTTTCATTTTCCCACGATTTTCACAGACACTGTCGAAACTGCACTAAAGATCAGACGCGCGTTTCAGCAAGCGACGCAACGGTAGCCCGTCTGTCGGATTGTAGCTGCGGGTTAGGGCGACTCGGACAGCGGCGCAGGGCGTGTCGCAGACACCGGATCAGCTTCTTCGGCGCCGTCGAGGGCCCGTTGTTCAATGCGGGCCTTGAGTTCCTGCGAAACAGGGACGCGATGCACAATTTCGCGACACGTCTCTTCTTCGGCCCGCGACAAAATGATGTCCCGAAGCTGAAGAACGTTTTCAGCGGAGTTGATCACGATGTCCTGCACCGATAGAGCAGGCATGATCGAAACTGCGTAGCGGCTCCCGGCCGCAACGACAAGATTCTCGCCGCCGTGGGTAGAAACCATACTGACCTCGATACTAACTTGCCATCCCGCGACCAGTAAGAGGTAGTAGGCCTCGTAGTGCGTCACAGTTCCGTATACGATGGCGTCGACGCCGAGTAAGCGGCCGAGTTCCTCAGGCGGAGTCTGGTAGAGCTTCGCCGGAGTGTCGATGCCGCGCGCGCGAAGCACGGCGTCAACGCCGTCCAATGGTGATACGATGAACTCGCGCTGGGCCAGGTAGCCGTCCAGCGAACGGCGAAGCCGTTGCGAGTCGGTCCATGCCCAGTTCGCTCGCTCTATTTTGCTGCGATGAGTGAGCGCAATTTTGTCGACTACGAAGTTCGCGCTGCCGATATCAGCGAAGGGCAGCACGGCGATCCGCTCGGGCGGATCTTTCAGGTACTGCGGCGACGTCTCGACCTTGAAGCCACCTGGGTCGGTTTCGACAATACGGTCGAGAATGTTTTTTTGGCCGTGCGACTCAGCCGCATATTCGTGCTGGAAGAATGGCCGTGACTCGTAGCCATTGCTCGCACATCCGATCAGCAGGCTAGAGACCGATACGACGAAAAACATCTGAAGCCGCATAACGCATCTCCGAGCGGACAATAAAGAATCGCTCTCAAAAAAAGGCAGATGCACATAGCCCGTTGACCGTTCATAAGGGCGTGGAGCAAGCGCGCTATGCGCCTGGCTCAACCTGCGAGTCGTAACGAGCTGGAGGGTTCTCGGACGACTGTCCTTCAATCCTCTCTTGCAGCTTGCGGATTTCGACATAGTCCGCGAAGGTCGGCTCTGGCCCAGGCAGGTCGCGGCGCGCCAGATATGCGTGATAGGTCATTGCGTAACCTTCCATTACGCGATCTTCGAGTTGGTAGTTTTTTCTCCGAAGTCTAACCACCGGCATTTTTCGAAACCTCCTTCCTGGCGACATCAAATAGAGTTACTGCGCGCCGCGGCTTCTCTCGTTCATGCGCCGCCGTGCGCGGGCGACCGGAAGGCCTATCGGCCCCACACTTCTGCCCACCGAACGCCGCGTCAGGCGCCGGGAATTCATCCCGCTGGATGGTTGTCGATACCATTCGCGTATGCCCTCGCGCAGGCGATTGGGCTCGATTCCGAGCGCCTCACAGACGGCCTCAAACGCGAACGGCCCGCGAGCCCTGCGGTCCGAGATCCAAGCTTGAGCCTCAAAGAACATCCGGCGACGGATCGGCGTGCTGGCGTCAGTGCACGTCTGCAAGCAGCGCAGTGCGTCTTGCAGCACAGCCGACATCAGGCGTTTGATGGCCAGTGTTGCGGGGTTGTCGCGGTGGACACCTTCGAAGTACTGACTCGGCGTCGGTGGATCCGGAACCATCAGCCGTGCGAGGACGATTTCCTCGATATCGGCGGTTGTTCTCATAGGTGCTACCGGTGAGCGCCGCAGATACGACAGCGGGCGCCAGAGTTGAGATAATGGCAGAGGATGCAAACCCACATCGGCATTGCTCCATGGCTTTTTAGCGGTCATGCGCTTCTGAGTTGCTAACCATGACTGTACAGCGTGCCATATCAACTTTAAGCTGTCAATCTCTATCTATCAGAGTTTTAATAAACTCTGATTTACCCAACTGGCCATGAATTCAGCAGCGCGGCCACGCGCCTCTCACTCACGGGCAACCTGTGATTCCCGATATCCTGACACCGGTGCAGGACTGGGACGGAAGATGGGCGCAGAATAGCCAAGGTTTTGCGCGATTGAGATTTAGTGATGGATTATCGCGGCAACTGACAGGCCAATTGCCCCAAAGGAGAGACCCCGATGCCAGCCGAGAAATTCTTTGCTGACGGCGCAGCCGAAGTCGATCTTAATTCAGACAAGGTGCAGGCGCTCATGGACCGTGCCGAGCGCGACGTGAAGGAAGGCGTTCTTCCTGCATGTCAGGTGGCGATCGCTCGCAAGGGCAAAATCGCGGCGATGAGAACTTTCGGCCGCGCGGTGCAAGGCGGCGTGGAAAAACCGGCCACCGACGAAACCGTTTTCGTCGCGATGTCCGCGACCAAGGCGATAACCTCGTCGGCCCTGTGGCTTCTCATCCAGGAAGGAAAAATCAGTCCCGCAGACAAGATCGTCAAGTACGTGCCGGAGTACGGGACCAACGGCAAGGAGTCCACGACGATCGAGCATCTGCTGATTCACACCGCCGGCATTCCGGCTGCGCCGGGCTCCTTCAAGGATTGGGGCGATCGCAAGCGGCGGCTGGAGCGCTTCGCGCAGTGGCGTCCCGTGAATCCGCCGGGCGAGAAGTTCATCTACCATATACACGCGAATTACTGGCCGATTGCGGATGCGATCGAGCGCATCACGGGGAAGCGCCTCGGCGAGTTCGTGCGCGAACGAATCGCAGAGCCTCTCGGATTGCCCGATCTGCGAATCGGACTTCCGCGTCCGATCCAACAGCGGATGGCCGACGTAAAATGGGTCGGCGAGCCGGCCAAGGAGGAGGAGTATCGGAAGCTAGGCGTGACGCCCCCGCGCGCCAACCTCGAGTCCATCAGCGAAGACGCGGTGTTGGAAATGAACGACCCGAAGCTCCGCGAGATGGATTTTCCAGCCGGGGGCTTGATGACCACCGCGGGCGACATCGCGCTCTTCTATCAGGCGTTGCTCAACGACGGCAAAGCGTATGACGGTACACGTATCTGGCAATCGGAGATGCTGCGCGAGGCGCGGCGTATCCGCAGTGGAAATTTGATCGATCCGGCGCGCGGCATAACGGCGAATCGGGCACTCGGAATCGTGATCGCGGGCGCCGACGGCAAGGCGAACCTGCGCGGTTTCGGACGCACGAACTCGGCGGAGGCGTTTGGCCATCCGGGCTTCGGCGGGCAAATCGGATGGGCTGATCCGGCGACCGGAATTTCCTTCGGTTATCTGACCAACGGGTACGACCGCAATGATCTTCGCGAGGGCCGCAGGAGCGTGGCGGTGTGCAGCTTGGCTGGCGCCTGCAGAGAGTGAATACCCGACGCAGGATTTCCTGGAAGTTCTATCAGTAATCGCGCAGGAGAAATGAGTCTTGGCCCTTTTCGCGACTATTTCTTGGGGCAATCCTCGGAAATACGGCAGTAAAAAAGGCCTGACTCAAGGAGAATGGGACCATGCGGAAAAGCGTAATCGATCCGTCCACTACCCGGCCGGAGCAGCGCTCCGACGGGGAATGGCTCAACCTCGAGCAGGTGGCCAGAGTCGAAGTCACATCTGAGGATCCGAGTTTCCCGATCGATTCTGCTTTAGCCTTGGAAAAAGGGCCCGGCTGGCGAGCTGCCGACAAGGGGAAGCAAATCATCCGCATCATCTTCGACAAGCCGACACCGCTTCGCCGGATTAAGCTTGAGTTTTCGGAAAGTGAAGTTGAGCGAACCCAGGAATTCACTCTTCGATGGTCGCCTGAGGCAGGCGGGCCGTTCACAGAGATCGTTCGCCAGCAATGGACTTTTAGTCCGCATGGCTCGACGACCGAGGTCGAGGAATATCAGGTCAATTTGGATGACGTCTGCGTCCTGGAGTTGGCTGTTAAGCCCGACCTCACGCCGGGCAACGCAATTGCGACTTTGGCTAGGTGGCGCGTCGCATGACGGGGCGGTCGCTTTGTCACTCGCGGGTCAGGAGTTCCAGCACATGGCCGTTGGGCTCTTTGAAATAGACTCCGCGACCGCCACGCCGATGATTGATCTGCACATCCTCCTGCGAGAACGGACCGCTTCCGAATGGAATACCGGCCTCTTTGACACGCTCAAAGATCGCGTCGAATTCCGCGTCGCTCACGTGAAAGGCGTAGTGAAGCATGTCGAAGTGGTCCCAACTGTGGAAATCGAGCGTGACGAACAAAAACCGCAGACCAACGAGCATTTTGTAAAATATCGTCTGACAAAGATCCTCCACCGCCTGCCCGTCTCCGACGCATGCGAATACGAAGCCCGCGATGCGCGATTGATAACGTTCAATCAGAAGTTCCATAGCCGCAGAATCGCCGTCCTTGCTGCTGGCAACTAGTTGCGCGATCAAAGGGTCTTCAGTTTCCGCCGATTCGCGGGCGGAATGTTTCATCAAGGCCGGACGGATCAACTGGGCGGCTACGGAACGAAGCGATCGCAAATACTCCGAAGCGTCCGACGCGCAAAGCGTTTAGCCCTCGCTTCGTGCGCTCGATCGGAGCGCCGGAGATTAGGCAGTCTGTCAAAGATCAGACAATTCGCCCCCATATGCCTGCTCTTTTGGGGTCCAACTTAACGAAGGCTACGCAACTTTGGTCTTCCGCGGGATTGGACGCCCCGGCCGACCAACGAAGACGGCCGGCGCAAGCAGCGTAACGATTTTCCGCGTAAGATCAGGGTTCGCCCCCCGCCGAGAGTTTTGTGGAGTCGCGCTCTCTTGATAGCTCTGCACGGCCTGACGCACGAGGTCCGAAAAGTTGCGGCCACTGCCGTTGGTACCACCGATTTCGTGAGGCCGTCGCCGCCGCAAAATCTAATCCTCGCCAGACTCGCGATAACCGAGGATCCAAACCTTCCGGAGCAAATCCAAGTCCACCCTCGACAGGCGGCATAAATTGATGGCTGAATTCGTCGTGGGACGGGGCTGCCTATCGTGCTATGTACATCGACCAAGCACGGCGAGAAGGCGGCCGCAACTTGGTCGCTTCAGTACACGAGGGAGCGTGCTCAGCCGCGCACATATTCTTCAGATGAAAATTGATTGCCCAGATGAAAATTGATTTCCATTGTCATGCTTTCCCCGGCGGATTTTTTCGCGCGGCGAAACACTTCTACCCCGACTTTATTGAACTGGGACACGATGAAGAGAAGCGATTGCTCGCCACGTGGGCTGGTACGACTCTGCCCGCGTGGGACCATGCCGGGCGGCTTGCCGATATCGACCGCACCGGCATCGATCTCGAGATCTTGTCCTGTCCCCCAGTTTACAGCCGCGTCGACGAGCATGCTCCCGAGTTGTGCCGGCTGGTGAACGACGCCATCGCAACCGCCTGCCGCCGCGACCCGCGGCGTTTCAGGGGGTTCGCCCATCTGCCCTTCAACAATATGACGCTCGCGCTCCAGGAGATGAGGCGGGCGCTCGATGAACTCGGTTTCGTGGGCGTGCTGGTCACATCGAATATCGGCGGGCGCTATCTCGACTCCGCCGAATACTACCCGTTCTGGGAGGAGGCCAGCCGGCGGGGCGTGCCGGTGTTCATGCATCCCTCGAATTCGCCCTGCTATCGTGACGATCAACCGGGGCCGTTGCTCTCGTTTCCCTTCGACACCACGCTCTCCGTCTACAAGCTGATTTACGGCGGGCTCTACGAGCGCTTCCCCGATATCATCCTGGTCGTGGCGCACCTGGGCGGCACGCTGCCGTTTCTGGCGCGGCGGACCGACCTGGTATTCGATGTGCCGGGGTTCTTCCCCGAAATCAAGCAACCTGCGCGGCGACCGAGCGAGTGGATGCGCAAGCTATACGTCGACACAGCGCTGGGATGGAACCGCGGCGCGTTCAATTGCGCGCGCGAGTTGGTTGGCCTCGACCACATCGTCTTTGGCACCGATTATTTCGTCCGTAGCACTCGATTCATGGAATGGACCATCGAGTTTATCGACGGGCTTGGACTGACCGCGTCCGAACGCGAGATGATCTACGAGAACAACGCACGGCAAATCCTAAGGTTAGGCCCGGATTAATCTGGCGTTCTCTTCCCTGAATCGAGGGTATGAAGCTGAAACCTCATGGCCACGGCGGGTGCCCATGAAAACCTTGACGCGCTCGCCGGGCCTGTAATACTCGGGCTGACCAGCTTACGAAAGTTCGAATCGAAGCGAGGTGGGCTCAAAATGGCACGCGTCGAAGAGAAAATTCACAAGCTCAAATATCCTGGCGCCATAGACGCCGACGGCCACATCCTGGAATCGGTCAAATGCTGGGAGGAGTACTGCGTGGCCAAGTACCGGGCTAACGCGGTCCGCATGAAACAGGACAAGGACGGACTTGAGTATCTCGAAATCAACGGCGTGCCTTCGCGCGTCAACCGGGGCGGCAACTTCGGCGCGGTTGCGCAGATGGGCCAGGTGACGCGTGAAAAAGGTGAGTTCGATCCGCGGATAAAATATGGCGAGCGGCTTCCGCTCGGCGCCGCCGACGCCAAGGAGCGTGTCGAACGGCTGGATCTCGAGGGCCTCGACGCCGCGATCATTTATCCGAGCCTCGAGCTAACGTGGGAAACCGAATGCGACGACGTGGACTATGCGCAGGCGATGTGCCGGGCGTACAACCGCTGGGTTACTGACTGGTGTACTGATAGCGGCGGACGTCTCATTCCGGTGGCCCACTTGTCATTGGGTGATCCCAAGGCGGCCGCCGACGAACTCGAACGCGCCGTCAAGGCTGGCCACAAGGGCGGATGGGTTGTGCAGTTCACGATGAATCGCAAGCCGCACGCGCACACCGACAACGACGTGCTTTTCGCCAAGGCGCAGGAGCTTGACGTTCCGCTCGGCCTCCACGTCTCGCTCGAACCGCAATGGTGCTGGCCGGGCCGTTACGACAAAGAGTATGTGCGCAAGCAGCATTGGTTCCTCAACGTCACCGCATCCGACGCGATCCGCCATGCGCTCGCGAGCTTCATGCAATATGGCACCTTTGACAAGTTCCCGAAGCTCAAGATCGTGATTCTTGAAGTCGGTGCGGGATGGATTCAATACTGGCTCGACCGGATGGACGCGGTCTATGACAGCGTCATGGGACGCGGCGTTCCGCTGAAGGAAAAGCCGAGCTTCTATTTCGGGCGCAACGTCTGGGTGTCCGCCGATCCGGACGAAAAGTCACTGCCCGCGATGGTCGATCTGTGCGGCAGCGGTCGTTTTTTCTGGGCGACCGACTTCCCGCATCCCGATCATACCGGCAACTATATCGAGGAGCTCGAGAAATTCGGCGACAAGATAGCCGACCCACAGCGCCGGCGCGACGTCCTGGGTGACAACGTCCGCCGTGTCTACGGTCTGTCTGTCTGATTTCCGGAATCGGGACCTAATAGTTGCGGCCGGCTCGCCAGATGCCGCGTTCGATCAGGCCGCCGCCCTGCAGACACAGGTAGCTGCCCTCGATTGCGTTGCCCGTGGGCCGGCCGTTGAATATACAGTCCGATCCGTCCGGCATCATCACCCGCATCTGGAGTAGATCGGTGCCCATCGTGCCCAAGGCGACCTTGCCGGTGTCGTTGCCGTTGCGGCAGTCCATGTTACCGTAGCCGCACTTGTAGAAGCCGCTCACCTTGGCGCCCTGCTGCAGCAGGGTGAGGGAGATGTCATTGACGGCGCCGCATCGCGTCTCGTCGGGGATGAGCATGCCGCACTCGGCCGAGGACTTTCCCCGCCATACCCCCGTAACATCTACCTGGCCCTTCTCCAATGGTGTGGCCCGCCTCTGTGCGTCCTTGACAGCATCGCCTTGCGCCGTGGCGGTGGCGACCGGCGGCGTGTACGGTGACTCAGCGTACTGTGGCGCGCCAGCGGCACATCCCTGGAGCAACGCCATGACGACGACAAGCGCGAGGCTCTTTGGTCCGATGTTCAATGGGGTGGCCGGAGAAGGGCTCCTTGACGCCTAGCCGGGGCTGCGTCCGAGCGAGCGCGTATCGACGAACTGTCCGCTCACCGGGTTATAGATCTCGGCCGTGTTGAGCACCCGTAAGGACACTGACGTCGATCCCATACTGACCGCGCCCGGTGCGTAAGTTGGGCGATTGTTGTATCCGCCCGCGATGAAGACCGTGCCGTTATGCAGCATCACTGCGCCCGCCGCCATCCGGTAGTCCTTCATCAGTCCCGTAGGCCGAAACTTGCCGGTCCGCGGATCGAAAATCTCCGCGTTGGCCAGCACGCCCGCGTTGCTCGCTCCTCCCGCCAGCAACACTTCGCCGTCAGTGAGCAGGACTGCGACGTGGCGGTAGCGCGCGTGCTGCATGGGGTCCGCAGTGAGCGCGAACTTGCCGCTGGCGGGATCATAGAGTTCAGTGGTAGCGAGAGCCTGATCGCTGGCATCGGTGCCGCCCGCGATAAACACTCGCCCGTCGCGCAGCGCGGTCGCGCCCTGATAGGTGCGCGCGACTGTCATGTTGCCGGTAGCCTTGAAAGTGTTGGTCGCCGGGTCGTACAGCTCAGCGCTCGCGATCGGCTTGTTCTGGTCGCCGATACCGCCCGCAATCAGCACCTGCCCCATCAGCGGACCCGCCGTGATCAAGGTCGCGGTATGCTCGCGGCGTGCCGTGGTCATGCTCGCGCGCATCATGATTTTGTTGCTGGTGAGGTCGTAGACGCGCTCGACTTTGCCCGCGGGCGAGAACTTGCCGGTGCCGGGATCGTAGAGTTCCGCAGTATCGAGGGATTGTTCTTCCTGCTTCTCCTGTTTGGCGCCGGCGTAACCCGCCGAGGTCGAGGCGCCGCCGCTGATGAGGATGCGACCGTCGGGCAGCTGCACGGCGGCTGCGTTGTAGCGCGGCTCGGCCATGCTGCCGGTCGGGGCGAACTTGCCGGTCTTAGGATCGAACAGGATTGCGCTATCGAGCGCCTTGCCCATGCGATTCATCCCGCCCGCGATCAGCACGCGGCCGTCCTTGAGCAGGGTCGCGGTATGATATGTGCGCTCGATGGGCATCAGTCCGCTGCCCGCGGGCGTGAAGGCGTCGGTCGCGGGATTGTAAATTTCCGCGAGATTGGTCGCCGAAGCATGACTGTCGCCGCCACCCACGATCAGCACCTCGCCATTGGCGAGCAGCGTAACGGTCATCGCAAAGTGGGCATCGATCAATTGGTATGGAGACGGCGTCGATTCGGCCATCGCGAGCGCCCCCAATGCCCAGGCCGCCACGCCGAACAGCAGCAAGACGCGAACGCGGCCCGAGCGATGAATCATCGCGCATGTCTCACGAAAAGCCGGACGCGGCGGTAGGATGCGCCGCGCCCGGCCAGTGCTACCAGATGTGTATGTGCGTTACATCAGCGCATCAACTGCATCAGACCACTGGGATTCTGGTACAAGGATACGTTATCGTACCGCGTGCCAAAGCCGATGTCGGGCGTGAGATCATTGCCGTCGCGATCGGCGGTGAATATGTGACTCGCGTGCTGATTCTGGAGATCCCAGTACGACTCTTCGATTCCACCGAAATACTGCTTTCCCCACTCCGGATGTAGTCTGTCGACGGCCGGGCTAAGCCCGATATTGCACACTTTCCAGAGCTTATTATTGGCGTCGTACAGGTCGAGATGGACATTGGCATAGTACGCCTGTGTGGTGTACATGACGCGCTTGCCGTAGCAGTAGCCCGGCCGCATTGAAGGGATCCGATGCACATCGGTTACCCATACCGGGACGACCTCCCATTGACCCCACGACGGCCGCGCCCATCCCAGCGGCATGTCGTAATTGTCCGGGAACTTGCCGTCCTCGTGAGTCATGTCGACCAGTGCGAGAATCTTCTGGTCGCGCAAAAACGTGCCCTCGAACACCGAGGCCCCGCCGTTCCATCCCACCCGCTGGTCGTCGTGCGTCATATCGCTGCCAAACAGCGGCGCGCAACGCGCCGAACTCGAAAGCCGCAGCGAACGGCGTAGCGCCGGGATGAACGCGAAGTCGTCAGGATTCCGCGTCACGTCCTGCCAGAAGAGAGTCAGGTCGGCCAGGTACTTGGACTCCTCGGGCTCTTCGATCATTAGCCATTCGCCATACCATGCTCCCGCGGCGTGAGGATCCAGGTGCGGAACGCCGGGAAACCAGTTGTAGGCGAGTTGACGGTAGTCGTAGTCGACCCGCGAGCAGGCCTTGCTGCCGAAGCGGTCCACCGTGCAGAAGGATGATTCCGCGTTGCCCGGCAGGTCAGGGAATCCGGTGTAAAGCACGCCACCGGGGCGGAACGTTACGTCGTCTGCGATCTGGGTGCCCTTGTCAGGACCTTCGGGATGCGGAAACGGGACACCCGAGACGTAGTTCTCGATGTTGTACGCGCCATTGGGCAGCTTCACCAGGCGCGTCTGCGCGGAATATTTTTCCACCGCATCCCAGAATGGCTTCGGCAACGGATGGATCGTGGTGGGACCCACATCCATCTCGACATCGTCCGGCATCTTCCACGCATACTGGCCGGAAAACAGCGCTACCATGCCGTCGGGCATGAAGGCCTTGTACTGCTGCCAGTTCTGCATAGTGATCTTGGTGCCGGGCGGGATACTGTCCTCCGCCGCCTGTGCGGCACCCAACGCCAGGGGACACAAGAGCAGGCCCAGCAGTCCGATTAGCAGCTTACGTGCCTCGCTCATGCCTCTTTTCCTCCTTATCGTAGTTCTTTGCAGGGATCAAAAACGCCAGCAACACAAACGCCGAGCGGGCCGCAAACGCGGCGCGCCCGGCGCTCGTCAGTCCCCGATTGTTCGGCCAAAACGTATCCAGCCATTAACCGCATCTGGTCCCCCAAGACCTGAAGCGTCAGGACACGGACACTATGAGGAGCATAGTGGTTACGAATTAAGCACTCAACGACGCTCTCAACCCTGTTAAACCGTCAGAACCTCAGGTTTTGTTCCTCCCTACAGGGCGCTGAAGTTGTACTGGCCGGTGAGTGTGATCAGGTTCTGGCCCTTGAACAACGGCACACCGACGTAGTTCATGTCCGAGCCCATCACGTAGATCAAACCGAGCTTGGCGAAGTACTTGTTGGTCCACGGCGGGTTAAACTGGATCGACGGGAAGAACGCGAAAGACGTTCCCTTGGGCTGGTAGATCATCGTCCAGGTCGGCGCGATCGCGTTCCACCAATACGACGTCCCGATATTGAACAGCATGCTGATGTCGTTCTTTTGTACGGTCTCGTTGACCAGCGCCCCGTTCGGCCCATCAGCCATATCGTTGCTGGTGTCCATGTTTATCTGGTCGAGGAACTCGAGATTGGCGGACAGGTTACCGGTCGTCGTAAGCCATGGCGCGTAGGCTGCGTCGAGGTCCACCGCCACCATCCATGTCAGGATATCCGAGAACTTGACCGGGTTGGTCCCGCTGGTGCTGAAGGTGCCAAATGGCGCGTGGTTCTGGTAAACCGCTTCGGCCCGGCCCACAAGCGGAAAGTACTCGCCCAGGCTGGGCGGCACCGGAATCGGCCGGTCTATCGTCATACCCGCGTACTGCACCGGTTCGAAGACCGCGGGGAACTGATTGCTGAAGGGCACCCACGAAATGATCGGGTAGTATTGGAAGCTGTTGAAATAGAGCGCCGTGATCTCGTTGCCGCCGATCAGCGTGTGGAAGCGCAGGCCCTCTTCCATGTTTTGCCACTTCACCGCCGGTACGTGCCACTGGCCGATGATGACCGGGCCGCCGGCGAGGTTACATAACCTCTGTCGGTTGGCTGCCACAGGATTCCTTTGATGGGTCGCTGCGAATAGGCCCTGGAGCTGTGAGCAGAAGTAGAAGACGCGCGGCAGCGGCCATCCGAGTATGTTCCCGCCATTGGGATTCTGTGGAAATGGGAACCCATTGGTAGAAATGGATCGTCCAAAAACGGCGGCATTCGTGTAGTGCGCGTCAAACCGGGCGCTCGGCGCGTGGTTGGCGCCCGGGAAGCCATTGTTCACCCGGCCCGCCGTATTACACTCTGAGCCTTTGTCGCCGGATGGGTAGTAGCGGCCGTCAGGATGGTTGCAGCTGTTCCAAATTGGTTGCGCCCCGGGAATCAGCACCCCTTCCACGAAATTCGAAGTCAGCGGACCCAAGTCAGGCAGGTTAAGAATCGGATGGAGCATCCATTGCGGGATGCGTGACTGCTCCAGGTTGGCAAAGCCGAAGTTCCAGTTGGTGTCTACCGGGTTGATAACGTCGCCCACGCGGAAGGCCAGCGACTGACCCCACACCACGATTTGATTGCCCGTATACAGCGTCAGCGGTCCGGCCGTCAGCTTCCACCATGCGTCGCGCACGGTGTACTGATTGTAGAAGTCGTTCATTACCCCCATGCCCGGACTGCCGGCCGCACTGAACCTGTCGTTGGCGCTGTCAAATGAATACGGTGGCTCGTACACGAACCATTCGCGCATGAAGAAGTCGTTATTGCCGCCAAGGTGGAAGTTTTCGTCCACCTGCAGCCAGGTGCGCGCCGTGGCCAGACTGTTGCGGCTTGGCGTAAACTGCTTGAGATTTTGCGAGTTAACCCACATCCCGTCAGTCTCATTGAGAAATCCCGAGACGTGGAAATCCTTCCAGATGCTCCTTTCAGGCTGGCTCGGAGGATTCGTCTGGGCCAGAACATCAGCCATCGGCGGCCCCCCATTAATCTGCGTCGGTGCCTTTGCCGACGAGTCATCCGCCAGCGAAGGTGCAGCGCAGATCCCCAGTCCCGCCATCACCAAGGCAAACGCGGCCCCCAATATGATCGCAGTCTGCCACCGTGTCCGCGAACCAAATTCGGTCCCCATAAAGGCCTCCCCAAGAGTTGGTTGCTAACCAGACATTTTGCGGATCATCAACACTCCTTCTTCCCCAAGACCCAAACTTATTCGCGCCTAAAATGCCGCGACGACATCCTTTTGTCCGTTCTCCGACTTTGGCGCCTGGCCACCGCCAAACATGAATCTGGGCCGCGCGATCTGCAGATAGCACGGCAGAATCAGCACCCCCGCAACCATGTTGCACGCCATCAGGAAGATCAGCAGCGTGCTCATCTCGTTATGGAATAGCAATGGTGAAAAAATCCAGGGAAAAATTCCGCCGATCATAACCATGAAGGTACTGAAGACGGCTAGACCGGTGGTCTTCAAAGCGAGAACAATTGCATCTTCCACCGCCATCCCACCCATCACCTCGTCCCGGATACGCGACACGGTATAAATTCCGTAGTCCACGCCCAGGCCGATACCCAGCGAAATCACCGGTATCGTGTCGATAGTCAGACCGATACCACGCAGTCGCATATATATAAAGGCGCCGAAGTTGGCGAGCACGCAGGAGAACAGGAACATGCACCCGGCCACAAAGGAACGGAAGGAGATCACGCAGAACAGGAACACCACTGCGAGCACAAAGGTGATATTGAGAAAATCCAGTTGATACAAAACGTCATTCGCAGCCTGGTAAAGTCCTGCGAGGCCTGCCAAATACCACACGTGCACATTCGCCAATTCGGGATCGTTCTTGACCCGCTCGTTAACGAACTGACTAATCCGGTCGCGCAGGCCGTTGAGCGTGTCGTAGGTATGGTCCCGCAACAGGATACGAATACAGGTGTCGTGATTGGAGCGGTCGGAGATGAAACGCTCCAGCTCTCCCGGCGCCGATCCATTGAGATAAAGGAACCAGAGATTTCCCGATAGCTGGATCGAGTCCGGATCCGCGAGGTACTTGGGATGGCCATAGTGGAACATCTGGTTGAGCGGGTATGAAATGGTCGACGAGAAGGAGACGACTACGGCGACACGGGGATCCTGGAGCAGGAACGCGCGCATGTCGTCAACCATCCTGAGCACCCGCGGCGCCAGGACTGACTGGACACCGGCTTTGCCGGCCGCCGTGCCCACCGGCGTGGTCAGGATGACCCATCCCTCCTCCAGCGGGAACTTCTTGCCGATTGCGATGATGTCTCGATTGACCTTGGCGTTGGACCGGTAGAGCGGCGTGCCCGGCGTCTTGTAGCCGATATCCTGGCGAATGCCGGCCACGATGCCGGCGGCCAGGAAACACAGAGCGAAGACCAACAGGCCTGTGCGCGCGGGTCCCGGCGTGACCGGTATGTGGACTAGCCACTCGACGAAAGCTCTGGCCGTCCTAAGCCATTGTGGCTCGGGGCCGACTCGCCGCTTCTCTTTGATCCTGGGAACGGGCAGGTAGCTGACGAAGATCGGCTGGAAAATGAAGACCATCGTCAAACTGCCGGCGAGCCATACCGAGCCGGCTAGCGCGATATGCTGGAGGACCGGGATGCCGCCGAACGAGATGAAGATGATGCCCGCGACGTCGGCCAGAATGGACAGCAAGCCGGGCGGCAGCATGAAGTCGGTCGTCGCCTCGCAGGCCGCATACTTGTCACCGAGCCGGTCGAGCTCGTCATGGAAGCGGCCCTGCCACTGAATGCCATGGCTCATGTCGCGCGCGGTCAGGATAAAGGGGATGACCAGCATCACGGGGTCGAAGTTGTAGCCCATCAATCCCACGAACCCGAGGCCCCAGACGGCGGACAGCGCGCCGGTGACGATCGGCGCCCACCATCGCGTCCGCTGGCCGAGCGTGAGGTACAGGATGACGATCATCGTCGCCACCGCGGCCAAAAACAGGAGGTCTATCAGGTGTTCGTAATAGTAACCGAAGCCGCGGATGATCGGCTCGCCGGCTACGAAGATCTCGTTGTTTTCATTCTGGTACTTCTTGACGATCGCCTGGATGTCGTTGAACAGCTCTCGGTAGTCCAGCCCCCGCTCGTTGAATGACGCCACCACCAACGCGCACGTATAGTCGGCGCTAACCAGGTGCGCGATGCGGCCGCGGTTGGAGAAAACGTGGCGCTTAAGTTCCTCGAGTCCGTCCTGCGTGGCTGGTACATCGGGGAACATGAAAGGCTTGATGGTGAGCGAACCTGGCGCGGCCTCCGCGTAGCTCACCCGGTAGGAGGCGAGCGAAAGAACCTCGTTGTGGTCAACGCCGGGCAGCTTGTCGACGTCGCGCTGGATGCCCTGGATCCGCCGCAGGGTGTCGAAGTTGAAGATGTCCCCGTGCTTGACCTGGACCATCATGGCCAGAGTCTGGGCGCCGCCGTATCTTTTCCAGTTTTCGTAGAGCTGAACGTTCGGATGGGTGCGGGGAAAGAACTCGTCGAAGTCCGTCGCGATGCGGACCCGGGTACATTCGTAACCCATGAAGGCGCTGAAGAGCAGCAACACGATGCCGATCGGTGCGCGATAGCGAAGAACGAATACTCCGATCGGGCCGACGGCCTGCTCTTTTCTTACTTTACCACCTGCCATTGCTCACCCGCGTTGTCCGTCCGCAGGATCAGTCCGTTGAGGCCCACTGCGTAGCCCACGTTTCCCAGGAACGCCACGGCCGCGATGTCGTTGAACGTAGGCCGATGAACCACCCATTTGCCGGCCGCATCCATTCCGACCAGCCGGCCGCCTTCACCGCCCAGCCAAAACCGCCCGCCCGCCACGGCCGCCGCATAAGTCGCGACAGGCTCGGGCAGCTTCAGAGCCTTCCAGGTCTTGCCGCTATCAGCGGTGGTCAGAACCTCGCCGTTTAAGCCTGTAACCAGAGCATGCTGGAGATTGTCGAAGACGATCGAGAAACTGGGGCCGACCGTATAGTCGCCGGTGTTGCCGCCGTGACTCACGTTCCAGGTCTTACCGCCGTCAGTGGTATGGAGAATGGTCTCGAATTCGCCCACCATCCAGCCGTTGTTGGCGTCGGCATAGTGAATATCGAAAAAGATTATCGGGTCTTTGTACTTATAGACATTCCAGTGCTGGCCGCCGTCGACGGTGCTGATCACCAGTCCCTCCGCACCACACGCGTACGCGTGTTGCGCATCGACGGCGGAGACATTGAACAGGTTGCTCGCCATCCCGGTCTGCTGGCGCGTCCAGGTCTTGCCGCTGTCGTCGGAGTGCAGGACGATCCCCATCTCGCCTGCAATCCAGCCGCTCTTACCGTCGGGCGTGAATTGAATCGCGTACAAATCGCGGTCTTGAAAGAGGACGTTGCCGTCGCGCTCGTGGAGGACATGCTCGTCCCAGCTCTTGCCGTGATCATCCGAGACCATCAGCAGGCCCTTCGAGCCAACAATGTAGATGCTGCCGTCGGGGCGAATCGCGACGCCGTAAAGCGCTTGCCACGGATGCGCGCCGCTGACCGTCCTGCCACTTATCGCGGCGTTGGATACAAGGGAGACGGCTATCAAAGCCACCCCCGCGACGACGCCCGTCAGCGCCCAGAACGCTCCTTCTTGCACACGCATGGCCTGGAGAGTCCCACCTTATGGTGCTCCGCAGCCGACGGGATGCGGGCACTGCGATGAAATTAGTTGGCCATTCAGTCCCGGTTAATCAATCTAATGCTTCCCCTCGGGGCACTCCCGCTCGCAATGCGCAGAAAAGTGCGTGAAATCAACTCCGTAAACCCGTTTACTCCGGAATCAACCGAGATGTCAACGGCTCGTTGACACGATTTTAAGATCGCGGTCTTGACTGGAAGTCACGTCACGTAACAAGCCGCCTATGCCGTGGTATATCCGCAGAGGCGCAGCGCGCGCGCACGCCGCGCTAGTTGGAGCGCCCGGCGGAAGATCGCGCTGCGCTCGTCGTGGCGGCAGGCGGCGCCGTTTCGTACTTGCAAATGAAGGCAGGGCGGCGCCACGAAATGAAGCAGGGCAGGATTAGCACGCCCGCGATCATGTTAGTCGCCATAAGAAAAATCAGCAGCACGCTCATCTCGTTGTGGAACTGCAAGGGCGAGAACGCCCACGGCAAAATTCCGCCGATCATCACTGCGAAAGTGCTGAACACCGCCGCGCCCGTGGTGAGCAGGGCCGTGGTGATAGCATCATCGAGCCGCCTCCCGCTCATAACTTCGTCGCGGATGCGCGCGACGATATAGATGCCATAGTCGACGCCCAGCCCGATGCCGAGCGAGATGATCGGGATTGTATCGATGGTCAGTCCGATGCCCCGCGCGTTCATGTAAACGAAGGCGCCAAAGTTTGCCATCACGCACGACACGATGAACAGCGCGCCCGCCACGGCGGAGCGAAACGAAACCGCGCAGAAGATGAAGATCGCGGCCAGCACGAAGGTGATATTGATCAAATCGAGGCGATAGAGAACATCGTTGGCTGCCGAATAAACTCCCGCCTCGCCGCCAAGGTACCGCACGGTGACGCCCTTGAGTTCGGGGTCGTTATTGACTCGCAAATTGACGAAGTCCTGGATTTGATCGTGCAGCAGTCTGAGCCGTTCGTAAGTGTGATCCCGCAGTAACACGCGTATGCACGTGCTGGTGACGTGCGGATTATTGGCGAAGAAGCGTTCCATCTCGCCCGGCGCCGTGCCGGCCATGAACATCCACCAAATGTTGCCGTTCAGCGCCGAAATCTGCGGCATCCCGAAGAACTTCGGGTGGCCGTTATGCAGCAGCCGGTTGAGCCCCTTGACAATGCTGCTCGAGAACGAAACCACCGCCGCGGTTTGTCCGCGCGCCTGCAGGTAAGCCGCAAGATCGTCCTCCATCCGTAGTACGGGCGGCCCCAACGATGACTGGCGACTCGGCCAGTCGGGAGTCTCGAGCACGATCCATCCCTCATCGAGCGGAAGATATTTGCCGATCTCCGCCATGTCGCGGTTGACTTTGGAGCCGGGCGGGTAAAGCGGAGTACCGGCCGTCGAGTAGCCGATCCTGGCGCGTTGGCCCGAGGCGACGCCCCATACGATAAAGGCCGCGCCGCTAATCAGAATAGCCGTGCGTAGTGCACCCGGCGTCACCGGCACGCGCACCAGTGCTTCGATCATTCTGCCTACGCTCGAGCCGCCCGCCCACAGCCCGCGTTCCGCCCAGCTACGCGGTTTGATCCGCGGTCGTGGCAGGTAGCTCATGAAAATTGGCTGAAACACGAACACCATCGTAAGGCTGCCCGCCAGCCATACGGCGCCCGCCAGCGCGATTTCCTTGAGCACCGGAATCCCGCCCAGCGAGATGAAGATGATGCCGGCGATGTCGGCGATGATCGACAAAAACCCCGGCGGCAGCATCACGTCGGTGGTTGCGACGCAGGCCGCGAACTTGTCGTCTAACACGTCGAGCTCATCGTAGTAGCGGCCCTGCCATTGGATGCCGTGACTCAAATCGCGCGCGGTCAGGATGAATGGGATGACCATCATGATGGGGTCGAAGTCGTAGCCCATCAAGCCCACGAACCCGAGTCCCCAGAGCGCAGAGAAAGAGCCGGTCAGGATCGGCGCCCACCAGCTCGAACGCTGGCCCAGGCTGAGATACAGGATGAGCAGCATCAGTACGACCGAGGCCAGGAAAATGATCGCGATGTCGTCGAAGTAGTGGTAGCCCCATCCCACGATCACCGGCAGGCCCGCAATGTAGATGTCGGTGTTGCTGTCGGAGTAGCGGTGGACGATGGCTTGGATATCGTCAAACAACCCGCCGTAGTCGATCCGGTCGGCGTTGAAGGCCGCGAGCACCAACGCGCCCTTGCCGTCGAACGTCAGCAACCCCTGAACGCGATCACGATGCGCGTGGACGTTCCGCCTTAGCTCATCCATCCCCTGCTGTGTCTTGGGCGGCTCCGGATACATAAAGCATTTCGAGGCGAGTCCGCCGGGCACCGCCTCAGTGAAAGCAACACGATAAGAGGCCAGCGAAAAGACCTGGTTGTGGTCAACCGCGGGCAGACTGTTGACCGCGTTCTGGACCTCGACGATCTTGCGTAGCGTGTCGTAGTTGAAGACATCGCCATGGCGCACGCGCATCAGCAGCACCAGCGTCTGCGCGCCGCCGTAGCGCCGCTCGTATTGCTGGTAGAGCTTCACGTTGGGATGGCCGGACGGAAAGAGGCTTTCGAACCTGGTCGCCGCCCTGACGCGCGCCGCGTTCCACGCCATGAAGGCGGTGATTAGCAGCAGCAGAACGCCGATGGAACGGCGATGCTTCAGGATGAAATCGCCGAACCCCCGATTGCCGGATCGATATGAACCCATTGTTAGCCGGATTTCCGCCGGTCGATGGCGGTGCCTGATCCGCGCTCTCGCACCGGCCGGAAATACCGAGCGAGGCCCTCGGCGCAGGGCCAGCAGGTTACGGCGCCGACCGCGCTCCCGCAGTTATGTCGTTGGGATACTTCGAGACGATCCGCTCCGCGGCGAGAAAGTCATGCATCGCGCCGTCATAGTCGCCGTGAAAGTAGGCGCGCTGACCGTCGAGAAATAGCTGGTCCATGTGTTGCCCGCTCGCCCCTGAATATTGCGCGTGCCAAACATCCTGGGCGACTTTGGTCATGACGGCCTGCACGTCTTCCTTGCGGTACTTCTGCCAGTTGCCGCTCTTTTTTCCGAACGGAGCCTGAGCGGTGGTTGGCTCGGCCATAGGTGATGTTGATGCCTGTCCAAACGAAATGGCCGAATAGACGCCCGCGGCGCAGACCGCTACCAGACCCAACATCGTCAGTTTTAAGGACTTCGACGTCATTGGCTCCTCCTTCGGCTGAATCCGCGCGTTCAGCTCGCTCAACTTGAACTTAAGCAACCATTACGAGCTTGTGACTCTTATCGCAATAGCTGATCGGCATAGTGGAGGGACTGCAGCGGAGTATCAGTTTCGAACGCGAAGATTCGCCTGCGGGGCATCTTCCCATTTTGCGTCTGATTCGCGTTTCGCTAAGGTTCGCGCGGGTCGGCTGAATGAGCAAGGCTGGATGGCCTTCATATTCAGTCGAAAAACCTCACGCTTTCCTCAGCGCGCAAAGTCTGCTGTCGATGGCACGATGGATGCTCTGCCTTGTAGCGAGCGTGATTTCACGCATCCATCGAACAGAGGGTCTTAGGAGATGTTGCTACCGTTTTTTTTCCCGAAGCCCGTAGCTTCAGAGCAGGGGACTTCGTGGAGGGGAGAAGCCGACGATGATTTTTCCATCGATCACTACTTTGATTCTTGGAGTAGCAGTTTTCGCCGCACTGGCCGTGCTGGACTGGTACGTATGGGGTATGACGCCCGTGCGCAGGTATCCGCTCTCGCCCCGCGGAACGCGGTTCGCTGAAGAAGACGAAGCGGCGGCTTTCAAAAAGGTCGCCTAGCCGCGAACGGCGGCGCGAGAAAAGAAGTGCCGCGGCGCTACAGCTGACCCGGAAGCTCGACCATTGACTTGATCTTGATCCACTGGTGCGGCTTGACTTCGATCTTTTGGTTGCCGCCGGGTCCGCGGACGACGTAAGTTCCCGGCTTGAGCACGACTTTAAAGTTGCCTTCATCGCAATCGCCCTCGGCGATCTGTTTCTTGTTGTCGGCGTCGTAAATCCAGATGCATTCGCCGATCACGCCCGAAGGGCTTCCGCCTTTCATAGCGCCCGAGAAGCCATAGACGCCCGATTCGACTTCGTCGCTGGCGGCCGGCGGGGTGGCTTTCGCGGCGAGCTTTGGCCCCGATCCTCGCCTACAGGCCGAAATCGCGACGGTCGTGAGCAAGGCCGCGCCGACAAGCGCGGCGCATGCTGCGGCGTTACGCACTGCTACCTCCCGGTCTTCATCGGATAACGATGCGCCGAGTCTATTCGGTTCCCGCCGATTCAACAGAGCTTTGCATAACCCCTACGCTTGGCATCTGAGCGACCGGAGACATGGGTAACACTTTAGACCGGCAACATAGGTAACACTTTTTCGGACTTCGACGGGGAGGAGAGCGCGGCGGGCTGCCCTCCACGCCCCGCCGTTGAACCCTGGCCGGGATGG